>Ga0070699_100000002_pt1 | contig 423451 bp, 344 predicted proteins | sample KBSK1503metaG_FD_65473 | JGI IMG/M metagenome (GOLD analysis project Ga0070699, IMG submission 65473) | Corn, switchgrass and miscanthus rhizosphere microbial communities from Kellogg Biological Station, Michigan, USA - KBS K1-50-3 metaG | ecosystem: Host-associated > Plants > Roots >... | reverse complement strand
CGCCTCGGGTGACACCACCCTCTCGCCCCCCTTCCTGTCCGGCCAGCAGTCCGGCACCTTCGAAGTGCTCTTCCCGGATCCGCACCGCGCCATCAACATCAAGGCCGAGCTGAGCTGGAACTCCTGATCCAGGACGAGATGACAAGCAAGGCATCTCTCGCGACCGGTGAGTACCCGTGGTTGTTCGAGGGGCTTTGAGCACAACTCCCCTCGTGCCACCTGCACATCCACGCTGTGAGAAGCTTTCCACTGGATGGAGACACCCGCTATAGGTCAAATAAGAGCGTGATGAAGGTCCAGAGTGCCATAATCAGGCAGCAAATCCCTGCGACTATTGATAAGTCTGAGAGTGTTTTCCCGAAAATGACCTGTGGGCGGTTCTCGATCTCCTTACTTCTATCCCTCGTCCGTCCCGACCAGATTGCGAAAATTCCGGCTGCCAAGAGTACGAATCCCGTACCAATACCAGCTGGATCGGAAGCATTGATAGCCAGGTGCATCACGCTCAGAATCCAACATCCTGTGACGGATCCGAAGCACACCGTTCCTTGACCTCGGGCTATTGAGAGATGTCGGGGGCGGAAGCGGCGAGCCGGGCGGCGTGGCGGATGTAGTGAAATCCGGAGAACACCGTGGCGGCCAGGGTGAGGTAAACCAGGGAGGGAACCACCACCGTCGAGCGAATCGCCAGGGTGTTGTAGAGAAGCATGGTGCACACCGTGATCACTTGTGTCGCGGTCGTGATCTTGCCGTAGAGGGTGGGCGTAAAGCGGGTCAGGCCGGTGGCCAGGTGGATGACCAGGGCGATGAGCACGATGAGCACGTCCCGGCTGATGGTGAGAATGGTCAGCAGGATGGGAAAGCGGTTGAGCAGCGTGAAGTCGGGGAAGCTGGCGGGATGATCCGGCAGCGACAGGACCACCAGCGCCGCGATCATGAGGAGCTTGTCGGCCAGCGGATCCAGAAAGGCTCCCAGGGAGCTGCCCTGCCCGAAGCGGCGCGCCACGAAACCGTCCAGCGCATCACTGACTCCCGCCGCCGCGAACACCGCCAGAGCCCAGCCGGGATGGTTCGAGACCACCAGCATGATGAAGGCCGGGACTAGGACCATCCGGCCGATGGTGAGGAGATTGGCGACGGTGAATCCCAAGGTGCCTCCGCGGAGCCGCGATTCTAGGAGCCGCTACCGGGAGGGGCCTCCCCCTCTCCCCCTTCCGGCGACGCCGGGCCTCGAGGAGCCTCCTTCGCCTTCTCGGCGTTGGGATCGAAGTGGATGAAATTCCCGAACGTCTTGCTGCTGCTCACGGTGGCGATGGCGTGCTTGAAAATCATCTGCTCGCCCTGGGAGCTCTCCACAATCACCGTGAACTTGTCGAAGCTCTTGATGCGGCCGGTGATCTTTCTCCCGCTGTTCAGGAACACCAGGACGCGGGCCTTGTCCTTGCGGGCCTGGTTGAAAAAATCGTTCTGAATGTTCAGCGAGTCATCCCGATCCATGGGGCCTCCTGTCCCGGACTTGGCCAAGCGCCTACCCGATTCCGGCGGTGGAGCCGATCCGCTCGGCCACGTAGTCCCCGATCCTCCGAGCCGCCGACTCGACCGGACCGCTCACCTCGAACCACCGAACCTCGCTCTCCTTGCGAAACCAGGTCATCTGCCGCTTGGCATACCGCAAGGTATTCCGGATGATCATCTCCCTGGCCGTGGGCAGGTCCCACTCCCCCCGCAGGTGGGTCGCCAGCTCGCGATAGCCCAGGGCCTTGAAGGCGTTGCCACCTCGCGGGAATTTCTCCAGCAGGCCGCGCGTCTCTTCCAGCAGTCCCGACTCCAGGAACGAGTCGACCCGCTGGGCAATCCTCTGGGCGATCTCCGGGCGCGACCGCAGGAGACCGACCTTCACGCTGGGGAATCGGTCCGGAGCGCGCCACTCGTCACCCGCTTTTCCCACCGTGTCCACAATCCCCTGCTCGGCAAGCTCGAGCGCTCGGACCAGGCGCTGGCGATCCGAGCGGGCGATGCGCCCGGCGGACGCCGGATCCTTCTCCAGAAGCAGCCGGTGCAACGTCCCGGCACCCTGCTCGTCTTCCAAGCGAAGCAGGCGTTCTCGCAGGCCCGGATCGCGTCGGGGAAGATCCGAAACGCCTTTTAGAACACCGCGCAAATACAGCCCCGTACCACCCACCAGGATGGGAACGGCACCTGCCGCGCGCATTTCGGCCAGAGCCTCGTCGGCCGCCCTGAGAAAATCGCCCAACGAGCAATCCCGATCCGGATCCTGCAGATCCAGGCCACGATGCGGCACCTGCAGGCGCACGGCCTTCGATGGCTTGGATGTCCCGATGTCCAGGCCTCGATAGACCGCCATCGAGTCGATACTGAGGATCCAGCCGCCGAATCGCTTGGCCAGGTCCAGGGCCAGCTCACTCTTTCCGGATGCGGTCGGGCCCACGAGAATCACGGCGGGCGCGCCGGCATTTCCCGGGACCCCGATCAACCCAAATCGCCTTTCTGCCTCTGATCGTCCCGGGAACGGTTGACCACCTCCTTGAGATGGTCCTGGCAGTAGATGTGCCCCTGCTGAACGGGCTTCCCGCACCGGGGGCACCTGCTTCCCGTCATCTTGTTGGAAACGCGCAGCGCCAGGGAGAGGATGAAGCTGGCGACCAAGAGCAGGACTCCGGCGGCGAGCAGAAAACGCACCTGGGAGAATCGCTTCTCGTGGAAAACCATCTCGGAGATTCCCATCCAGAGGATGGCTGCCGCCACGCCGATAAATCCGATGGTACGTAGAAGCTTGACCAAGGTCCCTACTCCTTCCGCGACGGCGATGGGGCGTCTTCGGAATGCAGCACGGGCTGCAGACCCAGCTCCCTCAAGCCCTGAACGGCCCGGCCCTCGTGGTGCGGTCCCAGCGTGCGGCGGATGGCCAGGAGCTCGGAGTAGAGCAGCTCGTTGAGGCCGTCCAGCAGCGGATCCACGCTGCCGCCGTTTCCCAGGTTTCTGAGGCTCTTCTGCAGCAGCCGCTCGTCCAAAGTCCCGTCTCGGCCCAGATTCTGCTCCGCCAGCAGCGCCGGCTGCTGCCGCTTCTGTTCCAAGAGGTAGCGGGTGAGTATCGCCTCGCCGATGGGGCCCACCTCTTTCATCAGGTAAGAATGGAGAAAGGAAAACATCTCATTGTATCGGCGGATGAGAGGGAGGGTCTCCTCATCCCGCGGCTGGGCCACGGCGGCCTGGTGGGCGCGCATTTTCAGGTAGCCGGTGGAAAAGAGAAGAAAGATGACACGCAGGGTCTCGGCGCGACCGATTTCGCTGGCCCGCACCGCTTCCGCCAGGCTTCTTTGACCATCGATGAGCGCCTGAACATAGCGCTCGTGGGGCTCCAGGACCAGGGAAGCGCCGACCTCACGCGGCGAAGTGGCTTCGAAGACCGACTGCTCCGATGGCATGCGCTCCGTGAACAGCTGGGTGTTGCGGACGGAGCGGATTCCTCCCCCCAACATGTCCAGGATGGGAAGTCCCAGATCCATGACGCCGCCGGGAATCTCCTGCGCCTCATGGAACCGGAACTCACCCTTCTCCCATTCGAAGAGGTCGTTCAGGATCCTCTGAGCCTGACGCCGGAGAACTTCCCACAGCTCTTTGGGAGCGAGGACCCCCGCTTCGATCAGGATCCGGGCGGGGCGTTCGCCGTTGCGCTCCCGCTCCAGCGCCGCCTCCATCTGCTCGCGTGAAATCTTCTCCTCGCGAAACAGGAACCCTGCCAGGCTCCCATCCGGATGATTGGATTGGACTCCCACCACCTGCCCGTCCCGGACCTGCACCGACACTTCGCGCCCCTCGTCCCGAAGGACGAGCATGCCCCGGCGGTTCAGGACGCGCAGGAACTCCAGAACGTCGCAGATAGAAAGCGCCTTGAGCCGGCCTGAAAAACTCCCGTCTCTCGCCGGCGGCGCCGGCCGCAAGGAGGATTCTGGTGCTGACAAGTGAGGATTGGAGTCGGTAGAGCGATTCATCCGCGGCGATAATATCCTCGCCAACTTTTCATTGTCAATGGAGCCTTCAGTAGATCCGAAGCAGCTCGATGCCGGAATAGTAATGCTTGAGGATGGTGGCGTAATCCTCGCCACGCACGGCCATGCCGTAGGCGCCCACCTGGCAGAGTCCGACACCGTGGCCCCACCCCTTGCCGGCAAAATGGAAGGCCGCGACCCCGCCTGAGGCATCCATCTGGCGCTCCAGGGTGAACAGGTTCTCCCTGAGCCCCAGTGCGGTCCGGACCCGGAACCCGTTGATGAGAAACGTGCCGCGGCTCCCCACCAGCTTCACCTGGATGACCCGCCCCGACACGCCGCGCTTGTTGATCACCACGTCCTGGAGCTTGCCCACGTCCACTCGCTTTTTCACCAGATCTTCCAGCTCGTCGCGGCTGTAGCTCTGGTCCCAGCGATAGTAGGGACTGGAGCGGTCGTCGGCGGCACCGAGCGTGGATGCGCTGAGAATGAGCACGTCCACCACTCCGGAAGCATTCAGGTGGAAGTTCACCTCGTCACCCACATCCAGGGTCAACCGCGGGACGGGGTAGCTCTTCCCGCGCACCGAGCGGTACAGGCAGACCCCAGGCGTCACCGGATGCGTGGTGATCTTGCCCTTCTGGCTCACGCTCAGCGTGTTGCCTTCGACGCCCCGGAAGGTGGCCCGCTCCAGCTTCCACGTCTCGAGGCTCTGGGCGATGCGGGCAATCCATGCGAGAACCGTGGCGCGGGTGGGGCGGGCCTGGAGCCGGAGGGCGCCATCCGGGAACAAGCCGAGGATTCCCTCGCTCAGCAGGAACGCCACCGTTCGAGCGTCAGCCGGGGGAATCACCGGGCGGTCGGTGACGTTCAGGACGAAGGGAAGGTCACGCTCGTCCAGGCTGATGCGGGCGCTCTCCTCCCAACCGAATGCCCTGACCATGAATCGGCTCCACTCCAGGATGTCGCCCCGCTCGAAGCGGAATCCTCCCGGAACGCTCCCCGCGCCGATGACCGGGAAGGCGCGCACCCACCACCCCAGCGCCTCAGCGGGGACCGCCTCTTCCTGCAGGAATTTTCTTTGCAAGGCTTCCTCGCCGGCTATACCGGAGACCACCAGAAAGGCCAGCTCGGGGCCCAGCGGGGGCGACGTCCCATTCTCGATCCAGGGCAGATCTTCCCGCCCGGTCAGGACGATCGGCTCCGCCTTTTCCGGATAACAATCGACTCCCTTGAGGTAGGGGCCCTTCTGGTCCGGGAAGATGTTGACCCCGTCCTCGGTCCGCCCCCCGCAAGTGGAGGTGTACAGCGCCTTGATGGGCAGGCTGTTGTAGGTCGCGATGATTCCCGCCGTCTCTTCCACCGCCTGATTCGTCAGGGGATGCTCCGTGGTGAAGCCCTTGTAGACCTGACACGACATGGTGTCGCAGATGTCGAATCCCGATTCGGAGAACTGCCCGCGGTTGGCCGCGATGTAGGTACGCGCCGCCACCGCCTGCGCCTTGAGCGCCTCGATCTCGGGATAGATTCCGGGTCCCATCTCGTTGGGCACCACACCGCGCAGGTAATCCTCCAGAGGGAGCTGGTTGATGACCTTCAGGCTGTCCCCCAGCATCCTGACCTCGAGCTTTCCCCGATACGCCTGCCCGTTCACCTCTACCGTCCCGCCGGGAACCGAGGAGAGCGCCACGAACGATTTCACCTCAATGACCTGGGAGTAATATCGCGAGTCCACCAGCCGCAGACGCGCTTTCCCGGACGCGGGAGAGGCCTCGTCCGCCACCCAGATCTCCGTCATCCCCTCTTCCAGGAGCTTGTCGGTGAGCGCGGCGGCATCGTCGCGCCGGGAGAATTCCCCGACCCGGACCCGGTACGAGTTGCGCTCGGGGTTGAAGGAAACAATGACGGGATCGGGGACGAGGCGCTCCAGCCGGTCTTTCAGTGCGTCCGCCTCCGCCTGGGTGGCGAAAGAGCCCACTTGAACGCGAAAGATCGTCCGGGGGGCGACTCCTTTGGGCAGATCCATGACCACGACCACCGGCTCGTCGAAGCGGGCCTTCCAGAGCGGGACCAGTTTTTGGGGATGCAGGATCTGCAGCCCGCCGGCGGCGGAGAGCTTGGCCTCGTTGGGCTCCGTGCTCAGGCCAATGCGCACATCGGGCTGCGCCGTGAGTGCGGTAGGCGCGGCGGCGACGGGTGCCGGTGCAGCGGCGACGGGTGCCGGTGCAGCGGCGACGGGTGCCGGTGCGGCGGGAGTCGCCTCGGCCTGCGGTCCCGGGGCCGCCATGCCGGAAAGGCAGCCGAGGATCAGGACCAGAATAACAACTGCGATGAGGACATTCGGCAGGCGAATCGTTCTCGAGCCTCCTCGGCCGGGACGCGGCATCTTAGCATAGAATATTTTGCATGCCCGTCATCGCGACAGAGAGAATCCGGGGAGTCGTCTTCGATCTCTGGAACACCCTCGCCTACAACCACCATCGACCCAATCCAATCATCGCCCTGGGAGATGCTTTCGGCATCCGGGGGGAAAAGGGCTGGACGAAGATCCTCGAGCGGGGAATGATGCTGGAAAAACTCGACGGAATCGAGGCGGGAATCGAGGCGGTTTCCCGTCTTACCGGGAAGCGGCTCGACCCCGGGACCGTGGAGGAGCTGGCAGCTATCTGGAGGGGGGCCTGCGCGCAGACCCGGCTCTTTCCCGAAGTGTCTGAAGTCCTCCGCCGCCTGGTACCGCGCTTTCGCCTGGGGCTCCTGTCCAACACCCAGTCATTCGATCTGGAAATTCCGGGCCTTTCCGTCCTGCCCTTCCACGCACGGCTGTATTCCTTCGAGCTGGGCGCCCTCAAGCCCGATCCGCTCCTGTTCCACCGGATGGCGCAGCGGCTGGAATTGTCACCGATCAACCTGATGATGGTCGGCGACAATTATCAGGATGACGTGCTGGGCGCGGAAGCTGTTGGAATGCAGGCCCTGCTGATACGTCGCAGCGGATCCCCTCTTTCGTTCCAGGAAACCCACCAGGAGCGCGAGCCCCTGACCGTGCTCGACCCTCTGCCCGGAATCCTCGGCTTGTAATCCCCTGCCAGCCGAGTGGGGCCGAGGTGACTCGGCCTCAGAAATCGGATCGAGACCTGCGCAGCTCGACGCCGACCGACTCCACGATGCCGTCCAGGACGGGCGTCTCCTTGCGGACGCGGATGAAGATCTCATCGACACCTACCTCCTCGAACAGGGTGGCGACGATCTTTCCAGCCAGCGCTTCGATGAGGCGGTAGGATTTTCCCCGGCCGATCTCCTGCACGATCCGATGCACCTTCCGATAGTCCAGGGTGTCCGCGATCCGATCGGAGACGATCGCCTTCGAGTAGTCGTAGGTCAGCTCCAGATCGATGGAGTAGCGCCCTCCGACCTCCCGCTCCATTCGCGTCAGGCCGTGGTAGCCGTGAAAGCGGACGCCCGATAAGAGAATTTTGTCCTTCATCGATTCTTCTCGTGTCCCTCGAAGGCCTTCCGGGTTGCCGCATCCAGGGCACTGCCGGCGTTGGGGGTGCAGGCGCAGTGCCCGCCCTTGTGAGTGGCCACGTGCCCGTGGCGGGAGCATTGCCCGTCACAGCCGCCGCACAACCGATCGGTGCAGACCCAGCGCACGATCTTCGGACCTTCCGGCTCTGCGGGCTTCCTCGCCTTTGCCTCCGGCGGGGCCTTTGTCGAGGTGGCGGGGGGATTGTCCGGCGGCGCCGTCTGGCTGAGGGCCAGGGCCCCCGCCAGGGAAACGGCCAGAAATGCCAGCAGGAACAAAGAGCCTAGCTGACGTGGGCGCATGAGATTCGTTTCTCCCGTGCAAAGGTCCTCATCCTCGGCCAACCTCCGAGGGGTTGTCAAGGTACTTCAAGCCGGTGCCCGTATTGAACAGCACCACCTTCTCCGTGCGGCGCACGACCCCGGCCTGTCGGAGACGCCGCAGAGCGGCCGCACTGGCGCCGCCTTCGGGGCAGGCCAGGATCCCTTCCAGGCGTGACATCAGATGGGCTCCCTCCGCCATCTCCTCCTCGCTGACGGCCACCGCCGCGCCGCCGGTGTCGCGGATACCCTTGAGGATGAGGCGATCGCCCAGCGGGCCGGGTACTCTCAAGCCCCAGGCCTTCGTCTGCGGATTCTCCCAAAGCGACGCCGCCTCTTCCCCACGATCATAGGCCCGGACGATCGGGGCGCACCCCGCCGCCTGCACCGCCACCATCCGCGGCCGCGCCGATCCGATCCAACCCAGCGCCTCCATCTCGTCAAAGGCCTTGACCATACCGATGAGTCCCGTTCCCCCGCCGGTGGGATAGAGAATCCAGTCGGGCAGCGTCCACCCCATCTGCTCGGCGATCTCCAGGCCCATGGTCTTCTTTCCCTCGATCCGGTAGGGCTCCTTCAGCGTGGATACGTCGAACCACCCGTTGCCGGCCCCGCGCTCTTTGAGGGCCACGGCGCAATCCCGTATGGTCCCTTCCACGGCATGGACCGTGGCTCCATAAGCCCGCGCCTCCTGGTAGAACAAACCGGGTGTGTCGCGAGGCAGGAAGACGTGCACCGCGATGCCGGCGGCGGCGCCGTACGCCGCCAGTGCCGAGCCGGCGTTGCCCGCCGACGGGATGGCCAGCGCCGACACCCCGAATTGCTTCGCCATGGTGACCGCAGCCGACAGCCCACGGGCTTTGAAGGAGCCGGTGGGATTGCCCCCCTCCTCCTTGACCCAGATCTGCTCGAGGCCCAGCTCGAGGCCCAGGCGGCGGGCCGGAAGAAGCGGCGTTCCACCCTCGCCCAGCGTCACTGGATCGCCCGGTGGCATCAGCTCGCGATAGCGCCACATGTCCCAGGCACGATCGCGCAGCGCCTCCCTCGACACATCGCCTGCAGAGAGACGGTAGCGCGCCAGCAGCGGCGCGCCGCACTCGCACAGCCCGGCCGCTTCGTGCGCCGAGCGGCGCTTAGCGCACCGGGAGCACTCGAGGTGATCGATGCGCGAGACACTCCCCGGACCCGGCATGGCGAGACTCTCCCCTAAGGTTGCGAGGCGGCTGCCCCGGCTGGAACGTCCCGGGAGGAATACCAGAGGGAAAGGATCTTCTCGGCCGGCTTCCCCTGCGGGGTGAAATTGTTGTCCTGCGCGCTGCGGGAAGTGTCGTAATGGGGGAACCACTTCCAGACAAAGGCCCCTTTGAACCAGGGCTTGTCCCAGACGGAGCGGAGCATGGCTTCGTAGCACCGCGCCTGCTGCTGGGGGTTGACTCGGTCCTCAGTGCGCCACAGCCAGGGCTGCACCGACGCCCGGTCCGAGCTCTTGTACCCCACCTCGGTGAACACCACCGGGCGCCTGGTCCGCTCCGCCACCTGCCGCAGGATCGCCAGCGGCTGTTCCCAGCCCGCCACCAGCTCCTCCAGGGTCGGGTCGCTTTTTTCCGATAACGGGAAGTAGGCCTGCACGCCGGCGAAATCGAGCGCGTCCCAGAACTCCAGGGCCTCGAACTCATGGTCCCAGTTGGCGGCGTAGGTCAGCTTGCCGTGATACACCTCGCGCACCTGGCGGATCATCTCACGCCACTCCTTCTCATGGCCCAGCGTCGCCCCCTGCAGCTCCGTTCCCACCGCCATCGCTTCCATCCCGTGCTTCTCCGCCAGGGCCGCGTAGTGCAGGATGAAGCTCCGATAGGAGTCGAACCAGGCCTTCCAGAGATCGTCGCTCTTCATCCTGATCTCACCGGTCCAGACGGTGTCGTGCCATCCCGCCACCCACAGGTGGGGCTTCAGGAGCGTGCGTATTCCGAAGCTGCGGGCCAGCTGCGCCGTCCGGACGAGCCCCTCGTCGGTTTCGCCCCAATAGATGTCGCCCTGCGTGGCGATCTGAATCTCGCCGGAGTCGGCGCTCTTCATCCAGCCGAAGGGGGTCTGTGAGATCCATTCCACGTTGTCGGCAACCAGCGGCCGGAACACCGACTCGTCGATGCCTCGACCCGCCACCCAGCAGACTCCCCGCATTCTCTGGTCCTTGGAGAAAAGATCCTGGACCCGCTGCGGCAGGCGATCGGCGGCCGTCGGTGCGGCGGGAGGGCTTGCCGCCAGAAACAGCGAGGCGGCGAGCAGGAGCGGGGCGATAGTCCTCACGGCGGAATCTACCGGAACCTGACGCGAACGAATCGGCGCTTTCCAACCTTGATCAGGTGCTCGGCCGGAACGTCGGCTTTCAGCTCCAGCTCCGCCGACTCTACGCGGCTGCCGTCGAGCGTGACCCCGCCGTGACTGATGAGCCGCGTCGCTTCCCCGTTCGACTTCGCCAGAGCCAGCTTCACCAGCAGCTTGGGCAGCCACAGGGGCGCCGGCGAGCACGGCAGCGTGACTTCCTCCACTTCGTCCGGCGTTTCCTTCGAGACGAAAATCTTTTCGAACTCCGCTTCGGCGGCGAGGGCCTCCGCCGCCGAATGGAAATCGGTGATGATGCGTTTCGCCAGCTCCACCTTGGCCTTCTTCGGGTGCAGCCGATTCTCGGCGACCTCCTGCTTCATCCGGGCAATCTCGTCCAGGCTGACATCGGTGCACAGCTCGTAATAGCGCCACATGAGATCGTCGGTGATCGACAGGACCTTGCCGAATATCTCCCGGGACGGCTCGTCGATCCCGATGTAATTCCCCAGCGACTTGCTCATCTTCTCCACGCCGTCGGTCCCCACCAGCAGCGGCATGGTCAGCACCACCTGGGGCTCCAGGGCAAACTCCCGCATGATCTCGCGCCCCACCAGGAGGTTGAATTTCTGGTCGGTGCCCCCCATCTCCACGTCGGCTTTCAGCGCCACCGAGTCGTAGGCCTGCGCCAGCGGATAGAGGAACTCGTGGATGCCGATGGGCTGGTTCGCCTTGAAGCGCTTGGTGAAATCGTCCCGCTCCAGGATTCGGGCCACGGTGTACTTGGAAGCGAGGCGCACCCAGTCGTAGGAGGTCAGGCTCCCCAGCCATTGGCTGTTGAACTCCACACGCGTCTTCTCCGGGTGCAGGATCTTGAACACTTGCTGGCGGTAAGTCTGCGCATTCGCCTCGATCTGCTCCCGGCTCAACGCCGGCCTGGTCTTCGAGACTCCCGTCGGATCGCCGATCATGCCGGTGAAATCCCCGATGACGAAGAACACCTGGTGCCCGAGATCCTGGAAGTGCTTCATCTTCCGCATCACGACCGTGTGGCCCAGGTGGATGTCGGGCGCCGACGGGTCGAACCCGACTTTCACTCCCAGGGGTCTCCCGTCCTTGCGCGATCGCTCCAGCTTCGCTTTGAGCTCTTCCTCGCGGATGATCTCCACCGCCCCCTTGCGCAGGATATCCATCTGCTCATCGACCGGGAGAAAGCTCAAAGCGCGCCTCGCTCCTTCAGGCTCACGTACCCCTTGGGACTCACGATCAGATGATCGGCCAGAGCCAGTCCCATCAACTCCGCCGCCCGGGCGATGCTGCGCGTGAAGTCGAGGTCGTCCCGGCTCGGCTCCAGGCTGCCGCTGGGATGGTTGTGGACCAGCACCAGGGAGAGGGCTGAATGAAGGATTGCCGGCTGCAGGATTTCCCGGGGATTGGTCCGCGTCGTGTTCAGGGAGCCGATGCTGATGGTCTCCCGCTCGATGAGATAATTCTGGGCGTCCAGGTAGAGCGCCACCAGGTGCTCCTTGCGCGCGCGCTTGAGATCGCGCACCAGCTCGTAGGCCTCCCGGGGCGACCCTACCCGGTATTCCGAGGAGGGGCGCACCAGGACGCGGCGCGCCAGCTCGAACACTGCCGTCAGCTGGCAGGCCTTCACGGTCCCCACTCCACGGCTGGATCGCCATCCTTCCAGCGTCAAGAGCGGAAGCCCCTCGGCGCCGTGGCGCCGCATCAGGTCCTCGGCCACCCGCAACACGTTTTCTCCCTGCACGCCACTGCCCAGCACTACGGCCAGCAGCTCCGTGCTGGTCAGCGCCCGGGCGCCGTACTTGAGCATTTTCTCGCGCGGCCTGGCGATGGCCGGCTCCAGATCCGCAAGCCTGGGGCCGCGTACGGGAACGAGATGAGGGCGGTTCGGGTCGGTCGGATCCATGGGACCTCCTGGAGGCTCTCCTCCCCGAAGGTCCAGCAAGCCCCGTGCCCTCGCCTTCGCCCCGCAAGGGCCTCAGGGCCTGTCACGCCTCGACACGCCCCGCCGTGCTGCCGTCCGCTCGCAGACAGCTGCGGCAGGATCTATCCCCGCGCCGCCACGATGCGAACCCGCCGGCCCTCAACCTCCAGCCGTCCTTCGAGAAACAGCCGCACCGCCTTGGGATAAATTCGATGCTCCTCCGCCAGGATCCGCGCCGCCAGCGTGGCCGGAGTGTCGTCGCTCTCCACCGGCACGACCGCCTGCAAGACGATGGGACCGGTGTCCACTCCGGCGTCCACGAAATGAACCGTGGCACCCGTGTAGCGCACGCCATACTCCAGAGCCTTGCGCTGGACATCCAATCCGGGGAACGCCGGCAGGAGGGATGGGTGGATGTTGAGAATCCTTCCCCCGTAAGCTTTCAGGAAGATCGGCGACAGGATTTTCATGTATCCCGCCAGGCAGACCAGATCCACCCGGCGCTCCTCCAGCGCTACCACGATGCGGCGATCGTGCTCCTCCGATTTGGCAGACGAGCGCTGCTCCAGCGCCAGCGTCTCGATGCCGTGCTCCTGGGCCGCTTTAAGCCCCGGCGCCTCCGGCACGTTGCTGATCACGACCGCCACCACTCCCGGGATGCGCCGCTCCTCCACCGCCCGGATGATGGCTTCCATGTTGGAGCCGCGCCCCGAAATCAGGATTCCGACCCGGCCGTCTGCCTTCAATGCATCGACCCCGAATAGATGACGCGGCGGTCTCCCGGCACGATGGCGCCGATCACCGGCACCTTCTCCCCCTTGCGCTCCAGCCCCTTGCGCACTCCTTCGACATCCGCTGGCGAGACTACCAGAGCCATGCCGATGCCCAGGTTGAAGGTGCGGCGCATCTCGGTGTCCGAGACATGCCCGCCCTCCTGGATGAGAGAAAAGATCGGCGGCATCCGCCAGGCGCCCGGATCAATCTCCACGGCGCATCCCTCAGGGAGAATGCGGGGAAGATTGTCGGTCAATCCGCCCCCGGTGATGTGCGCCATTCCCTTGAGGACCCCCTTTCCCAGCAGCGGCTTCAGCAGCTTGAGATAGGAGCGATGCGGCGCCAGGAGCTCCTCACCCAGGGTTTGTCCCAGCGCCGGAATTTGGGTCGAGGGCTTCAGGCGCAGCATCTCGAGGAGCACCTTGCGGGCCATCGAGTAGCCGTTGGTGTGCAGCCCCGACGAGGCGAGTCCCAGGACCTTGTCGCCAGGGCGAATCTTGGAGCCGTCCAGGATGGCGGGGCGATTCACGGCTCCCACGATGCATCCGGCGATGTCGAATTCGCCTTCCGCGTAGAATCCCGGCATCTCTGCCGTCTCTCCGCCGATGAGCGCGCAGCCGTTCTCCTTACAGCCGCGGGCTATCCCCCCCACCAGCGCCTCCAGGACCTCCTGCTGGACCTTGCCCGTCGCCAGGTAGTCCAGGAAAAAGAGCGGCACGGCCCCCTGGACCAGGATGTCATTGACGCAGTGGTTCACCAGGTCCTCCCCCACCGTGTCGTGGCGCCCGGTCAGGAAGGCGACCTTCAGCTTCGTGCCCACCCCATCGATACTGCTCACCAGGACCGGACGCTTCATGCGCAGCGCCGACAGGTCATAGAGGCCCCCGAACGAGCCGATCTCGTTCAGGACTGAGCGGTTGAAGGTCTCCCGCGCCAGAGAGGAGAATCGGGAGATGGCGGACATCTTGGCGTCGATGTCCACTCCGGCATCGCGATACAACAACCCGGTGCGGGAGGGAATCTTTCGGACTTTTTCGGCAACTCTCCTGGCGTTTCTGGGCATGGAAGCCTTCCGGGTGGGGCGACCGGCCGGAGGGCCGGTCGCGGGAAGGGCGGATTATGCCATACCGCTTCTCAGACTGTCAAAAGTATCTAGTTGCATCCAAAGAGGTTAGAATCACACACTATTGCAGTTGCAAGTTCTGGCAATTCGCTGTATTTCAATAGCTTGACCCGTTCCGCCCGCCGGGCGGTCGGGGTCGGAATGGTCGGCTCGCATCGACTCCGCTCGGGGTTCCCTTCAAGATGATTACGCACCACATGCCAGACCACAGTCTGCTTTGGCAGCGTGGCACACCCCTGCGGTGGCTCCCCGTCTTCCTCCTCCTCGTTCTGTCGCTTTCCTCCTCCGGGCCGGCTGCCGGAGGGCAGGGCTCTGGAAACAAGGTGGTCTCCGAGGAAGTGGAAGCCGCTGCCGCCGCCGGGCTGTCGCCCCGGGTGATCATCTTCCTGGATCTCCCGGAGGCGGCGCAGGACCACACCGACCGCCAGAGGGAAGCCGTTGCGCAGGCGCAGGAGCGGGTGCTCGCAGCGCTCACGGGGAAGGAATTCGTCACGCGCTGGCGATTCGAGACCATCCCGGCCCTGGCGGGAGAGATCAACGCCGCGGGCCTCGCCAAGATCGCAGGGCTGCCGGGCGTCCTCCGGGTGGACCTGGATCCTCCCGCCGAGGCCCATCTTCTCGAGTCGGTCCCCCTCATCCAGGCCAGCCAGATGCACACCCTGGGTCACCGCGGCCAGGGGATTTCCGTGGCGATTCTGGATTCCGGAATAGAGACCACCCATCCCGATCTATCGGACGATCTGGTGGCCCAGGAGTGTTTCTGCAGCGGTGGCTGCTGTCCCAATGGAACGAGCCGGCAGTCGGGTCCAGGATCGGCTGGAGACGGCAACGGCCACGGCACCAACGTGTCGGGCATCGTCACCGCCAAGGGCGTCATCTCGCCGATCGGAGTGGCTCCCGACGCCGACATCGTCGCCATTCGCGTGCTGGACGCCACGGGTCATTCATGTTGCTCGAGCGACATTGTGGCGGGGCTCGACTGGGTGGCCGCCAACCGCCCTGACGTGCGTGTGGTGAACATGAGCCTGGGAACCAGCGCCTTCGCCTCCGGCAATTGCGACAATTTTGCGAGCTGGACCATGGCGTATGCCACTGCGATTAACAACCTCCGTAACCATGGGGTCATCACGTTCGCTTCGTCGGGCAACGACGCTTCCGGCACCCTGATGGGAGCGCCGGCCTGCATCAGCAATGCGGTATCGGTGGGAGCCACCTACGACGCCAACATCGGCCCCGTGGGATTCAGCGTCTGCTCCGACAGCACCACGTTCGCGAACAAAGTGACCTGTTTCTCCAACAGCAACGCCACCACCGATATCTTCGCCCCGGGGGCGGCCATCCAATCCTGCGGGTTGTTCGGAGGCACCTCCACCTACTACGGCACCAGCCAGGCCTCGCCCCACGCGGCCGGCTGCGCGGCGGACCTGTTTTCAGCCAATCCGGCGCTGACCCCATCGCAAATCGAGACGGCCCTGAAAACCAGCGGCGTTACGGTGACGGATCCCAAGAATAGTCTCACGTTTCCCCGCATCAACTGCCTTGCCGCTCTGGCCTCGCTGGGCGGCTGCATCGACCTGGACGGGGATGGCTACGGGAAACCGGGCGCCGCTGCATGCCCCAACGGCGCCGCGACCGACTGTGACGATGCCCATGCGGCGGTCTATCCCGGAGCTCCGCAGATCTGCGATGGATTGAACGACAATTGCAACGCCGCGGGGTGGCCCACGGTCCCGGCGAACGAGGTCGACGTGGATGGCGATGGACACCCTCTCTGTGGCGATTGCAACGATAATCAGGCAACGGTTTTTCCTGGCGCTCCCCAGCTGTGCGACGGAATCAACAATGACTGCAATGCGCCAGGCTGGCCCGCGGTTCCCGCCAACGAGGGAGATGGCGATGGCGACGGTCGCAGGACGTGCAACGACTGCAACGATGCCAATCCGGCGATTTACCCGGGAGCGCCGCAGCTTTGCGACGGGATCAACAATGACTGCAACACGCCATCCTGGCCCGCACTCGCGGGGACCAACGAAGCCGACGATGATGGAGACTCGTTCTCGGAATGCCAGGGGGATTGTCTGGACACGGCCGCGTCGGTTTATCCCGGCGCCTCGCAGACTTGCGATGGCACCAACAACAATTGCTCAGCCCCCGGGTGGCCCTCCACTGCCGGCACCAACGAGGCGGATGACGACTTCGATACCTACACCGAATGTCAGGGGGACTGCAACGACGCGAATGGCGCGGTGCGCCCGGGTGCTACCCAGGTCTGCGACGGGCTCAACAACAATTGCTCGGCTCCGGGCTGGCCGAGCCTGGCGGGGACCAACGACGGGGATGACGATCTGGATGGGTTCAGCGAGTGCGCCGGAGACTGCAACGATGCCAGCTCCAGCGTGCGCCCGGGCGGGTCGCAGGTCTGCGACGGGGTCAACAACAACTGCTCGGCTCCAGGCTGGCCGGGCCTGGCGGGAACCAACGAAATGGATGATGACGGCGACTCGCAGAACGAGTGCCAGTCCGACTGCAACGACGCTGACGCGTCGATCTTCTTCGGGGCGCTGGAAATCAACGACGGGAAAGACAACCAGTGCCCCTCGAATCCTGGTTTTGGCATCAAGGATGAGATCTCCGGGCTGCTGGGATTCACCAACGCCCTCGATCGCAACCAGGTCTCGTGGCCTCCTCAGACCGCCGCCACGAATTATGAGCTGACACGTTCGGGGACCCCGTTTCCCTCCGCCAGCCCTTTTCTGCTGACGATCTTGACTCCCTCCAGCTCCTGGTCCGATTCGGGGCTGCCACCCGTCGGCAGCACTTTCTTCTATCTAGTCCGCCCGACCACACCCCACGTGGGGAGCTGGGGCCAGCTATCCAGCGGAGTCGAGCGCGCCGGCCTGGCCAATCCCGAAACCAGCTGCAATGACTCGATCGACAATGAGGGCGATGGGCTGACCGATTGCGCCGATCCGGACTGCTACGCCTCGGCATCCTGTGCCGCGGCGACCTTCACGTTCACCGACACGCTGGGAGACGATATTACCGACACCAGCCTGAGCACCTTCTTCACCTCGCTGAGCGTCGCCCCGACCGACTACCTCTTCCTCTCGTTGACCGGCCCCGGCACCATCGACTACTCCATCTGCACCGAGCACGCCGACTTCTACCGCAGCCAGTATCTGAGCTTGGCTGTGGTGGGCGGCTCCATTGCGTCCGGATCGTGGAATCGCTGGACCTTGCTGGAGGGAGGTACCTGGAGCGGTCCTGACACTGCTCCCCGCACGAATTTCTTTGGACCGGAATGCCAGGAAGCCCACGCCTGGTGTCCCGAATCCGGCCTCGCCGGCCTCGGCGGCCACGACTTCGCCGTCCTGCCCGAACAGCCCGCCGAATGCGAGACCTTGGACTCCTCCGTCGGCTGCAGCCCGGGCAGCTGGCAGTTCACGCTCAAGATCGGCCATGACCGGACGGGCACCTGCGGGTTCTAGTCAGAGGGATGCGCCCCGTCGCGGCAGGCTGGATTGGAGAAGGCTAGACGGCGAGGCCACGGCCGGCGGAGGCGACGCATTCCGCCAGAAAATCCAGGTCTGCTTCGCGAGTGGCGTAGTGGAGGATGCAGGCCCGCAGCGCGAACCGACCGCGAATCTGCGTGCTGGAGACGAACACCCTTCCTTCGGATTGCAGAAACTCCATGACCCGTTTGTTCAGGGTGTCCAGGGCGTCTTCTCGCCCGCGCAGCGCCTCCGGCACGCAGCGGAAATTCACCACCGACAGGACCGGCTTCGACAGCAGCTCCAATTCGGGCTCCTTGCCGATCCGCTCTGCGAGATGGCGGGCGAGCCGGTTGTGCCGGCAAATCTGCTCGGCGACGCCCTCCCTGCCGGCATAGAGCAGAGCAGCGAAGAGCTTCAAAGCGCGAAACCCCCTGGATTGCTGGAACCCATACTCCGAATACCAGGGAAGCCCGCCGAACCCCTTCCCTTCTTCCGTGCGCAGATAGCTCGGCACCAGGCTGAAAGAGTCCCTCAGGAGATTTCCGTCCCGCACCAGCGCGCAGCCGCACTCCAGCGGAACCGAGAGCCACTTGTGGGGATCCAGGGCCAGGGAATCGCAGCGCTCCATGCCGCGAAACTGGTCGTGGAGGTCGGGATCGAGAATTCCCAACGCACCGTAGGCCCCGTCCACGTGCAGCCAAAGGTGCTGCTTGTCGCAAATCTCCGCCAGACGTTCCATCGGATCGATGGCTCCGGTGTTGACAGTTCCGGCGGACGCCGCCACGCAGAAGGGAATTCTCCCAGAGGCGCGATCCTGTCTCACCGCCACCTCCAGGGCTGCGGGGTCCATGCGGAATTCACGATCCACGGGGATGGAGCGGACTCCCCGCTCACCAATCCCCAAAAGCTCCGCGGACTTTCGCAGGCAGGAATGCCCTTCCTCGGAGACGTACAGGACCAGCTGCGGTCGTCCGGCCAGTCCCTCCTTGCGGATGTCCCAGCCATGTTCCCGGGCCGCTTTGTGCCGGGCCGCGGCGAGGCAGGTGAGTGAGGCTGCCGATCCGCCGCTGACCAGAAGTCCCATGCTGTCAGTCACCGGGAACTCCAGAAGCTCCATCAGCCAGCGCACCGTGCAGCGTTCCAGGTAGACGCCGGCATGATCTCCCCCGGCACAGCTGGGGTCGAGGGCCGCCGCGAGGAATTCCGCCAGAATCGCCGCCGGCGCGGGCGGCGAATTGACCCAACCGAAAAACCGCGGGTGGCCGTTCCCCATCGGGTGCGGCAGGACGTGCCGCCGGATGGCCTGGAGAATGGCTTCCACGGACACCGGCTTGTGAGGCAGGGGGCGCGACAGGAGAGACTCCCGCTCCTGGACCGTCATGGGGCGGAAAACGGGACGCGCCTCGATCCCGTTCAGATACTCGGTGGCGAGGTCCGCCGCCTCGTGCGCGGCGCGCCGGAATTCCTCGATGTCCATGCCGAACGAGATCCGATTATCCGCCGGGAACTTCTCGCTCATGTCGTCGCTTCTCCCCAGGAATGCAGGCCACCACGCTGTCGCGGCAGCGCGAATTTATCACGGCTGCCGGGTCCTGGGGCATTCCAGGGCTGTTGGTGCGGAAGGGGATCACACGGCGGGGGCGGGAGGATGAAGGAGGCGGCGCAGGAAGCTCCAGCAGGGAGCTCTCCCACGCTGTGGTCTCGGGCTCGCTCGAACTCGGTCTGGTCAGCCATTTTGCGAAGAACATTGTCGTGGTCGCTCCAAACTGCACACAAGAGATTACGGCAAGCGGGGCTTCCGGGTTAGCAACGTCGCACACTCCGTGCGGTGATCGCTCCGCAAGGCGCCTGGGCGACGACTTCGAGCGGCAATCCCGGGGCGAGCCCGCCGGATTCCCGGCGGGAAGACCAGGTCAGAGAGAGCCCGCCGCGATTGGATCGCCGGCTGCGGGAGCCGCGGATGGGCGCATCGGTGACGAGAACGTCCAAAGCCGCTGGAGATAGCCGGCGAGACCCTCCATACCGAGGTTGATGTACGGCAGCACGACGAGAGTGAGGATGGTCGACGAGGCGAGGCCGCCCATTACGGTCCGGGCCAGGGGATAGTAGTAGGCATCGCCCACCGCGGAGCTTCCCAGCGCCAGCGGGATGAGCCCCACGATGGCGGTCAGCGCGGTCATCAGGACGGCGCGCAGTCGATCACGGCCGGCCTGGATGATCGCCGCATCATGGCTCAATCCTGCCTGCCGCAGCTGATTCATGTGGTCCAGCAGCACGATGCCGTTCTTCACCACGATGCCGATGAGCATCAACAAGCCGATCTGGGCCATGATGTTGAAAGGAGTCCGGGTGGCGGCAAGGGTCCAGGCCACACCCGGCATGGCGAAGGGAATGGAGAAGAGAATGGCGAAGGGCTGGGAGATCGATTCGAACAGCGAGGCCATGGCGATGTAGACCAGCAGGAGCGCCAGCATGAAGTTCACTCCCATCTGAGCATTCTCCTGCCCCTGCTCGAGGATCCGGTCGTCCCACGACCAGGAATATCCCGGCGGGAGATCGAAAGCGTTCATCAAGCCTTCGATGGTCGTTCGCGCCGCAGGCCATTCCTTCCCCTCGAACGTGGCATTCACCGCCACTCTGACCCGGCGGTTCTCCCGCACGATCTCCTGCGCCCGACGCACCACCTGGAAGGAGGCGATGTCGCCCAGGTGGATCGGATGCTCGGGGGGGCCGACCTGGATCGCCTTCAAATCCGCCAGGTTTTCCCGGTCCGACGGGCGCAGCTCCAGCCAGGTCTCCACCTCGCGGCTGCCCGTGTTGAAGCGCTGCAGCCGCATGCCGCCCAGGGTGAACCGGAAAATCTGCGAGATGTCCTCGGCCGTCAGCGAGGCCCGGCGGGCCTTTTCCCGATCGATGACCACCTGGATCTCGCTGCGTCCCTTGCTGAGTGAAGAAGTGACGTCCTCCACTCCGGTGACGGTCTGCAGCCGGCGCTGTGCCTCCTCGGAAAGGCGCATCAGCTCGCCGGTGTCCGGCCCGTAGAACTTCACCGCAAAGTAGGTGTTGTTCCCACCTTCCTCCGCGTCCTCCCCGAAGAAGATCCTGGCCCCGGGAACCTGGGGAAGTCCCTCGCGGATCTTTTTGCGCAGCTCTTTCGCCCGCTCGTCTCCGACATTCTCGTCGTTCAGTGTGAGCGTGGTGCGCCCTTCGTTCTCTCCGTAGACGCTGTAGATCGACTCGATGCCGAGCTCCTTGCGGCGCGGCTCCAGGGCGGCCTCCACCTGGTTGACGGCGCGCTCGGAGTCCGACTTGTAGGAGAAATCAGCGAATTCGTAGTTCAACGACAGCCGGCGGTTACTGGTCCCGGCAAACTGCGCCATCGACACCATGCCGGTCATGAACGGGACGAACCCCACCGCCAGCCCGGCGACCACGATGAGGAAGGTCCAGGCCCGGTGCCGCAGCGTCCAGGCCAGCACTCCGGCGTAGCGATCCTCGAGCCATTGCAGGCTCTTGGGCTGGACCGCCTGGCGCCGCAGCAGATAGGCCGACATGAGCGGAATCAGCGTCAGCGAGGAGAACAGCGAGCAGAGCAGGGAGATGGAGATGGCCACGCCCAGCTCTTCCAGCCAGGTCGTCAGCTCGGTGCTCGCGCCCACCACCAGCGGCAGAAAGACCACCACGGTCGTGAGGGTGGAGCAGGTGACCGCCATGGCCACCTCCTTCGAGCCGATGCGGGCCGCCTCCTTCGAGTCCGGCTCCATCCGGCGCTTGCGATCGATGGCCTCCAGCACGACGATGGCGTCATCCACCAGCATCCCGATCCCCAGCATCAGCCCCGCCATGGAGAGGACGTTGAGACTGCGGCCCATGAAGTACATCAGCCCGCAGGCGGTGATGACCGAGAAGGGAATCGAGAACGAGATGATGAGGGTCGAGTCGAGCTTGCGCAGGAAATAGTAAAGCACCAGCACCGCCAGCAGTCCTCCCACGAACCCGGCGTGGCTGAGGCCGTTGATACCGGAAGTGATCTGGTCGGCCTGATCCTGCCAGACGAACAGCTTCACGCCTTTGAGCAGCGCGTCGCCGTTGATGTCTTGGCGAATCACCCCCATCACGGCGCGCACCACTTCCACCGTGTTGGCGGTGGATTCCTTGTAGACGTTCAGCGCCACGGCGTAGTGCCCATCGAGGTGGCGCCCATAGCCGATGGGCGGTTCTTCGTAGGTAATTTCCGCGATGTTCGACAGCCTCAGGCCCTGGGCATTGATCACCAGAGATTCCAGCGCCTCGAGGGAGTCGAAGGCTCCCAGCGCCCGGGCGGTGTAGCGCAGCCCGTCCTGGCTCGCCTGGCCCAGGACCAGATTCGACGAGGCGCCCTGCAGCCGCCGGATGAGATCCTCCAGATCCACCCCGTGCTCTTGGATCCGGTCCAGCTCCAGATCGATGCGGATTTCCCTCGGCGCCACCCCGTCGAGCTCCACCCGCGCCACGCCTGGCACGCGGCGGATGCGGTTGACCACCCGGCTTTCCAGCAGGTCGTAATGCTTCGAAAGATCCACTCCCTCGGCGGCGATACGGGCCTGGACCACCGGGATGTCGTTGGTGTTGAAGGAGAAGATCAGGATCTCGCCCGTTCCCACCGGAAGCAGTGGCTTCACCTGGTCCATCTTCTCGCTCACCTGCATCCGCACGATGTCCAGACTCTTGCCCCAGGTAAACTCCAACTGGAACTCGGCGCTGTCGGCCGTGGAGGTGGAGCGCAGCTTCTTCACGCCGGGAAGCGTGGCCAGCACTTCTTCCACCGGCTTGGTGATCTGTTTCTCGATCTGCGTGGGGTTGGAGTTCGGGTAAGGGATCGTGATGCCGATCTGCGGGATGTCCACGCCGGGCAGGAAGGCCAGCGGCAGCCGTGCCATGGCGATTCCCGCGACCACCATGACCGAGAGCAGCACCATCAGGGTGGTGACCGGCCGGCGGACGGAGACATCCGAGAGATTCATTCGCTCACCTGGACCCCTGCCGCCCCGAGCGGGGCCGGCAGCGCCGCATCATTGGACGTCACGGCGAAGCCCCGGCGGTCCAGGACGGTGTAGATCACCGGAATGACCACCAGGGTGAGAATCGTGGCCACGCTCAACCCGCCGATCACGGTGATGGCCAGAGGGGCGCGCAGCTCCGCTCCTTCACCCAGCCCCAGCGCCATGGGAAGCAGCCCCAGCACCGTCGTGGCCGAGGTCATGAGAATCGGACGCATGCGCTTGAGGCCCGCCTGAATGAGCGCCTTTTCCCGGGGCATCCCCTCGCCGCGGAGCATGTTCACCGCGTCGATCAGGACGATGGCGTTCTTCACGACGATTCCAGCCAGCATGACCGCGCCGATCATCGCCACCACGTTGATGGAGTGTCCGGTGATCAGCAGGGCCCCCACCGCGCCGATCACCCCCAGCGGCACCGTGAACATGACCACGAAGGGATAGAGCAGCGATTCGAACTCGCAGGCCATCACCAGGTAGACCAGGAAGATGGCCAGGAACATCGCCATGCGCAACGACGCAAACGAGCGCTGCATCTCCTCTTCCTGTCCGCTGAGGTCCGCCGTGACGCCCGGCGGGAAGCTTTGCCGTGAGATGACCTGGCGGATGTCGGCAGCCACGGTCCCCATGTCCCTGCCCGACAGATCCGCCGAGATCACCGCGGCCCGCTTCTGCCCCACGCGCCGGATCTCGCCGGGGCCCCGGGCGAGGCGGATGTCGGCCACCGACTTGAGGTAGATGGGCACTCCTTCCCGCTGTCCCACGATGAGGCTGCCCACGTCCTCCACAGAGGCCCTGCCGGCGGCGACCGACCGCACGGCGATGCCGATCTCCCGATCCCCCTCCAGGAAGCGCGTCGCGACTTCGCCCTGCACCTTGTTGCGCATCGTCGCGGCCACCTGGAACAGGTCCAATCCGAGCCGGCTGACCTGCTCCCGGTTGAACACCACTTGAAGCTCGGGATTGGCACCGTCCATGGAGGACTTTACGTCGACCAGCCCGGGGAGGTGCTCGACCTCCCGCCGCAGGGACGCCGAGGCGCTCTGAAGCTGCGCCAGGTCGTCACCGTAGATCTCCACCTCGATCGGAGTGCGGAAGGTGAAATAGGAGGGACGCTCGAACTTGAATCGCGCGCTCTTGGCCGCTTCCAGGCGCTCCCGCAGGATGGCCGATACCGCTTCCTCATCCTGGCGCCGCATGCCGGGCTTCATGCGCACCTGAATCCGCGCCGCGCTCTCCCCTTCCGTGCCGGTCTGCTGCAGCGACAGCCCCGCTCCCCCGACGATGCTCGAGATGGCGTCCACCCGCGGATCTCCCGCGATGGTCTTCTGCACCTCCTGGACGAACGCATCGGTGGCCTCCAGCGGCGTTCCCTCGGGAAGCTCGATGAGGTAGCCGAACTCCCCCTGGGAAAACGAAGGGATCAGATCGATGCCCAGCCCCCGAGCCAGAGCCAGGGAGCCGAGAAACGCCACCAAGGCCACCACCAGCACCGTGCCGGGGGTGCGCAGGGCCCACCGCAAAACCGCTGGATAGGATCCCATCAGGGCGTCCATGGATCGGTCGAAGACCAGGGTCACGGGCCGCGCCAGCAGCGCCAGAAACGATCCGAGCTTCGACGAGCCGATGCGCAGCCACCGAAGGCCCACGGCCGGGCCCGACACGAAGGCGGCGCCCAGCCACCGGCGGAGCTTGCCTGCCGGGAGCTCGGGGGATGCTTCCGTGGGGACGGGCACAGCCGTCTGATCCCGCAAAGCCGAGACCATGGGAATGAGCGTCAGCGACACGACCAGCGATGCCAAAAGAGAGAACGAGACCGTCAGCGCCTGATCCCGGAACAGCTGCGCCGCGATCCCTTCCACGAACACGACCGGGGCGAAGACCGCGATCGTCGTGAGCGTGGAGGCCACCACCGCGCGGCCGACCTCCTGGGCTCCCCGCAGCGCCGCCACTTCGCCCGACTCCCCGCGCTCCCGGCGCTTGTAGATCGCCTCCAGGACCACGATGGAGTCGTCCACCAGCATGCCCACCCCCAGAGCCAGTCCCCCCAGGGACATGACGTTGAGCGTGGTTCCGGTCTGGTACATGAGGAAGAAGGTGGCGATGATGGAAATCGGAATTGATAGGGTGATGATCAGCGTGCTCCAGACATCCTTCAGGAACAGCAGGATGATCAGGACGGCCAGGATCCCTCCTTCCAGGGCGTTGGTGATGACCTCCCGGATGGAGTCCTGGATGAAGCGCGACTGATCCACTCCCGTGACCACCTGGATTCCCGCCGGAAGCTCCTTGCGCACATTCTCCAGGCGGCTCTGGATTCCCCGGGCCACGGAGACGGTGTTGGCGTCCCCTTCCTTGTAAAGCGCCATCTCCACCGCCTCGGACCCGCCGAAGCGGGTGATGGCATCCCGCTGCTTGTGCCCCCGGCTCACCTCCGCCACGTCCGAAAGGAGCACCTCCCGCCCTTCCCGGGTGGTCAGCACGATGCGCCGGATGTCTCCCAGGTCCTTGAACTCGTTGCGCGAGCGGACCAGGTAGCGCGCCTCCTGTTCATAGAGGCTCCCCCCCGCCTGGTTGACGTTCTCCCGCGCCAGCCGCTGGTTCACGTCCTGGATGCTCAGGCCCATCAAGGAGAGCTTCCCTTGATCCACCGTGACCTGGATCTCTTCCTCCAGCCCTCCGTTGATCTTGACGGCCGCCACGCCGGCCGACGATTCCAGATCCTTCTTGATCAGTTCCTCCGCCACGTAACGCAGCTGCGCCAGGTTCTGACCCCCGGTCAGGTAGAGCCGGACGATGGGATCATTGGCCGGGTCCAGCCGGAGCACGACCGGTTTTTCGGATTCGCGCGGCCGGGCCACCAGATCCAGCTTCTCCCGGACATCCATGGCGGCGAAGTCCATGTTCCGTCCCCAGCCGAACTCCAGAGTCACCTGCGACAGGCCCGGCCTGGACGAGGAGGTGATGCGCTGCACCCCGGCCACCACGCCCACCGCCTCCTCGACGGGGCGGGTGACGAGCGATTCCACCTCGGCCGGTGCCGCCCCGGCGTAGCGGGTTTCGATGGTCAGGCTGGGATAGGAAAGCTCAGGCAGCAGGTTGATGGGAAGCCGCGTGTAGGCCACGCAGCCAAAGATCACCAGCGCCACGGCCCCCATAGTGATGGTGACCCGGCGCTTCAACGAGAATTGGATGAGGCTCATGGGTCATCCCCGGGCCTGAGGGCCACGGGAGGTGCGCGAGTCCGAGGCCTGGGCGGAGGGGAGAACCTTCACGGAGGCCCCATCCTTCAGGCCCCCCTGGCCTGCCACGATGACCCGCTCGCCAGCCGTGAGCCCGCGCACGATTTCGACGTTTCCCTCTTCCTCGAGACCCAGCGACACGGGTCGTCGGCGCGCCACCTCGCCATCCACGATGAACAGGTAGGAGTCCTGCATCTCCCAAAGGATGGCTTCCCGGGGAACGAGCAGCGCTTTCGGGTGGGTCTCACGGACGATGGCGAGTGTCACAAAGGCTCCGGGCCGCAGCTCGGCGGGAGGGGCAACCGCCTCCACGGTCACTTTCACCGTCCCGGTGGCGGGATCCACCACCGGGCTGATCTGCCGGATGCGCCCCTTCACCTGCGTGGCCTCGTTGGCCTTCAGCGTGATTCTCACGGTGCGCCCTTCGCTCAGGCCCAAAACGTCTTTTTCCGGTAAGTAAATGCGGGCGATGAGCGGGTCGAAGTCAGCCACGCTGAACAGCACGTCTCCCGGCCTGATGTGCTGCCCGGGACGAATCATCCGCTCGGTCAAGTGACCGGAGAAGGGGGCGCGAATCGTCGTCTTCTCGAGTCGCCAGGCTGCCTCCGCCTCCTCCTGACGCGCCACCTCGTTCTCGGTCGAGACTTTGTCGTACTGCTCGCGGCTCATCAAGTTCTCGGCGAGAACCTTGCCGGCGCGATCGAAGTTGAGCTTGGCATTGGAAGCTTTGACCTGAGCCTTCTTCAGGGTGATTTCGGCGTCTCCCTGGTCCAGCTGGGCCAGGATTTGCCCCTTGACTACCCGGTCTCCTTCCTCGACCCGGACCTCGGCTACCTTGCCTTCCGACTCCGCCAGTACTTTCACGTCGTTTTCCGGCACCAGATTCGCGGTGGAAGTGATGTAGGAGGAAACTTCGCCTTCCTGAATCGCTGCGACACTGACCGGGACGGCCGCCTTTCCCTGAGGGGCGGCGGGAGACTCGGTTTTCTGGCTGGCGGGCACGGCACCCGCCGGCTTGCCGGAGGCCTGGCCGGATTGAGCTTTGGTGCCGGCCGCAGGCCGGCTGGTGATGGCGAAGTAACCCGCCACGGCTCCCGCCGTCAGGACCACCAGAAAAATAATGAAGTACAGGCGCTTTCGGCCCGATGGAAATCGCATGGCTTGTCCCCTCGAAGAGAACCGATGGCGTTCGCCGACCCAACAGCATGGAGTACGGATATGTCCGACCGAGAGTTCCCGGAATTTTTCTTTAAGGCTGATCTGTCATGAATGGACGACCACCAGGGGCCCCAGGAGTGCCTCACCTTCTAGCGGGTGGGAGGGAGCCTGCAGTGGCTGGAAGGGCTGTAAGGGTGGCTGACGGAGGTGAGTTTGGTTAGACTGTGCCGGCCCGTCTTACCATCGAGGTGCCGAGCTCATGCCTTCCTTCCTCGCCGACTCACGCCTGGGGGAATACCTCAACTCCCCGTGGCTCCTGGGCCCGGTGGTATTCATCCTCTGGGTCGTCCTTTTCATGATTATCAAGCGCTACGTGCTGCGGTGGCTGCAGCGGTCGGCGGAGCGGACTGCCTGGACCTGGGACGACGTTCTCGTCCGCGCCTTGTCGGGCCCCTTGTTGTTGCCCATTCTGGCCAGCGGCCTGCTGGTCTTCGAGCGCATCCTTCCCCTGTCGCCGGAGTGGGACCACGCTTTCGACACAGTCATGGCAGGCGCCATGGTCCTGGCCCTGGTGCTGTTCATGGACCTGGCCTGCCGCGGAGTGCTGGATCGTCTCTCGGACAAACACGCCGTCTTGCTGGGGGCCCGGGGTCTCGTCCAGGGGGTGATCCGTGGCGTCATCATCGCGATCGGGATCCTGGTATTCCTGGACAGCGTCGGGATTTCCATCACACCAATCCTGGCCTCTCTCGGGATCGGCAGCCTGGCGGTGGCGCTGGCGCTGAAGGACTCCCTGGCCAACCTGTTCGCGGGCATTCAGCTCATCCTCGACAAGACGATTGAGCCGGGTCATTTCATCCGCCTGGAAGGAGGTCTCGAGGGAACCGTCACGCGCATGAGCTGGCGCACCACCCGGATCCTCACCGCCGCGAACTCCACCGTCGTGGTGCCCAACTCCAAGCTGACCGAGAGCCTCATCACCAATTTCAATCTGCCCGAGCCGGAGGTGGACGCGCGCGTCGAGCTGGGAGTTCATTTCGACAGCGATTTGGAGCAGGTCGAGAAGGTCACCCTCGAGGTCGCCCGGGAGGTCCAGCGGGCCTATCCGCAGGCGATAGCGGGGTTCGAGCCGAGATTCCGCTACACCGGGTTTGGGGAGTCCAGCGTCAACCTGGTGGTGATCACCCGGGCCAGCAACCAGGACGGAAGCCTGCGGCTGCGCCATCATCTTATTAAGAGCCTGCAGCGGCGCTATGCGCGGGAGGGGATCATCATGCCGTTCCCCACCCGCACGCTCGACCTTCCGCCGGAGCGCAGCGATGAGCTGCGCGAGCGATTTCTGCCCGGAGGCGACCTCCCCGCCGACGCGGGACCCGGAGAATCGACCGAGTAAGGCTACCGGCGCGGCGGTCGTGCCGGCTAAACTCAAAATAAAGTGAAGATTTTCAGGCACCTCCGACCCTGAAAAAGCATCCAAAGTGGGCTGGCAACGGACAACGGCCGAGGCAAGCCAGGCGGAAGCAATAAGCCCGGACAATCAAAGCGCAGGATGGTCGGATTTCCCAACGAAAGAAAGGCATGTCGCATGGAACGAAGGAACTTTCTGGCGACCGGCCTGGGCGCGGCGCTCGCATGCGCATTTTTCCCGGCCTGCGCCCGGCAGAAGGAGGAGACGGTGGCACAAGCCAAGCAGATGAATGGATTCGAGCCGCTGAACAAGCCCAAGGCGGAATGGAAGAAGATCCTGCCGGCCGATCGGTACGCGATCCTCTTCGAGGAGTCGACCGAGCGGGCCTTCACCAGCTTGCTCAACGAAGAGAAGCATGCGGGGGTATTCATCTGCGCCGCATGCTACCTGCCGTTGTTCAGCTCCGAGGCCAAGTTCGACAGCGGCACCGGCTGGCCCAGCTTCTTCCAGGCAATGCCGGGAAGAGTGAGCACCAGGCGGGATTTCAAGCTGATCCTGCCGCGCACCGAGTACCACTGCGCCCGCTGCGGCGGGCACCAGGGGCACGTGTTCGACGATGGCCCGCAGCCCACGGGGCAGCGCTACTGCAACAACGGCCTGGCGCTGGAGTTCGTCGCCGAGGGACAGCCCTTGCCCGCCTTGAGGACCTGACCATGCAGCTGAGAAGTCTGGCGCCACGCGCGCCTACGGCGGTCCGTTGGAGGGCCCGAGAGCTGCCAGGCATCAAGACAGGCGCAGGCCCCTGGTGGAGGGTCTGTACCCTCACCATCCTGGCGGGGCTGCTGACCGCTTGTGCGGCGTCCGAGAGCGCGAGGAGCGCAGAGAATCGCAAGAACGGTGGGAATCAGAGCCTGGAAAGCAAGAACCAGATCGCCACGTTCGCCGGGGGCTGCTTCTGGTGCATGGAGCCGCCTTTCGACAAGGTGGATGGAGTGCTTTCGACCATCTCCGGATACACGGGCGGCCGCACCGAGAATCCCACCTATGAAGAGGTTTCTTCAGGCACGACGGGGCACGCCGAGTCCATTCAGATAACCTTCGATCCGACCCGCGTCAGCTACGACAAGCTGCTCGTCGTCTTCTGGCACAACATCGATCCGCTGGCGCGGGACCGGCAGTTCTGCGACGTAGGAGAGCAATACCGCAGCGCCATCTTCTACCACGACGAGGAGCAAAAGCGGCTGGCGGAGGCCTCCAAGAAGGAGCTGGAGAAATCGGGTCGGTTCAAGGAGCCGATCGCCACGCAGATCGTGGCGGCCACCGCCTTCTACCCTGCCGAGGATTACCACCAGGACTATTACAAGAAAAATCCCATCCGCTACAAGTTCTACCGCTACAACTGCGGCCGCGACCAGCGCCTCGAGGCGCTCTGGGGGACGCCCTAAGCCGCCCTCAACCGTGGTGGCGGGATTCCTCTTCGCCGCGGGGCGGGTTGGCTTCGGGGCGCCAGCGGAACTTCTGGCGCAAGGGTGAGGAAACGTCCTCCACCACATCGGCGATGATGCGGCCCATGACCGGCGCGAACTTGAAAGCGTGGCCGCTGTCGCCGGCGGCCACGACCAATCCCTCGCGCTGCGGGTCCCGATCGATCCAGAAATGCTCGTCCCGGGTGTCGCAGTAGAAGCACCAGCGCTTCTCGACGATGGGCAGCAGCGCCAGTGTGGGGAAGGTCTCCTCCAGAAAGCGCCTCAAGGGGGTCTCGTCTTGCGCCGCCGCCTGGCGCGGCACTTCTAGATCCAGCTTTTGTCCTATCCCATGGTTGGAGATTTTCACAATGCCGTCGCGATTGATGGGGAATCCATACCACCCGGTCGCCGAGATGTCCGCGGTGAACACCGGGAAGAGCTGCCGGGTGTAGAGGCGCTTGCTGGGCGGACGGAGGTGGTAGATGGCATGGGCGGTGGGAGTCAGCGACCCCGCCAGATGCGGCAGCAGCCTCGGGGTCCAGGCCCCGGCGGCCACGACGACCTGGTCCGCCAGCAGGCGCTCCCCCACCGAGGTCTGGATGCCAGTGACCCGCCCTCCCTGCTCGACCAGCCCGGCCATCGACACTTCGGGCCGCACCGAAACACCCTCGGCGCGGGCCAGCTCAGCCAGGCGAGCCACCACGCGGCCGCTCTCGGCGTAGCCGCCTTCGCTCTGGAAGAACCCGTCGACGTAGTTCTGGGCCTTCCAGCCTGGGAAGCGCTTGCGCAGATCGGATGAGGTCAGTCGCAGGGGACGCCGCTGGCGCTTCTCGAGGACTCGGAAGCTCTCGTACTCGAAGCTCCCCTGGGTCATCGGAGTCCGGGTGACCATCAGCACGCCGGTCTCGTGAAACAGCGGGTGCGGCCAGCGCTGATTCCATTCCCTCCAGATTTCCAGCGCTTCTTCCATCAGCTCGGTGTAGGCTTCATCGCTTCCATAGGCCAGTCGAACGATCTTGCTGATGTCGGTGGAAGCGGCCATGGGGTGCGGGATCGGTCCCGGATCGACCAGCGTCACCTGCCAGCCGCGCGACTGAAGCTCTCGGGAGGCGGTCACCCCGAACATCCCGCTTCCCACGATCAGTACGGTCCCTTTCTTGTGCGTCATTTCTGCGGCCCCCCGACGGGCGGACCCAGAGTCTGCCCGAGAAACTCTCCGATTTTCGCCTGATAGGCGGCGGGATCGAAGCGGTAGAGGTCTTCATGTCCCGCGAGCTGCAAGGACCAGAGCGTGCAGGGAGTGGGCGCGGCGGCGAACAACGCGCCGATGGACGGCGTCGGAATCGTCCGATCCTTCCCCCCATATCCCAGCAGGGTTGGACACCTGGCTTTGCCAATCTGCTGCACCGGCGCAAACTGCTCCGGTGCGAACCCGAATCGCGGGCGAACCTGCCAGAGAAAGAGCGGAGTCACCAGCCTCTCCGCCGGCCCGACCTTCAGCTGAACCCGCGCTCGCATCGCACTTTCCAGATCGCCGAACAGGCGCTCCAGCACCGCTCCCCGAACTGAGGTCCACTCCTCCACCGCCATCACCGCGGCGGCGGCGCCCATGCCCTGCCCGATGAGTGCCGAGCGGCGCACCCCCTTCAGCTCCTGCATGTAGCGCAGTGCCGCACCCACGTCCAGCCGCTCGCCGTATCCCAGGCTGCTCTTCCCGCCGCTCTCCCCGCAGCCGCGGAAGTCGAACAGGAGGGTTGCGTAACCGATCGAGTGCAGCCACTGCGCCCGCCGGAGCATCTGCAGCCGGTTGGCGCCCAGTCCGTGGAGCAGGACGATAGCGCGCGATGAATCCCCCGCCGGCCACCACCACCCCTTGAGCGGCACGCCGTCGGAGGCCACGAATTGGACCGGCTCGACCCCGGCAGGCGGGGTTCCCCCAGGCCAAGGATGGCGGTGCGTGCTCATCTCGAACGACCCGACGACCCAGATGCTGATGGCACCCAGGAATGCCGCCAGGAGGGCGACGATGAGAGTCTTGCGCAGCATGTCGCCGGGCCCCGCTGAGATGAGTGCCGCGTGCGAGCGGTCCTGTCGATTCGAGGGGCGCATTCTAGCACGGCGAACGAGGGCGCCACCCTCTGCTATAATGTGGCCGTCTCTAAACAATTGACGCGGTAGGAGGTGTGTCATGGCCCAGGATGTACTGACCTCGGTCGGCGACGCGGCAGCCCGAAAAGCCCGCGAGTTCGCCGAAGCCTCTCGCGAGAAACTCGATGAAATCAAGAAGAAGAGCCTCGAGGACCTCTACGAGGAAGGCGTGGCGTGGGCGAAGGCGAATCCGGGAAAGACACTCCTGGGAGCGCTGGCCGCCGGCTACATTCTCGGACGACTGCTGCGGCGGAGGTAGGCATTGAGCCAGGCTGCCGACGGTTCGGGAGGCACGGGCGTTCCGGAGATCGAAGAAGCCGCCCCATCCCTCATCGAGCTGATTCTCACGATTCTCAAGTCCGTCGGGACGCTGCTTTCCGGCAAGCTCCAGCTGGCGGAACGGGAGATCTCGCAGGACTTCGGCACGCTGGCGCGCGTCGCGGGACTCGTGGTGGGCGTCGTCGTCCTGATGATTCTGGCGTTGGGGCTCGCGGGGGCGGGCCTGGCCCTGCTGCTCGCTCCCCAGGTGGGCTCCACCGGCTTGGCGCTGCTTCTGGTGGCGGGGCTCTATCTGATCGCGGGGTTGTCGATCCTGTTGCTGGCTCGCAGCCAGATCCGGAAAATGGGCGGCTTCCTCAGTGAGAGCCGCGCCGACTTGAAACGGGATGCGGAATGGCTGAAAAACCTGTCGTAAGCGAACTCGACGTCGAGACGACGCTCGCCGAGATCGAGCAGGCCCGCCAGCGCCTGGGTGCGGCGCTTGCACAGCTGCGGCAGCGCGACGTCATGAACCCACTCAACATCCGCGCCTGGGTCCAGCGCCATCCCATCGAAAGCGCCCTGGGGGCGGCCGCGGCGGGGTTCATCCTGGCCCAGCCCGCCGGTGGTAAGGACGGCGAGTCCTCCTCCATTCTCTCCGACCTCTCCCGCACCGGGATGCAGAGCGCCCTGCCGATGCTTCTCCGCTTTCTCCTCTAGTTTTCGGACTTCTTCCCTTCACCGGCTTTCTGGGAGAGCAGCTTTTCCAGCGAGCCGAGGTCGAGGCTTCCCATGTCGATCTGCCCGGCGACGCGCCCCTCCCGATCGATGACCACGGTGGCGGGGAGGCCGACCACACCGAAGGCCTGGGCGGCTTTGCCACGGGTATCCAGAAGAATATTCAAATTCAACTTGTGATCCCGGACATAGCGCTCCACCTTGCGCCGCGGCTCACCGAGGTTGATGGTCAGGACCTGCGCGCCTCGGGCGGACAAATCACGACTGGCGCTTTCGAGAAGCGGCATTTCGGAGAGGCAGTGCGGACACCAGGTGGCCCAGAAGTGCAAGACGACCGGCTTACCGCGCAAGGTCGACAGGTGAACCATGTTCCCCTGAAGATCCTTGAGCTGGAAATCAGGCGCTTCAGAGCCCGGAGGCGGGGGCGCCGCTCCAGCCAGAATCGGCAGCACTCCCACCAGGCACAGCAACGCCACCGTGCTCTTCAGACGATTCTTGTCGCGCATCCCACCTCCCGAGCCCAGGCCGATCAAAACGTCGCCGTGATGCCCATAGCCAGAGCGGTTTCGGGGGCCAGCTGCGCCTCGTTCACCTTCTGGTAGATCGGCACCGCGACGTGCGCGTAGAAGCCGAAGCCGGAGCTGGCGAAGACCATGATTCCCGGCGTGAGCTCTATTTGCCTGGAGCCCGTGCTCGCCACCATCTGGCCGTTGAAAAAGTCATGGGGTGACGCCTGACCGTTAAGCTGCAGGCTGAAGATCACCTTGTTGTTGGGGCTGAAGCGCGCTCCGACATTCACCAGGGTCAGGTTGCCGAAATCGTACTCCAGCGGGTTGGTCGTCCTCAGGACATAGCCGGCGGAAAGGAAATACTCCCAGCGGTGCGGCACCCACTGGTGATCGTAGTAAACCTGCACGAACGGGTCCCACGAGCCGGTGCCGGGCTGGATGGTGGGCTCGTTGATGCTGCCTTCGCTGTCCAGGAGCTTGTAGGGGCCCGTGGGAATCTTCACCCCGCCGCCGAGCGTCAGGAGATCCTTCATGGCGCTGAGCACCGACACGCGGGCCGAGATTCGCACATCGCCAAATCCGGTAGTGCCATCCGCGTTGGTGAAGGTCTCCTCCGGCGTCCCCACTTCGTCAAAGTGCTCATGCTGCCGATCCAGGTACAGCGGCAATTCCACCCCCATGGAGACCCGGGAGGTGATGCCGATATCGAAGGCGGCATTCATCAGCATGTTCAAGGTGGAGATCTCGCGGTGGTCGTCGGGCACGATGGTGCCGTTCTCGAAATCCACCATGGGGGTCAGGACCTCGCCCACCTCTTGAGTTCCCTCGAGCTTGCGGTTCTGAGGGATGTAACGGAACGAGAAATCGAGGGTCACCTCCCCGGGATTGTTCATCGCCTCCTGCGTGCCGGTGATCAAGAAGCAATTGGCGGAGCCACAGCTCGCCTGCGTGTCGGAAATCCCGGACATGGAAACCACCATAGTCGTGCTGATAGCCAGAGCCCCTAAAGGGCCGCTCCATGGCTTGGCCATGAAATCCTCCATTCGAGAGTCGTCCCCCGTCCCGCCGTGGCGGGGCCAGGTGTTGCGGTTGCGACGTGACTCAGGCCTGGAGGTATCGGGGAGGTGGTGTGGGAGGATCTTCGGCGAGTTTTATCGGGCGGTATGCAAGCGACGACCAGCTTTGCCTCGCGAGTGGCGCTTTCGCCAGGGTGATCCCTGCGTCGAGGATTGCCGGAAGGTGCAGGCGGATCGAGGTGGCTTCCCGGGCTTGCGCGTCACAGGCCACCATCCGGCAGCCGTCGCCCGCAGCGCGCTGCTGCTCGAGCGTAGCCGCAGGACGCGGACAGCAGGCGGTCTTCCCACCGGAGCGCTTGCAGCAAGGCATCGAGCAGCCCCCTGCCTGCAAGGGAACCAGGGGCGCGCTTTCCGCCAGAAGCACCAGGAGGAGGAATGCGGCCAGGAATCGTGCCATGAGGGATTTCGCCTTAACGGACCCGGACCCCGTTGCGCGTCGCGGTCTTCGATTCCCGCGGAATCGGGACCGGATAGTTGCCGGTGTAGCAGGCATCACAGAAATCGGCCTTCAGATCACCCACCGCCTTGTACATCCCGTCGCGGCTCAGATAGCCCAGCGAATCGGCCTGGATGTATTTGCAGATTTCCTCTACCGAGTGGCTGGAGGCAATCAGCTCCGAGCGGCGCGGCGTGTCGATGCCGTAGTGGCAGGGTCCGGTGGTGGGAGGGCAGGAGATGCGCACGTGGATCTCCTTCGCCCCGGCGGAGCGCACCATGGAGACGATCTTCCGGCTGGTCGTGCCGCGCACGATGCTGTCGTCCACCAGGACGATGCGCTTTCCGGCGATCAGGTTGCGCACCGTGTTGAGCTTGAGCTTGACGCCGAAGTGTCGGATCGACTGGCGCGGCTCGATGAAGGTGCGCCCCACGTAGTGGTTGCGCACCAGCCCGAACTCGAACGGCAATCCCGACTGCTCCGCGAAGCCCAGTGCCGCCGACACGCCCGAGTCGGGTACTGGCACCACCAGGTCCGCATCGGCGGGCTGCTCCCTGGCCAGCTCCTGTCCCAGCCGCTTGCGCACCACGTTGACGCTGCGGCCGTACAACAGGCTGTCGGGGCGGGCGAAATAGACGTACTCGAAGATGCACGGCGCCGGCTGGACGGCCGGGAACGGGTGGTACGAAGAGGTGCCGTCCTCCGTGACCACGATCATCTCGCCGGGCTTGATGTCCCGGACGAACTCGGCATCAATCAGGTCCAGGGCGCACGATTCGGAGGTGACGATGGTGGAGGAACCGATGCGGCCCAGCGACAAAGGGCGGAAACCCCGAGGGTCGCGAACGGCGATCAGCTTGCCGGGAAACAGAAATACCAGCGAGTAGGCGCCCTCCACCTGCCCGAGGGCATCCACGATGGCCTCCTCCAGGCTTTCCTTCTGCGAGCGGGCGATCAGGTGGAGGATCGTCTCGGTGTCGGAAGTGGTCTGGAAGATGGATCCGGAGCGCTCCATGTCGTTGCGGATCTGCGTGGCATTCACCAGGTTGCCGTTGTGGCCGATGGCCATCTCACCCCGGTGGCTTTCGATGCGCAGCGGCTGGGCGTTGATCAGCTTGCTCTCCCCCGCCGTGGAATAGCGCACGTGCCCGATCGCCATGGTCCCCACCAGCCGCTCGAGGTGCGACTTGGTGAAAACCTTGCCGACGTGGCCCATGCCGCGCTCGGCGAACAGGCGCGACCCGTCGGAGGAGACGATGCCCGCCGATTCCTGCCCGCGGTGCTGCAGGGCGTGCAGCCCCAGGTAGGTCAGGTGCGCCGCCTCGGGGTGACCGAAGATCCCGAAAACGCCGCACTGGTCATGGAAGCGGTCGTCGTCGAACCAGGTCTTTTTCAGGCTCATAGAGGCGGACATTATACCATCCAAGTCGGCAGAGCCTCGGACCAGGGCTTCCGCAGCTCGGCCACGGTGGCGTTGATCTCGGCGTCCTGACCCACGCTGATCTTGAGGCGGTTGCCGCCCACCGTTCCCAGCACCGAAAATGGAGCGTCACGCTCCTGGCAGATCTTTTCCAGTTTTGGAAGGCTCGCCTTCTGCAGCGACACCAGGATGCGTGACTGGCTCTCCCCGAACAGCAGCGCGTCCAGCCGCTTCCCCGCGGGCAGCACGACCTCCGCCCCCAGGAGCCCCTGGGGATGGAAGCAGCACTCCGCCAGCGCCACGGCCAGGCCTCCCTCCGCGCAATCGTGGGCCGAGGCGACCAGCCCTTCGGTGATGGCATCGATGCAGGCATACTGCACCGCCTCCTCCCGGGCCAGATCGAGATGCGGCACGGCGCCGGCTTCCAGGTTATGGACCTGGGAGAGGTACTCCGAGCCGCCCAGCTCCTCGCCCAGCGTTCCCAGCAACACGATCAGGTCTCCCTCCCTGGCGAAGTAGCTGTGCATCGCCGAGCGGGCGTCCTCGATGATCCCCACCATGCCGATGGTGGGAGTGGGGAGAATCCCCCTGCCTTCCGTCTCGTTGTAGAAGGAGACGTTGCCGCTGATGACCGGAATCTCCAGCGACTGGCAGGCCTCGGCAATGCCGTCCACGCACTCCGAAAACTGCCACATCACCTCGGGGCGCTCCGGGTTGCCGAAGTTCAGGCAATCGGTGAGGGCCTGCGCCACCGCGCCCGAGCACGCCAGATTGCGGGATGCCTCCGCCACGGCAATTCGCGCCCCGGCGCGCGGGTCCAGATAGCAGTACCGGCTGTTGCAGTCGGTGGTCAGCGCCAGGGCATGAGACGATCCCTTGATCCGGATGACCGCAGCGTCGGAGCCGGGGCGGACGATGGTGTTGCTTCGCACCATGTGATCGTACTGGCGGTAGATCCACTCCCGGCTGCAGAGATTGAGCGATCCCAGGAGCCCCTTGAGCGCCTTCGCGGGATGCGCCACGTCCTTGATGCGGGCCAGATCCAGGCGCGCATCCCCTTCGGCATTGGCGGGCCGCGCCATGGGGCGTTTCAGAATGGGCGCGCCTTCGGCGATGGGCTTCACCGGGATGTCGGCGACCCGGTTGCCCCGGAACTTGACTTGCAGGTGGCCGGTCGAGGTCACCTCCCCCACCGCGACCCCTTCCAGGTCCCACTTGCGGAATATCTCCCGCACTTTCTCCTCGGTTCCGCGCCGCACCACCACCAGCATGCGCTCCTGGGACTCGGAGAGCATCATTTCATAGGGAGTCATCTTCTCTTCGCGCACCGGAACGCGGTCCAGATCGAGATCGATTCCGGTGCCGCTGCGGCCCGCCATCTCCACCGAGGACGAAGTGAGCCCCGCCGCGCCCATGTCCTGGATGCCGATCACATAGTCGGTCTTCATCAGCTCCAGGCAGGCCTCCAGCAGCAGCTTCTCGGCGAAGGGATCTCCCACCTGCACGGTAGGGCGCTTCGATTCCGAGTCGGCCTCGAAGGAGGCCGAAGCCAGAAGGCTCGCGCCGTGGATGCCGTCCCGCCCCGTCCGGGAGCCGACGTAGAAGACGGTGTTCCCCGGGCCTCTCGCCTGTCCCTTGAAGATGCGGCTGGCGTGGGCGATTCCCAGGTTCATGACGTTCACCAGGATGTTCCCGTCATAGCTGGGATGGAACATGACCTCACCGCCCACGGTCGGGATGCCGATGCAGTTCCCGTAGCCCGCGATTCCCGCCACCACGCCGCCCACCAGGTACTTGCTGCGGGGATGATCGGGGGAGCCGAAGCGCAGGGAGTTCATGGAAGCGATGGGACGCGCCCCCATGGTGAAGATGTCCCGGAGGATGCCGCCCACTCCGGTGGCCGCCCCCTGGTACGGCTCCACGTAGGAGGGGTGGTTGTGGCTCTCCATTTTGAAAACCGCCGCGAGCCCCCCGCCGATGTCGATCGCCCCCGCGTTCTCGCCGGGACCCTGAAGCACCTGGGCGCCGGTGGTGGGAAAGCGCTTCAGGTGGATGCGCGAGGACTTGTAGGAGCAGTGCTCCGACCACATCACCGAGAAGATGCCCAGCTCAGTGAAGGAGGGAGTCCGCCCCAGGATGGCGCGCACCTTTTCAAACTCTTCCTGGGTGAGTCCGTGCGACAGGGCCAGCTGCAGATCCACCACGGGTTCCTGGGGCAGCGGCGTGCTCATCGTCCGATCACCGATTCGAAGAGGATCCGGCCGTCCTCGTTGCCCAGGATCGCCTCGGCGCAGCGGTCGGGATGAGGCATGAGCCCCAGGACATTGCCGCGCTCGTTCAGGACTCCGGCGATCGACTTGAGCGATCCATTGGGGTTCGACTCTTCATCGAGATTCCCCTTGGCATCGCAATAGCGGAAGGCGATGCGCCCCTCCACTTCCAGGCGGCTCAGCGTCTTGGCGTCGGCGTAATAGCATCCTTCGCCGTGGCCGATGGGCATTTTCAGGACTTTGCCGTGGGGAATCTTGCGCGTGAAGGGGGACGCGTTGGAGTCGGTCCGCAGATAGACATCCTGGCAGAGGTAGTGCAGTGTGCGGTTGCGGATCAGGGCGCCGGGAAGCAGGCCCGCCTCGGCGAGAATCTGAAAGCCGTTGCAGATCCCCACCACCGGCCCGCCTTCGGCGGCGAACCGGCTCACCGTCTCCATGATGGGGGAGAACTTGGCCATGGCGCCGCAGCGCAGGTAATCGCCGTGGGCGAAGCCACCCGGGAGAATGACGCAATCGGAGCGCGCCAGGTTCTTTTCCTTGTGCCAGAGGAAGCTGGCGTCCTGCCGGAGGACGTGCTTCACCACGTGGTAGCAGTCGTGCTCGCAGTTAGAGCCGGGAAACACCACGATGCCGAATTTCACGCCGTCTCCCCGATTCGTCTCACTCCCCCACCTCGAATTCGTAATCCTCGATAATCGTGTTCGCCAGCAGCCGGTCGCACATCTCCTTAACCTTTTTTTCCAGCTGGGCCTTCCCCATTTTCGGCAGCGACAGCTCCAGGAGCTTTCCGGCCTTCACGTCGGTGACTTCCTTGTAGCCCAGCTGGTGCAGCGAGCCCAGGATGGTTTTCCCCTGGGGATCCAGCACCCCCTTCTTGACCATGACCGTCACTCGGACTTTCATGCGCATTCCCCCGTGTTGCACGTCCCCAAGACTTCTTATGATTCCGGAAACACCCGGCGGAAGATGGCGTCCACATTGCGAAGCTGCTGATCGAGGTCGAAGCAGCGCTCCAGCTCGGATTCCGACAGCACCTTCTTGATTCCTGCCAGCGAGCGCAGATTATCCTTGAAAGTGCCCTTCCCATCGCGCGCTTTCATGGCCGAATCCTGCACCCAGGCGTAGGCCTCCTCGCGCGCCACCCCCTTGCGCGCCAGCGCCAGCAGCACCTCCTGGGAGTAGATGAGCCCGCCCGTCGATTCCAGGTTCCGGCGCATCGCCTCGGGATAGACCACCAGCCGCTCCAGGATTCCCGTCATCCGGTGCAGCATGTAGTCGATCAGGATGGTCCCGTCGGGCAGGATGACCCGCTCCGCCGAAGAGTGACTGATGTCGCGCTCGTGCCAGAGCGCCACGTTGTCCAGGGCCACCATCACATGGCTCTTCACCACGCGCGCGAGGCCGCAAACCTGCTCGCAGCCCACCGGATTGCGCTTGTGGGGCATGGCGGACGATCCCTTCTGTCCGCCGCCGAAGGGCTCCTCGGCCTCGCCCACCTCGGTGCGCTGCAGGTGGCGGATTTCGGTGGCCGCCTTCTCCAGCGAAGCGGCGAGGATCCCGAGCGCCGACACGTACTCGGCGTAGCGGTCCCGCTGGATGATCTGATTCGAGACCGGCGCCGGTTTGAGCCCCAGCAGAGCGCAGACCTTCTGCTCGATTGCAGGGTCCAGGTGGGCGAAAGTACCCACCGCCCCGGAGAGCTTTCCCACCGAGATCGCCTCTCTGGCCCGTGCCACCCGCTCCCGGGCCCGCCCGAACTCCTCGTAGAAAACGGCCATCTTGAGGCCGAAGGTGGTGGGCTCGGCATGGATCCCGTGCGTGCGGCCGACGCAAGCCGTGCGCTTGTGCTCCAGGGCGCGCTGCTTCACCGCCGAACGCAGCCGGTCCACGCCCGTGAGGATCCGATCCGCCGCGTCCCGCAGGAGCAGCGCCTGGGCCGTGTCCACCACGTCCGAGGAGGTCAGGCCCAGATGGATGAAGCGGGAGTCGGGTCCGACGTGCTCCGCCACGTTGGTGAGAAAGGCGATGACGTCGTGCTGGACCGTCTTCTCGATTTCCAGGACTCGCTCGGGATCGAATGCCGCCTTCGCCCGGATGGTAGCGGCGGCTTCCTTCGGGATCTCCCCCGCCTCCGCCAGAGCGTCGCACACCGCCAGCTCGACCTCCAGCCATTTCTGCAGGCGGTGGGCATCGGTCCAGATGCGGCCCATCTCCGGCAGGGTGTAGCGAGCAATCACGACCAGACTCCTTTCCCGCTCAAGCTTTCGTCGCTAGGTGCCGAACGCTCACGTCTCCATCCAGCCCGCGCCAGGCCCCTGCTCCGCGGCACTCATCCGGATCGATCCGGAGAGCTCCCCCAGAGCCCGGTGCGCCGAGAGCAGCGCCAGGTCAGCGCGATTGTTGGTGACGCTCAGGTGGGCCAGCACCAGGCAGCGGGTTTCACGCGTCGCCGCTCCGCTGATGAGCTCGGCCGCCTCCCCGTTGCTCAAGTGTCCGCGCGGTCCTTTCAGGCGCTGCTTCAGCTCGCGCGGGTATGGCCCCTGCTCGAGAAGCTCAGGATCGTGGTTCGATTCGACGATCAGCACCTGGCACCCCTCCAAGCCCCGGATGACCGATTCGGTGGCATGCCCCAGATCCAGAGCGTAGCCGACGCTGCCTTCGCCGGTGTCCAGCCGAAAGGCCACCGGATCGGCCGCGTCGTGCGGGACTCTCACCCCCGTCACCTTCCAGCTTCCCACCTGCGTGGGCTTTCCACTCTCCAGCGTCGACAGGCGCAGCGATCCGCCCCTCAATCCCAGGCAGCGCAGTGTTGCGGCCGTTCCGGCCACCGTGCAGCCGAAGCGCCTGGCGAAGAGCTCGGCCCCCCGCGCATGATCCCCGTGCTCGTGGGACAGCAGGATCAGATCCAGCGAGACGGGGTCCACTCCCAGCGCGGTCAGCCGCGCCTCCATTTCCCGGCACGAGAAGCCCGCATCCACCAGGACCTTGAGCCCTGACGCCTCCAGATACACCGCATTGCCGACGCTGCCGCTTCCCAGGATGGCCAGGCGCAGAGGAGGCTCCTATCAGCTCTTTCCCGTGTGACCGAATCCGCCGGCGTTTCGCTCGCTTTCAGGGAGCTGGCTGACTTCTTTCAGCTCGACCCGCAACACTCTCCCCACCACCATCTGGCCGATCCGATCGCCGCGATGGATGGTGTAGGGAGCCTGCCCATGATTGATGACCACGAGGCGGACCTCGCCGCGATAATCGGAATCCACCGTGCCGGGGGAATTGAGCAGCGTGACGCCGTGCTCCGCGGCCAGGCCGCTGCGCGGACGAATCTGCGCTTCGGCTCCCGCGGGGAGCGCCACCGCAATGCCCGTCCCGACCAGGGCGCGGCCTCCCGGAGGCAGGGTGATGGATTGGGAGATGCAGGCGCGCAGATCCAGGCCGGCGGAGCCGGCCGTTGCATAGGCGGGTAGCGCCAGATCGGAGCTCTCCCCGGTCCGGAGGATCAGGACCTTGACTAGCGCGGATTCCTCGTGGGAGCTGGAAAGCTGGGGGTTATCACCCATCCTGGCATCCGCCCCGCAGGGCGCCGAAAATCAGAATACGAGATCGTTCCGGGTCATGTTGAATTTCGACGTGTTTCCCAATACCGCCATGGTGCAGGTGGAGCTGTCGAACATTTCCCGGGCGAGGTGCTTGACCTCCTCGCCGGTCACCCGATCGATTCCCTCGAGGATCTCATTGAGGGTGAAGGGGCGCTGAAAATAGACTTCCTGTCTGGCCAGGTTGGACATCCTCGAGGAGCTGCTCTCGAGGCTGAGCATGAGGCTCCCTTTCAGGTGATCCCTGGCCATCTTCATCTCCCGCTCGGCGGGGGCTTTCTCCTTCAACGACACAAATTCCTCCAGCACCAGGCGCACCACCTGCTCCGCCGTTTCCGGAGAGGTGGCGGCGTACACCATCAGGTAGCCCGTGTCCCGGAAGGAATTCACCGAAGAAAACACATTGTATGCGAGCCCGCGGTCTTCCCGGATGTCCTGGAAAAGGCGGCTGGACATGGCCCCACCCAGCAGCGTGTTGAGGACGAATTCCTGAAACCGGTGCTCGTGATTCAGTGGAAAACCCTTGACGCCCAGGCAGAGGTGAATCTGGCCCAGCTCCTTCTTGTCGCGGACGACCAGCCCCGGATTGAGGCGCGGCGGGGAGGTCACGGGGGGCGCGGCACCGTTGGTCAGTGGCTCGAAGGCGCGGCGAATCCCCTGCACGAGCTCTTCGTGGTCCAGATTTCCCGTGGCGGTGATGAGCAGGTTCCCCGGGTGATAGCTTTCCCGGAAGTAGCGGTTGAGAATCTCCGGCGTCATCCCCGAGACCGATTCCACGGTCCCCTGGATGGGACGACCCAGCGGGTGATTGGGCCAGAGGTACTCGTTGAACAGGTCGTAGACCAGCTCGTCAGGCGTGTCATCCACCATCCGGATCTCTTCGAAGATGACCTTGCGCTCCTTTTCGATCTCTACGGGGTCGAACCGGGGGTGCAGCACGATGTCGGAGAGCAGGTCGAGCGCCACCGGGAGATGCTCGTCCAAGACCTTGGCGTAAAAGCAGGTGTATTCCTTGGAGGTGAAGGCATCGATGTGCCCGCCGATCGAGTCGATCGCCAGGGCAATCTCCTTGCCGCTGCGGTTGGCGGTTCCCTTAAATAGAAGGTGCTCAATGAAATGGGAGATGCCGTTTTCGCTCTCCGACTCATGGCGGGAGCCTTTTTTCAGCCAGACCCCCAGGGAGATGGAGCGCAGGTTCGGCATGCGCTCGGTCAAGACCGTGAGGCCGTTGCTAAGTTCTTTTCTGTTAATAAGTTCCATGAAGGCTTTCCGGGACCAGTGCGGAGGATTCTGCGGGATCCCCGCCCCCCTAGCGGGGACGAGCCCAGAGTATAGCACAGCGTTTTTTCTACGCGTTCCGGCCCTTGAAACCAATGTTGGCGAGGAGATCTTCCCACTCCGCCTTGCATCCAAGGAAAGCTCGGTTATGATCCCCTCCCCTTCAAGACGGAGCCTCCAGTTGCCGCGTAAGCCCTGGCCGGTATTGCTGTCCATCACACTCCTGATTCTCGCTCCGGTAAGCTCGTCGATCCGGGCTGAGGAGGCACCGGCTCCAGCCCAGAGCCAGCCCATGGAGCACCACCACGAGTCGATGGGCGCCGGATCAACCACTTCCTCATTTGCCGCCGCCTCGGCCGCGCTTCTCATGAATCTCGCCTCCGGAACCTCATTGAATCCAGCCGCAAGCGGCATGCATGGAGGACACGTCATGAAGGGAGCCTGGACGCTCATGTTCCACGGACAGGCGTTCATCGTGGACGTTCAGGAGACCGGCCCGCGGGGGGAGGACCAGATCTTCTCCACCAACTGGGCCATGATCATGGCGACCCGCTCGGCGGGAAAAGGCGCCATCCTCCTGCGGTCCATGTTGAGCCTGGAGCCGGTCACCATCCGGCAGGGCTTCTACCCGCTGCTCTTTCAGACCGGCGAGGTGGCCGACGGGGAGCCGATCGTGGATGGCCAGCATCCCCATGATTTCTTCATGGAGCTGGCCTTTGCCTACTCCCGCCCCCTGGGGAAGAAGTCGTCTCTGTTGCTTTACGCCGCTCCCGTGGGCGATCCGGCGCTCGGCCCCGTGGCCTTTCCTCACCGGGTCAGCAACGATGAGAATCCCATTGCCACGCTTGGGCACCACGTGCAGGATTCGACCCACATCCTGTACAACGTGCTCACCGCGGGGTGGGACGTGGACAAGTTCCGGATCGAGGCCTCGGCCTTTCACGGGGCGGAGCCGGACGATCAGCGATGGGACCTCGACCTAGGCCCCATCGACTCCTACTCAGGGCGATTTACCTGGCAACCCACTCCCGAATGGGTGGCACAGATATCCCGCGGCCGACTGAATGAGCCCGAGGAGCACGACCCGCAAGACATCACCCGGACCACCGCCTCGGTACTCTGGTTTCACCCCACCCCCTCCGGGCACGTAACGGCCGGCGCAATCTGGGGGCACAACGATCTGGAGTCTGATGGAAGAACGCTGAACTCTTACCTGCTGGAGGGCAACTGGCAATTCCGCAAGCAGAACTATCTTTTCGGGAGGATGGAGCGGCTGGACCGGGACGAGCTGTTCGGCAACGATCCAGTCCAGGAGGCGATTTTCGCCGCGCAGGGGATCGATTCATTCACAGTGAACGCTTTCACGCTGGGCTATACGCGGGATTTTTTCTATAAGAAGGGGTGGCTTCTCGGCGCGGGAGCCGATGCGACTCTCTACAACTTTCCCTCGGACCTCGATCCCTTCTACGGCAGCAGCCCGAACATGTACCACTTCTTCCTGCGCATCCGATACCAGGGCCCGGCAGGCCATTCGACCGCGCTGGAGCACGTCCACCCTTCCTAAGGCTGCGAATCGACTGGAGGGATCCTAGCGGAGGATCCGAAGGGGGCGATTATTCCGAGGTCGGGGCTCAGCTTGACTATTGATTTACGCCGCCACCAAGGCTCACTGGCCGGGTGGGCAATTGGCTCCGCTGCACTTCGAAGGGTCGGCAGGGTTGAAGACAGTTTGCTTGCCGCCGGGGCCGATGCCGAATCCAGGTGTGGGGGCCGCGGCCTTCGGCTGCGGATTGGTCGGCTGCTGCTCCAGGAGATCGAAAATGCTGAAGGTCCACTCCGTGTAATTCTCGTGCTCGTGATAGCGCCTGAAAGCGGTCAGGTCCCATAGGCTCACGACTCCCACGATGGGGCCGATCGGCTGGCCTGGGGCGGTCACCGAGTTCTTACCTCCCGGTTCGTCGTCATCCGGCTTGTCCCAGTCGGAAAGGCCACCCCTGTTGAACAGCTTCTTCCTGCCTTCGTTGCGCAGATTCGAGGCGCGAATCTTGTCATCGAGCGAGGTTGAAAGTCCCTTTCCCAGATCATCGAGTCCCGGCACCCCTCCCTCGGCCTGCGGCGCGTTGGGATTGATGAAGCCCTTGCCGGAGGGATCCGCCAGCAGGATCCCCCACTTCCCGTCCGGTGCCATCGGATCGCGATACAGCTTGCGGATGTATCGCAGCCGTCGCGGGCCCAGCTCCATGAGATCTTCCAGCCGCGTCGGGAAGGCGCCGCCGTGCTCCATCTGGTACTTCTTGATGGCCTTGCTGTACTGGGTGCCACGGAACATCAGCTCCTTCTCGTTCTCCCGCTGCACCATCGTGCTCCACTGCTGAGCCACGACCGTGAGGAAGATGGCCATCACCGTCAGGCCGATCATGAGAGCCAGGAGAAGATGGCCGGATTCCGAAAAGCGCGATCTGGGAGCATTACTGCTCATGGAATGCTCGTATTGAAATTCACGGTATTGCTGGGAAAGCCGCCTCCCTGAAGCGCGACGATCAGATCACCGGAGCACGAATTTGCGCCACTGCACACCGTGTTACAGTCAGATCCAAGTTGGAAGGTGGCACGAGCGATACCCTGCGCATTGGTAGTTACAGTGGCATTGGGAGAGAATCCGAAGGCGAAGGAATCTCCAGAAGTGGAATCCGCATTTTGGATCGAGAACGTCAAGACTACGCCGACGATTCCAGCCCCCTCATCGTCCACCGCTTGAGCTACCAGGCAGAAATTGTCATCGCAGTTCAGGAACGAGTTGGGTTCTGAATCGCAGCCTGCGGTTTCAGTATCTTGGTTGAGAAGAATCGCATTCAAATTGCCATTGACGGTGCTCAGGCTGAGCGTCCCGGTGGCCGTCCCGGACCGAGCGGTAACTGTGGTGGTCGTGGTGGTGGTCAATACAATGTGGGCGTTTCCGAGGTTGTCGGTGCGAATGGGTATGTTCGCTGCCGGCTGATTATCAGGCGGAGGCGTGAAGAGGGAGCCCGCGCTGCTCGAGAAGCGCACGTCCTGGTCTTCCTGGGGGACGCCCGCGGCGCTGTAGACGGTCGCCACCACATCCGAGCTGCCGCTTCCGCCAGGCGTCAAAATAACGATGGTGGCAGGGTTCGCTGAAACCGTGATGGTGGACCCTTCCGGAGCCACCTGATCGGATCCACGGCACGAGGCGGTCAGGGCCACCCCGCAGGCGAGGATCATGATGCCTGCAGCTGCAAGCACAGGTTGGATTCTTGCTGTCGTATTCATGGATTCCCTGGCTCCCTTCCGGGGATGACCTCCCCGTATCTTACCACTCCGCATAGCTTGTTCCATCCAGCGCCGTGCCCGGCGCGCCGCTATGAACGTCATACACCCCTCCGGCGTCTTCCCCTTCCTCTACGGAGGCGGTCTCGATCACCCAGCTTTCCGACGAGCCGGTGATGGGATCCACCGGGATCTTCCGAATGTACCCCGCATCCACCAGATCCTGCAGGGTGGAAGGGTACTTTCCCTTGTCGGTAAAGTGCTGATCGATGACATCGCGCAGGATGTAGAGGTCCTCCTTGAGCACCGCCTCCTTGGCTTTCATGGGCGTGTGCTTGAACTGAGGCACGGCCAGAGCCGCGATAATCCCGATCAGCGCCACTACGATCAGCAGCTCGAGCAGCGTAAACCCGCGCTCGATAGCAGTCGGGCCGCCGCGACGGAAGCCGGGCCCGTCACCCGGCCGTACAACATGGGCTCTTGTCTCACTCATCACTCTTTCACCAGTCTTCGTATTTGCTGCCGTCGAGCGCCGTGCCCGAGTACTCCGTGTAGACGTCATAAACGTTCTGCCGGCCCCACGACTTTGAATCGGCTTCGTCCTGGTAGGAGCGCAACCCCCACTCGTCCTTATGGGTGAAAGGATCGATGGGAATCCGCCGCAGGAATTTCAGTTTCTTCGTGGACCCCACCTGGGGCACTCCCTTCATGAGGGTTTCCAGGTCCGGCGGATAGCCTTCCGAGTCGAGCCCTTCCTTTTCGATAAGCCCCTTGTCCGAGTATTCCTTGTAGAGGTCGATGGCCTCGCGCATCATGCGAAGATCGCGGCGAAGCTCCAGCTCCTTCTGGCGCTTGAGGGTCGTCTTCGCCACCGGCATCACCGCCCCGGCCAGGATCAGGAGCACGGCGATGCAGACCAGCACCTCGATGAGGGACAGTCCCGAGTCCCGGCTCGGTCCCAAATTCCAGAGGCGGTGATTTGCAGGTGCGGGCTCTTTCTTCGTGTTCCGGATCATGATCATTGCGCCTTGGGACTCACCTGCACCTGCACGCCCGTTGAAAAGTCCGCGGGTAACGGCTGTCCCTGTGGATCCAGCACCGCCGCCTCGGTGAAGCGCAGGGTGGTGGACCCCGGCGCGATCGCCGTGAACTGGAAAGTGCAGAGCAATCCGCCATCACCGGCTCCGGTGGGCACGCCTACCCGCGCCAGGGCCACAAACACTTCGTTGAGGGAGGAGGCCTGGGCATTGAAAATGGTGGTCGCCCCGCCCTGCTTCAGAAACCCGCCCTCGGCACCCGAAACGAACTGCAAGACCTTGGGATCGTAGGCCACGTGGAACGGCACGCTTCCGACCCGGGTGGCCTGGGTGATGATCACCTGGATGGTTATCGTGTCCCCCGTCGTCGCCAGCACATTAGGAGGATTGAACGACACATTGGCGGGGATCGCCGGAGTGGGAGGGGGCATGCCTGTCGGGTTCGCGCCCCCACCGCCCCCCGATGTTACCGGAGCTGTCCTGCCGTTCTGCGTCCCGTTGGAAACGGGAGTCTGGGCCGCGGGAGTCCCCTGCGCCCCCGCTCCCACGGGCGCGACCAGGGGGGCGGGTCCCTGATTGGGGGCCGGCGATTCCTGCTCCGCGCCTTGTGCTTCCGGCTCCGGCTCCTCCTCGAGCTTCCCGTCGGCTTCGAAGGGAGCGCCAAAGGGGCTGGTCTTGGAGGCGCCGCGCAATCCCACGTCCTGATCCGTCCCGATCCAGAGCGGCTCCAGATCCGCCTGGTTGATGTCGGGCACCCGGATGATGTGCGGGGTCAGGGTCAACACGATGTCGGTTTCCTTGCGCTCCGTTTCCGTGGTGCCGAACAGGTGCTTCAAGACCGGGATTTGCCCCAGTCCCGGCACGCTGCTCAGCGTCGAGCGCTCCTCCTCCCGGATGAGTCCCGCCAGGAGGTTGGTCTCTCCGTCCTTCAAGCGAATCTGGGTCTCGATTTCACGCGTCCCGATGATCGGCTGGTTGACCCCGCCGCCGGCCGACACGACTCCCGCCACGTTCGACAACTCCACCTTCAGCTTGAGGGTGATTTCCTTGTTGTGGTGAACCCTCGGCTCCACGTCGATGTTGATCCCGACGTTCTGGTAGGTAAAGGAGGTGATGGGCGCAGCGATGCCACCTCCCGTGGTGACCGTGTTGAAGGTGGTGGTGGGAATCGGGATCCGGTCCCCGATCTTCACGGACGCCTTCTCCCCTTCCGAGACACGCAGCTGCGGCTTGGCCAGCACCTTGGCGTCGGCGTCGCTGCGCAGAAAGTTGATCACCACGTTCGGGATCGGCCCAATGGCATAGTTCCCCAGCTGCTGCAGCAGCCCCAGGTTGTTCAGCGGCACCGTTTCACCCGCGGTGAATCCGATGGTGAGCGACTTGCCCGAGCCGCCGCCGGAGCCGATCAGGTCGATGCCGAGGTTCTGCAGCAGATTGCGGTTCAGCTCGAGGAGCTGCACGTCGATGATCAGCTCCGATTTCGCCTTGTCGTTCGACTCGATGATCTTCTCCGCCACCTGCACCCGCTCCGGCGTGTCGCGAATCGTGATGGCGTTGAGCCGGTCGTTCTGGGCCAGCTGCCGGGCATCCAGCAGCGTCCGCAGCAGGACCTGGACGTCCTTCACGTCGGCGTTGCTCAGGTAGAAGGTCTGGATCACCAGGTCGTCGTATTCCTTGTGCTTCTGCTGGTTGTCGTCGGCAATCAGAATGGTGTTCTCGTCCCAGACCTTGAAGAAGTGCTTGTTCTGCGCCATGAGGTTGTCCAGCGCCTTGCTGAAGGTGACGTCCGCCAGCTCCACCGTGATCTTCTTGTTCAGGTCCACCCGCTCGTCATAGAGAAAGTTCACCCCGGTGGCCTTGCTCAAGGCGTCGTAGACCTTCCGGATGTTCTCGTCTTTGAACTTCAGAGCAATGGGGATGTTCGATTTGGGGTTGAGCCTGGGCGTGACCCGGCCGATCATCCTGGCCTTTTCTTTCATCTTCTCCATCTCGGTGGGACCCTGACCCTTTTCCTTCCGATACGCCGCGATGAGCTTCGTCAGCTCGTTGGCCGCGTACTGGTTGGAAGGGTCCAGCAATACCGCCTGCTGTATTTCCCCGATGGCTGCTTCCGTCTGCCCGGCGGTGGCGTATTTCTGCCCCCGTTCGAAATGCAGCTGGGAGGCGCGCAGCCGGGCCCTGGCCAAGGCCACCTGGTATTTGATCTCGCTCGGCTTCTGGGCCAGCGCCTTGGAGAAAGACAGGACCGCCTGGTCGAAATTCTCCGCCTCCATGTGCTTCTCCCCCTGGTGGTACGGCGAGGTGCTGGCGCAGGACGCCAGGGGCAGGACGACCAGGAGCAGAAGGGCGATTCGGGATGTTGACTTCCTTGGCTTGATCATCAAGTTGGCCTCGGGGGGTGTCTTTCCCGTTAAGGAAAAAGCTCTCCGACTCACGGTCCCATCCGGAGTTTCTGATACTGGTCCGCAAATTGGGGGTCGACGTAACCAATCTTAACCCAGTCGTAGCCGATGTCTAAAATCTTGAATTGTTTCTCCACCACGTCTCCGGAGCGGGCCAGGAGCATGTCCTCGCCGCTATAGAGCACCGCCATCTTGTCGTGCTCCGATCCCAGGTAGCCTGAATACCTCAAAGTGACCGCGGGAGGCATCGGCTTGGGGGGAGGGGGCGGCTCCACCCCGACCGGCAGGCCGGTCGCGGGATTGATCGGGGGCTGGTTCCTGGCCGCCTCCTCCGCTGCCGCCGCTGCCGCCGCCGCGTTTTTCTGCGCGTCGAGCTCCGCCTGGATGGCCGCCTGGCGGGCCTGCTCCGCCGCCTGCTTCGCCGCTTCGATCCGGGCCAGCTCTTCGGCAGAGGGAGGAAGGTTTCCGAAGCGGAAGATGTTCCGCTGGGTCGGGTCGTAGGGAACCCTCTCGTCGCTCAGCCGCTCCAGCAGGACACCCGGAATCTTCACGGAACTGATCTTGGCCATCGCTTTGGCCACGGCCGCAGGCGGTCCGGTGACCATGAGCGTCTTCTGCGCCGCTCCGGGCGATTCTCCGCCCGATTTCGTGAAGTACACCACCGCCACCACCAGCAGCGCGCCGCCCAGGATCAGCTCCCGGCGTCGCTTTTTGAGTTCCGAAGCGAGATCCATCTCAGCTCTTCCCCGGCTGCTTGGCCGCCGGCGCCGGCTTGAGCTCGCGCAGCTCCGGCGCGTCGAAATAGGTGGAGAGTCGGATGTTCAGATCCAGCAGCGCCCCGCCGTCCTTCGCTCCGCCCAGGCTGACGCTGTCCACGATCAGAAAATTCTGCGATTTCTCGATCTTGCTGATGAACTGGCGGAGGTTTCGATAGTCCCCCGCCAGGGGCACGTTGATGCTGAAAGAAACCAGGCCTACCTTGTCCAGGTCTTCCGGCTGGTAGGCGATGGTCTCGGGATCCATCCCGAGCGAAGCCGCGATGGCCCGCACCTCCCGCTGGATCTGGATCATCCGGGTGTCTTTGGATCCCAGCACGTCATTGTAGAAAGTATCAACCTTGGTCTTCTCCGTCTCGAACCGCTGGTCCAGGTCCTTCATCAGGCCCACGCGGCGTGACACCTCGGCCAGGTTTTGTGTCACGTCCGAAACCCGGCGCTCCTCCACCGCCTGCCGGTGCATGCGGGGGAGGTTGAGCGTGATGTAGAGGACGAGGTTCAAGACAGCCAGGACTCCCAGGATAGCGGCGACCTTCACCCGGTCCTCGCGAATGTCGAACCCCTTGAGCATCCCCATCTTCTCGGCGCTCACTGGCCACCGTCCTTGGGGGGGGGCTCCTTGGGGGGGGGCTCTTCGGTGGGTTCCTCGGGCACGGGCTCCTCAGCCACGGGGGGATCCGTCAGCGTCTCGGCGGGTGGGGGTGAGAATCGATAGTTGTTTTCCCCGTCCTGGTTCGCCACCGCTCCGAGCTTCGCCGCGAGCATGTCGACGATTTCCCACTGTTCCTTGTCCCAGACGTCCATGGTCACTTTCTGCCGCAGATCGAAGCTGCCTTCGAAGACGAAGGTCATTAAGCGCTTTTTCGTCAGGTAGGCGAGCACGTCTTCGAGCGGCTTGTCGGTGAACGACGCCTCGGCCGCGGCTGCCGCCAGATTCTTCTCCGCTGCGACGTTGGGACCCTGCACTCCGATGCTGGCGGACACCCCCTTCTTGGGCTGCAGCATGGGGCGCCCGGATGGGCCGCCGCGCTTCGAGTTGAGCGTGAATCTCGGATTGGTGCCGGGCGCCGGAGAGGCACGCAGTCCACCGCTCCCGGAGGCTGTCTTGGTGGCGTCCTGGGGAGGTGCCGTGGCACGGCCGGCGGCGGCCGACGGCGTCGGGCCTGCCGGTGGTGGAGCAACCGACGCACCACTCGCGGGAGGCAGTACCGCCGGAGGCTGCGCGGATTGCGCGGCCAATGGGCCGGCCGCTCCAGCGGGAGTCGGGCTCGGGGCGGGCTGGGGCGGAGGCGTTTTGGGCAGGTTCGCCGCCGCGTCGGGCTGCTTCGTCCCCGGCTTGGAATCGCCGGCCACTTCGCTATCCGGCCGCACCGGCTTTTTCACCGGAGCCACGGGGCTCGCCCCCGGCCGGCCGCCCGGCAGGTAATCGAATTTCAACGAGAAGTGGAGCTCTCCGCCCCGCTGCTCCCGGCGCTCGCTCCCCGGGTAGATTCGGGCGAAATAGGCGCTGCGAATCAGCCCCTCCTCGAAATCCAGAAGCCCTTCCTGATCCTTGGCCAACCCTTCGGCGATGACGGAGATCCCTTCGGCCTGAATTTCCGGTCGCACCGCCGTGAGCATCACCGCGGGGGGCACCACTTCCTCCAGCCGGTTGAACAGCTCCGTCCAGGAGAAGATGCGCCGCCGAATCGCATCGTTGGCGAATTCCGCCTGCTGCCGGAGGCCGTTGAAATCGAGCTTGGTGAGCTTCACGCCCAGCCGCTGCTCATCCCGCGAGAGACCGTCGCGCTTCTGCTGCTTTTGGACCAGATCCTGCTCGTATTGCTGGACCGAGGTGCCCGAATTGAAGAAGACCCAGCCGTTCACTCCCGTGATCACCAGGAGGATGAGGGCCGCCGATCCGAATCCGACCCAATGAAGCGTGTTGTTTCGGAAGGGCCGGGTGGCGAGGTTGATCTCCAGGAGTCTCATGCCCGCCTCCCCAGTGCTGCTCCGAGGGCCGGCGCCAGCGTCTGCCATTTCGGATCCATCGGATCGGCCCCGGGAGGAAGCGTCACCGCCTTGCCCGGGTCCAGATGAGCCACGGGGCAAGCCAGCTCTTCCTGCACCAGCCCCGGCAGGAAGCGGGATTCACCGTTGGAGGCCCGCAGGACGGCCCGCGACAGGGCCGTGCCCGAGAGGTGCTCCCGGTAAAAGCCCGCGCAGGAGGCCAGCTCCCGCCGAAGCGCCGGGTGGAACCGCTCGGGCGAGCGCTCCTCGTCGGCCACCGCTTTCGAGCGGTAGAAGCAGAGCGAACCACCCCGGAAGAACAGCACCGTGAGGTATCCCGGCCCCGCATTCACCAGGGCCCAATCGCCGTGATCTAACGTCGCCGCATCCTCGGTCCTCGCCAGCAGGTTGACCAGGCTGAAGCTCTCCAGATCGACCAGGCCCGGCTGTCGGCCCATGCGGGTCAGGAGGCGCTCGTACTGGAAAAGCACCGTGCGCTGTGCCAGCGTGACGAGAAAATCGGGTTCGACGGACCCCAGGTCATTCAGGAGCTGATAATCCAGCGCCGCCTCCTCGATGCGGAACGGCAGCACCTTCTGCATGCGGAAGCGGATCAGATCGAGCACCTCGCGCCGATTCGCGGGCATGCGATTGAATCTCAGGATGGAAACGCGCGCCATGCTGTCGGGAAGGACCAGGCAGACGCGATCTTCCTTCGGCGCCACCTCGAGAAGCGCGGTGCGCAGCGCCTGCTCCACCGGGTCGGGATCGGCGAGGTTGGCCCGGGTCAGGGAAGGCGTCACAGCGCCGGGGGGGAGCGGCATCTCCTTATAGGCCAGTACCGTCGGTCGCGCGCTCGCCGAGAGGTGCACGACCCCCAGGCGACCTGGAAGGACGGTCACCGCCACCGACGGCAGGTGCGGCTTCAGCCTGGGAGGCGCCACTCCCGGCACCAGGCCGATCTTCTGCAGGATCATTTCCAGCTGAGGTGACAACACGCCGCGCTCACTCCACGAAGGTGACTTTGTTGATTTCCCGAAGGGTGGTGTGTCCTTCCAGCGCGCGGGATACCGCCACGTCGCGCATGAAGACCATCCCCTCTTCCCGGGCCGCCCGCTTGATCTCCGCTGCGGAGCGACGATCCAGGATTAACTGGCGGATCTGATCCGACATGTCCAGAATCTCGGCAATCGCCATCCGTCCCTTGAATCCGGTGCCGTTGCATTCCAGGCACCCACGCCCCTCCTGGAAGACGTGGGAAGCGTAGCGCCCGCTGTCCAGCCCGCTCTCCTCGATGAGCGCCGCCGGGTAGGTCACCGGATGCTTGCACTTGGCGCAGATCAGCCGCACCAGCCGCTGCGCCACGATGCAGTTCAGGGCGGAGACGAAGTTGTAGGGCTCCACCTTCATGTTCAGGAACCGGCCGAGGACGTCCACCACGTTGTTGGCGTGAACGGTGGTGAAGACCAGGTGCCCGGTCAGGGCCGACTGGATGGCGATCTGCGCCGTCTCCTCGTCCCGGATCTCTCCCACCATGATTTTGTCCGGGTCATGGCGCAGGATCGATCGGAGGCCGCGGGCGAAGGTCAGCCCCTTCTTCTCGTTCACCGGAATCTGGGTGATCCCGGCGAGCTGGTACTCCACCGGATCCTCGATGGTGATGATCTTGTCTTCCACACTCTTGATTTCGGACAGGGCCGCGTAGAGGGTCGTGGTCTTCCCCGAGCCGGTCGGTCCGGTGACCAGGATCATGCCGTAGGGCTCCCGGATGAACTTCCGCAGTTTCTTGAGATCCTCGGCGCTGAATCCCAGCACATCCAGCCGGAGCTCGGAAAACTCCTCGTTGACCGATTCCTTGTCGAGGATTCGGATGACGGCGTCTTCGCCGTGGACGCTGGGCATGATGGAGACGCGGAAGTCGATCGCCCGGCCCCGGATCTTGAGCTTGAAGCGGCCGTCCTGGGGAATCCGCTTCTCGGCGATGTCCAGCTCGGACATGATCTTGATGCGCGAGATGATGGTCGAATGGAACTTCTTGTCGATGGGCTCCATGGCGTTCATGAGAACCCCGTCGATGCGGTACTTGATCATCACCTCGCGGTCCCGCGTCTCGATGTGAATGTCGGAAGCCCGCCGCTGCAGGGCGTTAAAGATGGTGGTGTCCACCAGCTTCACGATGGGGCTCTGGTCGGAAGTCAGCTTGTCGATGGTGAGCTGATCCTCGCCGCTCTCGTCGTCCTGGATCAGCTGGAGCTTGAATTCCTCGGTGGCTTCCTCCAGGACCCGCTGTGAGGACTCGCTCTTCTTGAGGATCTCCTGGATGGCGGACGGACTTCCCACCGCGGGGATCAAGGGACGCCCCAGCAGCAGCTCCAGGTCGTCCATCATCAGCACGTTGCTGGGATCGGCGATCACCACCACCAGCCGCCCATCTTCCATTTTCCAGGGAACGAAGTTGTAGCGGAACATGAGGTCGACGGGAATCGAGCGGAACAGGTCGGCGTCGATCTGGAAATCGTTCAGATTCACGTACGGGACCTTCAGCCTTTCCGCCAGCCGCTGGGCGAGGAGGTCTTCCGACAGGGTCTCGGCCTGAGGAGACATCTGCGCTTCCGGCTGAATCACGCCGGTGCTGGCCTCCGTCACGGTGCCGGGCTTGCGTTGCTTCACTTCCTGTGCCAAGCGACTTCTCCCTTCTTCATTTCCCCTGCATCCCGTAGCTCTTGATGAGAGGCATGTAGATGGCCAGCATGATGAACGCGATGAACACGCCCATGAACACCAGCATCACCGGCACCATGAGCGCCTCGATGTTCTGCAGGCTGTCGTCGATCTCCTCGTCATAAAGCGACGAGACGTTGTCCAGCATTTCCTGCAGGGCCCCGGTCGATTCCCCCACCTTGATCATCTCGAGCGCCAGGTCCGAGAACAGCCCGGTCTGCTCCAGCGAGACAGCCAGGGCATTGCCCTCCCGGACCTTTCCCGGGACGATGGAGAGCCGGCTCACGAAGAACCGGTTTCCCGACGCCGGGGCGGCAATTTCCAGCGAGTTGACCAGCGGGATGCCGCCCGCCACCAGGGTGCCCAGGGTGCGCGTGAAGCGCGAGACGCAGTACTTGTGGATGATGGTGCCCATGAAGGGAAACTTGAGGACCCAGTGGTCCACCGACAGCGCTCCCGCGGTCGTGCGCCGCCAGGCGGTGAACGCCAGGAACGCGGCCAGCAGCGCAGGTACCATGAACAGGGCGTTGTTGGTGGCAAAGTTCGAAACCCCCAGGAGCACCTTGGTGATCAGGGGCAGGTTCTCGATTCCGCCGAATCCCTCGTAGATCTCCGAGAACTTCGGAATGACGAAGTAGATCAGGACCGCGATCACCATGAACGACATGAGGAAGAGGATTGCCGGGTAGATGAGGGCCGCGATGACTTTGCTTTTCAGGCCGAGCACCTTCTTGGAGTGGGCGATGTACCGGCGCAACACGGTGGCCACTTCGCCGCTTCTTTCACCGGAGGCCAGGGAGGAGGAGTAGATGGGCGGAAAGAGATCCCCCTGGGAGGCGAAGGCCTCGGAAAGGGAGGTGCCTGCCTTGACCTGATCCCGGATGTCGGTGAGAGCCTTCCGGAACGCCGGATTCTTGCGCCGCTCCAGGAGCACATCCAGCGAGGAGATGATGGGGAGCCCCGCCTGGATCAGCGCCGCCAGCTGCTGGTTGAAGATGAGGAACTCCTTCATCTTGATCCGTCCGCGACTCATGCCAGGGAGGAACGAGCCCAGAGCTGCCTTGCGGCGTATGGAGAAGACCAGGAAGTCTTTCCTCTCCAGGTCGCGCCGCAGGGCGTCAGCGTTGTCCGAAAGATAGACCCGCTCGATGACATCCCCTTCGGCGGTCCCCATTTTCGCGACGAACTCGGGCATGGCTCTCGATCCTTTACTGCTGGGCTGAAGCGGTGATGGTCATGAACAGTGCGCGGTTGCTGCCCTCCATCTTGGAGGCCCCAAAGATGTAGAGCTTGTCCTCCTTGAGGTTCAGCGCCGTGTCGAGCACCCGGGTGTAGGTCTCTCCCGAGGTCTCAGGACCCTTCGCGGCGTCCCGCCGGTCCAGCGTGAAGCGCTTGAAGTGCACCAGCTGGGCCTCGCCCGAAGCGTAGTCCACCGCGAAGCTGATGCGATAATCCTGGCCCATCTCCACGCTGGCCTTCTCTCCCTCGCTGGCGGTGACCGTGGCGCTTCCCAACAGCCGGTAATCGGACCAGCGCGTCGATATCTCGTTGAGCTTCTCGATGACTCCCCGGATGCGCGGTGAGATTTTCTCGGGCTGACTCTCCGTGGACGCCAGGATGAGCTGCAGCGCCACTTCGACGTTTTTGGGAGGAAGGTCGTAGCTGCGGATCATCTCCTCGACGCGGCGCAGTGTGTCCTCGTCGTCGGTGACAGCCAGAGTCTTCAGCCTGGGCTGCATCGACACGGAGCCTTTCGCCGAAAGCAGCGGCTCGATGAGCAAGTAGACATCGTTTACGTCCTTGAATCGCACGGTGAAAAGCTGGGTCGGCAGGCGCTGTCCGCCCGCTTCCGGGCCGCTCTGCGGGTGCAGGGATCCGGGGCAGAGGAAGAGGAGCAAGCCGAGCAAGCCGGCACGCACGATCCTCTCAATGGATTGCTTCATGATTTCCTCACTCTCCTTGGGTCCGTCGCCTGCAAGGGCCTCTCCTTGTCTTCATAGATCAATCGACTCATCCACGATGAAGATGACGTCCGTCGCATCCGACTTCTCTCCCACGTGAAAGGTGTAGACCCTCGCGGTAGCCGAGCCCAGCTCCTCGAGCACGGGAGGAGAAGTCCTCTCTTCAGCGTGTGGGAGGGACGCCTGTAGCGTCGAGGCAGGGTAGGAAGCCGGCGGCGGGAACATGCGCAGGGCCGGCACGACCAGGAACCCGAGCACGAGGATCGCCGCCGCCACCATCACTCCCGCGGAGGAGCCAAGCAGCAAGGCCCCTGCAGGGGTCAGGATTGGCCGGCGGGTCAGCTCGGCTTCACGGATTCCGGCGCGCACCGAGGGCCAGAACCCGGCCCAATACTCGTCGGGAGGATTGACCTCCTTGAGAGCTCGAAAGAAATCCGACGGATCGCGAAGGTCCCTCACCGTTGTTTGTCCTCGCTGCCGCGCGCGTATTCGGGATAGTGCCGCCGGAGCGCCTCCTGCAGAATCCTGCGGGCCTCCTGGACGTGCGTTCGAATCGTCGACTGTCGCATCCCCAGAATCTCCGAGACTTCCTCCGTGGGAATTCCCTCGATTTCTCTCAAGACGAAGGCGGCCCGCTGTTTGGGGGAGAGCCGGCGCGAGACGACTTCGAAAATCTTCTGCAGCTCACCGGAAGGGGGGCTCTCTTCCCCGACGGCCGACAGCGACGGCAAGGCGTCCATCCCCGCCGGGTCCCAGGATTCCGCAGTGGCGCGCCGCGCCTGCTCGCGACAAAAATCGATGGCCAGGTTCACGGTGATCCGATGGAGGTAGGCCGCGAAGCTTCCCCCCTCCCGATACTTACGCAGAACTTGCCAGAGACGGATGAAGACCAGCTGCGCCACGTCCTTGGCGCCCTCTTCCTCTCCAACGATTTGGCGGGCAATCCTGAAAACCTGCGCACGCCACCCCCTCACCAGCTGCTCGAATGCCTGGAGATCCCCTGCCTGGGCCTGCCGAATCAGCTCCCGCTCTTCCATCCTCAGCGGACTCCCTCTCGGGACGCCCCTCGATGCAGGAGGAGAACCGATTCCTCTTTACAAACGAAGGGAAGGGCCGTGGCGTCTAGAGAAATTTTGGTGATATCTCGCAAGGCCTTCATCCAGCGTGACTTCCGCCGGACATTCTACCTCGACAGAGCAGGGAAAGTCGTGGGTGGCGCCCCGGGCTCAACGGCGTTTGGGACCCCTCATCGCCTCGCGGGACACGAAATGGTCATATCCAAGCGGGGGCAACGAAACGACCCTGCCCCCTTCGTCCTGCAGCTTGACTCCCTCCCGACGGGAAACGACCTGCCCGATGGGGTGAAGCCGATCGAGCGGCACGAGTCGGCAAAGGCGCCGGACGCGGCGTGGGGGAACCGAAAAGAGGAGCCGGTAGTCCTCGCCACCATGCAGGGCGAATCGCAGCGCCTGCTCCTCCCCCACCCAGTGGATCGCTCCCGAGTCCAGCGGGAGAGCCGCAGCCAGGATGCGAGCCCCCACCCGGCTGGCCCGGCACAGGCGGTGAAGATCCTTCGAGAGCCCGTCACTCAAGTCCATGGCGGAGGTGGCCAGGGCATGCCGCGCCAGGAGCCTCCCCAGCTTCAGCTCCGGATCCGGCGCCAGGTGCCGCTTGAGCGCCGCGGATGCGCCTCTCATGGCGCGTGAGGAGGCCAGGCGCCGCCTCGCTGCGCTGTCACTCCACCGCCAGCCGGCGCGCAGGAGGCTCAAACCCAGCGCCGCCCCCCCAAGGGTTCCCGACACATAGAGGGTATCCCCCGGCCGCGCGCCATGGCGCAACAGCGGCCGCAATCCGGGGGTCATGGTTCCCAGCAGTGTGACATCCAGAGCCAGCACCTTCGCCGTCGTGAGATTGCCGCCGATGAGAACGACCCCCTCCCGCCGCGCCAGGCGCGCCATGCCTCGCAGCACGGCCTCGAGGTACTCATGGGAAAGATCCGGAGGCAGGAACAGGCTCAGCAGCGCCCAACTCGGAGATGCTCCCATGGCGGCGAGATCGCTCAGGTTCACCGCCAGGGCTTTCTCTCCGAGGAGCACGGGGGGATGCGTTTCACGTTGAAAGTGGACTCCCTCCACCATCTGGTCGGTGGTGATGACGACTCGGGATGAGGGGGAGAGTTTGAGAATTGCGGCGTCGTCCCCGATCGACACGAGGACGTGGCGATTACGGGTTGGGAAAATCTGCTGGATCCGGTGGATCCAGTCTTCCTCGCTCCTGGTTCGCCCTCGAGGCACGGGTCCTACCTCCGGCGCTGGCTGAGTCAGGGGGCGCGAAGAAGCTTCGACTAGAGGGCCGCGTACCGACCTGGATCACCGCCGCGGGCTCGCTCCCGTCGGGAATCTTTAGCGGCGGTCGGGTCCAGCGCGAGCGCGAACACTTCCTTCACGTCGGCGACGAAGTGCAGCGCCAGCCCCTTGCGGACCTCTTTGGGGATTTCGTCCAGATGCTTGCGGTTCCCCTCGGGGAGGATCACGGTGGTGATCTTGGCCCGCTTGGCCGCCAGGACCTTTTCCTTGATTCCTCCAATGGGAAGGACATTGCCCCGCAACGTGATCTCGCCGGTCATGGCAATGGCGCGCTGCACCGGCTGCTCGACGAACGCCGAGAGCATCGCAGTGGCCATGGTGATACCGGCCGAAGGGCCGTCCTTGGGAATGGCCCCTTCGGGAACATGGACGTGGATGTCATGGTTGGCGAAGAAATCATCGGCGATTCCAAAGTCCCTGGCCCGCGATCGGGCGTAGGAGAGGGCCGCCTGCGCCGACTCGCGCATGACGTCTCCGAGCTGACCGGTCAGGATCAGCTTCCCCTTGCCCGGCATGGTCGTGGCTTCCACGAAAAGGATGTCCCCACCCGTTGCCGTCCAGGCCAGGCCTGTGGCTACGCCCACCTGGTTCGACTTCAGGGCCATCTCAGGAACGACTTTCGGGATCCCCAGGAACTGATCGAGGGCCGAGGCCGTGACTCGCGTCGGCGTGGTCTTGCCTTCGGCCACCGCTCTCGCCACTTTCCGGCAGACCTTAGCGATTTCCCGCTCCAGGTTTCTCAATCCCGCCTCGCGGGTGTACCCGTTCACAATCGCCCGCAGCGCCTGATCGCTGAACACGGTCTGGTCGGGCATCAGCCCGTGCTCCTCGACCTGTTTCGGAATCAGATGGCGCCGTGCAATGTGGAGCTTCTCCTCTTCGGTGTATCCGGAGAGGTGGATCACCTCCATGCGGTCCCGGAATGCGGGGTGGATGGGGTCCAGCAGGTTTGCCGTGGTGATGAACATCACGTTGGAGAGATCGTAGGGAACGTTCAGGTAGTGGTCCCTGAACGTGGTGTTCTGCTCCGGATCCAGAACCTCCAGGAGGGCGGAGGAGGGGTCACCGCGATAATCGGCTCCGAGCTTGTCCACTTCGTCCATCATCAGGACCGGATTCGAGGAGCCGGCCTGAAAGAGACTCTGGATGATCTTCCCGGGCATGGCGCCGACGTAGGTTCGGCGGTGTCCGCGAATCTCCGCCTCGTCCCGGACCCCCCCCAGGGAGATGCGCACGAATTTCCGCCCCAGGGCGCGCGCGATGCTCCGGCCCAGCGAGGTCTTTCCCACCCCGGGTGGGCCGACGAAGCACAGGATGGGCCCTTTCATCTTCTTCTTCAGCTTGCGGACCGAAAGGTACTCGAGGATGCGCTCCTTGATGGGCTCCAGGCCGTAGTGGTCTTCGTCCAGGATCCCCTGGGCCTTGATCAGGTCCAGGTTGTCCTTGGTCTGGTTGGCCCAGGGAAGGGTCACCATCCAGTCCAGGTAATTGCGCACCGTGGCGGTCTCCGCCGAGTCGGGATGCATGCGCTCCAGCTTCTTGATTTGTCGCAGCACTTCTTCCATCACCGACTTGGGCATCCCGACCTTCTCGGCCTTCTCCCGATACTGCTCGACTTCCTCGCCCAGCTCGTTTCCCTCCCCCAGCTCGCTCTGGATCGCCTTGAGCTGCTGGCGGAGAAAGAACTCCCGCTGTGATTTATCGATCTCCTCGCGGGCGTGGGTGTTGATTTCCTGCTGCATCGTCAGCAGCTCGATTTCCTTGTTGAGCAGCTCGTTGACCTTTCTGAGCCGCTGCACCGGCTCCACGATGCGCAGCACCATCTGGGCGTCCTCCACCTTCAGCTCCAGGTTGGACGCGGTCAAATCCGCCAGGCGCCCCGGGTCCTCCAGGTTGGAGGCGATGACCATCACTTCCGAGGAGATCGACTTGCCCAGCGACGAGCACTTCTCCAGCGATTTCTTCACCGTGCGCAGGAGCGCCTCCTGCTCCAGAGAAGAGCCGGCCGACGGCTCCACGATGCGCGTGATCCGGGCCCGGAGATACTGGAGGCCGGTCTCGAACTCCTCCACCTTGGCGCGGCTCACCCCCTGCACCAGGACGCGGATTCGCCCGTCGGGAAGCTTCAACATTCGCATGATGACGGCCACGGTGCCGATGGGATACAGGTCGGTCTCGGTGGGCTCCTCGACGGCGCTGTCTTTCTGCGTGAGCAGGAGGATCATCCGGTTTTCAGCCAGGGCCAGGTCCACCGCCTTGAGCGAGCGCTCTCGGCTCACCGACAGGGGAACGATGATGAACGGGTAGACCACCAGATCCCTAAGAGGAAGCACGGGAAGCTGCTTGGGGATCTTCAGCTGATCATCGGGGAGGTCGGCCCGGTAGCTGCTCATTCATTCTCCTGAATGGGAATCACCACTTCTTCGCCCCGGCGGTTGGGGACCTTGGGAAAAACGACCTTGAGAAGGCCCTCACGGTACTCGGTGACGGCCTTGTGGGTGTTGATGGGCACGCTCAGGCGCACCACCCGGCGGAACTTGCCGAAGGCGCGCTCCAGACAGTGGAATTTGGCGCCCGGTTGAGGCTCGGTGCGGGGCTTGTCTCCCTGCAGGATGAGGCTGCTGCCGTTCACCGAGAGCTTCACGCTTCCCGGATCCACCCCCGGCAGCTCGAATTTCACCACCAGGTCATTGCCCGCCTCGTGGATGTCCACATTGGGCGTCCAGCCTCCGGTCGCGACTCGTCCAGGCTCCACGTCCGAAAGCTGCTCGAACAGGCGGTTGATTTCATTCTGAATTCGATTCAACTCAAAGAATGGCTGGAAGGGTTCCATGGCAGGGCCCCCTGGTTTCGCCGCTAATATAATGATGGGAGAGTAGGGACGCAAGGCGTGTAAGTGCAGATTCTAGCTTCAGTTCAAGATAAGAAGCGGGCGGCCTGCGGCGGCTTGCTCCACACGCCGCGACCGCTGGAGAGTCAGGACGGAGAATTCGCGCGTTCCGGGTACTCATCCGCACACCTCGATCGCGGCGGTGGAGAACCCGGCCGCAGGCCGACCCGGAAAACACCCGCACACCCCGGAAACCAGGATCCCAACCCATGGTCACGATTTGCGCTGGCCGAGGAGGCGGTTGAGCTCGTCCATGAAGGCGTTGAGATCGCCGAACTGGCGGTAGACGCTGGCGAAGCGCACATAGGCCACCTGGTCGAGCACCTTCAAACGCTCCATCAGCCGCTCCCCGATGAGAGTCGCGGGCAGCTCTTTCTCGGGACTCTCCTGGAGCATGTTTTCCACCTCATCCACCACCGCCTCCAGGGCGCTCATGGGAACGGGTCGCTTCTCGCACGCCTTCACCAATCCGGTGAGCAGCTTGTTGCGATCGAAGCTTTCCCGCCGGCCGTCCTTCTTGACGACCATGTAGGGGATCTCGTCCACCCGCTCGTAGGTCGTGAAGCGGCGCGAGCACGAAAGGCATTCCCGGCGGCGGCGCACGACGCGGCCTTCCTTCCCTTCCCGCGAATCCACCACCTTGTCCTCGGGATGACTGCAAAAAGGACACTTCACGACGATGCCTCCCGCTCCGATTGGATCATCTTGCCAACCTGTCCCACCGAGAGACCCTCCCTCCAGATGAGAATGGCTCCCAGGGCCATCACCGGAATCACCGCGATGCACCACTGGGCCCAGATGGCGGCCAGGGCGACGTCGGTATGCAGGCCATAGATTTCCTCCAGGCAGGCCTTGCCGAGCAGCTGGTAGCCTCCCAGCCCCGCCGGGGTGGGGACGGCGATGCCGACCGCCAGAAATGCGATGAGGAGAAAAACGTCGATGAAGTCCATGGGAATCTCAAAAGCCTTCAATCCCGCCAGAATGCTCAGGTCGATGAGCGTCCAGCTCGCCAGAGTGTAGAGCATTCCCACCGCCAGCGCCTTGCCGCCCTTGAGAACCTCGAAGCCGCGCACCATGGCGTGTAGGAAATCCACCACGCGTCGAACCATTCCCCCGGGGCGGGTCTTCGTCTCCAGCAGCCGGAAAAGCCGGTCCCGCGTGAGCACCGCGATGTACAGCCCCAGCACCGCTGCGAGGATCACGGCTCCCACCTGGATACCGCGCGCGCGCACCTGCACGACCCACGGGGAGCCGGCGACGGGCAGGCGGGAGGAAAAACCGATCAGGTAGATGGAGAAAAACAGCAGCACCGTCAGAAAATCCATCATCCGGGCCACCGCCACCGTGGCGATCACCGAGGCCTTGCTCATGCGCTCGCGGCGGGCGAGGAGAATGGGCCGCGCCAGCTCCCCGACCCTCAGAGGCAGGACGTAGGACAGCATGAATCCGATGACGGTGCAGGTAAACAGGCTGCTGAGTGGGATGCCGGTGCGCAGATGCGACAGAAGCGATCGCCAGCGCAGCGCCCGTCCCACGAAGCTCAGCAAACCCACCGCGACTGCCAGCAACAGATAGCCGGGATGGGCATGCGACAGGGCGCGCGCCACCGCCGCCGGGTCGGTGCCGCGAAAACAGATGACGATGAGAATCAGGGAAAGGGCAAAGCTGAGCCCAAATTTGAGAAAACGCTTCATCCAGGGACCGGCTCCCCGCGCTCGATGCGCTGAAGGCCTCGTGGTGAGTGGTTCTTGCGGGATCGGACATTCCCACGCTCAGGCGTGACGCCACGATGCGCTGGAGCCGAATCGGGCGGGAATGTACACTAGCGGCGCGGCGGGCGTCAACCGCGGCCCGGGGACCCCCGGGACCTCGCTGGAAGGGGTGAAGGCAGCATTTCCATGGGCTCGCTGTGAACTTTCAGCGGGGGGATTCCGTTCTAGCGGATGGAAGGAGGGCGTTGCGCATGGCAGTCCGGAACCGAAGCGAATCACTGACCTGGGGGCTCCTGATACTCCTGCTGGGAGTCCTGCTGCAGCTTCATTACCTTAAACCTGAGCTTCACATACTCCAGAATCTCTGGAGATTCTGGCCCGTGCTGATCATCGTCATGGGCGTGAACAAGCTGGTGCGTTATTTCTCCGCCAAGCAGGCGGACGGAGTCGAGCCACCGAAATGACCCGACGGGATGTCGCGCTGCTGATTCTGATCCTGCTGCTGGGCGCCGGGATCACCACGGCCCACAAGGTGCGGCAGGGATGCTTTGCACCTGGCGTGCATGTGGAGGGGCTGGAGTTTCTGCGCGGCCCCCTGCACACCTTCAGCGAGTCCGCCGATGCCGCCTGGTCGGACGGCGATCGGGTGATCGTGGAGGCGGGCCACAGCGACGTGCAAGTCCTGACCTGGGGCGAGAAGAAAGTGCATGTGGAGCTCAAAAAGCAGCTCCACGGAGAGAAGGAAGAGGAAGCTGCGCGGCAGGCGTCTGATATCAAGCTCAGCGTGGCTCCCTCCCCTGGCTCGGTAACGGTCCGCACCACCGGCTCACGCCTCTCCGGCTTGTCGTCCGAATTCACCGTCACCATTCCCGAGCGGAGCCGCCTTCAGGTCATCTCCGACAACGGCTCCGTGGTCGTGCATGGAATCAAGGCCGATGTGCAGGTCAAGACAGCCCATGGGGATGTGGAAGCCGCGGACCTGGGAGGAGGCCTGGAGGTGGTCAACGACGATGGCAGCATCAACCTCCATCGCATCGAGGGTCCGGTGAATCTGCGCACCGCCCACGGTGACGTCGAAGCCGGCGACCTGGGCGGCACGGTGGATGTGGCTTGCGATGACGGTGACGTAACGCTGTCGCGAGTCGCAGGCGCGGTCAAGATGAGACACTCACACGGCGAAGTCGGAATCTCCCAGGTTGCTGGTGCAGTTCACCTGACCTCGGGCAACACCGACGTGACAGCATCGGATATCCGCGGCAACCTGGAAATCATCGGCGAGCACGGCAGCATCCGGGTGGAGAGGGCTGAAGCCGACCTGAAGATCACCGCGCCCCATTGCGAGATCTGGGTCGAAAATCTCGCCGGTGACCTGACGGCGACCGCCGAGAGCGACCCCTTCACGGCCACGCGGGTGAAGGGCGGGGTGAAATTGGTGGTTTCCGCCAGCAGTGTCACACTCACCGACGTCCAGGGACTCATCGAGATCTCCGGGACGCACACGCCGGTGCAGATCATCCGGCCTGGCGCCGACGTGGAGGTGAGCACCACCAATCAGGAGATTGAGATCGCCTCTCCCGCCGCCCGCGGATTTCGGGTCGATGCCCGGGCCGAGCAGGGGGAGGTGGAAAGTGACATCGACGAGCTCCACGTTCCGCTCGATCGACCGTCCCATTTCGCCGGCTCGATGGGAGACGGGCGCGTCCGCTATCGCCTCATTACTTCCCACGCGACGATTTCCATCCTGAGAACCGATTCCGGCTCCACGGCGGAAGATCGCTAGCTTTCCTGCCCGGGAATCCCCGGCTCCACCTCCAGGGTCCGGTAATTGCGCAGGGTCACCAGGCCCGGGGCGTATGCCTTCCCCTTGCGCACATGCTTGCGAAGAGTGTAGTGGACCTCGACCCTTCCCTTCCCCTTCGCCCGACTGAAATGAGCAGCGAGGCGCGCCGCTGCCTGGGCCACCGGCTTGGGCAGCTCTTTGAGCCGCGCGGGATTGCGAACGACCACGTGGGCCCCTGAGTGATCTGCGGCATGAAACCAGAAGTCGTGAGGAGAGGCCACATGAAACGTCAGTCGGTCGTTGTCCCGGCTGGTCTTCCCCACGAGGATTACGTACCCGTCTGCCGTCCGATACTTTCGGATCCCCGGATCGTTCTCCGAGGCCCTTTCCTGGCGGCGTTCACCCCGCTCCGGGACGGGCTTCAGAATGCGCCCGTGCACCATGTCCAGCTCGAGGCGTTCCAGACTCTCAAGATCCTCCGCTAAGACCAGCTTCCGCCTCCATTCCTCCACGGTGGCTCGGGAGGCTTCCGTCCCCGCGAGCCGCTCCTCGATCTTTTCAGCCCCCCGGCGCAGTTTGCGGGCGCGAAGGTAGTGCTTTTCGGCGTTTTCCCTGGGGTTGAGCGCAGGATCCGCGGGGACTCGCACCTCGGTGTCACCGGGCCCGTAAAGGTCGGGCACGACGATGGCCTCCCCCTGCACCTTCGCCGCCGGACAGGCGAGAATCAAGTCGCCATAGCGCTGGTGGGTTTCCCATCCCGTCGCTTCATCCCGCTCCTGGCGCAGCTTTGAGAGGAGTTTCTCCAGCCGGATTTCTTCCCGATGCACGGCGCCTGCGAGCTTCTCCCGCAGCTCTCGCGTCTTGAGCCTGGTCTCCAGCAATCGGGTCGTGACGCGTACCGCTTCCTCACAATCCCGGAAGCGTGTCTGAATCGGAAGGGGGCTACGGGCCAGGGGCAGGGGCGACAGCAGCGGCGATTCTGGTGATTGATCGGGGCGCAGCAGCATCGCCTCGGGAGGAACCGGTGTGTAGAGCACTGGTTCGAGCCCACCGTCCCGGACCGCGCTCAGGATTCGTTTCATTTCATTCAGGGGATCCCCCAGGGCTCCCTCCCGGTGCGGGAAATCGGCGCCAAGGGAAGGGCTCAAGAACTTGAGAACTCCCAACGACGCCTCCAGAGGGGACGCGGCAGGATTGAAGCGTCGCAGCATCCCCTCCACGAGGTCCGGATCCAGGGTGGCGCCCTCGAGCCCCGGTCGGGGCAGCGGCGGTTGATAGGCCTTCCCGACTTCTGGAGCACGAAACGCACTGGCCATTCCCCGGGCGAAGGCCAGAACTCGATCCTCGGGATCTAGGAGCAGGAGGTTTGCCGATTTTCCCAATAACTCCGCCACCAGCCTCCGGCGCTTCCCGTCGTGGCTTTCCCAGGTCATTTCCACGACCCGATCGCACCCGGGCCGGGACAGTCCCTGCAGACTCGCCCCTTCCAACTCGCGGGCGGCAATGCCCGAGAAGGGATCGGGTTCGATGACTTTGGGAGTGTCGCGGTGGGGCAGCCGGTAGAGCGCTGGGTAGGGAGAGCGCAGCGAGATCTGGAGATTGTCGCCCGCCGCGGTGGCGAAGCGGAGCAGGTACACCCCATCCGCAAGCCGGTCCCAGGCGAGCAGGGAACGCCCCGAAAGGGTGCGCTCCAGGATGCGGAGCACTCCCTCCAGGATGAGGTTGTCCATCAGGGGATTTTAGTGATCTTTGGCGTTTTTCAGGGAGCGGGCGACGGCCTTCTCGACCTTCTCTTCCACCAGCGCCTCGGAGGTCTTCTCCACCTCGGCTATCTCGCTGACGACCAGGTAACGGGCCTTGTCGAGCATGCGCCGCTCCCGGTAGGAGAGGTTCTTCTTCTGGCTGAGGAGGCTCAGGTTCTTGAGAACCGCCGCCACTTCCAGGATCTCGCCGGTACGCATCCGGTTGGAGTTCTCCTGGAACCGGCCCTTCCAGTTGCTGTGCATGGCAATCTGCCCGTCCTCGAGGATTCCATAGACTTTCTGGAGCTCCTTGCGGGCGATGACCCGGCGCAGGCCGACCTGGCTGATGTTGGAGGCCGGAACCATGACCGTGCTGTCGTTGGCCAGGATTCGCAAGCGGTAATAGGAGCCGTTCGTCTCGCTGGTGTTGAGCTTGATCTCTTCGATAACGCCTATCCCATGATTCGGATAGACGACCTTGTCCCCAATCTTGAATTCCACCTGGGAGCCTCCACCCGGTCGCACCGTCGTTTAGCGGAAGGGCTTGAATTGATTGTGTATTCTAGCCTTTCCGGGCACCGGATGTCAATGACTCCCGCCTCTCAAAAGCGGAAGTTGAGGGTCGCGTAGGGGCCTTTCATGGTGAGATCCGCCACACCGAAGTTTTCCAAATCGGCGTCGGTGACGCACTTTCGGTAGCCGAAGTTCATGCCGATGAAGGGGGCGAAGTGGATCTCCACCTGGCCCCGCAGGTCGTAGAAGCGGAACTCGTTCCCCGATGTCTGGTATTTCATTCCCTCCCCTTCCGCAGAAATGTGGATGATGGGGGCGGGCTGAATCGACAGGGCGAGCCCCACCACGGGGAAGGTCCCAGTTTCGTTCCCCTCCCCTTCCAGGCCGGTGGTGCTGGATTCAACGGAAGTGCTGAAGTTGAGCTTCTCGGCGCCGAACGGGATTCCGAGCCTGAACATCGGGATATTGATGAAGGTGTAAAGGTAGAGCAGCGAGTCCTGGCGCAGCTCCAGGCGGCTCTTGATATTCTCCCCCGGGGCGAAAACCACTCCGCCGAAGACGAGCGGGCTGGTCAAGGTGCTCGAAGCGCTGCGCTTGCTGTCGAGGTGGGTTCCGATCAGGTAGTTGTTCTTGAGCCAGTGCAACGAGAGCCTCTCCTGCGTCAGGTAGTCACCCTCCGGCAAGCCGAGGGTGCTCTGGAGATTCGCTACCGTCCCGGGTAGGCCTCCCCCCTCGATCTGCAGAGTCCCGGTCATCTCCTGCTTCCATTCCAGGAACTCGATTCCCACGATTTCACCGTAGGCCCTGGTGGGAAGCGCGAAAATTCCGAGGGTGAGAAGGACGGCTCCAACGATCCAGCGCATCGAACTGTTCCCAATTCGGACCATTCCGGTCACCTCCGCGGGGGATTATAGGTTCACCCTCGGAGGCGCGCCACAAGGTCGCTCGCCTATCCCCTTCTCTAGGACGAAGATGCGGCCCCAGGACAGGCTTTTTCCGCGTTCCTGCCGGCGGGGCCGATTTTCAGGCCGGGCGGGATTGCGTGACGCCGGTCCGATCCGCTACTCTTTCCCGCAATTACGTGCCGGAGTGGCGAAATGGCAGACGCAGGGGACTCAAAATCCCCCGAGGGCAACCTCATGTCGGTTCGACTCCGACCTCCGGCACCAACCATGTCCCCCGAAAACCCTTTCATCCTTTTGATCGTTTAACTTGTCAGATAGTGTTGGACGGTGAGTCGTTGGGACTCGCCCCCCAGGGTTCCCAACACAATGAGGAGGCAGCCCGAATGGTCCCCAAGCGGTTGAACATCCGAAATCTGGCTACAATGCTCTCGCTTTCCTCCCTACTTCTTTTATTGCTCCCTGCCGGCGGCAGTGCCAGCACCCCGGCACCTGCCCCTCCCGCACCACCCGCGCGCATGGCCAAGAATCCGCCCACCCCACCTGCCCCACCCGCCGATCCCGATTCCGATTCCGACGACCAGGATCATCCCAAGCGCGGCTGGCTGGGAGTGTTCCTTTCCGACGAAGAGGATGAGGTCGTCATCACCGGAGTGAAGGACGGCAGCCCGGCGGCAAAGGCAGGCCTGAAGGAAGGCGACAAGATCGTGGAGATCGACAACAAGAAGGTGGACGACTCCACCGACATCCGCAACGCCATTCGTCAGCTCGAGCCGGGTGACACGGTCCAGGTGGTCGTCATGCGGGACGGCAAGCGGAAGAGCGTCAACGCCAAGCTGGGGGAAGCCCCGCAACACTACTGGGGGGGCGAGGGATTTTCCTTGGCTCCCATTGAGGGTCTCGCGCCGATGGGATTTCCAGGCATGGGAATGTCCAAGACCTACCTCGGAGTCCGGGTTCAGGGGATGACCGAAGAGCTGCGGGTCTACTTCAAAGCCCCGCGCGGGCGCGGCGTGCTGGTGAGCCGCGTGGATGAGGACACGCCGGCCGGCAAGGCGGGCCTGAGAGCCGGAGACGTGATCATCGCCGTGGATGGAAAGGGGATCTCCAATCGTGGCGACATCGGCGCGGCGCTGGCCGACAAGGAGCCGGGCGACACGGTCGCGGTCAAGATTGTCCGGGACGGCAGCGAAAAGACCCTGGATGTTGAAGTGGAAGAGCGTCCCACTCCGAAAGCCCGTCACGGGATGTTCTACGTGCCGGACGAAGACAAGGCCTTCTGGCTCGATGAAGATGAGGCTGATGAAGAAGACCTCGAGGACGTCCATGAGCACGAGATGGACGAGGTTCCCGACAATTCGCGATTCCAGCTCGACATGGAGCGGGCCATGCGGCAGGCCCAGCGGGCCATGAGAAACTCGCTGGAGCCCAACCGGGAGATGCAGCGGGAAATCCAGCGCGCCATGAAGGCGGCGCAAGAAATGGCGCAGGTCGACGTCCAGCGCCAGATCCAGCAGGAGCTGGCTCGAGTGCAGGACACCGTGCTGCTGCAGAAGGATGAGGTCCGCCGGCAGGTCGAGGCAGCCATGGATCAGGCCCGGCAGGCGATGCGCGAAGCGGCGGAAGCCGCGCGGCAGGCCGAGGAATCCTCAGGAATCTGAAGAGTCGTCTCTCCGCTTCCTCCGGAGAGTGGGGCGCCGGCATGGACGTCATTCAGCCGGCGCCCCATCTATTTCCAGCCGAGCCGGACGATTTCCGCGAGTAGTCCACGGGCCCACCGATCTGGAACTGCCCGGGCCGGGTGTTCCCACCCCAGGGTTCGCGCACTTCCCAGTAACCCTTCCATCTCCCCTCCCAGGGCCCCCTGCGTGTCCTTGCCCAGGAGCACGACCCCTCGCGGAGAGAGGGCCCGCACCGCATCGCGGGCGGCCAGACATCGGGTCTGAAGACAGGCCTCCAGGATTTGCTTCGCCGTTTGCCGATTTCGCGTGACGCGCGCGGCTGCGGCATAGAGATCCGCGGGGGTACGGTTCTTTCCCGAAGGGTCCATGAACAGCAGCGAGCATCCATTGGCCACCGCCACCTGCTTCCATCCCTCCTCCGCGCTTCCCCATCCGAAATCCAGAAACCGGTAGACCCGCACGGCCGAGGACTCGAAGGTGCGGCTCAAGAAAGGATGCAGATTGCGCGGCGCCAGCCCGGGAAGCCGCAATCCGCCGTCACGCCGTCGGATCGCGTCGGCGAGCATGGGGAGGCATGCTTCCAGCCGCTTGAGATCGGTGAATGGGATGCCTGTCTGCGCCATGCCATAGGGTCCGGGGTTCAGTCCGAAAATCAGAATGCCACCCGGCTGGACGGGGTAGGTTTTCCTGAACAGGGCGTGCCAGGGCTCCCCGTATCGTCCGGGGTTCCAGACCTTCCATCCGGTGGCGGACGCGATGGAAGCGGCCAGTCTTTCCCAGCGTCGCGCCGAGCTGCGCCAGGCGCTTCCCCAGGCGCTGCCATCGCCGGCGCTTCCGGAACCTCCCGTCGCAAGTCCTCGCTTCATGACATCTCAGGCAGAGCCTGTGCTCCCGGATTTCCGGCGATCCGGTCCAGATCCCCGGGAAGCCAGCGCGAACCCCACAGCAGCAGCAGCCCGGAGATCAGCATTGCCACGACCGCCAGAAGGATGCCTCCCTGGAGCGTATAGATATCGGACAAGATTCCGATGAGATAGGGCGAGGGAGCATCCCCGAGGATGTGGATGATCACGATGTTCGCGGCCACGGCCGTGGAGCGCAAGGGGACCGGGCTGACGCTGACGATGACGGCATTGAGCAGCCCCGTGTTCAGGAACAGGAAGAAGACGGCCGCGGCGAGGCAGGGAACGAAAACCGCCCGCACCGGCGAGACGATGGCCGCCAGGGCGAAGGGAATGGCCGCCAGCACCCCCAGACCCGAGAGCAGCAGGTAGGCCCGGCGGGTCCAGCGCATCACCAGGTCTCCCGCGAATCCCCCCACGAGTGTTCCCACGAAGCCCGCGAGCGCCACGATCACGCCGGTCAGATGATTGGACTCCGCGAAGGAGACACCCTTGATGGTCTCCAGGTAGCGCGGCATCCAGAACGCCATCCCTCCGATGGCGAAGGTGAGGGCGGCGTATCCCAGGTTGGTGTAGAGATAGGAGCGGCTGCGAATCAGCGCACGATAATTCGATAAGACGGTCGCGACTCGTTGCCGATAGGAGAAATGCTCCGGCGCCGGGGCGGAGGCTGCCAGCTCCCGCTCCCCTGCGATCGAGTCCATGGCTCCGCGGACCGGCTCGCGCAGGCGGAATATCGGCAGCGCCAGGGCCAACCCCGGCAGTCCCACCAGCAGGAAGCAGAACCGCCACCCGTGGGACTCGCCCAGGCTCCCGGCGAGCAGATAGGCCAGCGCCGCCCCGGCCGGAATGGTGACATAGAAGATCGCCATGACGCGGGCCCGCTGGTGAACCGGAAAGTAGTCGGCCAGAAATGGAGGCGACAGGGTGCCGAAGGAGGCCTCGCCGATCCCCACCATGCCCCGGGAGAGCAATAACACCAGATAAGTCGGCGCCAGGACCGCACCCGCCGTGGCCAAGCTCCAGAGGATCGCCCCCAGCGCCAGGATGGCCCTGCGCGGATAGCGATCTCCCAGGTAACCGAACAGCGGCGCGGTCACCAGGTAGACGAGGAAGAACAGCGTGCCGAAGAGACCGAACTGGGAATCGGAGATGGCGAAGTCCCGGCGAATCAGGGAGCCGACGGAGGCGATGATGTAACGATCGACATAATCCAGGAGGTTGAGGGTCGTCAGCAAAGAGAGCGTGTAGAGGGCGTACCCGGAAGACTTCGCGGGGGGGCTCATCGCAGGGCCGCCGCCTCCGGCGGATGCTCGCGCAGCAGCCGCGCCACGCTGTCGAGAATGCCGCTCCTCTGGCGGCGGATCTCTTCGACTGCCTTTCTGGACGTGAATGCCAGCGCCAGCGCTTTCACTCCCTCGCGGAGGCGTCGGCGCTCTTCACTGACTCTGAGAGCCGCCCAGCCGCACAGGGGCAGCAGGGCGAGGCCCACCAGAGCCGATTTCCACCCGTCCCGCCAGGCCAGCAGGGCGCCCAGGATGGCGTACGTGAGGGGGAAGAGCAGGATTCCGCCGATGAGCTTGAAGGTGGCCGATTGATCCGGAGACCGGTTGGCTCTTCGCTCCACCTCGCCGCAAATCCGGTAGGCAGGATAGTGGGTCACCCAACCGATCAGAGCGAGGGGCATGACTCCCAGGATGACGACGGCACTCAGCAGGACGAACCGGGCGGCCCGCACCGGCGCTTCCGACAGATCCACCCATCCATCCTGGAGCGAGAATCTACGAAGCTGGCGCCGATAACACTCCCATTGCTCCCGGATGGCGCTCACCGTGGCGGAATTCGTCTCGCGGTAATAATGGTAGGCTTGAATGAACCGCTTGAGCGACACGGCTTCTTCAGTCAGCGATTCTGAGCGCCGGCCCAGGAAGATGGTCCGGACATCCCGCAGAAATGCCAGCTCTTCCCAGGTGTCGAGTCCGGGCACCAGCTCCTTCAAGGCCACCTCAATCCTGCGGGTCAGCTCCGCCACCCCTTCTCCGGGGAGCGCGCCCTCCAGGGTCGCAATGTCTGAGGCGGGAATAGGACGGCCGAACACCAACAACACGCGCGAGCGGAAGGCGCGCTTCGATTCGTAATTGATGCCGGCGGGAATCAGGGTGATCTTCTGGGCGCCATCCCGGGCGGCGCGGCAATAGATCCGCGCGGCACCGGTTCGCAGCGTCTGCAGCCTGGGCTGGTTGTGGCTGATCCCCTCGGGGAACAGACACACGACACCGCCCGCCGCCAGCGTCGACCCGCACCGATCCAGGGTCGCCTCGTTTTTCGCCGACTCCCCGGGCGCCTCCTGGCGTCGATAGACGGGTAGGCCCCCGATGCGCTTGAGAAAGAAGCCGACCAGCGGCATCGGGAACAGGGTGTGCTTCGCCAGAAACGTGATGGGACGGGAAAGCAGAACCAGCAGCAGGAGGGGATCCATCAAGGCATTGCCGTGATTGGCAACCAGCAGAACCCCTCCTTCGGGGGGTACCCGGGCGAGGCCGGGCGCTTCAATTCGCCGGTACATGATTCGCAGGCAGAGAGTCAGGAAGGCTCGAAGGATCCGGTAGAACATCGGAGGCCTCCCGGTGGCGCCGCGGGGATTATACAGCCCAGAGCCGGGGACGTTCTGCTTGCCCCGTGCGTCCGCGGTTCCTATAATGCCCGGCCTGCCCCCGCGCATTCCCTGGAGATCTCGCGTGGCCTATATCATTGCCCAGCCCTGCATCGGCGTGAAGACCGGCGCCTGCGTGGCCATCTGCCCGGTGGACTGCATTCATCCCGGCGAGGACCAGATGTTCATCGACCCGGTGGTGTGCATCGATTGCGGCGCATGTGAGCCGGAGTGCCCGGTGGAGGCCATCTTCGAAGCGGAGCACACGCCCGAGCCGTGGCGCGGCTACGTGGCCAAGAATGCCGATTTCTTCAGGAAGACGTGACGGGAAGTCGGACTATTCCGGGAAATGCATCTTCCCTGCGGCGATGATCTTGCACAAGTCCAGAGCCGAGACGATGCCGCTCAGCTTGCCGTTGCGCGTGATGGGAATGCGGTGGATGCGGCGCTCCCACATGGTACGGCAGAGCTGCTCGACCGGTGTCTCCTCATCGGCGGAGATCACTTCACGGGTCATGATGTCCTCGACATGGCGCGGGCCGGTGTCGCTGTCGGCGATGGAGGCGAATCCCCTCTGGAACAGGTCGCGGATGTCGCGTGGCGGCTGCACGTCTTCGTAGGGCCGGCCCTTGCGAAATATCACGTCGTCCTGCGAGACGATGCCCACCAGCCTTCCGGCTTCATCCACCACCGGTGTTCCGTTGATGTTCTCCTTCCGGAGCACCTCGCAGAGGTCTTCGATGGTGGTCTGGGGCAGCGAGGTGATGGGATCTCGCGTCATGATCTCCTTGGCCTTCATGGGTCCCCCCACACGGCACGGCGCGCCGTGAGTGGTTACATTAGCCTCACGCTTCCGGGAGAGTCAAGATCCTCGGAAGTGAAGACCGCCCCCAACAAAAAAGGCCCGCAAGCGCGGGCCTTTTGGGGTTTCACAAACCTCGGAACTGATCAGGGAGTGCTGGCGCTGGGAGGAGGAGGGGGGATTTCGCTGCTGTCCCCCGCAATGGAATCGGCCAGGAGCCCCAATACGATGGCTCCGCCGCCCAGCGCAATCGCCACGCCCCAGCCGCTGCGCCAGAAGCCTCCCTCGGACTTCTTCTTCTGTTTCTCCGCGTCCTTCTCAGCGGGAGTCTTTTCTTCCGGCTTCGTCTCTTCGGGCTTCTTTTCCTCCGGCTTGGTGCCCTCCGCCGGGGGCTGCTGCGCCGGCGGCTCGGTCTGAGGAGGAGTCTCCGGAGCCGGCTGCGCCGGGGGAGGCTCGGCCGGAGGAGGCTGTGGCGGTGGAGGCTCCTGCGGTGGAGGGTCATCCGCGGCCTGGGCCCGATTCAGCGCCATGGAGAAGAGGGTTTTTCTTCCTTGAATCACCGGAATCCGATCCGGATTCACGTAAAGACCCTCACCGGCCTGCACCGCCACCTGATACTGGCCGGACGGCAGACTTCCGAGAGCGTAGCGCCCCGACTTGTCGGTCTGGGCGGAGTTGAAGATTTGCGAGGTGGAAAGGTTCGCTACCTTGACCACCACACCGCTTCGAGGTGTGACACCGTCGGCTAGGAAAATCCGGCCGGTCAGCGTTCCGGCGGTCCGGACTGTCTGGCTGAAACAGACGGGAATACCACTCATTGAAAGCGCTACTGCTGCTGCCGCCAGACGACTTCCGATCCCCGCACTCCAACGCATCACACCTCCTTCTTCGAGAAAGGGGAGATCTTTCCGGAAGAAAATTGGATTCCTTGGTTTAGGTGGCCGTCAATATACCGGGACGTACTTCCTGAGTCAAGCTTGAGCTAAGTTGCTTGTGCGTCTTGAAATCCGCGTTCCCATCTCTATATTTCCTTTGGTCCTGTCGGGCTCCGTCCCCCGGGCTGAAGGACCTAAGTCTTTGACGGCCAGCGCTTTGAGAAAGGCGCCTCATGAAGCTGCCGGATGTCTCCCTCCTCAAGACCCTGACGCAGGGGCCTGAAGCCCGAGCTTTGGAGCGGGCCAAGGCGCTCACCTCGGAGGGCAAGCTCGAAAAAGCCATCGCGACCCTGGAAGCCGCGCTGGAAAAGCAGCCGGACAGCGAGGCGTTGCTCTTCGAACAGTCCCGTTGCCTGCTCGCCGCCTCCCGCGATGCCGACTCCGGCGAGTGCCTGAAGAAAATCCTGCGCCGCAATCCCCGGCGGATCGACGTGGTCCTGGAATTCATCGAAGAAGTGAAGATGAAGCATGCGGCGGTGGGGACTTACTACGACGCCGTGGCGGAACACTACATCCGGGTGGACGATTATCCGAAGGCCCTGGATGCTCTGGAGCGCATCGCCCCCGAGGAGCTGCGCGTCTACCATGGGCGGCACCTGGCCAAATGGGATGCGGTGCAGAAGAATGCCCCCCAGAGCAAGCTCACCAAGACTTCGCTCTGCTCCGCTTACTTCGTGGCGCTGGCCCTGGAGCGCATGGGAGATGGGACCAAGGCGGCCCATGCCTACCGCAGAATCCTCGAGAAGAACCCCGAAGAGGCCGACCGGGTCGCCCATCGCCTGGAATCGATCCTGGCCCGCGATTACCAGAATCTCCCGTTGCGCCTCATTCTCGTGGACCTCCTCCTGAAAGCCGGCAAATTCCCCGAATCCCTCAAGCACCTTGAGCACTCGCTGGAAGCCGACGCGGCGGCATCGGCGCCGGAGGTCGCCCTTCGCCTCGAGCTCATCTCCAAGAAGCTGCCCAACAACCCCGAGGTGCTCTGGCTCCTGGTGCGGACCCGACGTGCCGAGGCCAAATACCCCGAGATGCTCGTGGCGCTGACCTTGCTGTCGGGGCTGGGCTCGCACCGCGCCGAGATCATCGCACTGCTCGAGGATCTTACGCCCAGGATGGACGATTTCCCGGCGCTGCGGCTGGCGCTCGCCGACATTTACGTGGCTGCCGGGAAGCCGGTGCTGGCGGTGGAGGCGATCCTCCTGGCTTCCGAGAAGGTGGGCGATGACATGGCCTACAAGGCGCTCGACAAAGTCACCCGCGCCCACCCGACTCACGCCCGCGCCTATCTCCTGCAGGGAGAGCTGGACTTCAAGGCCAATCGGGGAGCCGCCGGGATCGAGCGCTACGAGAAGGCGCTGTCACTGTCTCCCGAGGACGGCCCGATTCTGGTTCCGAAGCTGATGGCCATGCTCGAGGCGGGTCACTCGGTGCCGGCCATCTCCGATGCTCTGGCGAAGATCTTCCTGCGCGAGGGAGACCGGTCCAAAGGGGCGCTTTTCCTGCGCTATGGGCTTTTGAAGGATCCCGATGTCGCGGCGGACGTGGAGAAGCTGGCCACGGAAGCGCTGGCTGCCGAGCCCGCCCATCCAGGCTTGTGCCTGGCGCTCGCCGAAACCCTGTTGGCCTCGGCGAAGGGGTCGGACGCGGTCTCAGTCCTGGAGCGAGTGCTTTCCAGCGGTCCCACCGGCGCGCCGGAGGCCCTTCGGCTGCTGTCGCGCGCTTCTCGCGCGTCCGACGACGCGGCGCGCGCTGCCATGCCCGTCTATCGGGCCGCGGCTGCCTGCGGCCTGTTGCCCGCCGCGAGCCAGTTCGGCCTGGGGGAAGCGGCGTTGCTCTCAGGCTCTCTGGCGGAAGCCGTGCGGGCTTTCAAGGAGGTCGCCGCCACCGCGCCGGAGCGCATGACCGAGGTGCGCGAGATCTTCGGGACACTCCTTCAGAAGCACCCGGAGATGATCGAAGTCCGCTACGTGCTGACCGGTCTCTCCCTGGACCAGCGTGATTTCAAGGCAGCCTCCGCCGAGCTGAAGAAGATTCGCACGCTCAATCCTGACCTGCTCGCGCCGATTCTGACCAAGTACCGGGACGCCCTGAAGGCTACGCCCACCGACATCGAAGTGCGTCTGGGCCTCTCCTCCGCCTTGCTGCTTTCCGGCCAGTTGGATGAGGTGCACACTCTCGCCGCCGAGACGCTGCGCCTGAAGGACGACCCGAGTACGGCGCCCTTGCAGCTGGATCTGGGAGATGTCGCCCTGGCGAAGGCCGACACCACCGGAGCCGTGAAGCGCTATTTCAACGCCTATCGCAAGAACCCGCGTCTGGCCGTCGATGCCGCCGCGCGCCTGGAGCACCTCCTCAACCTGCACCCCAATCTCCCTCTGGCCTCGCTGGCGCTGGGCAAGGTCCTGCCGGACACAGGCCGGGTGGAGGACGCAGTGTCGCGGCTGCTGGAGGCATTCCACAACGACAACCGGATTTCGGAAGGCGTTCTCACCGAGCTGGATCGGATCCGCGCCCACTTCCCGGTCTCGCCGCAGGCGGCCCACGCCCGGGTTGAGATTCTCTGCGCCCTGGGGAAGGACGCCGCCGCCACGGAGGCGATTGAGGCACTTCTGGGGAGCAATCCCGAGAACGCGCGCTCGCTGCTTCCGCGCCTGGAGGCAATTCTCGCCCGCTCACCCCGCCTGGCTCCGGCGTTGCTGGGGCTGGCGAAGGCGCAGCGCGCCTTGAACGAGACGGGGCTGGCGGCCGAGGCTTGCCGGAGCGCCTATCGGGCCGATCGAGCCAGCGCGCCGGAGGTGCTCAAGCTCTGCTCGGAGATGATCGAGTCGGATTCCAAGGCGGCGGGTCCCTACCTGACGATGGCGGAGATCTACCTTGCCGATGGAGAAGTGCCGGCCGCCGCGGAGAAGCTGGCCCAGGCCGCCGCCCGCACCGAAGGCCCGCACGACGAGGAGCTGGCTCTGCTGGAATCGATCATCGCGAAGGATTCGGGCACCGCGCGAGTCGCCTTCCTGGCAGGGGAGGTCCTGGCACGGGCGGGCCGCAACGGCCCCGCAGCGCACGCTTACCGGCAGGCGCTGGAGCGGGAGGCGGGACTTCTCGACCCGATCCTGAAGGGACTGAATGCCCTGGTGGAAAAGGAGCCAAAGCTGGGAGAGGCACGGCTGGTGAGGGCCCAGGCGCTGTCGTTGCGGCAGGAGTTCGACGCGGCGGTGGAGGACCTGGAGGCGACCATCCGCTCGGCACCCTCCCTGCACTCGGAAGTGATTGCTGAAGCGCAGCGCATCCATGAACGGCGCCCTGGCGGCTATCGTCTGGTGTCGCTCCTCTCCGAAGCTCTCCTGGCTTCCGAGCGTCTGCAGGAGGCCGCGGAGATGCTGGAAGCGGCGTTGAAACGCTCCTGGGAGCCCGGGGAGCGATTGGTATTTCTGGTCCGGCTCTGGCGCGCCCGGCTGGGACGCGGTGAGGCCGGCGCCGCCCGTGATGCACTGCGGGAGGCCGAGGGCATCGCCAGCGACCGGAACCATCTCATGGCCCGGGTCCACGAGTGCATCGTCTCCCACCTCCGCAGCGAGGTCGCGGCCCTGAGGGAGCGCGCCGTGGGAAATGGGGCGCGTCCTTCCGACTTGAAACGGCTGGCGGAGGCGCTGATCGATCTCGGCGAGAGCGGCGAGGCCATCAGCCTCACGGCGGTGGACTCCGGAGCGCTGCAGGCCGCCGATCGGCTGCGCATCCATTCGGATGCGGCGGCCCTGGACTCCGATTTCTTCCGCGCCGCCGAAATCCTGAAGCCCCTCGGAGCCGACCGGAAGCTGGCCTTCGCGGCGGAGCGCTCGGGCGATTTCCTGCTGGCGTGCCGGACCCTGGAGCAAATCGGCGCAACCGATCCGAATCCCGAAATCCGCTCCGCGCTGCAACGCGTGTACCGCCGGCTGGTCCTCCAAGAATTGGAGCCGGGAAGTGCCACGCTCGTGGGCGAGACGATTCTTCGATTTGGCCAGTCAACCTAGGAGAGGACCATGGAAGACTCTCAATATCCCTTTCCCGCCAGCGCAACCGACGACGAGAACCGGAGGCACAACAACCTTCGCCGGGACATCCTGACGTCCCTTCTGGAAGTGGATCAGTCGATCAAGGGGCTGGAGCACCACCTGGTGGGAAGGATTCAGCAGATCGAAGACCGGCTGCACCAGCCGGAGGCGGGAACCACCCAGCAGGAATCCACTCGGCGCTGCGAATTCGATCCCGCCGCCACCACCGAGTGGGCCTTGAAGATACTCCAGGACAATCTTTCCCCGTTCACCTCCAGCCTTTCCGCCATCCAGTCGGCCCTCAAGGCACTCCCCGGAAAGGGATCACCGGAAGGTCTGATCGAGTATCTGCAGGAAGAGCTGGACCCCCTGAGAGAGATGCTGCTCTCGCTCAAGGGAGAAACCGAGAAAGTGCGCGACTCGGTGACGGAGCTGAGAAACGGGTCTCCCTCAGCACAGGCGGAGATGGCCCCACTCCAGGAAATGTTGGCTCACCTGAAGGAGGATACCGGGCAAGTGCGAGGGTTGCTCACGGAGATGAAGAACTCCCAGCCGTCCGCCAAGGCCGATCTGGCCCCGCTCAGGGAAATGCTTGTGTCCCTGAAGGACGAAACGGAGCGGCTGCGGACTCAGGTGAGCGATCTTAAGAACTCTTCCTCTGTGAAAGGGGAAATCGCCCCTCTCCGAGAATTGCTCCTGGTCGTCAAGGAGGAGACTGAGCAGATCCAGGCTTCCATGAAGGATTTCCATGACATCGCGCCCGTCTTGAGGGATCAAGGAATCGCAACCCTGGAATCCAGAGATTCCACGAGTCGATCACTTTCCAACCTCGGCGGCAGCCTGGACTCGCTGCACTCGAAAATGTCCCGCTCCCAGGATGCCATGGCCCCTTTGGGGGAGGACCTGGCGAATCTCAAGGAATCGATCGGCGACTTGAGGGACGGTCTGACTCCCATCCGGGAGGCCGTCGAAGGCGCCAGTCGCCGTATCGTCAGTGAATCCCGGGAGGCGCTCTCCCCGCTGCAGGACGAAATGAGGAAGCTGAACGAATCGGCCCGGGCCATTCAGGACAGTCTTGCGGAAATGAAGGATGCGGTCTCGCCGCTCCACGAGACCACCAGCCGAGGGGCGGAATCGGCACGCGTGACGGCGGAAGAGATCGCCTCGCTGCGCGCCGAGCTTGATAAGGTTCGCTCGTCCCTGGCGGAATCTTCTCTCAGCCCAGTCCAGGAAGAGCTGCGCCGGGTCCGGGAAGCTGCCCAAAGCACCCAGGACCGGTTGTCCGGTCTCAAGGATGCCGTGGCCCCTTTGCGGGATTTGGTGACCCAGGCGGCCGAGTCGGCCCAATCGGGCGCCGTGGGATTGACCTCCTTGCGAGAGGAGACCCGCGCGATTCCCGGCACCCTGCGCACGACGAGGGAAGAAATGGAGGCGAGCTTCCGCAAGCAGGGCGAGGACCATTCCCAGCTGATGCGCGAAATCGGCGGCAAGGTCCTGGAGGAGATTTCCCTGCTCCTGGTGGAGATGCGGCGCGGAGCCACCCAGGCACCGGAAGCGCTATCCGGCGTTTCCCATGAACTGGCGGAGATTCGCTCGGCGCAGAAGGAGACCGCCAAGTCGCTCACACGCCTGCGCGATCTGTTGGAGCAGAATCCCTCCGCGGAGCTGACCCTGTCCGCCATTCAGCAGATTCAGGAGCAGAACGAAGCCTCCGCCAAGGGTCTGGCCCGGCTTCAGGAGTTGGTCCAGCACGGCGACGATGCCCTGAAGCGGATGGCCCAGTCCCACGAGAAGGTGGTGAAGGCGTTCGAGAGCGATCACCAGGTGGCCCGGGAGGAGGAGGAAAGAATCCGCCAGCGGATGGCGCAGGAGCACAACAATCGCGGCGTGGTCCTGTACTACCGGGGTGCTCTGGAGCCGGCGGAAGCCAGCTTCCGAAAGGCGGTGGATGTGCAACCGGACTACGCCGAGGCCTGGAACAACCTGGGGCTGGTGCTCTCGAGGCTCGAAAAGCCCGACGATGCCGCCGCCGCCTTCCAGAAGGCGATCGAAATCGACCCCAAGATGGGAGAGGTCTACAACAATCTCGGGTTCCTGTATCACACCTCGCTCCAATACGATAAGGCTCTCGAGATGTTCAACCAGGCCCTGCAGGCCACTTCCGATTCCGCTGTGGCCTACACCAACCTGGGCAATACCTACTACAAGCTGAACCGCCACGAGCAGGCGCTGGGAGCCTGGAAGCGCGCGGTGGAGCTCGATCCGCTCAATGAGAACGCCCGGCGCTGCCTGCGGATGTATCAGCAGGAGAACGCGTGAAAAGCCAGCTGGAGCTGTTCAGGCGCCTGGAGAAGGAGATTCGCACTCCGAAGGAGCGTCTGCCGATTGACGCCTTCCTGCCTTCATGGGAAGCGCTTCCCACGGAGTTCCCCGATCCTCCCCCCTCGAAAGTCCCGGTGGAGTCCCGCGAGGTGGGAGCCTTGCAGGATGAGGAAGAAGAGCGCCGCAAACGCCGTCGAGTACGCCGAGAGAAGAAGCCCCCTCCCGCCGAAGGTTCCCCGCCTATCAAGCTGGAAGACGAGATTCAGGAGTTCATGAATCGGGATAAGCGGGAGGGCACCAGCCCCGACGAAATCGCCGAATTCCTGGGCGGCTTCGATCCCACTGAGACCCCGGAGCGCTGAAAACACCTCATCGATTTGAGACCACCGGGCCGGCAGAACGGGAGCACGGCTCCCCTCGCGCGCCCGGCAGGCGGTCGGTGGTACGATGCGGATTCAAAAGGGGGGAATCGTGAAACGATACAGCATCTTCCACCCTCTGGTCATGTCGTTCTATTCGCCCTCCCTGTACCGGGACTTGGCGCAGAACTGGAAGGGCGTCGGCTTCCTGTATTTGCTGCTCCTGCTCTCCCTGGCCTGGATTCACCCCATCGTGCGACTGCAGCAAACTGCCGTTGGTCTCATGCAGACCCTGGGTCCCGTGGTCCTGGAGCAGGTCCCGACGATCACCATCCGGCAGGGAGAGGTCTCCATCGCCGAGCCCCAGCCCTACGTCATCGAGGTCCCCGGCAGCGACACCCCACTGGCGGTCATTGACACCACGGGGCAAACCACCCCGGAGAACACGCAGGCATTTCTGCTGCTGACGAAACACCAGGCCATCGTCCGCAAGAACCGTTACGAGACCCGCACCTATGAGCTCTCGGGCATCCAGGAGCTGACGGTGGACCGTACCACCGCCGAGCGAATTCTCGATGGATGCCGGCGCTGGCTGGCGGTTCTGGCCTATCCCCTGGCTCTGCTCGGGTCTTACATCTACCGGATCCTGCAGGTCCTGATCTACGCGGCCATCGGTCTGCTGTTCGCCCGGATGCTCAAGGCCCCCCTCGAATATCCCGAGCTGCTGCGGCTCTCGAGCGTGGGCATTACCCCGGCAGTCGTCGCGAACACGCTGCGGGGGGCGGCCGGCTATAGCTCGAGCCTGGTCTGGTGGTTCTTCTGCCTCCTGATTTCGATGGGCTATCTGCTCTTCGCAGTGCGGGTGAATTCCTCGGCGGAGCCCGGGGAGCGGGACTATCCACCCCCCACACCTCCGATGGCCGGGCCAGCCATTGGCTGACCTGGGACCTTTCCATCGCGCGGCGTTCGAAAACGCCATGCACATTCTTCAGCCGGTCGCGCACCGCACACCCATCGCCCGCTGCCGCACATTCTCGGAGATGGTGGGTTGCGACTTGGCGCTGAAGCTCGAGAACCTCCAAAAGGTCGGCGCGTTCAAGTTCCGGGGCGCGCACGCCATGATCGCCCTGCTGCAAGAGCCGGAGCGCGCCGGTGGCGTCATTACCTACTCATCAGGAAATCACGCCCAGGCCGTGGCTCTCGCCGCGAAACTCTTCGGGACGAGCGCCGTCATCGTCATGCCCGTGGATGCCGCGGGAGTGAAGCTCTCCGCCACCCGTGGCTACGGCGCGGAAATCCTGCAACACGGTTTCACGCCACAGGAGCGTCAGGCCTTCGCCACTCGCCTGGCGCAGGAGCGGGGCCTCACCATGGTTCCGCCCTACGAGGATCCGCGCATCCTGCTGGGTCAAGGGACCATCCTGATGGAGATCCTGGAGCAGGAGCCGGCCGTGGAAGTGGTGCTCGTGCCGGTGGGAGGGGGAGGACTGCTGGGAGGGATCTGCGCCGCTGCCCGGGTGTTTCGACCGCAGCTGGAGATCTATGGCGTGGAGCCGGAAGCGGCAGATGACTGGGCGCGATCCATCGAGTCAGGCCGAATCGAGCGCATCGCCACCGCCGACACCATCGCCGACGGGCTCAGGAGCCTGGAGCCCGGCAAGATTCCCTTCCCCATCGTCAAGGAAGTCGTCCGGGGGATTCTGCGGGTCAGCGAGGACCAGATCCGCCGCGCCATGCTCCTCCTGCTCACGCGCGCGAAAATCATCGCCGAGCCTTCCGGCGCCGTTTCCGTGGCCGGCGCCCTCGCCCATGCGCAGCGCTTCAAGAACCGCCGCGTCGTCGCCTTGATTTCCGGCGGCAACGTGGAGCCCAGTGTCCTCGCGCAGCTATCGAATTGAAAAGAGAATGGAATTGGATTGTGTGGGCAAGGAGACTCCACTTTCGCCCCAGGCCATCGCCTGCTCCAGTCGGAGAGTTGCTTCTCCTGAGGCCAGGGCCAGGAATCTGACGCGACAAAGGACACCGCTCCCCGAAACTCCATGCGCACGATCGGCTCGTCCAAGGCCGATGAGGACCCTTCCAGGCTGCGAGGTGCCATTGGCCAGAAAGATCGCGCTGCTGCCGTCCCGATCCAGGAAGTGGCCTTGTGACGCGTCCAAGAATCCCAGGAGCGCCGGGTCGTAAGCGAGGGTGATCGGAGTGTCCACCACCCTCGCCGCGGTGCTTGCCGACACTTCCACCACGAGACTGCTTCCCACGACTCCCTCAGCAGGATCCACCCGGAGGCTCAGGATCAGGCTTCCCGGCTCCCCTTCCTTCGGGCGAATAGGAGCGGTCGAGGATTGTGAGGATCCGGCGGCCCCACCGCTTCCTCCTGTCTTCAGTGTCTCCTTCCTCGCGGCGTCGGATTCCGGCGATGCCTCCTTCGATCCGGCTTCCTGAGCAGTCCAGGACGATGCAGCGTGAGTGTTGTCGGCCGACTGCGATTCCGAATCTACCGCCGCATCGGTAGTGCCGGTCTCAGAGGGCGCCTGGCTGTTCTCGTGGGAGCCCGACGCATTCTGGCCTGCTGACGGTACGGGCTGAGCCCCTGACGTCTCGCTTGCCTCCGTGCGATCCTCGGATTTCGTGGCGGCAGGCGACGTGGCCTTGCCCGAATCCTGCCCGGCCCGCGCGCGCGACGATGCGAGGCAACCGGCTGACAGGATCAGAATGGTGCAGCAGCCAAGCATCAATGCCAGCGCGCGGCCGGACGATCGCAGTGGCAGGCAGTCGACAGGAGGTCGAATCGCTCGACCCTCGGCCCTTGCCCGTGGGGTCAGGAGCCCTTCACTGGACGGCGAGTGTGAGTTGATCACTGAACTGAATGCCCGCGATGGGATTGTCCGCTGAATCCACGGCTTCGTGGTTTTCGAACCGCACCAGCGTGGGTCCGAATTCGGATGACAGGCTCGCTTTGAGGCAGAACTTCATGATGACATTTTGGGCCGCCATCCCCTGTACCCCAGCGAGCTGATTGGTGCGGTGGATTCCGACCACGAGCCGCCCCGGATCGTTGCTCGCCAGGTCTGCTATCAGCAGCGGGTCATCACCGTCCAGGTTGAGGAACGTCCCCTGCTCGGCGCTGCCGGCGACGAAGCTCAGCTCCGCCGGATCGAACACTACGTCGAAGCTGAACCCCGCGAGGTCCGTGGAACTGGTGGGTCCTCCGAGAACGACCTCCAGCTGCCAGATGTCTTTCCCGATCTTCATCCCACATACCTGCGCAACAGCATCCGCGGTCACCGGGGAGTCGGAGCACTGAAAGGCGTTTGGGGGGCTGTCGCTGTCTCCGCCTCCTCCCCCGCACGCCAGGATTCCCAGCGTCCCCACCAAAGGGATAATTCGAAACAAGGAAACCAAGCGAAGCTTTCTCGTTTGTTTCAACTACTGCTCCTCACGGCTGACTCCTGGCGAATTGCTCCATGAACAAGTGGAAATCGGCAAGCCCGACGCATGCCCCGGGCGAGCCGAGGGGAGGTGGCACTCTATCCAGGTTGGCTGCATCGTTGAATGCCGCCTCCCCGGGGCAGGTGCCAAACGCATCCGCGAAGATCGCCAGGTCCCGACCGTCCACACGGCCTGAAGAGAATCCCTCGTTCGAGAGGTTCGCGTCGGCGAAGAGGGAGCCCTCCTCGCAATCGTCACCTTTCCCGTCGGAGTCCCCGTCCGCCTGATCGGGATTCCAAAGCTCCACGCAATTGTCACGACAATCAGCGGCTCCGTCATAATCTGCATCGGAAAATCCTTCGTCGGTATCCTCGTCGCAATCGTTGTCGAGGCCGTCGCAGATTTCCGAACGGCCGGGGAAGACCGTCGCCTGTGTATCATCGCAATCCAATGCCATTCCTCCCGTGCAGACGGGACCAGCCGGCGAGCCGTACCCATCGCCGTCCTCATCGTGGCAGACGGGGAAGGGCCCCTGGTTCAGAAGAATGGATACGTCCTGGCTCTGCGAGTTGGCGATGGCGAGGTCCAGGCGACCATCGAAGTCAAAATCGCCGGTGACGATCGCCCAAGGGTCGATGCCTCCCAGATAGCGCGTCGGAGGATCGAGCGAGCCGTCGCCGCGTCCCGTGAGGACCGAGAGGATGTTGGAATCGTAATCAACCGAAACCACGTCGAGGTACCCGTCGGAATTGAAGTCGCCCAGCGCGAGGCGGAATGGGGATCCCCCGACATCGAATGCATTCTGTGTGAAATGGCCCGTTCCATCGCCGACCATCACCCCGATCTTGCCAAGGCTCTCCAGCGCCAGAGCGATATCGGGGGCGCCGTCGCCATTGAAATCTCCCGTTGCGATGTCACTGGGAACAGCCGGCAGATCGATGGTGGGCTGCACATCGAAGCTCAGGTCCCCTTTCCCCAGAAGCACCGATACGCCGCCGACTCCGGACAGCCCTGCCGCCAGGTCGAGCTTTCCATCGGAATTGAAGTCTGCCTGCGCGGCCCTGGTGGAAACCTGCGGTATCAGCGTCCAGACCGCGCCCGCGAAATCAAAGGAGCCGGTCTCCAGGAGCGCATACAAGACAACGCCGCCGCTTCCGCCTTCAAATTCAAAATCCATCAGCATGGCCAAATCGTCGTCGTTGTCATTATCGAAATCGCCCGAAATGATCTGATGTCCGGTAGATGTCGGTTGATGGATTCGGTCGAAATATCCATTCCCCCGGCCAGTGAAAAGCCACCCTGCCGACATCCCCGGGACGGCCACGAATAGATCCTTGTTTCCATCATGATTGAAGTCTCCCGCCCCCATGCCTTCGGGATAATAATAGATGTCGAAATAGCCCATATAGTGAAATGTTCCGTCACCGTTTCCCTGGTACTCGACCAGATTAGATCCTGGTACTAGGACAACTAGGTCTTGCTTCCCATCGTTGTTAAAGTCTTCGGTCAGGATATCGGACGATCCGCGGGGCACCACCTCGGGATCGACGAACGGAAACAGCCGCTCTCCGAAATTGCCCGTGCCGTCGCCGAGAAGCAACGATAGAGAGTTCGATGAAGAGTCCACGGTCACCACGTCCATTTTCCCATCACCGTTCTGATCGGCGATGAGGGGACTTATGCCACCTCCGCCTGTCCCAAAAGCTCCCCAATTGGCAAAGGTTCCGTCACCCTGAGCGATGATGACCTCGATCCCGAAGTCTCTAGCCCATATCAAGTCGGTGAAGCCATCTCCATTCACATCCCCGGGGAACAAGTAAAGCCACCAGCTTCCGTCAAGGTCCCACGGGATGCTCGTTCCAAAAGTTCCATCTCCGCCACCGGGCAGGAGGACAAGCCCCGGAATTATTGTGTTGGCCAGAATGTCCTGATTCCCGTCGAGATCAAAGTCTCCGACCGCAAGGGTGAAGGCGTACTGTCCCGTGGCGAGGCGCTGCTCGGGCTGAAAGGACCCGTCGCTCATTCCCAGGAACACGCTGGCGTCGTCCGAGCCGACGTTGAGTACCGCCAAATCCGGAATCGTGTCCTGATTGAAATAGGCGACGGAGAGCGATTGGGGACCAACGCCCGTCGCGTAGGTCGCTTGCTCTTTGAAAGTTCCATCGGCCAGCGCCAGGAGCACGGAGATGCTGTCCGATCCGGCATTGGCGGTTGCCAGGTCGGCGGTGCCGTCCCGATTGAAATCGGCCATGACGAGGGAGCCAGGGGACGTCCCTACCGGATAGGAATCAGGCAGGTCGAACTGTCCATTTCCCTGTCCGCGGAGCACGAGTACGAAGCCCGCGTCCGTGGCCAGGGCAAGATCGCGCTTCCCGTCACTATTGAAATCGGAGATTGCCATTGCCAGTGGGCATGTATCGATGAAGGTCGTGATTGGCTCTTGATAGGAGCCATCCGCATTTTGCAAAAGCGCGGACAGGTCGCCGCTGTCACAGTTTCCCGAGATCAGGTCATTCCGGCCGCCGCCGTTGAGATCTCCGGATGCGACTGCAAGAGGCTTGATTCCCACGCTCAACAACTGATTCGGGAAGAGCGGTGCCGAGAATGCGGGAACCGTCGCAAGGAAAAGGATTAGGAGCGATGGAAGCAGACCGACAAACCTTACGGACCAGCGCCATCGATGTACGCCTTCTCCAGGGGAAAGGTACAAGGATTTGGCTTCCCTCGTGTCGTACATGCCGCGGGGCCTTCTATGCAACACCCCTGTTGTGATCGCGAGGCCGTCTGAATTGTTACAGTATGTCTCTTTTTAGCGCGTTCGGGCGTTTGCTGTCAACCGCCTCTGTCAGTACCGAGGTGATTCGAGGATCCAGGAATGGTCTCGCGAAATCAGTCCCCTGACGCGCCCGGCAGTGTGTGTGAAAGTCGCCACCCGAGCGGTGGTGACAGCATGACACTCGTCGCGAGTGCGCCGGGGGATGACCCGAGAATTCCTCCGAGACGCGGGACGACATTCAATGAGGCTCCTGATTGATCATCCTGACTGCCACCTTCCCGCGCTGCTAGCACGGGAAACAACGATGCGTACGAGGATTCCGCTAGGGGGCGCTTAGGTGCGCGACTCTCGACCGCCGGGAAAACCAGGCCGCGTGTTCGAGCTCCTGGGCTTGAAGCGCAGCATCGTGGGGATGCTGAGCATGGCGGTTCTCGTCGGTATGGGCGAGAACATGGCCGAGCAGTTCCTGCCGCTGTACCTGCTCGCCCTGGGCGGTGGCTTCCTTTCCGTGGGCTTTCTCAACGGGATGGACAACCTGCTGGGGGCGCTCTACTCCTTCCCCGGCGGCTACCTCAGCGATCGCCTGGGCACCAAGCGCGCCCTGCTGCTCTTCAACTTGCTCAGCATGGTCGGCTTCGCTCTGGTCGTGGCGGTGCCGGCCTGGCCGGCGGTCTTGGGGGGCGCGGCCCTGTTCCTGTCCTGGTCGGCCATCTCCTTGCCGGCGACCATGGGGCTGGTGGCCAGAGCGCTTCCCAAAAACCAGCGGACCATGGGCGTTTCGATGCATTCGCTGGTGCGGCGTGTCCCGATGGCGCTGGGTCCCCTGCTGGGCGGGCTGTTCATCGGATGGTGGGGAGTGGAGCGCGGGGTTCGGCTGGCCTTCGTGGCCGCTCTGGCGCTGGCGGTAATCGCGGCACTGCTCCAGCAGCTGCTGATTGAGGACGATCACGAAAAACAGGGCACGCCCAAGCCCCAGGCCCAGCGCAACCCATTCCGCTTGTGGAGGGAGATGGGCGGCGATCTCAAGAAACTGCTGGTGGCCGACATCCTGGTGCGCTTCTGCGAGCAGATTCCCTACGCCTTCGTGGTGATCTGGGCGGTAGGCGTTGCGCAGGACGCCGGTTCAGCTCACTCCGGGACCGTCAGCGCGCTGCAATTCGGCGTGCTGCGGTCCATCGAGATGACGACCGCGGCCCTGATCTACCTCCCGGTAGCCTACCTGGCCGACCGGTCCCACAAGAAGCCATTCGTCGTCCTGACTTTTGCATTCTTCACTCTTTTCCCGCTGGTACTGCTCTTCTCTCACTCCTTCGAAATGCTGATCCTCGCGTTCGTGCTACGCGGGTTGAAAGAGTTCGGCGAGCCCACCCGCAAGGCCTTGATCCTGGAGCTGGCTCCGGAGAACCGGAAGGCCGGCATGTTCGGTCTCTACTATCTGGTCCGCGACCTGATCGTCTCGGTCGCCGCCTTTGGCGGCGCTTTCCTGTGGGCGATCGACCCCAAGGTGAACCTCCTGACCGCCTTCGCCTTCGGCGCGGCCGGCACGCTCTGGTTCGCCTGGAAAGGGAAGGACCTGGGAACGACCGCGTCCGTCCGTCGGCCTGCTCCGCTGGGCGAGCCGTTGGATTGAGTCCGATCCTCGTCGCTCGTGGTCCCACCAGTCATTTCGGCGCCACGGGCAGGTCGCCTCAATCCACCCGAGACTTGCTCAGCGAATCGAACGTCGACTCTGGAATCACCAGTCCTGGGCAGTAGTGTCGGAGATAGCCGCACGAGTAGCAGTGTGAAGCGGGTCGCTGAGGGTAGGAGGTGGACCGGTGTGCCGCGAAGAAAGCCTCGATGGCCGTTTCGGCCGCCTCCAAAGCCGACGTCGAGAGGTCCACGTCGTGCTGCACGTCGGGATGGAGGAAGTGCAGGCAGGCCCGGAGGGGAGCGCTGCCGAACAGCTCGCGCGCCGCCAGCGCGTAGAGGCGCAGCTGCAGCTCGTAGTCGGCCGCCTTGGCCTTCACCTCCGCTGCGGCGATGCGGCTGGTCTTGTAGTCCACCAAGGTCATGGCGGCGCCGGCCGGATCGAGCACGAGATCGATCTGCCCGCGCACGGTGGCACCGAGCCGGGTGATGGCGAAGGGGACCTCCCTCAGCGCTTCGCTGCTCCTGGCCCAGCGACCCAGATCGCTCTTCCTGAAGGTCTCGACCTGCTGCCGGGCTTCCTTCTGCTCTTCGGAGCTCATGCTCGCCAGAAGCTCGTTGATGAGCGGCGAATCCTCCGGCTCCGCCAGAATCCGGTGAACCCGGTCTCCGAGCTTCTCGGCGGGCAGCTCGTCGTCTTTCAGAGTTCCGAGCTCCGCGAATTCCCCAGCGGGCAGGGGCGTCTCCGCGCCGCGGGCCGAGCCCGCTTCTCCCATCCGCCTGAGGTCGATGGAAAACTGGCCCGGCGGAGCTCCGATGCGATAGCGCAGGTGGTACCGTCGGGGGCAAAGATGGTGCTGGACAATCTCCGTGGCCGTGGCCAGGAACGGTGTCGTCTCCGACGGCGGTGAAGCAAGGGTTACCCGGTTCAGGATCTCGTCGGCCAGCCCGATGGCATCCAACAGTGCCGGCTCATCCGCCAGCTTTTCGCCCCGTACGAGCTGCTCGCGCTGCGTGGTGGCGAGGGAGATCATCGCTCCCGTCCCGGGGGCCGGAATCTCCCCCGTCCACACCGCCAGGTGGGGATGCGCGGAAAGCGCGGCTTTACCCCCCAAGGCCTGTACGATGGCTTTAGGCCAGCTGTCATTTCTATTGACGCTGCGGGCGCTCCATCCACTCAGGATGAGGTGCTCCTGGGCGCGCGTCACGGCGACGTAGAGCAGCCGGCTCTCCTCCTGCAGCTCCGCTTTCTTCTGCCGCTCTTCGAGTCTCAGGTAGCTGGATGGCTTCAGGCTCCGGCTCCCTTCCTCCGGATCGTAGAGCGTCAGGCCCAGTCCCTCACCCCTCCGGAAAATCTCCTCCGCGCGGCGTGGAGGATCGCTGCGCCCCAGATCCGCCACCGCCACCAGGGGGAACTCCAGTCCTTTCGCCGCGTGGATGGTCATGAGTTTCACGGTGCCGTCCCGGGGGGATTCCACCATGGCTTCGGATTCCCGGGTCTCCTCGGCGCCGTAATCCTCCAGCAGCTCCACCAGATCCGGGAGCGAGGGTGCCTGCGTGGATTCCCACGTCCGCACCAGGTCGACCAGCTTGCTCAGGTTGGCGAACCGGCGGCGCCCATTGAAATGCAGGAGCGCTTGCAGCCCAATCGGGGTCTCGGAAAGCATCGACTCCAGCGCCCGCCAGAGCGGCCCTCGCCCCTTCCTGGCGCGCATCCTGTCGAACAGATAGACGAATCGCTCCAGTCGTTGCCTCCCGTCTTCCGAGAGTCCCGCATCCTGGCGCAGTCGGTCCGCCAGCCTCAGCCGGCGTGACTCCCGCCTGGCGAGACGGTAGAGATCGTCATCGTTCAACCCGCATAGCGGCGATCGGAGCACTGCGGCGAGATGAAAATCGTCCCGTGGATTTTCGAGGGTGCGCAGGAAGCTGGTCAGGTCCCTGACTTCCTGGGTCTGGAAGTAGCCCGTCCCCTTCTGGACGATATAAGGAATGCGGCGCTGGGACAGCGCGCGCTCGTAGATTCGCAGGTGCGTGGTACTGCGGAACAGGAGCGCCACGTCGCCGTAGGTGAGCGGCTGGCCCTGGCGCTGGGAGCCTTGACGGGTGATCTTCGGCCGGTACCCCTCCACCAGGTCCGCGATTCTCCCTGAAAGCACCTCGGCCTCGCGGATCCGCGCATCCTCGGCGTCCTCACCTTCCGCGATCAACAGCTCCACCGAGGGGATCGGCTTCGGATCGTGGCCCGCCGCCGCGACCATCTTGAGAAACGGCACGGGCCCTTCCCTCCACAGGGGCGACGAGAACAGGCCGTTGGAGAATTCCACCAGCTCCGCGCGGCTCCGGAAGTTCTCCGGAAGCGCGATGGCGCCGCCGCGCAGCTCCGCACGCTGCTGGAAGGCGGTGAGCAGCTCCACGTCGGCATCCCGGAACCCATAGATCGATTGCTTGGCATCACCCGTGACGAAAAAGCCGTTGTCGCCGCGCAACTGGTCGACAATGGCCTTCTGGAGGGGGTTGGTGTCCTGGAACTCATCGACAAAAACGTGGCGGAAGCGCCTCTGGAGCCGCTGGCGCACCTCCGTCGAACCCGCCAGGAGATCCCGGGCCAGCCATTCGAGATCGGCGAAATCCAGAGCCGCCAGCGATCTTTTCTGCCGCTGGTATTCCCGGTCGAGCAGGGGAAGGAGCGCTCCCAGAGCCGCTCGCAGCGGCTTGGCTTTTCTCTCCAGGCGCTCCGCCAGGCACTCCTCCAGGCCCGCTTCGATGCGCCGCAGGGCGGAGAGGAGCGCAGGCCGGTCCACCATGCCGCGAAAATCGAAGCGGGAGCGGAACGATCGGAACTTTCCTGCCAGCTCGGCGGGCGAAAGGTCGGCGGACAGCGCAGCGATCTCCCCTTCCAGATCTGACAGCGACGGAACCATCGCTTCCTGCCGCGCTGTGAGCGTCTCGATCTGGCGCGCCCGGCTCAGCTGCCCGAGGCCTTCGGCGAGGATCGCCTCGCCGCTCTCCCTCTGGGGCGGCGGCTCGAGGGTTTCGGGGGAAAGCGGCATCCCGGCATGGCGGACCCTCTGATAGAGGCCGCGTAGCGCGGCCGAGAGATCCACGATGCGCGTCGCTTCCAGCAGCGGGAACAGACGCTCCTCCGGGTGGGCGAGGAGAATGGTGTCGGCGGCCTGCCGCATCAGACGGTCGGCTTCGACCTCTTCCAGGACCCTGAAGCGCGGGTCCACCCGCGCCTCCAGAGCGTTTTCCCTCAAGAGTCTCGCGCAGAAAGCGTCGATGGTCGAAACGTACGAGAACTCCACCCGGCGCCGCTCCTCTTGCGCGCCCGCCTCCTCGAAGGCCGTGGCGATCCGCTCTTTCATTTCGGCCGCTGCCTTTTCGGTGAAGGTGACGGCCAGGATGGCATCCACCGGGACCCGCCGGTCCAGTACCAGGTGAACGAAGCGCTCCACCAGCACCCGGGTCTTTCCGGATCCTGCCCCGGCGGTGACGCAAATCTCCTGCTGGTCGCTGAGCACGGCCCGTTCCTGGGCCGCCGTGCGGGCTGGGCTCACCTAGTCCCCCTTCGACCTGCCGCCAAGCCAGCGGTCATAACGGCAAACGTCGGCGGCATCGCACGCGCCCGGTCCGCAGCGCTCGAGATCTCTGGGCCGCGTCTCGATGTCGCCGGTGCGGGCCGACGCGATCAGGTCCGCCATGGCCGTCCGGGCTCGCACCAGGAACTCCTCGAAGCTCGCATCGTTCCAGCGCTCTGATTTCTGCGGCGCTCCCCAGAGCTGCGCAAGCGCCCCGCGTCCCACCGCGAAGCGCTCGATCCCCTTTTTGACGGAGAGCAGCTCGGCGCCCAGCGGCTCGAGGCCCAAGGCCTCTCGCAGCGCCAGGAGATAGAGGGCCGGCTGGAAGTTGCTCATCGCTTCGGCCAGCGCCGCCTTGAATTGCTCGCGCACGCGCGCCGGGTCGCTGTATTTGTAGTCCACCACGTAGGCCAGTTTCCCATCCCGGTCGATGTCGACCCGATCGATGATTCCTGAAAGCTTTTCTTCCCGCCCTCCGGCGTGGATGACCACCGCGGGGTGGCTGCCCTCCCGCTCGAGTCCGAAGGGCACTTCGAACAGAGTCGGCCGCAGCACGGTGCCACGCTCTCGCTCCGCCTCGAGGATTTCCGCCAGCGCACCGCGCAGTCGCCAGTAATCGGACTTCCTGCGAAAGGTGATGGCCCGGGCACGGGTCCGCCGCTCGAACTGCTCCTCCAGGAGGATGAAAGGATCCCCAGCCGTCCCCTCTTGGAAGGTGCTCTTCAAGGTGTCGTGAAGCACCTGGCCGAGATCCACGGCAGCTACCTGGGGCTCGGGAAGTCCCTCGAGTCGCAGCCATTTTTGCGCAAAGTGCAGATAGGGGCATTGCAGGAACGCCGTCAAGGCGCTGTTGCTGAAGGCGGTGTCGCGCTGCGCGATCTCCTGATGGATCGCCGTATCAGCGAGGATCGCGCGCTTTTCCAAAAGGGCGGCCTGGAGCCTGGCGCGAAATCCTGCATCCTCCCGCCGTCGCTGGTAAAGCGCCGCCGCCAGCGCGATACGCTCCGGCATCGGACCCCTGGGCATGCGCTCCTCGAGACCCTGGAAAATGGCTCGATCGACATCCTCGAGGGTGCCCATCTCTTCCGCGGGCGGCAGCACTTCGGCGGGCGAGCGCTCGGTGGCGCACTTCGCGAGGCTTTCCCGGGTAAACAGGGTTTCCACTTCCCGCAGGAAGAACGAGGTGAGCGTCGGGGTTCCCTGCGAGTCGGAGCGGGGATGGGAGAGAACCAGCCTGCGCCGCGCCCGGGTCACCGCCATATAAAAAAGGAAGCGCTCCTCGTCCTGCCGCCACTCCCGATCCGGAAAGCGCAGGCCGCGGGAATTCAGCATGCGCCGGGCCTCATCGTTGAAGAAGAGATCCTCCAGCGGAGCCGGGGGAAACTGGCGCTCCAGAACGCCGGCGACGAACAGGCAGGGGACCTCCCACTGCCGTGCCTCGTAGACATTGATCGCGTTCACCACTTCCCGGCGCCGGTCCTGCAGGCGAAACGTGGAGTGAGCGGCTCCCTCCAGCAGGACCTCGACCAGCACCCCCAGCGTGATCTGGGCCTTGCCGCCGTTGTGAAGGACTTTCGAAGACTCCAGAAGGCCGGCCAGCTCGCGATAGACGGCGCAATCAGAAGGCCCATCCTCCCCCGTCTCCCCCAGGGGGAGTGCCAGGTCTTCGAAGCAACCCAGCCAGGCAGAGGTCAGGGTGTCGTGGGTGTGCTTGCCGCGGATCTTTTTTCCCGTGGCTCGCAGACGGCGCAGCAGGCCGGCGATTCCGGGAAGTTGCTGATCGTCGCAGAGGTCCAGCCATTCCCGCCCGGAGCGAGGGGCGCCGTGCTCGCGGATCCTCTGGTCCAGCCGATCCACTTCCCCCAGCTCCTGCCCTTCGATGATTCCGGATCGCAGGAGCCTCAGCAGGGTCTCCCGCTTCGGACCTTCCGAGAGGATTCTTCCCAGGTCGAGCAGGAAGTGCGTCAAGGGGTGTCGATTCAGCGGCCTCGGCTGGTAGATCCGCAGCGGGATGCCGAAACGGCGGAACGTCCCTTCCAGGAGGTCGGCCGCCTCACCCAAATCGTGATAGAGCACGGCGATGTCCCGATAGGGGATCCCTTCCTCCCGCACCAGCCTGACGATGCGCCGCGCGATGCTCTCCACTTCATCCTCTCTTCGCGCACAGTGCATCAGCTGCAGGGAGGTTTGGGCCTCGGCCACGTCGGGCGATTTCTCGAATAGCCCTTCTTCGAGCTTGAGCAGCGTCGGGTCATCGGTGCGCCGGTTGCCGCGCAGCCCGCGCACTTCGAAGCCGAGCCTCAGGAGCTTTTCACGGGTCGCCTTCGATGCCTTGAAGGTGGGAGACGCAGGGCGAGCCTCGTCATGACTAAGGGTGAAGATCGCCTCGGGGAACCGCTGGGCGAGCAGGCTCAGGATTCCGAGCTGCACGCCGGTGAAGTCGTGGAAGCCATCCACCAGCAGCACCCTCTTCCCCTCGGGCAGGCCGGGCTCGGATTCGAGGCGCTGCAGCGCCATCAGCTCCAAATCCTCCTGGTCGATTCGCCCGCAGGCCGCCAGTCTCCGCTGATAGGCGACGAGCGCTTTCCCCAGGTCCCTGTGTCGAGGCCGGGCGCCCTCCGCGCCACCCAGGCTGTCGAGCACTCGACGCGCATACTGGTCCGCCGGGATGGCGTTCTGCTTCAGCTCCTTGATGGCCCCTCCCAGCAGCGCCCTGAAGCCGCGCGTGTCGCGAACTCCATCGAAGCTGGGCAGGGTCTCGAGTCGCAGGACCTCACCCAGGAGGTAATCCTTACCTTCCTCGGACAGGAGCTTCTCCGGCAGCATTCTGGAGAGAGTGCGCGAGAAGGTGAAGAAGGTGTGGGCGAAATCGTCGCGGAAGGCCGGTGCGCCGGCGCGCAGCAGGACCCCACGGAGGTGGTCGACCTGGCTTTGAGTCGGAAGGAGGAGAAGGGCCTCATGCAGCCGGCTCTCGCGGGCGAGGCCCAAGAGTCGCTGCAGAACGGCGTGCGTCTTGCCGGAGCCGGCGCGACCGGTTAGAAGGAGTCTGCTTCCCACTCCCCTGCCCCGTTCAGCGTCCCGCCGGCGGGGCGGGAAGGCTCTCGGGGCGAAGGAGTCGAGAGAGAAGCGCCGATTCCAGCTCGTCGGTCGTGCGCCGCCGGAGCTTTTTCAGCATCGCTTCAAAGGCGGACCACGAGGCGACGCCTAGGTTTCCCGTCAGCACGGATGGATCGAGGTTTTCCCGGTGCGGCAGGCTGTTCCGCAGACGCGCTTCCGAACGTGTCAATCCGCGCATGGCCTCCCCCCAGGCCTCTTCGGTCACGCTGCCGCGGGCGAGGATGAGCAGGGAGAAAGAGACAGGCTGGCTGCGCGCCCGGGATCGGGTCTCGGCGTAGGAGAGCCCCGCGTCCACCAGTCGCAGGAGGTGGGTTCGAGAGGCATCCGATTCGGCAGGTTTCTCGGGAGTGTCCCCGGGAGAGGGGATCACCACGAAGAGCACCGAAAGCGGGCATTTCACAATCACGTCGACTTCCACCGGGTCTTCCAGCGGCAGGCGGCTTCTGGCCCGCTGTTTCAGCTCGGCTCTGAGATTCGACAGGGGCACGACCCGCCCGCGGCGCAGCCGGCCCACGGGCGGCTTCACCGCACCCCTCAGCACCTGGCGCTGCAGCCAGAGCAGGCGTTCGGCGGGCGGTTTCACCCTTTTCCAGAGCGTGAGGGAAATGCCGCCCCTCAGATCCCGCGGTGACGGGACGCTCCGAAGCCTTCCGAGCCCCATAAGCTCCGGGATCCACACAGCCGGATCCATCTGGGCCAGGGTGCGGAAGGTGTTCCAGATCGTGGCATCGGCGGAAGCCGGGTTCGCCAGCGATGCCTGCCGGCGCAGTGACAAACGCGACAGGACCGAGCTGTGGCGATCAATAAGGAGGCGATCGCGAAAATCGATGCTCGGGGAGGGGACGGCTCGTTGAGCCATGGAAGAGGCTTTCTCCGTGTGGCGCCGGATTATAGCATGCGCGTTTCCCACGCCCGGACTCCCTTGCCACCATCGGTTGAAACCGGGTAGAGTGCGCCGCGTACAACAGCGCGGAGGTCTCATGGACGGACGGTTTTTGCACTTTCGGCATCCTCAGGCGAGGGTCGGCGGCTGGAAGCGGGGCGGGCTGATCCTGGCAATTCTTGCACTTGGCCTCGCCGTCACCCCGGAAAATCGGGTCACGGCCGCACCGTCCGATACTGTGGTCATTTACGGGGGGAGGATCCTCACCGTCACCCACGGCGAGATCGCCAACGGCTCGGTGCTCATCGTCGACGGCAAGATCAAGGAGATTGGAGAGAAGGTGGACGCCCCGCCGGGTGCCCAGGTCATTCTTGCCGAGGGAATGGTGGTGATGCCGGGCATCGTCGACACCCACTCGCATATCGGCGTCTACTCCTGGCCGGAGGTCGATGCCAATTCCGACGGCAATGAGATGACCGACCCGGTGCAGGCGGGAGTCCGCGCCATGGATTCCGTGAATCTGGAGGACCCGGCGATCCAGAGGGCGCTGGCCGGGGGCGTCACCAGCATCCAGATCCTCCCGGGCAGCGGCAACGTCATCGGCGGAGAATCGGTGACGGTGAAGCTGCGTCCCGGATCCACCATGGACGAGATGATCTTCGCCGGCGCGCCGCGGGGTTTGAAGATGGCGCTGGGGGAGAATCCCAAGCGGGTCTACGGCAGCCGAACCAAGCTCCCCTCCACCCGCATGGGCAACATCTACGTCATGCGCAACGCCTTTCAGCAGGCGAAGGACTATCGCGCCAAGTGGGACGCGTGGGAAAAGAAACCGGCCGACGAGCGGGGCGCCCCGCCGGAGCGCGATTTGAAGCTGGAGACGCTCTCCGATGTCCTGGCCGGGAAAGTTCGCGTTCACGTCCACTGCTACCGCAAGGATGAGATCGAGGCTCTGTTCCGCCTCTCCGACGAATACGGCTTCCAGGTGGCCTCTCTGCAGCACGGCCTCGAAGCTTACAAGGTCGCGGACGAGGTGTCGCGCCGTAACATCGGCGTGGCAACCTTTGCCCACTGGTGGGGGTACAAATGGGAAGCCTGGGACGGCATCCCGCAGAATGCCGGAATCCTGGCGGAACATGGAGTCAAAGTGGCCATCCATTCCGATTCGCCCGACCTGATCCAGCGGCTCTACGAGGAGGCGGCCATCGCCATGCGCTACGGACTGAGCCGCGAGGACGCCCTGAAGTCCATCACCTTGAATCCGGCCTGGATGCTCGGCGTGGACAACCGCGTGGGGAGCCTCGAGGTCGGGAAGGACGCCGACATCGCCATCTTTTCGAAGGATCCCTTCGACATCTACACGCAGGTGGAGAAAACCCTGGTGGACGGGAAGGTGGTCTACGATCGCTCGAAAGCCTCGGGCGCGCCGCAGGCCGGAGGGTCGCAATGAGCGCGCCCCGGATGACCCGCGGCATGCCGACAGCTGAATCCCGCCGACCGGCCGGATCCCGGCTCCTGTCCTGCCTGGCGCTGTTCGGCGCTTGCCTCCTGGGCAGCACGAGTGGCCTGCGCGGCGCCGAAAAGGCCGCCGCGGCGACAGCGTCCCCGGCCGTGGCCATCGTCGGGGGCAAAGTCTTCCCGGTTTCCGGGCCCGTCATCGAGGGTGGCACGCTGCTGCTCCGCAATGGAAAGATCGAGGCCGTCGGCAAAGGCATCGCAATCCCCTCCGACGCGCAGCGCATCGATGCCACGGGACAGTGGGTTCTGCCGGGGATGATCGATTCGCGCACCCACCTTGGGCTGTGGGAGATCGATCTAGACCCGGTGACGCGCGACGAGGACGAAGACACCGACCCCATCACGCCACAGATGCGCGTTGTGGACGCCTTCTACGACGAGACCGAGAACGTCCCCGTCACCCGCCAGCTGGGGATCACCTCGGCGCTCACGACGCCGGGCGATGAAAATCTCATCAACGGCCAGAGCGCCCTGGTGGACCTCTCCGGCGGCGACCTGGAGCAGGTGTTGATCAAATTTCCGGTGGCCATGCACTTCAGCCTCGGGGAGCCGCCGAAGGCGCGCTACGGGGCGCGGACGCAGCTCCCTTCCACCCGGATGGGAAGCGCGGCCCTCATCCGGTCGAGCCTCCTGCAGGCCCGCGACTATCTGACCAAATGGGACGCCTACGAGCAGAAAAAGCTGGCCTGCGACACGGCCAAACCATCCAAGGGAAAAGGGAAGAAAAAAGATGAGAAGTGTCCGGCCGAGCGGCCCGCGGTCGACATGAAGCTGGCGGCCCTGTCCTCGGTGCTCAAGGGGGACCTGCCGGCCATCTTCCGGGCCCAGCGGATGGACGACATCCTGACCTCGATTCGGCTGTCGGAGGAGTTCAAGCTTCGCCTCATCCTGTCGCACGCCGCCGAGGCTTACAAGGTCGCCGACCTGCTCGCCGCCAAGCACATCCCGGTCATCGTCGGCCCGATCACCACCCAACCCGATCGCATCGAGACCCTCGGCGCCATCTACGATAACGCGGCGCGGCTCAACGGCGCGGGTGTGAAGCTCGCCATCCAAACCGATCGGACCAATGATGCGCGCACGCTGCCGTGGGAAGCGGGCCTCGCGGTGACCTACGGGCTCCCTTGGGATGTCGCCCTGCGCTCCGTCACGCTTTCCCCCGCCGAGATCTTCGGCGTCGCCGATCGGGTGGGATCCCTCGAGCCTGGCAAGCGCGCCGACGTCATCGTCACGACGGGCGATCCCTTCCAGCCCCTCACCCAGGTGAAGCACCTGTTCATCCGCGGCGTGGAGCGCTCCCTGCGCACCCGGCAGGATGATCTGGCGGATAAGTACCGCTAGAGCATTTGACCCCTGACTCTCGGAGTTTCTGCCCAGACCGGTCAGCCATTGACGCCGGCACGGCTCCAAACCCCCGGAATCGAGCGGGCGCACTCGGGGCATTTCCCCTTCACCAGGCGGTTCTGGAGGATGCGGTAGCCGGCGCGCTCGATCAGGAGAGCGCGACAGCCCGGGCAATGGGTGTTCTCCCAGCCGTTCACCCGGCCGGGGAGATTTCCGGCGTAGACGAACTGCAGCCCCGCATCCCTGCCGATGGCGGCAGCGCGCATCAACGTCTCGGCTGGGGTGCCGTCCGGATCGGTCATCTTGTAATCCTTGTGAAATGCCGTGACGTGCCACGGAATCTCCGGGGAAACCGACACCAGAAACCGGGCGATGTCCCGCAGCTCCGCATCGGAGTCGTTGAAGCCCGGGATAATCAGCGTCACAATCTCCAGCCAGAAGCCCATCCCCTTGAGCCGCCCGATGGTCTGCAGAACGATCTTGAGCTGGCCGCCCAGGGCGCGATAGGCGGGATCCCGGAACGACTTCAGGTCCACCTTGTAGAGATCCACCCAGGGTCGGATGTAGGTGAGGACTTCTTCCGTGCCATTGCCGTTGGAGATGTAGGCTCCCAGCAATCCGGCCTTGCGCCCCTCGCGAAACACCTCCACCGCCCACTCGCTGGTGATGAGCGGCTCGTTGTAGGTGGAAGCGAGCACCGGCGCTCCCCTTTCTACGGCCAGCGCCACCAGGTCCCGGGCCGAGATCTCCTGCGGCTTCCCGCCGGCCTTGGGGTCGCGGATACTCTGGGAGGTGAACCAGTTCTGACAATAGCCGCAGTGGTAGTCGCACCCGAGCATGCCGAACGACAATGCCGGAGTGCCCGGCAGAGCGTGGAAGAAGGGCTTCTTCTCGATGGGATCGACTTGCAGCGCCCCAATGTAGCCATGGGGCACCCGCAGGATGCCCGCGTCGTTGCTGCGGATCTTGCAAATCCCCATCCGGCCCGGGCGGATCAGGCAGCGGTGCCCGCAGGCGAAGCAGACGAGGGAGGAATCGGGGTGCTTTTCGTAGAGCTCGCCTTCCCGGGTGAGCCGATTCAGGACCTCGGCCAGGGCCAGATTCTCCGGCATGTGCGACTCCTTTCGCCTTTCCCCGGGGGCGCTCCTATTTTACTGCAACCAAAGGCTCATGGTACGTTGACATCCCCGCACCTTTTCAGTATAAATTCCACCGCTTTTCCGATTCCCAGTCCAACCCCATCGCCGCGCCCCACGGAGATCCCCGTGCGGGCGGGAGTCGAGCATGGGGTCCGATTCGGAGCGCCGCAGGAGGAATTCCCAGGATGTTCGTTTCCAAGAAGATGTTCCTCACCAAGGGAGTTGGCCGCTCCAAGGAGAAGCTGACCAGCTTCGAGCTGGCGCTGAGGGACGCTGGAATCGCCCACTTCAACATCGTCCGCGTCTCCAGCATCTTTCCTCCGGGCTGCAAGATCATCCCGAAGAAGGAAGGGCTGAAGTACCTGCGGGCCGGCGAAGTGGTTTTTTGCGTGCTGTCGGAAAACAACACCAACGAGCCGCATCGGCTCATCGCCGCCTCCACGGGAATCGCCATTCCCAGCCGCCCCGATCGGCACGGTTACCTCTCGGAGCACCACTCCTTCGGAGAGACCGAGGACAAGGCGGGGGACTACGCCGAAGACCTGGCGGCGCAGATGCTGGCCACCATCCTGGGAATCGAGTTCGACCCCGACAAATCCTACGATGAGCGCAAGGAAGTTTGGAAGATCAGCGGCGAGTTCTACAAGACGATCAACGTCACCCAGACTGCCGTGGGAGACAAGCACGGGATTTGGACCACCGTGGTCTCCGCCGCGGTTCTGATTCCCTGAAATCCTCCCCGGGACTCTTTTCACCACCCCCCTAGTGAGAGCCAGATGGAGATCCACCCGGAGAATTTCCTCGGTATCGGCCCTCCCTTCACGGATCTGGACAAGGCCCGGGTCGTGCTGCTCCCGGTTCCCTACGACCGCACGGCCACTTATGGCAAAGGAACGGCCAAGGGTCCCGAGGGCCTCATCGCCGCGTCGTGCAGCCTGGAGCTTTACGACGAGGAGCTCGACCGGGACACCTACAAGCTCGGGATCCACACGGCACCGGCGGTCTCGGGTAACGAGGACCAGCCTGAGAAGATGGTGCGGCAGGTGGAGGCCGCGGTGGGCCGGTATCTCGAGATGGGTAAGCTCGTCGTCACGCTGGGTGGAGAGCATTCCATCACCGCGGGCGCCGTGGCCGCGCATCACCGGCGCCATCCCAACCTCACCGTGGTGCAGCTGGATGCCCACGCCGACTTGCGGGACGAATACGAGGGCTCCAAGAACAACCACGCTTGCGTCATGCGGCGGATCCGGGAGATGGGAATTCCCACGCTCGGGGTGGGAATCAGGAGTCTTTCGCGCGAAGAGGCGGATTATCTGTCCGCCCATCCCGCCACGCTGATCCCGGGCCGCAAGGTGGCCGAGGGCCGGGAATGGTTCCAGGAGGCGCTTTCCGCCGCGGGGGATGAGGTTTATCTCACCGTGGACGTGGACTATTTCGACCCGGCGCTGGTTCCTGGTACCGGCACTCCTGAACCTGGCGGTGGCGATTGGTACTCGACTCTCGCCTTTCTCGAAGCGCTGTCTCGCAAAAGCCGGATTATCGGCTTCGACATCATGGAGCTCTCTCCGATTCCTCTCCAGCCCGCTTCCGATTTCCTGGCAGCGAAGCTCCTGTATCGCATGCTCGGATATACCTTGTCGGGAGACGGGCGCGATGGTGGTCCGGGACCTATATTGAGGTAGAGACTTGGCCCCGGGGGGTCAGGAATTGCTTCGCCCGGCCGCCGGTTAGGGAAGTGAGGGCCCTCGCCCCTCGTCACTGGAGGACCCAAGTGCCCAAGAACCCCGAACGGGAAGCGCAATCTCAGGAATTCGAGATCCCTGAAGAACTGCCCATCATTCCGCTGGTCTCCACGATCGTTTTCCCTAACATCGTGGTGAACCTGCAGGTCGTGCGAAAGCGCAATCTTCAGCTGGTCCGGGAGCTTCCCCCTGAGGGAATCGTCGGCCTGGTGATCCAGCGGGGAAGCGGCCTGGACTTTCCTCCCGTGGAAGACCTGACCCAGATCGGAGTGGCCGCGCGCCTGGTCACCCGCATCAACGTCTCCCGGAATACGATTCAGATCATCCTTCTCGGGCTCGCCCGGTTCAAGGTGGCGCAGTTCACCCAGACGGAGCCCTATCTCAAGGCGAAGGTGACCTGCATCGAGGAGCCGGACGTGGAGTCCATGGAGGCCAACGTCCTCATGGGCAACGCCCTCCACCTGCTCGAGACGCTGGTGCGCAGCGACAGCCGGGTCTCCGAGGAAATCCTGCATCTCATCCGCAACAACCTGACCGGCCCGGGGAACCTGGCGGACCAGGTCGCCAACCATTTGAATTTCAAGCTGGAAGACAAGAAGGAAATCCTCTGCACCATCCAGCCCCTGGAGCGGCTTCAAGTGGCCATCCGGCTGCTGAAGCGTGCCCTGGATCAGATCAAGGTGGGCCAGGAGATCCAGGAGGCGACGCAGGAGGAAATAACCCGCGCCCAGCGCGAGTACTTCCTTCGGGAGCAGCTCAAAACGATACGCAGGGAACTAGGGGAAGGAAACGAGGCGGAGGCGGTGATCACCGAGATGCGCAAGCGCCTCTCGGAAGGCAAATACCCCGAAGCGGTGCTGAAGGAAGGGTCCAGGGAGCTGGATCGGCTGGCCACCATCAATCCGGCCTCGGCCGAATACAGCGTGGTGAAGACGTACCTGGATTGGCTCCTGGAGCTTCCCTGGAACAACACCACCTCCGACAACCTGGACATTGCCAAGGCCCGGGAAATCCTGGAGCGCGATCACTACGGTCTCTCGAAGATCAAGGACCGCATCCTGGAATACCTGGCGGTGCGCAAGCTCAAGGCCGACATGAAGGGACCCATCCTCTGCTTCTACGGACCGCCGGGAGTCGGCAAGACCTCCCTCGGCAAGTCCATCGCCGAGGCGCTGGGGCGCAAGTTCATCCGCATGTCCGTGGGAGGCATGCGGGACGAAGCGGAAATCCGCGGACACCGCCGGACCTACGTCGGGGCGATGCCCGGCAAGATCATTCAGAGCATCCGCCGGGCGGGCACCGCCAATCCCCTGTTCATCATCGATGAGATTGACAAGATCGGAAACGATTTTCGGGGAGATCCGGCCTCCGCGCTCCTGGAGGTGCTGGATCCCGAGCAGAACCATGCGTTCCTCGATCTTTACCTGGATGTCCCCTTCGATCTCTCACGGGTGATGTTCGTCACCACCGCCAACCGCCTGGACACCATCCCCGAGCCGCTCAAGGACCGGATGGAGATCCTGCACCTCACCGGCTATACGGAGGAGGAAAAGGTCGGAATCGCGAAGCAGTACCTGGTCCCGAGGCAGGTCGACGCCCACGGCCTCAAGGTGGACCAGATTGCATTCGACAAGAAGACCATCGTGGAAATGATCCGCGGCTATACCAGCGAGGCCGGGTTGAGGCGCCTGGAGCAGCTCATCGGGCAGATCTGCCGGAAGGTGGCCAAGTCGGTGGCTCTGGGGGAGGCGGCCAAGGGCAAGATCGGCTCCGAAGAGCTGCTGGAGTTTCTGGGGCCGGCGCATTTTCTTCCGGAGCTGGCCGAGAGGAAAGACGAGGTGGGAGTGGCCACGGGCCTCGCCTGGACCGCCGCCGGGGGCGACATCCTGCTGATCGAGGCCACCGGGATGAAAGGCAGGGGCGGGTTCAGCCTGACGGGACAGCTCGGCGACGTCATGAAGGAGTCGGCCCAGGCGGCTCTCTCCTACATCCGATCGCATGCCTCGGAGCTGGGGATCCACGACCGGGATTTTTCGAAGATCGATATCCACCTGCACGTTCCCGCCGGAGCCATCCCCAAGGACGGTCCCTCCGCCGGAGTGACCATAACCACCGCGCTGGCCTCGCTGCTTTCCGGGAAGAAGACGCGCCACGACCTGGCGATGACCGGAGAGATCACCCTGCGCGGCAAGGTCCTTCCCGTGGGCGGCGTCAAGGAGAAGGTGCTGGCGGCGCGCCGGGCCGGAATCCGCACGGTCATCTTGCCGGCGCGAAACGAGAAAGATCTGCTGGATATTCCCGAAGAGGTCCGCCGATCCATGACGTTTCATTTCGTCCGGGAAATCGGCGAAGTCCTGAAGGAAGCGCTTCGTTCCGGGAAGGGGTCTGCCCGGGGAGACGGTGCGCAAGTGCCCGATTCCCGATCCCGCAAGGAATCCTCCGGCAAGCAGAAATCTCCTGCCGCCGCCTCGCGGCGCTGAGCATTTTCCATCACGGTCTGGAATGGATTCGAGCAGGATCCACGCGGGTCCGCGTCTTTCCCGGAGTCTGACTAGTAATTCGGGTCGCGGATGTCCACAGTGAAGAAGCAGGCGGCGTCGGGTCCATTTGCAGAAAACGCTTGGCACTGTAGGACTGTCTGCAACTTGCTCGCGGGCAGGCCGGGCTTCTGGGTTTCGGAAGTGATGGTAACTCCCCACCCGCAAACTGGATTCGTACAACCGCGAAGTTTAAGGGTGACGAAAATGAAACGGTGGAGCTCGTTGGGCAGGACCACCTCAGTGGCCTGACAATTCACACAGGGCCGGTGGAGGGTTACGGGATCAAACTGGTCCGTTACGATCAGGTCGCAACCCGTGGAGGATGAGGGCGACCCGAAGTCGCAGAGGGAAAGAGTCGCTGCCACACGCGTTCCCACGACCTCATGGGTCACGAACATGAAGTTGTTGCCTTCATTCAATTCATAAATAACGTCCTCGCCATCCACCTTGACTCCGATGACCCCCGTCTCCGGGGGCACGCACACCTGGGAAGTGCAGAAGCTCCCGAAAGTCGACTGGGTATCACCATCGCCGAAAGGCGCCGTGTAGGAAAAGGGAAGCGATCCACCCGGCGGGATCGGAATTTTGATTTCCTGCTGCAGGAAGCCCTGCTCGTTCAATTCGATGGTGCCGTCCTGGGAAAGATTGAAATAGACCTGGAAGGAATCGCCTGGCAGTGGGTTGGCCGTTTCGGCGCCCATGTTGTGAATGGTGCCGGTGAGGGTGAGGAGGTCTTCCGGGTCGGAAGAGTCGGGCGTAACCGCGAAATCGGTGATCGTGAGATCGACGTTGGTCCGCCTTCTCGAGCCGTTGTCGTCGTTATTCCCGTGGCTGCAGGCGGTGGGGGCCAGCAGCGCCAGCGCCAGCGCGAGGCGGCCAAGGCTCTTCCATTCCGGCATCTTCCCTGCTCCCAAGGTGATGCTGGAATTGTAGCACGCCGTCGCCCTGGGCCGATTCGCCCGAAACGGGCTGTGCTGCTTGAAACCCGCTGGGTCTAGACGCCCCGATCCTGGAGGACGCGGATCAGGTCGAGGATGTTGAAGGGCTTCTTGAGGACCTTCACTCCCGTCTTCCGGGTGACTCTCTTGAGCTGGTGCTCCCGGGCCTCGCCGGAAATGAAGACGATTCGGTTGCGCAGGTAAGGATTGAGCTCCAGGATGCGCTCGTAAAGCGCCAGGCCGTCCTCCGCCGGCAGGACGAGGTCCAGGACCAGGCCGTCGTAGTTCTTCTCGGCGATCCGCTCCATCGCCTCCCGTGAGTCGAATGCAGTCTCCACCCGATACCCTGCGCCCGAAAGGACATCGTGAATCAGATCCTGGACCCCGGGGTCGTCGTCCACCACCAGCAGGTGGCGGGTTCGCGACTCTTCCGGCTCAAGGATCGATTCGGTGTGGTCCACCAATCCTGTCAGGTGCATGTCGTTCAGCCTGGCTCTCGGTCCCATCGTCTTGGGCTCCCTCCTCTCCTGTGGGCTGGCAGCCCAGGAGACACTGACCGGCGCGGCCGCCTTGCGCCGCTTGTTTGTGAATATGGGCGAGTTAGGCGGCTTTTCAATTCAAATTCTGAAATCCAGAATGACAGAGAATGACCATCGCGAGCCGCGGCGTGGCCCTTGCTCTATTTCGCGTCGTGAAAGGGTTTGTGAGCCCACCGGAAACGAGGAGAACCGCACTTTCTCCTTGACGAAAGTGTTAGGCATAGATAGACTATGCATATGTCACCTGATCCTAAGTCCAGAACTGAGCTCGTTCCCGGAACCCTGATTCTCCTCGTGCTGCGCGTATTGGACTCGGGCCCGCTCCACGGCTATGCGATCGCGCAGCGGATCAGCCTGGTCTCCGGCGACGTCCTGCGGGTGGAGGAAGGATCGCTCTACCCCGCGCTGCAGAAGATGCTCAGGAAGGGCTGGGTGCGGGCTGAATGGGGGATGTCCGACACCAAGCGCCGCGTTCGCTCCTACCGTCTCACTGCCGCCGGCCGAGCACAGTTGGAGTCCGAACGGGCCGGCTACGACCACGTGAACCGTGCCATCCAAGCCGTCTTGAAGCTCGCCTGAAGGGTCCGCCGATGATGGAACTGCTGCGACGTATTTCGTATCTGTGGAACCGCCGCCGTCTGGAACGGGAGATGGCCGAGGAGATGGCCTACCATCGCGAGATGATGTCGCCGAACCGCCGGACGAACTTCGGCGACGAACTGCGCCTGCGCGAAGACGCGAGAGAGATCTGGGGCTGGACCTGGCTCGATCGGCTGCATCAGGATCTGACCTACGGCGCCCGGGTGCTCCGCAAGGCCCCCGGCTTCACTCTCACCGCCATGCTGGTCCTGGCGTTAGGGATCGGCGTTCCGCTCACCGTCTTTCGTGGCGTGTTTGCCGACCTTCAACGAGACTCGGTGCCGGACCCGGATTCGCTCGTGCGTCTGACGCGCCGCACGCCTGGCGGTCACATGACGGACCTGACCTATCCCGAGCTGGTCTTCTATGCCGCCAACGCGAAGTCGTTCCGCAACGTCATCGGTGTATCGGAGGGCCATCACGCCGTCTTCAGCGAGGCCGCAGCCGGCGGCGCGCCCGAGTCGATCCCCGAATCAATCAACGTGACGTTTGCCACCTCCAACTACTTTCCCGAATTCGGCGTCGCTCCCGCGCTCGGGCGCGTGCTGACTTCCGACGATGAACGCGCGGATGCCGAGCCGGCCGCGGTCATCGGCGAGTTGTTCTGGCAGCGGCGGCTCGGAGGTGATCCCTCCGTCATCGGTCGAGCCATCCGTGTGAACGGCAAGCTGCTCCGGGTGGTCGGCGTGATGCCGCGCTCGGCAAAGGCAGGCGGCGACATCTGGATGCCGCTGGCCCGGCAGCCATACGTGGTCGAGGGCAGCACGCTACTCACCGATTGGAACTCGGCGCTCGAGCTCTATGGACGCCTCTGCACCGGGGTGTCTCCGCAGGCATCGCAGCAGGAGACGCTCGCCCTTGCCGCCAGCCTGCGCGAGCGTTGGCCCGACCGCGTCTGGAAGGGTGAGTATCTCGAGGCTCGGCCGATTTTCGCGTTCGACAGCAACAGCGAAGACTTCAAGATCGTGGTGACCGCCGCGGCCCTGGTACTGCTGCTGCTCGTCGCGGCCTGCGCCAATCTCGGGACACTCGTCCTGGCCCGCGGCGTGACGCGCGAACGCGAGATTCGCGTCCGCATGGCGCTGGGGGCCGGTCGCCTGCGTATCGTGCGCCAGCTGTTTACCGAATCGCTCCTGCTGGCGGTACTCAGCGGTCTGTGTGCGCTGGTCCTCAGCAGCGTCGTCCTGAAGGTGATTCATCTGCAGCACCATTCAACCGCCAGCGTGGTTCCGGATTGGCGTGCGCTTGCCGCCACATTCGGCGCCGCGATGCTGTCGGCGCTCGTCTTCGGGCTGCCGCCGGCGTTTCGGCTCGCCAGCCTGGTGCCGCGGGCGGGACGCGCCAGGACGATATTCCTGGGCGCGCAGGTGGCCGTGAGCTGTCTGCTGTTGGTTGTGTCCAGCCTTCTGGTCAACAGCCGGCAGCGGCTAGGCGCCAGCGATCCCGGCTTCGATTACCGCCATCTCGTCTGGATTTCGCCGGACCTGAAGGCGCATGGCTATGGGGAACCGGCCGCGCAGGCGTATCTCGATCTGCTGCGCTCGCGGACTGCCGCACTGCCGGGCGTGGAAGCGACATCCCAGGTCTGGTTCGGGCCGTGGAGCGGCTTCCACATCCTGGCGGACTCGATGCGGCGCCAGGTCGCGGGCAATCATGTGGATCCGCAATTTCTGGACACGATGGGGATGCGCCTCGTGCGGGGGCGCAACTTCCGGCCGGGCGAAGGCGGAGTGGCACTCATCAGCGAAGCGGCAGCGCGTGTGCTGTGGCCGGACCAGGACGCCCTCGGCAAATTACTCCCGTGGAATCCTCCCGGCCAGACGGTGATTGGCGTCGTGCACAACGCCTCGACCGCCTACGTGGGTAAACCCGAACCCCTGGAATTCTACCTGCCGCCATCGCCAGGCGAGGCGCCGGACTCTGTGTTGCTGGTCCGCGTCTCGGGCTCGCCGCGCGATTTCGTCCGACGTCTCCAGGACACGGCCCGCGGTCTCGACGAGCGGCTGCAACCGACCGTGCAGGTGGTGACGGATACGTTCGACCGGGAAGTGGAGAAAGCCTCCACCGCGCTCGCGGCGATCGCGATCCTGGGTACCGTAGCAAACCTGCTCTCGGTGATCGGGCTGGCCGGCCTTGCTGGTTACACCGTCGCGCAGCGCACTCGCGAGATCGGCGTGCGCCTCGCGCTCGGAGCCCGAGCGCGCCACATCGTCTGCGCCATTCTGGCCCCCATGAGCCGTCCCATCGTCATCGGTTTCGTCTGCGGCGCTCTTGGCGGGTCGGCCGTGGCCGCACTCCTGCGGAGCGGAATCCCTACGATGTCCGGGGTCGATGTGTTCGCTCCACTCCCCTACGTGATGGCCCTGGCGTTTTTCGCGACAGTGGTCGCATTCTCCGTCCTGCCACCCTTACGGCGCGCCACCCGTATCAACCCTAATCAAGTGCTGAAGCACGAGTAGCCGATACGACCGATGCGGGTTGCCACGGTCGAAGAGCTCGACGTGGAAGGCATCATCGCACTCGCTGGGAACGGCCTGGTTCGAATGGCCGTAACCGCACCGGAGTTCAGCACCTTGAGGCCGATTGAGAATGGGAATGAAGGTTTGGTGGAGCTGGCGGGGATCGAACCCGCGACCTCATGACTGCCAGTCATGCGCGCTCCCAGCTGCGCTACAGCCCCATCGGGAAGGCGCAGAGTATAGCCGAGGGCGGATCGGCGGCGCAAGGCAGGAACCTCCGGATACTTCATCAGAAGTCGGCCCGCCCTAGCGGATATAGCCGAGGGATTTGAGGCGTTCCAGCACGTTTGCGTCGATTGCCTCGCTGGGAGCCGACGAGGCCCGGGCAGGGAGGGGCGGGTAGGCCTCCACGTAATCGAGATGCACCCGGCCGGAGGTTGGCAGTTGGAAGGCTTGCGCCAGCACCTTTCCCGGCAGTTGTCGCGACAGCGGCTCCCCCAGTAGGGCGAAAACGGTTGGGAAGACGTCCAGCAGCGTCGCCCCCTCGAGGGTCGTTCCCTGATTGATTCCCCGGCCGTAGAGCGCCAGAACTCCCTCGAGCCGGTGGTGGCCGGAAGTGGTCGGCTTGTTGGGGAGATAGACCGGCTTGAATCCATGGTCCGAGACGATCACCAGCGTCGTCCTGGCATCCATCTTGGCGAGGAATTCTCCCAGGATCCCGTCGATGTAAACGTAGTAGGCGGGAATAACGCCCTTCAGGATTTCCGCCTCCCGCGGGTCAGTGTCGTAAGGCATGGCACCGGGCCAGGTGAACTTCCAGAAACGGTGGCTGACGACATCCACCCCCCCGAAGTAGATGGCGAACAGATCCACGGGCCGCTGCTGGAACAGGTGCAGGCCGATCCGCCGGTAGGTCTCATCCGAGGCCAGACTCCACAAGAATCCCTCCACGCACTCCGAGGCATCCTTCCCCAGCTCCCCCAGTCTCGTGGCATCGTAAAAGCGGCCGATCAATTCCGGAGAAACTGCTTCCGGCTTGACCTTCAGCGGCTCGATTTCAGCCAGGAGCGCCTCGGGATAGGTTTGCCTCGGGATTCCCTCCACCACCGTTCCTTTCAAGGGTCGGCCCGTGGACCAGTTGTAGAGGTAGGGAAGATAGGAGGTCACGACATAGCCGTGAACCGCCTCCGCGGGCCAGGAAGCGAGCCAGGCCACCACTCCCACTTCTCGGTGCCCGTCCTGCTCACCGACCAGATTCCAGAACGCCGGGACCTTGCGCATGTCGCTGGTGACCGGCTTGTAATCTCCCCCTGGCAAATGGACGATGAAGTCCTCGATGCCGTGGATTGCCGGTGGCATGCCAGTGGCTACGGTCGTCCACAGGGCAGGCGAGAGGGTCGGCTCCATCGATTGCACGGTCCCGGAACTTCCTCCTTCCACGACTTTCTTGAAGTTGGGGAGCTTGCCGGCATCGATCAGCGGCCGGATGACGTCCCAATCGGCACCATCCACTCCGAACAGAATCAGCTTGTTTCGATCCGCCAGGGGGGGAAGCGGGGCCGTGGAAGATTTGCCGGGACCGGCGCAGGACACGGAGGTCAGAATGAGCAGAAGAAGCGGCAGGAGGCACGAGCGGTGACGTTGCGATCGCCTGAAAAGGTTCATCAACTTGTCATTATAGCGGTTCCTCGTTTATTGTACCGGGACCCTGGAAGCGCATCGGTGCTGGTGTGCCGCCTGGACTTCAAATCCAGTGGGACGTGGCGAGAGCCGGGTCCGGTGGGTTCGATTCCCACACGCTTCCGCCAGAGCTATTAACGTTGATACGAACTGGAGGCACTATGAAGCGCGGTGCGGCGATCTTGTTCTCGGCAATCCTTCTGATTCCCACGGGCAGTCTTCTCGCCCAGGGCAGCAAGGGCGTGGATGGAACGGTGTGGAAGCAGCTGGACGCCAACAACAAGGCGCTGTTCACGCTGGGATACTTCACCGGAATCCAGATCTTCTCCAAGTATGCACCAGGATCCTGCAGCGCCTGCCCAGCCGACTGCATGGAGGAGGCTTCTTCCAAGCTCGTCCCCACAGGCACGTCCATTCCGGACGTCGTCAAAGTCATCGACTCCATCTATGTCGACGCGGCGAACCAGGTCATCCCGGTGCAGTGGGCCTTGAAGCTGGCGGCCCAGAAAGCCAGGGGAATGACCGATGAAGAATTCAAGGCGGCGATCAACGAGGCGCGGGAAGGCAGTGGACCGCCCGCCGCTCCCGCAGGGCAGCCTGCCGCTCCGGCCGAAAAACCCTCGCCGGGCATGTAAGCGGGGCTTTCACATCGATCGAGCTGAGTGTGGGACTTCGACTGTCACTTCTGCTGTTCACTTTTCGCACACTTTTCGCTGAGTTTTGCCCAGGCCTTGCACATGTCAGGGCCCCGACGCAGGCTTCAAGAATCTAACCGTTGCTATTGAAACGAAAGGAGATATATTCACACCAGAGCGGCCACTCGCGGGCTGCTCGCTGCGCGAGAGGATAGTAAAATGCTTGACACGACGGGCACCGATATCCTGGCCAACGCCCGCCAGCAAATCCTGGCGAAGGAGTACCGGTCGGCCCTGCGCTCTTTCCAGCGGGCCCTCGCCGACATGGTCTTCGAAGGGGAAACCGCGGTCCAGCCGCAGTTCCTCTCCCACTATGGCGTGGCGCTGGCGATGGCCTCGGGAAAGCGCGAAGAGGGTCGCCGATTGTGCGAGCGATCGATCCAGCTCGAGCCTTACGAGCCGGAGCATTTCCTGAATCTCGCGCGTATCCACCAGAGTGCGGGCAATCGTCGAGCTGCGTTCGGCGCATTCGATCGCGGACTGGCGATTTCGCCCGAGCATCCCCAGCTGCTCCACGAGCGCCAGGCCATGGATCGACGGCGGCCCCTCGCCTTGCCTAGTCTCCACAGAGACCATCCCCTGAATCGCTGCCTCGGCCGGCTGCTCAGCTTGTCGCGCCTGCTAGGTCGCTCCTAGCCCTCCCTCCGCTATTTCCCTTCCAAGAAGCCGTCTGGCTATAATGCCTCCCTGCCTCGCCACGGGGCCAGCTTCGCAGGGTGAAACTCATGGACATCACGAGCATCTCGCCTCAGGAGGCGCACGATCGCACGGCCCAGGATGAAGGCGTCATCTATCTGGACGTCCGCACGGTAGAGGAATTCACCCAAGGCCACCCCGCCAAGGCCTACAACGTGCCCCTGCTGCATCGCCACTTATCAGGACAGATGGTTCCCAATGCTGACTTTCTCGCGGTGGTCAGGGCCAATTTCCCTGCCGAGGCGCGCCTGCTCGTCGGTTGCCAGTCGGGAAACCGATCCCTGAGAGCCGCGGAAATCCTCGAAGCGGCCGGATACACCCAGGTGGTCAATGTCCGCTGTGGATTCGGCGGTGCGCGGGATGCAGCCGGCCGGATCGTCGAGCCGGGCTGGGCGGCGCTGGGGCTTCCCGTCGAGCGCGAGCCCAGGCCGGGAGCCTCCTACGAGGCCCTCCAAGGAAAGGTCCGTCCTTGACGGAGATGGCAACCGCAGCGGGCGCTTCCCCGGCGCACCGCGCCCTCACCTCGCACCTGAGCCTCGTCATTCCGGTCTTCAACGAAGAGGCCAACCTCAACCAGCTCTACGAAAAGCTCAGGGACGTCCTGGACCAGCGGCGCATTGCGTTCCGGATTCTCTTCGTCAACGATGGCAGCCGCGACGGCTCTCTCCCCTTGCTACGGCGTCTGGCCGCCTCCGATTCCCGCATCCGCGTGCTTTCGTTTTCGCGCAACTTCGGACATCAGGTGGCCATCAGCGCGGGGCTGGCCCATGCCGACGGTGACGCAGTGGTCGTGATGGACGCCGATCTGCAGGATCCGCCCGAGGTGGTTCCCGACCTTCTGGCCAAGTGGAGCGAGGGATTTGCGGTGGTCTACGCGGTGCGGACCAAGCGGAAGGAAGGGGTCCTCAAGCGCGGGGCTTATGCAATCTTTTATCGGATCCTGCAGCGCATCAGCAACGTCCAGATTCCTCTGGACGCCGGGGACTTTGCCCTCATGGACCGGCGGGTCGTGGCACTGCTGAACTCATTCCCAGAGCGGAATCGCTTTCTCCGGGGGTTGCGTTCCTGGGTCGGTTTCCGGCAGACGGAGATGAGGGTCGAGCGCATGGCCCGTCATGCAGGAGAGCCGAAGTATCGCACGCGCCATTTGTTGAAGCTCGCCCTGGACGGGTTTTTCGCCTTCTCCGGTCTGCCCTTGCAGCTCGCCACCTACCTGGGGTTCGCGGCGGCCGGACTGGGCTTTCTCTACCTTCTCTACGCCCTGACGACACGATTCCTTTACGGCAACCCCGCGGGCTGGACTTCCCTGGCCGCCATCGTGCTTTTTCTTGGTGGGACCCAGCTGATTATCCTGGGAATTCTCGGCGGATATGTCGGGCGCATCTACGAGGAAGTGAAGCAACGCCCCCTCTACATCCTCGACGAGGTCATCGGGTTTCCCGAGCAGACCGGCTAAGTGATTGCCGCCGCCCCAGGAGTTTCATGGATCCCTCCCTCTATCGGGAATTCGCCGAGCGCCAGGAAGCTCGTCACTGGTGGTTCGTCGGAAGACGGCGAATTATCGCATCGGTGCTCGAGGATCTCCTGGGAACACGCGACGATCTCCGCATTCTGGACATCGGGTGCGGCACGGGGGGCATGCTGCCGATTCTGTCCTCCCACGGCCGCGTCACTGGAATCGACCCTGCCGAAGCGGCAATCCGATATTCCAAGCAGCGCTACGCCTCCACGGCGGAGATTCTGCAGGTGGACTTCCCGCGGGAACTCCCGCCGGGAGGTGGCTACGATCTGGTCACCCTGTTCGACGTCCTGGAGCACTTGGACGACGATGCCAGAGCCCTGGAAGTGGCCTCTTCCCTGCTCCGCCCGGGCGGCGGGCTCCTGATCACGGTGCCCGCCCTTCGCTCGCTCTGGTCTCCACACGATGTCATCAACCAGCACCGCCGCCGCTACCGCCGCAGCGAGCTGAAGATGCGGATCGAAGAAGCCGGGTTCCGCCTCGAGCGCCTCTCGTACTACAACAGCTTGCTCTTCCCGGTGGTTTTCGGGGCGCGCCTGCTCAGACGGCGGCTGGCCCGGAAGGGCGACCGGCGCTCCGATTTCAGAATTAGCAACGACTGGATCAACAGCCGCCTGGCCGATCTGTTCGGTGCCGAGCGCCACCTCTTGAGGCGCTGCGACCTGCCCTTCGGCGTTTCGCTCATCGCTATCGCCAGCAAGCCTCAGGCGGAATTAAACCGGCAGGTCTCCACGTGATCGGTCTCCAGGGAAGCCGGGCGGCATGGGGGCACACGAGCGGATGCGGAGCGGGGACTTTCTCGAGGAGCGGAATCCGATGAACCGGGCGAGATTCATGGTGGTGCTTTTCCTGCTTGCCTTGGCCGTCCGGCTGCCCATGCTCTATTTCCTCAGGGACGTGTACCTCACAGGCGGTATCACCACCTCGATGGGTCTCGTGGCCCGAAATCTCCTGGAAGGCAGGGGTCTGAATGAAACGACGGGGCCCGCGAGCATCCTCCGGCTCTACGACATTCAGGTCAGCGAGGGCAGGCTCCGTGACATCCAGGAGTTTCCCGATCCGCAGGATCAGCCCACCAGCCCCTTGATTCAGAGAATGCCCGGCTATCCCGCGCTGCTGGCGCTGGTCTGGAAGCTCACCGGAAGCTATCGCTACCTCCCGGTTCAGATTCTCCAGGTCATTCTCAGCAGCTTCCTGCCGCTGCTGATCTACGGCACGGCTCGACGGTACTTCGGCGAGGCTTCCGGGCGGATTGCCGGAATTCTGGCTGTTTTGAATATCGCCGAGGCCCGCCTGGGCGTGGTGCCGCTCTACGACTGGTGGATTCTGTTCGCCTCGGGCGTCTTGTTGTGGCTGCTTTCGCTGGCCAGGGAGCGGGGGTTCCCGCTGCGTGGCTTCGCATGGATGGGAGCCGTCCTGGCGTTGGGCGTGTATTTCAAGTCCACCCTGATCGTCGTGCCGTTTTTCCTGGCCTTGGGATTGATCCCTCTGCTCGGATGGCGCCGGTCCGCCTTGGGCGGGTTTTTGCTTGCCGGATTGCCGCTCCTGGCGCTGGCTCCCTGGATGGTTCGCAACGACCGGATCTTTCATCGACCCTTTCTGACGAACACTTTTTTCTGGCCTTCGATCTGGGAGGGATTTGGAGAAGTTCCTAACCGGTTCGGCGCCATTCTGGACGATCGCCAAACCTACCTCGCCGCCCTCGTGGAGCAGCGTGATTTGGTTTACGGCTCACCCGACTATGATGATTTCTTTCGCGCCAAGGTGCTCAGGGTCTACGACGAAAGCCCGGGATTCGTGGCCACGCTCTGGCTCGGGCGACTCTGGCGAGGCTTGCTCTCCCCGGCAAACCCCTGGGGACTCGCCGGTGCCGATTCTCCCGAGATGAGCTATACGATTTTCAGAATGGAAACGGGCGGCTCGGCACTCGACTACGTCCTGCACCGGCCGGGCGTGGCCCTCGTCAAGATCCTGCAGCGCTGCTGGGAGCCAATGCTCGTGTCCCTCACACTCCTGACCCTCGCCGTGGACCGGCAGCGGTGGAGGGAGTTCCTGCCGCTTCTCTCACTCCCGCTGGCATTCCTGGCGGTCACCATCCCGATTCATCTGGAGGGTCGCTACCTCCTGCCCGGCAGCCTCGTGCTGATTCTGTTCGCTTCGGTTCCCATCGCGGCCTGGGTGTTTCCGGAGCGCCGCGACCAGACCTCTCCGCCTGCACTCCCGAGGTGATCTGAGAGCTCACCCCCTGCAACCGTGTGAAGTGGCCCGAGACGGTGTGGCATCCGGAAAACTGGAGCGCCGCCCGCGGGGGGGGCGGCGCCGCCGTCACGGCCAGAGGGGGGATGCCTGACGGCCTAGGGGGCTAGAGCGTCTGAATCTAAGTTGGCCGGCGTGTTGTCTCCCGTGAGCGTGGAGTCGGTAGTCGACTTCCGGCCCCCGCCCCAGATCACCGAGTCGGCGCTTACCAGGGTCGAGCTCGAATCCTTTCTGCCTCCGCCCCAGATTACCGAGTCGGCGCTCACCGAGGTGTCGGTCGAGGATTTCCTGCCTCCGCCCCAGATCACCGAGTCGGCGCCCACCGAGGTATCGGTCGAGGACTTCCTGCCTCCACCCCAGATCACCGAATCGGCGCCCAACGAGGAAGCTCCCGAGGCATCGGTCGACGACTTTCTCCCGCCGCCCCAGATCACGGAGTGTCCCGACACGTCGGTGGCAGAGTCCTCCGAAGCAGCGGCGCTCCATATTTCGGAGTCCGCGCACACGCCTCCGGTCCCACGAAGCGGGTCGGCACCGTAGATTGCCGCAGGGCCATAGGTGGGGGAATCGAGCCACCCAGCTCCCGTCTCGTCGACGACCAGGCCGGCATCCGTCCTTCCCACCTTCGGAGAGAGCGCCACGCCCTGGATGGTTCCCGTTTCGGCCATCGCCGCATGCAGATCCGCAAAACCCGCCCCCTCTGAGAACAGGTCATAGGTCAGTCGCTTCTCCGCCGACTTCATCAGCCTGGCCTTGATGGTGTCGGGCGTCAGCGACGGATCCGCCTGGATCATCAGCGCCGCCATGCCCGACACGACTCCCGCGGCCATGCTCGAGCCGCTCATCTGGAAGTAGAGGGAGTCCTGATCGGCCGAGGCCGGGTCATCGCGGAACAGTCCCTGCTTGACGCGCAGCGACGGATAGGCTTCGTCCAGCGCGGAGCCTTCGGCTCGCAGGGAGAGCGTGCGGTTCCCCGGGGCGACGAGGTCCGGCTTGACCACGTGGTCCAGCGGTGTCGGTCCCCGAGAGCTATAGGTGGTCAGGATGTCATCGGAGCGGGAGCTCGACTGGTAATTGTTGGAAGCTCCCACCGTCAGGATGGTCGCGTCGTTTCCCGGGCTGTGGATGCTGGCGTAGCCCTCGGCGCCCGCGTTGCCCGCTGCGGCCACCACCAGGATTCCTGCCTTCCAGGCCGCTTCCACGGCCCGGCACAGCGGATCCTTCGCGGAAGCCTCTTCCACGGGGTGGCCCAGCGACAGGTTCAGGATGCGAATTCCGTACTCGTCCCTGTGCGTGAGGACCCAGTCGATGCCCGCGAGCACATCACTGACCCGGCCGCCTCCATTCCCATCCAGCACCCGGACGGAGACAATGCGTGCCTTGGGAGCGATTCCGTTGAGCTTGCGAAACGACTTCGAATCGCTGCTGGCAGCGCCGTCTCCCGCGATGATGCCGGCCACATGGGTTCCATGGCCGTAGGGATCGGCGAACCCCTTTTCGTGCCCGACGATTTCCACCTCCGTCAGCAGGCGGCTGCCCAGGTCGGGATGCGCCGCCACGCCCGAATCCACCACCGCGATGGTCACACCGCTACCGTTCAATCCGGACGCTGAGCCGGAGAACTCCCGATCCACCAGGTCGGCTCCTACCGTCAGGTAGTTCAGATCATTGGCGCCGGAGACTTCCGAGTCGTAGGAAACGCCGAGGACCCCCTGCAAGGAGGCCAGCCGACGCAGCGACCCGGCGGGGACGTGTGCAGCGTATCCGGCGAGCTTGCCGAAACGGCGATGCAGCTGAGCCCCTGCGGCTCGCGCATCGGCCTCTTCGGAGTCGAGGAGCGGAGCCTGGGTGATCACGACCACCGGGACAGGCTGGTCCGCCCCCGCCCCCTCCAGCAATCGGAGGAGGCGGGGACTGAGTCGGGTGCCCTCGGGAGGAGGGGTGGCTGCGGGGACGGAAGGAAAACCGTTGCCAATAGCGCTTGAGAGTAGAAGGGCTGCGAGTTTGATGATGCTCCGTACCCTGATTCGCGTCTGGCCCATGTCGCTCTCCCCTCTTACGGCACCCAGATGTTTTGCGCCTTGACTATGCGAAACATTCGGTAGCGCATAGGGCTGACTGCAACCTGGAGGCCAGAATCGCGATGCTTGGCTGACAGCCGATGTAATCGACGTCGATGCATGAAGTTAGCGAGGCACTTTTAGATCGACCGGGGGCGTGCGCGCGGTGCTGGGGCAGGCGTGGATGTTGGGCTTGTCAACACGGGAATCGCGAAAATCGCCTGCAGCACGAGGGAGGTTGAGTATTCTGAAGGACTTGCCGGTGTCTGACGGGCTTTTGGTCAGACTTGTCCAGATGTTCGACAGGGTTCTTTACTCAGTCGCGCCAGGGCGGCTAAGATGCGCGCTTCGCCCGGTTGCGCGAGGAGGGACATCGGCCTTGTGGCGTTGGCGGATGGCGGTATTGCCCGGGGTATGCGCGGCCTGGGTCCTGATTTCGAGTGGGATGATCCTCGCCGGCGAGGTGACCGAGCCGCCTGCCGAGCAGGGACCCTTCACCGAGCGCAATCAATTCCCCTTCAATTTGCTGTTCCTGGCATTTCCGGCGCGGGGCGGCAGCGTCCTTCCTTCCCATGCCAAAGAGCTGCTGGTTGTGACCGACTATGCCAACACGTTCACAGGGAGCGACATTTTCACTTCATTCACCACCGACCAGCGCGTGCGGCTTACTCCCGAATCAGTGGATACTGCCCAAACGCTGGAGTCCGGAGACGACCTGTTCTTCGTCGATACCGAGCAGGATCGCACCGCTTTCATCTACCGATGGGGTGCTTTGCGGCGCCTCGAAGTCGATCTGGAGATTCCCTTCCTTTCCTATCGCGGTGGAATGTTCGATCCCGCCATTGAGTGGTACCACCGGAATCTGGGGCTGTCGAACGGAGGAAGAGATCTGTATGAGCAGGACATCGTTCAGATGGTTCTCACGCTGGACAACGACGAGTACTTTGCCGATCGCGCCCCATCGACCTTTGAAATAGGAGACGTTGCGCTATTCGGGCGTATAGCTCTGGCGGATTCACCGCGCGGGGCAGTAGCGCTCTCGGTGGGGGTCAAGCTTCCTACGGGAGACGCGGAGCACCTGGGCGGGAGCGGGAGCCTGGATGCGGGGATCGAGGCGGAAGGGACACTTCGCTGGGGGCGGCAGCGCCTGCACGGCTCCGCCGGATGGGTCCACGCCGGGAACTGGAGCCTCTTCCCGAAATTCAAGCCCGCGGACCTCTGGAGTCTCGGCGCTTCCTACGAATTCGCCTGCAGCCGGCGACTCTCCTGGATCGGCCAGCTCCAGACTCAGACCAGCGTGTTTCGCGGTCACGCCAGTGCAGACGGGGCGTTGTCGGATTTAAGCACCGAAATCCTGGTGGGAGCGAAATGGCAGGGGAGCGCCGGGCGCTGGAGCTTCCAGACCGCGCTTCTGGAAAACATCTTCAATCAGAACAACAGTGTAGATGTGGGCATCCTGGCCGGCTTCGCCGTCCACTTCCCGGGGTCGAAGCCGTGAGGCGGCATCAGGGCGAGGCTGGCTCCTTCACGGCAAGCGTTTGATCGGCCTGGACACCGGTGAGGACCTGCACTTTCCCCGAAGGCCACCGGATCTCCACCTTCTCCGCCTTGGTGGCCGCGCCGAGACCGAAGTGAAGGGTCAGCTCGTTCTGGGAAAGATAGGAGGTACCGCTGCGCACCTCCTCCACCTGTTTCTTCCCACCCGCCGTCACCGTGACTTTCGCCCCGATGGCATCACGATTGGAGCGGGTTCCTGTGAGGCGCAGGCGGAGGTAGTGCTTGGCGTTTCCCCCGTCGTTTCGCAGCAGCACCGCGCGCTGGTCGTTGTTGCTCACCGCCACGTCCAGGTCCCCGTCCCCGTCGATGTCCGCCAGGGCCATGCCTCTTCCCACGAATGCCTGTGAGAAATAGGCGCCATGCCGGCGCCCCACTTCCTGGAACTTCCCTCCCCCGACGTTCTCGTACAGGAAATCCCGCTGGGCGTAGGTGAGAGCGTCATTGAACTGCGGAATGTTGTCGATGATGTGACCGTTGGCCACGTAGATGTCCTGGTCCGCGTCGTTGTCGTAATCGAAGAAATTGGTGCCGAATCCCACCCAGAGCACGCCCACCGATGCGATGCCCGCCGGGTAAGTGGCCACCTCGAATCGCAGCCTTCCCAGGTTGCGGTAGAGCTCGTTCACCTCCCCCGAGAGATGGACCACGAAAAGGTCGAATCTTCCGTCGCCGTCGTAGTCGCCAGCGTCGGTCCCCATGCCTGCTTCGGGCTTCCCGTCCTCGCTGTAGCCGGTGCTCGAATCCAGGGTCACGTCGGTGAACGTGCCGTTGCCGTTGTTGCGATACAGGGCGTTGGGCACCGAATCCTTGGCCACGTAGAGATCCAGATCGCCGTCGTCGTCGAGATCGCTGAAGACCGCGCCGAGGCCCTTGCCCCAGCGCTCCGTCAGCCCCGCCTTGAGCGTCACATTGGTGAACGTCCCGTCGCCGTTGTTGTGGTACAGGATATCCGGGAGCCCCTCGTAGTTATCTGGATGGCAGTAGGCCCGGATCTTCCGCTGGAAATCCCCGCACCAGTCATTGTTCTCCATGGAAAAATCCACGTAGTTGGTCACGAACAGATCCAGCCGGCCGTCCGAGTCATAGTCCGCGAATGCCGCGCTGGTGCTCCAAAGGGGGCTGTCGACTCCGGCCTTCTTGCCGACCTCCGTGAACGTGCCATTCCCGTTGTTGCGGTAGAGCCGGTTGGGGCCGAAGTTGGTGACGTAGAGATCCGCGTCTCCGTCATTGTCCACGTCGCCGGCAGCGCATCCCATGCCGAACCCGGTGTCCCCCACCCCCGCTGTGGCGGTGACGTCGGTGAAGCGCCCATGCCCGTCGTTGCGGTAGAGGACGTTTCCCGGCCGGGGCCCCGGAGTTCCCGGATCGGGACCCGACTGGACGAAGTAGAGATCCGCGTCGCCATCCCCGTCATAGTCGAAGAAGCAGACGCCCGATCCCATGGTCTCGATCATGTACTTGTCGGGGGTGCGCCCCGCCACATGCCGGAATCTCACGCCCGACGCTTCCGCGACCTCGGTGAAGCTCGGGGATTCCGGATTGGCAGCGGGCAGGGCCCGGGCGAATCGAGGCGGAGCGCAGAGCAGCACCGCCGCGCCGAGCACCGCGAGACTAAAAACCGGTCTTATTCTCACCAATCGTCTCCAGTGCCTCGAAGGCACGGCGCTCCTGCTCGCTCTTTTCGGTATCGCCCCGCTCCTGGTACAGAACCGAAAGATGGAAGTGGGCGTCGGGAAGCTTCGGATCCAGCTCCGCCGCCTTCTGAAAGGCCGCCAGGGCCGCGTCCTTCTGTCCCAGTTTGAGAAAGCACAGTCCGCGCCCCAGCTGGAAGCGCCCCGACAGGGGATTGAGCTCCACGAGGCGGTCGAACTCCTTGAGGGCGCTGGCATAGTCTCCCGCCAGGTAGTGCCCACGCGCCTCTCCCTCGGCCGCGCGATCGGCGGCCTGTCGATCCCAGAGCTTGGTGAACAGCTCCTGCTCCCGTGTGGCCTCCGCTTTCTTTCCGGCCCGCAGATAGAGCTTGGCCAGATTGAAATGGGCCTGACTGTTCTGGGGAGCCAGATCCACCGTCTTGAGGAGTTCGGCTTCCGCCCGGACGTCCTGGCTGAGACGCGCATAGGACAGGCCGAGGGTGTAGTGCGCATCCGGGAGGTCCGGCTTCAAAGCGACGACGCTCTCGAGAAGCTGAATGGACTCGTTGTAATCCCCTGCCCGGTAGCGCAGCAGCCCCAGGTTATAAAGTGCCTGCAGGTTTTTCGGATCGCGTTGGAGAGCTTCACGAAATTGACTCGTGGCCGACTCGTAGTCCCCCAGCCTGATGCCGACCCGCGCCAGTCCCAGGCGGGGCTCAACCGCCTCCGGATGAATGGTCAGGATGCGGCGGAACTCTTCCTGTGCGGGGGTGTAGCGCTTCGCCTGCAGCAGGGCGGTCCCGAGGAGGGTGGAAACCTGAAGATCCGCCGGCACCAGGTCGCGGGCTTTTTCGAACGACTCTGACGCCTGGTGGTACCGTCCCTGCCGATAATCCGCGACACCCTGATTGACAAAATCGGCCGCGGCGCCGGGCAGCACCATCGGGGCATCGGGCCTCAAGGGAGACGATGGGGCGGGGGAACTCCGGTTCGGAGCGCCCGCCTCCTGGTCGGAGCGATCGCATGAGACGGCGAGCACAGCCAGGAAGACGGCAGACAGAACCTGATAGCCCCCTTTCATGCCCCGCTTCGCCCGGGTGGAGCGCCTCGGGTGGAGGAGGGATTATCCGGGGTATTCCAGCGGAGAAGCGGATACACCAGCGCGATCACCGAAAAGAAAAACAGCACGAGGGGGTAGAGGAGAGTCCCAAAAACCACCGCGCAGGCGCATAGGAAGACCGAGATTATCAAGTGCCCTCGCTCTTTCCACGGATTCATGTTGCGAGGCCCCCACGCTGCGGTCCTGCTTCAGAACTGGAGGATAGCACACCCTCCACCCTTGGACCGCGGAGTGGGCGCAGGGGATTCACCTCGGCTGGCAGGAATCACGAGGGCTGCTTCGCGACGCGGGTGGCAGCGGAACCGCCCTGGAGTTGACCTCTGAGGGCATCTCGTGGCACAAAGAGATTCGACCCAACCTTGAGGAGAGGCACCATGCTTGTGAAGTCGCGGCGACTCTTGGGAAACCCGCGCCTCTGGGCCTTGATAGCCGGGCTCTCTGGTCTGGTGGTCGGCTGGGAGGACACGGTTCTCTCTCAAGGTCTCAAGGAGAGTGGGATCCCTCTGGCGCCCGAGGCGAGGCCTCTTGAATCCGTAGCCGCCATCCGCGGCTTGATAAAGGAAGGAAAGTACCGCGACGCAGAGGAAGCGGCGAGAAAGCTGCTCCAGCAGGTGGAAGCCGCGGCTTCGCAGGATTCGACCACCTTATCGCAGAGCCTGGACCTGCTCGTCGAAGCGCTCTGGCGCGGAGGCAAGTTTCGCGCCGCTGAAACCCTGCATTTGGCCGAGCGGGCGGTTTCCGCCGCCAACGAAGCCTATCCGGATTCAGACCCCAGGCGTGCCGTGAGCCTGACGAATCTCGGAAATGTGCTGTTGGACACCAGGGAGTTCGAGGGCGCCCGCAGCGCCTTCGAGTCGGCTCTGGCGCTGCGCCAGACGGCGCTCGGACCGGAGGATCTGGCAGTGGCCTCCTCTTACAACGATATCGGCCGACTCCATGAGGCCCAGGGGAATATTTCCGACGCCCGTCTCGCCTGGTCCCGGTCGCTGGCCTTGTATGAAAAGTTGGCGGGGCCGAGGGACCCTCTGACCGCCACCACCGTGAGCAATCTTGGCCGGGTTGCCTATGTCGAGGAGGACTTTGCAACTGCCAAAGCGCTCATGGAGCGCGCCCTGTCGATACGAGAAGAGAAACTTGGTCCGAATCACCCGGATACGGCGAGGACCAAGGCGAACTTCTGTAACATCCTCATCGATCTGGGGGACTATGTGAGAGCTGAGCGCCTGGCCCGGGAGGCGCTGGCAGCTAGGGAGAAGATGTTGGGGCCGGATCATCCGCAACTCGCCTCATCGCTGGAACAGCTCACCCACATTTTGTACCTCCGGGGGGATGCCAAGGCTGCCGTCCCCATCCAGCGCAGGGCCGTGGCTATCGTTGAAAAGGGGTATGGCCCCGATGATCCACGTCTTGCCAAGGCGGTGAACAACCTGGGTCTCCTGCTGCAGGCGTCGGGCGATTGGGATGGCGCGACAGAAAATCTTGGGAGGGCCCTCCAGATCCAGGAGAGGAGCCTCGGACCCGAAAACACGGAGGTGGCAGAATCGCTTGCTAGCCTGGCCGCCCTCCATGAGCAAACCGGCCAACTCACCCAGGCACGTGCCGACGCTGAGCGAGCCCTCAGCATGTTCGACGAGGCGCTCGGTCCGGACAACCAACGGAGCACCAGACCCCTCGATACGCTGGCGCGCATCGCCTGGGACGAGGGCGATCGGACGGCCGCCATCTCGAACGCGCTGCGGGAGAGTCGAATTCTCAGGTCTCAATTCGACCTCACTACCCCCGCCCTGACCGAGCGCGAGGCGATGCAATATGAAGCAGCGCTTAGTCAGGGGCTGGACATGAGCTTGTCGGTGCTTCTGTCCGGGAGCTGGCCCCCCTCGCGAGGAAGGGATGCGGCAGCGGCATGGAACGAGGTGGTGCATTCTCGGGCGCTGGTCCTGAACGAGCTGGCGGTCCGCAACCGGCAGATCGACTCCAGCTCGACCCCGGAGGTCCGGGCGCTCATCACCAGCTTCGAGAAGGCGCGTGGCGAATTGGCGTCGCTGCAGATGCGGGGTCCCGGTCCCGGGGGCCCCGTGGAGTACAAGGAAAAGCTCGCGAAGTCTCGAGCCAACCGGGAAGCCGCCGAGCGAAGCCTTGTAGAGAAAAGCGCCCCGTATCGAGTTCTCACCGCCGAGCGGCAGGTCGATCTGGATGCGCTGCTGGCATCACTGCCGAAAGCCACGGCCCTGGTCTCATACGTCATTTTCGATCGCCTCTCCGATCCCCCAGCCGATGGCGACCAGCGCAAGGCTCCGATGCGCACCACGACCAGTTATGTCGCTTTTGTCTTTGTCCCTGGACAGGCGGTCCAGGCCCGCCTCCTGGGGGGCTCCTCAGAAATCGACAAGCTGGTCGAGGCGTGGCGAAGCAGCGCCGGGGCCGCCCCGGCGGGTCTTCCCGAGTCTCAGGCGGAATCGGAGCGCAACGCACGGACGGCTGGTGAGCGGCTGCGCCGGAGAGTCTGGGACCCCTTGCAACCTTCATTGAAGGGTGTCAAACAGGCGTTCATTGTCCCCGACGGCGCTCTGCACTTGGTGAATTTCAGCGCACTTCCCACCGGCGGCAGTCTGTATCTCCTGGAAAAGGGCCCTCGGTTCCATTACTTCTCGGCCGAGCGCGACCTCACTTCCAGCACAACGGCGGGAGATGCGCTGGAGCATCCCCTGATTCTTGGCGGCCCGGATTTCGATCATTCATCAGAGACTGCTTCGGCTCAACCGGCCGTCATTGGCCAAGAGGCGCCTCCCACCGGATCGACCCGGGGAACAGTTCCGAGCCCCACCCAGAGAGCACCGGCCACTTGCGATCCGTTTTACCGAGCTCGCTTCGAGGGCCTCCCGGGCGCGCGCGAAGAGGCCGAGGTGCTGGCCAATCTTCTCCGACAAAGGCCCGGGGGCAGAAAATCTGGCACCGGCTCGAGCGTGCAGGAGCGCACGGGTGCCGAAGCGGACGAGAAATCTTTCAAGGCGCTGGCGCCGAAATCGACGCTGATGCATGTCGCCACACACGGGTTCTTTTATGAAGGCGACTGTGCTTCCGGGCTATCAGAAGCCCATCGCATGGCGCGCGAAGGTCGCGTTGCGGGCCAGGAGCCCAAACCGGTGCTGGGCGAAAGTCCTCTGCTCTTGTCGGGCCTGGCATTGGCCGGCGCCAACCAGAGACTCACTGGGGATCCCTGCCAGTCCTGCGACGACGGAATACTCACAGCGGAGGAGATTAGCTCGTTGGATTTGTCCGGGGTGGAATGGGCCGTATTGTCCTCCTGCGACACGGGAGTCGGGCGGATCCAGGCAGGCGAGGGGGTCCTGGGGTTGCGCCGGGCATTTCACGTAGCCGGTGTGAATACGCTGATCATGAGCCTGTGGAAGGTCGATGACGAGTCGACACGGGAGTGGATGCGCTACCTTTACGAAGGACGCCTGCGGGGGATGAATACGGTGGAATCGGTCCAGAATGCCAGCCTGTCCCTGCTCAAGCTGCGGCGCGCCCGGGGCAAGAGCACGCATCCCTTCACCTGGGGAGCGTTCGTTGCGGCGGGAGACTGGCGATAGAGAGAAAGTCCGGCGCTAAGGAGAGCCGGCGATTTCCAGGTCGGCCCGATAGAGCACCTCATCGGGTCGATCGGCGGAAGCGAGAGAGAATACGTACCGGCCAGGCGCCAGTGACGAGGTTGGAGCCAGGAGCGTGACCTCCTCGGCTACACCGTCCAGATGCTCACGGATGGCGGTCGCAGTCATGTCTCGGGACCAGACGACCTGTCCGCCTGCATTACGGAGTTCATAGCGGAAGCTCGCGCCGGGAGCCGCCTCGTCCGGAATTGAGGCCGGGCAGGCGATGACCACGAGGGCCTGTTTCGCATCGATTCGGTAGCGGACCGGCGCCTCATCCCCTCGTAGAATGCGGGGCAGGATGAGCAAGGGCCCGGCCTGGAGTTCCCCAGCCGCGGGGCCCTGCGCCACGGGAACCGGAGTAGGAGGCGGGGACGCCTTGCGGAGCTCCGAAATCCCAAATCCGACCACCAGGCCCGCGGCGGAAGCCAGAGCGACCAACCCCCATCCGTGGAGCCCACCGCCAGCCTGCATCAGGGGGGTACCTGGTGGGGCACCGCCGCCCCGCTTCCAGGTTTCCGCCTCCAACGAGCAAGTCGCGCAGACCTCCAGGTGTCGCTCGATTCGTCCGCGCTCCGCAATCACCTCACCGCGGGCATAGCTCTTGAGCATCGATTCCGCGGGGTGCGGCTCGAACAGCGCCTCACCACCCTCGCGAAGCGCGCTGGCGAATTCTTTGAGCGTGTCGACCATCTCCCGGCAGCCCTCGCACTCTCGCAGGTGAGCCTCCAGTCGCTCGGTCGCGGCGCCCTCGAGACGTCCCGCGGCGTAGGCAGGAAGATCCTCCTGGAGTTCTTCGTGTTCGCTCAACGGCTTCCCCACTAGTTATTATTCGAAGCTAGGGCGTTCCGGTTCCTTGCAAGACTCGGAATAGATCAGAATCAGGAGCGCAGAGCATTACGGTTCCGAAATCCTGACGTCGCAAGCGCCTGATGCGCACCCTCCAGGCAGCGGAAGAGCCTGGATTTCACCGTACCCACGGGAAGTCCGGTGCCCGCCGAGATTTCCTCGTAGCTCTGCCCATCGAAATAGTACAGGCGGAACAGCTCCCGGCAATCCTCCGAGGCCAGATCCAGGACGCGCCGCACCAGCTGCAAGCGAATTAGCCGCTTCACCAGGTCCGGCGAATCGCGTTCAGGCAGCTCTCCCAGACTCGCAGAGCCCGCCGACTCTTTCCGATTGTCCAGGGCCTGCAGGCAGGCAAACCGGGCAATTCCCTGGACATAGACTCGAAGATCCCGCGAATCATCGAATCGCCCGCTGTGCAGACTCTGAATGACCCGTGTCAGGACTTCCTGGACCAGATCGGGCCATTCGCTGCGCAGGAGCCAGAATCGCGGTGATGCGAGAGCGCTTGAAATCCACCGGATGACCTGTCCCAGCGCCTCCGGATCGTTGTCCAACAGACGTCGGGCGATGCTGTGCTCGGCGTAAGGCACGTGTGGGCTCCCGCGGGATCCTCTCTCCCCAGCGGCGCGGAGAATAGAGGAGTTATCGAAGTCGTGTCAATGCAACCTGACGCCGGAAATCTGACGTGGCGAGAACGGCCGGCCTCTTTCATCGCATGGCCATTGACCCTTTACGGTGGGGAACTTAGATTGACAGGCAACATGTCCAATCCTGCCGCGCGCAGTGTGCGAGCATCCAGTGGGACCGCCCATCGCGGCCTCCTGCAGACGCTTCGTCTCAAGGCCTTCGGGCGAAGACGGCGCCTCCTGGTCCATCGCGGCTACCAGCTCAGGACGGCCCTGCGCAGCGTGCTGGGCACCAGTGTCCTGGTGGGACTGCTGATTTTCGTCCTCAACCAGGTGAACCAGGAGACCTCCAGAGACTTGCGACAGATGGCCCCTTTCTTGGGTCCGGGACTGCAGCGGTGGGATCGGATCACCTTGCTCTCTCTCGTCTTCGGGGGGGCCGTGTTTCTCGCGGGTGTTTTTGTCCTGGAGCTCATGGAAACGCACCGGACGGCCGGGGCGTTCCAGAACTTGCGACGGCGCCTGGAAGAGCTTCGCAGTGGTCGGCTCGCGGCTCACCTGAAGCTGCGGCGCCACGATCATTTCCCGGAGCTGGACAAGGCTTTCAATGAGGCGGTGGCTTCGCTGCGAACCCGCACCGAGGGGGAAATCGCCACCTTGGGCCGGCTCTCGTCCCAGGCGCGGGAACTCATCAAGGAGCATGATCGAGGCCATCCCGCTCAGGCGCGGGCTCTCGCGGAAGCCCTGCAACAATCCCTGGAAGAGATGCGCTGCCGAAAATCGGAGCTCCTGGAGCCCTGAACCACCCGTAAATAAGCCACAAATACCAGTTGACATCCACCCCACGGGACTGTATCCTTCACCGCGTGCTTGTGAGGAGTACCCGTTTTGAGGCTTGAGTGACCCGAGAACCACGAAAGCGCTCTTCGGCTTTGGTGGTTTTTTTTTGTCCTCAAGCCGGTCTTCAGTCACGGCGGTGCGATAGCCGCCCCGAACCAAGGCAAGGCCTTGTACTCTAGCGAAAGGAGGTAGAAACAGTAGTGCCCAAAGGAAAAGTAAAGTGGTTCAACAACGCCAAAGGGTACGGCTTCATCCAGCAGGAAGACGGGAGCGACATCTTCGTCCATTTCTCTGCTATTAAGGGTGAAGGGTACAAGACCCTCGAAGAGGGTCAGACGGTGGAGTTCGACATCACCCAGGGACCCAAGGGTCTCCAGGCGGAGAACGTCGTTAAGGCCTAGTCTCCTTTCGACCAGAGTCCACAATGAAGCCCCGGTGGTAACCCGCCGGGGCTTTTTTATTTCTTGGAAGGTGGATCGGGGGCAGGCGGGCCGGGATCCATCTGGTCGGGATGTTTCTTGAAGTATCGCTGAATCACCCATTCCGGCGGCTGGGCGCGCTCTCCGTGCGCATACTTGCTCTCGAAGATTCCGTCCCCGTCGGTGTCCACGATGGCATAGACGGACGGAGGGGTATCGCCCTCCCCCATAACGTGAAACTGGCAGGCGTAGATCTCCCCCTCGATCTCGAAGGTATCGAACACGACCCCGTCCTTCTTCCGCTTGTAAATCTTCACTTGAGTTTCAGGACCAACGATTCGCGGCGTGTAGTCCTGATTGCTGATTTTCAGCTTCTCCGCCAGCGCGGGATTCGGGAAGAGCCAGCCGTCCTTCTTGACCTCCACGGCTCCCGCCGGGAAGGCTAGGAAGCCGGTCAGAACCGAGACAATGACGAAACGTTTCATGGGTGACTGCTCCGAGGAGGCCGAATCTTAACACAGCGTTTCAGCTCCGACCAGATTGCGGATTGTGGAAGACCCGGTGGGGGCAGAGTCAGGGCGGCTCGTGGGTGCCGGCCGTCGCGGCGGTTCGACTAAGGCTCCAGATCGCCGTCTGGGCTGGAATTGGCGAGGATGGTCTTGTAGTACGGAAGCAGACTCTGGTTATAGACCTCCATCAGCTTCTCCAGGAGCTCTTTGGGGTCCTCGCTGTAGACGACCTGGGCCCCGGTGTTTTTCTGGATGAAGGAGATGATGGTCTCGATCTTGTCGGTGATCCCGCCCGTCCCCTTGAGCACGCCGATGACTTTGGCCTCGTCGTAGGCGATGGCGAACTCCCCCAGCGTTCCGGATCGCCCTCCCATGAACACCACCATGTCGCAGGATCGGATGTTCTCGATTTCACGGCCCATGAGGCCGCTGCCAGTGTAAATGATGGCGTCGTAGCCGTGGTAGGGGGAGGCGTATTTCATGGCATGCTCTTCGAAATTCAGGGCCGGCGAAATCCCCACCACCGTCCCGCCGACCTTCCTCGCCCCAAGAACGGCCTGATGCGGCAGCCCGGGGCAGGCGCCGGTGATCAGCACACAGCCACGCCGGGCGATCTCCTCGCCCATGCGGAAGGCCTTGTCCAGGGTCTGGCGATTCAGATCGCCTCCGGCGGATCCCATGACTCCCACGGATATCCGGAGGAATTTTGTCGTGTCGATCGCTTCAAGCGGTTTCATTGGCGGCGCAGTCTAGCATCGTTTCCAGCCCCTCGCAATGAGCCGCTCCCCCGTATCCAGCGCCGTTTGACCCGTCCACGGGCGGCTCATATAATGTGCACTTCCTTCGACTTCCCGATGATCTGGAGCTCCATGACACGCTGGTTGGCAGGAAGAGTTGTGCCGGCAATCGCCTTGGGAGCCGCCCTCAGTCTGGCAGGTTGCGGCTCGCCGCAGACCTTTACCCTCCCCGACGACCCCATGGTGGGAAAACCCTCTCCCTACTTCACCTTTCACAGCGTGCACAAGCGGGCTTTTCCATCCACCAATTTCCAGGGCAAGACCCTGGTGATGGTCTTCATCCGGCCGGGGCAGCCGGAGCTTCCCAGCCTCCTTGGGGAGCTGGAAAAGCTGCATCGGAATCCCGCCTTTTCCGTCGTCCAGTTCGTGGTGATGTCCCCTGAGACGGATCCGTTGACCGAGCCGTACTGGGTGGGGCTCGAGAACAGCCTGCCCATCGCCCTGGACTTCACCGACGTGGCCGGAAAGTTCGGTGCTGGCGGATCGCCGATGATCGTCGTGGCCGACCACAAAGGAACGATTCGCATGAGGCTGGACGGCTACCTCGGAGACCAGTTCCTGCCGCGCTTCGAAGCCACCCGCAGGCTCATCCGAAGCGTGGAAGAGGAGCGCTCGCGCCCCACTGTGGCCCGCTGAGGCCCACGCCGAACCCCGACCCAGCAATCACTCACCACCGGTACCCTGGATTCCCAATCGCTTTCTGGCCAGCGAGCGCAGCGCGAAATATGCCGCGACCAGGACGAGCAAAGCCAATGCCACGCCCCAGGCGCGGTTGACGTTCAGAATCACCGACTCCAGATGAGGTCCCACCAGGTACCCCGCCAGGATGAAAAGTGGAACGTTGAGCAGGGCGCCCGCCAGATCGTAGAGGAGGAATCTTCCCCGCGGCATCTGCAGGACGCCGGCCGCGAGGAACACCGGTCCACGCAGACCTGATACGAAGCGGGCGAAAAAGACCATTTTGGTACCGTGCCGGGCGAAGCGCTTCACAATCCACTGGTAACGCTGCGGGCTCAGCACGTGGGAAAACCAGCGATGGGCCACCACCTTGGGGCCGAAGTGCATCCCCAGCGAGTAGATGAACTGGTCGCCGGTCATCACCCCCAGGATTCCGACCAGGGCCGCCGGCAACGGCGACATGAGATCCTTGCTGATCAGGTATCCCGCCGCCGCCAGAGTGAGGTCTTCGGGCAGGGGCATCCCCATGGCCGAAAGGAGGAGAAGGCCGTACATTCCCGGATACACCAGCGCCGGACCGAGATCTTTCAACGTGTCGAAGGCCGAGGTAATCAGCAAGGCTGGTTTGACTCGCGAGGAGCCCTCTCCTAGAATTCAAGGACTTGTCGCACTATAGCACACGAAGGGAGACGGTCACGGTCAGCAAGAACGCCCGAAACAGCCGGGTTCTTCGGCGTCGCCTGTCGGCCATCGCCTTGCTGGGCTCCATCTTCTTTCTAAGTCTCGCCTCCGATCGGTTCCACAATCATTCCGGAACGGGAGAGGCGCTGGCTTCTTTCAGCGGGTCGTCTCGAGGCGAAAGTCTGGACCGGCGCACCACCTCCCCCGCATCGCGTCGGCCCATCGTTTGTGTCGCTTGCCTGCATCACCGGACCTTTGGTGTGAGCTCTTCGGATAGCCTGGGTGAGGGACCGATGGTGGTCCTGCCCGAGGTTCCCCTGTCTGCGGCCCCGGTCCCCCCTCCGGCCCCCCATTCGAGGCCGGCGGGTCTTCGAGCCCCTCCCACCGCCTGATCACGCTGCCCATTCCAGGTTTCACTCGACGCCAACCGCCGCCGGTAGTCTGTCAAGCTCAAGGACCGGTGGATGTGGCACGTCAGGTAGCAGGAGGATGTCGATATGCCGAGAAAAACCATCCGGGCGGGTGCCGGTCTCATCTCCGCCCTCGCCCTGTTTGCCCCTCTGATCGCGCAGACGGCCCCCGAGTCCGCCTCGGCGGAAGAGATCGAGGCCCTGCGCGCCGAGCTGCAGCAGCTCAAAGAACAGATGAAGGCCCTGCAAGACAAGCTTGACGCCTTGGTGGCACCCCCTGCCACCGCCCCAACGCCCAGCCAGATTCCCGCTCCGGCAGCAGCGCCTCCCGAGGGTGTCCCTCCGCCCGAGGCCCCCCCCGTCACCGAGGCTCCTGCTCCCATCTCCGCACCCTCGCAGACTTCGAACTACTTCAACCCGAGCATCAGCGTCATCGGCAACTTTCTATCCGTGGCAGGACAGAACGAGACTCAGCCGCAGCCAGCCTTCAGCCTCAGCGAGTCGGAGGTGTCCTTCCAGGCCGTCGTCGATCCCTACGCCCGCGCCGACTTTTTCCTGTCGTTCGCCGAGGAAGGAGTCGACGTGGAGGAGGGCATCGCCACCTTCACCGCCCTTCCGTGGCAGCTGCTCGCCAAGGTGGGCCGCATGCGAGTTTCCTTCGGCAAGATCAACACGATGCACCTCCACGTCCTGCCCTGGCCCGACGAGCCTCTCCCCATCGACAATCTCCTTGGCTCGGAAGAGGGCTGGATTGGAACGGGTGTTTCCGTCTCCAAGCTGATTCCGCTTCCCAAGGATGTCTATTCGGAGCTCATCCTGCAGGTCTTCGACGGCGAGGCGGAAGGGCTGTTCGACGCGCCCACGCGCAGCGATCTGGCCTACAACAGCCAATATCGGATTTTCAGCGACCTGTCGGAATCCACAAATCTGGATGTGGGCTTCTCTTACGCCATGGGACCCAATGGAATCACCGCGGACTCCAAGACCAAGCTGGGAGACGTCTACGCCACGTTCCGCTGGAAGCCCTTGCGCACCGCCACCTACCGCTCCGCCAGCGTGCGCGGGGAGTACATCCGCAGCTGGCTGGAGAACACGGTGGATACGGTCACGGCCAACGGCTGGTTCCTGTCGGCCGAATATCAGCTCGCCAAGCGCTGGTTCGTCGGCGGCCGCTATGAGATCTCCGACGAGGCGGACGACTCCAGCCTGCAGGACGTCGGCCAGGCGATCACCATGACCTTCTGGCCGAGCGAATTCTCGCAATTTCGAGGCGAGCTACGCCGCCGGCATTACTCCGATGGCGAGATTGCCAACGAGTTCCTGCTGCAGATCCAGTTCGCGATCGGCGCCCACGGCGCCCATCCCTTCTGAGGTAGCTGTCATGAAAAAAACCGCGCTCCTGTTTCTGGCGCTGCTCTTCGCGCCCGCCGCGGCGGGGCTGGCGCAGGCCAAAGTCCGCATCGTCTCGACGTTGCAGGATTTCGCATCCATCAGCCAATCCATCGGCGGCGACCTCATCGAGGCCGACGCCCTGGCGAAGGGTTACCAGGACCCCCACTTCGTGGATGCGAAGCCCTCGTTCATTCTCAAGCTCTCCCGCGCCGATCTCCTGATCGTCGCCGGGCTCGAGCTGGAGATCGGTTACCTTCCGCCTCTCATCGATCAGAGCCGCAACGCCAAGATTCATCCGGGCGGCCCCGGCTACCTCGACGTCTCCGTGGGATGCGACATTCTCGAGCGCCCGACAGGGCAAGTGACCCGCGCCATGGGAGACGTGCATCCCTACGGCAACCCCCACTATTGGACCGATCCGAACAATGGCCGGATCATCGCGCGCTCCATCGCCGCGAGACTCATCCAGCTCGATCCGGCGAACCGCGCCGCTTATGAGAAAAACCTCGCCGCCTTCGAGGCGAAGCTCGGCGAGAAGGACAAGGAGTGGCTAGCGAAAATGGCTCCCTACGCCAACGCCAAGGTCGTCACCTTCCATCGCTCCTGGCCCAACTTCGCAAAGCACTTCAAGCTGGATGTGGTCGGAGAGATAGAGCCGAAGCCCGGGATCCCCCCCTCGCCTACCCACACACTGGAGATCATCAACCTGATTGCCAGCGACAAGATCAAGGTGATTATGGTGGAACCCTACTTCGACCTGAAGACGCCGAAATACATGGCGGGGAAGACGGGAGCCGCCGTCGTTGTGACTTACCCTTCGGTCGGCGGCCTCCCGGAGATCAAAGACTACTTCGATCTCTTCGACTACGACATCGGCGCGCTGGTGAAGGCGCTGGGGGGAGGAAATCCATGAGCCTCACCGAACTGCTGCTTCCGGCTTTCGTGGCCAGCCTGATCCTCACTGGAATCCACGCGTACCTGGGAGTGCATGTCGTCGAGCGGGGAGTCATCTTCGTGGATCTGTCGCTCGCCCAGATCGCCGCCCTGGGCACGACCGTCGCCTACCTGATGGGACACGACCTGCACTCCGGCATGGCCTACTTTTACTCCCTCGGCTTCACGTTTCTCGGCGCCGCGGTTTTCGCATTCTCCCGCGTACACCGCAAGACAAGGATCCCCCAGGAAGCGGTCATCGGAATCGTCTATGCCGTCTCCGCAGCCGTCGCCATTCTGGTCATGTCGAAGGCGACACAGGAGACCGAGCACCTCAAGGAAATGCTGGTGGGCAACATCCTCTCGGTGACCTGGCCGGAGCTGTTCAAGACGGCGGTGCTCTACTCCCTGGTGGGCGTCTTTCATTACGTCCTTCGCGATCGATTCCTGCTGATCTCGATGAACGAGGCGGAGGCCGAACGGCGAGGCTGGAACATCCGCTTCTGGGACTTCCTCTTCTACGTATCATTCGGCTTCGTCGTGACCTCCTCGGTGGCCATCGCCGGAGTGCTTCTCGTCTTCTGTTTCCTGATCGTCCCCTCGGTGACAGCCATGCTCTTCTCGGCCCGGCTGGGTCCGCGCCTGGCTATCGGCTGGTCCATGGGCGCACTGGTCTCCGCGGGCGGCGTGGCGCTCTCTTACGCCCTGGACCTTCCCACGGGGGCAACGATTGTCGCCACCTTCGGAGGCGCTCTTTTAATCGTGGCAGGACTGAGACGGGCCCTTTGGCGCCAAGGAACGAGCGCCCTTTCCATGGATGCCAGGTCGGGCCGTCTCCCGTGAGGCCCGGCCCCCCTCCCCTGGCGCTCCTCGCGGCGTTCGGCGCCATGTTCTTCTGGGGAGTGAACTATTCCTTCGCCAAGTTGGCGGTCCAGGAAATCGACCCCTTCGCCGTGGCGTTCGTGCGGGTGCTCGTCGCCACCCCCCTGTTGTTTCTCGCCCTGGCGCGAACCGGTGCCGCGCGAGTCACCGCCGCCGAGCTGAAGACGGTGCTCCCCCTGGGACTCAGCGGCGTCCTGGCCAACCAGGTCTTCTTCATCACCGGCATCCGGCGGACCACTCCGGCCCATTCTTCGCTGGTGGTGGCGCTTCTCCCCATCGTGGTGCTCATCCTGGCCAATGTGATGCTCGGCGAGCGCCTGACCCTCTTGAAGATGATGGGGATGGCCGTCGCCCTCACGGGCGTGCTCCTCATCAGCCTGTCAGACGGCTGGTCCTTTTCCACGATGACACTTACCGGCGACCTGCTCACCTTCTGCGGAGTTTGTTCTTTCGCCTATTACACCGTGGCGGGAAAGGCGGTGGTCCCGGGCATGGGAGTGCTGCGCACGACCGCGCTGTCGTTTCTGGCCGGCGGCGTGGCCATGATTCCCCTGACGCTTCCGGCGACACTTCGACAGAACTGGGCCTCCGTCGGCATCCGCGGATGGCTCGGTCTCGCCTATGTCGTCCTGATGGGCACCTTTGTGTGCTACCTCCTCTACTACTGGGCCCTCTCCCGGATCGAATCGGGGAAAGTGGCAGCCTTCATGTACCTTCAGCCGGTGGTCGCCGGGATCACCTCCTACCTGCTCCTAGGCGAGACGCTTCACGGACATTTCCTGATGGGCGGTGCCGCGGTTCTCGTCGGCGTTTTCCTCGCCGAGCGCGGTTAGCGAGGGTTACGCGTCGCGGGTCGAAGAGCCGGTTCCGGTTCCCGCCCCGGGCCGTGCGGAGGGTCGGTGGACGGCGCGAGCATCGCTTGGATATCATGACGCCTCAATCGGGAGCCGCGAACCTCATGAGCCGCCCGGTCCGTTTTTCCGGAATTGGATTTGTGCTTCTGGTATTTCTGCTTGCCGCCTGCGGCGGCAAGCGCGAGGACTCCATGCAGACGGCAAATCTCGTTCTCGTCCATGGCCGCATTCATACACTCGACCCGGCGGTCCCCGATGCCACGGCCCTCGCCGTGATCGGAGATCGCATCGCGAAGGTCGCATCCGACAAGGAGATCAACAGCCTGGTCGGACCCGGCACCCGGAAGATCGACCTGGAAGGGCGCACGGTCATTCCCGGGCTGATCGATGCGCATCTGCACCTGATGGGCCTGGGAAGGTCGGTGGAGGAGCTGGATCTGAGAGGCATCGCTTCACCGGAGGAAACGCTCCGCCGGGTCTCCGAGGCGGCTTCCCGTGCCGCCCCCGGTATCTGGATCCTGGGGCGGGGCTGGGACCAGAATCTGTGGCCGGTCCAGGAATTTCCCACCGCCGCCATGCTGGATGCCGTGTCGGGTGACCATCCTGCCGCGTTTCAGCGGGTGGACGGGCACGCCATCTGGGCCAACAGCAAGGCGCTCGAAGCCGCGGAAATCAAACGCGGGACGCCTGATCCCCGCGGAGGAAAGATTCTGCGCGACCGGAGCACGGGCAATCCCAACGGTGTTCTTCTCGATGATGCCATGGAGCTGATTCTGACCAAGATACCGAAGCCCGAGCTCGCTACGAAGCGGCGCTGGGTTCAGCTGGCGGGCGAGCGCCTCCTCGCCTCGGGAATCACCTCCGTGCAGGACGCCGGAGTCGATCCGGAAGACATCGATCTCTACAAGATGATGGTGGAGGAAGGCTCGCTCCCGCTGCGTGTCTACGCCATGCTGGGAGACTCCAACAGGAAGCTGCCGGACTATTTTGTCCAAGAGCGGGTCATCGGCTATGGCGACCGGCGATTCACCTTCCGCGCCCTGAAGGTCGGGGTGGACGGAGCGCTGGGCTCCCGGGGCGCGGCATTGCTGGCGCCTTACAGCGATGACCCGAACAACTCCGGGATCACCACCATGCAGGGGGAACAGCTGGAGTCCATCACCCGCCAAGCTCTGACCCGGGGCTTCCAGGTTTGCGTGCATGCCATCGGGGATCGGGCGAACCGCATGGTGCTGGATCGGTTTCAGAACGCCCTGGCCGCGGTCCCCACCCAGGACCCGCGCCTGAGAATCGAGCACGCCCAGATCGTCTCACCCGCCGATATCCCCCGCTTCGAGAAGCTGGGCATCATCGCTTCCATGCAGCCGATCCATGCCACCTCCGACATGCCCTGGGTGCCCGCCCGGCTGGGGCCCGACCGGCTCGCCGGTGCTTACGCCTGGAAAGCCCTGCTGAGCTCGTCGGTCCATCTCGCCTTCGGCTCCGATGCGCCCGTCGAAAGCTACAACCCCTTCAAAGGCCTGTTCGCCGCGGTGACCCGCCAGGACGAGAAGCTGGCGCCCGAGGGCGGCTGGCTTCCCGAGCAGCGTCTGACTCGGGAGGAAGCCCTGCACGCCTACACCCTGGGCTGCGCCTATGCCGCCTTCGAAGAAAACGAGAAGGGATCGCTCACTCCCGGAAAGCTGGCTGATTTGGTCGTCCTGGATCGGGACTATTTCGATGTGCCCGAAGCGGAACTATTCCAGATCACCCCGCAGATGACGCTGCTGGGCGGAAAGGTGGTTTACACGCGCGCGGCGCCTTAGATGGCAGGCATTCGGTCGGTCAGGAGGCGGGGCCCGCCAGCATCGAGGCGGCGGGGATCAGGTTCAGGACATAGTGGGCCAGGATGGACGGCAACAGCGATTTTGATTTCTCATAGAGCCAGCAGAGCGCCAGTCCCACGAGAAACGAGATGACCACCCACGACAAGGCGGCACCCCAGGGATAGTTCGCCCCGAGCAGGGCCAGCTGGGTCGCGTGGCGAATTCCGAAAAAACCGGAGGAAATCACCGCTCCCAGGGTCACTCCCCACCTGCCGCGCAGCGAAGTGTAAAGGTAGCCCCGGTAGAAAAGCTCTTCTCCCAGTCCGGCCCAGAGCAGAATGCCGCCGAAATAGTAGAACTGGATCGAGTCGACTCCGATCTCCCAGCGCGCCGCGGCCACCTCGAGCATCTGCTGCAGCGCGGCCTGGAGATTGTAGGCGCTACTGGCGATCAATGCGGCGTCCACGCCTCCAGCAGACAGGAGGGCGGGATAAAGCCAGACCAACCACACGGCTTGGACTCCCAGCAGGGCGAAGGGCAGAAGGATGACGCCGTTCCAGGTGCCGCGACGGATGGAGCTGAACTCCCCGAACGTGAACCCCCCCACTCCGAAGGGCAGGACGGTGCTGAGCCAGGCGTAGGCAAAATAAAAGGGAGCCCAGGGAAGGAGCGTGTTTTCCAGCAGGGCCACCGCCGTGAAGAGGACGGCAATCACGATGGCCGCGACGGGCGTGCGTAGATCTTCGAACTTCTCGGCGCCGTGCGACGCAGGATTCATTCGGGTGCCTCCCCTAGGGCGGTGACGCCGAATCCCGGCGGGCCTTGCGCGCCGCCAGGCGGGCGCGCGTTTCTTCGATCTGACGCTTCAGATCCTCGATCTCCCGGCGACGCCGGTCGATATCCGGCTGCATCTCTTCCCGGACCTCCTTGCGGGCCGCTTCCAGCGCCTCCCTCTCGCTCATCCGATGGCAGCCGAGCCCCAGCGCCGAGGCGACAGCAAGCGATCCGATCCCCAGCGCCCGAGCGACCCGCCCGAGCATCACTTCAGCCACCCCCCTGGGAGGCTTCCTCCTCCTGAAGATGCTGCAGCTCTTGTCTCAGCGACCGGATGCTCCGGTCCATGGCATCCAGCGATTTTTGCAGGGCGCGTCGGGTCTCCGTCTGCGCCCGTTCGAGGGCAGGCTTGCTTACCTTGACTCCGCGGTACCAGACCTTCTGGGTCTCGCGCCCCACCGTCCTGCCGGCCTTGGCGGCGCTCTTTCCCACTTCCTTCCCCGCCTGGCCCACCGCCTTGCCCATCTTCTTGAAGGAGTCCTTCACGGAGCCTTCCGCCAGGGCGGGGCATGGCAAGAGAATCAGCAGAAACCCCAGGCCGAGCATCGAATACCATCTTTTCATACCGCCGCCTTACGCGTAGAATCGGCTCGGGAATCTCACCTATCCTGATGGCCGGCTCATTCTAGCAAAAGGAAGCTCGATGCGACGCGCGGTTTTCCGACGACTGGTCTCCGAGGCTCTGGAGGATCTCCCGGTGGAGTTTCTGGAGAAACTGAACAACGTCGAGGTCGTGGTGGAAGACCTGCCGTCTCCCGACCAGCAGGCCCTGGCGGGAGGCGATGCCGGCGAGGGACTGCTGATGGGACTCTACGAGGGGACGCCCCTGACCGAGCGCCAGACCGACTATGCGTCGCTGCCCGATCGCATCACTCTTTTTCAGGACAATATCGAGGCGGCCTGCGGGACGGACGAGGAGATCCGGGACGAGGTCCGCACCACCGTGCTGCATGAGATCGCCCATCACTTCGGAATGGAAGACGAGCGCCTTTACGAGTTGGATTATTGACACGCGACGCCCTCCCTCCCTATAATCCATTTATCCCCGAATGCTGATTCAGCGCCAGACCCGCAACGGCCAACAGAGGCGCTGACCCACCGGGAACAAGATGCCGGAAAAACCTGAAATCAACCGCGAAGGCTTGATTTACGACTGGAACCGCGTCGGAGGCGATTTCGCCCCCCACCAGCCGATCCATCTGGACGACGAGACGCTGCGAGACGGAATCCAGGGACCGTCCGTGACCGATCCGCCCATCGAGGAGAAAAAGCATCTGCTGAGCCTGATGGACGCCCTGGGAATCGAGACCGCCGACGTGGGATTGCCCGGCGCGGGTCCTCGAGCCGTGGAGGACGTCACCGCCCTCAGCGCGTTCATCCGGGACAGCAAGCTTCGGATTCGGCCCAATTGCGCCGCCCGGACCATGATCCGGGATGTGGAGCCGATCGCCCGGATTTCCCAGAAGGTGGGAATTCCCATCGAGGCGTGTGTCTTCATCGGCTCCTCTCCGATCCGCCAGTATTCCGAGGATTGGACCCTGGAGACGCTTCTCAAGCACACGCGCGAGTCGGTCTCGTTCGCGGTCCAGGAGGGCCTCCCGGTCATGTATGTGACCGAGGACACCACCCGGGCCGACCCTGAGACGCTTCGAGCGCTGTACAGCGCCGCGATCGAGTGCGGGGCGAAGCGGGTCTGCATCTGCGATACAGTGGGACACTCCCTGCCCGAAGGAGTGGAGCGCCTCGTCCGGCACGTGTGTGGAATCGTGGCGCAGACCGGGGAGAGCGTGGGAGTCGACTGGCACGGGCATCGGGATCGCGGCCTGGCGGTCGTCAACACGTTGGCCGCCATTCGCGCCGGTGCCACCCGGGTCCACGGGTGCGGCCTCGGCGTCGGGGAGCGTGCCGGCAACACCCCCATCGATCTGGTGCTGGTCAATCTGAAGCTCCTGGGGTGGATTGACCGGGACCTGACGCGGCTGCGGGAGTATTGCGAAGCGGTGGCCAAAGCGCTGAAGGTGGCGATTCCGCGCAATTATCCCGTGGTGGGAAGCGATGCCTTCGAAACCGGCACCGGGGTTCATGCGGCGGCGGTCATCAAGGCGTTTCGCAAGGGTGATGTCTGGCTCGCCGATCGGGTCTATTCGGGTGTTCCGGCCGGCGATTTCGGTCTCAAGCAACGCATACGCATCGGCCCGATGTCGGGAAAATCCAACGTGATCTACTGGCTCGAGGAGCATGGCATGCCCGCCGGCAACGACCTGGTCGAGCGCATCTTCGCGGCCGCCAAGAGCTCGGACCGGCTCCTGGAGGATGACGAAATCCTGGCTCTGGCCGGGGACGAGGCCGCCCGGTGAGGAATCGCCCCGCCCGTCTCGGCGATGTCCTGGACGACTGGTGCTCGCACTGCCGTCTGCTGATGAATCATGGCGTCGTGGGCATGGTGGGTAGCGAAATCAAGAAAGTCCGCTGTAAAACGTGTCAGTTCGAGCATCCCTACCGGCATGGTCGTGCCGGAAAATCTCAGGATAGGAAAAAACGCGAGATGAAAAAACTGTTCGATCAGGTTTTGAAGCACAAGGCCCCCGCCGCGGCCAGCGCGGAGGCTCAGCACAGGCCCCCGGTGACTGGCCGAAAGGTCCGCATCGCCCGCCCCGAAGAGCGCGAGGACCATCCGCACCTCCACCGCAAGGCCGATCCCCCCGCCGCGACCCTGCCGCCTCCTCCGAAGGAGCGGGGCAAGGTGGCTTCCTGGCGCCGCGCCTGGGAAGAGCGCTCCGGCAACAAAAAGGACGAAGAATAAAGGGTTTGGATTTTCAGGAGAGATCGATCCCTACTGAGGGGGAAGGGAGCTCCTCAGTTGTCTTCGTCCGACTCGAAGTTCTGGATCTGATCCCAGGAAAGGATTCCCTCATCCACGAGACTGTCCAGCGCATCCACGAAGTCTTCGGATCCTTTGGGCCCCTCCACCTGGTGCACGGCGGAGGTGACCTCGCGGTAAATCTCATGAGGGGTCATGGTGCGGAACCGCTCGAGTGTCTGGGCATCGAACTTGACGGGCATGGAGGCCTCATGGGTGGGCCCGCGACGCGACGGGCACGCAACCGGTCGATCCGCTTCCGTGTGAATTCGCAGGAACCCGGGCAGCCTATTCCACGGAGCCCTGCGGGTCAAGCAGACGACGCGGCGAGGCACCACGGGTTTTCATCTGTCATGATGACTGGCGATTTCATTCCAGGCGAGGTTCTCAGATGACGAATCGGCAACCCGATCAACCGCTCTACTTCCGCCAGCTGCTGGCCGGTAGGGATTTCGCCATCGGGAATCCGGTGGCGGCGCAAATGATGAATTTCGCCTACCTGGTCGGCGATACCCAGACCCGGGAGTGTCTGCTGGTGGACCCGGCGTGGGACGTGGAGTCCCTGGTCAAGCTGGCACATTCCGATGACATGAAAGTCATCGGGGCGCTGGGCAGCCACTATCACCCGGACCACCTGGGAGGCGAGATGATGGGCTACTCGGTGGAGGGGGCGCGCCGGCTTCTCGAGCTTCTCCCCGTGAAGATCCATATCCAGGAGAAGGAAGCGCCCTGGGTGAAGCGCGTCACGGGACTCTCCGATTCGGATCTGGCGCCGCACGCCGGCGGAGACGTCCTGAAGGTGGGGAGGATTCCCATCCAATTCGTCCACACACCCGGACACACCGAGGGGAGCACCTGCTTTCTGGTAGGAGGCGATCGGCTGGTGGCCGGGGACACGCTATTCGTGGGAAGCTGCGGGCGAGTGGACCTTCCGGGCAGCGACCCGGAAGAGATGTACCGCAGCCTCACCCAGCGCCTCGCCAAGCTTCCCGACGACGTGGTGCTCTTTCCCGGCCACGACTACGGCGACTCCCCTACGTCCACCCTCGGCGTCCAGCGCCGCAGCAACTACGCGATGAGAGTCCCCACCCTCGAAATGTGGCTGGAGATGATGGGCCGCGGCTGAGTCGGCTGGCGCGCTGAAACCGCCGCTGGGATGCCGGCTTACGCGGGCGGCAGGACGGCCTCGGAAATCGATTTGGCTTGCAGGAACAGGAGCAGGTAGTCGCGGCCCCCCGCCTTCGAGTCGGTGCCGGACATGTTGAATCCGCCGAACGGATGCACCCCGACCAGGGCCCCGGTGCACTTCCGGTTCAGGTAGAGATTTCCCACATGCAGGACCTCCCTGGCTTGCTCCAGCCGCCTGGCGTCCTTGGAATAGAGTGAGCCGGTGAGACCATACTCGCTCTGGTTCGCCATCCTCACCCCCTCTTCGTAGCTGGGGGTCGGCAGGATGGCCAGCACCGGCCCGAAAATTTCCTCCTGAGCGATCCTCGAATCGGGCTTGACGTCGGTGAAAACCGTCGGCTGGATGAAATAGCCTTCCCCGGGGGCCTTCTCGCCGCCGGCCGCCAGGCGCCCCTCCTGCTTGCCGATCTCGATGTATTGGAGGATTTTCTTCTCCGCTCCGGCGTTGATGACCGGACCGACCTGGACTCCGGCGGAGTTCGTCGCGCCCACACTCAGCGCCCGGGTCTTCTCCACCACCTTCTGAACCAATGGCTCGTAGATGCTGCGATGGACGATGGCCCGGGAGCAGGCCGAGCACTTCTGTCCCTGGAAGCCGAAGGCCGCGGCGACGATCCCGGCCGCGGCGGCATCCACATCCGCCGTCTCATCCACCAGGATGAAGTCTTTGCCCCCCATCTCGGCCACGACCCGCTTGATCCAGATTTGTCCGGGACGCGGCTGGGCCGCTTTCTCGTTGATTCGCAGCCCCACCTCTTTGGACCCCGTAAAGCTGATGAAACGGATCCTCGGGCTCTCCACCAGGAAGTCGCCGATGGCGGCGCCGCTCCCGGTGAGGAAATTCACCACACCGGGAGGCATCCCGGCCTCTTCCATGGCCAGGACGAAACGGTAGGCGATGGCGGGGGCGTCGCTGGACGGCTTGAGGATGACCGTGTTTCCCGTCACCGCCGCGGCCGTGGTCATGCCGGCCATGATGGCCAGAGGGAAATTCCATGGCGGCACCGCCAATCCCACTCCCAGCGGGATGTAGCGCAGCTCGTTTCTCTCGCCCGGGATCTTGGTCAGGGGTTGGTCCCCAGCATAACGCAGCGCTTCACGCGCGTAAAACTCCAGGAAATCGATCGCCTCGGCAGTGTCTCCGTCCGCCTCGGCCCACGACTTCCCCACCTCCAGCACCATCCCGGCTGAGAACTCGTGCTTGCGATCGCGCAGGATTGCCGCCGTTTTGAAGAGCAGGTCGGCCCGGCGCGTGGCAGTTTCCTTTTTCCAGGTCGCAAAGGCCCGCTCGGCGGCCGCGATGGCCATCTCCGCCTCGCGCACCGTGGCAGATTGAAACCTGCCTACGATCTGAGAAGGCTTCGCAGGATTGAGGGAATCAAAGGTCTTTCCGACCTTGATTCTCTCTCCGCCGATGATCAGCGGGTGCTCCTGTCCCAGCTCCGCCTCCACCTTCTTGAGGGCGGCCTCCATGGCCTTCCGGTTTTCGGGTTGTGAATAGTCGGTCAGCGGCTCGTTCTTGAACTCCGCGGTCATTCAAGGCTCCTTGTTTCGGATGATTAGGGAGGGAATTCTAGCATCCCGGAGGAGGACCCCGCAAAAGCAGCCCTCACCTTCGCAGCTGCGGCGACTTTCCGAGAGCCACAAGGCGGCCGGGCGCGGCTAGGGCTCTCCCCAGCCGGGAGACTCGACGGCTTCGAGAACGGCCGCATGACCTTCGGTCAGGACCGGATCCCCGTGGGACACGATGACTCTTTCGACGTCGAGAGTGCCGAGCCTTCGGAGGGAAGCCCGGAACTCGTCTTGGTAGCGCTCCCGCCCTTCCGGCGTCTTCTCCGCCCAGGACAATGGCGCCACACGGATGCGCCCTCCGCCAGCGCCGAGGAATGCGTCGGCGCAGATCAGGGCACGATGGTGGCGATCGTAGAAGACCGTTTCGCCGGGGCACTCCAGGCCTGAGATGGCATAGGCGACCAGGCCCCCCGGAAGCAGATCCCCCGGCTGGAATGGGTGCGCCACTTCGCAGGCGAGCAAGCCGAGGGTCTTCTCCGGCGCCCAAAGGCTCGAGCCTGGAGCGGCGCGATACCGATGCAGGAATGCCTGGGTGTGGCGCTCATGGAAATGGTTTCCCAGGAGGATGGCCACCGGCTTTCCGTTCTTCGCCACATCACGATCCAGCGCCTCCCAGAACCGGCGGGCCTCTTCACTCCCCTCCGGCGGCGCCAGGGGATCGATCAGCACGATTCCCCCCGGAGCCTCCCGGTAGACACATCCCACCATGCGCCCCCAGCCGTCCGGGCGATCCGCCGCCGGGGTCCATTCCGGGTGCGGTGCCGTCCACCTCCACAATCCGTCGGCCAGCTTGGTCAATTCCATCATGCGAAGTTCCGCTCCTTCCGGCGTCTGAGCGTAACCCTGCCTGGCGCGACGGGTCAAATCCTGCGGCTCGCGACACGCCATCTTGTGCTAGGCTAGCCCGGAATTTGCGCCCTCCCTCCGGGCGGCCGCCAAGGGGAATGGATGGCCCAGCCACCCTCGTTGCTGTGGGAACTGTTCGTCATCTTCGCCCTCTCCATTGCCGTCGTTTTCCTCTTTCAGAAGCTGCGCCTGCCGGTCGTCGTGGGGTTCCTGGTCACCGGGGTCATCTTCGGCCCGCACGGAGTCGGCCTGATACGCCGCAGTGACGACGTCGAGAGTCTCGCCGAGATTGGCGTCGTTCTCCTTCTGTTCACCATCGGAATCGAGTTCTCCATCTCCCGGCTCTCCCGCATGCGCCGGGAGATGCTGATTGGAGGATCCCTCCAGGTCTTCGGCACCGCTCTGCTGGCGTTCCTGGCCAGCCTGCCCTTCAGCCTGCGCTGGACCGAGTCGGTCATTCTGGGCTTCCTTCTGGCCTTCTCCAGCACCGCCATCGTCCTGCGCCTATTCGCGGAGCGTGGTGAGATGATCACGCCCCCCGCCAAGCTGTCTCTGGGAATTCTGATTTTTCAGGATCTGTGCGTCGTCCCGGTCATGATGCTCATCCCCGTCCTCTCCGACTGGGGTCGGGCCACTCCTCTCAAGCTGTTGCAAGTGGCCGGCATATCCCTGCTCACGGTGGGAGCAATCCTGTTCGCGGCGCGGTTCGCCATCCCGCCGTTCCTCCGACTGGTGGTGGGCACCCGGAGTCGCGAGGTCTTTCTCATCGCCGTCATCCTGGTGGTGCTGGGAACGGCGTTCGCCAGCTCGCTCGCCGGGCTCTCGGTGGCCCTGGGCGCCTTCATCGCCGGACTGGTGGTCTCCGAGAGCGAGTACGGGTTGCAGGTGCTCTCCGACATCCTGCCCTTCCGGGACGCGCTGAACTGCCTTTTCTTCGTTTCCATCGGCATGCTCATGGATATCGGCTTCGTGGCGCAAAACGTCTGGGCCCTGTCGCTGGTCCTGCTCCTGGTGCTGGGGGTGAAGTTTCTGATCGTGACGCCGGTGGTCGGTTTTCTGGGCTATCCGTTGCGAGTCGCCACCCAGACCGGCGTGGCGCTGGCCCAGGTCGGGGAGTTTTCCTTCATCCTGGCCCTTTCCGCGCGCGATTTCGGGCTGCTTTCCGACGGCGTCTACAAGACCTTTCTGGCCGTCAGCGTTCTCTCCATGATCCTGTCCCCCTTCCTCATACGGGGCTCGGCACACGCCGGGCAGCGTCTCGAGATGATTCCGGACCTGAAGCGTTTTTTCCCGTCGCGGGCCGGCTCCGCCGCCGAGGGTGAGGTCTACTCGGCCGAAGCGCGCCCCGTGCTCATCGTGGGCTTCGGCCTGAATGGGAGGAACCTGGCCCAGGTGCTACGGCGCATGGAAATCCCCTATCGCATCCTGGAGCTGAACGCGGAAAAGGTCCGCAGCGCGGCGCGGGAGGGAGAATCGATCGTTTACGGCGACTCCACCAGCCGGGAGATTCTCCGGAAGATCGGCATCCGCTCGGCCCGCGCCATGGTCGTGGCCATCTCGGATCCCGCCGCCACCCAACGGACGGTGCAGCTGGCCAGGGCCCTGGTCCCCAACCTGCCTATCCTCGTAAGAACCCAGTATGTGACGGAGATTGACGGCCTCTACAAGCTGGGCGCCGACGAGGTCATCCCCGAGGAGTTCGAAGCCTCCATGGAGGTCTGCAACCGGGTGCTGCGCCGCGTCGGCATTCCGGGGAACCTCATCGCGAGGGAGCTGCGGGCCATTCGTGAGGAGCGCTATGGAATGTTCCGGGACGATACGGTGCGGCCGGCGAAGGTATCGGAGCTTCCTGAGGGGATTCTGGGAGCCAACGTGGAGATTCACACGCTTGTCCCGGGAGCCTGGGCCGTGGGGCGCACGCTGCGGGAGCTGGGGCTGAGAGCTCTGACCGGGGCTTCGGTGATTGCCCTGATGCAGGACGGGGAAGTGCACTCCAGCCCCGATCCGGATCATCCTCTTCTGGAACGGGACACTCTGATCCTGATCGGATCCCTGGATCAGATTTCGCTCGCCTGCCACCTGCTCGATCAGGGACCCGAAGGCTCTCCCATCTCCGAGCAGGCGCCCGCCCGGGCGCAGACTTAGCGACTCCCCACCCTCACTTGAGTCTGGCTGTTTCTGTGGCCTTTCTGCGGGCGACCAAATTCTTGATGATTCGACGGCACCGTCACCTTGCGGGTGGTCCAGATCGCGTTGCCCGAGGCATCGGTCGCCTTGTAGGACACACTGTAAATTCTTCCGTCGCCGGTGTTCGAGCGCTCCGCCCTCAGCAGGAAATCGAAGTCGGGAGTGCCAATCGCTGCCCCCTGGACGTCGTGGAGGGTCGCGCCGTCGGCCTCCCCGGGTGCGTCCTCCGGCTCATCGCTGAGGATCGATGCGAGGACGACCTGCGTCGCGCCACAGGCATCTTCGGCGTGGACCGAGGCATGCACGGCGACCATCTGGTGAGTCGGAGGCCACAGCAAATCATGGGAAAGGGTGACCGAAAGCGAGGGCCTCCCGGTGTCGGCGACCGCCAGGGTCATGCTTTCGGTGTTCATGGCGCCGGAGTGATCGGTGACCCGCAAGGTGATGGCGTGATTCCCCAACGACAGGCCGGGGCTGGCGCTGACTCCCGTGGCGATGAGCGCCTGGGACGGCAGCCCGAAGTTCTCGAACCACTCGTACGTGGTGATGTCATCGCTGGTTCCCGGCGAGGAATCGGCATCGCTGGAGCTCGATGCATCCAGGAACACCGCGGCTCCGGAGGGGGAGGTGCATTCCGTCTGCGCCGCGGCGGCACAATGCGCCACCGGCGAATGATTGTTCGCCCCCCCGAGATAAAGTGAGGCGCCTTCGAAGGAACCGACCAGCGCATCTCCGAATCCGTCACCGTTGACATCCCCCGCCGCCGCCACCGAGGTGCCGACACCCTGGAACGGGTGCTCTCCCTGCACGTGCCAGGCCGCGCCGGCCACCATACCACCCGCCTTGCCCGCAAAGAGGTAGGTCCGGCCCACCGATTCCACCGTCTCGGAAAGGTCGAAGTCCGGCTCCCCGGCCAGCAAGTCGGAGAAGCCATCCCCATTCACGTCTCCGGCCGGAGAGACCGCGCTGCCCAGGTGAGTGAGGAAGCCGTCCCCCACCACCTCCAGAATTGGGACGCTTCCCGGACCCGACGACGAGCCGAGGTACACCTGTACGATTCCCGGCTCCGTTCCCTGGAAGCCATTGACCCCTCCCACCACCAGGTCGTCGTATCCATCGGCATTGACATCTCCCGCCGAGGCCACCGAGGAGCCGAGCCAGCCGAACCGAACCAGTCTCTCGGAAACCCATGACGGTTCGTCGTCCAGTCCGAGGGCCGAGCCGAAGTAGACCCGAGCGCGACCGGTCGCGGGAGCCTCGAACGGCACCGACACGCCGTACAATGGCTCGCCGACGATTACGTCGTCATATCCATCGCCATTCACGTCGCCAGCGGACGCTACCGAATTGCCCAGGGCGGTGTAGGGATCCGCCTGGGTGATGGTCCAGGCAGGCGAAATCGCAGGTCCACCGGCGGCCCCCAGGTAGAGGCGCACGGCCGGGTTCGTGAAGCCATTCGAGGATCCCACGACGAGGTCGTCGAATCCGTCGCCGTTGACATCTCCCGCGCCTGCGATCGACTTGATCTCCGGCTGATCGGGAGTGTCCTGGGGCGTCCAGCCGGGAACGGTAGCAAGTCCGGCCGGAGATCCGTAATAGAGTTTCGGCTTGTCAAAAAAGAAAGGTCCGGAGGACAGGACGTCGTCATACCCATCGCCGTTGACGTCGCCCGCCCCGGCGATGAGCCCGCCGAACGAGGACGTCCAGCTGGGGGTGTCGGATGGCCCGAGGGCGGATCCCTCGTACAGATAGGCCGTGCCGAAGCTGGCGACCACCACGTCATCGAACCCGTCGCCGTTGACATCCCCGGCTCCTGCGACTCTGCTGCCGAAGCTGGAAGTCCAGGCGGGAGCCGTCAGCAGCGGGTCCACCATCAGAGGATAAACTGCCCCATCATCAGTAATCCTTACCTGCACGGCCCCCTTCACGAGCGCCAGGCTTGCCTGGAGGGTCATGCCCCGCGCATCGGTCACCTTCAGGCCGTCATAGCGCCAGGCCGCCTGTCCATCCCGATTCATGAAAACGATGGCGCCATCCTGGCTCACTCCACGAGAGGCCAGCGGGCCCGCGAGCTTCATTTCCAGCACCACGGGGGAGCCGGCGGCGCCGGTCGGAACGGGGCCTGAAAGCTCGAATCCCTGCTCAATCCCACGCTCGTCGAAGCGATACCATTCGAGCACGTCCGAGTGGCTCAACTCGACGCGCTCCGAAGTCTCCGACGGGCGCGCCGGGGCCACGAACCGTTCCAGCCCCGCTCGTCCGAAGCGGGTCAATCGCATCTGCAGCGATTGATCCTTCTCCCACGGTCGCCTCGAGGACACTCGTATTCCGGAGCCATCCAGGTGGACCTCGACGTCTCGAATCCAGGAAGGGGAAACAAAGCCGTCGCGCGTCGATTGAAACCGAAAAGCTTCGAGTCGATGAAGATCGGCAGGGCGTGCCGACCAGTTGGCTGGCTTGATCGAGACCGATCCTTGAGGTGGGGTCTGGCCCGTTGCAAGGGAATCCGTCCTGCGGGATTCCGCTCGAGCGGATCGTTGCGGGTGGACGGCCTGCGCCAATAAAAGACAGACCACTCCCAGTGCGCTAAGCACCCGGCGGTTCACTGCTCTGTTTCCTCCTTGATACCCGAAAGGTTGACCGGGGTGCGCAGCGATTTTACAACAACTGCCTCTCGGGATGTAGCCCGAAAGCTACGGCGAGAGCGCTTTTCGCGCAATGCAACTTTTTGTCGATCGCGGCATTCGAGCCGGGGTAGAAGGCCCGAGCGGGGAGGGAGTGACCTGAGGCTGGACAGGGGCGGGGCGAAGGGCCTCAGTACCCCTGGCGCTTGTCCACTTCGTGCAGGAGAGATTCTCCCTTCAGGTATCGCCCCAGATTGACGATCAGCAGCGACGTGGATCGATCCAGGTAGTGCGGATGCAGCCCGGCGACATGGGGGGTGAGCACCACGTTGGGCAGGCGACGGAGTGGAGAATCGACCGGAAGAGGCTCTTCGACAAAGACATCCAGGGCCGCTCCACCCAGCCGACCGGTTTCCAGGGCCTGTATCAGGGCCTCCTCGTGGATGAGCTTCCCGCGAGCGATGTTGACCAGCACCGCCGAGGGTTTCATGGCCGCGAGGGCGCGCTCGTCCAGAATCCCGAGGGTCGACCGGGTCAAAGGAAGGGTCACGACGAGATAATCCGCCCCATTGAGGAATGGATGCAGCTCGCTGGTGCCGAACAGCCGCTCCACCAGGGGCTCGCTCTCCGTGGCGTTCCTTTTGAGGGCCTGAATGCGCATTCCAAAGGCCTGGCCGCGCCGCGCCACCTCGCGGCCGATGTTCCCAAACCCCAATATCCCCAGGACTTTGCCGTCCAGCTCCACCGGCATCGGGTGGGCGTCGAAAAAGCGCTCCCGGGCCCAGCTCCTTTCCTGTTCGCGGATCGCGACGGCCAGACCTCGGGAGAAACACAGGATCATCCCCAGCGCATGGTCCGCCAGAGCCGCCGCCGAGACTCCCCGCGAGCAGGTGATGCGGATGGGGCTTTCAACAAGCGCCGGGAACAGCGCTTCATCCACCCCCGCGAAGGGGGTATGGATCCATCGCAGCCTGCCGGCGCGCGACAGATGCTTTTCGGGAAGCGACCAAGTGTAGAGAATCTCGGCGTCCGCCACGTGCCGGACAAACTCCTCCGTGTTTTGGGCGGCTACCACCTCGAGCTGAGGGAACTTCTCCGCGATGATCTTCGGATACTTCGGGTCCAGGTTCCAGATCCGATGGCGCGAGCTGAGGCTGATCAGAAGTTTGGGCATGGCGCGTGATCCTATCAAATGCCAAAGGGAATTTTCGCCCGGCCCGGGGGGTTTGACACCCTTCGAAACCGGATGCTATAAAGCCAAATGCCCCAAGACTTCATCGTCATCAAAGGTGCTTCCGAGCACAACCTGAAGCACATCGATCTCACCCTTCCCCGGAACCAGCTCGTCGTCATCACGGGCCTTTCAGGATCGGGGAAGTCGTCCCTGGCCTTCGACACCATCTACGCCGAGGGGCAGCGCCGTTACGTGGAGTCCCTCTCCGCCTACGCCCGGCAGTTCCTGGAGCAGATGGAGAAGCCCGAAGTCGAGCTCATCGAGGGGCTGTCGCCCGCCATCTCCATCGAGCAGAAGACCACCAGCCGCAATCCCCGCTCCACGGTCGGGACCGTCACCGAGATTTATGACTACCTTCGCCTCCTCTTCGCCCGCATCGGCGTCCCCCACTGCCACAAGTGCGGCCGTGCCATCTCGTTCCAGACGGTCCAGCAGATCGTGGACCGGGTCCTCGCCATGCCCCCCGGCACCAGGATTCAGGTCCTCTCCCCGATCGTCCGCGGACGCAAGGGAGAGTACAAAAAAGACCTCCAGGCCATGATGAAGAAGGGATTTGTCCGGGCGCGGATTGACGGCAAGGTCGTCGAGCTTTCCGACGACATCGAGCTGGACAAGAAGAAGAAGCACAGCATCGAGGTGGTGGTGGATCGGCTGGTCTTGAAGGAGGACATCAAGACCCGGCTGACCGACTCGATGGAAACCGCGCTGCAGCTGGCCGAGGGGCTGGCCATGGTCAATCTGCACGACCAGGAGAAAGATCTTCTCTTTTCGGAGAAGCTGGCCTGCACCCACTGCGGCATTTCCGTGCCGGACCTGGCGCCCCGGGCCTTCTCCTTCAACTCCCCCTACGGCGCCTGCCCCGAGTGCGACGGCCTGGGGGCGCGCATGGAGATCGATCCAGCCAAGATCATTCCCGATCCCTCCAAATCGATCCTGGAGGGCTGCGTTCAGTGGACCTTCGGATTCTCGACTTCCATGCTCAAGATGGCAGCAACGGCCCTGGCGAAGATTCACAAATTCGATCCCAGGGCTCCCTGGGAGAAGCTCCCCAGGAAGGTGCAGGATCTGCTCCTGAATGGCACCGGCAGCAAGGAGCTGGATTTCGAGTACGTGGAAAGCCGGAACCGCTACTACTTCCGCCGCCCCTACGAAGGGGTTGTCCCGAACCTCATGCGGCGCTACCGGGAAACCTCCTCCCCCGGCATCCGCGAGGCCATCGAACAGTACATGTCGCTGCACCCCTGCACCGTCTGCAACGGGAAACGGCTCAAGCCCGAGAGCCTCGCGGTGAAGGTGGCGGACAAGAGCATCACCGAATACACCTCCCTGACGATTCAGGATGCCCTGGCTTCCTTCGCTTCGCTGCCCCTCACGGAGAAGGAGCAGTTCATCGCGCAGCGGATACTCAAGGAGATCCGGGAGCGGCTGGGCTTTCTGGAGAATGTCGGGCTGGGCTACCTGTCGCTGGATCGCACCGCCGCGACGCTTTCGGGAGGCGAAGGTCAGCGCATCCGGCTCGCCACCCAGATCGGCTCACGCCTCACCGGGGTGCTGTACGTGCTCGACGAGCCCTCCATCGGATTGCACCAGCGGGACAATCGCAAGCTCCTGGACACCCTTTGCTCCATGCGCGACCTCGGGAACACCGTCATCGTCGTGGAGCACGACGAGGAAACGATCCGCTCTGCGGACCATGTCGTCGACCTGGGTCCCGGCGCCGGCGCCGAGGGGGGGCGGGTCGTGGCCCAGGGGAAGCCCGCGGACATCGAGAAGTCCCCCGAATCGCTCACCGGGAAATATCTCTCCGGCCGCCTGCGCATCGAGATTCCGTCGCGGCGCCGCCCTCACGATGGGCGCTACCTGAGCGTGGAAGGGGCCGCTGAAAACAACCTGAAAAACATCGATGTGCGCTTTCCCCTCGGGCTGCTCACTGCGGTGACCGGAGTCTCGGGCTCCGGAAAGAGCACGCTGGTGAACGAGGTGCTTTACAAGGCGCTGTCCAAGAGGATTTACAAGACGTTGGAACGCCCCGGCAAGCACCGGCGGCTGCTGGGAGCCGACCAGATCGACAAAGTCATCGACATCGACCAGTCTCCAATCGGCCGGACTCCCCGCTCCAATCCGGCCACTTACACCGGCCTGTTCACACCCATCCGGGAGATGTTTTCGCAGGTCCCCGAGTCCCGGGCGCGCGGCTACCGCCCCGGGAGGTACTCCTTCAACGTGAAAGGAGGGCGCTGCGAAGCGTGCGAGGGGGACGGGATTATCAAGATCGAGATGCACTTCCTGCCGGACCTCTACGTCACCTGCGAGGAGTGCAAGGGACACCGCTACAACCGGGAGACGCTGGAGATCCGTTACAAGGGAAAGAACATCGCCGAAGTGCTGGAAATGTCGGTGAGCGAAGCGGCGCCATTCTTCAAAGCGATTCCCGCTATCGCCGGCAAGCTGGAGACCCTGGAGGCGGTGGGGCTGGGATACATCAAGCTGGGTCAGTCCGCCACGACTCTCTCCGGCGGAGAGGCGCAGCGCATCAAGCTTTCCAAGGAGCTGTCCAAGCGCAGCACCGGCCGGACCTTCTACGTCCTGGACGAACCCACGACGGGCCTGCACTTCGAGGACATCAAGAAACTCCTGGGAGTCTTGAACTCGCTGGTGGAGAGCGGCAACACCGTCGTGGTGATCGAGCACAACCTCGACGTGATCAAGACGGCGGACCACATCATCGATCTGGGCCCCGAGGGGGGAGATGCCGGCGGCCGGGTCATCGGCGAGGGGACTCCCGAAGATCTCTCCCGCATCACCGGCTCAGCCACGGGGCGCTACCTCGCCAGAATCCTCGCTCGCAACGGCCGCAGGGCGGCTCCCCAACGAGCCGCCGCCCCACGGGCAGAAGCCCGAGGGTAAGACTGCTCGCACGCCGAGCCCTCCTGAAATCTTGATCAATGGCTTCGCGCATGCACAGCCTCCTTCTGGGAGCCAAAGCATGCGGCATCAGCAGAACAGCGATTTACCACGTATTACTGCGCCATCGTCGAAAAGCGCCTGCGGTACCCCGATGGAGAAGTCCGAAATCGGCGTTGAAAGTGTTGCCGCAGCGTGGCCGCGGTGCCAAGGCCGACGGTTTCGGCGATACGGTCGATTGAATCGCCGGTCGTCTCGAGCTTCCGTTGCGCTGCGATGAGCCGCTGATGTACGAGCCACTGGTGGGCGGTGGTCCCCGTCTCCGCAAGAAAGTGCCGAGCGAAGCTGCGCTGGGACATACCGGCCTGTTTTGCCAGGACCGGAACCGTCAGGTCCCGATGAAGATTGCCTTGCACCCAGTCGAGCAGTCGAGCGAGACCCGCCGCCCGCCGAGTGGTCACCGGCTCTGTGGCGTACTGCGTCTGACCTCCGTCCCGATGAGGCGGCAGGACCAGGCGCCTCGCGACTCGATTGGCAATCTCCGCGCCGAAGTCCTTGCGGATGATGTGCAGGCAGAGGTCGAGTCCCGCGGCGCTGCCGGCGGACGTCATCACCCGGCCTTCGTCGACATAGAGCACGTCGGGTTGCACGATGATGTCCGGAAACCGCTCGGCCAAGCGTTGGGTATCCCGCCAATGCGTCGTGGCGCGTTTGCCGTTCAGCAGCCCTGCCGCCGCGAGCACGAAGACCCCTGAGCAGATCGAAACAATGCGGGCGCCGCGGGCGGCCGCTCGTCTCAGGGCCCGCACCAAAGAGGGCGGAGGTGGCTCGTCGACGTTCCTCCAGCCGGGCATCACGATGGTGTGCGCGTCCTTCAATCCAGTCAGTCCCCAGGGAGCCTCGATGGTCACACCGCCCGTTGCCCGGACCGACTTGCCTGCTATCGAGCACACCCGGAAGCGGTACCACGGTCTCCCGAGCTCCGGACGCGGCAAGGCAAACGCTTCGGTGACGATCCCGAACTCGAAAGTGCAGAGCCCCTCATAAACGATCGCGGCGACGAGCGGCGGACGTCTCATGGCCGGATTCTATCGAATATTGGCATTCTTGCCTATCGCAAAGTACGGTCCCTCCAAACCACACTGAGACGCAGCAGAAGGGCCGATGCCCCTCCAGGCACCAAGCCACGGCGGGGAGCCCGCATACCTATCAAGGGAGGGATTCATCCTCATGTTCCAAGTCGATTCCTTCAGAAGCGATCTATCGAGCATCCGGCGCCGACTGCTGCGACGCCCGAGCGACTTCCTAGTCCCAGCCGCCACACTCGCGCTCGTCGTAGGACTCGGGGCCGCGGTGTTCGCCGTCGTGGATGCCGTCATGCTGCGCCCGCTGCCTTTCCCCGAAGAGGACCGCCTCGTCCGTGTCTTTACAATGCCGCCGGGCGTGACTGAGAGCCGATCACGGAACCCGCTGGCGTCCGTCGACTTCGTCCGGTTTCGAGAGCATGCGACGACCCTCGATCGCCTCGAGGTGATCTGGCAGCGTGAGCGCAGTCTCGTCGGGGCCGGCGATTCTGCCATCGTCAAGACCGGCAGCGTCTCGGCCGGGTTCTTCGACCTTCTCGGCGGGCATCCGATGCTCGGGCGCGTGTTTACGCCCGCCGAGGACGAGGAGGGAAGCGGCCTCGTGGTCCTCGGCTATGGCCTCTGGCAGCGCGTCTTCGGCGGCGAGCCTTCGATCGTTGGACGAAAGGTCTCGATCGACGGCGAGCCGCACGTGGTCATTGGCGTCATGGCTCCCGATTTCCAGCCCGCCTACCGCGAGAGCGACCTCTGGACACCGCTCGGCGTCAATACCCACAACATGCCGTTGCCGAACGCGACCTATCTCGTGAGTGTGGGCCGGCTTGCTCCGGGCAAGTCCCTTGCGGACGCACGTCAGGAGCTCGGCGAGCTGATGACCGATCTCAGCCGTGAAGCCAAGAATCGGCGCGGCTGGACCGTCGGAGTGGTGACGTTGCGCGATTACCAGTTCGGCGATCGGCGTGAGCCGCTGCTCGTGGTCGCCGCGATGGTCGGACTGTTGCTTCTCCTGGCCACGACGAACGTGACCAGTTTCACGCTCGCGCGGACGATCGCGCGAGGCGACGAGTTCTCCGTGCGAGTGAACATCGGCGCCCGGTCCGCAGACCTGTTCCGGCTGATTTGTCTCGAGATGTCGGTGACCTATGCCATCGCCGTGGTCGGCGGCCTCGTGGTGGCGATCGTGGGACTTCCGATGATCTTGTCGCTGGATCCGGACACGGCACGCGCCATCGGTCCCCTGACGCTCGATTGGCGCGTTCGGGGCATCGTATGTCTTGTCGCCGCACTGCTGGCGGTCGCCTCAAGCCTATTGCCGACCATCCACGCGTTGCGCGCAGGCGAGTCGCACGGACGCCCCGAGGGAACCCGCACCACAGGCTCGCGACGCACTACACGGTACCAGGCGATGCTGGTCGGCGTTGAGACGATGATCGCCGTGACCGTCCTCGTGGTTGGCAGCAGTTTGATCCAGACGTCCTGGCACCTCTCCCACATCAATCCAGGATTCGACCCTCGCGGCGTCGTAACGGCGCAGATCCGGCTTTCGAGCGGCTACGCCACTCACGAGCAGCGGATTGACTTCATGGACAGGCTCCTGGAGACGATCAAGAGAAATCCCGGTGTCGAGACCGTATCTTCCGTCTCCAGCCCATTCATTCCAGGGTTTACCTACGGAACGGGATTTGAGGTCGAGAATCAGCCGACTGAAGACGGACAGATGCACGGGGCGAACTTCCGGCGCGTGGCTCCCGGCTATTTCGCGACCCTGCACATTCCCCTGTTGCAGGGCCGCGATTTCTTGTGGTCCGACCGCCGGACGTCACCCTGGGTGGCGATCGTCAGCCGATCCCTGGCGGATCAGGTCTGGCCAGGCCAGAATCCCATCGGCCATCGCATCAGACGGGCCGAGCCGGGCACGGACTGGATGACCATCATCGGGATCGTGGCGGATGTCCAGGACGTCGCCCTGACCGAAGGGCCGGATCCGACGCTCTACGTCTCCCAAGACCAGCATCTCCCGACGACCTTGCCCATTGCCCTCGTGGTGAGGACGCGCAGGGACATCGCCTCCACAGCGAGGGAGATCCGCGCCTCGCTCGCTTCGCTCGACGGCGAGCAGGTGGTCGACCGGTTCCTGCCGATGGATCTCTATCTCGACCTGTCCCTCTCGTCCGATCGTTTCCGGACGGCGCTGGTCGCCATCTTCGCGACCACCGGCCTGGTCCTGGTGCTGCTTGGGCTTGCCGGCTCGACTGCGCGGGCCGTCACCGAGCGAACGCAGGAGATTGCCGTCCGGATGGCTCTTGGGGCGCCGCCGTTGCGTTTGTGGCTCTCGACCACCCGCGACGCGCTGAGGAGTGTCGTGGTCGGACTCGCGACCGGAGCCGTCGCCTCGGCGATCGCGTTTCAAGGGATGAGCGCGTTTCTTGTCGGCCTGACGCCGCCCTCCACAGCCATATGGGGAACCGATGTCGTAGCGGTTCTGGCCCTGTGCGCGATCGCCGCCGGAGTTCCGGCGCGCCGGGTCATCGCCGTCCAGCCCTCGGTTGCCCTCCGCTCTTCGTGACCGGCCGAGCCTTGTCGCCGAACGGCGTCCACCCTCCGGTGCCGTGATTGTAGGACCGAATGCGCCAATACGTCGCCACCGCTCGCAATCGCAGCATTGTCCGGCGACATCCCTTAAAGCACATTTCACTCTTCGCAAGACACGTCAGCATAATGCAGAAAGAGAAGCATTATTGTGAAAATAATGAACTTGTTGAATGTTGGTTGTCCAGCGATACTACATGGGCCTTGTGCGTTTGTGGACATTGATCAGCTACGAAAGTAGCTACAGGAGTTGCTATGAGCAAGACCGCAATTACCTCGCCTGAACTCGCGCCGCGGGCGTTCACATACTGGGAGCACTTCAATGAAACGAGTGCGAATTCTGACGTTCGTGGCCGCTCTTATCAGTGGCGCTATCTTGGCGGCGTTCTCTTCAGGACTTTTTGCGATCCAGCAGCTCGCAGCCCAGTCACCTCCGCTGACGCTGGTGAAAGCTGGCCGGCTGCTCGATCCCGAGACTGGAAATACGCTGTCGCCAGCAGCCGTACTGATCGATGGCGGCAAGATCAAAGAAGTCGGCGCAATCCCGCTGACGTGAAATCGTTAGCGCAACAGAACTGAAAGGAGTCCGTCGTGCAATTCAGAAAAGCGTTCGTAATCGTTCCGATTTTCGTGCTGATGTTTTCCGTGTTCGCAGTCCTGGCAGAGCCGACCGAAACTCTGCAAATGCCGGACAAGCCTGACGGAAAAATTCACTGCGTAACTTTCGTGATTGATGGAGTCGATTACAACTTCAATTTCGAAAAGCCGGTGAACCGTGGCGACAACCTTGCGATCCGCGCAGAGTTACAGAAGATTGCCAGGAAGGAAGTTTTCTACGCGCTGGATCACGGCAGGAACACAATCATTCCGAGTCGAATGCTTCTGGCTGCATCCACTGAGCAGTGGAGCGAATGCGGTTTGTCCTGCGTCTATGCGGTTGTACGGTCTGGAGGTCGCGCTTCCTACTGCACATGCGGAGCGGAAGGCGGCGGCGGTGTTCGCGTGATCGTTAAGAACGAATAGTGAGCTTGTCGGCATCGACGTTCATCTGGCGTTGCTCAACTCAGCGTCCAGGTAACGGAGACTGACAAGGTGGCGGCTGGCCCGGGTGTGAAGTTTTCCAGTGGATCGGACATGTGTTGGTTTTATCCGGGAAAAACTCGCGGACAGGCGAGCATCGCGACGTTTGTCAAATTGTGCCAGGCAGGAATGCCGGCCGTCGACGTGATTCGTGCCGTCCCTGTTAGTGCGGCGGAGATGCTGGGTTGGGCGGGTCGCATCGGCGCAATTGAGCCGGGCAAGTTCGCTGACCTCGTTGCGGTTGCGGGAGACCCAACGTCGGATATCACGGAATTGGAGCGCATCAAATTCGTGATGAAGGACGGCCAAGTGATTCGAAATGACCTCGCGTCACATTGATGCCTAGGCATGCGGACCTGCACCATCAGGCGTTTTCATCTTCGGGTGCCTACCTCTCACACGTCACTCGAGGCGCTGCGGCGGGTCCGGTATGGTTCGGTGAATACGGTGTACAGCTCTCCAGAGGCTTCAAGGCCCTCAAAATCTGGATGCTGCTCAAAGAACACGGCGTTGCAAAATACGGTCGAATCATTCAACAGAACGTAGAGCATACCCGTTACTTGGCTGCGCTTATCAAGGCCGCTCCCGAACTCGAATTGTTAGCGCCTGTCCCATTGAACGTAGTTTGCTTCAGGTTCAGGGCTGAACATTTATGCGACCTGCAATTGAACAAGCTGAACGAGGAGATCCTATTTCGTTCGCATGAGAGTGGGATTGCGATTCCATCCTATACGACTCTGCAGGGGAAGTATGCCCTGCGAGTGGCGATTACCAACCATCGAAGCCGCCGCGACGACTTTGCTCTAATGCTACGGGAGGTCATCAAGCTGGGGGTTGCGATTGCGGGAAAAGGCGATCCTGGGAATTAGTTGGACGCCACCGCCAACGGAAGGTTGTGATGGATTCCACTCGGCCAGAACGTTGCCATGAAGGGTCCGAAGCCCGCTCGACCGCCTGGGAGAGTGAGGAGTGATTCTATTGTCCCTGGATTCCTGCAGCCACGATTTTTATTCACCGGGCAGCCTAGGGATGAGAATCATCTGCTTCCTTTGCTCTTCGAGCGTGCGATTCACTGGCCTTGCAGACGTTTGCGTCGCGCCGCTCTATCAGAACTAAAACTATATGGCCGACCGGCTGGAAGGATTACATGGACCCGCAGAAAGGTAGTTGGGCGGAACTAGGTGGAGGATCGGTATGGGTGTTATTGAGCGGCTGAAGCTTTGGCTGAAACCGCCACGCCTGCACGATCCTGACTTCGGACTTCTTCGGTTTATGTACATCTCGAACGCGCCAGAGAAGTCCTACTGGGAGGCAGACTGGAAGTTTCCGCCTCTAGGATACCATGTATCGATTGGCCTTCCGGGCGACCAGGCTGGGCCCACCGCAGAGGCGCGGGCGTTCTTCCTCTCGCGCGTGACTGAGTTCGAGCGCATCCTCGGCCTGGTGCGGCCGCAACTCGATGCCGTATTCAGGCAATGGCTGAGCCGGCCGTTGGGGGAGGACATGTGGGCTTTCCTGAAGCTCGGCGGGTTCAACGTCGAGGATCCTGCTAGAACACCAGTTGAATGGAGCGTGTCCTTCGAGACGGTCGGTGAGCGTTGGCTCGGTATCACGGTCCCGTTGATCGGCGACGAGGCTCAAGCTGCAGAAGTCGATACATACGAGTGCGCCGCCCAACCCGCCCTTGAACCTGACGGGCGCAAGGACCGCGCCCGCAGGTTAACGGCAATCGTTAGGCGCTTTTCGGCCCAAGGGGTTTATGACCGATCCGTCCAATGGATACGAAGCGGTGGCTGCCGAGTTTCTTGCCGGTCGTGGCCGCGCGCCTTCTTCGGCCGTCGGCGCGAGGGCCGTGCGCGACTGGGCTCGAACGCTGCCCAGCGGAGCCACCGTGATCGACCTGGGTTGCGGGTCTGGTCTTCCGATTACGAAAGTCTTGGTTGGGGAAGGGCTGAAGGTGTATGCCATTGACGCGGCAATGTCCCTCGCCGCGGCGTTTCGACACAACCTCCCAGGGATACCCATCGCGTGCGAGTCCGTTGAGGTCTCGCCGTTCTTCGATCGGATGTTCGATGGTGTCGTCGCGTGGGGACTCATTTTTCTGCTTCTTCCTGAAGCGCAACGACGCCTCATCAAGAGGAGCCGACATCCTCGTGCCCGGCGGCCGTCTTCTGTTCACGTCGTGCGCTGGCACTGAACCCTTGGTTTGGAATGATGCGATGACAGGACTGGAGTCACGATCGCTTGGCGGCGTGGAATACCGCACACTGCTTTCTGCAGTCGGCCTGACGGTCACCAGTGAGTACGAGGATGAGGGTCAGAACCACTATTTCGACGCCTTCAAAGCGGGCACGGCGACACGGCGCCTAACAAGCCTCTTCAGCCGCCAAGCGGCAAGGAGTGATTCCTGTGAACGCCGACGTGGTTGCATTGCTGCTCACGGCTGAGCGGCAGCGTTAGACGCGCGATTGGACTTACACCTAAAGAAAGACAGGAGACCAGGATGAATCTCGCTAATGCAAAGGTTGCACAACTCCTGATCCCGGTTGAGGACTTCAACAAGGGAGTCGCCTTCTATCGAGACGTGCTAGGCATTCCGTTCCTTTTCGCGGCACCGCCACAAATGGCGTTCTTCAACTGCAGCGGCGTGCGCCTTCTCCTGGGTGTCATGCCGTCGGGGCAGAAGGCTCAAAGGGGTTCAGCGGTCTACTTCCAGGTGCCAGACATCAGAGCGGTATTCGGCGAGCTCAAGGAGAAGGGTGTTGCCTTTGTGGCTCAACCCCACGTCGTGAATCGAACTGCAAAGACGGAGCTGTGGTTGGCAGAATTCACGGATCCCGATGGGAACCAGCTTGCACTCATGAGCGAAGTAGCCATCGGCGCCTAACAACCGGCAGTGGAAGCACTTTGCCACTTATGAAATCGCTCGTACCAAGTAGGCGCTCTAAAGGCCGACACGCGACAAGCTTACAAAACCAATCTGAGCATTACGCCTCGCGCCCGGCTCCGAGTCCGACACCGCGCGCTTAGATTAGGTGATATTCCGCCGGGTCACGCTTGCTGGTCTCGACAGGAGATGCGTATGGATGACCAAGTACGGTATTACAAAGCGAAGCTCCAGTACGAAATCGACCCCTGGGATTTGAATGAGGCTCTTGGACGAGGAGACAAGATTCATCTTGTAGATACGCGATCGCCGGAGGCATACGGGAAAAGCCATATTCCCGGCGCCATCAATATCCCACATCGAACGATGAGCACTGCGGCGACGGCTCACCTCGACAAAGGGGCTTTGATCGTTACGTACTGCAATGGGATTCGGTGCAACGGCTCCACCAAAGGTGCGCTGAATATGGTCCAGCTTGGATTCCGTGTAAAGGAGTTGATCGGCGGCCTCGATGGTTGGCGGTACGACGGCTATCCGGTTGATGGATTGGAGCCTATGCAGCCTGCTGGCTCGTGCGGCTGTTGATAGCCGACGCCCGTTGACTTCTGGCTCGGCATGGCGACACGCAAGCATCTCGGAAGGTGCGGCCTAACCCTTGGGTAAGAGGTCACCTGTGCGGATTGGCTCGTGTCAAAGGACGGATGCGATTCGGTCTCGAGTACCTCGGTGTCCGAGCTTAAGTACCAAACTATGAAACGATATTAAGTCCGCAGAAGAAACTTTCCTCTCACCACCACAGCACATCGGAGGTCACATGAAACGAGTCACTGGCATCGGCGGCATCTTCTTCAAGGCCAAAGACGCTCCATCACTGCAGGCTTGGTACAAGCGGCACCTGGGAATCGATGTCCAGGTCTGGGGTGGAGCAGCTTTCGACTGGACGGACGCCGAGGGCAAGCCGGTTGCAGGCACAACTGCTTGGCTGATCGATCCGCAAGAAAGTGATCACTTCGCTCCGAGCTCTGCTTCCTTCATGGTCAACTACCGAGTGGAAGACCTCCGCGCCTTGGTCAAGGCCCTGAAGGAAGAAGGCTGCAATGTGCTCGAGAAGATTGACGAATCCGAGTATGGGAAGTTTGCCTGGGTCATGGACCCGGAGGGAAACAAGGTCGAGCTATGGCAGCCACCTCAAGGCCAATGAGCAGGCTCGTTAGCCACGGCTGGAATTGAGCAACCGGCTGAAGCTGCGGCACACGGGCCGACCACGGCGAGGGCCGCGTTGAGTCTTCCGTGGCGCGGAGAGGATTGGTTCTGGATTTATTGGCAGGTGGATTGGGGCGTCAAGTCCTCCGCCCGCCGGTACCTGTCCTCCGAGAAGCTGGAGCTGCGCTCCTAGCGCCGGTCCTGCCCTTAGGCTACTCCCCGCTGGTCCATCGGAATCGTGCCGTGGCTAGGGGAAGCTTCGACACATCGATCCGACGACAGGTAGCTCGCACGCGAGTCCCCTCCACCACGCCGCTGACGACCAGTGTCTGCGCGTCCGGCATCTCAAATGCAAACTCGGATTTCCAGACTCTTGGCAGGGTGGCAATCTGCGCGTTGGCGTCATCGCTCAGGGCAAACTTCCGCGCATTTCCGTCGAAGGTCAATGACACATGGTCGTAGGTTCCATCGAAGAGCCTTATCTGCGCCTCATCGCGATGGACCAGCACGAGCTGCAGCCATCGCCCATTCCCCTCGAAGTGCGGCGCACCGCCATCCTCGGCGAACTCTTCGACCGACCAAGCCCCATAAAACGGCAGCTCTCTTGCGGCCTGTAAGCTGTGGGTGCGTATGCCGCGGATCTGGAAATTGAGATACAGCGCCAGGAGAACGACCACGGCGAAGAGACCGGCCGTGAGCCGCCTCGCCCAAGGACGGGAAGAGGGCCCAAAGGATCGGGAGGGCGCTGCCGGACGGTTTCGAAAGAAGAGATCTGCGAGACGGTCGGCATCCGGCGCTATCAGAAAGACGGCAAGCAGCAATAAGTGAAACGAGAGAATCTTGACGGGAACGTCATAGCTCATGTTGATCACGAACACATGGGTCATGACGCCGAAGCAGAGCACTGCCCCGGCCAGGGTGAAGCGCGGGATGAGCAGGAGCGCACCGGCGAGCACCTCGGCGATGCCGCTGGAAATCTGATAGGTTCTCGAATAGCCCATGAACGACCACAGCAGCTGGAATGGGGTCATTCGACCGAACTGTGAAACCAGAGTGTCCGGGCCCGGCTCAGGCATTTGAAGCAAGAAGATCTTGTCCCAGCCGTACATGTTCATGGCAAACACGAGCAGGAGCCGGACGGCGGTGCGGAACCAACGATGGAGCCCGGCGTAGCCGCCGCGGCGGGCGAGCGCGGACCAGACGAGCGTTCCCAGGGCGGCAAGCACGACGCAGAGCAGGGTTCTGAGATAATCGAAGATCGTGTCGGAGCCTCCCGGATACATCGAGGAGCTCGCCCGGAAGAGATGAACACCCACCCAGCAGATGAGCCGGGCCAGAGGGGGATTCGGAATCATCGTCAGGAAGAAGAGCGGAAAATAGAAGAAGCAGAAGCGGAAAACTACTCGAGTCGCCGCGCTCCAGGCTGCAGGATCCTCTGGCGATTTCGACTCCGGACGCGATTCCACGACGTTCTCAGTGGCAGGTGGACTGGGAACGATCGATCTCGGTGCCGTCGGATCGAAAGCCTGAGGGGGACTCCACGTCGTCGACGTGGGCGGTTACCAGGAGGTAGGTGTCCAGGCCGGGGACGCTGCCCGATGGCACAGTGATAGAGAGACGGCCGGTGCCCGCGATCTGGGTGGGTGCATCGCATAACGGACCTGCTGGAGCGCCGCTGCCATGGTCGTACCCTCCCGCTGAGCCGGTCGAGAGCCGTCCCAGATAGAGGTTGTAGCGCTGCGCCCCGGGCACCGCGTCGAAGGTGACGAGCAGGCTGCCGTCCGGGAGCTGGTCCACCGTCATCGCCTGCGAGCCGCCTCCGCCCCCTCCCGTTCCCGACACTTCCGGCGGGCGGGGCTTTTCCCAGCCGTACAGATCCAGCCAGGCCGCCTCCAGCATGATCTGATAGTTGTCGTTACCCGGGGTTCCCGCTACCGGCGCTGAGGTCACCCGGATTGTCGCGGTCGCCAGCTCGCTGTCCGTCACCGCGGGCCACTGATATTCTGTCGCCCCCTCCGGGAGCGTGGGATTCTTCGTGAGCATCCCCGTCACCTCGCGCAAGCTGGTGACGTTGGGCACCGCGAGAAGCTTCGCGTTGGGGTAATCGTTCACCACCGGCTGGTTCGGCCCCCCGCCGCCCACCAAGGGCGAGTAGAAGTTCCAGCTCGTGGGTGTGTAGTTGAACCCGGGCGGCGGCCGGAACTGATCGTTGATCGACGATTCCATCCGGTAGAAATCGTCGCTCACCGTGCCGGTGGTGCGATACCTCACGCCCGCCAGGACCCGCACGATCTGAATCTCGTCATACCAGTCGGGGAATCCCGAGAGCCGGAACTCCTCCGTCCCAGCTCCCAGTGTGATCTGAGCCTCGGCGCCACCATCCGTCTCGCTCATCGCCGCGGCCGGATTAACGGCCGACGCGCCATTGCGTGTCTCCCAGGTCTTGGGAAAGAGTCGGCGCACGCGCCGCAGATAGCCGTAATCCGCCCCGGCGATCGAAGTCCTGCCCGCGATGTCCTTGGGACCCAGATTCACTCCTCCCGCCGATTCCCAGAGCTTTTCGCGCACGATGTTGTATCCGCCGTTGTTCGGATGGATGTTGTCCAAGCCAAAAAAATCCCGGCAGATCTTTCCTTCGAATCCCGTGCAGGCTCCCTGCTGGTCCTCGTGCGCGAACTCCGCCGCCACCTCGCTGATGGAGGCGCGCCGCGTCTGGCCCCACGCGAGATCTCTCAGAAGCTGATCGACAATCGGCATCCAAGCCCGGTGGAACGGGGTGCTGTTGCCGGTGGAGCAGTTGTAGGCGAGGTTGTCGTACAGGCTGTTCAAGACGATATCGGCGCCGGGCACCTGGGAGGTCAGAACGGAGAGGATCTCCTGGAGGTTCTGCCGCGCGTCCAGCACCTCGGCGATCGCGCTGTTCACCTGGCCCGGCGTCGGATTGGGCGGCGGATCCACGTCGAGCAGGTCGTTGCCAATCGCCGAGATTGTGATCAGCTGGGGCTGCGCCGCGATGATGTCGAAGACATTGTTCATGTTGGTGTCCATGTCGTCGACCAGCAGATCGTCGGTGGTCTCGCCCAGCTGCGCCGCCTGGTCCAACGAGAAAGTGGCCGAGGGAAAGGCGCAGAGCAGCCGCGACCGGACCTGCGTGGTGTACCAGAAGGCGCCCATCGAGCTGCAGAAGTTGAAGTTCCGCGCGATGCTGTCGCCCATGGCCGAGATTCGGAAAGGTCCGGCCTGCAGGTGCCCTATCCCCTGATCGAGCTTGGCGAAGCGGGGCTGGCCCACCGGCTCGGTGTAACCGGGAGTTGTCGGTGGAAAACCATCCCAACGCGTCGAGCTGAGTCGCCAGCCTGCGGGATCCGCAGGTTGCAGCACATAGCATCCGTTTCCTGGCGAGAACAGATAGGCGCCCGTCCCATCGGTCGGAGTGGTGGCGTCCACCAAGGGTCCCGCATCCTGCTTCCCCGCCAGGCGAACTGAGACACCGAGAAGCGAGGGCTCTCCGGGATCCTGAATCCCGTTCCCATTCCGATCCTCGAAGGCGTGCCCCGAGACATTCTGGGCGAAGGCCGGGGCAGCGGTGAGAGCCAGCAGTGCGACGGCAATGAGCTGGCTTCGCCTCACGGCTCCCTCACGAAACGACGATGGAGTCTGTACGACCCGGCGGGGTTCTCCTTCTCGAGCGCGGTAACGGTCACGGTACCCAGCAATACCGTGCCCCCTTCCACCATCCGGTACTCCTCGGTAATCTCCAGGGCATCCGCATCCGGAGAGCTGGGCTGTACGCGGTAGACGGCGCGCGCCAGATTGCTTCCCGGCTGGATGCTGACCTCGCGGATCTCGATGGGATGGGGGCCATGGTCGGTGAGCAGAGCGGGCCATCCGAGCGCCTTCGATCGATCCCCGGCGGCCCAGACGCGCCCGATCAGGCGCCCGCCGGAAACGGAGAACTCCAGACGCAGCGGCGCCTCGATCGAAACCAGGTTGGCGCTTCCCGATCCATAGCGCTGCTCCACGAGCTTCCACCGCCCTTCCAAGGTCGGGACGGACAGCGCCGCGAGGCAAAGCAAGAGGCTCAGCGCCGCCAGGGCGCCCTGATAATCGCTTCGAGTGACAGAGATTTTTCGCAAAGTGCGGAAATCATACCCCTGTCTCCTGGCGCGCGTCGAGGCCCCCCCGGGGATACCTTTCGGGACTTCGCGACGGAACAGCCGCTTCATTCATCGCTTCCGTGGCCCTGGTTTCTCACGGCCGAGCTCCCCACCTGGAATATAATCACCCGCGATCATGCCTTTGTCTCCCGGTCACCGCCTCGGTCCTTACGAAATCCTCGCTCCCATCGGCGCCGGGGGCATGGGGGAGGTCTACCGGGCGCGGGACACGCGGCTGGATCGGGAAGTGGCGATCAAGGTCCTCCCGGCGCGCTTCGTAAACCATGCCGATTTGCGTGCGCGCTTCGAGAAGGAAGCCAAGGCCGTCGCCGCCCTGAATCATCCGAACATCCTCGCCATCCACGATTTCGGCATTGAGCAGGGGACTCCCTACTCGGTCACCGAGCTGCTCGAGGGGGAGACACTCAAAGTGAAGATGGGCGGGTCTCCCCTGCCGCCGCGCAAGGCGATCGATTACGCTCTGCAGACGATTCACGGCCTGGCAGCGGCCCACGGGCGCGGCATCGTCCATCGCGATCTGAAACCAGACAATCTGTTCATCACCCGCGATGGCCAGGTCAAGATTCTGGATTTCGGCCTCGCCAAGACGATGACCCCGGGCGAGGGCTCGCCACTGACCATCGCCCCGACGCAGGAGCCGGGCACCCAGCCCGGAGCGGTTCTGGGAACGGTGGGCTACATGTCCCCCGAACAGGTGCGCGGCCTTCCCGTCGGCCACCGCTCCGACATCTTCTCGTTCGGCTCCATTCTCTACGAAATGCTCTCGGGGAAGCGCGCCTTCCAGCGCGGCACGGCCGCCGACACCATTTCCGCCATTCTGAAGGAAGACCCGCCGGAACTGGCTGCCACCAACTCCGGCATCTCACCCGCCCTGGATCGAATCGTCAGTCACTGCCTGGAAAAAGAACCGGAGCAGCGTTTCCAATCGGCCAAGGACATCGGTTTCGCGCTGGAGGCACTTTCCGGACTCTCGTCCTCCGGCCTCGAGATCGAAGCACTGTCCTCTCCCCGGAGAAAGCGCTGGCTGCTGCCAGGGATCGTCACCGCGACCTTCGTCATCGGACTGGTCGCCGCCTTTCTGGCAGGCCGAGGCTTGCAGAGGGGATCTTCCAAACCCGATCTCGCCTTTCGAGGGCTGACGTTCCGGCGGCAGGCCATCTTTAACGCTCGGTTCGCTCCCGACGGAGCTACCGTGGTCTACAGCGGTGCCCTGGAGGGGAATACTCCTGAGATATTCACCATCCGTCCCGAGTATCCCGAGCCCCGTTCCATGGGTTTTCGGGCGGTTCAGCTGCTTGCCGTCTCCTCCAAGGGTGATTTGGCGGTGCTCACCGGCGCGCGCTTCCTCGGACATCGCCTCTTCCTGGGAACGCTTGCACGCGTTCCTCTGGGAGGCGGGGCCCCCCGCGAAATTCTCGAAAAAGTCCGGGAAGCCGACTGGTCTCCCGATGGCGGGAGCCTCGCCATCATCCATGAGGTGGGTGGGAAGGACCGTCTGGAATTCCCCATTGGCAAGGTCCTCGTCGAATCGGGAGGGTATCTCAGCGATCCCCGCATTTCCCCTCGAGGCGACCGAATTGCCTTTTTCGAGCACCCAGCAAAATACGACGATCGGGGCTCAGTGAATCTCGTGGACCTCCGAGGCAGGAGGACCATTGTGTCCGATGGATACTGGGCGCTGGAGGGGATGGCCTGGTCCCCCGACGGCGAAGAGATCTACTTCTCCGGCGGCGACCCGGGCGGCACCTACATCCCCTACGCCGTGACTCCGGACGGCAAGCGGCGCGCCCTGGTCCAGGCCCCTGGCGGGTTGACGATTCTTGACGCTGGAAAAGACGGACGATGGCTCATGACCCGAAATGATTCGAGTAGGGGTGTGATGGCCCGGGCTGCGGGAGAGCAAGCGGAGCGCGACGTTTCCTGGCTCAACCTGTCCATCCCAGTGGCGCTCTCCCCGGACGGCAAGGTGATCCTGATGGACGACGAGAGCGTGCTTGCCGGCCCCAATTATTCGGTGTGCATCCGCGGCACCGACGGGTCACCGGTTGTGCGGCTAGGGGAAGGAGCAGCGTCGGATCTCTCCAAGGACGGAAAATGGGCCCTCGCCTTCGTCCCCTCCAAGCCGCCCAAGCTGCTTCTCTACTCCACGGGAGCCGGCGAGACGCGCCATCTCGATCGGGGAAACATCGAGTTCTATCATTCTGCCACGCTGTTTCCCGGCGGCAAGAGCGTCCTGTCTTGCGGCAGCGAGCCGGGGCATCCCTCCCGCTGCTACCTCCAGGAAATCGCCGGAGGAGCGCCTCGACCCTTGACTCCTCCAGGCTTCGACGTCGCGTTGGTTTCACCGGACGGGAAGCTCCTGGCAGCCCGGGGAAGCGAGGGCCGGTGGGCGCTGATTCCTGTGGCCGGAGGTGAGCCCCGGGACGTGCCCTCCATGACGTCGGATGACTTTCTGGCAGGCTGGAGCTCCGATGGCCGTTTCATCATGGTCTATCGGACGACGGAAATCCCTACATCCCTGGAAAGGGTCGACCCTGACAGCGGCCGACGGGAGTCATTCCTGCGAGTCGATCCCCAGACGAAGGCCGGCCTCATCAGCATGGGGCCAATTGTTTTGTCGGCCGACGAAAAGTCCTACGCTTATGGGTTCCTCCGATACACCTCCCAGCTCTACCTCGTGGAGACCGCGCGATGACTCCGGCCGTCTGGTGACCGGAATTTGGTCTTCTTGACATTTGATCGGTAGAATCCAGCCCATCCGGTCCTTCAGCGGCTGTAGCGCCGACCAGGAGGTACTCCGATGCCTCGCCTCCGCTTCGTTCTGCCTTTCCTCGCCTGCCTCTCGATTCTCCTTTTCACATTAGCCTGTAATCAAAGTTCCGGTGGCACCCGCCATTCGTCGGGAACCGCCACGCTCAATGTTCGACTGACCGACGCTCCCCTCGATCTGTCCAATGTCCAGAGCGTCAATGTGACCCTGGCCGGAGTCATCGTCTACCCCGAGGATGATGACGTCGAGTTCGACATGCCGGAGGTGGGCAAGGAGATGGAGCAGGAATCCGCAGCCCGCCCCATCTCGCTGATGAGCCACCCCGCCACCTTCGATCTGCTGACGCTGACGGGAGGCGTCACGACGCTGCTGGCGTCCGGCGAGGTCCCAGCCGGGAATTACAGCCGAATCCGCCTGGAAGTCTCCAGCGCCGAAATCGTTTACCAGGATGCCACCACGGCCCCCTTGAAGCTCGAATCGAACAAGGTGGACGTCCCGATCCACTTCGATCTCACCGTTAAGGAGGATGCCAGCATCACCCTCGACTTCGATGCGGCGGCATCAGTCCAGGTGAATGAGACCGCCGCGGGAACGCTCATTCTCCGGCCGGTGGTGACGGCCAAAGAGACCGATTGAGTCAGCCGTGCCACAAGCCAAGCGGGGTGCTGCCGGCGGACCCAGGATGCTTGGGGCCCTGCTCGAGGTCTGGGTAGCCGCAGCGGAGAACGATTTTCCCAAACATCTTGAAAGGGAGAGCAGCATGAAAATCGGAGTTCTCGGGTCGGGTGACGTGGCGAAGACCTTGGCGAGCGGATTCCTGAGGCATGGTCACGAGGTGATGCTGGGAACGCGCACCCCGGCCAAGCTGGCGGACTGGTCGAAGCAGAATTCAAAAGGGCGGGTGGGCAGTTTCGATGAAGCTGCGAAGTTCGCCGATCTCGCGGTGCTCGCGGTCAAGGGAACGGCGGCGACGGAGGCGGTGCGCGCCGCCGGCGCAGCCAATCTGGCGGGAAAAACCGTCATCGATGCGACCAATCCGATCGCCGACCTGCCTCCCGTGAATGGCGTGCTGAGATTTTTCACCAATCTCGACGAATCTCTGATGGAGCGGCTGCAGCGGGAGTTTGCGGAGGTTCGTTTCGTCAAGGCCTTCAATTCGGTCGGCAGCCCGTGCATGGTGAACCCGGAATTCAAAGCCATCCGGCCGACCATGTTCATCTGCGGAAATGACGAGGCGGCGAAGAAATCGGCGGCGGGCATCCTGGAGCAGTTCGGGTGGGAAACGGCTGACATGGGAAAAGCCGAAGCGGCCCGCGCCATCGAGCCGCTCTGCATGCTCTGGTGCATCCCAGGCTTTCTGCGCAACGACTGGAAACACGCCTTCAAGCTGGTGAGCTAGGCCGGTTCGTTCTCACCCTTTTCTTTGAGGCGGCTGGTAAACCTTTCCCGGCGTCCCGCCAAGGGCCAGAATCACCACACCTTCGGTCCCCGGAGTGATTTTCCGCTTCTGCTCGTGCCCCACCCGCGCCAGCGTGCCCGGCTCGAGCTTCCAGGTTTTCCCGTCCGCTTCTAAGGTCGCGATGCCCTGAAGCACGACATAGACTTCCTCCTGCCCATCCTTGAGATGGTCGTGGTTCGGGTAATCGGCCCAATTCGGCGGAAGCCGGAGGATGTTCATGCCCCACGCCGTCACCCCGAGTCCCCTTCCCGCGTAGAGGAATTGCCCCTGATAGCTGTCCAGATCTTCAAAGCGCTTCACGAGTACGTCGGTCATGGGCCCTCCTGCTTGCGAGATTTGCGTTCCTGGATGATAGACACTGCACTGCCCCCGGGCACCCGGGAATGACTCCCGTTCCCGACGACGGCGTGCAAGGCTCTTCATTTTGCCATATCCTCCTGAAAATCGGCTGGGCGCGGGTGGCCGCTGTCGCCGTTGGTTAGCCGGAGCAGATTCCACCCATCTACGATCCGGACACGAAAGGAACGGGACCATGAATGAGCCCTACTTGGCGGAGGCGATCAAGATTCAATCGGTGTTTCACCCTTCGGATTTTTCGGACGCCAGCGAAGTGGCCTTCGCACATGCTTTGAAAACCGCGCTGGCCACCGGGGCCGACCTGAGCATCCTGCACGTCGTTCCCGGCCGCAGCGCCGATTGGCAGGATTTCCCCGGCGTCCGCGACACTTTGGAGCGGTGGAAGCTCATTCCGAAGGGAAGCTCCAAGGACGCGGTTCTGGAGCTCGGCATCGATGTCCGTAAGATCATCGCCTCGAGCCCCAATCCGGTGAGGGCGTGCCTTGAATTCCTCGGTAAGCACTCCGCCGATCTCATCGTCCTGGCGGTGCACCAGCGCGAAGGCCGCATGCGCTGGCTGGAGAAGTCGACGGGCGAGCCGATCGCGCGCGGGGCCGGGAAGATGACGCTGTTCATACCGCACGGAGTGGAGGGCTTCGTGTCGCGTCAGGACGGCTCGGTTCGACTCCGCTCGATCCTGATCCCGATCACCAGCAAGCCCCGCCCGCAGCCGAGCCTGGAAGCGGCCAGGCGCCTGGTCCTCGGCCTCAAGCTGCCCGCCGGAACCGTCACACTGCTCCACGTAGGGCCTGCATCCGAAATGCCAGCGGTGAGCCTTCCGGAAGACACGGGATGGAATTGGAGCTCTGTGGCGAAGGACGGCGAGCCGGTCCACGCGATCCTGGAGACGGCCGCCGAGCTCGCCGCTGATGTGATCGTGATGACGACCGATGGTCCCGATGGATTTCTGGACGGACTGCGCGGCACCACCTCCGAGCGGGTCCTGAGCAAGGCGCGTTGTCCCGTGCTCAGCCTGCCGGTCGGTTCCATGCTGGGCTGAATGATGCTAGATTAGCGAACCTTCGCGGAAGGGGTAAGGGAGACAGCGAAGCCGGGCGAGCGCATGGGAATGATTTTTCGCGACTGCGCCGGCGATCAGCATCGAGCAGGGCACTGCGGAGACCCGGGGATTTGATAAGCGGCCTGGCGCGAACAAGGCCTCGAGTATCGTCGGCACCGGTTTCCATACTGGTCCTGGCGAGTGTCCTCATCCTCGGATCGACCATCCTGCGAGCGGCAGAGACAGCCCCCGAGCCGCCGGCGCCCCCGCCTCGCGCTGAGGTGACCGTCGTCTGCGTCTCCCAGCCCGGCGAGCGCCAGCATTGCCCCGCCGACACGTCGGCTGGCATTGCCCTGTTGCAATCCACGGGATCGGCACCCTGCCTGCTCGGCAAGACCTGGGGCTACGACGATGAAGGCGTCTGGGTGTCGGACGGTTGCTCCGCCGAGTTCGTGGTCGGGAAAAAGCTGTCGGAATCAGCGGAGAAGGCGCAGACGAAGCAGAAGTCTCCGGAATACGTGCCCAATCAGGGATTCAGGCTCTACGAGGGTGAGAAGGGGCAGATCTACATGCGCCTCTACACCTACGTCCGTTACCTGAACCAGATGGGGCTGGATCCGACCTATACCGACTTCAACGGCAGCGTCCATGATGTCCAGCAGCGCCAGGACATCCAGCTGACCAAGGTGTTCATCCCCTTCTCCGGCTGGTTCCTGACTCCGAAGTTCCGCTATTACCTCTACGTCTGGTCTTCGAACGTCGCGCAGGGCGATCCGGCCCAGGTCGTGGCGGCCGGGAACATCAGCTACAATTTCAACCGCTTTGTGACCCTGGGCGGCGGCATCACCAGCCTTCCCACCACGCGGAGCACCGAGGGCCAGTTCCCTTACTGGCTCGGAGTGGACGATCGTCTGACCTCGGACGAGTTTTTCCGGGGGTCGTACACCACGGGGGTCTGGATCAAAGGCGAGATCACCACCAAGCTCAAATACATGGCGATGCTCGCCAACAACCTGAGCACCCTCGGCGTGAACGCCGCCCAGATCGACAATACGCTGAATACCTCGGCTTACTCGCTCGTATGGCTCCCCACGACCGGCGAATTCGGTCTCTATGGGACGTTCGGCGACTACGACTACCACGAGAAAGTGGCGACCCGACTGGCAGCTCACTACACCTACAGCCGCGAGGACAGACAGAACCAACCGGGAACCAACTCCATCGAGAACAGCCAGATCCGGCTGACCGACGGGAGCGTCATTTTCACACCGGACCTCTTCGGCCCCGGTATCAGCGTCAACCGGGTCACTTATGAAATGTCGAGCGTCGACGGCGGGATCAAATACAAGGGCTTTTCGCTGGCGGCTGAGTACTACTGGCGCTGGCTGAGCGACTTCTCCGGCCCCGGGACCGAAGGAATCGCTGACATCGACGACTATGGGTTTCAGGTGCAGTCCTCGGCCATGCTTGTGCGAGACAGACTCCAGATCTACCTGAGCGGCTCGCAGATCCGGGGCGTTTACGGCGACGCTTCGGAGCTGCGCGCGGGCTTGAACTGGTACTTGCTCAAGACGCGGGGACTGCGCCTCAACGCCGAGTGGATCGACCTGCGCCATTGTCCCGTGGGATACACGGCCGTTCCTTATCCCGTGGGAGGCAATGGCGACGTCATCAGCCTTACCGTTGAGATGAACTTCTGATCGCGGAGCGCGATTCGTTGAAAACTCAACGTCAAGAGAAGTCCCTGATCGGGCGCTGGCGCAAGCGGTCAAGGTCAATCACGGCTGGGTTCGCGCTCACCCTCGGTACCGCTCTGTTCCTGACCGCGCAACCGGCGGCGGCTCGTCCCAACCCGGCACCGACGTCGAAGCAAGGCTACCTATTCAACGATTCGCACTTCCACCTGACCAACTACATTCAGGAAGGGACCGACATCCACGATTTCCTGAAAATCATGGGGACCAAGGTCGGTCGGGTGGCCCTGTTCGGCATTCCCCTGCAGCAGATGTGGTCGTACGGCAACTCGGGCGACTTCGCGCCGACCTACTACCTGCAAACCGACGCGCCGCTCTACTATTACTCCTTCACCGACGCCTTCATCGCCACGGCCTATCGTTCGCTTTCCAATCAAGAGCAGACGCGATTCGATCCGATGATCACGGGGTTCAACCCCGCCGACATGTATGCCGCCGATCATATCCGCAGGGTGCTGAAGACTTTCCCCGGTGTCTTCTCCGGAATCGGCGAGTTCACGGTTCACAAGGAGTTCGTCTCGTCCAAAGTAGCGGGCGAAGCCGCCAGCCTGCTCAACCCCGCCCTCGATCGGATCCTCGACTTCGCAGGCGAAGCCGGGCTCGTGGTGCTCCTGCACAGTGACGTCGACATGCCGTTTCCCAAGCCAGGTCAGGACCCGTACCCGGTGCGGCAGCTCGCCGATCTTCTGAAGCGCCATCCCGGAACGACGGTCATCTGGGCCCACATGGGCCTCGGCCGGATCATTCACCCGGTCAAAGATCATGCCGGAATGCTGGAGCGCGGTCTGTCGAACCCCGAGCTGAAGAACCTGTACTTTGATATTTCCTGGGACGAGGTGGCCAAGTACCTGGTCGCCTCACCCGAGGCGCTACAACACTCGGCCGATCTCATCAACCGCTATCCCGACCGCTTCCTTTTCGGCACCGACGAGGTCGCTCCGAAGGACCAGGCGTCGTACCTGAAGGTCTACGACATGTACGCACCGCTCCTGGCCAAACTGACTCCGGAAACGCGGCAAAAGCTGCTCAAGGGGAATTACGAGCGGCTGTTCGACGAGGCCCGCCGGGAGGTGCGCGCGTGGGAAAAGGCGCATGCGGAAAAGCTCGGCCCTTAGTCGTCCGCGAGCGGGTCGCGGGCCATTCGATGTGCGTTCAACGGCTCTCAAAGGAGGAACCATGGCAGCAAAGAGTCAGGTGACTCGAACCGTGAGGGGATGGGTGCTGATCGCGGCCGCGAGCCTGGCGCTCGCAGGGATGGGCTCTACCCTGGCCTTGGCGCAAGAGGACAAGGAAAAGGACAAGCCCAAGATCGAGGTGTACGGCTTTGCTCAGCTTGACTACATCCAGGATCTCGACCGGGTCGATCCACTCTGGACGGATACGCTGCGTCCCTCGAAAATTCCCACCGTTGACGGCTTTTTCGGCGAGGACGGGCAGGCCTACCTATCGGCCAAGCAGAGCCGGCTCGGCGTGATGATGAACTTTCCCACCAGCAATGGAACCGTCTTCACGAAGTTCGAATTTGACATGTTCGGGGTTGGAGGGGACGCGGGCCAGACGACGATTCGGCTGCGGCACGCCTACGGACAGTGGAAAGAATTGCTCGCCGGGCAGACGAACTCTCTGTTCATGGACGGGGACATCTTTCCCAACGTCATCGACTACTGGGGCCCCGCCGGGATGGTCTTCCTGCGCAACCCGCAGATTCGCTGGACCCCAATCTCCGGCAAGCAGAACTTCGCGATAGCCATCGAAAAGCCATTGAATGACATTGATGCTGCAAGCGTCCGTGAGCTCGATCCCGACCTCGGCGCCTTAATTCAAGGCAGCCAGAAGATCCCGGACTTCACAGCCCAGTACAGACTGAATCAGCAGTGGGGACACCTCCAGGTTGCGGGCATCCTGCGCAAGGTCGGCTTCGACACGCCCAACACGCCCGACAACGAACCCAAAGGAAGCGAACTGGGCTGGGGGGTGGACGTGACCTCGGGCATCGACACCCGAGGGAAGGATCAGGTGCTGCTCGGCGTCGTCTATGGCCACGGGATCGCGAGCTACATGAACGACGGCGGTATCGACCTGGCCCCGGGCGGGACGCTTGCTGACCCGCATGCGGAAGCCGTGCCCCTGCTGGGCATTTCGGCCTACTACAATTGGTTCTGGGGCGAGAAATTCTCCAGCTCTTTCGGGGTCAGCCAGACGAAGGTGGACAACACTTCCCTGCAAGCCACCGATGCATTCCAGTGGGGCCGATATACCTCGGCCAATATCATCTATTACCCGACGAAGAACGTGTTCATCGGCGGCGAAGCGCTTTGGGGCCAGCGCAAGGATAACGACGATGCCACGGGGGACGACACGCGTGTCCAGATCTCGTTTCACTTCAGTTTTTCCACCAAGGACATCGTCATGGGTTTGAAAAGGGATGAAGATTAACGGGGAAGGAGAATCATGAGAGTCCAGCGTAACCGACACGCGGCAATAGCGCTGATCCTCCTGGGGATGGCCGCAGCAGGGTGCACAGGCATCCTCGCGCAAGCTCCGGCCAAGGCCGAGGTTGATGCCGCCATGAAGGCGGCCTACGCGAAGTACAAATCGCTTCAGGAGGGCAAGAACGCCGACTACATCCCGGCCCTCGCCAAGGTCGACCCGAACATTTACGGAATCGCCCTGGTAGGCGTAGACGGCTCCGCGTTCACGACGGGAGACGTGAAATCCGAGGTTTCGATCCAATCCATCTCGAAGGTCTTCACGCTGGCGAAAGTGATCCAGGAGCAGGGTCCGGAGGCAATCGCGAAGACCATCGGCGTGGACGCGACCGGCATGCGCTTCAATTCGATCGTCGCAGTCGAAATGGCCCAGAAGGCGCTTGGCGGCCCTGAGATGAACTCGCTCGTCAATCCCGGAGCGATCGCCACCACCAGCATGGTGAAGGGCGCGAACCGCGACGAGATCTGGAAGAGCCTCCTGGCCTTCTACTCCGAGTTCGCCGGACGGCCGCTCTCGGTCAACCAGGAGGTCTTCAAGTCGGAGTCCGACACCAACCAGCGCAACCAGGCCATCGGCATGCTGATGTACGCCTACGGGTACATCAAATCCGACCCGCAGCGGGCGACGGACATTTACACCGAACAGTGCTCGGTGAGCGTCAACGCGAAGGATCTGGCGACGATGGCGGCGACACTCGCGAATGGTGGAAAAAATCCGGTGACGGGCAAGCAGGTCATGAAAGCTCAGGACGTGCCGAAGGTGCTCGCCGTGATGGCCACCGCCGGCCTTTACGATGACTCGGGGAAATGGCTGTACCGGACCGGCCTGCCCGGCAAGAGCGGAGTGGGCGGCGGCATCATCGCCGTCTCCCCCGGCAAGTTCGGCATCGCGGTCATCTCGCCGCCGCTCGACGAGGCGGGCAACAGTGTCCGGGCGCAGAAGGCCATCGCCGACATCTCGAATGCCCTGGGAGGCAACCCATACGCCTCCAAGGCTCGCTAATCTCAGCGTCCTTCGGCGGCGCGCGCCAGCGCGCCGCCCACGGGCCAGGCATGCGTGGCTCGCTGCTCCTTCTCGCCTTCCTCGCTCTCTCTCTCATCGCCCTTGGCGCCCCTCATGCTGCGGAAGAAAAGACGGAGGAGGAGAAACCCCCGAGTGCTGCGGAGGGAAAAGGGGAAGAGGAAAAGCCCAAGAGTCCCTGGACAAACTCCACCGAGCTGAGCCTGGTCGTCACCAGGGGGAATGCGATCGCTCAGACCGTGGGGTTCAAGGAGACGCTCGAGTACAAGGCGAAAAAAGGCAACACTCGCTTCAAGCTTGACACTCTCCGTGCCGATACCAGCGACGATCCCTACCTCCTGGTCGAGCCCGGCATCGTGTTCGAACCCGGTGAGGTGCCGACCGGCTTTTCCACCATTGCGGTCTACCCCGGCACTGAGCCGGACGTGGAGCGCTACTTCATCGAGGGGCGCTATGAAGGCAATTTGCCCAAGAAGGCGACCTGGAACGCGGGCGCCAGCTGGGATCGCAATGAAGACGCCGGGATTCTCAGTCGCTACATCGGCTTCGGCGGACTGGGGCACACCTGGCGGGATCGCGACGATCTCACCTTCCGCACCAGCTACGGATTGAGCTACACCGATCGCCACGAGGACATTGAGGATCCGGAAAGGGAGGAGCGGTTCTTGGGAGTCCGCCTGACATCGGATTACAAGGACAAGTGGGGCGCGTCGACCACCTACGACAACGATTTCACCTTCAACATCAGCGTCAAGGATTACCAGGACTTCAACATCGACTGGACCCAGGGGGTGTCGGTATCTATGGGGAAGCACCTGGCCTTGAAGGTCAGCCTGCAATTCCTCTACGCGGGCGAGCCCGCCCTCGAGGAAGTCGATGTCATCGCCCGGGTGATACTGGTCGACCCGGATGGCATCCCGGGCAACGGCGACGAGTTCTTCGAGACCGTCGAAACAGGCGGCATCGAGATCACCACCGGCCAGGACACCCTACGCAAGGAGCCTCTCGACACCACCGTTCGGACGTCGCTGCAGATCACCTTTTGAATGAACGTCGACTAACGCAGGACTCCCAACCGGCCAGCGAAGCGCCTGAACAGCTCTCCGGCGGCGGCCCCCGGCCAGGCAATCGCCATCCCCACGACCATGGCGATCATCACCTCAATCGGCCAGAGATTGTGCGACGTCGGATCCCGGCTGGTCTCGACGACCATCCGGGCGAAGACCGCTCCGGGCGCGGCGAGCCCCACCGCCGTGGCACTGCGCCAGATCCCGACGCCGCTGACGAGAGGAAGGAGCACTGCCACCAGCGCGATCGGCAGCAGACAGTTTTGCAGGAGCGTGCTCGGCAGCGAGACCTTGCTGTAAGGAATCGTCCAGTAGGGCAGCCCGGCGGCCAGAAAACCTGCGGCGAATCCTGCCAGAACCCAGGCGGCACGCCTCGCCGTGTTCATCTGGGAAGCGTCGGGACGCTGTGGCGTGACGGGATTGCTCAAGGCTGATGTTTTCCAGCGATGGGGGCTCGCTCATCCACCATCCCCGTGGCGCTCCCTGCCGGAATGATCTTCAGCTCCGCCAGGTCGGGATCGGCGTCGCGCCATCCCTTTCGTGCCGCCTCGAACTCCCGGGCGGCGCCAGCCGTGTTCCCCTGATGCTGCAGGACCAGCGCCATGGCAAGATGGCTCCCACCATACGCCGCATCGTGATCCAGCATCTGCTTCGCCGTGAACTCGGCCAGGTCCCAGTCCCCCACTTCCCGGGCGCTGCGGGCCATGGATTCCAGGCGAAACAGCGCTTGCGACCAGGCGTCGGGACCCGGGATCGCGCGCATCGCCTGCTGCACGCTCTTCAACTGCTCGCGGCCCCGCGCTCCCTCGCCGGTCCGCAGAAGAATCTCGCCCTCGAGGGCCTCGACCCAGGGCTGTACTGCTGATCGTCGCGGCACGAGCCCGGCCGTCACGAGTGGAACTGCCTGCAGCTCCTGGCGCGCCGCGTCGAGCTCCACGCCCGCTTCCGGGACGCGCCCCAGGCCGATCAGCGCCTGGCCCGCCAGGGAGTGGCCTGCGGCTCTGGACTGGGGATACGACGTTCGCGTCATGGCGCGCGCCGCCTCCAGGGCCTCCTGGTACCGGCTTCGATGAATCAGGAAATTAGGAAGCTCCCTTGTATTGAAGGCGCGATAGGCGTCCACCGCCTCCAGGCTCGCCGCTTGGCGCATCGTCTTCTCGGTGAGCTTCATCTGACCCTTGTACTCGTAGCAGGTCGCCAGCAGATCGAGGTTGTGACCGTGGTGCCAATCGAGGCTTGGGCTCAGATTCTCCTTTGCGTAGTACTCGAGCTCCAGCGAGTTCACTTTGAGGAACTGGGTGATCGCGTCGTCCACCCGACCGACCCGCCTCAGATCGTGCCCCCACATGTGCGCCGCGTGGGGGATGGATGGCGCCAGGCGCGCGTAGACCTCCCCGTGCTCCAGCGCCTTGTCGATGCGCCCAATGGTCTCGTAGGAATGGACGAGGTAATGATGGGCCGAAGACTGATTCGGCGCGAGCTGAAGGACCCTCTCATAAAAAGCCACCGACCCGGCAGTGCCGCGCTGGCCCCTGCCCGAGGCATTGGATTCCTCCGCATTGCCTCGCAGCAGCCAGAGCTGAATATCCTCGAGATCGACTCCGAGGGCATCGTCGATGGTCTTCTTGTAGGCGAGCAAAGCCGACGCGTCGTCCAGCTGCTCCATGGCCGCGAGCTGTTTCTCGCGAATCGCGATGCGGCGACGCTCCCGGTCGCTGGCCTGGGATGCCAGGGACTTCGCCTTCTCGAAGAACTGCTTCGCCGCCGCGGGATTGTCGAGCCCGGAAGCGACTCGGCTCAGCCCGACATAGCCCATCGCCAGCTTCGGGTCGATCCGAAGCGCCTGATGGAAGGATCGGGCCGCCTCGATCCAGACATACGATTCCAGGTAATTGAGGCCCTGGTCGTAGAAGGCCTGGGCTTGAGGCGAATCGGTGGAGACCGAGTCGTGGGAATTGCCGATCCCGCTTCGCAGGGTGACCGGTCGATGGAGAATTTCTTCCGGTACGTAGCTGGGCGGCGCAGCACAGGCCGCATGGGGGTCTTCCTGCGCCGCGACCGTCAGGCTCCCCGGTACGAGGACGGATATCAAGATCAGGAGCGAATGGATGGGTCTCATCGGACATCCCCAATTTCGGGCCATTCTATAACAGCGGCTGGACGATCGAGCGAGGGCACTGCGAGCGTGATCACCTGGGGTCACAAGGGCCCCGGATCGTCTCAGGCAAGGCGGTAGCGGCGATACCAGTAGCCGATCCGTCCCACTTCGCGAAATCCGGCTCTCCCGTACATGCCAAACCCCTGCCCGGAGGAAATCAGAACGCACGCCGTCGCGCCCAGACCGCGGGCAACTTCGCAGGCATGCCGCATGAGCGCCGTGCCAATCCCCTGCCGGCGTATCGCCGGGAGTACGCCGACATCGTGTACGCCGGCGGTGCCCTCCTCGAGGAACAACGTGCAAGCCCCGACCGGAACCCCTTCCCGGAATGCCGCGAGGTCCCAGAATCGCCTGGGGCGCAGGGCCACCAGATGGGCCTGCCGGGCCAGCTCGAAACGGCGCATGGGTGTCCTGATGGGCCCGTAACAGGGATGCGGGAATTTCAAGAACAGCTGGTAATCCTCTACGACTTGAAACGTGAGTCCGCGCATCTCCCTCTCGGGCGTGTCCGGCGCGCTAAGCTCTCGATGCATCGCGGGAAAGTGCTTGCGGCAACGAAATCCACGCCTCCGGAGTCGCACATTCAGGTCGGGCGGTGTCGCGAAGGGGCTTACCCAGAATCCGCCGCCACGCTCCGTATCACAGTATCGATCGGCGATGCGATCCAGTCGCTGGTCGGCGGTACCGGCCGTGAGGCGCAGCCGGGCCGCGCAGTTTCCCCACACCCCCCCGGGCTGGATCGCCCAGATGACATCGGAATCGGCATGGACCTCATATCCGGGGACGGTCGCATGGGCGGCCAGGTAACGTGCCTGCTCCGCTTCCACCGCAGCCAGTGGCTCCGCATCGAACACCGGGATGGCCGGTGGGCACCGCACCATCGATTCAACCGTCCGCTTGGGTCATGGGGGCGTGCCGCCCCCGGTGCGCCGCGTCGAGCCTGGCCCGGTTCCCTGGGGTGCTCGCAGCGACAGCCGATACAGCAGCAGAGCGGCGCGTTTCGTCTGGATGGAAAGGGTCGAGAGGTCGGCGGTCTCGCCGGGGGTATGACCATCGCGCCCCTTCAATCCCACGCCATCCAGAATCATCGGCACTTCCCCGGCCACGAAGGCGACGTCGGCCGCTCCGGCCTTGTCGGGGCTCACCGCCGTCACCGGGCCGAAACCAAGATCCCGGCTGGCCTGATCGTACAGGCCCAGCAAGGCGTCGTTCCCCTCGCTCGGAGCCAACGGCGGGTACCCCTCATCGAAATGGATGCTCGACTCGGTGTGCGGCAGGGATGCCTCGACGATTTCCTGCATGCGGCGCCGGGTGCTGCTGAACTGCTCCTCGGTGAGCGCACGCAGGTCTCCGCTCATCTCCGCCCGCTCCGCGATGATGTTGCCCTTGCCGGCGGCCGTGCCACTCCCCTCGGCCGGGTCGAACTCGACTCTCGTCCCGCCCAGGATCGTGCCCGGATTGAACGTCAGGTGCGCCTCGCCGGCGAGCTGCTCGCGGAAAGCCTCGAGTATCCGGGCCGCTTCGAAAATGGCTCCCGCCCCCACGTCCTCACGAAAGATCTGCGAAGAGTGCGCCGCCCTTCCCTTCACGCTGATCTGCCAGGAGGTGGATCCGCGCCGCGCCGTCACCGCATGCTGCAGCTCGCCGTCCCCGTCCTCGAAGCCGATGGCGAACTCGGCGCCATGTGCCGCCGCCACCAGCGCCGTCCGGGCCTCCTTCAGAGGGCGGCCGCTGTCCTCCTCGTCCCCGGTCATCACTACGACAACGTTCATCTTCTTGAGCAGACCGGCGGTGTCCAGCGCCTGCAGCGCGGCGACCACAATCACGTCGCCCCCTTTCATGTCGATGATTCCCGGCCCGCGCGCCTCATTCCCGCCCGTGCGCTGGAACTCCTGGAAGGGGCTGCCGGAGTCGAACACCGTGTCCAGATGCCCAATCAGCAGGATGCGGGGGCCGGCTCCGGGATGCTCCGCGATGAGATGCCCGGCTCGCTCGAAGCCGGACCCATCCACCCACCGCGCACGGAAGCCGAGCTGTCCGAGCTCTTCCTCGAAGATTCTTCCGACCTCCCTCACCCCCGCCAGGTTGTGCGTCCCGCTGTTGATGTTGACCACCCTTTCGAGCAGCGCCAGCGCCGCCGCGTTCTGCGCGTCGATTTCGCCGATCAGCCGGCGCTCCACCCGGGTGAGCGAGGGTCTCGCTGCGGTCGCCTCGGAGCCGGAGGCTGCCGCGCACAGCGACAGGACCGCCATCAAGGCCAGACCCGCCACCACTCGCGCTCTCATCCTAGGATTCAATCCAGCCGCTCCAGCGCAATCGGGGGGGAAGGGATGATTCGGCGGCCTCTCAGGCGCCGGCAGCGCCCAGGTGCTCACGAGCGAGCACTTCCGCGGCCACCCCCGCCAGGGTCTCCGCCACCTGGGCCACCAGGACGTAGACGCGGATGTTGTTGCCTTCGGAATCCGCCGGAAACAGAAAGAATCCCTCGCGGTCCGGTCGATGGGAAAGGGTGTAGCCGCACATCAGCTCGCCGTCCTTGAAGCGCACCGCGAGCTTCTTGCCGTGAGTCGTCGCGGCGGGGGCCGCGATGAAGCCGCGAAGATCCTGGCGCTTGGGATTCCCTTCGAAGCTCTTCACGAAGAAGACTGCCTTGAGAAGCCCGCAGCGAACGTCGACGGCCGGGCCGCCGCCCAGCGGCTTGATGTGAAAGCTGGGACGATTCGGATTGAAGTCCTGCGTGGTCCCCTTGAGCATCTTTCCGTCGATGTAATGAGCCACCACCTGCGGGAAATCGGCCATTCGAGCCTTCCTCCGTCGCTCCTTGGGGTTACTTTCTTATGAATTTCCGCAGGAAAAGAACGGGGGTTGCTTTTCCACGCGGGGCTCCATCATTGGAGCCACAATTCTCGAATGAACTGCTCCTGCTTTGAAATCGCATCCTCGCGGGCGACCGGGTCGGGATCGTAGTCGTCTTCCTGGTTTTCAAGATTCCGAGTCAGCAGGTGGCCGAGCCCTGGGTAGAGGATCAGCTCGCATTGGGCTCCGGTCGCCTGGACCTCCCTGCAGAAGCGCCGCGCACCGGAGAGCGGCGTCAAGGTGTCCGCTTCGCCCTGCACGATGCATGTCGGGGCGACGTGCGCGGGCACCCGATTGACCGGGGAGTAATCAGCCGGCTGCGCGCGCCCCTGCAGCAATTTGCGAAACCAGTTGTCGCCCGACAGATCGAGCGCCGGTGACCACAGGAGGAGCAGGTCCGGCCCTCCATTGGCGAATCGGCCCTGGCTGTTGCCGCATCCAAGCGTGGCTGCCGCGGCCACCAGCTGGCCTCCCGCCGAAACACCATATCCGGCGATTTTTCCTGCCTCCACCCGGAGGCGGCGATGATTCTGGCGGACCCACTGGAACGCATGACAGGCATCCGAGAGGGCTTCGATGGGAGTGCTGGTGCCCTCCGAGAGTCGATATTCGATGGAGATCGAGACCAAGCCCAGACGGGCAAAGCTCTGGGCCCTATTGAAGGTCCAATCGGCACTTCCGGCCGACCATCCGCCCCCGTGAAAGAGAAGGACGGCCGGCGAGCGGCTCGGGACCGATGGCGGGAATACGTAAGCCTTCAGGCTCTTGCCGCCGACCTCGCGGTAAGTGTAGCTGGAGGGCTCCACCGGTGCCGAAGAGCCAGCCGGTTGGCTGCGGTGTCGGGCCGGTGCACAGCCGGCGAGCAGGACGAGGCCTACCCAGGCAGCCACGGACCATCGGACGCGGCCTGACGTCTGCACCCTATGTGCTCATTTCCTCGCGTATTTCCAGTTGCGGGACTTGCCTTCGGTCATCCATTCGACGGCCGTCTCCAGCCGGCGCTTGCGCGTCTGCTCGCCCTTGGCCTCGGTCACCCATTCCACGTATTCCTTCTTGTGGCTGTAGGGGAATCCCTCGAAGGTCGTCAGCGCCTTTTTGCTCTTCTTCAGCGCCGCCAGGAAAAATTCCGGAACGTCCAGGGTCCGTTCTCCCTTGGGTTTGGCTTTCATTGGGCGCTTGACGCCGTCGTCGTTCAGCGCCACGGCCTCCTTGACGTAGCGCAGCAGGCGCTTCTCGTCCGGCAGATCCGCGAGCCTGGTAATGCGGCCGAACTCCCCCATGGCCGACTCCCGCGTGTCCGCAAGCGCTTTGTGCTGTTTCGCCAGTAATTCGCCTTTCCAGAACCCGAAGGCGCAATGGGCCTTGAAGGAGGCCATGCTGCAGAGGATTCCCTTGTACATGAAATGCGGGAATCCCCACTTCAGCTCTTCCTGCACCTCCGGACAGCCCGCATGCACCACCGACCGAAGATGTTTCAGGATTGGCTTGGCGAAATCGGCCGATTTCGCGATGTACGCATCGACACCCGGATGCTTCTTCCCCATGGGAGCTTCCCCTCAGCAAGGACTTGCCTGATTACGATGAGACGGGATGACCGGCGATTCTCGTCGCTATTGTCCCGAGATCCGGTGAGCGGCGTCAAGCGAGGAGGCCCGACTCCGTGGCCTTGCGATAGACGAGATCAGCCGCCATCACGTCTTCCACCGCAACCCCGACCGACTTGAAGAGAGTGATTTCCGCGGCTGACTCGCGCCCGGGGCGCGCCCCGGAGATCACTTCACCGAGCTCCACCGGGACTTGCCCGCAGGCGATGACATCGCCCGATTCGCGGGTCGCAGCCTCCCGCGAGTCGACGTAGAGGCGCGATCGGCGCAGCACCTCATCGTCCAGCTCCCTCCAGTCGGGCCTGCAGGCGCCCACGGCATTGACGTGCGACCCGGCTTCCAGCCACTCTCCGAGCAGCACCGGTTTCTTGGACGCTGTCACCACAACGACCACGTCGGCACCCCTCACCGCATCGGCGGCCGATGCGGCGGCAATGACTCCATGCTGCTCCGCGAAGGCGCGGGAGTTCCTGGGACTCCACACGCGGATTTCCCGGAAGGTGCGAACCAGGCGCAGCGCCTCCAGGTGACTGTGCGCCTGTACCCCTGATCCCAGGATCGCCAGCACAGAGGCCTGCGGCCGCGCCAGGAGCTTGCTGGCCACCGCGGAGGCGGCCGCCGTCCGCATCTCGGTGATCAGCCGCCCGTCCATCATGACGAGCGGCTCCCCGGTCTCCGGACGAAACAGCTGAATCACCGCATGGTGGGTGGGGAGGCCCTGATTGTTCGGGTAGAACGTGACGAGCTTGGCGCCCAGCGCTTTGTTGTAGGCGGGCATCACGCCCATGAAGCCTTGATGTGTGGCGACCGGCACCACCTGGCGGACCGGCTGCACCGCCCTGCCGCCGGAAAGGTCCGCCAGCGCTCCTTCCATGGCCGGTATCAAGTCCACCATGCGCAGAAGGCGCCTGACAGCGGCCTCATCGAGAAAAACCAAGCCTCCTCCGCTCCTGCAGGCAGCCAGACCGCAGCTTCGCCTGATCCATCATCCGGGACGATCTCCGCAGCTTCTACCGGCTCTCCATCAAGGCGCGCCTGGCAGCCGCCAGCTCCCGTCGCTTTTCCTTGTCGACCTTCGGATAGTTGAGATCGAGCCCGTCCAGCGCGTCGATCACCGCCGCGGCCACCACGACGCGGGTGAACCACTTGTTATCCGCCGGCACGACGTACCAGGGGGCGTGTTTCGTGGAGGTGTTCCGGATCATGTCCTCGTAGGCCTTCATGTAGTCGTTCCAGAATCCCCGCTCTCTGGCGTCGGCAGCGGAGAACTTCCAGTTCTTTTCCGGATTCTCGAGGCGCTCCAGGAACCTCCGCTTCTGCTCCTGCTTGGAGACGTGGAGGAAAAACTTGCGAATGACGATGCCGTTCTGCGTCAGATAGCGCTCGCAGTCCCGGATGTCCCGGAATCGCTTGTCCCAGATGTCCTTTCCAATGACCTCGGGGGGGAGCTTCTGCTTCTGGAGAAACTCCGGATGCACCCGCACCACCAGAGTCTCTTCATAATAGCTGCGGTTGAAAATGCCGATGCGGCCGCGCTCGGGCAGACACCTCATGCAGCGCCAGAGAAAGTCGTGGTCCAAGTCCTCCGAGGTGGGCGCCTTGAAGGAGTAAATCTGGCAGCCCTGGGGATTGACGCCGGACATCACGTGTTTGATGGCGCCGTCCTTGCCCGCCGCATCCATGGCCTGGAAGATGAGCAGAAGGGCCCAGTTGTCCTGCGCGTAAAGCATGTCCTGGAGCTTGGCAAGCATCTCGACGCCATTCGCCAGCGCTTCCTTGGCGCGCGGCTTGTCCTCCGAGGTGAGATCCAGGGTGTCGCCGGGGTCCACGTCCTTCAGGCGAAATCGGTCCCCGTCAGTGACCTGAAAAGGCTCCGAGATCTTGCGCGCCCGCTTGATCAGCTCCTTCATCTTCTTCATCGGTCCGACTCCCTTCCTTCTCTTCGGCACCTCGGCAGATGGCCCATCATACTCTCAGGGCTTGACTGGCCCCGAAGCAAGAGTATCGTTGGTGCATCCGATTGAGCAACCCCCTGCAGTGGAGGGCGCCATGTCCATTCGACCCATCAAGCGACTCATCAAGGCGAAGCCGACCCTGGAAGGCGCGGGCGTGCACCTGCGACGCGCTTTCGGGTTCGGCAACACGTCCGACTTCGACCCGTTCCTCCTCCTGGATGATTTCCGCAACGACCGGCCCGAGGACTATCTGGCGGGCTTTCCCTGGCACCCGCACCGGGGTATTGAGACCATCACTTACGTTCTCGCCGGAACCGTCGAGCACGGCGACAGCATGGGGAACCGCGGCGCGATTGCCGCCGGGGACGTGCAGTGGATGACGGCGGGGAGCGGAATCATCCACCAGGAAATGCCCAAGGGCGATCCCAAAGGCCGGATGCACGGCTTCCAGCTGTGGGGAAACCTTCCCTCCTCCCTGAAGATGATCGCGCCGAGGTACCAGGAGATCAAGGCAGTGGAGATCCCGGTAGCGACCGAGGATGACGGGACCGAGGCCCGGATCGTCTGCGGCAGTTTTTGGGGGAAGAGCGGGCCGGTCGAAGGGATGGCAGCCGACCCGATTTACCTGGACGTCACGGTGCCGCCGGGAAAGCGCAAGACCTTGCCGGTGGAAACCACGCGCCACGCCTTTGCCTACGTTTTCGCGGGGTCCGGGAAGTTCTGCAACGCGTCGGGCCCCCTCTCAGTCCCGACCGAAGGGGTCGGGTGGGCGGACACGGCGCCTCCGACGGAAGCGGAAGACCGATCGCTGGTGCTCTTCGACCGCGGTGACGAGGTCACGGTGCAGGCCGGGGAAAAGGGGATCCGATTTCTCCTGGTCTCGGGAAAGCCGCTCGCAGAGCCGGTGGCCTGGTACGGCCCCATCGTGATGAACACCCAAGAGCAGCTCCGGGAGGCCTTCGAGGAGCTTCAGAAGGGGACGTTTCTGAAGACGCAATCGCCAAGGTGAGAGGCGTGCCCTCAGCCAGATAGGCGCGCTCGCACGGCCTCGACGACTTTCTTTCCCGAGGGGAGAACGCCGAGCGCTGCCAAGGCCCCTGCGTCGATGATGCTCTCCCCGTCCACCAGCACCTTGAACTCACCATAATGGCCTTTGACCATCTCCACTTCGGCTCCCAGCTCGCGGCGGAGCCGCGCCGCCACCCGGACGGCGTGAAGACCGGAGATTCAATAGGCGCAATAACGAATGGCAATGCGACTCATGCAGTCCTCCTCTTGGCTTAGATGAACCTTTTCAGACGGGGCCAGGCTTCGCGGATCGTGATCTTGGGGCGCCGTGCGATGGAAACGTCCAGGCCGCGCTCGTAGGGCATCGACCAGGGCGAATGGGTCTGCCCGACGATCTCGATGTCTTCGAAAAACTCCGCGTTGTCCTCGCGGTCGCCTCCGATGATGATGAGCACGTCCCAGTCGTCGTTTCCCGGGCCCCAGAGCCAGTAGCTGTTGTGACCGCTGAGGGCGCGGGGAAGGCCCAGCTTTCTCCCCAGGACGTCGACCGCCCCCGCCTCGCCGTAGTTCTGGCCGAACACCCGGCAGCGCAATCGCTCACCCTGCGTGAGCTGCCCATGCGCCTTTGCAACCAGGGCGACCAGCTCGTCCCATCCAAACATGTCGGCGTAGTGCTGGGGCAGCAGCCCCATCTCATGGCGCTCTTCCGTGTGAGGCGACAACCCCAGAGCAGCCTGATATCGCAGGAAGGTTTCTACCGGCAGGACCGGCAGAGCCATCGGCACCGCGACGAGACCCAGCCCCGACACCAGCACGGCCAGCGCCGGCCGCAGCCACCGCCTGCCGGAAGGTGACGACAACCGCTCCAGCGCCACTCCTCCCAGCGCCAGGAGCATCGGATAGGCGACCGCCAGATAGGAGGCGCGGCTGCGCCCGCTGGCGATGAGGATTGCGAGGACCGTCAGGTAGATCCACACCAGCACGCGCCAGCGCCGCCCTCCCCGGGAGAACAGCCCGAATAGAATTCCCGCCACCCATACGGGCAGGGAGCCCGGGTTCATGTCGAGGACCTGGCCCAGCAGGAAGCTCAACGGCGAGACGTCCACCATCTTCCGGGCGGTGGCGTTGCGCATGAATTCCAGGGTCGGCCAGCCGTGCTGCACTTCCCAAAAAACGTAGGGCAGGAACAGCGCTCCGGCGATGCCTCCCGCCAGCCACGGCCCGATCCTGAGCAGAACGCGGCGATGCGGAGTGAGGATCAAGCCGACGAACAGCCCCGCGCCGAACCAGAGCATGCTGATCTTGTTCAAAAGGCCCAGTCCGATCACTGTCCCCAGCGCGACCCAGTGCCACGCTCCTCCCCCGTCCAGCGCGCAGACCAGAATCCAGGTCGCGAGAGTCCAGAAGAGCAGATCGAAAGCGTTCATGGAAAAGTATCGGTCCTGGCCGAGGAACACCGGGGACATCAGGGCGCACAGCGCCGCGAGCCCCTGGGCAAATCCGCCGCCACCCAGCCGGCGCGTGATCAAGCCCACCAGGAAGATGGTCATCACTCCGGCGAGTACCGGAAGGATGCGCACCGCCACCAGCGAATTGCCGAGCACGGCGCGCACCACCGCCAGGATGGCGATGGACAGCGGCGGGTGATCGACATATCCCCAGTCGAGGTGCTCGGTGCTGGCCAGGTAATACAGCTCATCCCGGAAGTAGCCGTATTGATTGATGGCCACCAGGTGCAGCAGCAGCTTCACGGCAGCGAGCGCGCCCAGCGTGCGCACCGCCAGCTTCGGCGCGGGAATCGCCTCGACCGCGGCGTTGTCCTGCGATGTCATGATCGGCATGTCCCTTTGCCTCCGGGCGCCCTACGAGGACTGTCCCTCCAGGCGCGATGCGGGCTGTCCCCTCTTGACCCAGACGTACACGGGGACACCGGCCATGAGGAGGAGGAAGCCCCAGTAGACGGCCTCCTGGCCCGAGCCGGCGATGGCCCAGAACGAATAGAGAAAAGCCAGAATGGCGACCAGCACCGAGCCGGTTTTCCGCGATCCGCCGGAAGCCTCCCGCTCCTGTCGCAGCAGGGTCCACTCGGCGAGCGACGAGAAAAGATACGGCACGAGGCAGCTGAGCGTGGCCAGGAGTATGGAGAACGTGAAGAGCTGTACCAGCGAGCGCGAGTAGTTTGCGGCGACCAGCAGCGTCACCAGGACGCTCGAGCCAACCAGAGCCATCACCGGCGTGCCATTCTTGGAGACGCGCGCAAAGACTTGGGGGAAGAGCCCGTCGGCCGCCAGGGCGAGCGGAATCTGTCCCTGGATCAGGATCCATCCGTTGAGGGCGCCGAAGCAGGAGATCACGGCGCCAATGCCCACGGCATAGCCCGCCCAGCTCCCGGCCAGCACGCCCGCGGCATCCGCGAAGGGGGCGGTGGAAGTGGCGAGGCTCGCGGGAGTGAGGATCCCCATCACCACGACGGTGGTGCCGACGTAGAGCAGCGCCGTCAGCACGGTTCCGAGCAGCGTCGCCCGCGGGATGGTCCTTGCCGGATCGGCGATGTTGCCCGCCGGAATCGTCGCGGATTCGAGCCCGAGAAAGGCCCACAGGGTCAGCGACACGGTCGCCGTGGCGGCCGAGAAGGCGCTCGTTCCGGTGGGATTGAACGGGACGAAGTGGGATGGATCGAACCGGGTCCATCCAAAGACGACCAGCGCCACCAGCGGCAGGATTTTCAGCACGGTCGTGACCACCTGCATTCTCCCTCCGGCGCGGATTCCCAGGGCATTGACCGCGGTGAGCAGCCAGATGGTGGCGAGCGCGGCCAAGGCCGCCTGGACGGGATGGCTCGCCAGCGAGGGGAAGAAGATCGTCAGGTAGCTGATGAACGCCACCGCGATGGCCGCCACGGCTGCCAGCACGGAAATCCAGTAGCCCCACGCCATCAGGAAACCGGCCAGATCCCCGAACGCCAGCCGCGTGTACGCGTAGGGCCCGCCGGCCAGAGGCGCCCGCCGGGCGAGGCTGCAGAACACCTGGGCGAGAAGCAACGCCCCCACGGTGCTGATGAGCCAGCCTACCAGGCTGATGCCCCCGTAGGGGGCAAGCGACGCCGGGAGCAGGAAGATCCCGGAGCCGATCATGTTCCCGATGACCAGCGAGACGCAGGTCCAGAATCCCAGCTCGCCGGCTCGAGACTCGGTGGCCCGCGGGGCCAGAGCGCTCACGGGCTGCTCTTGAGGATGACCGAGAGGAGGTCCTCCGTGCCGGGGATTCTTTCGAGCCGCGGGTACTTGGCTCCGCTGTGATAATCCAGCGTGCAGGTGCGAATGTACTCGCCGTTTTCCAGGATCAGCTCCAGAGGCTTGATCGAGTTCCTGGTAGCGGCGACGGCGGCGCGCAGCATGTCGTCCGGCGAGTCTCCCGTCCATCGGCGCCCGTTGACTGCCAGGATCTTCATGTTGGGCCCCACGCCACCGCGATAGGCAGCCCTTCCTGGAATCACATCCACGATGGTGCCGTCCTCCGCGACCACCATGCCCAGCGAGGCGCTCAGGTCGATCTGCTTGTTGCGCTTTTCGTACGCACTCTGCAGCGGGGAGGGGGTGTCGGCGTAGGCCAGGCGCCAGCCGCTGCGCTCCACTCCGGCGGTCGGGGGCTTGGGCGAGGTGGAATCGAGCCGCTCTCGAAAGAAGCCGGCCCAGTCGTAAGGCATGACTCGGTTCATGCCCTGGACCACGTCGTCAACCGTGTAGGGCACGACCATCGGAGGCCCGCTCTTCCCCCCGCAGAAGGACTGGACGAAATCCTCCAGCGACTTGCTGCCGCCGGTTTTTTCGCGGATCAGGGTGTCGGCATCCAGCCATATGAGGGAGGATTCATCGTAGAAATCGGTGGAGCGCCGCCAGGACTCCCAGTCCCTGCGGGCCTCGTAAAGCAGCTGGGCCGAAGTGGCGGTGTCTTCCAAAGGCCGCCAGGTGCGCCCCGCGTGATCACCCGCCCATTGCACGATCATGGCCAGAGAATCGCGGTACTCTTCCTGGGTCCACAGCCCGCTGCGCTCCGCCAGGAGCTGGCCCAGGTACTCCGTGAGACCCTCGTAGACCCACAGGAGGCTCGTGCGCATGGGCTGCTGGTAGTCCTGGGTGATGATGTCGGCCGGACGCCGGTACTTCCCGTTCCAGGAGTGCACGAACTCGTGCGGCAGCAGCGTGGCGTGGGTCGGGCGTTCATTCGCGTCGAGCAGGCCTCGCTCGGGCATCCGATCGTCGCTCGATTCGTGATGCTCCAGTCCGAAGTGGGCGATGCCGTCGCTCAGCGCCAGGAGAAAGCGATAAGAGCGATAATGGTGCGCTCCGAACAGGGCCCACGCCTGCGTCACCAGACGATCGTAGGCGTTCTTGGTTGCCGGAGGGATCTCCAGCGCTTCCTGGCCTTCGGCAGCCATCTCGACGAAGTGGGGCGCGTCGAGCTTGGGGCCGATGGGCACCTGCCGGAAATGGGCTCCGGCAATCACCGGGGAATCGATCAAGGTTTCCAGGGACACGGCCTTGAAGAGGATCCGCCCCCCGGAGGATGAATCGACCGGTAAGGCCGTGCCGAATTTCCAGCCGGCCGGCAACGTCAGGCTCGCCCGGAAAGGGATGTCCCGCACCGGCGTTCCCGCGGGATAGAGCAGGACCTGGTTCCAGTTGAAGGTGGCGAGCTCGGAAGTGGAAGAGGCCGCCGAGCTGAAGCCCTCCGCCGTGGCGGGGGGCAGCAGGAAGTCGAGGGTCACCTCCAGCGCCGTGGCCCCGGCGGGCACCTGGCAGTTGAAGGTGAACATGTCGGCGTCGTCGCGCTTCCAGGGAACGCTCTTGCCGCCAGCCGATAGCCTCAAACCCGCCACATCGGTGATGGGGCCGGTGGGGCCGTGCTCTCCCGGAATCCACTTGGGGTAGTAGAGAGTCATCGCCCCGGGCTTCGCCGGAATCGCCAGCTTGGCGTGCAGAATCTTCCGGCCGACGTCTGTGGCGTCCAGGTCCAGCGTGACCGTCCCGGCACGGGGTGGCGCAGCGCCGGGCGACTGGGCTTGTAGAAAGGGCTGGGCCAGGAAGGAATCGACCCCGAGACATAGTGCCAGCACCAGGAAGAGGCGGGTCCGCATCGGCGCGCTCCTGAGGCGATGAAGCCGGTTTTTGGAGGCTGGGGCATGAGCGCCGCGATATTAACCCCTTGCGCGAGGAGAATTCAATCCGCACCGGAGCCGTTCGAGGGTTGATAACCGGCGACCTGATGGCTCCCCCTGTGCTAGGATGCAATTCCAAGCGCCAGCCAATCCTGGGGAGTTCCCGTATGCCTACACTTTTTTTGAAGCACAAGGTCAAGAGCTACGATTCCTGGCGACCGGCCTACGATCGACATCTCGTCGCGCGCGCCCAGGCGGGCCTGAGAGAGGTGGGAGTTTTTCGGGATGCGAAGGATTCCAACGACCTCTTGATCGTCTGGACCACCGACAACCTCGTCCAGGCCAAGTCCTTCCTCAATTCCTTGGAATTGAAGAGCAAGATGAAAGAAGCCGGCGTCGTCAGCGAACCCGAGGTCTGGTTCGCCGAATAGCACCCCTCCGGGCCTGACGAACGCACCCGCCTACCATGGACCCGCCTGCTCGTTCCAACTCCACCGCGGGAAACGCCCGCCAGCTTGCTAGCTAGGCACCCGGCCAGAGCAGGCGAAACGTCAACCCAGTCAGTACTGCATAGATCACGCTGTCGAGCAGCGCGCGCGCCGTATTGGACCAGGGCTGACCCTTCCAGATCGAGTCGCTGACGTGGGAAAGGCCATAGGCGGCGAAGGCCACGGTCCCGGTGACGCGCATCACCAGCATCCCGTCCATGCCGGGCATCAGGGTGATTCGGGCGACGTAGGCCGCGGTGAAGCTGACGAAGAGGCTGAAGGCAAACCAGAGGCCGAGGAGCTTGCCCATTGCGATCTGCCCGTTCGGGTAGAGGGTAATGATCGCCACGGGGCCCTTCTCATATTTCGCCTTGATCGCCGGATCCTGCATCTGCTTCATATCCTCGCAATACGGCGTGACGTAGACGCCCGGTGCGGCGCCAGCCTTGCCGAGCGCCTCGCGGACGATGTCCTCGCTGGGGAGCCCCCGGTGATCGGCGCGGTGGTACTTGAGCACCATGTGAAGGATCGAGCTGCCCAGGAAGACGACGACGGCGGAGACGATCACCGGGATCCAGAGGCTTCCAAAAGGCATCGCGGCACCTCCTGAATGGGAAGATGGTGAAGTGGGGGACGCCCGTGGGGCTGGCAGGATTCCAGAAGCGCCGCAACCCTCGCGAGGGCGAACGGGCGCATTCTGTGCCAGCGCGAGCAGCAGATCAAGCGGCAGGGAGGCGACCTCCCCACGGTGACTCCTGCAAGGTTGCGCATCGGCGGCCTCAGGCCGACGCCGAGGTCATTCGGGACAGCCGCCCTCGGCTCAACCGGAGGCGCAGGAGAGTGGTCGCCTCCCCCTCGATCTGACGCACCCGCTCGGCGCTCACGCCCAGCTGCCTGCCAATCTCCTGCAGCGTGTGCGGCCGCTCCCCCTCGAGCCCATGACGAAGTCGCAGCACACTGCGCAGCCGCGGCTCCAGGGAAGCCAGCATACCCTGGAGCTTGTTCAGGAGATCCTTGCGGATGGTGACCTCCTGCGGGGCATCCTGCTCCTCCGCCGGCAGGCTCTCCACCAGATTCCGTCTGTCGCCCAGCTTGCGGGGCGCGTCCAGCTCCACCACCTTGGGATCGGCGCTCAAGGCATCGTGCACTTTCTGCTCATCCAGATCGACCCGCTCGGCAATCTCGCGAATCCCCGGAGAACGCCCCAGCTCCTGAGTGAGGTGCTCAACCGCCGCGGTCACCAGGCGCTTACGCTCCGACTGGTGGTCGGAGACTCTGACGGATCCCGACAACATGGGAATCTCCCTGAGAATGCAGCGCGCGATCCAGATTCCGGCGTAAACCGAGAACCTCGCACCGTGATCCGGATCGAACCGGTCCACGGCCTGGAGGAGCCCGATGTTTCCAGCCTGAATGAGGTCGGCCAACGGCGCGCGCGAGCCGGCGAAGTTCTTGGCCATGTGAACCACCAGCCGAAGGTTGTGGGTCACGAAGGTCGAGCGCGCCTCCGAGAACTCCTCCATGAGCGACTGGGCCTGGCGCGCGATCGATGCAAGGTCGGAGGCTGGGCTCGATTCCGCCTCCTTCACGAGCCGGGCGACCATCTGGTCCATCTGCGCGAAGGGCATCGTCGCGGCCGGCTGTTGCCCGGCAACAATCCGGCTCCGGTGCGGCTCGAGCAGATCGTGGAGTAGCTTCGCCAGGCTTTCCCTGCCCTGGCGAATTTGCAGGGCCAACTTCCGTTCGAGCTCCGCGCCGAGACTGTTACAGGCGCTAAGCTCTCGCAGGTACCGTCCGAGGTGTTCGTCGTGGGAGCGTTGGTTTGTTTTCATGCCCCTATGAATACGCCCCGGGGATTACGGCCTCATGAAAGCAACATGAAACTTTTGTCATCTGGGGGGAGGGGGGTTCCGGCCTGGGCGGCACGTTGCCAGCATTCGTCCGCTGGGGCTAGCATGTGCCTTCAGGGAGCCAGGATGCGATTTACCCTGGCAGTCACCGGCCGGAGAAATTCATGCGGATCCTGATCGTGGAAGACGAGAAGCGACTCGCGCAATTCCTCAAGAAGGGTTTTGAGGCGGAATCCATGGCCGTCGACATCGCCCAGGATGGGGACGAAGGGGCCACGCTGGGACGGGAGGGAGATTACGACGCCATCGTCCTGGATCTGATGCTTCCCGGCAAGGACGGCATCCAAGTGCTGAGGGAGATCCGAAGCGCCGGGAAACCCACGCCGATCCTGATCCTTTCGGCGCGGGGGGACGTCGAAGACCGGATACGCGGGCTGAATCTGGGCGCCGACGACTACCTCCCCAAGCCGTTCGCGTTTGCCGAGGTGCTGGCCCGGGTGCGGGCCTTGCTGCGGCGGCAGTCGGCGGATGGAGACCGCGGATCGGTGCTTCGGGCGGATGATTTGAGCGTCGATCTGCTGTCACGGAAAGCGACCCGGAGTGGCCGGGAGATTGAGCTGACCAACAAGGAGTTCCAGCTCCTGGAGTACCTTCTGCGCAGCAAGAACCGGGTCCTGTCGCGCGTGCTGATCATCGAGCACATCTGGGACATGCAGTTCGACGGCGGCACCAATGTCGTGGACGTGGTGATCAACCGGCTGCGACGGAAGATAGACGATGGCGCTCGACACCCGCTGATTCGCACCGTGCGCGGGGTCGGCTACGTCCTGGAGGAGCCGCCCCGTGAAGATCCCGGCTAGGCTGCGCTCGATCCGGAGCATTCTGGCCCTCTGGTATTCAGCGGTGCTGGTCGCCGCCTTCCTGGTGTTTGGCATCGCGGTCTACTCCTACCTCATGGTCGCCGGCCACCGCGCCATCGAGCGCGGTCTCACCGCCAAGGTGAGCTGGATCGCGCATCAGGTCTCGGGACGCTTTCCGACTCAGGCGGAGTTGGACAAGGTCGGCGGCCTTCCCCCCGACCTTCGCGCCCGCCTCGAAGCGGATCTGGCACGCGAGGCAGCCCACTACACCGTCTTGATCCGCTCGCATGATGGAAAGGTCTTCTACGCCAGCGGCAACCAGGCCGCGATCGGCAGCCCGCAAGCGCCGACGGTCCGCGGGAAGACCGAGCTGGCCTGGATCGAGCACTCGCCCGAGGAGACCTTCCGCGTCGCCAGCTGGTCCGGCGACAACCTGGAGATTCACGTGGCGTTGCAGGATGACGACGTCCGAAGGGTCCTGGCGCACACCCGGGACATTCTGATGCTGCTGGCGCCTGGCGTCCTCCTGATCGGCATCGGAGGAGGCTGGATGCTCTCCGGGGTCGCGCTGCGCCCCATCGCTCGAATCATCGAGATCGCCAATCGGGTCACCGTGGACAACGTCAAGGAGCGCATTCCCGAGCGGGATGTGGATGACGAGCTGGGCCGGCTGATCCATACCTTGAACCGCGTCGCCGACCGGCTGGATTCTTCCATCGATCGAATGAAGCAATTCTCCTGGAACGTGGCGCACGAGCTGCAGACCCCCCTCACCATTCTGCGCGGCGAGGCCGAGCTGTCGCTGGGGCGCCCTCAAACCGCCGAGGAATCGCAGGAGCTGGCGGCGACGTTTCTCGAAGAGACGGTTCGGCTGTCCGGCATCGTCGACGACCTCATGACGTTGGCGCAGGCGGACGCCGGCCGGGTGACTCTCGACTTCCAGCCGGTCCGTCTGGATGAGATGGTCGAAGACCTGCGCGATGACGCCACCATCCTCGCCGGCGGCAAGGACCTCCAGGTCGAGCTGGTCCAGAACGACCCGGCCACGGTGCTCGGGGAAGCGGCGAGGCTGCGCCGCCTCTTCCGATCGTTGATTTCGAATGCCGTGCGCTACACCGACACCGGCGGCACGATACGGCTGCGCTCGGCTCGCGATGGCCCAGTCGTGCGCGTCTCGGTGCAGGATACCGGGATCGGGATCCCTCCCGAGAGCCTCGGGCAGATCTTCGACCGCTTCTACCGTGCCGACCCCGCCCGATCCCGCGATCGCGGCGGCTCGGGGCTCGGATTGTCCCTCGCCCGCTGGATCGCCCAAGCCCATGGCGGCTCCATCGACGTGCAGAGCCAGGTCGGCCGGGGAAGCACCTTCACGGTCTCGCTGCCGCTCGCCGCCAAATGACCAGAAGGCGACCACCGATCCGAACCCACAGATCCGACAATTACAGGTTGAGCACCGATGAAGCGCTTCGCGCCGGTGCGGGGCCGGGAGACCCATGTCAACTCACGGTATTTTCGTCCACTGTGACTGCTTTTACTTCGCCTTCGCCTTGACGAGAATGTCGACGCGCCGGTTCATTCGCCTTCCGCTTTCGGTGGAGTTGCTCGCGATCGGTGAAGACTCGCCGAAGCCGAGAGCGGACATCCGCACTTCATCCACGCCGCGAATTACCAGGTAGTTCTTGACCGCCTGGGCCCTTCGCTCCGACAGATCTTGGTTGTGCTCCTCCGTGCCGGTGGAGTCGGTGTAGCCCTGGACGACGATCGCCGTCTTCGGATACTCGTTCAGGACGCTGGCGATCTCGTCGAGGCTCCCTTTCGAGCCCGCCGAGAGACTCGCAGAATCGATGGAAAAAAGGATGTCCGAGTCAAAGTGGATCAGGAGCGTGTCGTCGGAGATCCGCTCCACGCTGGTGCCTGGGATGTGCCCGAGCTTTTCCTCCTGGGCGTCCATGTAGGCGCCCACACCGGCTCCAATCGCCGCTCCGACGGCCGCATGCGCGAGGATCTCGTCGGCCTCTCTCTCGCCTCGGAGCACGCCGATGGCCGCGCCCGCCGCGGCGCCGATGGCCGCGCCTTTGGCGGTCTTGTCCCGTGTCGTGGTGCGCGTCGTCGTGCTCGTCCCCGTCGTCGCGCATCCGATCAGGATCGCCAGCAGCGCCGACCCGAGTGTCAAGACCATACCTTTTCTCTGATTCCCACCTAGCATCGGATCACCTCACTCTCTCGCTCCTCAGTCGTCGGTTTCGCCGCCCAAGCTCAGAGTGCTCGATGAGTCACCTTTGAGAATTCCCCGTGCCACCCGGCGCCCGTGCCCCCCCACGGGATTCGCGCCGGAAAGCAACCTCGCAGATCTTGGGGAGTCAACTGAAGGCATTTTCATCCACTGTGGCTCGGAATTCAAACGCTGGAGGGGGAGCATGGAGGAGGTATTGGCATGCGGTGGACGAGCGGTCCTGAAAGCCAGGGCGGCTCAGAATTCAAGCGGTGGAGGGAGTCGTGAAGGCGCTCCGGGCTCGCCGCCAAATGACCAGAGGGCGACCACCGATCCGAACCCACTCTGCTGTTGTCGTGCACCTTGTTTCCGCGAATCGTGCTCGAGACTCCGAATCCCGAATTGTTGCTCGACCCAAAAGCCCGATGCGGGGCAGGCAAATCCTGCCCCGCACTGGGAAATTCTCTTGAAGACCGCTTCAACACCGCACTCGGGCGATCCACTCCACCTCGCGAGCTTCCGGGGGAGGAAAGCCGGGCCATCCTCCAGCTCGACCCACCGGCTCACCAATCGCGAGTCCAGACGACTCCGACCCCACCGCCTGTCGGGTCGAAATAGGGACGCAAGGAGGAGGAACGGGGGCTGGACTCCTGCCCGCGGGCCACAACCATGCGCCCCATGCTGTTGCCGAGCAGACCTCCCACGATCACATCGCTGGGAAAGTGCCGGTTCAAGGCCACCCGTGATGCCCCGATCAGGGTGGCTGTCCCGTAAGCCACCCAGGAGACCCAACGGTGAGCCGAGTAGACATGGGCGAACACCGTGGCGACTGCAAACGCTCCGGTGGCGTGGCCGGAGGGGAAGGATTTGCCACCTTGTCCTTGGTCGGGGTTGTAATCGAAGAACTTTCCCTGGGATCCACCGCTTGGACGCGGCCGTCCAGTCAGCGCCTTCAGAGCGCTGCTATAGAGCCCCGCACTGAGGAGCGCCTCGGCCGAAAGGCTGGAGGCTTCCGCGAGCTGGTCATTGTGACTCCAACGCCCGACGAGGTAGCCGGTCCCGACCAGGACCGCGCCGGCCGTCGCGTTGCCGATGAAGGAGAAATCCTGTGCAATCCTCTCGCTCGATCCGCGACTCTCGGATTGAACGTAGCTCTTCAGCTCCAAGTCAGTCCCCTCTCCCTGACCCATGTTCGAGGTCGCGGCAAGACCGATTCCCGAGACCAGAGGAAAGGTGAATCCGGGTCGACGAAACTCCGACGGCCACCAGGTGGTGAACAGGTACTTCTGGTCCCTGAAAAAGCGGCCGAAAAGGTTCTGGCGCCAGTAGGGACGGTCCATCTGCTCGGCGCTTTCCCCTGCTTCGATGGGATCGGTCTCAGGCTGAGCGGCAACAGACGCGAAAGACTCCTCGCCGGAAGCAGGAGGATCCTCACTCAGGCAGAAGGACGGGCTGGAGCTTGATTCCTCATGGGCAAGTGCAACTGAAAAACCGAGGAGGCCAAGGAGTACGGCCACCGGAACCAAGGGTGCTTCAGACGGCTTCATAGGGGTGATGCTGGCATTCCCGTCCGCCGCTCAGAACGAGATCAACAAGCCAACCTCCGGCGCGACTTCGGGGGCCTGCGTCGTCAGCCCGAAGCCGGAGTTGAGCTTCAGGACCAGGTGCTTCCCAAGAGTCGCCTGCCCCTCGAAAATGGCCGACAGCTCATCGCTCTCCCCCTCCAGCGCCGCGACGATGCGCCAGGTCGGGGAGAGCTTCTTCAAATACTCGATGGCATATTCTCCGAACTCGAACTTGCCCTGCCCCTCATCCACCTCGTAAGCCAGCGCCACGCGTCCCGTGAGTGTGCCCCAGTGGTGGCCCTTGACGACGCCGAAGCCGAGCGAGTACTCCCAATCCTGCGTGCCGATCAAGACATTGTCATTTTGGTTGGGGAAGACGACTTCGAACCAGCTGAACATCTCGGGCCGCTTCGCGCCCTCCGCGGACCACCTCCAGCGCAGCTCGGCCTGGATATCGCCCACGCCGGACTCCTCCAGGGGATCCGGCATCGCTGAAGTGTCCTCAGGTGCCTTGTCCAGGGTGGCGCCGGTGTGCACGGCCCCTTCCAGCTCGAAGGAAAATCCATCGTTGAAACCGTAGGAGACGAAGAGCAGGTACTCGTATTCGGTCAGCTTCCCGAAATAATCGGTGTCGCCGACGAAGCCGAGCTCGCTGGGGTGGTATTCGAAATCGGAGGTGCGGGTGTATTCGAAGAAGGGATAGACGAGCCATTCGCCCTTCTGGATGTAGGTCCCAAACAGGGAAGTGGGCAGTCCCGGGCCTCGATCGGCTAGATACGCCGGCTCAGAATCCGTGGATTGCGCTTCAACCGGTGCAAAGGTGGCCAAAACGATTAGAAACAAGGGCATCAGGATATGCGGCGAACGGACGGTCCATCGTGGCTCCGCCCGCCGTTTCATTCGGTCGATCATGCAGATTCCTCCCGAGGATCCATGGGTTCGATGACGAGAGCGTCATCCCCCAGAAGAAGCGTGGATTCCTTCAACGGTAGGAATGCCCACTCCGAGCCGATCCTTCGGGCGATTTGGGGATATCCTCATCCATTCCATGGCCATCTCCGTCTAAAGACGAGAGTCGGCAGCCTGAGCCGCGGGATCGGAGGTGCTCTTCCGGACTTCGGTTCGGGCTTATAATGCCGGCTTCACCACAACCTCATCGTTCGGGACCCCCCCGGAGGCGGCAATGGAGACCATTTGGCAGGATCTCAAGTTCGGCGCGCGCATGCTGGCAAGATCACCCGCCTTCACCTTCATCGCGGTACTGACCCTCGGCCTGGGCATCGGCGCGAACACCGCGATCTTCAGCGTCATCAACGGCATGCTGCTCCGGCCTCTTCCTTATAATGAGGGAGAAAACATCCTCTTCATCTCCGAATGGGCCCAGGAAGTGCCGGGAATGAGCTTCTCGGTGGAAAATTTCAAGGACCTGCGCGATCAGAACAGGGTCTTCGAAGCCATCATGGCTTACCGCGGCCAGAATTACGTGCTGACCGGCACCGATCAGCCCGAGCGCCTCAACGGCCGTGAGGTCACGGTCGGCATGTTCGACACGCTTCGCCTCAAGCCTCTCATCGGCCGGGCCTTCACCCCGGAAGAGGACAAAGTGGGCGCCGAGCGTGTCGTCCTGCTCGGCGACGGGTTCTGGACGCGCCGCTTCGCCCGCGACCCTGGCATTCTCAACCACCAGCTGCTCCTCAACGGCGAGTCGTTTACCGTGATTGGCGTGCTGCCTGGCAATGTCCACACCTCCATGCGCATCACCGACGTCTTCACCCCCATGATGCGACGCGAGGACGAGCTGGGAGGGGCGGACAATCGCAGCAATCACCCGGGCATCTATGTCTATGCACGCCTCAAACCCGGGATTACCGAGGCGAAGGCCCGCGCCGAAGTGGTCGGCATCGCCAAGCGGCTCGCCGACACCTACCCCAACTCCAACGCCCGGCAGAGCATGACCGTGACGAATCTGCACGAGGCCCTGGTCGAGGACACCCGTCCGCGGCTGCTGGTACTGTTCGGTGCGGTGCTGCTGGTCCTGCTCATCGCCTGCGCCAATGTCGCCAATCTGCTGCTGGCCCGGGCGGCGTCGCGACGGCAGGAGCTGGCGGTGCGCAACGCGCTGGGGGCGGGGCGCTGGCGGCTGGTGCGCCAGCTGCTGACCGAGAGCGTGCTGCTCGCCTTCGTGGGGGCGTTGCTGGGAGTCCTCTTCGCCTACTGGGGCGTGCGCGGCCTGCTGGCCGGGCTGCCGTCCGACACCTCCCTCGCTGAAGGAATCTCCCTCGACGGCACGGTCCTCGCCTTCACGGCTGGCATCGCCGTGCTCACCGGCTTGCTGTTCGGGCTGGCCCCGGCCTGGCAGGCTTCCCGCGCCGATGTGCAGAAAACCCTGAAAGAGGGGAGCCGCAGCGGCCACGGCCGGGGGCATCGGCGCCTGCACGGCGCTCTGGTGGTGGTGGAGATGGCGATGGCCCTGATTCTCCTGCTGGGCACCGGCCTGATGTTGAAGAGCTTCAGGCACGTCCTCGCGGCCGACGGCGGCTTCAATCCCGACCGTGTGCTCACCGCATCGGTTTCGGGGCCGGAAATCAAATACAAGGAGCCGGCGCAGCGCCAGGCCTTCATCCAGCAGATCGTCAGCAAGGTCCAGGCGATCCCCGGTGTGGAATTGGCCGCCTCGGCTCTGCCGCTGCTGGGGGGCTGGCAGAGCGGTTTCACGATCGAGGGAAGGCCGGAGCCGCCGCCGGGGCAGCGGCCCTCGGCGGACATCACCCGGATCAGCCCCGACTACTTCCGCGTCATGGGGATTCGCGTGTTGAAGGGCCGGACCTTCACCGAGCAGGACCGCGCCGATGGCACGCAGGTGTGCATGATCGACGAGACCTTCGCGCAAAAGCACTGGCCGGGCGAGGATTCCCTCGGCAAGAGGGTCAAGTTCGGAGGCTTGGACGACAAGGAAAATCCCTGGATGGAAGTAATTGGGGTGGTCAATCACGTGAAGCATTACGGCGTGGATCAGGATTCCCGCATCGAGATGTATCTACCCTACACCCAGAGCCCGATCCCCTCCTTCACGCTTCTGGTGCGCACCAGCGGCGACCCGTCCGGCGTCAGCGCGGCGGTGAGCCGGGCGGTCCGGAGCGTCGACCCGGACGTTCCCCTGTACCAGGTACGCACTTTGGAGAGCATCGTTTCGGACCGCGTCGCGGAGCGGCGGCTGGCCGCCATCCTGATAAGCATCTTCGGCACGCTGGCCCTCGCACTGGCTGCGGTGGGCACCTACGGCGTGATGTCGTATGCGGTCACCCAGCGCTCGCACGAGCTGGGCATCCGTATGGCGCTGGGCGCGCAGCGCATCGACATTTTCAAGCTGGTGCTGCGCAGCGGCATGCTGCTGGCCGGCATGGGGCTGGTGATCGGCTTCGCCGTGGCGTTTTTTGGATTGGCGCCGCTGGTCGCCTCGGTGCTGTTCCAGGTCACCGCCACCGACCCGCCGACCTACGCCCTTTCACCGCTGGTGCTGCTCGCCGTTGCCCTGCTCGCTTCGTGGATACCGGCGCGGCGCGCCACCCGCGTCGATCCGATGGACGCTTTGCGGTACGAGTAGAGGGCCGGGAGGCGGTTCAGCCTCGGACGGGTATCGCCGCACACTCCGACCCCAGGACGATCTCGAACCCGCTTGGCCGATCCCCTGAGAGTCGGCTTTTCTGCTAATCTTTCCTCGTCATGCCCTCGTATTCCACTCATCTCCCGGGTTTTCGAGCGGGTTCAGCTCTTTTCTGGGGGAGAACCGATACTTGCGGGATTCGATGGTTTCCTCCAATAGCTTCCGTCATCACCATCACCCGTTCCCATCAACTCCATGGGCGATGAAATCGTGCCTTTGAGCTCCGGCACCCGCCTGGGTCCCTATGAAGTCCAGTCACCCCTCGGCGCCGGCGGAATGGGAGAGGTCTACAAAGCCAGGGACACGCGCCTGGACCGCATCGTCGCGATAAAGGTACTTCCCGCCCATGTCGCCTCCGATCCCGACCTCAGGCAACGATTCGAACGGGAAGCCCGAGCCGTCTCCAGCTTGAACCATCCCAACATCTGCGCCCTTTACGACGTCGGTCACCAGGATGGCACCGATTACCTGGTGATGGAGTATTTGGAGGGTGAAACTCTTGCGGCGCGTGTGGAGAAGGGCCCTCTTCCAACCGAGCAACTGCTCCAGTTCGGCATCCAGATTGCCGATGCGCTGGACAAGGCGCACCGGCAGGGCCTGGTGCACCGGGACTTGAAGCCGGGCAACATCATGCTGACCAAGACAGGTGCGAAGCTGCTGGACTTTGGACTGGCCAAGGGGGCAGCAACGGAGTCCGCTCCGGCCGGACTGACCCTCGCTCCGACCATGACCAGCCCGCTCACGGCGCAGGGGACGCTGGTGGGAACGTTCCAGTACATGGCCCCGGAGCAGTTCGAGGGAGACAAGGCCGACGCCCGCTCCGATTTGTTCGCCTTTGGCGCCACCCTCTACGAGATGGCCACGGGTCAGAAAGCCTTCACGGGAAAGACCCAGGCGAGCCTCATCGCGGCCATTCTCAAGGAGCAGCCGCGACCTGTTTCCGAGCTTCAGCCCTTGGCGCCCAAGTCCCTGGAGCGAGTCATCAAAGCCTGCCTCGCCAAGGATCCCGACGAACGCTGGCAGTCCGCCGGGGACCTGAAGCGCGAGCTGGAATGGATTGCCCTGGGCGGGTCCCTAGACACGAGCCCCGCCGCCGGCAAGTCGCCTCGTAAACTTCGCGAGGCTCTGGCCTGGACGTCGGCCGCTATCCTTGCAGTCGTTGCGGTGCTGGCCGTCTACCTCGCACTGCCCCGCTCTCAGGTCACTTCACCGGTTTATCGTTCCAGCATCGTCGCCCCGGAAGGAACGCTTCTCAATCTGGATGGCGACGTTGCGGGACCGCCGGCACTCTCCAACGATGGAAAACTGCTCGTCTTCGCCGCCATCTCCAAGGACGGCGTCAATCGCCTCTGGGTTCGTCCCACGGATTCCATCACCAGCCGGGAGCTGCCCGGGACCGAGGGGGCCTATTTCCCGTTCTGGTCGCCCGACGGGAAGTCGCTGGCGTTTTTTGTGGATGGAAAGCTGAAGCGGGTCGACCTGAGCGGCGGAGCGCCATTCGCCGTCGCCGACGCTCCCACCTCCCGGGGAGGCGCCTGGGGACCGGAGGGAATCCTCTTCTCCCCCACCTGGAACGGCGGGCTTTCCCTGGTCTCGCCGGGCGGGGGCCCGGTGAGAGCCGTGACCCAGCTCGATCGAGCCCTGCACAGCACGCACCGCTGGCCCCAGATTCTTCCGGACGGCAAGCACTTCATCTACTATGCCGCGACCCATGACAATCTAGGCGCTGAGCAGAATGGGATCTGGTTCGCATCCCTCGATGGCGGTGCGCCCAGGCAGGTTTTGAAATCCAGCGCCAACGCGCTTTATGCATCGGGCCATCTACTGACGGTTCAGGGAGACACCCTGGTGGCTCAATCGTTCGATCCCTCGACCGGCAAGCTTTCCGGCACACCGGTGCCCACTTCCGAAGCCGTGCATCTGGACGGCACGACCTGGAAGTCGGTTTTTGCCGTATCCTCCAACGGCCTCCTGGTCTACGAGCCGGAGCGCAAGGATCTGGGGAATCAGCTGATGATCTATCAGCGCTCCGGTCTCACGACAAGCACCATCGGAGTGCGGACGGACTACCTCAATCTGCGGCTGTCCCCCGACGGGAAGAGGCTTCTCGCCGAAGCCCAGGAAACCCCGCGGTCCCAGCAATGGGTCCAGGACTTGGCCCGCAATTCCAGGATTCGCCTGACGTTCAACACTTCGGACAACACCTTCGGGATCTGGATGCCCGACGGGAGCACCGTCCTGTATTCGAGCAACCGGGGCGAGGGACGCTACAGAATCTTCGAGAAATCGGCGGACGGGAGCGGCAGTGAGCGGCTGTTCATGGAGTCCCCGGACAGCGATGTCTGGCCCATGGACATCTCAAGGGACGGTCGCCTCCTCCTTTTCGGAAAAGGCGACCAATCGGTGCGGACCCGGTCGGATGTGTGGGTCCATCCGATGGTTGGAGACCAGAAATCCTACCCTTTTCTCAGCACCGAATTTGAAGAGACCGACGCCGCCTTCTCTCCCGACGGGAGGTACGTTGCCTACACCTCCAACGAATCGGGGAGAGAAGAGATCTATGTGGCGGTCTTTCCGGGCAGCTCCGCTTCGGAAGGCAGTGCAGGCTCCGTCACCACTCCGGGAGGAGGCAAATGGCAGGTCTCCACCGCCGGGGGTGCCGTGCCGCGCTGGAGGGGCGATGGCCGCGAGCTCTTCTATCGCAAGGGCGACAACGCCACCATCGTGTCGGTCCCGGTGGAGGCCAAAGGGGGGAATTTTGCCATCGGAATGGAGCAGCCCCTCTTCCGGGTCTTCCAACGATGGGACGTTTGGTCGTATGATGTTCAGAGGGATGGCCAGGAATTTGTGGTCAACAGCCGTGGTTCCGACTGGACTAGGCCCATGGTGATGGTGACCAACTGGCCCGAGACGCTGAGGCACCCATGACCCGCCGCCACAATCCCCGTGACCCGTTGGAGACTTCGACTGCGTCGGGCCAGCTTCAACTGCCCGGAAAGTCGCGACCCATGGCGCTCACCGACCTGGTCCGGGAGGTGGAGCGCCTCCAAGGGGTAGAGAAAGCCGACCTGAAATGCGGTGATCTGGTCATGGTTCACACGCGTAACTCTTCCTACGCCATCTTCTGCCTGGGCGACGGCCGTTACCGCGTTTCCGGAGGGTGGTTCGATCGCACTGGGGCCTCCCCCGCCACGACCACCATCAACGGCTGCACCTGGGGCGGCAGCGCCATCAAAACCGACCTGGTGGCCGGCCGAGGGCTGTTCCTGGAATTCGGCAATCACGTGGTCACCACCCGCATCCAGCAGGTCCAGGTCATCCGGGCCGACGAGCCGGCGGCCATCCACTGAGGTTGTCCTATCGCCGCCTTCCACAAGTCGTCCTGATCCTGCACTTCGTGTCCCACCCAGGGAACCCACCAAGATGAGCCCATTGACGCTTTTCGGCCTGCTCGCCGTCACCACCATGGTGGCGTGCTACGCCTTGGAACGCCGGAGCCCATGGTTCGTCCTGGGATTTGCAGGATCATGCGTGCTGGCATCAACCTACGGATTTCTTCAAGGGGCCTGGCCCTTCGGCCTGGGTCGAAGCCGTCTGGTCCCTCATTGCACTGCGCCGCTGGTGGGTGCGAAGGCATCCAGTTAACCCCGGCACTGAGCCGGATGAAGCTTCGGACTGACACGGCTCTCTGATAGAATACCTTCATGCATGATCCTTCCGATGTTGCCTCAGCTTCTAATCGTCAAAGCTGGCCGGTTCGCAGATTCCGCCTGGGTAGCGAATCGGGGCCCGACCTGAGCACCACCACCACCCCGGAGCAGCGCTTGGATATGGTCTGGCCCTTGACGCTCGAGGCCTGGGCTCTCACGGGACGGCCGATACCGCAGTACTACCGTTCCGAGACTCCCGTTCGCAAGCGGCTTTTGACCTCGACACCGGTGGACTGAATTTCCTTGAACGACGATTTCCGCGATCTGTGGCTTCTGTCCCTCGGGAAGACGGTACCGGAGTCGAAGTGATGGGAGTCGCGTGATGTCGCTGACACCGGGCCGGCGTCTCGGCCCCTACGAGATCATCGGCCCGCTGGGCGCCGGCGGAATGGGAGAAGTCTACAAGGCGAAGGACACGCGGCTGGATCGCATCGTCGCCATCAAGGTGCTCCCCCAGCACCTGTCGGCTAATCCTGAGGTCAGGGCGCGCTTCGAGCGAGAGGCGCGGGCGGTTTCCAGCCTCAATCATCCTCACATCTGCGTCCTGCATGACATCGGCAACCAGGACGGCATGGATTACCTGGTCCTGGAGCATTTGGAAGGAGAAACCCTCGCCGCGCGATTGGAGAAAGGGCCGCTACCTCCCGACCAGGTCCTCAAAACTGGCAGCGAGATCGCCGATGCCCTGGAGAAGGCCCACAAGAGCGGCCTCGTCCACCGGGATCTGAAGCCCGGCAACGTCATGATGACGAAGAGCGGCGCCAAGCTGATGGACTTCGGCCTGGCCCGGGCGACGGGAATGTCGGGAGGTTTGGGTGATTCTACTCAATCCCCCACCATGAGCCAGCCCCTCACTGCGGAGGGGACGATTCTCGGGACGTTCCAGTACATGGCGCCGGAGCAGCTGGAGGGAAACGAAGCCGACGCGAGAACTGATCTCTTCGCCTTCGGAGCGACGATCTACGAGATGGCCACGGGCAGGAAGGCGTTCGCGGGAAAGAGCCAGGCGAGCCTGATCTCCGCCATCATGGCGTCCCAGCCTGAGCCGATCTCGTCGATCCAGCCCATGGCCCCCGCGGCGCTGGACCGGGTGGTCAGGCAGTGCCTGGCCAAGGATCCCGACGAGCGCTGGCAATCCGCCGGGGACCTCAAGCGCGAGCTGGCCTGGATTGCCGCGGGTGGATCGCAATCTCCCATGGCGGCCCCCGGCGCATCTGCGATACCCCGCAAGAGGCTCGCCACCTGGGTGGGGCTCGCGGCCTTGGCCCTCGTCGCGGCCGGCGCCGGACTGACTCTCGGCATTCTCCGACGGCCTTCCATCGTTATCCGGCCTGTGCGGGCATCGATTTTGCCACCGGAAGGGGGCCGGTTCGACACCGCGGGGAATTTCGCCGCGCCGGTTGCGGTCTCTCCCGATGGCTCGCGCATCGCTTTCACGGCTCGCCGCGGAGAAGGCAGCGTCATGCTCTGGGTGAGATCTCTTGATGGATCCTTCCTCGACCAGCTTTCGGGCACGGAGGAAGCCGCGCTCCCCTTCTGGTCGCCCGATGGCCGCTGGATTGGCTTTTTCTCGAAGGGAAAGCTCAGGAAAATCGCGGCCGAAGGGGGGCCGGTCTTCGCTCTCGCCGACGCAGCGGATTCCCGCGGGGGGGCCTGGAGCGAAGCAGGCACGATCCTCTTTTCGCCCACTGCTGCATCCGTTCTTTATCGAGTCTCCGCCGCGGGCGGGAAAGTCTCCGAGGCCACCCAGTTCGACCCGAAGCGCCAGGAGAACACGCATCGGTTTCCCCAATTCCTGCCTGATGGCCGCCATTATCTCTTCCTGAGTCGCCGAAGCGGAGCGGGCAAGGGACTTGAGCCCGCTATCGTCGTGGGCTCCCTGGATTCTCCCGAGAAACACATCTTGCAGGAAGTCGCCTCCAATGTCCTCTATGCCTCGGGTCGGCTGCTCTACGTCGACCAGGGAGCCCTGGTGACCCGTAGCTTTGACCCGGAGCGCCTCCAGGCCGAGGGAGATCCCCTCACGCTCATAGAAGACGTGCGCATGGACGAGCGCTTCAGTTACGGCGTGTTCTCCGCCTCCCAGGAAGGGACCCTGGTCTACCAGACTGGCAAGGCCCAGACCCGATCCACGATGACCTGGATGGATCGATCCGGAAAACCCCTGGGTGTGCTCGGAGAGCCCACTCAGTATTTCAACGGCGGTTCCGTTCAAATCTCGCCCGATGGCAAACAGACGACGCTGGCGGTCGTGAATCCGGATACTGGCCTGTCGGATATCTATCTGGCCGATTTGGCCCGGGGAAGCCGGACCCGCTTTACCTTCGGTCCGGCCGACAGTTTTGTGGCGATGTGGTTTCCGCGAGGCGACCGAATCGCCTTCGAGGCCGGAAATCCGGGTCGAAACTACGAAATCCGGACGAAGTCCGCAAACGGACTGGGAGAAGAAGAAGTTCTCGTCAAAGCCAGCTCCTTTACGCTACCTTCCAGCATTTCTCCGGACGGCCGTTTCCTGGTCTATGAGCAGGACGCCGTGCGCGCCACAGGAGGTGACGTCTTCATCGTTGACCTGAAGGGTGACCGAACGCCAAAACCCCTCCTGGCCACGCCGGCGGACGAAGGCCTCGCAAAGCTGGATCCCTCGGGTCGTTTCCTGGCTTACACTTCGAACGAATCCGGGCGGCTGGAGGTCTACGTGACGGCGTTTCCCCCAGCGGGCGGCAAGTGGCAGGTTTCGCAGAACGGCGGCACCGAGCCGCGCTGGCGAGGTGATAGCAAGGAGCTCTTTTTCTTCGATCCCGACAATCGGCTGCAGGCGGCCTCCGTCAGCGCCGCCGGCCCCAACTTCCAATCCGGGCCCCCTGTGCCTCTTTTTCAGTCCCGCTCCATGGGATCCCGAACCCTGTGGCGATACGATGTCACCCCCGACGGCCAGCGATTCCTCGTCAATACTCCGCTTCGCGACGAATCTCTCTCCCCGTTGACGCTCCAATTGAACTGGCCCGAGCTTCTCGAAATGCCATGAGCCGGAAGGCAGGCTGGGCCCCATGCCCTTGTCCGCAGGCACGCGGCTTGGACCCTACGAAATCCTCTCTCCGCTGGGCGCTGACGGAACGGGCGAGGATTAGAGCATTTGGTGGCTGGAGGGTCTCTGAAGCGATATCCCGGCCTGCGGCTCCGGCCCAGCGTGAAGTCACCCTCCCCGTGTGGGAGCCTGGGATTTCTGATAAACTTCCCCCCTCTTAACCAGCCAGACTGTATCCGTGGAGGAGGAGTTTGACCATGAAAATCGCGCGCCTTGCCGCTCTGATGATGCTGGCCCTGAGCTTGACGGTGGGGATTGCCCTCGCCCTGACCACGAGCACCGATTTCGACCAGAGTTACAACTTTGCCCAGGTCAAGACGTTTTGGGTGAAGATCGGCACGTCCTGGGGCAATCCTCTCAGCGAGCCCCGGGTGGTCGCTCAGGTGGAACAGGCGATCGCCGCGAAAGGATGGACCAAGGCCGCCGACGAAGCCTCGGCGGACGCCGAAGTCATCCTGCACGGCTCGACAAAGCAGCAGCAGAGCCTGGACACCTTCTACACTGGAATGGGGGGCGGCTGGGGCTATGGAGGCTGGGGCGGCATGGGCATGGGCACCGCCACGACAACGTCCTACACCTACACCGAAGGCACGCTGCTCATCGACATCTTCGACGCCAAATCGAAGGAGCTGATCTTCCGGGCCACCGCCACGGATACCCTGTCCAACAAGACTGAATCAAACCAGAAGAAGCTCACCAAGGCATTGAACAAGATCTTCTACGACTTCCCGCCTGCTCCAGAGAAGAAAAAGAAGTAGGAAAATCAGTTCATGCTTTCGCGGACCTCCACCAGGACATGGTCGAAGCTATCGACACGGATGAATCCCGCCCGAGGGAACTCCAGGTCGATGATGACGTAAACGGCCACGCTCATGATGACGGCAAAGCCGAAGATGTGGAACCATCCACGGGTCTTGGCGCGGGCCATTCCATAACCGGCGAGCAACGAGGCGACCAGAGACAACGTCGCGAGCATCACGAAGATGATGGCCGGCGGGTGCATCCTCCTGGCCGCCGTCCGGGTGGTCGTGATGTCAATCATCTGGTTGAGCGCCGGAATCAGCAGCATTCGGGCCGAACGAGAGGCTTCGCCCTCTGAGGCGGCCACCGCCCGAGTCCAGATTTCCTTCTGAAGCTGGGCCGAGTGGTTGAGCTCAGTCATCGCGGCTTTGATGTCCGGCAGCTTCCGATAGGCTGCCAGTCGAGAATCAAGATAACTGCGGAACAGGTCGCGCAGGGGCGGCTGCTCCTCGGCGGGCAGCAGGTCGAGTCTCAAGTAGGCGGTGCCGATCGCATTCGCCTCCTCGACAATCAGGTGCCGCCGCTCGTCGAACCTCGAGGCAGCCCCTGAAAATGTGAATGCCAGGAGCAGGCCCAGCAAGCCGAAGACTGCGCCCTCAACCGCCCCGGCTCCTTCCCGCACTCCCTCCGCGTCCACGGCCACTCGACGAATTCCAATCCGCCGGCCGATCTCCAGGAAACCGACCATCCCCGCCAGAAGCAGGATCGCGAACAGAACCGTCTCGAGTGTGTAATTCATGAGCCGCTAGTTATTCGCCCTGGCGATCGCGTCCTGCACGAGCGCATGGTCCGCCTCCACCAGCTGGCTCGGCCCAAGCTTGATCGTCAGCTTCGTCAGCTTGCCGGTGAAGGTGAAGGGCACCTGGTAGTCTTTGTCGTCCACCGACGTCCGGGTGTCTATCCCGACATCGAAGGTCTCGTCGATAGTGGCGAGGACCGGAATGGTATGGGGAATCGCCTTGCTATCGACCTGTTTTCCGTCCACGGACAGGGTCCCGGTGCCGCCCTTGCCGGCGCCCGGACCGTTGTACTTGAAGTCGAAGACGATGGTGTGCTTCCCGGGTGCCAGAGCGGTTTGGCCTCCCCAGCGGAACTTTTCCAGAGCGAGGAGGTTGTAGGTGAACACCGGCTTGCTCTTGAGCAGGTAAAGGCCGTATCCGCCGAATCGCCCGCCCAACGTGTTGATCATCCCCTCGGCGCCGCCCGTGGGGATTTCGATCTCCGCCGTGAAGGTGTAGGACTTGGCCAAGGTGTTGGGAGCGCTTCCATCGGGAATGCCGGAAATCAGGCGCGTGTAGGTGAAGACGCTCCGTCCGGCGGTCGCGCTGGGCCGTGGCGTGAGGAGACGCGCCAGAATCGAGTTGTCCAGCGGGAATACGTTGTACTTCGTCGCTTCCACGAGGAACAGCTCCTGAAGCTCGCGCAGCTTGGCGGGGTTCTTGGCGGCGAGATTTGTGTTCTGCGAAAAGTCGTTGGTGATGTTGTAGAGCTCCCACGTGTAGCCGTTCACCACCTCGGGCATTTTCGCCGTGCCCATGAGCCACGGCGGCTGCGGGGGCGGAGTGGCGGCGACCCAGCCGTCGTGGTAGATCGCGCGGTTGCCGAACATCTCGAAATACTGCGTCTTCCTTCTCGAAGGAGCGGCCGCGTTTGCCTTCTTGAAGGTATAGGCCATGCTGATCCCTTCGATCGGCTTTTGGCCGATGCCGTTCACCACCAGCGGCGCCTGAATGCCCGTGGCCTCCAGGATGGTCGGCACGACGTCGATGACATGGTGGAATTGCGTACGGATGCCGCCGACATCATCGATGTGGCCCGGCCAGGAAATGGCCATTCCCTGCCGCGTGCCGCCGAAGAAAGACGCCACCTGCTTGGTCCACTTGAATGGCGTGTCGAAGGCCCAGGACCAGGCCACCGACATGTGGGGCGTGGTCACATCCGATCCCCAGACATCGTAGAACTTCAGCTGGACCGGCACCGGCACGTCGACACTCTGAATCGCGGCCAGATCGAACGGCGTGCCGATGGTCGAGCCTTCCGCGCTGGTTCCATTATCCCCTTCGATGTAGATGATCAGCGTGTCGTCGAGCTTGCCCATGTCCTCGACCGCCTGAATGACGCGCCCGATCTCATGGTCGGTATAGGCCACGTAGGCGGCGAAGACCTCCGCCTGGCGGGCGAACAGTTTTTTCTCATCGGGGCTGAGCGTGTCCCACTTCGGCAGGCTGTTCGGCCAGGCCGTCAGCTGCGTGTTCGCAGGAACCACCCCGAGCCGCTTCTGGTTGGCAAAGATCTGCTCGCGCAGCTGGTTCCAGCCCATGTCGAACTTGCCCTTGAATTTCGCGATCCACTCCGCTGTGGGTTGGTGCGGCGCGTGGGTGCCGCCTGGGACGTAGTAGACGAAGAACGGCTTGTCCGGCGTGCCGGTGTTGAGCTGGTTCATATAGTCGATCGCTTCGTCCGCCATGTCCGTGATCAGGTTGTAGCCGGGCTTGCCAATCCAGGGGAAGACTTGCGTGTGATCGCGGAATAGGTACGGGGTCCACTGGTCGCTCTCGCCCCCCATGAAGCCGTAGAAATAGTCGAACCCCATGCCACTGGGCCACTGATCGAACGGGCCCGCGGCGGTGTACACGTACGTCGGCGTGTTGTGGTTCTTACCGAACCACGAGGTGGCATAGCCGTTTTGCCTCAGGATATTGCCGATGGTGGCGCTGTCGGGGGTGATCACCGAGTCGTATCCAGGATACCCGGTGGCCTGCTCGGAGATCACGCCGAAGCCCACCGAGTGGTGGTTGCGCCCGGTGATGAGCGCCGCACGCGTGGGTGAGCAGAGCGCGGTGGAGTGGAACTGCGTGTAGCGCAGCCCCGCCTTGGCGACGCGATCCAGCGCCGGCGTCGGGATGATTCCGCCGAAAGTGCTCGGGACGCCAAATCCGGCGTCGTCGGTCATGATCAGCAGCACGTTGGGCGCGCCCTTGGGCGGCACCACCGTGGGGGGCCAGCAAGGCGTGGATTCATCGGCAGCCATGTTGATGACGCCACAAAACGGCGGCGGCGGTGCGGGAAGATACTTCCCGTCAATGGTCGTCGTCGCACCCGGCGAACCTGGCTTGCCGGTCGTTTCCTGCGCCCTTGCGGAGCCGGTGTGTGCCATAAGCGCAGCCACTACCGTCGCGCAAAGGAGGACACCCTTCAGCGTCTTCATCGCTGTTTCTCCCTGCCTGAATGGATTTCGGATTTAGAGTGAAGAATCTGGAAACTGCCTTCCAAGGGAACGACTCGACTGAATGGCGATCTGGAACGCCGTAAGGCGCGGGCCCTGCAACCAGAGCCGCACCATGCGAGTCGCCTGGCTGCGGTGGCAGGGTCGCATCCTGCCGCCGGTCTCTATATTTTTGACTGTGGTTCACACCCCCAATGGCCCTACGCTAGACTGAACGGACGGGGATTGCAACTGGCAGTCGAAATCCTTGTGCTATCATGCGAGACGATTCCGGGTCCACCGCCACAAGACCCGGGTTTCCGGAGGACAGAATGCATTCCCCCCGAGCCCTGCGCGCCACCCTTGCAATGCTTGCCATGATGGCGGCACTGAGCCCTGCTTTCGCCAAGAGCGACTCGCCCTGGCCGAAGGAGATCAAGGCCCCCGAGGGCAGGATCTTGATCTACCAGCCACAGCCCGATGAGCAAAATGGGGACATCCTCACAGGCAGGGCGGCGGTTTCCATCACACTCAAGGGAAAAACCGAGCCGGTGTTCGGCACCGTCTGGATGCGGGCTCGGATGAACGTGAACAAAGAGAATCGGACCGTCGAATTCTTTGATGTGACCGTCACCAAGTCACGGTTTCCCGGGAGCACACCGGAGCGCGAGCAGAGGCTTGCCGCGATCATCGAGGCGGAATTTCCCAAGTGGGATTTGACCGAATCGCTGGACCGGCTGATCGCCACCCTGGCGATTGTCGAAAAGGAGAAAACCTACGCGGCAGCGTTCAACACCAAACCGCCGAAGATATTCGTCGAGAAGGTTCCAGCGATTCTCGTGAGTATCGATGGAGAGCCGGTCCTCCGAAAAGTGGAGGGGCTGGAAGGTGTCCAGAGGGTCGTCAATACTCCCTTCTTCATTGCTTACGATGGAAAGAACTACTACCTCAATGGCGGCGCGGCCTGGTTCTCGGCCCAGGACCTGTTTGGAGAATGGAAGTCCGAGAAGGAGCCTTCGAAGGAAGTATTGGAATTTTACAAGAAGGCTGGTGGAGAGAAGAAGGAAGCGCCACCGGCCAAGGGGGGCAGTACCCAACCGGCTGAGCCCTCGAAGCCCAAAGGGGACGCCAAGCCCCCCAAGATCCTGGTTTCCAAGGAGCCGGCCGAGCTGATTGTCATCGAGGGCGAGCCGAAATTCGCCCCAATCACGGGCACCGACCTTCTCTATGTGACCAACACCGAGAGCGACATCGTTCTGGACATGGCAGGCCAGGAATCGTTTGTGCTGATCTCGGGAAGATGGTACAAGAGCAAATCGATGAAACCGCCCTGGGAATTCGTGAAGCCGGACGCGCTTCCCGCCGAATTCAAGAAGATCCCTGCGCCCTCCCCGATCGGGGAAGTTCTGGCCAGCGTCGCTGGAACCCCGCAGGCCGAGGATGCCCTGGCGGAAGCCCAGGTGCCCCAGACCGCTGCCATCAAGCGCAGCGAGGCCAAGGTCAAGGTCGAATACGACGGCGAGGCGCAGTTCAAGCCGATTCCCGACACCGAAGTGGCGTATGCCGTGAACACCGCCTCCCAGGTGCTGAAGATCAAGGGTAAGTACTACGTCGTCGATCAGGCGGTCTGGTTTGTCGGGAGCAGCCCCAACGGTCCCTGGACCGTTTCCGACAAGGCGCCTCCCGAAGCGCAGCAGATCCCACCCGATTCCCCCGTCTACAACGTCAAGTACGTCGCTGTGTATGACACGACGCCCGAGGTGGTCTACGTGGGCTACTATCCAGGCTACGTCGGCTGCTACCCCTATTACGGCACGGTCGTCTGGGGGACCGGCTGGTACTATCCGCCTTATATTTCTCCTTACGCCTATTATCCTCGTCCGGTGACCTTCGGGTTCAGTGCCCACTACAACCCCTACAGCGGCTGGAGCCTCGGCTTCAGCATCAGCTCCGGTCCGTTCACCTTCTCGTTCTGGGGCGGCGGTTACTATGGTGGCGGCTACTATGGCGGCTACTACGGCCCCGTATACCGACCCCCTTACTACGGTGGAGGAGCCGGTGGGGTGGGTGGAATTGGGGGCGTTGGGGGTGTCGGCGGAGTGGGTGGGGTCGGTGGCGTCGGCGGAGTCGGGGGAGTGGGAGGAGTAGGAGGAGTTGGAGGAGTTGGAGGGGTGGGGGGCGTCGGCGGGCCAGGAGGTGCCTCTCAGCTGCCCGCGGGTGGGGCTGGAGGAGCGCGTCCCTCTCAGCAGCCCGCTGGAGGGACGGGGACAAACAGCAATATCTACAATCGGCCCGAGAACAGGGGCGCGACCGCCTCCACGATGGACAAGTCGAACCGGCCCCAGGCGAAGCCTGCGACCGGGGGGGGCGCCAACAACGTCTACACCGACAAGGCCGGGAACGTCTACCGGCGGGACAGCAACGGCTCCTGGCAGAGTCGCGAGGGGAACTCCTGGAAATCGGCGGGTGGAGGTGATGCCGGTGCCAGGCCGTCGACCGGAGCAGGGTCCGGCGCAAAGCCGTCGACCGGAGCAGGATCCGGCGCGGGAGCAGGGGCGGGGAATAAACCTTCGACCGGCGGGGGGGCCTCAGCGCGTCCCTCCGGAGGTGGGAGTAGTGCTCCTTCCAATCTAAACAAAGACTACTCGGCCCGGCAGCGTGGCTCCCAAAGCGCCTCGGCATACTCGAGAGGCGGAGGCGGGTATGGAGGCGGACGTGGCGGCGGAGGTCGCGGCGGTGGGGGCCGGCGTTAGCGTGAAGCGCCTGGTCGCCTGCACTATCCTGCTCGTTTCCTGCACGGCCGCTCTGGCGCAGACCGATCCAACGTCGCCGACGGTTCCTCCTCCCTCGGTCAAGGACAAGTTCTTCTACGGAGGGGGGCTCGGCCTTGCCTTCGGCGATGTCGACTATGTGGAAATCGCACCGCTGGTCGGCTACCGCTTCCTCCCGAAGCTGGACGGCGGCGTGCAGCCCTTCTACCGTTGGGTCAACGACAGCCGGTACGCGGAAGATGTCACCACCGACGACTATGGGGTGGACCTCTTCGTCCGTTATTTCGTGGTGCCGACGATTTTCGTCCAGGGGGAATTCGAGTTCCTGAATTACGAGTACGTTCTTCCAACTTTTCAGACCGAGCGGAGCAGCGCCAACAGTTTTCTGGCCGGGGGCGGATTCAGCCAGCCCATCGGCAAAGGGGCCGGATTCTTCGTCTCCGTTCTCTACAATTTCTCCTACGATAACTCGGATCCCACCGAACCCTACGGCGACGCGTGGCAGGTCCAGGCAGGCGTCACCGCCGGCTTTTAAGCCACCCCTATCATCTATATAAGCGGACAGGGACCGCAGGGCTTTTGGGTGCAGCGCAGGGCGCCAGCATCAGGAAGCCGACTCCGGTACAATGCGGCCCCTGACCTAATCCTCAAGGGGTGCCCCCTTTCGCCGTCCGTGAGGCCCGCCGCCGGAGGGGAGATTTCATCATGAGACCCGTTAAGAGAGCGAAGGAATTCTGGGCGCAGGACGAGAGTCTCACCATCCTCCTGGCAGCCGTGGTCCTGATGGTGTTTTTCATCCAACCGCTGGTGGACGTCGGCTGGCTGGCAAAAACCTTCATGGCGGTCTCAGGCTCACTGATACTTGCCGCCGGCATGCTGGTCGTTTCCACCCGGCCTTTTCTCACCATCTTCGGTGCGATCCTCGCCATCCTCACCTTTCTGATCGATATTGCCCATCTGGTGGCTCCGGAGCCGTGGCTGCTGGCCTCCAGGAGCGTTTGCTTCATCCTTTTCCTGGCGCTGCTCAGCAGCATCCTCATGAATCGGGTCATGCGGGATGGGCCCGTGAATCGTCACCGCATCCAGGGCGCCATTCTCGTCTACCTCATCCTGGGGCTGATATGGAGCCAGGCCTATCAGTTTCTGGAAGCATTGAATCCCGGCTCCTTCAGCATTCCCAATCCAGTTCCGGGAAGCGAGGACCTGGCCCTGAAATTGAACTACTTCAGCTTCGCCACCCTGACCACCGTGGGTTACGGGGACATCACGGCCCTGCATCCCTTTGCCCGATGCCTGGCGATCCTGGAGGCGCTCACCGGCCAGCTGTTTCCAACCATCCTGATCGCCCGACTGGTCGCCCTGCAGGTCGAGTCAAGCAATTGGAACAAGCCATCCCGCAAGGACTGATCCCGGGATGCGGCGAGCGGCCAGATGCTGTAAGATGCGCCGCATCACATCACACTCGATTGAATCAGGGAGATGGGCATGAATCGCATCCGCTTCGCAGTGTCGGCTGTCCTCCTGTGCTGCGCCCTGCCCGCGTTCGCCGGGGGCGGCGAGAAGGGTGATTGGGAAATCGGCGCCTACCTGATGCAGTTTAGTCCCGACAGCTACAACGGCCTCGATCCAAAAAGCGGCACCTCGTATGGTCTGCGCGCCGGTTATTTCTTCACTCCGAGGTGGAGCGTGGAGGGAGCCTACGAATGGTTCGGCACCGAGGCGGAAGTCAGTGGATCGAATCCGAGCATGGACCTCAATTCGCTGAGCTTCAACGGCCTGTGGAATTTCCGGGCTCCCAAGAAGCTGCGTTGGTTTCTGACCCTGGGCTTTGGACGGGAATACACCAAGTCCTCCTCCCTCAATCTGGATGAGTCCGACTGGGGATACAATTTCGGCGGCGGAGTGCGGTGGTATTTCGGGAAGAAGCGCAGCTGGGGCATCCGGGGCGATGCACGGTGGATCAAGACCAACGTCGGTGGCTCGGTGGATCAGACCGAGGATAACTATGAAATCGGCGGAGGCCTCTTCATGTCGGTCGGCGGCGGTGAGCCCGCCGACTCCGACAAGGATGGCGTGCCCGACAACAAGGACAAGTGCGCCGGCACTCCCAAGGGGGCGATGGTCGACTCGACCGGCTGCCCCAAGGACAGCGATGCCGACGGCGTAGCCGACGGCATCGACAAGTGCGCCAACACCCCGAAGGGGTGGAAGGTCGACGCCACCGGCTGCCCGGCCGACAGCGACGGCGACGGCGTGGCCGATGCCGAGGACAAGTGCGCGAATACTCCGAAGGAAGCGAAGGTCGATACGACCGGCTGTCCCGTCGACGATGGTGACAAGGACGGCGTGTGGGACGGTGCCGACCGTTGTCCGGAGACCCCGAAGGGCGCCAAGGTGGATCCGGTCGGCTGCCCCATGGACGCGGATCATGACGGGGTGTGGGACGGAATCGATCAGTGTCCCGGCACTCCCGCCGGCGTGAAGGTGGAAGCCAACGGCTGTCCGGCCCCCTGAGGCCTGAAGCGGACGGGGGTACTCGGTAACCGGGATCCGTTCTGACATACTCAGCCTATGAGCCGGTCTCGTTCCTCGGGAGCCTCCGCCCGTAACTTTCCGGGGGCGATATCGTCATGGCGAATGTAAAGGGTCCGGACACAGTTGGGGGAGTCCCGGGTGGCTTTAGGTTAATTCGGCCCTGGACGATTGCCCTTGCTGTCGGGGTGGCTCTCTACGCCCTCTTTGGGTTCCTGGTTGCCCCTCCCCTGGCGCGCTCCTACCTCATCAAGACTCTGCAGGAGATGCTGCATCGGAAAGTCTCGATCCAGCGGCTGCGCCTCAACCCATTCGTCTTGTCGGCAACCGCGGACGGCCTCCTGATCGCCGACACCGATGGGACTCCCCTGCTTTCCTGGGATCGGCTTTACATCAATTTCCAGCTGCTCTCGCTGGTGAAAAAGGAATGGAGCTTCCGGGAATTCCAGCTCGTCAATCTTTCCGGCCGGCTGGTGATGCGGCAGGACGGCACGCTGAATATCTCGGACATCGTTACTTCGCTTTCCGCCCCCCCTCCAGGGGGCACGCCGCCCGCCGAGACTCCCCTGTTCCGGATCGGGCGCTTGAGAATCCAGGATGCGCGGCTGGACTATCGTGACCAATCCCGGCCGACCGAATTCCGTACCATGCTCGGGCCGCTGCGGATAGACCTGCGCGATTTCGGCAATGACCGGGACAGCAAGAACCCCTACGCCTTCGCGGGCCGGACCGAGTTGGGTGAGACTTTCTCCTGGAAAGGCTTTTTCTACCTCGATCCCATCCGCTCAGGAGGGGAATTCACGCTGGGAAACGTGCGGCTCAACAAGTACCACCCCTATTACCAGGAGAGTGTCCTGTTCGACATCAAGGAGGGCACGGCGGACCTCGCCTCCTCCTACGAGCTCGAATGGGGACCGCAGCGGCAGGTCGCGCGCCTGACCGGCGCCAACCTGAAAATCACCGGCCTCAAGATCGCCGAGCCCGGCCTGGAGGAGCTGGCGGTCGACGTTCCCAGCATCGAAATAAACGGCGTGGACGTGGATGCGCTGAACGCTGAAACCAGCATCGCCTCCCTGGTCACCCGGGACGGCTCTCTGATCTTGCGGCAATACCCTGACGGGGTTATCAATCTGAGGCGGATGATCGAGCCGCTTCTGGCCGGCAAGCCGATTCCATCGCGCTCACCCGCGGGAGCGTCCCGAGCGAGTGGCGGCCCTTCGCCCGCTGCACCTCCCGCCGGCGCATTGGAACCCAAGATTCTGATCTCGGAGGTCCGGTTCAGTAACTACAAGGTCCTGGCCGAGGATCTTGTCCCCCCCCGCCCCGTTCGGCTTCACTTCGACCAGGTCAGCATGAACATGCACAATGTGGACAACCGGCCCGAGACCACCTCCACCGGATCGCTCGGCTTCCGCTGGGAAGAGGGCGGAACCGTGTCGCTTGCTGGAGACCTTTCCATCATCAAGCTCCAGGGCGACCTGGACGTCATCTTCGATGGGATCGACGTCACACCCCTGGATCCTTACCTCGCCCCCACGGCCGACCTGCTGCTGACTTCGGGAAGGCTCTCCGCCTCGGGAAAATTGCAAGTAAGTCTCCTGGACCCGGAGCACCCGACGTTCTCTTATCTGGGGAGTCTCTCCCTCGACGATTTCGTCTCGGTGGACGGGGCGAAAAAGGGGGATTTCCTGCGCTGGAAGCGGCTCGAGATCGCCACGGTGGACTACTCCCTGGATCCCCCTCACCTGCGCATCGGAGAGGTCCTGGCGCAAGACCCGGTGGCCCGGGTGGCCATCGCACCGGATGGAAGCATCAACGTGTTCACGATTCTTCGTCTTGCCCCCGCTCCCGAAACGGCCGCACCACCTGCCGCCCCGGCAGCCTCGTCGCCTCCTGCGTCGAGCACCGGGTCGGATCTGGGTGACATCACCATCCGTCGTGTGCGGCTGAGCGGCGGGAAGATCCTCTACGAGGACCGCTCGCTGCAGCCGGCGGTGCATTTCTCGCTGGCGAAGATTCACGGCGCTGTCTCCGGACTTTCTTCGAAAGAGCTGGCCCGGGCCGACGTCGACCTGGAAGCGCGCATCGAAAACGTGGCTCCTTTGAAGATTGCCGGCAAGGTCAATCCGTTGAGCGACAACCGTTATACCGACTTGACGCTGCAGACGAGCGGGGTGGATCTCCTGCCCATGGGCCCCTATACCGGCAAGTACCTGGGGTACGGCCTCAAGCAGGGGAAACTGAGTCTCGACATGAAATACCTGGTCAGCCAGCGCAGCCTTCAGGCGAGCAACCTGATCACCATCGACCAGCTTCTGCTGGGCGACAAGACCGGGAGCCCCGACGCCACCAAGCTGCCGGTGAAGCTCGGCCTGGCGCTCCTCAAGGATCGCAACGGTGTGATCGAGCTGGATGTCCCGGTGGAAGGCAACCTGGACGATCCGCAGTTCCGCCTGGGCCGGGTCATCGTGCACGCCATCGGCGTCGTGTTCGCCAAGATCGTCACCTCCCCCTTCAAGCTTCTGGCCCGCGCGTTCAGCGGCTCCGAGGAGGATCTCAGCTTCCTGGAATACGACCCCGGAAGCGATCTGCTGACTCCGGCCAGTCAGGAGAAGCTCAACATGCTGGTGACTTCCCTGTACGAGCGGCCTGCGCTGACGGTGGCGATTCGCGGCTCGGTGGATGAGGCGTCCGATCGGGAAGGGCTGAAGCACAAGAAGCTCGAGAGCCTTCTCCGCCGGAAGAAGTGGGACTCCCTGGGGAAGAAGGAGCGTGCCGCCACGCCGGTCGAGACGCTGCCTCTGACCGAGGCGGAAGTTCCGGACCTTCTGAAGTCGGTCTTCAAAACCGCCTGGTCCAAGGGGATGGCGGAGCTGCTTCCCGGGGCATCCCAGGCTCCAGAGTCCGCGAATCAGGGCGAGAAGCCGGAGACTTCCGAGGAGATGGAAGCCTGGCTGCTCGATCGGATTGACGTGACCTCTGACGACCTGGGCCAGCTCGCGGCCCGGCGCGCCGCCCAGGTGCGCGACTACATTCTCGGCACGGAGAAAGTGGAGAGCGCTCGGATTTTCCTCGGCGGAAGCGCTCCCGCCGACGCCCCCTCGGGAAGGCGCGCTTACCTCTCGCTGGAGTGAAAGCCCCTTCGACCCGCGCGGGATATCCGGCAGGAAGCGCCACCAGGCGCCGCGTGTCCGCGTCGTTCAGGGGTCGTACCTGAATCGCGCGATGCTCTTCTTGAAGTTCTTGGGCCTCCTGCCCCGTGCCACCTTCAAGGAATAGGCTTTCTCGGCGACGCTGGTGGCGATGGCCAGCGATAGTCTCCGAATGTCGCGCAACGGCGGATAGAGCGAGCCCTGCTCGAGGTCCTGCTCCCGTACCAGGCCGGCGAGCGTCCGCGCCGCGGCGAGAAACAACCCATCCGGGATGGTACGCGCGCGACACGCCAGTGCGCCCAGTCCGATCCCCGGGAAGACATAGGCGTTGTTCCCCTGCCCGGGTCGGAATTCCCTCCCGTTGACCGTGACTCGTCCGAACGGGCTTCCGCTGACGAAAAGCGCTTTTCCGCCGCTCCAGCTATAAGCGTGTTCCGCGGTGCACTCCGCTCGCGCCGTGGGGTTCGACAGCGCAAAGATCGCCGGGCGTTCGTTGATGGCGCTCATCCGCTCTATGACTTCGCGTGTAAACGTTCCCGGCGCGCCGGTGGCGCCGATCAGCACGTTCGGCTTGATGGTTTCGATGGCATCCAGGAATCCAAGCTGCCTGTGATCGTGAGCATAGGGGAGGTTGTGCTCCATCAGGTCTTTCCGGCTTTTCACCACCAGGCCCTTCACATCCACGAACCAAAGCCGCTGGCTTGCCTCCTCCCGGCTCAGACCCTCGTCGATGCCCGCGGCCACCAGCAGGTCCGCGATGCCCGTCGCCGCCGAGCCGGCCCCCAGGAACATGATCCGCAGATCCGACAGCTTGGTTTTCGTGACCCTCGTCGAAGCGTAGACGCCCGCCAGGACGACCGCTGCCGTTCCCTGGATGTCATCGTTGAAACACAGCACCCGGTCCCGGTATTTGTTGAGGAGAGCGTAGGCGTTGGGTGTCAGGAAATCCTCGAACTGAATCAGCGCTTGGGGAAATTTCTCCTGCACCGCCACGACGAACTCCTCGACGAGATCGAGGTACTTCTTGCCCTGAATCCTACGGTGCGGGTAGCCCAGATAGAGCACGTCGGCCAGCAGTTCCTCGTTGTTGGTTCCCACGTCCAGCATCACCGGCAGGCACTGCCTGGCGGGGATGCCGGCGCAGGCGGTATACAGCGCCAGCTTGCCAACCGGGATCCCCATGCCGTCCGCCCCCAGATCGCCCAGGCCAAGAATGCGCTGGCCGTCGGTGACGACGATGATGCGGATGTCCTTCTCATTCCAGTTGCCGAGGATCCTCTTCATCTTGCCCCGGTCTTCGGGGGTGATGAAGAACCCCTTCGGCTCCCTCGCGATGTGCGAGTAGCGCTTGCAGGCCTCTCCCACCGTGGGGGTATAGATCCAGGGAAGGATTTCCTCGATGTGGTCGATCACCGTCCGATAGAACAGCCCCTCGTTGCGCTCCTGCAGCGACGACAGGGCCATGTACCGGTCGAGGTCGCCGGGCAGCCGTCTCAGACTTTCCATCACCCGCTCCACCAGCTCCCTCGGGCTGGCGACCCGGTAAGGCAGGAGCCCCCGCAGCCCGAGCCTCTCCCTCTCCTTCCTGGTAAAGGCGATCGATTTGTACAGTCTCTTGTCCCTGAGGACTTCGAGTCCCTTCTTCACGACGACACCTTCGGCAGGAGCGGCGGAATGCGATTCACCATCGGAGCCCACCGTTCAGTACGCTTTCATCCCCACGGCCCGGAACGATTCGCAGACCCGCTCGACCATCTCGGGCGGCGGAGGCTCGACCTTGTCGAGCGAGTATTCGATTCCGAGCTGCTTCCACTTGAACCGGCCCATCTGGTGAAGAGGCAGGACATCGACCCGCTCCACGTTTCCCAGGCCCGCGACGAACCGGGCGAGTTGGTCGATATCACCGGCGTCGTCCGTCACTCCCGGCACCAGCACGAAGCGTAGCCAGACCGGCCTGCGGCGCGCGGCGAGCCGGCGCGCAAACTCCAGGGTCGGACCAATGTCCATGCCGGTGAGGCGTCGATGGCGCTCGGGATCCCAGCCCTTGATGTCGAGCAGGACGAGGTCGGCGCATTCGAGCTCGGCGTCGCTCAGCTGATCGCCATAGAAACCGTTGGTGTCCAGGGCGGTGTGAACCCCCATCGTCCGCGCCGCGCTGAGCAGCTTTACCGCGAAGCGATGCTGCATCAATGGCTCTCCTCCACTGAGGGTGAAGCCGCCCGACATGACCTGCAAGCCATGCCGGTACTTGCGCAGCTCTTCAGTCGCCCTGGCGATGGTGACCGGGATGCCGTTGATCAGGGTCCAGGTGTCGGGGTTGTGGCAGTAGAGACAGCGGAACATGCAGCCCGTGGTCCAGGCGACGACGCGCACCCCGGGGCCGTCCACGGTCGAGCCGGTCGTGAAGGAATGCAGGAAGCCCATGTCGCCGGTGGCGAGCGCGGTCCGGACGTCCGATTCCGGGACGCCCTTTCCCAGATCGACGCGCAGCTCGAACGGGCTCTTCGCCGCCAGCGGGGTCTGTGGAAGAGACTGGTCGTTGGGCACGGGCGTCAGGCTCCGTGGAACGTGCGGTTGATCACGTCCATCTGCTGCTCACGCGTCAGGCGCACGAAGTTGACCGCATAGCCCGACACCCGGATGGTCAGGTTCGAGTATTTCTCCGGATGATCCACGGCGTCGAGCAGGGTCTCCCGGTTCAGGACGTTCACGTTCATGTGATAGCCGGTGGAGCCGAAAAAGGCGTCCAGCATCCCGGTGAGATTGGCGACGCGGTCCTCGGCTACCCGTCCCAGCCCGCCCGGCACGAGACTCGCCGTGAGCGAGATGCCGTCGGCGGCGTCGCGATACGGGATCTTGGCCACCGACGCCGCCGCGGCGTGGATACCGTGGCTGTCCCGGCCGTGCATCGGGTTCGCGCCCGGCGCGAACGGCTCTCCCTGCCGCCGTCCGTCCGGGGTGTTGCCCGTCGCCTTGCCGTACACGACGTTCGAGGTGATCGTCAGGATCGACTGGGTGTGCACCGCACCCCGGTAGGTGGGAAACTTCCGGAGCTTGCCCATGAACGTGCTCACGACCCACGCCGCCAGGTGGTCGACTCGGTTGTCGTTGTTGCCGAAAAACGGGAAGTCCCCCTTGATCCGGTAATCCGTCACCAGCCCCGTCTCGTTGCGGACGACGCTCACCTTCGCATGCTTGATCGCCGAGAGACTGTCGGCGACCACCGACATCCCCGCCATCCCGAAGGCCATCGTGCGCAGTGGCGCATAGTCGTGCAGCGCCATCTCCAGGCGCTCGTAGGCATACTTGTCGTGCATGTAGTGGATGATGTTCATGGCGTTGACGTAGACACCGGCGAGCCAACCCATCATCGCCTCGAACTTCGTGATGACGTCGTCGAAGTCGAGGGTGTCGCCCTGCACCGCCTCGAAAGGCGGGCCGACCTGCTTGCCGCTCATCTCGTCCCGGCCCCCGTTGATCGCATACAGGAGGCACTTGGCCAGGTTGGCCCGGGCGCCGAAGAACTGCATCTGCCGTCCCACGAGCATCGGCGAGACGCAACAGGCGATCGCGCCGTCATCCCCCCAGGCGCTGCGCATGATCTCGTCGCTTTCGAACTGGATCGAGCTGGTGTCGATGGCGACCTTCGCCGTGAAGCGACGAAACGCTTCGGGCAGGCGTGGCGAGTACCAGAGGGTCAGATTCGGCTCCGGGGCCGGACCGAGGTTGTAGAGAGTCTGGAGCATGCGGAAGCTGGTCTTGGTGACCAGAGAGCGTCCATCGTCGCCCATCCCGCCGATCGACTCGGTGACCCAGGTCGGGTCGCCGGCGAACAGCTCGTCATATTCCGGCGTCCGCAGGAACCGGACGATGCGCAGCTTGACGACGAAGTCGTCGATGATCTCCTGCGCTTGGGACTCTGTGAGCACGCCCTCGGCGAAGTCCCGCTCGAAGTAGATGTCCAGAAACGTCGAAGTCCTTCCCAGCGACATGGCGGCGCCGTTCTGCTCCTTCACGGCGGCCAGATACCCGAAATAGAGCCACTGCACCGCCTCCTTGGCACTGCCTGCCGGAGCGGAGATGTCGAAGCCGTAGCTCGCGGCCATCGCCTGCAGCTCCGCGAGCGCCCGGATCTGCTCGGCCAGCTCCTCGCGGTCGCGGATGATGGCGTCGGTGGACATCGCGGCATCGAGCGCCGCCTTCTCCTGCTTCTTCCGCTCAGCGAGCCGCGCCACGCCGTAAAGGGCGACGCGGCGATAGTCTCCGATGATGCGGCCCCGGCCGTAGGCATCGGGCAGCCCGGTGAGGAGGTGGGAGCTGCGGCAGCGCCGGACGTCATCGGTGTAGGCGTCGAACACCCCCTCGTTGTGGGTCTTGCGGTACTTGGTGAACGCCTCCACCACGTGGGGATCGGGCTCGTAGCCATAGGTCTTGAGCGCGCCCTCGACCATCCGGAACCCGCCGTTCGGCATGATGGCTCGCTTCAGCGGGGCCTCGGTCTGCAGGCCGACGATCACTTCGTTCTCGCGGTCGATGTACCCCGGCGCGTGCGCGGTGATGGAGCTCGGGATCTGCGAGACGTCGAGCACTCCTTTTTTCCTCTCCTGGAGGAACAGCTCGTTGAGCCCGGCCCAGAGCTTTTTCGTGCGTGCTGTGGCCGGCGCGAGGAACGACTCGTCCCCGTCGTACGGCTCGTAGTTCTGCTGGATGAAGTCCCGGACGTTGATCTCCCTCTTCCAGAGACCGGTCCGGAATCCACGCCAGGGTGTGCTTTCCACTTCGGTCTTGCTTTCCTGCGGTGCGGTCGACTTCATTGGAGTGCTCCTTGCGCCGGCCCGCTGGACACGGGGCCTGAAAATCCCAGCAACGAAGCGGTATGCCGGGCAATCATGAACTCTTCGTTCGTGGGGATAACCCACGCTGAAACTCTGCTCCCCGCCACCGTGATGCGGGGCCCTCCACTCTCGTTCGCTGCCGGGTCCATCTCGATGCCGACCCACGCGCAGGCCTCACCGATGCGGCGGCGGATCTCGGCGGAGTTCTCACCCACGCCGGCGGTGAAGACCAGGGCATCGAGGCCCTGCAGCACTGCCGCGAGGGCTCCGATCTCCTTGGCGGCGCGGTACACGAAGTAGTCCACCGCCAGCCGGGCGCCGGGCTCGCGGCTGGCCAGGAGGTCCCGCATGTCGTTGCTGATACCCGAAATGCCGAGCAGGCCTGATTTCTTGTAGAGGACCGTCTCCACCTCCTTGGCGCTGAGCCCCAAGCCCTGAAAGAGATGGAGAATCACGCCGGGATCGACGGCGCCCGGCCGCGTACCCATGCAGAGTCCATCGAGCGCCGTGAATCCCAGGGTGCTGTCGAGGCTTCGTCCATTCTTCAAGGCGCACAGACTGGCCCCGCTCCCCAGATGGGCCACGATGACCCGTCCCCGGGCGATTTCCGGGGCTACCTGCGGCAGGACCGAGGCGATGTACTCGTACGACAGCCCGTGGAATCCGTAGCGCTGCACGCCGGAATCGCGGATCTCTCTGGGCAGCGGAATCAGCTCGGCCACGGCCGGCTGGCCGCGATGAAAGCTGGTGTCGAAGCAGGCGACCTGAGGTACGCCGGGCAGGCGCTCCTGGACCGCTTCGATCGCCGCCAGATTGTGCGGTTGATGGAGCGGCGCCAGGGGGACGAGGGTCCGCAGCTCCTCCAGCACCTGGGGGGTGACGACGGCCGGCCCTGTGAAGCGGGCCCCTCCGTGGACGACACGATGGCCCACGCCGATCACCCGCGCTCCGCCATAGCGCGAGCGCAGCCAGGCTGACAGCGCATCGAGCGCGCGTCGCCCGTCGGTCACGGTGGCATCCAGGCGCTGATCGACGAGGCTCTCGCCCGCTCCGTTCCGGGCGGTCAGTCGCGGCGACGTCCCGATGCCTTCGATCTGCCCGCGCGCCTCCAGGCTCCAGGAGTCGGCCTCCGGCCTGCGGTAGACGCAGAACTTCAGGCTCGAGGAGCCCGCATTGAGCACCAGGGCGAATTCGTCCAGGCCGCGCTGCTCCGGTCCTGCCCCGATCGTCATGATTTTTTCCGTCTCGCGTGGGCCGCCAGCATCGCGACCGCGCAGCTCGCGATGCGCGACCGGACGCTGTCCGCGCGGCTGGTCAGGATGATCGGCACCCGCGCGCCGAGGACGAGACCGGCGCTGTCGGCCTTGGCCAGGAAGCTGAGCAGCTTGGCCAGGATGTTGCCCGCCTCGAGATCCGGAACCAGCAGGATATCCGGATCTCCGGTGACCTTGGATGGAATCCCTTTGATTTTGGCCGCCTCCAGGCTGATGGCGTTGTCGAACGCCAGCGGCCCGTCCAGGATCGCCCCGGTGATCTGCCGCCGCTCGGCCATCTTGCACAGGGCGGCGGCATCCAGGGTGGCGGGCATCTTGGAAGTGACCGTCTCGACCGCGGCAAGAATCGCGACCTTGGGTGTTTCCAGGCCGAGTGAAATGGCCAGGTCGATGGCGTTCTGGCAGATGTCGACCTTGTCCTCCAGTGTCGGCGCGATGTTGATGGCGGCATCGGTCACGATCAGGACCTTGTGATAGGTCGGCACGTCGATGATGAAGACGTGGCTGATGCGCCGCGCCGTGCGCAGACCCGTCTCGCGCGCCACCACCGCGCCCAGCAGCTCGTCGGTGTGCAGGCTCCCCTTCATCAAGAGCTCCGCTTTGCCCTCGCGAACCAGCTCCACCGCACGCGCCCCCGCGGCGTGGCTGTGCGGGACATCGACGATCTCGGCTCCCTCGAGACTTTGCTTGCCGCGCTTCGCGATCTCCTCGATCTTCCCGGCCGGGCCCACCAGGATGGGCCGGATCAGCTTCTTCGCGCCCGCCTCGAGCGCGCCCGCCAGCGCCGTTTCCTCGCAGGGGTGCGCTACCGCCGTCGGGATGGGCTCCAGACCCCGGCACCGTTCCAGCAGCTGCTCGTATTTCCCAGTTCCGGATTCTCGATTCATGTTCGGCTCCCTGCCGTGGCCGCTGATGGTGCTCGAACCGCGGCCCCCGTCTCCTTCAGTAAAAGTGTGAGAAGAATGGCCAGCCCGACCCCGTACAGCAGCGGCTGGAACGTCGACTGATAGTGCTCCAATTGCCTCTCGGCGGCGCCTTCGGCCGCCATCCTGAGAGCCCAGCCGAAGACCGGGCCCAGAAGAGCGCTGAAGGTGAAATTCAGGAAGTTGACCACCCCGGTGGCCGTGCCGCTCATTTCCGGCGGGTTGGCCTCCTTGATCACCGTGTAGGGCAGCATCGCGGCTCCTGAGGCGAGCCCGGCCACGAGTCCGACAAGTCCGGGTGGAAGCACGCCGACCCGGCCGTACAGGATCCAGGCGAGGCACGCGAACAGAACCACCGCGCCGGCCACGATCACCGGCTTGCGCCGGCCCAGGCGGTCCGAGATCATCCCGAGCAGCGGGCAGCCGATGATCCAGCCAAGGGGAACCGTGGCCGAGCGCATCACGGCCGTCGCGTAATCGAACCCCCGGCCTTCCTGCAGATACTGGACTCCCCAGATCATGTCGAAGATCGTCGTCGGAATGAACAGCAATCCCGCGATCATGCCGCACAGAATCGACTGCGGGTTTCGGAAGACCACACCGAGCGCACGCGCCGCTCCGCGCAGCCAGCCGGCGCCCGGCGGCGTCCCCTGCCGCTCCGGAAGGAGGACGAAGAGGAGCGCGCTGATCGCCAGTCCTGCGAGGCCCATGCCGATCCAGAACCCGCGCCATGGGACTCCCCCGGCGATCATCGGACCGACCACGAACTGGCCGGCGGACCCTCCGGCCATGCCGAACATCTGCGTGGCCCCGATCAGGGTGGCCGCGCGCGAAGCGGGGAAGTACTGCGTCGCAAGGTATACTGCCCCGATCAACGCGAAAACACCTCCGGCGCCCTGCAGGAGCCTCCCGGCGCCCGCCAGCCCGGGGCTGCCGGAGCCGAAGAGCAAGGCGCCCAATCCGACCATGGCGGCGCCGATCGGAACCACCTTGCGCGCCCCGAAGCGATCCAGTGCGGCGCCTGCCACCAGGCTGAAGGGCGAGTAGCCGTAGTAGAAGAGGCCGACCAGCGATGCGACCCCCAGGGTGCTGAGGCCGAAGGCCTCGGACAACTGAGGCATCATGACGCTCGGCGCCGACCGGAGCGCGTACTGATGGAAGTAGTACACCGCGGTGATCAGCCACGCGACGCCGGCCATCCTGGCACCACGACTCATCGCATCAACCCCTGGTATTCCGCCTGCCACTCAGCCCTAGCAGAGCGTCACGGAGACCGCCAGGCCGCCCTCGGAAGTCTCCTTGTACTTCGAGTTCATTTCCTTGGCCGTCAGCGCCATCGCGGCCACGGTCGTGTCGAAGTCGAGCCGGCGGTTGGCCGGGACCTCGTTGCTCGCGATCAGGAAGCCGGTCCAGGCCTTGACGGCGCCGAACGCGCAGCGCTCGATGCAGGGGACCTGCACGAAGCCAGCGACCGGGTCGCAGGTCATTCCCAGGTGATGCTGCAGCGACGCCTCGGCGGCATTGGCGACGACCTGGTTGGGAAAGTCGTGCGCCTGCGCCAAAAGCGCCGCCCCCATGGCCGAAGCGACCCCAATCTCCGCCTGGCAGCCCCCCTCGGCCCCGGCGAGGGTGGCGTTGTGCTTGCAGAGGTACCCGATGGCGGCGGCCGCCAGAAGGCCGGCGCGAATCTTTTCCGGCGGCAGGTTGCGGCCGCCCTCGCCGATAGCGTAGACGCACGCCGGCATGACGCCAGCCGAGCCGCCCGTCGGCGCGGTCACGACCAAATGGCCGCGCGCGTTCTCCTCCGATCCGGCCAGCGCATACGCCGCCACCACTCCGACTCCTCGCTGCTTTTCGTAGGTGTCGTCCGAGGCACGCTTGTAGACTTCGCCGGCTTTGGTCTTGAGCTTGATGGGTCCGGGAAGGGTGGCGGTGGGCGCGGCCAGCCCGGACTTGACGATGGCGACCATCACCGTGGCGATCTTGTCGAGGAAGGCATTGATTTCCGCCTCGGTCTTGCCGGAGACTGCCACCTCGTTCGCCAACACGACCTGCGCGACCGTCAGCTTGCTCGTATCCGCGTGAGCCTGCAGCTCCTTCATGGTGGCGTAGGGATACTTCGGCTGCCCCTTCTTAGGTGGCACATACCCCTTCCACTCGATGAATCCACCCCCCACCGAGTAGTACTCGAGCTCGTAGATCACCTTGTCTCCCGCCATCAGCTTGCAGGTCATCGTATTGGGGTGCGGGAAGTTCCCCTTGGCCTCCGCATAGACGATGTCCTTCAGGGACAGGTTGAAGGTCTTGCTGCCCAGCTTGACGGGATAGGTCTTGTCAGGATCGGCCGCCATCCCGTCGAGAAACGCCGGGTCGACGGTCGCCGGCTCCTTGCCCAGCACGCCGGCCAAGGCCGCGCGCTCCGTCCCGTGCCCCTTGCCCGTGGCGCTCAGGCTGCCGTACAGGTAAACCTTGATCCCGGTGGCCTTCGCCAGCTCCGCCGGCGGAAGCTTCGTGCAGCGCTGGTAGAAATCGTAGGTAATGCGCATCGGGCCGATGGTGTGCGAGCTGGAGGGTCCCGGTCCGACCTTGTAAAACTCCTCGAGCGTGGTCATGACCGGCCCCTTCTCCTTCTTCACAACATCCAGCGTCGGTGACAACGGAGGGGAGCCCTGGGGCTTGGCTGCGGCGGCGCTCGCCGCCGTGGCGGCGGCCGAGACCGGATTGCCCGCGATGACTGCCGCCGCGCCGATGACCGCGCTGCGCATTACGAATGCCCGGCGATCGATGCCGGCCGGAGTGTTCTCCACTTCCGGCGCTTCGATCGGTAGATCCGCTTTCTTGTCGATATCGTCCTCAGATTTCATGGGTTCCTCCCGGCTCACGCCATCTCCGTTTCGTCTCTCAATACTCATCGAACATTCTCTGGATCTGTTTGACGTCCTTCGTCTTGGTCAGCGCCAGCCGCAGCAGCACCCGCGCTTTCTGGGGGTTGAGGTCCATCGAGGCGATGAACAAGTATTTGTCGTCATCGACCTCGACGTTGCGTCCGACCCGCCCGGTCGCCACGCGCGACGACCGCACGCAGAGGATCCCCTTCTTCGCCTGAGCCGCCAGGGCCTCGAGCGCGGTCTGCGTCATGTTGCCGTTGCCCACGCCCGCCACCACCACCCCTTTCGCGCCGGCCGCGACCGCGGCGTCAATGAGCGCCCCGTCCATGTTCTCATAGGCCATCACGATGTCGACGCGCGGCATGGTGGTGATCGTGTCGATCGGAAATTCCGTGTCCTGGGTGTTGCGCCCAACCGGGCCGCGATAGAACTCGGCGTCCCCGTACGCCACCGTGCCGATCAGACCGGTCAGTGGGGACAGGAACGTCTGCACCGCGGTCGTGCTGGTCTTCGTCAGGGAGGATGCGCCATGGATCCAGTCGTTGACCACGACCATGACGCCCCGCCCGACCGCCTCCTTGTCCGCCGCCACCGCTACCGCGTTGAAGAAGTTGAGCGGACCGTCGGCGGAGAGGGCGGTCGACGGGCGCATCGCCGCCGTCAGGACGATCGGCTTGCGCGTCTTGACCACCAGGTTCAGGAAGAAAGCTGTCTCCTCGATCGTATCCGTCCCGTGGGTGATGACTACGCCATCCACGTCCGGCATCGCGGTGAGCGCGGCCACGCGGCGCGCCAGCTTGAGCCATACCTCGTCGGTCATGTCCTGGGAGCCGATGTTGGAGATCTGCTCGCCGCGCAGATTCGCCAGCTTCTTCGCCTGCGGCACTGCGGCGAGCAGCTGGTCGACGCCAACCTGGCCGGACTTGTAGCCGGCCTGCACGTCGGACTCGGCGGCGCCGGCGATCGTGCCGCCCGTGGCGAGGACGACGACCGTCGGGAGCGGAGCCTGGGCGGTCTTCGCGGCGCTCGGCGCCGCGGACGGCGCGGCCGTTTGCGCCGCCACTCTTTCATGGGCTCCCGGCAGTCCGAGTAAAAGCACGAGCATCAGTGAAAATGCCAATCGTTTCAACATCGAAGCCTCCTATCGGGTGAGAAGAACGATGACCGGACCCCACGCGGTCAGCAGGATGTTGCCGACGGCATAGGGCACTGTATACCCCAGGACTGGCAGCTTGCTTCCCGCCTCATCCTGGATCGCCCGCAGCGCCGCGGTGACCGTGCCGGCGCCGGCGCAGGCTCCCAGCAGGATGACGGGGTTCATCTTCAAGATGTACCTGCCGAACAGAATCGCAACGACGTGCGGCGTGACCGCCACGACGAAGCCGACCCCGAGCAGGCTCGCTCCGGTTCGCCTCAGGCCCTCGACGAAGTCCGGGCCCGCGGTGAGGCCGACGACGCCGATGAACACCGCCAGACCGATGGTATCGAAGACCCATAAAGCCGGCTCGGGAATCCGTCCAAAGGTCGGCCGCACCGAGCGCAGATACCCGAAGGCGAGCCCCATGATGAGCGCTCCTCCGCTGGCGGTCAGGCTCAGCGGCAGCCCTCCGACGCTGATCGACAGCAAACCGACCAGCCCGCCCAGGAAGATGCCCAATCCGACGAACACGACGTCGGTCGCGCCCGTGGGGCGCTCGATGTACCCGAGGGCTGCACCGACGCGCTCGACGTCGCGGCGCGCACCGGTCAGGCGCAGCAGGTCGCCGCGGTTGACCCGGGTCCCGGCCGAAAACGGGATCTCTTCGCCGCCGCGGACCAGCTTCAACAGTACCACCCCACGCCCGTGCAGCTCGGCCAGCTCCGCAATCGAACGATCCACGAGCTCGCGCCGGGTCACCACGACGTCGAGGGCGACCACGGGGAAATCCAGCAGCACCCGGTCCTCGATTTCCACGCCGATCGGGACTCCACTGACCAGCAAGCGGCGGCGGGCGGCAAGGACAAGCGCGTCACCGTCGCGCAGCACCGTCTCGGGTGTCGCCTCCTGGATCTGGCCGCGATGGCGGATGCGCTCGACGAAGACACGCTCCGGAGCGAAGGATTTTTCAAGATCGGCCACGGTCCGGCCGGCCCATGCCGCACCATCGATGCGATAGGCGCGCAGGTCCCACGTGCGGTAGGCCGACTGCACGTCGGGCTCCTCCTCCGCCCCTTGCGCCATGGACTGCGCCAGCTTGCGGCTCTCGGCCTTGAGGTCCACCTTCAACAGGCGCGGCGCCAGGCTGGACAGGAACCAGACGACGAAGCCGGTGCCGACCAGGTACGAGACCGCGTAAGCCACCGGAATGTTGTTCAGGAGCCGGGCCTTCTCGGCCGCGGGGAGGGCCAGATGGCCGATCGTGTCGCCGGCGGTCCCGATGACCGTCGACTCGGTGAAGGCCCCGGCCAGGAGTCCCGCGGCGGTGCCGCAGTCGTAGCCCATGATTGTCGCGGCGGCGTAGGTGGCGACCAGGCTGGTGAGACAGAGGACGACGGTCAGCGCCACCTGGGGGAGCGCGTTCCGGCCGAGCCCGCGGATGAACTGCGGACCGACCTTGTAGCCGGTCGCGAACAGGAATAGATCGAAAAAGACGATTTTAACGATGGGGGCGACCTGGATGCCGAGCTGTCCGATGAGCACGCCGGCGATGAGCGTGCCGACGACGTTTCCGAGGCCGAACGAGCCAATGCGCGCCCGCCCGATCACGAAGCCGAGCGCCAGGGTCAGGAAGATCGCCAGCTCGGGGTTCTCTCGGAGCGCAGTGACGACGTAGTGAATCATGCCTCCCCTCTCATCGCGCCACCAGCATCAGCCAAGGCGTGCCGAGAACCAGGTAGAGGAGGAGGCAGAAGGCGGTGTTGAAAGCGCCCAGGCGGTACAAGTCCCCTTGCGACAGGTAGCCGCTGCCGGCAAATAGAAGGTTGGCGCTGGATCCCTGCGGCGTGATGGCGGCGAAGTAGTTGGTCGCGAACAGCAGCTGGAATGCCAGGACCGTGGCAGGCACCCCCAGCTGGACCCCCACGCCGAGAAACACTCCGAACAGCGCCAGCAGGTGCGCCGTCTGGCTCACGAACAGGTAGTGCAGCAAGACGTAGGCGACGACCAGCACCAGACCCGCCGCCATGGGGGGCAGCCCGCCCAAGTGCATCGCCAGCCTCCCGCCGAGAAACTCCATGAATCCGAGCCGATTGAGCTGATCGCTCAGCGTGAACAGCGCGGCGAACCAGATGAAGGTGGCGAGGACGTCGCCTTCCTTGGCGATGTCGCTGAGCGTCAGCACCCCGGTCCCGAGCAGGACGCCGAGGCCCAGGAAGGCCACCGCTGTCGTGTCGATCCCGAGGCTCGCCGAAGCGCCCCACAGGAGGACCATGCCGACGAATGTGGCAGCGACGATCTTCTCGTCCCAGGTGAGGGACCCGAGCGCGGCGAGGGCTTTCCTCGCCTCGGCCGGCGCCTCCGGCGTCGCCGTCACCTCCGGCCGGATGAACCAGTAGAGGGCGAGCGGCAGCAACACCATCCCGGCAAGAGTCGGCACCGAGGAGGCGAGCAGCCACGAGCCGAATCCAATGTCGACCCCTTGATTCTTGGCGATCGCGGTCCCGAGCGGATTCGCCGCCATCGCCGTCAGCCAGAGTCCCGAAGACAGCGTCAGGCTGGCGATGCCCGAGAACATGAGGAACTGTCCCAGGCGCCTGCGGTCCGGACGGTCAGGCTTCGCTCCGGCCGCTTCGGCAACCGAGAAGACCAGCGGGAAGAGCACCCCGGAGCGGGCGGTGTTGCTCGGGAAGGCGGGCGCAATCACCCCGTCGACCACGAAAATGCTGTAGGCGAGGCCGAGCGTCGAGCGGCCGAAGAGGCTGATCGCCCGGTAGCCGAGGCGCTGGCCCAGGCCGCACTTCACGACCGCGCGCGCCACCAGGAAGGCGATGACGATGAGCAGGATGGTCGGGTTGCCGAACCCCGAGTAGGCGTCGGCGGGAGCGAGCGTCCCGGTCAGCACGGCCGCCGCCACCGCGAGCACCGAGGCGGTCAGGATCGGCAAGGCGCCGACGACGACCGACACGATGGCCGACGCGAAGATAGCGAAGAGGTGCCACGCCGTCGGCGTGACCTCTGCCGGATGCGGAGAGAACCAGATCCCGGCGGCCAGACCCAGTGTCGCCAGACGGGCGAGGATCGTCCGAAGGTCGCGCTTGCCGCCCATGCCCCGCCTCCGCCGGACTTACTTCGACAGTCCCTGCCCGGTCATCGCGGCGGGATCGAGAACCTTCTTGATCTGTTCCTCGGTCAGGATTTTCTTCTCGCGGATGAGCTCCAGGATGCCGCGTCCGGTTTTCATCGCCTCGGCGGCAAGCTCGGTCGAGCGGTCGTAGCCGATGACCGGGTTGAGGGCCGTGACCGTACCGATGCTGTACTCCACGTAATGCTTGCAGACCTCCGGATTGGCGGTGATGCCCACGACGCACTGCTCGCGCAGCGTGCGCGCCGCGTTGATGAACATCGTCTGCGCCTCGAAGATGCAGGCCGCGATGACCGGCTCGAAGACGTTGAGCTGCAGCTGCCCCGCTTCGGCGGCCATCGTCACCGTCAGGTCGCTGCCGATGACCCGGAAGCAGACCATGTTGACGACCTCCGGGATCACCGGGTTGACCTTGCCGGGCATGATCGAGGAGCCTGGCTGCTTGGCGGGCAGGTTGATCTCGCGCAGGCCGCAGCGCGGCCCGGACGCCAGCAGGCGCAGATCGTTGCAGACCTTCGAGAGCTTGATCGCTAGGCTCTTCATGCACGATGAGTAGAGGACGAACGCCTGGGTGTCCTGGGTCGCCTCGATCAGGTTCTCCGACAGGCGGATCGGCAATCCGGTAATCTTCGCCAGATGGGCGACGCATTTCTCCGCGTAACCGGCGGGCGCGTTCAATCCGGTGCCGATCGCCGTGGCCCCCATGTTGACCTCACACAGCACTCCCTGGACAACCTCGAGGGCCCGCAGCTCCCCCACCAGGGTCTCGGCGAAGGCGGCGAACTCCTGGCCGAGGGTCATCGGCACGGCGTCCTGCAGCTGCGTGCGCCCCATCTTCACGATGCTGGAGAACTCTTTCCCCTTGCGGCGGAACGCTTCGATGAGCTGGTTCATGGCCGCGGTCAGCTCCACGTTCCCAAGGGCCATGCCGATGTGCAGCGCCGATGGGTAGGCGTCATTGGTGGACTGCGAGCCATTGACGTGATCGTGTGGGTCGCAGTGCTTGTACTCGCCGCGGGCATGGCCCATCAGCTCCAGGGCCCGGTTGGCGATTACTTCGTTGGCGTTCATGTTCGTGGAGGTGCCGGCGCCCCCCTGGAAGACATCGAGCCGGAACTGGTCGTGCAGCTTCCCGTCGATCAGCTCCTGGCTGGCGCCCTCGATCCCCTTCAGGATCTCGCGGCTGAACTGGCCGCATTCCTGGTTGGCGCGGGCCGCCGCCATCTTCACCATGGCGAACGCTTTGATGAGATTGGGGTAGAGCCGCAGCTCCACGCCCGAGATGTGGAAGTTCTGCAGCGCGCGCGCGGTCTGCACGCCGTAATAGGCTTCCGCCGGGACCTCCAGATCTCCCAGCAGGTCGTGCTCGACGCGAAACTTGGAACCGGACATGGCCACCTCCCGTTGCCTGTTGCCGCATCCGAGTCAGTGGCACAGGCATGGGGGGCACTGTCGCCCGCCTTGTCACGCGGCTGATGGAAAACGGCGATTTAGAAAACACCCGGTGCGGCGGAGCTGGCGCTTCTGCGCCCCCGCGCGTGCCGGAAAGCCTGGCCTTGTTCGGTCACTTCTCTGAGTCGTGTGCGCAGCATACACCAATCGGTAGGCGAACGCTTGAGTTGCAGCCCTCAAGGAGCGGATCGCCTAGCAGGACTTGTGCCAATGCCCACGAGCGGTGCGACGAGGCACTCCTACTTTGAAATCTGTTAGAGTTGGAAAAAGAGATTCCTTCGCACCTGCAGGGTGAGGGAGGCTTGCTTGAGTTTGCGAAAAAAAATAGTACTCGGGGGAGGACTGCTCGCCCTGGTGCTCCTGACGTTCTGGTTGTGGCCGGTCCTCAGGTTTCCCTCTCGTCTGCCGGCGGTGCCGGCGGGCATGACGGCCCGCGCGGAGATTCCGGGAATTCCCGGCTCGCGATACTGGGTGGCCGAGGACATCGCCCCGTTCGTCAAAGATGTGGTGGCCGCGCGGGAGCGCGAGAAGGAGCTCCTGGCCCAATCAGGAAGTACTGCGGAGCTGCCGCCGGCCGATCTGCTGGCCGTATCGGGAGGCGGTGATAGGGGAGCATTCGGAGCCGGGCTGCTCTGCGGATGGAGCGACTCGGGGACCCGCCCGCAGTTCAAGGCGGTCACCGGAGTCAGCACGGGCGCCCTCACCGCCCCCTTCGCCTTTCTGGGCCCCGACTACGATTTCGTCCTCCGGACCGTGTACACGGCGGTCCGCCCGCAGGACATTCTTTTCAATAGGAATTTCCTGGCGGCCATCACGGACGACGGGATGGCGGATAACTATCCTCTCTGGACCTTGATTTCCAAGTACGTGGATGCGGCGTTCCTCAACAAGGTCGCGGCGGAATATCGCAAGGGGCGCCTGCTGCTCATCGGGACGACGGATCTGGACGCCCGCGAGCCGGTCATCTGGAACATGGGCGCCATCGCCGCCAGCGGCGACCCCAAATCCCTCGCCCTCTTCCGGAGCATTCTGCTCGCATCCGCCGCGATTCCCGGCGCTTTCCCCCCAACCATGATTCCAGTGGAGGTGGACGGTAAGCCTTACGAGGAGATGCACGTGGATGGAGGCGCCTCCGCCCAGGTGTTCCTCTATCCGCCGAGTCTTCGCCGGGTCGCTCAGAGCATGGGTCACGAGATGACGCGCACGGGGCGAGTCTACGTCATCCGCAACTCCCAATTCGGGAGCGACTGGGCACCGGTGGATCGCCGCACGATGAACATCGCGGGTCGCGCCATCTCCTCGCTCATCCACACGCAGGGGATTGGAGATCTCTACCGGATTTACCTGCAGACGCAGCGGGACGGCTTCGAGTTCAACCTGGCATACATTGACGACAGCTTCCGTGCCGAGCACAAGGAAGATTTCGATCCGCCATTCATGAAAGCGCTGTTTGACTACGGATACCAGCTCGCCAAGAACGGCTACCCCTGGAAGCACGCTCCTCCCGGGATGGACGTTCCCCTGAATCAATGATCCACTTCAAGCTTTCTAGGGCGTAGGCTGCGGCTCGACGGATCGCCTTCGCGACGAGCCGGCCGAGAGGCTCGTCTCGATGGTCGATCGGATGACCTCGAAGAACGGGTTGCTCCTCAGGCGGGCCAGGGCTCCCAGAGGCACCAGCAGCGCTCCGCTTTCACCCCGTGCATCAAAGGCTCCGATCCTTAAGGCGGGCTGCTGCGCAATGGACTTCGGCACAAGCCCATAGATCGGATCGTCGATGGGAAACGGCAGGGCCACGTGCCCCAGCGAAACCACCCCGCGCGGCCATTCGAGACCCAGCTCTTGCTCCGTTTCGCCACTGGCCCCCGCCTCGCGAGTGAAGGCGGCCACCGAGGTGCTCGACGCCCGGCTGTTGCTGATGATGACGAGACGAAACGGCAGGCTGGACGCGCGCCTGAGCCGCTTCAGTCCCTCCAGCGGTCCGGGCGCCAGAAGCCCCTCCAGCAACTCCTGCCGGTTCACGTCGAACACCACCAGCTCGTTGCCCTGGCCCGGCAGCTCCGCCAGGAGACCACGCACCACCTCGCGGGTCTGCACCGTCGCGTCGATGAGCGACTGGAAGACCGTCACCTGCGGCATGGATTGAAGCCGGCCCTTCGCCTTGGCGCCGAGAAGGGTGCGGCGCAATTCGCGTGTGAGTTTGTAGATTTGGTTGGCAGCGTTGACCGGGAACGAGTTGTACTTGTACGGGTCGTACTCGGGCTGGACGTCGGTCCAGCGTGATTTTTCGAATCTCGGGAGGAACGACAATCCGGCGACTACGTTGGTCAAAACGGCGAACTTCGTGATGCCGATGGCCGGGGAAAGCAGGTACAGCCGCTCGGGCCGCGGCAGTGAATCATCCTCGAGGCTCCGCAGGGAATAGAGCGTGACGAGAGCGGCTCCGGTGGAGAAGCCGCCGGCCAGAAAGGGCTTCCCGGGGCCACCCTGCTGGGCGGCATGCCGGGCGGCGAGCGCCACCGCCGCATACCAGTCCTGCCAGGTGACGTCGAGCAGTCCCGAAGGGAGCGTGCCGTGGCCGGGCAGCCGAAGCACCAGGACGTAGTAGCCCAGATTGAAAAACGTCTCCGCCAGAGGGAGCATCACATAAGGTGAGTCGGAAAGCCCATGAACCAGGAGGACCGAGCCCTTGGGATCGGCGGGCACGAGCTCGAACGAGCGGTTGTACGGGGTATCGAGGGCCAGGTGAGCCGGGATGCTGCGCGGATTGTAGCGGCCGAGCGCGAACGTGTCCGCCGCCTGCGCATTGTTGATCAGCCGCGCGTGCAGCTCTGCAAACAGCCTCTCCTCGAGGCGGCGGTATTCCTCGAACGTTTCGGGCGTATCCGGGCGGCCCGCTCGGAACTCCTGAGCGAGGTGGAGTGTGTGCCACGCCTTGAGTTCGGGAAGTCGCCATCGCGTCAGAACGGCGAAGCCGAGCACGAGCAACGCGAGGGCCGCAGCCCCTGCCAGGAGCGTGTAAACCGACCAGCGAAGTGCGAACCGGATCAGTCGAAAGCGGCTGGGCGGTCGGACTCCTGCCTCGCCTGAGCTTGTGCCCAATGCTGCGGTTATCGCGACGCGGGCATCGGGGTGCAGGCGCCGAAGACCGCCACGGCCTTTCCTTCTGCGGCCACCGCGGCCGAGAGGGCTCCTGTCTCTTGTGAGATGACGAAGCTGAACGCCCGCCCCTTCTCGAATCCCTGAATGACGATCATGCCGTCCTGGCGCAGAAGCTGTGCGATGGGAGTCGAGCGGTTCTCCCCGCTTGCCTTGGTGGTGCTGAGCTTCTTGGCTGCCAGGTCCACCTCGATGAACTGGGGAATGTTCATGTTCCAGGGGAGGTCGATCTCGCAGTCCCCCGCCTCCACGCAGCGCGTCGCCTGCACCGCTGTACAGAGGATTCGGTTCGATCCGGTCAGATCATCGGCCGACGCGCAGATCGGCAAGGCGAGAATTCCCAGGACCAGCACCGCACGCACAAGATTTCTCATGTCCGCCTCCTTGAAGGTCTGCTCCATTTCGAGGACCCCCGGGGGCCCTTGCGAGAGGATGCTTTTGTGAGAGCCTAGTGAATCCCTGAATCCACCTCGTGTCAAGAGACAACCGGGAATTGCCTTCCGGAGCCAACTCGCGGCTCGCCGGAGGAGTCCAGACTCACGCAACCGTCCCGAGTATTTTCAGGAGAATTTGCTTGATCGGAACTTCGACGGAAGCCGCCACCAGCATGGGGAGGGCTGCCGGAATCAATGCCGCCAGCAAGGAGCTCTTCCCCAGTGGGAGCGCGCGCATGCCGGTGGCGCAGGTATACAAGGCCTCCACGTCCGCGGACGCCCCTAGCTCTGGCGCCATTAGAATAGCCTCATCCTCCACGGTTTTTCCCTCGACCCAGCGCGCATGAACCTCTGATGCGTGGTGCCCTGCCAGCTTTCCATACTCAATCCTCGCCCGTGCCTTGGCACGCATCAGCGGCCCCATGAAAGCCAGGAGCGGCGCGAGCGCGACCAGCGCGAGCAGGACAATGGTCACGACGAAGAACGCTTTCAATGAAGCGACGTGGGCCCCGTGATAAAGGATTTCATGAGCGATGTGGCTGGCGATGACGGACGACAGGGCCAGGTTGACGAAAGCGAATCCCCATGGCACCGGTTCGACAAACCCCAGGCCTCCTGCCCGATCGGGGTGCTGCGGCTTAAGGCGCAGGTCGAGGGCCGCAATACGGCGGAACAGGACGATTACCAGGAACAGGCGCCAGGACCACGCCAGCAGCAGGCCCAGGAAGAGAGGCCGCGCCACCAACAGGAACCACCAGCCCCCGAAGCCCAAGCCCCCTTCTCCCACTGCCCAGTTCAGGATGTCGACCTGCTGGGCTCGAACATCTCCTGTGAGGGTCGCTAACGCCACGACTCCGGCAATGAGCAGCCAGGCGAGCTTCCGGTCGCGCAGACGATTCATTCCGCCAACCACTTCCGATAAGTTCTTCACACGGTCCGCCGGCACCAACCCCATTTCGGCGAAGCGGGGAACGAGCGGCCCCAAGACCGATTCCGCCAGGGAATCGGACAGGACCAGAAGCGGGATTGCCAGGAGACATCGAACGTTGACGGCGAAATGGCTTAAAAGGGGTTCCGGGGCCACTCCGGGGAGGAGGCGGTCGCGGAGATAAGCCCATACCGCGATGGGAACCCAGGCCAACAGAGCGAAGAATACAGCGCGCCGCAGGGAGCCCATCCCCTGCCGAGGCACCAGTCGCAGGGCGCGCTGCAGGCGAAAAAAGGGGTCTCGCACCAACGAGAAGGTGAGCGCGGAGGCGTCGACTGGTTGCATGCCCATAGGGTTCTAATGATGAGGCGGCGGATTATAGCACCATCAGGAGTTGGCGGAGACGGCCGCCTCGGCTTGAGGTAAGATGGCAGCCACTTGCGCGACGCGGGCGCGGTCTTACGGGAGGCAACATGCTGCGAAATGCCAAGAGATTGTGGATCGGTCTCCTGCTTCTGACGGTGGCCGGAATCACCCAGGCGGGGGTGGACGTCGGCTTCGACGCCCAGGCGGATTTCACGGCATTCAAGACTTACGCCTGGAAGGAAGGCGGCTGGCAGGCTCCCAATCTGACCACCGAAAAGCGGATTCACATCGCGGTGGACCAGCAGCTGGAGGCGAAAGGGCTCAAGAAGGTCGAGGGAGATGCTGACCTGCTGGTGATAACCTACGCTGCCTCGACGACGGACGAGCGCGTCGATGCCCCATCTTTTGCGGGCCTCCCCAACACCTGGACCGGCTGGTCGGCCGCCACTACATCCCGGGACTCTTTCAACGGGAGCTTGAAGGTGGACCTCATTAACAGCAAAACCAGCCAGCTCGTCTGGTGCGGGCGGGCCTTCGCCAATCTCGGCTCGGATCCCAATCCGGAGAAGACCGGAAAGAAGGTGTTCCAGGTCGTCGAGCAGATGTTCAAGAGCTACCCCCCCCCAGCGAAGAAAAAGTGAAAGGAGCCCTCCGGCTCGCGGACACCGACACCCCGTGGTATAGTCCGCTGGCTCGTAGCCAACCTCAGACTCTCATGGCTTCGTAGAGAGCTCTCCCCGTGCGCCCAAGGCTCCACAGCGAACTCGTCTGTCGAAGAAGAATGCATAGAAGTCTCGGGTTTGCCTTCTGCGTTCTCCTGGGGATACTTTCGGCGATCCGATTGGCTCATGCGGACGATCCACCCAAAGACGAGCCGCCGGCAGAGGCTTCCCCGAGCGATCAAACACCTCCACAGGAGGGCTCTTCCCCTGCGGCGGCCGAGCCGGCGCCTGCCACCCCCCTGACGATGGAGCAGCTGCAAAAGCTCGTCGAGGAGCAAAGGAAGCAGATCGAGGACTTGGTGGCGACCATCCAGAAGCAGCGGGAAGAAATGTCTCAGCAGAAGGGGGAACTTTCCGACCAGGAAAAGAAGATCGCCGATCTCGAACAGCAGCTGCTCTCACTGCTGCGCCGCCTCGACGAGCTGCAGGACGAGCTTTCGAGCACTCAGACGCAGACGACGCAAGCCCTGGAAGAGAGGCTCAAGCGTGTGGAGCAATCCTCCGACAGGACCCCCGAGCTGCCTCCCGACGTGGTCTCCGCGGGAGACTTCCCAGGCTCGATCCGGATCCCGCGCACCGATGCCGCGGTCAAGTTCGGTGGCAGGATTCGCTTCGCGGGAGTCTTCACGCTGGCGCCTCTGGGCTCGAGCGACAGCTTCATCACCAGCTCCATCCCGGTGGATGAGCCGACGCCTCCAGGAGAAGGGAAGCGCACCGATTTCAACGCCAACACCAGCCGGTTCAACTTCGAGCTGCGGACCCCCACCGGCGTCGGGCAGATGCGGGCCTTTATCGAGGGTGACTTCACCGGACCCGGCAACAGCTTTGAGCTGCGCCATGCCTACGCGCAATTCCACGGATTCCTCTTCGGGCAGACCTGGTCCACGTTTGGCGATCCGAAGAACGACCCCGAGGACCTGGACTTCGAGGGAATCAACGCCGAGGTCAACGTCCGGCAGCCCCAGGTTCGCTATCGCTGGCTTATCGAGAAGGGACCCAAGGTTGCGGTCTCGGCCGAGAACCCGAACGTCTCCTTGACGGGCGGGGATGCGATCGACACGCTTCCTGACCTGGTTGCGCGGGCCACCTGGGATTTCCTGGAGACCGGGCATTTGCAGATCGCCGCCATCTACCGGGACATCCGAGGAACTTCGACGGCCTTTCCCGACGAGCTCGAGAAGACGCACGGGTACGGGGCAAGCCTGAGCGGCATCATTCCTTTCCGATATTGGGGCCTCACCGACCGCTTCGTCTTTCAGTTCAACGCCGGGGTTGGCATCGGCAATTACATCAACGACCTGAACTCCCTGGGCGGCCAGGACGGAGTGTTCAATCCGACGACCAATCAGCTGGATGCCCTGCGCCTCTATGCCTGGTATGTGGATTACGAGCATATGTGGAAGCGGTTCGGATTTGGAAAAGCCATGAACCTGCGCTCGTCGCTCATCTGGGGATACGTCACGGTGGACAATCTGGACTTTCAACCGGCTGACGCCTACTACAAGACCAACCGGTTTACCGTCAATGTCGTCTTCTCCCCCATCCCCCGTATCGACATGGGCGTGGAGTACCTCACGGGAACGCGGGAGAACAAGAATCAAGACAAAGGCCGATCGGACCAGATCCAGTTCGTCAGCATCTTCCGGTTCTGAGCCTTGATCATGGTTTCGACTGCAGGCCAGCGCGTTCCCGAAGCCTCGTTGGACGGCAGCGGCCCTTTCCAGGACAATTCACCGACCTATATGGGGCAGGACTGCCGTGTCGGCAAAATCAGGATGAATCACTCTGCGTTGGGATTGGTGGCATCGGCGATTACAGCCGTGGCGTTGCTAGCGTCGCTCTCCTGCGCTCCCACCGGCGAGCAACCTTCGACTTCCTCCGAGCCGCCCAAGGAGGCGAAATATGTCGGGGCGGAATCCTGCACCTCCTGCCACGCCGAGCAGGCGAAGCTCTGGCGCGGGTCCCACCACGCTCTGGCCATGGAAAAAGCGGATGCCAAGACGGTGCTGGGGGACTTCAACGGCGCGAAATTCGAGCACTTCGGCATGGTCTCGACGTTCAGGCACGACGACGGCAAGTATTTCGTCCGCACCGACGGTCCTGATGGCAAGCTCCAGGAATATCCGATTCAGGACACCTTCGGCGTCGATCCTCTTCAGCAGTACCTGATCCCGTTCCCGGATGGGCGACTGCAGGCCTTGAGCATCGCCTGGGACTCGCGGCCCGCCGCGCAGGGAGGGCAGCGCTGGTTCCATCTCTACCCCGGTGACAAGATGCCCGCCGGGGACATCCTGCACTGGACCGGCCCCTATCAGAACTGGAATTTCATGTGCGCCGAATGCCACTCCACGGACGTGAAAAAGAGTTACCAGGCGTCCACGGATCGCTACGAAACCACCTGGTCCGACATCAACGTCGCCTGCGAAGCCTGCCACGGTCCCGGCTCGGAGCATGTGGCCTGGGCTGGGAAAGAGCGGGATCGGGCGCGGGGGCTGCCAGAGGGCTCCATGGGCCTGGTGGTGCGACTCAAGGACACGGATGGCGGCTCGTGGCTCATGGAACGCAAGACCGGCATCGCCAAGCGCAGCCGCCCGAGGCTTTCGAGACTGGAAGTCGAAACCTGCGCCCGCTGCCATGCACGGCGCGCGACGCTGAGCGAGGACTACGTCTACGGGCAACCACTCATGAACACGCACCGGGTGGCCCTCCTGGAGGAGGAGCTTTACTACCCGGATGGACAGGTGAAAGGAGAAGTCTACGAGTACGGCTCCTTCCTGCAGAGCAAGATGGTCGCGGCCGGAGTCACCTGCCATGACTGCCACGACCCGCACAGCGCGACCCTCACCGCCTCGGGAAACGCCGTCTGCGCCCGCTGCCATCTGCCGGGGAAGTTCGATACTGCCTCCCATCATCACCACCGCCCGCCCGGGCCGGGGTCACACTGCGTCGACTGCCACATGCCCACGACCAACTTCATGGTGGTGGACGCGCGTCACGACCATTCCCTGCGAATTCCACGGCCCGATCTCACCTTGAAGATTGGATCCCCCAACGCCTGCTCGAAATGTCACGCGGAGAACTCGCCGCAGTGGGCGGCGGATTGGGCTGTGAAGTGGTGGGGTTCGGAGAAATCGAGTCAGCCGCACTACGGCGAGGCGATTCAGGCCGCGCGGGCCGGACTTCCCGGCGCGGGGCAGGCGCTCTCGGCTCTGTTGCAGGACGCGACGAAGCCGGGGATCGTCCGGGCGACCGCAGCTTCGCTGGTGGGATCCAACCCGGCGCCCGATTCGCTCTCCACACTGCAGGCCGCCCTGAAGGATCCGGACCCGCTGGTGCGACAGGGAGCGCTCGTCGCCCTGGAAGAGGTGGACCTGCCGCCGCGCCTTTCCCTGCTGGCTCCACTGCTGCACGATCCCATCCTCGCCGTGCGCATCCAGGCGGCAAGGCTCCTGGCGGTGGTTCCGGCAGACCGCCTTTCCCAGGAGCAGCGCTCCGCGCTCGACTCGGCCCTGGCCGAGTATCGCCGCGTCCAGGAATTCAATGCCGATCGTCCCGAGAGCCAGCTGAATCTGGGTACGCTCGCCGCTGAGCTGGGCCAGGTCGCCCAGGCGGAGCAGGCGTACCGGACGGCGATCAGGCTCGCGCCCGGATTCGCCCCGGCCTATGCGAACCTGGCGGACCTCTACCGGACGTCGAACCGGGACATGGAGGGTGAGGCCCTGCTTCGAGAGGGGATCGTGGAAGCGCCGGGCGCTTCGGCATTGCACCATTCCCTGGGATTGCTGCTGATTCGGGAGAAGCGGATGCCGGAGGCTTTGAAGCAGCTGTCAGAAGCGATGCGGCTGGCCCCGGGCGACGCCCGATACAGCTACGTCTATGCGGTTGCCCTGGAATCCGTGGGGCGAATGGACCAGGCCCTCACGGTTCTCAAGTCGGCTTACGAGATCCACCCCGGCGATCGGGATATCCTGGCAGCCCTGGCGACCTTCAGCGAGAAGAAGGGAGACCTCAAGGGCGCCGCGCTCTATGCGACAAAGCTCATCGCCCTCTCGCCCAACGATCCGGGCGCCTATCAGCTCCTACAGCAAATCAAGAGTCGAGATTCGAAGAACTAGGCGCAGGCGGCCTATGGTGACCCGGCCACGAGCCAGATCGTCGACCTAGAACCGGAAATCGGCACCTACCGAGTACGTCTCCACTTTGTCGGTGTCCTGGATGTCGTACCGCTCGTATTCACCCCGGACGCCGAAGTGCTTTCCGAAGATGAACTCGAGTCCGGCGCCGTAGGCGGTGTCGTTTCCCGAATCGCTGTCGGAGCCGGATCCCGATACTTTGGTGTCACTGTCCCAAAACACCCACCCGAACTTCCCGAAGATCTGAAAATGCTTGCCAAAGGGGATAATCCCGACGGCGAATGCATCCCATGCCGTGGAGTCTATGGTGACGTCGATACCACCCGAGTTATCATTGAGCGATCCAAAATCCAGATAGCTGCCTTCCACCCCGAAGAATTTGAAGAACTGATAGCCCGCGTAGATCTTGTAGCTCGTGTCGTTGCTGTCGAAGTCGAAACCGGAATCTTCGACCTTCACCTTGGATTCGACTAGGCTCGCGCCGACATAGAACGGGCCCGCAAGCGCGGCCCCGGTCGTCATTCCCAGCACCAGCACGATGACTCCGATCACACGCCTCATGGTCTCTCCTTACCAAGAGTAGTTTAAGGGGGGTGGGCAGAAACGCATTGCCTTCCGTCTCCAGATGGTCCGCTCGCTCGGCGGGAGGCGCGTCGACGCTAACTCACCCTCCCGCGCCATGTCAACCGGCGGCGGAAGCGGATGCGCCGTGCTGTCGCGAAAAATGCGGGCGGCCCTTTCGGACCGCCCGCGAACGCACGCTACGTTGGCCCCGTCTACTGGCCCGCGTTCGAAGCCGGTTTCTTGAGCTCATTCATGACCTGATCCAGGTTGTAGCTCGCCGGATCCTGCATCGGCGGGAACTTCTGGTAGGTCTCGAGCTCCTTGAGCCACAGCGCCTGGCCGATCGGCAGCATGTTCCAGTCGTAGACGTAAGCGGTCATAGGTCCGGCCAAGGAGCCGCCCATGCCGAAGAGGGTCTTGTACTGCTCCCCGATGGACGTTTCGAAGGGATCGCGCTTGATGTTGACGACCTGGGTCCAGTGATAAGGCATCACGCCGCTGATGAAGCCCGCCGGGTCGTCGGAGACCATGGCGAAGTACATCTTCCAGTTCTTGTACCGCACCGCCGACGGATCTTTCCCGGAGTAGTAGAAGAAGGTGTCGCGCGCCGATTTTTCCGTCTTGCCCTCCAGGTAGTCGCGCTGATCCACGCCGTCGAGCGTCGTCTTGACGATGCCGGGATACGTCCCGGATTCGATCTTCTTCTTCAACTCATCGCCCTTGGGTCCGCCCGCGATGTCGACCAACGTCGGCAACCAGTCGAGGGAGGCGAAGATGTCGTTCTTGATCGTCCCCGGCTTGATGTGACCGGGCCAGCGGACGACCATCGGAGCGCGCATGCCGCCCTCCCAGGTGGAGAGCTTTCCGCCCTTGAAGGGCGTGGTGCCGCCGTCAGGGTAGGTGATGGTCTCGGCGCCGTTGTCGGTGGTGAAGGCGACGATGGTGTTGTCGAGCTGGCCCATCTCCTCGAGCTTCTGGAGCACGAGGCCGATGTTGTCGTCCATCTGCTTCATGCCGGCCTCATTCATGCCCCAGTCCTTGCCGCCGGGCTCACCGACCATCGCCATGTACTTGGGCGACAGCACGGTCGTGATGTGCATGCGCGCCGGGTTGTACCAGACGAAGAATGGCTTGTTGGTCTTCTTGGGGTCGTTGCGCTCGAGGAAGTCGATGACCTTGGCCGAGATCTCCTCGTCCACGGTCTTGGAGCGCTCCAGCGTCAGCGGGCCCTGGTCCTTGCACGACTGATTCTTCGATGTGCCGTCGGACGAGGTGCACCAAATCACCGGCCGCGGGGGCGTCAGGCAGATCGTCGTCTTCGGGTCCACGGCGCCACGCACCTCGGCCATCCCGGGAATCGGCGTGTTCTTGCAGGGTGGCGCGACGGTCTGCTCGGATGGGCTTTTGTTGATGTCGGGGAAGCTCACCCCCTGCATCGCATCCAGGTGGTACAGGTAGCCCCAGAACTCGTGGAACCCGTGCGCCGTCGGGAGCGCGTCGGTGTGGTCGCCCAGATGGTTCTTGCCGAACTCGCCGGTGTTGTAGCCGAGATCGCGCAGGAACCAGGCGAGTGCCGGGGTCCCGGGCCGCAGGTAGGAGGGGCTGCCCGGCAGCTGCGGCGGGATCATGCCGGTGCGCAGGGGATGCATGCCGGTGAAGAAGGCGTTGCGCCCGGCGGTGCAGCTCTGCTCGGCGTAGTAGGTCATGAAGAGCGCGCCCTCGTTCCCGATACGGTCGATGTTGGGCGTCTCGCCCACCATCAGGCCGCGATGGTAGATGCTCGGCTGCATGATGCCGATGTCGTCCCCCATGATGAACAGGATGTTTGGCTTGCTCGCCGAAGCCTGGGCCGCGGCGGGCGATGCCGCGACGAACATCAGCAGCGCTGCGAGGACGACCAGCCCCGCAACGGTAATCACCGAATCTTTTCTCTTCATATTGAATCTCCTCTCCTGCATCGATGCGCTCCTTTGCATTGCAACCACCCAGGCAAAGTTGTCCATAACGGCTGATTTATGTGAAGGGCAAGGACCCGCCCATCATTGCAGAAAACGGAATTCTCCAGGCGCCACGCTTCCGCCTGTGCATCGGCACAGAGACACCTGCCGACAAAGAGCGCATCCGGTTCGTCGATTACACCCCGCCTTGAAATGGTTGGCGCATTATGGCTTGGCTGAATCGGAAATGCAACGCAACGCCTGACTCCCGGCGTCGGAATCCAAGCTGTGCTATAAACTCCGTCCACACGTGGCCGACCGTGATCTCGAACCTGCGGCATCAGGGAGACGATGATTCCATGAACAAGTACATCACCGAGATGATCGGGACCTTTTTCCTCGTCCTCACCATCGGCTGCAGCATCCTTGCTGGCGGCCCCCGCGCCATTCCTCCGCTGGCCATCGGCGCTGTGCTGATGGTGATGGTCTTCGCCGGCGGCCACATTTCGGGAGCGCACTATAACCCCGCGGTGACCTTGGGGGTATTCCTGCGCGGCCGCTGCCCGGCCAGCGATGTGGTGCCATACATGGCCAGCCAAGTCGTCGGGGCAGCGCTGGCGGCCGGCGCGGTGAAATTCCTGACGGGGGGCGTCCAGGCCCCGCTCTTGGCTCCCGCCACGGGCCCTGCACTCGTCGCGGAGTTCCTCTTCACGTTCGCGCTGGTTTACGTCGTCTTGAATGTCGCCACCGCGAAAGCCACCTCGGGCAATTCCTTTTATGGGCTTGCCATCGGAATGACCGTCATGAGCGGGGCCTTCTCCGTTGGCACCATCTCCGGTGGCGCCTTCAACCCGGCCGTCGCCGTGGGCGCCTGCATGCTGGGGCTGGTTTCCTGGTCCTGTATCTGGATCTACCTGGTGGCCAATTTTGCCGCAGCCACCGCGGCCGCCATGACCTTCAAACAACTCAATCCCAAGGACAAGTAGCGCCGCTTGTCCGGGAGCGTGACTGGTAACCACGGGCCACCGTGGTGGAGGATCCAACATGAACGAGCCGACCGTACCCCTTGAAGCTCGCATAACCTCCTTGGAGCGCTCGGTTCGCCGCACTCACCTAGCAGTCGCGGCTCTTTGCCTCGCCCTCGTCGCCGTGCTGGGCGCACAGGTGCTCCGTCGTCCCCCCAGGATCTCCGATGAGGTGCTCACCCGGAGGCTCGCCCTCATCGACGACACCGGCCGCGTACGGGTCGAGATCGCGCAGGACCCGGTGAACACGGATCGGCGCGCCCGTTCTGTCGGTCTTCGAGTCTTCGACAAAACGGGCCACGAGCGCGGCGGGTTTGCGACCTTTGACGACGGGAGTGTGGTGTTCGCGATGGATGCCCCGCACGGAGTGGGCGATCCGATGCCGGACCGGATTGGCTTGATGGTATACCCCGACGGCAGTACTCATCTCAACATGCTGGACAACTGGACCCGGGCCGTGGCGAGGCTTTACACCGAGGCCGATGGTCGCGGCGGCGTTCAGGTTCTGAAGTGGGACATGGACGCCAAGCAGATTCACTCCAGAACCTTCACCTACGACGGCGATGTGCGTGAAACCAAGGCATTCGGTGAGTGAGCTTGAAGTGAATTCTCCACCGAACGATCGAGGCAGGATGCGAAGTGGAGGTGCGCCAGGTGGTGGGAGTGGAGTTGCCGGGAGGATTCAGGAAGCCGGGCTCCGTTCCGCCGCTGAGAGCAGCGGCGGAACGGATTCCCGGTCGATAAAGTCGGACTAGGTCTTTAGAACCTCCAGCCCAGGTCCAGGCGGTAGCTCCAGAAATCAGTTGTACCGGCGTGGCCTCCAAAATCCTGCCAGTTGTCGTTTGCTCCGACCCTCAGGAAGAAGCTCTCCTTCGGCTCGAACCGAACTCCGAGTCCGAAACCGTAGGACCACCCGCTCTCTTCAGCCGTTGGCTGGTATCCTGAACAAACTTGTCCATACCAGGGGTCCCACCAGCAGAAGCCTTGCGGAGGTCCGACCGGAATGTTGGAATCAATCCAGGTCCAGCCCACACCACCCGAAATGTACGGCGTGAAGGTCTTGGGCATGAAATAGTAGGTGAGATTCACCGTGCTCGAGGAGGCATCATACGTCCCGGAGGCGGTAAAGTCGGCAATCGGCGGGGCCTCAGCGCTGGCGAACGTCGCTTTGTAGTTCGCGCTCATCCAGGCAAACTCGAAATTGAGGTTCAACTTCTCATTGAAATTGTATCCAAATCCGAACCCCCAGCCCAAATCATCGTTGAGGTCGACGCTCGAGCCGCCATCGAAGTCAACATTGTATCCGGGGAAGTAACGCACGGGGATTGTGAATTCCCAGGTTTGCGCCCGGTTGCTCGCCTTTATTTCGGCCATCAGCCTCGAGCTGTCCGCGGCGATCCCGGCCACGGTTCCCAGGACCAACAGTATGATCATTGCCCATTGCACTCTTTGACGCATGACACCTCCTGAATAGTGCCGATTTTTCCTCGGCTGATCGGTACTCAAGACACCCCGCGTGGTCGTGCATCCTACTCTATGGCAAGGGAGGGCACAAGGCCTTCCCGGAATTGATCCCCTCAGCAACAGGTAATGAAGGCGACGCAGGCAGCACCGCCGCAATCGGCGCTGGTGTGGCAACGGGCGCCGCATCCGCACTTGCAGTAGCCGAGACGCCCGGGCTTCGCCGCGAGAAACACCGCCGGCGATTCGGAGGCGGAGCAGGCATCGTGGTCTGGAATCACGAAGCCTTCCGCCGAGTCGAAAGCGCCACCGCAGGGAATCGGTGATACGTTCTGTGCCTGCTGCTTGGTCACCGATCCTTCGGTCTCGGGAGCGAAGGCCGGCATCCACAACACGACCAGTGCCAGAGCTGAAAGAAAAGCCACGAGAGCCAGGATTCTTGGACGAGTCATGTCTTCCTCCATGAATCGAGTTCGTTTCAAGCTCCGTGATGGTGAATTTCGAATCAGACCAATACTCCAGCGGTCGCGTGATGTCAAGTCGCGGGCCGACCGTGCCCCGGGAGAGCTGCGGGGCCCGCTCCCCGGGCTGGCGGCGATTCGCGCCGGCGCCTGCCCGTTGCGATGCTCCCCCGGTTTGGGTATCCTTCCGGCGTCTCAACCAGCTAAGAATGCATGGTTATGGATCGGACTATCCACGAGCGCAGAAGCGGTTCCTCGCCCCCGCTCGGGAATGAGCATCCGGAACCTGACCGCCAACCCCGGGAGGAACGCCTGATGATGAAATTGGTTGCAAGGTGCGGAGCCACGATGGCCCTCGCCCTCACCCTTGCCGCTCCGGCTATGGGGGCGTCCGCCACGAGCCGCTCGGACAAGACGGCCAAGAACATGCTCAAGATGCAAGACGCCTTGAAGAAAGGCGAGTCCCAGCTCGATTCGATCATCGCCTCCCTCAACGGACTATCCTCAGCACAGGGTAAGGACCTCGTGGACCGATACACGGATTTCAGCAAGCAGGTGGAAAAGCTGGATTCAACCGCCAAGGAGGTTGAGAGTAAGGCAAAAAAGGCAAAATCCCAGCGTGAGGACTACCTCGAGGCCTGGAAGAAGGACCAGAACAAGATCCAGAACGAGCAGCTCAAAACGGCCTCGGAAGCCCGGCGGACCGAGCTGGAGCCGCTCCTCCAGCAGATCTCCGACGGCCTGACCTCAGGGAAAGAGAATTTCGTCCCTCTGCTCCAGAACTTGAAGGACCTGAGCTTGTTCCTCGGGAACGATCTTTCCGAGCACGGGCTGACCACCGCCCAGCCACTGATCTCCGAGTGCAACAAGTCGGCGGCATTGGTCAAGGAAGACGTGGACAAGGCCAACGAAGGTCTTGCCAGCCTGGCGGCGCGCATCTCCCCGGGAGGCACCGCGAAGTAGATTTCACGAATTGGAAAGGAGGTCCCGATGCTCACGAAAATGGTAAACCGTTGGTGGGTAGTGCTGCTGCGGGGGATCTGTGCCATTCTGTTCGGGATTTTCGCGCTGACCCGTCCTGGACTGTCCCTGTGGACCCTCATCCTGGTTTACGGGATCCTCGCCTTCGCCGATGGAGCCGCCGGGATGGCTCTCGGCTTCGGTGGGAAGCTGGATGGAAAGCCCTGGTGGGGAATGATCCTCCTGGGATTGCTGGGAATTCTGGCGGGACTGGCAGCATTTCTATGGCCGGGACTCACGGCGGTCGTGCTGCTGGTCATGATTGCGTCCTGGGCCATCGTGCGAGGTCTTTTTGAGATCCTCGCCGCCATCAAGCTGCGCAAAGTCATGGAGGGAGAGTGGGTGCTGGCCCTCTCCGGAGTGATTTCAATCCTGTTCGGCGGACTTTTGTTGAGAAATCCTGCAGCGGGGGCTCTGGCGGTGGTCATGATCATCGGAATCTACATGCTCATCTTCGGCGCGGCCGCCGTGGTCTTCTCCTTCCGGCTCAAAGGTGTCAGGGATCGCCTGTCGCCCGCAGCCCGGTAGGCGCACCGCGACGGATCACAGCAACAGTCACCAAGCCCTGTTCCCCCTCGGAGGACTGGCATGACGTCCCGCAGACCGGCCTCGAAACGCACCGCTCTCAGGTGGCTCGCAGGGCTGCTCCTGATCGCCCCTGCCTGCTTCCCCGGCGCCTTCGCCCAGCCGGCGGACCCGCTTCCCTCGTGGAACGACTGCCCGACCAAGCAGGCCATCCTCAAGTTCGTCCGGGAAGTCACCACCGCGGGAGCGCCGACTTTCGTTCCGGTCCCGCAGCGCATCGCCACCTTCGACAACGACGGCACGCTCTGGGTGGAGCAGCCGATGTACACGCAGATGACCTTCGCCCTGGATCGGATCAAAGTGATGGCACCGCAGCACCCGGAATGGAAAACCCAGGAGCCCTTCAAGTCGGTTCTCGAGGGAAACCTCAAGGGGGTGATGGCCGGTGGAGAAAAGGCGATCTTCGAGATCATCGCGACCACGCATTCCGGAATGACCACCGCAACCTTCGCGAAGGAGGTCACCGACTGGCTGGCGACCGCCAGGCATCCACGCTTTCACCGTCTTTACACCGAGCTCATCTATCAGCCGATGGTCGAGCTGCTCATCTACCTGCGCGCTAACGGATTCAAGACCTTCATCGTCTCCGGAGGCGGCATCGATTTCATGCGTCCCTGGACGGAGAAGGCCTACGGCATCCCCCCGGAGCAGGTCGTGGGATCGGTCGGAGAAACGAAGCTCGAGGTCCAGAACGGCAAGCCCGTTCTGGTGAAGCTCCCGAAGATCGATCTGGTGGATGACAAGTCGGGAAAGCCGGTAGGGATCGAGCGCTTCATCGGACGGCGCCCGATTCTGGCGTTCGGCAACTCCGACGGGGACCAGCAGATGCTCGAATGGACGGCGGCCGGATCGGGGGCGAGCTTCATGGGCCTCGTGCACCATACCGATGCGGTGCGTGAGTATGCGTACGACCGCAAGTCTCCCGTCGGGACTCTCAACAAGGCCTGGGATGAGGCCGTGGCGAGGGGTTGGAGCGTCGTGGACATGAAAAACGACTGGAAGGTGATTTTTCCCCCGGAGCCAAAGAACTGAGGGACACCCGTCGCGTGCCTGACTCGCGAAAAGCGGGTTATTGTCAAATCTTGTAAAATCGCGCCCGGGCCCCTTGTCGCAGCGGTCCGTCCCTTCTATCATCCTGGGCAGTCGGATCCCTAAATGCGCCGGCAGACGGCCGGCTCCCCCCTGGAGGTGAATCGTGAAAAAGTTCCTCGCAATCGGTTCGATGGCGCTGTTGTGCGCCGCAGTCGCTGTCGGCACGACGGCTTTCGCCGGCGGCGGAGAAGACTGCCATGCCAACAAGGCGGATGCGGCCAGCGCTTCGGCCAAGCATGAATGCAACATGACGGCCGAGGAGTGCGCACAGGAAATGCAGAAGAACATGGCCACGCGCGGCTGGCTGGGAATCACTTTCGATCAGAGTGAGCAGGCGTCCATGACCATCACCAAGGTCTATCCCTCCAGCCCGGCGGAGCAGGCGGGATTCCACACCGGGGACAAGATCGTCTCCATCAACGGCGTCCAGGTGAGCGACAAGAACGAAGAGAAGCTCCATGGGATGCTGAAAAAGGCGAAGATTGGAGAGCAGGTGACCTACGTGGTGCAGCGCGGCTCGGAGGACGTCACCCTCAAGGCCACGCTCGCGCAGATTCCGGCGGATGTGCTGACCGCAAGCGTCAACGAGCACATGAAAGCCGATCACGCGGTGGCGAAGAACTAACCATCGGCTAGCCCGAAAACTCAGCGGCCGGAGGCCAATCCTCCGGCCGCTTTTTTTTGGCCGCGGCTGCGGCACGCGCCGTGGCTTCGGATTCCAAGACTATCGGAAGGGACCATGCGAGTTGTGCGAGGCTCCCAGAAGGGCTATCCTTCCCGGCACACAGAATATCCGATACGCTTTCGAAGCCCTCGCGCAAGGAGACGCACATGCAGTACGCATTCCGACGGCTGGTGACTCTTTCAATCCTGACGTTGCTCCCGGCCGCTTCCCTGGCACAAACCGGGGGCGCGGCTCCCGTCGTCAAAATCGAAATCGCCCGCACTATCCAGGCGGTGAACTACAAACCGAAGCAGAGCGCCAAGGTTGATTTCGTCGGCACCGAGCTGATGCACCAGGCCAAAGGCGAGGCGAAGGTTGACGTCGACGCGGGCGGCGCGAAGGTCGAGGCATCGTTTGAAAAGATGGAACCGCCGAGCAAGTTCGGCCCCTATCTCACCTATGTCCTTTGGGCCATTACTCCCGAAGGGCGAACCAGCAATCTTGGCGAATTGCTGCTGAACAAGGACAAGGCCACTGTCAGTGCCACGACGCGCTTCCAGTCCTTCGGCCTGATCGTGACCGCCGAGCCTTACTATGCCGTCGCGTTTCCCAGCGAGGCGGCCGTGCTGGAGAATTCGCTGGACAAGGACTTGCAGAAGCAGGCCGAGCCGATCCAGGCACAGGCGGAGCTGTTCCAGCGCGGGCAGTACGCCAACCTCAAAGCTCCGGTCGTCGATCCCAAGGCCAAAATCCCGAATGAGCTGTACCAGGCGCGTAATGCGGCCGCGGTGGCCCTGGAGGCGAAGGCGGACAAGTTCGCGCCGGAAAGCTGGGGCAAAGCGAAGCAGCTCCTCGACCAGGCCGAGGCCTACCAGCTCAGTAAGAAAGGCAGCGAGAAAAAACAGGTCGCCAGCATCGCGCGTCGAGCCGTCCAGGCGGCTGCAGACTCCCGCATCATCGCCATGAAGCGGGGTGATGAGGCGCGGATCGCGGCCGACACCAAGGCGGCCGCGGAGCGCGAGGCGCAGGTCATGGCCGAGGCGCAGGCCGAGAAAAAAGCGGCCGCGGAGCGCGAGGCCCAGGCCGTCGCAGCCGCCGAGAAGGCGGAAGCCGCCCGGAGCGCGGCGCTATCCGGCGAGCAGCAGGCGAAGGCTCAAGCCGCGACCGCCAGTCAGGAAGCTGCCAAGGCCGCCGAAGCAGCTACGGCTGCGGAAGCCGCGCGCAGCGCGGCGCTGGCCCAGGAGCAGGAAGCGAAGGCACAGGCTGCCGCGGCCAACCAGTCGGCCGCCGAGCTGCGCGCCAGTCTCCTGCAGCAATTCAACAAGCTCCTTCCTACCAAGGACTCTCCACGCGGCCTCGTCGTCAACCTTGGGGGAGTGAACTTCCCCAGTGGCAAGGCCGATCTGAGCGTGAGCGCCAAAGAAAGACTGTCGCGATTTTCGGGCCTGGTTGCTGCCCATCCCGACCTGAAATTCCAGGTGGAGGGTCACACCGACAACGTTGGTGAACCCACGTTCAACCAGAAACTGTCACAAACCCGCGCCGAGGCGGTGCGGGATTACCTCGTCCAGCAGGGGGTCCCGGCCGGATCGATCACGGCCGAAGGCCTGGGAGATGCCGATCCGGTCGCCAGCAACAATACCAGCGAAGGGCGTGCCCAGAACCGCCGGGTCGAGATCATCGTTTCCGGGGATGTGATCGGCACACACCTGGGTAAGTGATCGATCGGTTCCGCGGTCCAGTGTACCGGTCGGGTTTTCTCGGACTGCGCTACGGAGATGGGTGGCACTGAGCGGGAAGTTGAGGAGGGGGGAGCGCGTCGTCAGTCGGAGCGGCCCCCGGCGGCTTTCCGGCGGGTGGTCTCCCGATCTTCCATGGCGACGTAATCGCGGTGCGCTGGGCCGAGATAGATTTGCCGCGGGCGGGCGATTTTGGTCTCCGGGTCCCGCAGCATCTCCTCCCACTGCGCCATCCAGCCGGCGGTGCGCGGAATGGCGAACAGGCTCGGGAACAGATCCAGCGGAAAGCCCATGCTTTGATAGATGAGGCCGGAGTAGAAGTCCACGTTCGGATACAGCCGGCGGCTGACGAAATACTCGTCCTCCAGCGCGATGCGCTCCAGCTCCAGGGCGATGTCCAGCAGTGAGTTTTTTCCCATCTCGACGAAGACCTGATCGGCCATCTCCTTGATGATCCGCGCCCGGGGATCGTAGTTCTTGTAGACGCGGTGGCCGAATCCCATCAGGCGCCGCTCCCCCGCCTTCACCCGCTTGATGAACTCCGGAACACGGCTCAGCGAGCCGATCTCCCGGAGCATGCGGATGACCATTTCGTTGGCTCCCCCGTGCAGCGGGCCGTAAAGAGCCGCCGTCGCCGCCGCCACCGCCGAGTAGGGATCCACCTGGGACGATCCCACGCCTCGCATGGCGCTGGTGGAGCAGTTCTGCTCGTGATCGGCGTGCAGAATGAAGAGCACATCCAGGGCTCGCTCCAGCACCGGCGTCGGGCGGTACTGCAGCTCCGTCAGCTTGAACATCATGTTGAGAAAGTTGCCGGTATAGGAGAGCTCGTTGTCGGGGTAGGCGTAGGGCCTTCCAATGCTGTAGCGGTAGGCGAAGGCGGCCAGGGTGGGCATCTTGGCGATGAGCCGCACCGACTGCCATCGGCGGGATTCCGGATTGTTGATGTCCTTGGCATCGGCGTAGAACGTGGACAGCGCGCCGACCGTGGAGACCAGCATGCCCATGGGATGGGCATCGTGCCAGAACCCTTCCATGAATTTCTTGATGTTCTCGTGGAGCAGCGTGTGGGTGGTGATCTGATGCACCCACGCCTCCTGCTGCGAGCGCGTGGGCAGCTCCCCGTTCAGTATCAGATAGGCCACTTCGAGATAGTTGCTCTTTTCCGCGAGCTGCTCGATAGGATAGCCGCGGTAATTCAGGATTCCCTTGTCGCCGTCGATGTAAGTGATGGAGCTCTTGCAGGCGGCGGTGTTGGTGAACGCCGGATCGTAGGTCATCAGCCCGAAGTCGTCCTGCGTGGTCTTGATCTGGCGCAGATCCATCGCACGAATGGTGCCGTGCTCGATGGGAACCTCGTACTGCTTCCCGGTCCGATTGTCGGTGATGGTCAGAGTTTCTTTCGGCATGATCCCGATCCCGCGAGGCGACGCGAAAGTCTAGCATTCCGTGAAAGTTCGCACAAGCCGCCGAATCCCGTCACGCGACACACACCCGGTTTCTGCCGGACTCCTTGGCGCGGTACAGCGCGGCGTCGGCGGCGGCCACCAGGGCCTCCAAGGTCGCGCCGTGCGTCGGGAAGACGGACACTCCCAGCGAGACGGTCAACCGCACGGTGACGGAGCTGCCGTTCTCGTCGGTGCGGGTAAAAGGGTGCGCCTCCACGGCCGAGCGAACCCGGTGCGCGGCCTGGGCCCCTCCGGCGAGGTCGACTTCCGACAGATAGGCGACGAATTCCTCGCCGCCGTAGCGGGCCGAGACATCGGTGCTCCGCAGGCCCTCACGGATCAGGCCGCCGACTTCCGAGAGCACATGGCTTCCCATGAGGTGCCCGTAGCCGTCGTTGACCTGCTTGAATCGATCCAGGTCCATCATGAGAACCGCCATCGGCAGACCATACTTCCCACAGCGCTTCAATTCCGTCTCCATCGCCACATAGAGAAACTCCTTGGTGAGCAGTCCCGTGAGCTGGTCGTAGGCGATGCGGTTGTGGACTTCCTGGTGGAACCGGGCGTCCAGGTCATCCTGCAGGACGAATTTCAACACCGTATCACCCAACCGGATTTTGTCCCCCTCACGCAGATCGGCGCTGGACACCCGCTCGCCGTTGACCAGCGTGCCGTTGGTGCTGCCCAAATCCCGTATGAAGATGCGCTGGACCCGCCGATCCCTGTCCCAGAGGATCTCGATCAGGGCGTGCCGGCGGGAAACCCCTTCGTCCGGGATTTGCAGATGCGCCCCCTCGTCACGCCCCAGGACCAGCTTGGAGCGACGCAGCCGGTACTCCCTGCCGATTTCCCGCCCCTGAATGACGACCAACCCCGGATGGACCTTGGCGAGGGCTCGCGAGTCGTGGGCTTTGCGCCGGAATACCAGCGTCTGATCGCCCGGGGTGTTCTGGGCTCTCACAGGTTCCCGGGAGTCCCCACCGGAGTTCAGTTTTGTATCTTCCGAAGGTCCCATGTTTGCCCCTCGTCGTCCGGATAAATCTAGTGTCCGGAAAAGCCAGGCTCAAGCTGGAAACCCTATTCTGCTAAAAGGTATAGCCGAATTCCAGATAGATGCGCGAGCGGTAGATGACCTCTGCGGAGGTCTCACCGAGCGCCCTTTCATACCCCCCCACGGTCCGCCAGTGCCCCACCTGCCTTCCCAGAGAGGCCTGCAGGGTGGCGCCAAACCTCTGCACCGGCTCCAGATCTTCCTGCATGCGCATCTCCCCCGTCATGAACCAGCCCTTTTTCAGTCCGAAGACCACCACGGGGCGGAGCTGAGCCAGGATGTCGGTTGGCACGCCGGTGTCTTCACGGAAGCTGTGAATGTACTGGAACACCACAAAGGGCTGAATGCGTCTGGAGACTGTCCAAGCGGCGGCATAAACAACGCCCCAAAGTGCCGTGTGAGCGGAAAGATCGGCATCGGATGCGGTCTTGAGGACGAAGATGGCGCCTCCTGCCTGCAGCAGCCTCCGGCTTTTGGACGGGAACAGGTGCAGGTACTGGAGGCTCAGATCTCCGGAGCCATAAGACGAAGAAAACCCGGCTCCCGGATCCACCCTGCCGAAGGGTATATCCGCGAGAATGGCGTCTCGCTTGCCCAGTGTTTGAAGGTACCGGATCCGCAGGCGCTCCAGGGTGACGTCCCCGACATATTGAACATCCTCCACGATGCCGCGGAGGCTGGTCCTGAGGTAGGTCGGATCGTCGCTGGCCTCAATCCGCTCTTGCGGCGCCGCCGGAGCCGTTTGGGTGGAGGGAGACGGCGACTCACCAGTGGGTGCGGAGCCAGCTGACGGGGGTGCCTCTTCCTGGGCCAGAAGGCGAGCCGACAGGAGGATGGTGGAGAGGATTATCAGAATGGTATTCCTGCTGGCTTCCAAAGCAGGAGGGAACGGTTTCAAGGCTCGACGCTCTGGACCGAGGTGACGAAATAGGACGTATCACCGAAACAGGTGGTGGGCAGACCCCGATGCTGGTCGTAATGCATGGCGACTCTTTTCCCCAAGGTGGCGTTGATCTGCTCCGCCACTTTGGGGTCGCGCACCGTGAAAGTGAAGATCTGAGACATCGTCCCCGGGAGATTGACCATGGCCAGCTCCCCTTCCCAGGTCTTGCAAATCCAGCCTTTGTTGGAGAACTTCTGGACAAATCCCACGCGCTCCCCTTGCGAGTAGGTGAACGAGAGGGCAGCCCAGATGTAAAGCGCCATGGCGATGGGCGGCACGATGATCAGGAAGATGACGAGACGGAAAAAGAATTTCTTGATTCGAGCCGAAATCGGCAGGGGGACTGGCGTTCCGCTCTGAGGTCCTGAACCGGATGCGGCCATGGTCTATCCCCGAAGAGTGGTGGATGACACTTATGCTACGGTGACTTCCTTGCAGAGATAGACATCCTGGATAGCGTGCAGAATCTCCACCCCCTCCTTCATGGGACGCTGGAAGGCCTTGCGGCCGGAGATGAGACCCGTGCCGCCGGCGCGCTTGTTGATGACCGCGGTGGCCACCGCGTCGGCCACATCGCTCTTCCCCGAGGCCCCGCCGCTGTTGATGAGCCCCGCCCGTCCCATGTAGCAGCTGGCGACCTGGTATCGGCAGAGATCGATGGGATGGTCGGAGGAAAGCTCGGAATAGACCCGCTCATCGGTCTTGCCGTAGCCGGCGCCCATGGCCTTGTACCCGGCATTGTTCTCGGGAAGCTTCTGCTTGATGATGTCGGCCTGGATGGTCACACCCAGATGGTTGGCCTGTCCCGTCAGGTCCGCCGCCAGATGGTAGTCCTTGTCCTTCTTGAAGGCGCTGTTGCGCAGGTAGCACCAGAGGACCGTCGCCAGGCCCATCTCATGCGCCAGGGCGAAGGCCTCGCTGACCTCGACGATCTGCCGGCCGCTCTCCTCCGAGCCGAAATAGATGGTGGCTCCCACCGCGGCCGCTCCCATGTCATACGCCTGCTCCACCGTGCCGAAGAGAATTTGGTCGAACTTGTTCGGGTAGGTCAGCAGCTCGTTGTGGTTGATCTTCACCAGGAACGGAATCTTGTGGGCGTATTTGCGGGCCACCGAGCCCAGCACGCCGAAGGTGGAGGCCACGGCATTGCACCCTCCTTCCATTGCCAGTATCACGATGTTCTCGCCGTCGAAGTAATCGGGGTTCTTCGCGAAGCTGGCGCCGGCCGAGTGCTCGATCCCCTGGTCCACGGGCAGGATGGAAAGATAGCCGGTCCCCCCCAGCCGACCGTGCCCGAACAGCCGCTGGAGATTTCCCAGGACCCGGTTGTTCCGGTCTGAGAGCGCCACCACCCGTTCCACGAAATCGGGGCCGGGGAGCACCAGCCGCTCCCGGGAGATCTTGGGATCTTTGAATTCCAGGAGAGGCTCGGCCTTGTCGCCAAGGTGCTTGCGGATCTGCTCGATCATGATCACTCCATTGCCTGCGCTTTTGTTCGAGGCTCGAGAGCCTGGGCGATTTCCGCGCATTGTACCATTCCCCGCCCGAATCGATGCGGCGCCAGGACGCCTCACGCTTCAAGCATCCCGGCGCTCAGGCCGGCGTGGCGGGCGGCGCCCAGCAGGGCGGTCCGGTCGTTGAGAATGATCTTCACCGGAATGGATTCCATCAACTTCCTGTATCTCCCCTTGTCCCAGAAGGCTTCGAGGAAGGCCGGCTCCTGGAGCTTGGACAAAATCTTCGGGGCGATGCCTCCCCCCACGTAAACCCCTCCGGTGGCGAGGACTTTGAGGGCCAGATTGCCCGCTTCCGCGCCATACAGGGAGACGAACCGCTCCAGCGCCAGCACGCAGAGCTCGGAGCTTTTCTCCAAGGCCGCAGCCGCGATGACCGCCGAGGGATCCTCCTGGCGCAATCGCTCGGACAGCCACCCGGGCTCCGCTCCGCGCCCCGTGTCGCGCAGAAACTGGTAGAGATTGAGCAGCCCCGGCCCGGACACCACTCGTTCATAGCTGACGTGGCCGAATCTTTTTCTTAGGTGAAGGAGGAGGTCCGCTTCCAGCTCATCGCGCGGCGCGAAGTCGACGTGGCCCCCTTCCGAGGCGAAGGGGCGATGGAGCTTGCCGTCCCAGTGGAGCGCCGCCTCTCCCAGGCCCGTGCCAGCGGCGATGACGGCACGGCTCCCGGACTCGATGGGGGCGCCTTCGTTCAGAACGGCGAAATCCATCACCCCCAGCGCGGCAATCCCGTAAGCCGTGGATTCCAGATCATTAAGGAGCGTGACGGTTTCGAGTCCGAGCTGGCGGGAAAGGCTGTGGGCATCCACCACCCAGGTCAGGTTCGGGGTTTCCACGCGCCCCAGCCTGACCGGACCGGCGATGCCGAAACAGGCCGCGTCGACCTGGGAGGGATTCGCATCCAGGAATTCGGCAAGGATGGCTTCGAGCCCGGGATATTGAGCGCTGCGAAAATTGGTCTGGATTCGGGAGATCAGGCGACCTCCCTCCACCTCGAACAGGGCGACGCGCGTGCTGGTGCCGCCGATATCCCCTGCCAGGATCATCCGTCCAGCGGCCTCCATTCCCGGCCGTCTTTGTGGAGCAGCTCGTCGGATTTCTCAGGACCCATGGTGCCCGCCGCGTAGTTGGGAAACGCCCGAGGTGGCAGCGCCTTCCAGACATCCAGGATCGGCTGGACGACTTCCCATCCCGCCTCCAGCATGTCGGCGCGCTGGAACAGCGTCGCGTCGCCGGTCATGGCGTCGTACAGAAGCCGCTCGTACCCGGTGCTGGGAAGCGTCTTGAAATAATCCACGTAGCTGAAGTTCATCTCCACCGCCCCGATGTTCATGACGGGGCCCGGCACCTTGGCGCCGAAGCGCAAGGCGATCCCCTCGTCGGGCGCAATGCGGATGACCAGGCGGTTGGTCCTCAGCCGATCCACCGGGGTGTTCCGGAAAAGGATGAGCGGCGCGCGCCGGAACTGGATGGCGATCTCGGTGTAACGCTTCGCCATTCGCTTGCCGGTTCGGATATAGAAGGGAACGTCCGCCCAGCGCCAATTGTCCAGAGCCAGCTTGAGCGCGATGAAGGTTTCGGTGTTGGAATTGGGGTCCACTTTGGGTTCCGCCCGGTAAGGGATCACCTTGCCCCCGTCGATGGCGCCTTCGCCATACTGACCGCGAATAGTGGTCTCCAGGACTCTTTCCGGGCTGGGCGGCTGGATAGCGTGCAGCACCTTGGCTTGCTCGTCTCGCACCGCATCGGGCTGGAAGGAGACTGGGGGCTCCATGGCGGTGAGCGAAACCAGCTGGAAGAGGTGGTTGGGAACCATGTCGCGCAGCGCGCCGTAGCGCTCGTAGTAGCCGCCCCGGCGCTCCACGCCCACAGTCTCGGCCAGGGTGATCTGCACGTGGTCGATATAGCGCCGGTTCCAGATCGGCTCGAAAATCCCGTTGCTGAAGCGAAACACCAGGATGTTCTGGACCGTCTCCTTTCCCAGGTAGTGATCGATCCGGTAAATCTGCTTTTCTTCCAGGCACTTCTTCAGCTCCGCGTTCAGCCCGCGGGCCGACTCCAGGTCCGCGCCAAACGGTTTTTCGACGATCACCCGGCGCCAGTGGTTGTTCTCCTGGCGGGTCAGCCCCACCGCGTGGAGCTGGTGCACGATTTCCCCGAAGAACTCCGGGCCGGTGGCGAGGTAATAGAGGACATTCCCCTGGGTCTTGTGCTCCCGCTCCACCACGGTCAGGCGATCCGTCAGGGCTTCGTAGGCCGACGGATCCTTGAAGTCCCCGCCCAGGTAGTAAATCCGCTGCAGAAACCAGTTCCACAGCTCCGGCTCCACGGGAGTCGTGGCGAACTCCTTAATGTCAGCGGTCAGCTCCTTGCGGAAATCCTCATCGGATCGGGCGCCGCGGGAAAAACCCATGATGGCGAATTGCTTGGAGAGCAGTCCCGCTTTCGCCAGGTTGCACAGGGCCGGCAGGAGCTTGCGCTTGGTGAGATCCCCACCCGCCCCGCAGATGACCATGATGCAGGGATCGGCGCTCCGGCCGGGCGGCGAGGCGGGAGGAGATGGAGGCGCCGTCATCGCGAGGCACCTCCGCCGCCACCGGTTGTGGGCTCGCCATGCCCGCCGAATTCGGCGCGCAGAGCGGACAGGACTTTCTGCGCGAACTCTCCCTCGCCGCGCGAGCTGAACCGCTGGAAGAGGGCGGCACTGAGCACCGGCGCCGGCGCCCCTTCCTCCACGGCGGCGTTGATCGTCCATCGCCCTTCGCCGGAATCGGAAACCCTTCCCGAGAAACGCTCGAGCGACGGGTCTTTGGCCAGGGCGGAAGCAGCGAGATCCAGCAGCCACGACGCCACGACGCTGCCTCGGCGCCACACTTCGGCGACATCCGCCAGATTGAAGTCGTAACGGAAGTGCTCCGGATTGCGCAGCGGCGAAGTTTCCGCATCGACCGCGCGTCCCTGCTTCCCCACGTCGGCGCGTCGTAAAATATTGAGCCCCTCGGCATAGGCCGCCATGATTCCGTACTCGATACCGTTGTGAACCATCTTGACGAAGTGCCCGCCGCCGGAAGGGCCGCAGTGCAGGTATCCCTCCTCCGCCGTTCCGGTGCCCACCTTCCGGCCCGGAGTGGCCGGCAGGGTTCCGCGCCCTGGCGCCATTGTCTTGAAGACGGGCTCGATCCGGCGAAAGGCCGCTTCCGTCCCGCCGATCATCAGGCAGTAGCCCCGCTCCAGCCCCCAGATGCCGCCGCTGGTCCCCACGTCCAGGTAGTGGATTCCCTGGCGGGCGAGGGATTCCGAGCGGCGCAGGTCGTCGATGTAGTAGGAATTGCCGCCATCGATGAGAATGTCGTCGCGCTGCAGCAGGGGCGCCAGCGTCTCAATCGATGCATCCACCGCGGCGGCGGGGACCATGAGCCAGATGGCCCGGGGCGCCGGCAGCTTGCGGACCAGGTCCGTAAGCGATGCGGCAGCCACGGCCCCTTCCTTCGCCAGCGCCTCCGCCGGTCCGGCGGTCCGGCTGGTGACCACGCATTCGTGGCCGCCGCGCAGGAGGCGCCGGACCATGTTGCCTCCCATCCGCCCCAGACCCACCATGCCGATTCGCATCACGCTCCCCCTTTTGGCAATCGCATCAGACCAGCGACCGATCCAGCGCTGCGCGCAGCCGCCTGAGTCCCGCCTGCGGCTCTCCCTGGAGATGCACCCGCAACGCCCGGCGCCGCCTTTCCGAGAGGACCTGGAAATCCCCCCGCGCCTGCGCCGCCTTCACTACTCCGAACGTGAGCTTGCGGCCCGGCACCGGAAGATCCGCGACGTCGTCGCCGGTGATTTGCAGAAACACGCCGGAGCCGGGTCCTCCCTTGTAGGCCTGTCCTGTCGAATGCAGGAACCTCGGCCCGAACCCCACGCAGGTGGCCACCCGCTTGCGCTCCCGCACCGCGAGGCGCATGGCGCTCAAGAGCGACTCGTGCTCGGCTCGCATCTCGACGTAGGCCAGAAGCGCGAAATAATCTCCCGCCTGCAGGCGGCCCAGGTGGGTCCGGAGGATCGCCTCCAACCCCGCTCCCGCCCCGGCGCCCCGCCTGAGGGCATCGGCGTTGCCGGGATCGGCGAACAGAATCAGCCCGGAATCTTCCAGCAGCGGCTCCTCCTTGGGCAGCGAGCCGGTCTTCTCGTAAGCGGTCGTCAGCTCCCGCGTGGCCACCTTGCTAGCCTCCACATCCGGCTGATCGAAGGGATGGACTTTCAGGATGGAGCCCGCGACGGCCGTGGCGATTTCCCATCGGAAGAGCTCCTGGCCAAGATCGTACCGGTCCGCCAGCTCTATGCGGACGACCGGCTGCCCGGCGCTCTCCAGATTCGCCACGGCGTTTTCATGGAGCACATCCGCCTCGGAGGACAGCCGCAGGTAGACGAAAACCCGATCCTGCCCGTACACCTCCGGCCCGCCCGGCGGCTCGCGGTCCACGGGAATCAGGCCTTTGCCCTGCTTTCCGGTGGACTCGGCCAGAAGCTGCTCCAGCCAGGCGCCGAGATCGTGGATGCCGGGTGAAGCAAACAGGGTCACCTTGTCGCGGCCACCCGAGGCGAGCACTCCCAGCACACATCCCAGAACGACTCCCGGATTCTCCTCGGCCGGCGCCGAGGCGCAGGCCTCCACCATGGCCGCGGCCGATCCTAGAAAGCGCTCCAGATCCAGCCCGATCAGCGCGGCGGGCACCGTTCCGAAATGGGAAAGCGCCGAGTAGCGTCCTCCAATCCCGGCTACGCCGAAGAAAATCTTGCGGAAGCTCTCCGCCTCGGCGGTCTTCTGCATCTGGGAGCCCGGGTCGGTGATCGCCACGAAATGCGAGCCGGCCGCAGACTCTCCCACCGTCTCACGCATGCGGGAGAGGAAATAGTCTTTGAAGATGTTGGGCTCGAGGGTGCTGCCGGACTTGCTGGAGACGATGCAGAGCGTGCGCGGCAGATCCAGGCGGTGATCCAGGGCGCGAATCTGCGCCGGATCGGTGGAATCCAGGACCAACAGCTCCGGATACCCTTCCTTCCGGCCGAAGGTCTCCTTGAGAACTTCGGGGCACAGGCTGGAGCCGCCCATTCCCAGGAGCACAACCTGGGTGAATCCTGCCTGCCGGATATCTTCGGCGAAAGTCTTCAAGGTGGGGATCTCACGCTGCTGCTCGGAGACGATGGTCAGCCAATCGAGCCAGCGCGATTCGTCTCCCCCGGTCCAGAGCGACGCGTCCCGCCCCCAGAGCCGCCGCACCTTTTCCTGCCGGCGCCAATCGGCCAGCGCCTCCGACACCGCTGACGACAACGGCGCGGGAAGCTTGTAGGTCTGGCGGTTGATCCCCACTCGGTTCGCTCCTCGCAGGCGCTACCCGCTCGCTGGCTTACTCACTCTGCAGACCAGTGAAGCGCTTCTCCAGGGCGATCACCTTGTCGAGCCTGCGCTTGTGCCGCTCCTGGCCCGAGAACTCGGCGCGCACGAAAGCCTGGACCACCTCCTTGGCCAGCTCCGACCCGATGATGCGCCCTCCCAGGACCAGGACGTTCATGTCGTCGTGCTCCACTCCCTGGTGCGCAGAGTAGGTATCGTGGCACAGCCCGGCTCGGATCCCCGGGACCTTGTTGGCGGCCACCGACGCTCCCACGCCGCTGCCGCACACGACGATGCCCCGATCCGCGTCGTGTTTGCGCACTGCCAGCGCGACCGCTTCCGCGAAATCAGGGTAATCCACCGGCGCGTGGCCGTGGGTCCCCAGGTCGACCGGCTCGTGTCCCAATTCGCCCAGCCAGTGCCCAATCTTGTCTTTGAGGTCCACGCCGGCATGATCGGCAGCGATGACGATGCGCATATTCAAGGTCTCCCGGCATTGAAAGGAGACCCCTTTTTACACCTTCCCTCCTGAGGGAGCAAGGGGATGGCCGGCGGTCGCAGTCGATTGGGGAGAGATCTCAGGGAAGGGAAACACTGAAGCGTGGGGAGAGGAATCCAGAAGCTGAAGGAGGCTGCCGGCATCAAACAAGAGCAGCCGGCCGTTGCCGAACAGCGGCCGAACGGAGCCGGTCTCGGAGATCGAAAACTAGAAGGCCAGTTTCAGATACAGCTCCAGCCCCTGCACATCGTAATTGAACCTGGACGTGAAATCCCCTGATTCGTAACGCTTGATGTCAATCTGATAGGCGGAGTACCCGCCGCCGATGGCGAAGTGACGGGTGGCGTACCACTCGTAAGTGATGGCGCTTTGTCGGATGCCGCCTGCAAAGTCCTGATAATCGATATACAGGAGGCGCGTGTACATCTGGATGGCGGTGTGGTTCGTCAGCTTCCAATCCAGCTGCAGGCCCACGAGGGGAACAGGAAACGCTAAGTCGCCCCGCCGATCTACTTCGCCGCTGACGGGAACGCCATTTTCATCGACGACACTCCCGCTTGCGTTGAGTCCGGTCGTGAGATCCAGGTAGCTGAACCCCGCAGACCCGGAAATGTGGACCTGATCGAGCTGGAGGAAATCGTGGCGGTAGGCCGCATACCAAAAAGCGGTGCCGAAATCCACCGTGACCTGGCCATCGGCCTGAAACGTGAATTCCCCCCACTGAACGTCTTCGTCGAGAATGGTCTGAGCCGATCTTGCAAAATCCACGTAGCCGAAGTCGATGTAACCCTTCTTACTGAACCGATAGAAACCCTGCACGTTCCAGTCTTTTTGGTACAGAGGGAGATCGAAGACCTCCTCGAAATCGATGAAGGCACCCGCGGGACCATTGGTGCGGGTCAGCGAAGCCTGGGTGCTGAAGTTGGCGTCCACACCGCCAGCCTGAATCTTGAACCGGTCGGGAACATCTCCCGGGAAATCGGCCCATGCGGCGCCGGCGCCGACCATCATGAGAAGCGCCAGAATGCCGAACACGCGACCCAGGCCTGCTGAGGGGTGAAGCAATGCCGTTGAACGACGGTTCCCGTAGTGGGATGCCGCGCTCGACTGCCGATTCGGGTCGGAAGCGGTGTGCATGGGAATGTTCTCCGAGAAATTAGGCACTGTCAGACGGCGCCTAGGCTAGGACGATTCGCCTTCCTTGTCAACGAGAGTTGCTCCCCACGGGGACCACCCTTATAATGATGGCCCTTCAGCGAACCATCGAAGACGGCATTTTCACCAGGAGGTTCGGGATGAAAGCGCGCCGAGTTTTGTGTCTGACTGGAATCGTAGTGCTGGCTGCATCGTTCGCGGGTTACGCGCAGGATGCCGCTCAGATTGAGAAAGGCAAGACCCTCTTTTCCACCGCCAGCCCCAAGTGCACCATGTGCCACGCCATCGCCGGCCAGGGCAACGCCAAGAATCCGCTGGATGGGGTCGGCAGCAAGCTCTCCGCCGCTGATATCAAGGCCTGGATCCGCACTCCCAAGGAAATGGCGGCCAAGGCCAAGTCCGAGGCGAAGCCTCCCATGTCGCCTTACACCACGGACAAGCTCTCCGACGCCGACCTGGACTCATTGGTGGCCTATCTGACGAGTTTGAAAGCGGCGAAGTAGCCGATCCACGCCGCGCCGTTTCCTGGCGCCCCGTGGAGACTTGGGAGTCGAGCCGGATGGGTCGGATCCGCACCCTTGTTTGCGTGTGCCTATCGCTGCCCTATCTGGCTGCCGCTCCCGCGCCCGCTTCGAGCGCCACGGTCCTGCGCTGCGGCAGGATCTATGATGGCAAGTCGGCCTCTCTCACGGGGCCGTTGGAGATCCTCGTCGATCGCGGCAAAATCGTCTGGATGTCCCCTGCCGTCGGCCGCCCCCTCGGAGCCACAGTCATTGATCTATCCAACCGCGCCTGCTTTCCGGGATTCATCGACACCCATGCACATTTGATGTTCGAGCCGGGGAATTTCGACAACCAGATGGTAACGCGCAGCTCCGCCACCAAGACGCTGCATGGTTTCGCGAACGCCCGGGCGATGCTGATGGCGGGGTTCACCACCGTGCGAGTTCCTGGCGACGAGGACCTGGACTGGGGAGCTCCCGACCTCAAGCGTGCCGTGGAGTCCGGACTGGTGGAAGGGCCCAGGATGTTCGTGGCAGCTCATGCGGTTTCCGCCACGGGGGGGCACGGCGATTGGTCCCACTTCGCGCCGGAGTTCGGCATCCACGGCACCGCCGTCGCCGACGGTCCCGAGGAAATCCGCAAGATGGTCCGCAACGAGCTGCGCAACGGCTCCGACTGGATCAAGATCATGGCCACCGGAGGGTTTCTCTCCGCCGGAGACGAGCCGGGTGTGGCGACCTACACCGAAGCGGAGCTGCTCGCCGCGGTGGAAGCCGCCGAGGCGCTGGGGCACCACGTCTGCGCCCACGCCCACGGCGCCGAGGGGATCAAACGGGCGGTGCGCGCCGGTGTCCGTTCCATCGAACATGGCACCTTCGTGGACGATGAGGGGCTGCGCCTGATGGAGCGGAAGGGCACGTTTCTGGTCCCCACATGGGGCGTTGTCGACTGGATGAAACAGAACGCCCGCGCGGCAGGATTCCCGGAATATGCCCTGGAAAAGCTCGAGCGCTACCAACCCCAGCTTCTGGAGCGCCGGGCGGCGGTGGTGAAAAGCCGCGTGCGCATCGCTTACGGCACCGATGTCGGCGCATACCCGCATGCAGAGGCGTGGCGGGAGTTCGTGGCGCTGGTGAATGCGGGAGTGTCCCCCTCGCGGGCCTTCCGGGCGGCCACGACCGAAGCGGCGGATCTGCTGGAGCGTCCCGACCTGGGCCGCCTGGCGGCGGGCCAGACCGCCGACATCGTCGCTCTTTCAGGAGACCCGTTCCAGGACATCCAGGTCGTTTCAAAGGTGGATTTCGTGATGAAGGACGGTAAGATCGTCCGGCGGCCTTGATCGACTTGCCAGTTCGATGCATCCCCCCACTACCCAGGATGCCCCGCGCCGGGTCTGATTGCGGCCCGGGGTGAATTCGACTATGATGCCGCCCACTAACCGCTTGAAATTGAAAACCTGTTCCACGACTCGACAGAGGATTCGCCAAGGAGGAGGCACGATGAAGGCTTTGCTGAAGTACGGTTTCACCCTCGCGCTGATGCTGGCACTGTCCCTTTCTCTCATAGGTGCCGCCGCCCCCGAGCAGGCCGAGAAAGTGGCCCAGAAGATGCTCGATTTCGACAAGGCGCTCACCCAGGCCTCCACTCAGATCGACACGACGCTCGCTTCCATGAACGCTATTGGCACCGCCCCGCCCGCGGACATGGCCTCGAAGTACAAGGATTTCACGAGCCAGGTGAAGAAGCTGCAGGGAATGGCCGACAAGGCCAAGAGCCAGTCCGAAAAATCCGCCGCGCAGCGGGAAGAGTATCTCAAGCAGTGGCAGGCTTCCCAGGCCAAGATTCAGAACCCGCAGCTTCAGGCGGCTTCCGAAGCCCGGCGCAACGAGCTGATGCCCAAGATCGATGCGATCAAGACGTCGCTAGGCTCCGCGAAGGCAACGTTTGCGCCTTTCATGCAGGACCTGAACGATCTGGTCCTTTACTTCGGCGACAACCTGTCCGCCTCGGGAATGACCGGGGCCCAGCCTCTGATGGAAAAGTGCAACACCGACGGCGGCAAGGTGAAGACCGACATTACCGCAGGACAAGCCGCAATCAAGGACCTGGCCAGCAGCATTTCGCCGAGCGCCGGCGCGAAGAAGTAAAGGCGCCCGCAAGGGCTCCACTTTCTCCCGATACCGCGGCGCAGGGCGGGCAACGCCCATGAAGCCGACCTTGCATCTTATTAATTCACCTGGGCCGGCGGGATTCTTCTCCCCGCCGGCCCAGGTGCCGATGCCGCACCTGTTCCCCCTCCTCGCCACACTTCTCGCAATCGCCTTCCCGAGATGGACTGAAACGTTACCCTCCTCACTCAACCGCCGGGCCCTTCGGTCGTGAGCCGGGACACCGCACGTCGTATCCGGCGGGGAGCTTGCCGTGCCGGCTGAATCCGGCCCGCCCTCGCGCGCCGCGGCGAGCGTCGAGCCGGCGCTCCTCACCGAGCTGATGGTCCGAGTCGCCCGCCTGCTCCTGCATCAGGGAATCATCTGCAATCGGATCGAGGGGATTCTCGAGCAGATGGCCGCCAGTTCCGGGCTGGCGGCGGAGATCACCGCCACGCCGACCTCGGTGTTTCTCAGCGTCGGCGACGGCCGGACCACCCTCACCCGCGTGGTGCGCGGCAATCCGCAGGCTGCGGACTACGACAAGCTGGGCGCTCTCCTGGGTCTTCTGGAGCGGATCGAGCGGCGGGAGATCGGCCTCTCGGCAGCCGCGCAAGAGGTCGAGAAGATCTCCGGCTGGCCGCCGCGCTACGGCGCCGTGGCACGCCTGACCGCTACGGCGGTGTTGAGCGGCGCTTCCGCCCTGCTGCTCTCCATGCCATGGCGGGAGAACCTCCTGGCGGCCCTGCTCGGATTGTGCTCGGGAGCCGTGGTGCTTCCGAAGCGCCTGCGCGAGGGTCCCCGCGAGGCGATCCCGGTTCTCGTGGCCGCGGTGGCGGCGCTGCTCGTCTTCTCAGCGGATCGGCTGGGATTTCCGGTTCATCCGATCCCGCTGCTGGTGGCCGGGCTGGTTTCATTTCTGCCTGGCTTTCAAATGACGGCCGCCATGGTCGAGCTGGCCACCGGACACTGGGTGGCCGGATCCACCCGTTTGATCGCCGGCGCTACACGCCTGCTGCTTCTCGTCCTGGGCGCCATGACGGGAGAGCAGCTGGCGGCCGCCATCGTTCCGGTCTCCCGTGCGGCGATGGAATTGGAAGGCGGGTTGCATTGGGGCTGGCTGGCCGCCCCCGGGCTGGCCGGCATTGCCTTCTCGGTTCTCCGATCGGGAGATGCCCGCGACAACGGCTGGGTCGTTCTTGTCTGCTATATGGGAATTCTGACGGCCTTCTTCGCGACCCCGCTCCTGGGCGCCACCGGCGGGGCCTTCTGGGGCGCCTTCTGTGCAACCCTGGCCAGCAATGGGCTGGCCTACCGCACCCGCCGTCCGGCGCTGGTGACGCTCGGGCCCGCCATCCTGCTTCTGGTTCCCGGGGTGCTGGGTTTCATGAGCCTCTCTCCCGTCCTGGCCGGCGACATGTCCGAGACTCTCTGGACCCTCCTGCAGGTCTGCCTGATTTCAGTCTCTCTCTCACTGGGAGGGCTGCTCGCCACTCTCGTGGTAGCTCCCCCGCGCCAAGTGTAATAAGATGCCGTCGCCCGGCTGAAACCCGAGGGTCGTCTTCATCCATTGCGGAGGGGACGGACTCCACCATTGAAGGGAGGTCTCGCATGAACTGGAGAAAAGTAGCGCTGTGCGTCGCTGCCATGTTCCTCTTCGCGGTGCCGTCCTGGGCCGGTAGCTTCGGAGTCTACGGCTCCTACTGGGACAGCGACGACGCAAGCTCGAGCTGGGGCGGTGGTGTCCGGGTCGGCTTTGATTTCTTCAAATGGATGGAGCTGGAATTCCACGGCACCTACTTTCCCGATTTCGGCGCCGACATCCTGGGGTCAAACGTGGATATTACCGCGACACCCGTAGATGGCGGACTGAGGTTCAATTTCCTGCCCGACAAAAAGGTCAATGTTTACGCAGGAGCGGGTGCGAGCTATTACTTCATGGATGCCAGCGACGGGTCGATGGACAACTCCACCGGCTGGTATGGCGAGGCGGGTCTGGAATTCGGCAAGAATTCGCGTTTCTTCGTAGAAGCGATGTGGCGGGAGATGGACACCACCCTCAGCTTCAACTCCTTCGATGCCGACGCCAATTTCAACGGTGTCACCGGCCAGGTCGGCTTCAACTGGAAGTGGGGCAAGTAGTAGTCTAGCGGAACATTCCTGACACAGCAGAGGGCGGCCGCACCGGGCCGCCCTTTTTTCTGCTTGTTGCCCGGGATTGCTGAAATTCCCACCTGGTAACACCTTCACGGAAATGGTGGTCCGTCTCCAAGAGCTGTATTAGGATCACTCCGTCCGGCCGACAACCCACGGGTCTGTCCTCCTTCGATCCAGCGGAGGATGGGCTCCTTCGTTATTGAGGGGAGGTCCCGCATGAACTGGAAGAGAGTCGCTCTTTGCGTGGCTACATCGATCCTCTTTGCCGTTCCGTCCTGGGCCGGAAGCTTCGGGCTTTATGGAGCTTACTGGGACAGCGATGACGCCGGCTCGAGCTGGGGGGGCGGCGCCCGGATTGGATTCGATTTCGTGAAGTACCTGGAGCTGGAGTTCCATGGGACCTACTATCCCGATTTTGGCACCGATGTCCTTGGGACGAGCTTCGATGTCACGGCGATCCCCACCGATGGCGGGCTCAGGATCAATTTCCTGCCCACCAAGCCCGTCAATCCCTACATCGGGGCCGGCGCGACCTATTACTTTCTGGATTCCAGCGAAGGGTCGCTCGACAATACCACCGGCTGGTATGGCGAGGCGGGACTGGAGTTCGGGGGCAAAAACACCCGCTTTTTCATGGAGGCGATGTGGCGGGCGATGGACACCACTCTCAGCTTCAACTCCTTCGATACCGATGCAAACTTCGACGGAGTCAGCGGCCAGGTGGGAGTCAACTGGACCTGGGGCAAATAGAGGTCCGGAAATCCTGTGGAATGGAAAGGGCAACCCGGTCGGGTCGCCCTTTTTTTTGCGCCGGAATCTGAAGTGACCGAGGGGCCAAGACGCACTCATTTCCCCGGAAAGGGAAGCCAGGTGCGGCTCAGGTAGTCGCTCATCGTGACCACCACCAGCACGCCCAGCCAGGACACCGCGAGCGCGATGGCAAGCCAGACCAGCTTCGGGTTGTAGCGGACATGCATGAAGTAGAGCACCACCAGCGTCGCCTTGATGGTCGCGATCACCAGCGCCACCGCAAGGTTGAAGGGGCCCAGGTCCATGAACGCCGCGGCCACCGTGGCGGCCGTGAGGACCATGAGCGACGCGAAGATGGCAAAGTAAACCCTCGGCGGGACGATGTGCTCCGAGATCAGGTTGTGGCTGGGCGAAGGATGCTCGGATTTCATGCGTGCCGTCCGATCAGGTAAAGCAGCGGGAAGAGAAAGATCCAGACGATGTCCACGAAGTGCCAGTAGAGCCCCACGATCTCCACCGGCGAGTTGTATTCGCGGGTGAACCGCCCTCCCCGCGCCGCCAGCAGAAGCCAGGTCAGAAGCCCCAGCCCCACGATCATGTGCAGGGCATGCATCCCCGTCATGGCGAAGTACAGGGAAAAGAAAATCTGCGCGTGGCGTTGCAGATCTGCCGCCACCCCGGGATTGACGGAGGGAACTCCCCCCGCGATGATCGCATCCGATGCCGGATCCACGCCTGCCGGCAGCGCCTCTGGGGCCATCCGGAAGGAGTGTCCGGGAATCAGGTGCTCGGTGTATTTGTGGTGGTACTCCACTGCCTTGATACCCAGGAACGCCCCGCCCAGCAGCAGCGTCAGCAGCAGAAACGCCACTAACCCCCGGCGCCTCCCGATTTGCGCCGCGTGCACCGCCATCGCCATGGTGAGGCTGCTGCAGATCAGGACCACCGTGTTCACTCCGCCCAGCACCACATCCAGATGGTGGCTGGAGAGCGCGAAAGCCGCCGGGAAGCTCCAGCGGTAGAGGGTGTAGGCGGTGAACAGCCCGCCGAAGAAGAGGATTTCCGTCACCAGGAACGCCCACATCCCCAGGGTGACGGCTTCCCGCTGTTGGGCGGCGTCTTCGAACTGATGGGCGTGAGCCGCGGTGGCGGCGTGCACGTCAGCCTGCATAGGCGCGATGCTCCGGGACCGGGATCTTATCGTAGGCATACGCCTCTTCGGTCACCACCGGAGGCGTCGCGAAGTTTTCCGTGGGGGGAGGCGATGGAGTCTGCCACTCCAGCCCGCTGGCGCCGAACGGGTTGGCGGGCGCCACTTTTCCATAGCGCATCGACCAGATCAGGTAGACGAGCGGAATCAGGTAGCCCACGCCGAGAATCGATGCCCCCGCGGTGGACATGACGTTGAGTACCTGAAATTCCGGTGGATAGGCGTGATAGCGTCGCGGCATGCCCAGGTAGCCTACGATGAACTGCGGGAAGAAGGTCAGATTGAAGCCCACGAAAATGATCAAGGCGGACAGCCGCCCCCACCATTCCGGGTACATCCGCCCGCTGATCTTCGGCCACCAGAAATGCAGCCCACCCAGGTAGCCCATCACGGTCCCCCCGACCATGATGTAGTGAAAATGGGCCACGATGAAGTAGGTGTCGTGGACGTGCACGTCGATGCCCAGGCTCGCCAGCATGAGCCCCGTGAGCCCGCCAATGGTGAACAGGCCCAGGAATCCGAAGACGTAGAGCATCGGCGTCTGGAACGAGATAGATCCCTTGTAGAGGGTGGCCGTCCAGTTGAACACCTTCACGGCCGAGGGAATCGCCACCAGGAAGCTGAGGACGGAGAACACCAGCCCGGCGAACACCGATTGGGAGCTGACGAACATGTGATGCCCCCACACCAGGAAACCCAGCAGGGCGATGGTGAGGCTGGAAGCGGCGACGAAGGAATAGCCGAAGATCCGCTTGCGGGAGAAGCAAGTGACGATTTCGTTGATGACACCCATGGCCGGCAGAATCATGATGTAGACGGCCGGATGGCTGTAGAACCAGAAAAAGTGCTGGAACAGGACCGGGTCGCCCCCCAACGCGGGATCAAAGAAGCCCAGCCGGAAAACCCGCTCAAGGGCCAGCATGACGATGGTGATGGCGATGACCGGAGTCCCCAGGATCACGATGATGCTGTAGGCGTAGTGGGCCCAGATGAACAGCGGCAGCCGGAACCAGGTCAGCCCCGGCGCCCTCATCTTGTGAATCGTGACGATGAAATTGAGCCCGGTGAGGATCGAAGAAAAGCCAGAGATGAAAATTCCCAGCGCCACCGGCACTATGTTGGTGGAGGTATAGGAGGAGCTGTACGGTGTGTAGAAGGTCCACCCGGTGTCCACGCCTCCAACGACGATGTTGTACAGCGTGAACAGGGCCCCGATGGTGTACAGATACCAGCTCAGGAGATTGATCCGCGGAAAGGCCAGATCCCTGGCACCGATCATCATGGGAATCAGGAAATTCCCCAACACCGCCGGAATGCCTGGTATCAGGAAGAAGAACACCATGACGATGCCGTGCAGCGTGAAGATCTTGTTGTAGGTATCGGCCTGAAAGAAGTCACCCATGGGAGTGAGCAGCTCGAGCCGGATCAATGCCGCGAAGATTCCGCCGAGCATGAACATGAGGGTCACGGACCCCAGGTAGAGCAGGGCGATCCGCTTGTGATCCACCGTGAGCAGCCACGAGCGGACCCCGTAGCCCGAGTTCAGGTAGTTCGTGCCGGTCGAGTGCTCGCTCATGGCGTCGGTCTCTTCCCTTGTGGAGCGGCTGGCGGCGGGACCGCGACGGGCGCTTCGCCTTCCACTCCGGCCGCGGACCGGGATTTCAAGAATTCGATGAGCTCCAGAATTCCCTCCTCGTTGACCAGCCCGCGAAACGTGGGCATCACCGGCTGATAGCCGAACGTGACCTTGGCGGCGGGATACAGAATCGATTCGCGCAGGTAAGCGTCATCCGCCGGCACACGCTCCCCCGTCTGCAGCTTGACGCTGCTGGAATAGAGCTTGTCCAGCAGCGGGCCTCTGGCGCCGGAGCCGGGACTGTGGCAGGTGGTGCAACCCAGATCGTTGAACAGCCGCTCTCCGGCCGCGGCCATGGGAATCTCCCCGACCCCGCCGGCCAGCCAGGCCTGGAACGCTTCCGGCTCCATCACCTCGACCCAGCCGATCATGCCCGAATGCTGGGTGCCGCAATACTCGGCGCAGAACAGATGGTAGCGTCCCGGGCGCGTGGCTCGAAACCAGGTCGTCGTGTACCGGCCAGGCAGGACATCGGCCTTCACCCGGAACGCCGGGACGTAGAAGCTGTGGATGACGTCTTCCGAGGTCATGTTCAGTCGCACCGCCGTTCCCAGCGGAACGTGCAGCTCGTTGATCTCCCGGCGCCCCGAAGGATGCTGCAGCTTCCACATCCAGCGCTTCCCCACCACGTTCACCGTCACCGTGTCGTCCGGCGGCCGGCTCAGCTGGAAGTAGACATCGGCGCCCCAGACGAAGACAGTCAGGGCCAGGAACAGCGGAATCACCATCCAGAGGATCTCCAGCACGATGGAGCCGTGGATGGGCGCCGGCGGCTTGTCCTTGGGACGCCGGCGATACTTGATGGCGAATCCGATCAGCAGCGCCGTGATCAGCGACGCGAAAAAGATGCTCAACAGGACCGTGGCCAGGAAGAGCAGGTCCACTTCCCGCGCCTCGGCGGATGCAGCCACGGGAAACAGCGGCAGATCAGAGCGCACGGGGAGAAGACTCCAGAGATTCGGTGGCGCGCCGGGCCCGCTCGCGGCGCAACATTCGCAGGATCATCACGCCCAGCACCAGCGCCGTGAGCACGCCCCCCAACCGCATGGCCCGCATTGCCGCGATGCTGTAGCGGCCGGTGGCGGGATCGTAATGAAAGCAGAACAGCAGGACCTTGTCCGCCAAACTCCCGATCTTCCCTTCCGACGATTCCACCAGAGCGAGGCGCAGGTCCCGGGGCGCGTAATCGACGCCATAGAAATAGCGCGAGATCCTCCCCGAGGGGGTCAGCAGCACGATTCCTGCGGCATGCGCGTACTGGCCGCTCGCCGCATCGAAGGCATAACGGAATCCCACCCGGCGGGCCAGCTCCTGAATGCTGGGCTCCTCACCGGTCAGGAAGTGCCAGCCCGACGCGGCCCCGGCGCGGGCGTAGTTCTTGACGTAAAGGGCCTTCTTCTCGGCCGCCAGCGCCGGCCCCTCTTTGGGGTTGATGCTCACGGTCACGATCCGGAAATCCCGCTCCGGCTCCAGGGACATGGTCTTCAGTGACGCGACGAGGCCGTTCAGCACCAGGGTGCAGAGCATCGGACACTCGTAGTAGTTCAGCGTCAGGATCAGAGGGCGCTCATCGAAGTAATCTCCCAGCCTCACGGGCCTCCCCGCTTCGTCGAGAAAGGCGAGGTCGCGCGGGACTTCTTCTCCGAGATGCTGATCCAGCCCAACTCCCTTGAGGGCGGGCGGGGTGGAGTCCTCCGGCACCTGCGCCGACGTGGAGCCGATGAGCAGCAACACCAGAATCGCCACGGACAAGCAGGGCCGGATCATTTCCCCAGGAATTCCCGTCCCGATTGTCAATCTGCCCCGCGCATCGTCGCCGGCAGGATGGAGGTCTCTCGCCAGCGTCATGGAGTGCCTCCGGGGGGCGCCGCGGGCTTTTGTGCCGCTTCTTCTGGCACACCTCCACGCGAGGCGATCTCCAGAGCCTGCTCGATCGGAATTCTCACGATTCCCGCCTGGCGATCCACCCATCCGTACGAGGTCAAGGCCGCATCCTCTTCGGCGCGCATCCGCCTCAGCTCGTCGAAGGGAGTGTTCTGGAGCCGCGGCTCCGGAGGGACGCCGCTGCGAATCCCTGCCAGGGTCGAAGGAGGCGGTTGATGGCGGTCTTCCCGGGAGGCGAGGTAGTTAAACAGCCCCTTCATGAGCAGCAGCACCACGAACGTCGCTGCCAGCAGCCCCGCCAGCAGCCAGGCGAGCAGCCTGACCCGGGTGTCCCGATGCTCGTAGCCCTCACGGGCGGAAGGGGATCTATCGACCATGATCCACCGACTCCAGCAAGAAGGGATCCCCCAGCGGCAGCAGCGGCTTCGCCTGAAGGAAACGCGCGAACAGCGCGAGCCAGATTCCCCCCAGAGCCACCGGCGCCACCAGATCCATCCAATGCAGCGACAGCTTTCCCGGATGGAAGGCGGGGCCGATCATCCAGGCCATATCCACCAGCCGCATCGCCAGCAGAAAGGCGGCGACCTGGGCGAGCCGTCTCGGATTGCGCTTGAGGCTGGCCGAAAGCAGCAGCAGGAAGGGAAAGGCGAACTGCAGCAGCGCTAGCGCCAGTCCGAACCACTGCCAGCCACCGGTGAGGCGCTTCAGATACCAGGGGATCTCTTCGGGCAGGTTTCCGGCCCAGATGATGAGAAACTGGGAGAAGGCGAAGTAGGACCAGATCATCACGAAGGCGAACAGGAGCTTCCCCAGATCGTGGAAGTGCCGCGGGCCGATCTTTCCTTTCAAGGGCTCGCGCCCCGCCAGCACTGCGAGCGCCAGGATGGCGAAGGCCATGGCGGAGAGCGTCTGACCCATGACGATGAACACACCGTAAAGCGTGGAGAACCAGTGCGGCTCCAGGGACATGAGCCAGTCCACCGAGGCGAAGGTCATGGTCAGGACGTAAAGCGCGATTCCGGCGCCCGACAGTTTTCCCAGGCGGTCCACCAGCGCCGTGTCCTTCGTCCTGTCCTGAGCGTCGGACCAGCGGTTGAGCAGAGCTGCGAAGCCGGACCAGACCGCGAAATAGACCACGGCCCGGAGCGTGAAGCCAGTGGGATTCAGATAGGCGGCCTTGTGCTGGAGCAGCGGATCGGTGGCGACAATTTGCGCATCGGCCCAGGGATAGAGCCGCCGGATGCCAAACAGCAGAGGCACGAACAGCACGAACATGAAAGGGATGGTCCGGGTGCCTGCCTCCAGGATGCGGCGCAGCACCACGCCCCAGGCCCCTCCCGAGAGATGCTGCAGCATCAGAATCCCCATGCACCCCAGGGCGACTCCCACCCAGAGCGAATAGCCGAGCAGGTAGGAGCGATAGAACTGCTCCTGGTCCAAGAAGAACCCGGCGAGCAAGACGGCGAATCCGGCCACACCGGTCAGAAGCGCTCGGTTGCGGAAGGCGGAGAAATCCGGCGGTGTCGCGGTCACGACTCGAACCCCGGTGGCCGGCGCCGCTGGACTCAAGGCTTTTCCTCCCCCGCGTCACCCGGCGAATCCTGCGCCCCGGCCCCCTGCCCCGACTCCAGCTTCTGGCGATCCGCCGCGGGCACGGCGCTCAGGGGCGCGTACTGCGAGTACTGCAGCACCTTCACGTAGGCCACGATGGCCCAGCGATCCGCAACCGGAATCTGCGCCGCCATGTCGGGCTGCCGGCCGAAACCCCGGGTGATCACATCGAAGACGTAGCCCGGCTTCGCCTCGCGCAGGCGATCGAGGTGGAGTGACGGGGGTTGCGGAAAGCCTCGCCGCACCACCATGCCGCGCCCTTCGCCCAGGCGGTCATGACAGGGAGCGCAGTAGATGTCGAATCGCTCACGGCCCCGTTCCAGTAATTTCCGATCCACGGTTCTCGGGACGACATTCACGAATTCGCCGTTCCGCGTCCCGGTGAAGTAGGCATCGTCTTCCTTGAGCTGGCCCCTGGCCACGGTCCCCGGGACGGGATCCCGCTCGGAGCGGGCGTCCCCCCAGAAATCGCTGTACTGCAGCGGCCGGTAGGCGGGCTGATCCGCCATTTCCTGCCGGCAGCCCGCCGCGCCCAGGACCAGCAACACCAGCGCCAGGATCTCAGCTCGCCACTTCATACACATGCCCCGGGCTGAGCCCTTCCAGGAATTTGCGTGTGGCGCGGAAATCGAACTTCGGATCCTTCGCCTCGATGCACAGAAAGAAATGATCCCGGCTCGCCAGCCTGAATTCGGGAACGTTGAACACCGGATGGTAGGGCCGCGGCAGCCCGTTGAGCCCCAGCATGCCCAGCACGGCGGCCAGGGAAGCGAACAGGATCGTCATCTCGAAAGTGATCGGAACGAACGACGGCCAGCTGTTCAGAGGCTTCCCGCCGATGTTGAGGGGGTAGTCGATCACCGAGCACCAGTATTGCAGCGCGAACCCCGACACGCAGCCGGCGATGCCGCCGGCGAGTACCAGCTTCGGGAGCCGTCCGCGGGTGTGGTACCCGAGTGCCTCCCCCAGCTCTTCGATAGGGAAGGGGGAGTAGCCGTCCATCCTCCGATATCCCTCGACATGCGCCTTCCGCGCCGCCGCCACCAGGGAGGTCGGGTCGCTGAATTCGGCCATCAACCCATAAACTCGACCCTCAGTGGCCGGCATGGTCGTCCACCTCCGCCTGGGGAAGGATGGTGCGCATCTCGAAGATGGAGATCATCGGCAGGAACCGGATGAACAGGAACAGCAGCGTGAGAAACAGACCGATGCTGCCGAAGAAGGTCGCGAAGTCCCAGCGGGTCGGGTAGTACATCCCCCACGACGAGGGGAGGAAGTCGCGGCTCAGGCTGGTCACGACGATCACGAAGCGCTCCAGCCACATCCCCAGGCTGACGACCAGGGAGATCGCGAACAGCGCCGGGATCGAGTCGCGCACCCGGCCGAACCAGAGGAGCTGCGGCGTCGCCAGGTTGCAGAACAGGAGCATCCAGTAGATCCACGCGTAGGGTCCCAGCATCCGGTTCAGGATCATGTACTGCTCGTAGGGATTGCCGCTGTACCAGGCGAAGAAGGCCTCCATGGCGTAGCCGTAGCAGACGATCATGGAGGTCGCCAACAGCACCTTGGCCATGTTCCTCAGGTGCTGCAGGGTGATGAAGTCCCCGAGCCCGTAGACCGCCCGCAGCGGAATGGCGATGAGCAGCACCATGGCGAATCCGGCGTAGATGGCGCCCGCCACGAAATAGGGCGGGAAGATCGTGGCGTGCCATCCCGGGATGATGCCGATGGTGAAATCGAAGCTGACCACCGTGTGCACCGAGACCACCAGCGGCGTCGCCAAGCCCGCCAGGAGCAGCGACGCCACCTCGTAGCGGTGCCAGTGGGCCGCGGAGCCGCGCCATCCCATCGCCAGCATTCCGTAGATGATGCGCGCCGGGCGGTTCCTGGCCCGGTCGCGCAGCGTCGCCAGATCCGGCAGGAGCCCCACGAACCAGAACAAGGCCGAGACCGTGGCATAGGTGGACACGGCAAAGACGTCCCACACCAGGGGGCTGCGGAAGTTGGGCCAGACGCCCATGGTGCTGGGATAGGGGGTCATCCAGTAGAAGAACCAGGGCCGCCCCATGTGCAGCAGCGGAAACATCCCAGCGCAGGCCACGGCGAACAGGGTCATGGCTTCGGCGAACCGGTTGATCGACTGGCGCCACGACTGGCGCAGCAGGAGCAGGATGGCGGAGATCAGTGTCCCGGCGTGGCCGATGCCGATCCACCAGACGAAATTGATGATGTCGAATCCCCAGCCCACCGGAATGTTGACACCCCAGATTCCCACCCCCTTCAGGAACAGCGTGCTCACGGCAACCAGCAGCAGCATCAGGAGCGAGAAGGAGATGCCGAAGCCCACCAACCACCCATATCGCGTTCCCCGCGCCAGGACGATGGACCCGATCTTGTCGCTCAACGTGGCGAAGGTGTAGCCCGGAGCCACGATGGGACTCTGAAAGGGCTCCTCGGCGCCCGGAGGTCTCGGGTCGTGTTCCATCACTCCTCGCCCCTGGAGATTTCGGGATTCGGGTTTTTCAGCGACGCCAGATAGGTCGTGCGCGGCCGGGTATTCAGGTTGCCGAGCAACGCGTAGTTCCTCGGCCCCGCCTTCCAGTGCGTGACCCGGCTGCGGGGATCGTTCAGGTCGCCGAAGACGATGGCATCCGAAGGGCACACCTGCTGGCAGGCGGTGAGAATCTCCAGATCCCGGATGGGACGCCCTTCCACCTCCGCATCAATGCGGACCCCATTGATCCTCTGCACGCAATAGGTGCACTTCTCCATCACTCCGCGCGTCCGGACCGTGACGTTGGGATTGAACAGGAGCCGCGCGGTGGGCAGGGTGTAGTCACTGTACTGGAGGAAATTGAACCGCCGCACCTTGTAGGGACAGTTGTTGGCGCAGTACCGGGTCCCGACGCAGCGGTTGTAGACCATGTCGTTGAGTCCCTCGGAGCTGTGCGCCGTGGCGGCCACCGGGCAGACCTGCTCGCAGGGTGCGTCCTCGCACTGCATGCAGGGCACCGGCTGGTGGTGCACCCCCGGCGACTCCGGCTCCCCTTCGAAGTAGCGATCCACCCGGATCCAGTGCATCTCGCGATTCACCAGCACCTGTTCCTTGCCGACCACGGGGATGTTGTTCTCCGCCTGGCAGGCGATGGTGCAGGCGTTGCAGCCCGTGCAGGCATTCAGGTCGATGGCCATTCCCCATGCATGTCCTTCGTACTTCACCGGCGGGTTCATGGTGAGGCCGGCAGGCGGCGCCTCCTCCATCTCCTGGGCGAAGTCGGGATGCTGGAGGTAGTGAGCGAGCGTCGCGTGGCGCACCAGCGGACGCCCTTCCATGCTCCCATGGTCCTGCGTAGTGGCGAGCCGGTACCGCTTTCCCGTCGCTTCAATCCGGACATCCGGCGCGATCCAGCGGGAAGCCGACTGCCGCACCGCATAGGCGTTGAACCCCGTGTGCTTTCCCACGCGTCCAACCCGCTCGCGGCCATACCCCAGGTGCACGGTGACCGAATCGTCGGCGTGCCCCGGCAGGATCCACAAGGGCGCCCGGACGCGGCGGCCCCCCACGTTGAGCGTCACGAGATCTTCGCTTTTGAAGCCGAGGCGCTTCGCCGTGGCGGGGCTGACGAGCGCCGCGTTGTCCCAGGTCAGCTTGGTGAGCGGTCGCGGCAGCTCCTGCAGCCAGCCGTTGTTGGCGAAACGGCCGTCATAAACGGAAGGGTCGGGCCGGAACACCAGCTCCAGCTCTCCAGCGGCGGCGTTCGATTCGCGCGACGCGGCGCCCAGACCTCCGCGCAGTGTCACCGCCGTCGGCGGGAGCGCCGTGCCGGCCACCACTCCATCGTGAAGTGCGCGCCTCCATTGCGTCTCGGTCAGCACCCCGGGTATCTGTTTGGACCAGTGCTCCTTGACGATCTCGGCGCTGGTCCGCAGGGGGCGATCGGTGAAAGCTGCCAGCAGCTCGTGAGGCGTCTTACCGTGGTACAGCGGCTCGATGAGGGGCTGCAGCAGCGTGACGCTCCCGTCGGGGCAACGGGCGTCGCTCCAGGATTCCAGGTCATGGGCCTCGGGGACGTGCCAGTGGCAGCGCACCGCCGTCTCATCGTCGTAGAGGCCCAGATGGATGGTGAGCCCCACTTTCGTGAGAAGGTCACCGAAGGAAATGTCCACGGGAGCGGTGAACACCGGATTGCCACCCAGGACCATTAAGAATTGGACGCGCCCGGCCCCCATGTCGTTGGCCAGCTCGGAAAAGGGTGCCGCCTCGATCGCTCCTGCGTCCAAGGGGGCATGGAAGGTCACCGTGGTGCCGATGTTCCCCAAGGCATGGTTCACCGCGTGCACCAGCGCATGGACCTCCGGAGGCTGGGCCAGGCCTGCCACCACCAGGCTGCGGGAACGGTGTTTCGCAAGATCCTTGATGATCGCCGTCAGCGTCGCCTCGGAGATTCCCGGCACCGATGCGGGCCGCTGCGCACCGGGGACTCCCAGGGAGGCGGCCAGATCGGCCTCCGACAGGCGCGGCACGTCCGCGGGACGCGACACGCCCAGGACTCCCAGTCCCGCCGCCACCGCCCGGGCCAGCGCTTCCACGTCGCTGGATCGCAGCCGGAACCGGTGATCCGCCACGGAGCCGGTCAGGCTTGGCATGCTCTCCGCCACGTAGAGCCGGTTCATGGCGTTGTTCCGGCTTCCCGGATCGGAGCCTCCCTCCGCGGGAACGCGGCGACGCTGCGCGAACTCCTTGGCGTGGCGGACCCGGCCCACTCCCCCGCCGAGAAAATCGGCATCGAGCGACAGAATCACGTCGGCCTGGTCCAGGTGGAGATGCGCTTCCACCGCTTCGCCGAAAGCCAGGCGGGCTCCGGCGAGCGCGTTGTCGCCATCCACCGCCTCATGCCGGTGCCACTTCGCCTCCGGAAAGTTTCGGAGCAGCTCGCCGATCTGCGAAACCAGCGTGGGTGAGGTCACCGCTCCGGTCAGGATTCGCAGCCCCGCGCCGCGGTCGCCCTTCTGCGCCTCGGCTGCATCCCGGATCACCCCCAGCAAGTCGCTGTAGGGACGAATCCCCCCCAGGTTGGTCACGGTTTTGGATCGATCGGGATCGTAGAGAGTCAGCAGCGCCGCCTGGGTGAAGGCATCGGTGGCACCCTGGCTGTCGGGATGCTCCGGGTTTCCTTCGATTTTCGTGGGCCGTCCCATGGTGCTGGTGACCAGGACCGGGAGCGTGGAAGCGGCCAGGCGGACGGCGGTGGCGTAGCGCAAGGGCTTGCCCGGAACCAGGTCCTCCGGCTGCCTCACGAAGGGAACGATTTTCTCGCCCAGCGGCTCGCTGCATCCGGCGAGCCCCGCCAGGGCCAGCGAAGCGCCCATGAGCTGCAGGAACTGGCGCCTTCCTGCCGGGTCATTCCACTCGGAGGCCTGCTCCGGGAATTCCCGCTCCAGGAATTCGCGCACCTGGGGCGAGTCGGCGAGCTCCTCCAGGCTGCGCCAGTGCCCCTGGCCTCCGAATGGCGCGCTGTTTTTTTGCTCGTCGCTCATGATCCTCGCTTCCCGTTACCGGTGACAGGCGGAGCAGTCGGTGCGGGTGTGGACGCGGTACTCCTGGACCAGCTCCTGGCCCGTGGGCCGGGCCGCCCCCGGCGCCGGATCGTCCATCCGGAAGATGGCTTCCCTGGGGGATAGGAATTTTTCCGGCTGGCGGTGACATTCCAGGCACCACTCCATCTGCAACGACGCGCTCTTATAGATGAGCGGCATCTGATCCACGTGCCCGTGGCAGGTGAGGCAGGCCACCCCTTTGGCGACGTGCACGCTGTGATCGAAATAGGCAAAATCGGCCAGGTTGTGAACCCGGTTCCACTCGAGGGAGACGCCGGTTCGCAGACTCTCACGCACGGGCGCCAGCATGGGACTGTCGCTCCAGAGGCGGGAATGGCAGATCATGCAGGTCTGGGTCGGGGGAATTCCCGCGAAGGAGGAAGTTTCCACGGAAGTGTGGCAGAACCGGCAATCCAAACCCACTCCCCCCACGTGGTGCTGGTGGGAGAACGGAATCGGCTGCGTTCTGGGAACACCCTGGCGGGTGACGTAGGAAGAGCGCTGCACGGTCACCAGGACCCACAGCACTCCGCCCACGAGAAACAGGGCGCCGAACAGACTCACGCGCGCAATGGTATTGGTGCTGGGATGGAAGATCTGCGGCATGCCCGCCCTACCGCCCCCGCCGGACTATGGTGAAAATGGGCGTCATCCTACCACATCGTTTGGGCGGTGTTAAATCGCGCTCCGGTCACTGGCACCCGGCCTCTCGACCGTTCCCACCACGCGAAGCGTCACCCGACCGTTCTACGGCGCGATTGTTGAGGATGGCCAGTGGACCAGCAACCCCAGGGGTTGGATCCATGCAGGAAAAAGCCGGGTGAGTTACGGTAAACTGTCTGATGCGAGGGTCGGATCCATTCACATAGCTCTATTCCAGCGTCAACCTGAGAAAGGACGGTGGATCGTGCATGGAAACTCGCAGAGCTCCCACGCCTCTTCTGATGCTCCCTCCCGGCAGGAAACGAGGGAGAGTTCATGTTAATTGGCCCACCCCAGGTATCCACGGCATTTCGCGCATACGACAGATCGTGGGAAATTCTTTCCTCACCCGCCGAATGGCACTCCGACGAGCTTCGACGGGCCTGGGAAATGCTGCTCACGGGCCGGCCAAGCGTGACTTCCATCTATCAGACTCCCGGGTGGTTCGATTATGTCGCCTCCATGGCGACGCGTGATTCCATCCTCGTGGCTGTCACCCGGGACCCCTCGAAGCAGATCGCCGGCATCGCCCCCATCCATCTGACGCACAGAACCCTGGATCTCCACGCCAGCGGCCGAACCCTCCTCCGCCTGCCGATGCGAAAGGCATCCCTGGTGGGCGGCCAGCCGCTTGCCGCGGAGGACCCCGAGGCTCTCGACCGACTCTTCGAAACGATCGCTTCCGCCCTGCCCCAAGCTGACGCCATCCAAGTTTCCGGACTCGAAACTGATTCGTTCCTCTGGCGCTATCTTCGTTCTTCCGCGATGCTGCGGGATCGGTTTCTCGTTTTCGTTCCTGAAGGCGTGCGGCCCTATACGGTCCTGGACTTGCCTCCGACATTTGCCGAGTATCTGACGTATTTCAACGCGAAGAAGCGCTACAACCTCAACCGTCAAATCGTGCTTCTTCAGAGACGCGGAGAAGGTAAGCTCGAGCTGCAGCGCATCGATTCGCCGTCAGGCGCCGCCCTTTTCCTGCAGGCCCAGTCACGCATGGAGAGCAGGGAGGCGGGCGAATGGGGCGCAAAGCCCCGGGAGGATGATATCTGCCATTGGAGCCAATCCCAGGTCGCCGATCTAGGGAGTCGCGGATTCCTGCGAAGCTATGTCCTCACGTGCGGGGATGATCCGGTCAGCATGATCAAGGGACTGCAGCATCGAAGCACCTATTTCGCGCTCCAGACGCTTTACAGCAAGAAGTATGCTGCGTTCTCCCCCGGTGCAAGCATTCTCCACCTGGCCATCGAAGATATGCTCGCGGAGCGCCCGGTGCGGCGCATCGAATTCGGCTTCGGAGAGCCGAAACAGAGGCATCATGCAGGGAGCGCAACCTTGGAAGTCGCCTCAGTCCTCCTGATGCGGAAGACCCTCGCCAACCGGATGCGAGCCGGGATCCACACGGCCTTTTTCTCCGCCGTCAGGCTCGCCAAGAAGATACGCGATCAGCGCAATCAAAATTTACACCTCGCTTGGTAAACTCGGCCATTTCATTTCACGAACTGCGGCTCTTTACCGTGCGACCAGGGGTCGTAGGTTACGAATAGGCGGATCCTGTCGGACACGGTGGGATGATCGAAGAAGAGGAGGACGTTGACGGGGTTCGGATCGGGGTCGATGAACACCTTTTCGCCGAATCTCTGGAAGGAGGCGGCCGAGGCCTGCCCCGGATCCGGCACGATCCCGCGAGTCACCTCCAGCGAGTAGATGTCCGCCTGACGCTCCAGATGGCGGCTGAAGGCATTGCCGAAGGTGCTGGCCACAAACCCGAACAGCGTGACCAGGAGCAGGAGCGCCGGCAACGATGCCCAATCGCCCACACTCCGGATGCCCCACGCCACCGCGCGCCGCGCCAATAGCCAGCCTATCGTGCGGAATACCAGATAGAGGACCAGGAAGGCCACTCCGGCGAAAAATGCCAGGCCTTTCCAAACGTGGCTGAGCGCGTAATGCCCCAGCTCGTGACCAAACACCATCAGGACCCCTTCGGTGGTCTCCTGGTCAATCGTGGTATCCCACACCACGATCCGCTTGGAGGCGCCCACTCCCGTGACGTAGGCGTTAGGAACGACGGTTTTCGTGCTGGCTTCCATCCAGAACATGCGATCGGGGGCGATCTCCATCCCGGCCCGGCGAACGACGCGCTGAAGCTCGGGAACCAGCTGCGGCGCCTTGGAGGTCAGCGGCTCAAACCGGAAAAACATCGGATCGATGACCAAGGGCTCGAGAAAGAAAACGAACAGCAGGATTGGAAGGGACACCAGCCAGAATATCAGCCACCATCGGCGAGGGCTCCGGCGGATCACTCCATACAGAATCCCGATGAACAGACTACCGAGGAACAGGGTCAGGCCCTGCAGCTTTGCCCAATCGCCCATCCAGGAGCCCCAGGACTGGACGGAGATTCCATAGTGCTTGAAGGTGGCCTGATCGAAAATGTCCAGGGGGAGGTGGAAAACTGCCAGGGTGAGGATCAGGAGCGGCGCGTAGACAGCCAGCTGGATGCTCCGTCGGGACGAGGCCGCCTCCGCCCAGTCGCGGAACCTCGCCGACCAGCGCCGCTGGAGAATGAGCCATAGCAGAACCCCTCCGTAGAACAGATCAAACAGCCGGGAGCCGAAGCGGATGCGACTGAAGAGGTGAGCCTTCCGATGCAGCTCGGGGCTCAGCTTGTATTCCGTGATTCTCTCGGAGGCTCCCTCCCTGGCGATCCCTTTGGCCGGGGAACTCGCCGTTGACTGCGCCGCAGCTGGGGCGGACTGACCGGGGGCATAGGGGACGGCCCGATCCTGCGCCAATCCGGCTCCGGAATGCGCCAGCAGCATGCCCGCCACCGCTGCGGCAAGAGCCATCCGCTTCATGCCTGAGCGAACACGAGTGGAGCAAAACTCCGATTGCATCGGTTGTGTCAACCTCAGCGTCCGCCCCTTCGAGATGATGACAGGCATTATAGAGGAGGCATGCCATGGGATGATCGCCCTCTTGGCGTTCAATCCAGGATGGCGCTCAGGGACAGGGCGATGAATTGGGGGGTTCCTGGCCGGTGGAAGTGACTCCGAGACTCCCATCACCGCAAGCGTTTTCCCCGGAAATCACGAAGTAAAGCGTCGCCCCGGGGGCAGGATCCTCGCTGACTATGGCCACGGGGGACTCCAGGCCCGGAGCCCGGCAGACGTGGTTGAAGCTGAACCCGCTGCTGACAAGAGGTCGTAGGCATCGGCGGACGGCCTGGGCGACCAGTACAGGGTCACCCGGTCGATAAACACGAGATCCGTGAGCGCGTCGATCGAGGGAAGAACCGGCGGGAGGATCGGCGTGGCCCGCCTGGAGAGTCTGGCCCACCTCGAGCCGCACTGCGTAGCGATCAACGTCACCCGGCCCGGAGATCGTTGCGCCATGGCTCGCCGGGTCATTCGGCTCGGTTTCCCGGCGGAGATCCGCCAGCGCGGGAAAGGCCAGGCCCGCCAGGAGCAAGCCGAGGAGAAAGCGCTTCACCCGTCACCGGGGACCCTTGTTCAGGACCTTCATCAGCATGCAGGCCTCGAAATTCTGGCCGTCCAATGTCCCGGCGATGCAGACGGTGGCATTGGTGTTGTCCGGGATCGCACTCAACCGGGCGGAGAAGTCCTGCCGGTCACCGTCGAGCGTGGAACAGTCGCCGTCGCTGGGCAGGTTGAATTTGAACGCGACGGAAGGGTCGGAGACTCCGCGGATCGCCATGTTTTCGGAGATCCCCCGCTCGTAGAGGGTGCCCAGGACGGGATCCGGGCAGGGAAGCGTCGAAGGATCGGGCAGGATCACGTCGTCGCTGGACGTGTCGGCGCTGTCCAGCCTCGACACGTAGACCTGGCTGGCCGCCGAGCCCGAGATCGGGAACTGGCAGGTCATCACGATCACGCCTCCCTGCGCTGAGAGGTTCAAGGTAGCCGGGTTGGGAACGCAGTTCACAGTAATGAGATTACACCCCTCATCAACCGAACCGTCGCAATCGTCGTCGATGCTGTTGTTGCAGGCTTCCGGGCTGGGAGTGCCGGGCACGCAGGTTTGGGGGACACCATTCACGCAGGCTTGCACCGTGCGCTGGCAGGCCCCGACTCCGCAGGTAACCTGGCCGCCAGGCTGGTGGGCGCACCCGGTTACGGGATCGCAGGTGTCGAGGGTGCAGCTGTTTCCGTCGTCGCAGATGATTGCGAAATGGTAGCAACCGCTGGCAGTGTTGCATAGGTCATGGGTGCAGACGTTGAAATCAGTGCAATCCACAGGCACGCCCCCCCTGCAGCCACCCGCGAGGCAGGTCTCTCCCGTTGTGCAAGCATTACTGTCGTCGCAAGGGCCCGTAAGCTGCTGGCCCTGACAGAACCCGTTGTTGCAGGTGTCATTCGTCGTGCAGGCATTGCCGTCGTTGCAAGGGTCCGTAGAGGGCTGGCCCCTGCAGAGCCCGTTGTTGCAGGCGTCATTCGTCGTGCAAACATTGCCGTCGTTGCAAGGGTCCGTAGAGGGCTGGCCCTGGCAGCTGCCGTTGCTGCAGGTGTCATTGGTCGTGCAGGCATTGCCGTCGTTGCAAGGGTCCGTCGAGGGCTGGTGGACGCATCCCGTAGCCGGAACGCAGGTGTCGATCGTACAGGCGTTCGCATCATTGCAAGAGATGTTGGAATGCGCGCAACTGCCGCCGGTACAGGAGTCTGCTGTGCAGGCGTTGCCATCATTGCAGTTTATCGGCGTCCCCTGGCAGAGGCCTTGGTTGTTGCAGACATCTCCCGTGGTGCAGGAATTGTTGTCGCTGCAGGGGTTCCCCGTGAGGGGTACGCTGATACAACCGCTGGGAGCGGGGCCGAAAGGTTGGCATGAAATGTTCAGGCAAGCCGTGCTGGGAGGACAAAGAAAATTGTTGGGGGTATTCTGACAAAAGCCACTCCCGTTGGGGTTTTGGATACAGCGGTCATCCGTGCAATTGAGACTATCTCTGCAATCCCGCCCTGCGTTTCCCTGGCAGTTGCCTGAAACACAGAAATCGCTCACGCTGCAGAAGATGCCGTCCTCGCAGCTCCCGGACTGCGCGGTATGGACGCATCCGCCCGCCGCCACATTGCAGGCGTCCAGCGTGCAGACGTTCCCGTCGTTGCAATTCTGCGGTGCAGTACCGCAGATTCCGCTGGCTGGATCGCAGGCGTCCTGGGTGCATGGGTCGCCGTCGTCACACGGTTGAACGATTCCCTCGCAGGTGACGTTTCCCGACCCTGCGGGACTTTCCACGCAAGAATCGGCCGAGGTGCACGCGTTCTGATCGTCGCACCCCGACCCGGGGGACAACACGGTGCCGAGACACTGCCCCTCGGCAGTGCAGGACTCCGATTGCGTGCAGGCGTTGCTGTCGTCGCAGGAGGTCCCGGGAGCTAGCAACGAGCCAGTACATACTCGCGGGCTTCCGGTGCAGCTGTCTCCGGCGGAGCATGGGTTTGCATCGTCGCAAGCCGTTCCCACCGGCCGGGCGACGAACTGGCAACCGATGAACGCATTGCAAGAGTCGGCGGTGCAGGGATTCGCATCGTTACAGACGATCGGATCATGGCGGCAGAATCCCGTGGTGCTGTCGCACGAGTCGATCGTACAAACGCTATGGTCGTCGCATGAGGGGCAGGCGACCTCCGGCTGGGGGCCTGTCGCGGCCGCCGGCGCCAGGGCCGAAGCCAGCAGAAGGACCGAGAAGAACATGAAAGCACGGGGAAGATGGGGATTACGAAGGACTCTCATGGGCAGGACCTCCGGAGGAGTCGGTTAACGCAGACCTTCGAGCGCGTGGGCAAGTTCCTTTGGGGGGGGGTCGGAAGTGAGCATACTCCCCCACTTCCCGCCACGTCAATACCGCGTATCGCGCCATCCAAAATGTTACGAACGGGGGTATCGTCGCGCCGGAAAGCGGAGAGGAAAGCGGGTCGGGTCAGTCTTGGGGGTTTGGGGGAGCGATCAGTCCTTCACGACCTTGAGGGTGACTCGGAGCTTCGTCATCGGGTCTCGAGTCAGATCCGACGCGGCCAGGTCGAACGGCGCGGTGAGGGTTTTCTCGTTACCCTCTTCGACGGATTTCTTGACCGTTCGGGATGCGATGACCTTGCCGTTCTGGATCACTTCGAATCGCGCCTCGACCAGCCGATCACGGTTGTCGTCCGGATTGTCGACCACTGCTCGCACGCTGACCTTGAGCTTTCCATACGGAGTCTGCGTGACTGACAAAGCGAGGCCTGGCTGCCAGGTTTCCTGGTGCCGATTGTACTTGTGGCGCAGGAAGACTCCATCGCAGCTGTAGCGGCCGAGATCCTTGTAATCCTCAACGGAGAACCAGGCGCCGGGCTGGTGCCCCTGGGAAGGATCCCACAGGGAGGGATCCGCCGCCGCGAAGACCGTCTCCAGGGTCATCGGGGATTCATAACTGGTCTTCTCCACCGAGGCCTGTTGCGCTATGACGGGCTCGCCAAGGGAGATCGGAACACTGAAAGCTGACAGGAAGAAAGTGGCGAGGGCTATGCGGACTGATATGCGGAACATCTTGAACCTCATAAGAAAGCGATCCTGGCTTCCGGCTCCGTACCCTCGAGAAGTTATTCCTTTTCGGGGTGCAGTCCAGCCGATAGCCTCGATCGGCCCAAGGTGTCTCGAATCTGCACAGGGAGGGATGGATTGTGTCAGCAGGACGTCCCTCGGACAAGCTGGGGACATCCAGGCCAGAGCCGATTCAGCGCACCAGGAAGTCCACTCTCTGAGTCACACCGCGGTTGCCTACCTCGTCCAGAGTCGAAATCTCCAGCGAGTAAACACCGGGGCTCAGGCTGGACAGGGGGAGGGGAAACTCCAGCGGGACGACATCGGTCCGGGTGTCGCGCTGGAACGTGTGCACCGTGTCCACGATGGGCTGTACTGTCTCGGCTCCCCGTCGGATCGATCCCTTCACCCGAACCCTGGCTTCTCCGGTGCTCGGCTCGCGCTGCGGGTGATAAACGACGCAGGACCCCGACGCCTGCTCGGTCCGCGCGAAGACTCTCCAGGGCACGGGTACAACCAGGCTCGGGTCAGATTCCGTTGCCGGATCGATGTCCACTCGCCTCGCTTTGAATTGCGGGCTCTCCAGGACCAGCGAGCTCACGGCGATCCGGTCGGATGAAAAAGCCGGGACCTTGATGGTACTGCGCAGGGCGCCGATGTTCTCGGTTCCGAGATCCCGGACGACCGTAACCGCCTCGTACTCGCCGGGGGGCACCTCCCGCCGGGAAATCAGGGTCAGGTAGCCGCGCTCGGAGAAAACTTTCTCGGTCATCGTTGCCTCGACCTTTCGGCTGAACTGGTCCACGACCCGGCTGCGCCCTTGCTGCAGAATGACGCCCGCCTCCAATCGGGCCGTGTAGCTTCCCTGTTTCGGTAGAAAGAGCAGCGAGGTGTCGGGCACCGCGATAGCGATTTCGAGATACGCCTTCTCGCCCTCCCCAAGGTAGGAACGCGCTTCCAAAGCCAGCGGAAAATCATGGAACAGCTCTGGTGACAGATGTGCCGCCAGCACGGTCCTTTCCTGGTTCTCCTCGTCGGTCAGCCACAAAAAGCCCTCCTTGGCCCTGACTTTGACACCCTTGCGGAGCACCTCGACCTGGGTGGAATGGTACCGGCCGTCGGGGTTCCCTTGCGGGACGTAGGCGACCAGGTAGGACGAGCGCGTCTGGGCTTCAATCCGCACCATGTCCGCCTCGAAGTTGTTTTTCAATCGTACCGCCTGGCCCCCCGTCCCGATGGCAAACGCCGCGAGAGTATCCGAAGCCCGGCCTTCGATGAGGGAATTCCAGTCGACGCTGGGAGCCGTCGCCAGGCGCACGAGGGTCCCTCCGGGAGGCATGCCCTGGGTATTGATTGGATTGATGATCACCTGGGCGGCGCTCGCCTCGCGGGCGAGACGCATGATTTCATCCTTCACATCCGGCTCGTCGGGAGCGCCGTAGAAAGCGCCCGGATCGTTGGCAAACCCGTCGGTGAAGTAGAACAGCTCGGAACGCCCCGTTCCCGAATGGAGGTAGGCAACGATGGCGCGCAGGGATTCGAGGGAGCGGAGAATCCGCATCCGGTCATCCCGGGCATACAGTGCCGCGGCCCGCTGCACCGCCATCTGCAGCATCTGGTAGGTGCAGAAGCTACAATCCGCCTCGGCCTCTTGGAGTTTCAGGAGGTTCTGGCGGACCCGGTTTTCGCCCGCATTTCTGATCTGCGGATCCGATTCGACGGCCTGGATGGCGGCGAGCATTTTCGCCGGATCGGCGGTGAACTCCTGGTAGATCTTCAATCCCCTCCCCTGCCCGGCGACCATCACTTCATCTCCCCGCGGCAGCCCCTTCTGGAGAAAACCGCGGGCGGCCTGGATGGCTTTGGGTCCCAGCCCTCTTTCGCTGTTCAATCCGTCGAAAAAGAGGACGAATCGCCGGTTCATCCGAATTCCAGCGCCGGGGCCCGCCGTCTCCGCCGGGCCCTTTCCTCCTTCTTCTTTCTGGGGGGAGCCTGCCGCAGGCTCGGCACTCACGCGCAGCAGCTCCACCGACTCGATGGGGTAAGGCTTGCCATCCACCCGCAGGCGGAACTCTTCGGGGCGCAGGTCTTCGACGCGATTCCCCTTGCGATCGGTCACGACCACATCGATGAGAATGAGATGGACCCGCTCGCGCTGGATGCCGGGTGCGACGGCCGGTTCCCCAGGCTTTTGATCGCCGCGGGGCTGGGAAGGAAACACCAGGCAGAGAAGCAGAATCGAAACAAGACCTTTGTTGGGAATGGGGTCAACCTCGCTGGTCTTGGGGAGACAACCGGAGGCATTTTCGACCCCTGATGCATGAAATGCAAGGAACGAGTCCGGGCTGCGCGGGGTGAAGGCCGCTTTCCCGACGAGCGGCACCCCTTCATCGTACAATCTCCCCGGATTGTCAGAACCCGCGCCGGAATTGCGGGACCAGGAGGAGTTTCATGAGGGCCCTGCGCGTGACTCGTCGGCTCGTGACCGCAGCAGCGCTGATCCTGGCGCTTGGGGCTCAGGCCAACGAAGGCGAACCCGCGCTGACGCTGCGATGGGCAACCGGGAGCCGAAGCTACACCCGCGCTGAGCTTCTCGGGCGCCCGGATCGGATCCGCATTCAAATCGAACAGGATCCCGCATACGATGGCAAACCTCGGACTTATCAGGCAGTGCCCTTTCACGCCCTGTTGAAAGACATCCCGCTGCCGGGCGATGCGCTGCTGCAATTCGTTTGCCTCGACGGCTTTTCCGCTCCCATCGCCAAGGACCGCGTGTTGAATGCGTCCGGGTTTGCCTCCATCGCTTATCTCGCCGTGGAGCCCGCAGACGAACCCTGGCCGAAGAACGCCAAGGGTATTTCGCCGGGTCCCTTCTACCTCGTATGGGTGAATCCGGAGAAATCGGGGATCCAACGGGAGGAGTGGCCGTTTCAGCTCGCTTCCTTCGAAGTGAAGGGCACTCTTGCGTCGAGCTACCCCGCCATTCTGCCCGACGCCAGGGCATCCGCCTCCGTGCAACGGGGATTCCAACTCTTCGTGCAGAACTGCTTTGCCTGTCACACCATAAACAGACAGGGAGAGTCGGAGCTGGGGCCCGATCTCAACGTACCGATGAATGTCACTGAGTCTTGGAAGCCGGCAGCCATCGCCGCACAGGTGCGCGACCCTCAAAGCGTGCGCTATTGGCCGCAGGGGAAGATGCCGGCATTTCCGACCGAGCAGATCTCCGACGCGGACCTGAAGCTACTGCTCGAGTACCTGCGTCACATGGCCGGACGGAAAGTGAGATAGTCGCGTAAGCAAATTTGATATGATCCTGGCCAAATTCAGGGGAGATGAATCGTGACGGCCACGCTCATGGGCGGAATCATGTTCGTGTTCGTCTTCGGAGGCGCGCTCGGCGGCATGTATCTGCGCAAGGCGCTGCCCGAGCATCACCTGACCGCGGAATCCCGGGACCTGATAAAGCTTGGCGTTGGGTTGATTGCGACGATGAGCGCGCTGATCCTCGGCCTTCTGATCGCCTCGGCGAAGGGCTCCTACGACTCCCAGAGGAACGAAATCCTGCAACTGTCCGGCGAGGTCGTCGTACTCGACCGCGTCTTGGCGCATTACGGCAGCGAGGCTAAGGAGGCTCGCGATGCGCTGAAGACCGTTGTTGGAAATATGATTGATCGACTCTGGTCCAGATCCCCACGAGGGTCGGAATCGATGACGGGCGAAATTCTTCTGGACAAGATTCAGGAACTCTCGCCGACGAGCGACGCTCAACGATCGCTCCAATCCCAGGCAGTGAACATGACGATCAAGCTTGGCCAGACTCGCTGGTTGCTCGTCGCGCAAAGTCGCAGGTCGATCCCTCTGCCCTTCCTGGTGGCGGTTGTCTTCTGGTTCTGCATCATCTTTGCCAGTTTTGGCCTCTCCGCGCCGCCTAACCCAGTGGTCATCATGACCCTGTTGATCTGCGCAGTATCGGTTTCCCTGGCGATCTTCATGATCCTGGAGCTGGACCAGCCATTCCAGGGGGCGGTTCAGATCTCCAGTGAGCCATTGCGCAACGCCCTGGCGCACCTTGGCCGTTGAGGCGTGCCCGATGTTGGGTTAGCAGCTAAGAGCTGCTCCCAGACTTAGTCCCCCGACGATCCCGTCGCGTCCAGTGATTCGGGGTCAAGATCAACCGCTTGAATGAGGGAGAAGACCATGATTCGCCGTCATGCTGCGAAGGTCGTGCTGGCTTTGATGGCCGCGACGCTGCTGGGAGCGGCTCCCCCGCCGCAGCTGGTCGCGCAGTGGAGCTCGCCGGCGGACACCGGGCAGAAGGTCCTGAAGATATTGGCCATCGGAATCACCGACGATCGCGAGCTCCGGCACCGCTTTGAAGACAACGTGGTCACCCACCTGCGCGGAAAGGACATCCTCGCCGTGACGAGCTACTCGCTGGTGCCGGACCTGAAGGCACCGGGAAGCCGGGAGGAGATTCTCCAGAAGATCGAGGCCCAGAAGATCGATTCAGCACTCAGCTTCCGGGCCGTTCCTCTCGAGAAAAGCGACGAAGCAGCCTGGGACGCGGCATGGATGCGCGAGGCCGAAGGCACGGGCACGCTGCGGGAGCTGATTCAAAGGTCCCTGCCGGTCAAGGCGACCAAATCGAAACTGTATGGCGTGGAGGTAACCCTCTGGGTCACCGGGACGCCGGCACGTCTCTGGAGCGGCCGTACCGGCGCCTACAAGCTGAGCGACCTGCGTAACGGCGCCAGCGCCCTCATCGAGGACGTGATCGACACCCTCCGCTACTCTCACAGGATTTGATTTCCCCAGCAGGCTGGGCAGGCAACCGCGCCTGACACGCTTCACCCCGATAGACCGATTCGTCGAATCAAATCCGCGAACCGCGGGTCCGAGCGCAAGCCGGCGAGCCTCGGGTCCAGCTGCAGGTAGGCCAGCAGGGTCGAGCGCTCCGCAAACGCCTTGTCCAGCCAGCCAAAGGCCCGATCCTTGTCGCCCAGTCCGGCGTAGATCAAAGCAAAGTAATAGGAGGGCACATACTTTTGCTTCGACTGCTCCGCCAGCGTATCGATGACCGACTGGGCTTCACGCCGTTTCCCTGCAGCCGCATAGGTATGGCCTAGAGATGCTTTGAAATTCAGGCTGGGGGAAAGGCTTGTCGCCTTCTGCATGGAGGCGAGGGCTTTCTCAAACATTCCCTTTTGCTCATAGGACAATCCGAGCCCCCAGATTGCGACGGGAAAATCAGGATTCAGCTCGAGCGTGACTTCTAGCTCGCTGATGGCTTGGTCGTACCGGCCTCCGAAGTAGGCCAGCATCGCCTTGTTTGCCTTGAGCAAGGTTTCGAGCGGATCCAGCTCCTGGGCACGCTCGATCTCCGTGATTGCCTCATCCAGGCGACCCCTCGCCGCGAGGTATCGGCTGTAGGAGTGATGCGCCGAGGCATAACTGGGGTTCAGCTCCAGTGCTCTTTTGAACTCCCGCTCCGCCCCTTTCCAGTCCCACTCGTAATAGGCCAGGACATAGGCCAGAGATGCATGCGCCTCTGCCAATTCCTCATCGATCTCCAGCGCCTTCGTCACGGCGGCCTTCGCCTGGGGGAAGGCGTCATTGGGAGCGAGCCGGCTGTAGAAGGGAAGGATGCTGTAATAATCCGCGATGCCGGTGTAGGCCAGTGCGTAGCGGGGCTCCTTGTCGAGCGCGTCGTGAAAATGCTTGATCGCCTTCTGAAGTCCCTCCGGGCTCCCCTCGTCGAGGTAACGACGGCCGATGAGATAGGCGTTGAGAGCTCCCGGGTCGATCGCGCGCTGGGTCCGCAGCCGGGACCGCTCTTGAGGTGTGAGCGCAACCCGGATCTCTTCGGCAATCGCGCGCGCGACTTCGTTCTGCAGCGCCAGAACGTCCTTCAAGTCGCGCTCGTAGCTTTTCGCCCAAAGATGCCGATCGCTCTTCGCCTCAATCAGCTGCACCGTAATCCGCACGCGGTCTCCCGAGCGGAGAATCGACCCTTCGACGAGCGCGTCCACATTCAGCGCCCGCGCCACCTCTGGCAGCGGCTTCTTCGCCCCTTTGTAACCCATCACCGAAGTGCGAGAGATCACCCGGAGCGCGCTGATCTGGGAGATATCGGCGATGAGCACCTCCGTCATCCCATCGGCGAAGTACTCCTGCTCCGGGTCGCGCGTAGGTTCTCCAGGGGCAACACGGCAAGCGATTGAATCGGAGCGGGTGCGCTGGACCCAAAGACCCGCTCGCGAAGCCCGCCCGTATCGGACGCGAGCAGCGCAGCCAGCAAGGCCACCAGGCCCAGGGGCGCGAGCCAGAGGATCGCGCGGGATCGCGGCCTGGGCGAGAGAACCGAAGGTGGGTTGGCGGAGGCACTCGAGCTCTCTCGCAGAGAGAACGCCAGGTCCCGTGCAGACTGAAAGCGCTCCTGTGGGCTCTTTTCCAGACAGCGACGGACGATGCGCACCAACGTTGGCGTGGCGCCCGGGAGGCTCGCGGCGAGCTCCGGCTCCTCCTTGAGGATTGCGCTCATGGTATCGGCGGGGGAGCTGCCGCGAAACGCCCGCTGTCCCGTCAGCATTTCGTAAAGGATTGTCCCAAACGCGAAGATGTCCGAGCGGGGATCCGCCGGCTGGCCGCGCACCTGCTCCGGCGACATGTAGCCTACCGTTCCCATCACCAGGCCCGGCTCGGTTTCCGCAATGCTGGTCGGGACCTGCGTCAGCAGGGCGCTGGGAACTTCGGATCGCATCACCTTGGCCAGGCCGAAATCCAGGATTTTGACCCGGCCGTCTCCCATCACGAAGAGGTTCTCGGGCTTCAGGTCGCGATGAACAATTCCCTTTTCCTGCGCGGCAGCCAGGCCTTCGGCGATCTGGCTCGCGTAGTCCATGGCTTTGCGCGGCGGGAGAGGCGCCTCGGCAAGCCGCTGTCGCAGCGTCTCCCCGTCGAGCAGCTCCGAGACCACGTACGGCACCTCGCCGTACTTGCCGACATCGAAGATCGTGAGGATGTTGGGGTGATTCAAAGCCGAGGCCGCCCGGGCTTCCTGCTCGAAGCGACGCAGCCGCTCCGGATCCGCGGAGAAATCCTTTGGGAGTATCTTGATGGCGACTTCTCGTCCCAGTCGCGGATCGCGGGCGCGATACACCTCGCCCATTCCGCCTGCGCCGATGAGCGCGATGATCTCGTAGGGACCCAGCCGGGCACCGGGTGTGAGAGGCATCTTGCGCGCATTATAAGCCTGTCGCGACCGGACGTGCCTTCACACCTGTGCATCGCGATAGGTATCAGGAAGGCAGCCAGGCAGCCCGTTTGCCGACGGGTGGAGCGGCACCCTCGCCTCTGCGGGCGTCAAGAAGATCGTCCGTTCGCGTTTCGGATATGTGAAGGTAGCCAAAAGACCCGCAGAATCCCCCGAAACACGCCCCCTAAAACGCCCCGTGGGACGGAACGGGGAGCCGTCTTACCAGGACTGCGGTTACGATTCTGTACCGACGAGCTTCCCCTTGATTGAGACCTACTTAAACCTATATTTGAAATTGTCCTTGAAATGGCGAGGGACCGGTCGGAGACCCTCGGCTCGAGGCTGGAAGGCGGGCGTGCTATCTCCCTGAGAGTTCTGCTCGTGAAACGATAGGGGGGCTCAGCGTGAAATCCGGGAGCCGCGAGATTCGACTTGTCTGCCTCCTCCTGGCGGCAGCGGTCGCCTTGTCCTGTGCCACGACCGGAAGCCAACCGACACTCACACTCGAACAGCATACCCTCCGGATCCCGCTCAAAGTCGGTGCGAACGGTTCGGTAAGCCTCGCAGAGCAGCCACCCCTGACCGGCCGCATGAATATCACTCCGATTCTCGAGGCGGAAGGCTTCGATGCCTCATCGACGACGGTCACCACCGTTCAAGCCATGATGTTTTATGGGCGTTTCTACGTCGTTGCAGACGGCTTTCACTCGCTCTGGGAGATCACTCCCCGGCCAGGCACGTCCACCGCATCCTACCGCCGCATCCCCATCACTCCCGATGCGACTGAATCGGTGCTCAAGGGTTCCCGCCTCTCCCGATACGGCTCGTCGCAGTCATCGTGCTTGCGCCTCGATCGCAAGAATGCCACTCCCCTGTTCATCAACTCCCGGGGTGAGGCCTCCCATGTTTGTCCGTAGGCTCCCGGCCTGCTTGGCAGTCTTCCTCCTGGCGCTCACCTGTTTGCGCGCCTCGCCCTTGGAGGCGGACCCCCACGAGTTGTATGAGGCCGCACGGAATCATCTGAGAAACGGCGATCTGCAATCCGCCGAGACATCGCTCACTCGACTTCGAAATATGGTCTCCCGTGGCTCGCAGTGGGATCCGGACGGCATTTTTGCGAACGAGCTTCTCCCTCCTCTGCTGGGCCGGCTGCGGCGCTTGAAGTCTGTCTCGCTCCAGCTGGATGAATTCAGCGATCGTGCGCTCAAGGATTTGCAGCCTCCCGAGATCAGCGGCGACGACTCGGCTTTGCACCGCTATACCGATTGGGCTGCCTCCGTCGTCCAACGATTGCGCAGTGAGCGTGACCAAATCATCAGCGCAGGACTTTCGAATCCCGAAGAACAGTCGGCCCTGACCCGAACGGCGAGCTACGCCCGGACTGAGCGGCTTCTGGAAACGGATGTGTTGAAAGTTATCGCCGATGCCAGTACGGGCAGCGCCGTGGAACCCCCGGCGGAGGACCCGAATGACGATCCGGTGCAGGTCCGATTCCGCCAGCTCAAGCAAGACCTCGTGCGGATCATGATCGAGCGTGACCAGCTCCAGCAACGAGTAAAAGCGTCGCGCTCAGACGACAGGGTCTATCTCGACGCCCTGGTCGTTCTGGTCACCGAAGGCACCCTGCCATCACCCCAGCGGAACATTCGACCGGCGGATGTGTCAGAGCTCTTCGGGCAGCACCTGGACCGCGAGATGGAAACTGCGCGCCTGGTCTCTGCCCAGACTTCCCTGGAACGTGAGGCGCGATTGTCGGCTCTAGCCCGCTATCGGCGGTACAACGAAATCCTCACCCGCGCCAGGTTGGGAGAGGACCAGAGCCGGCGGATTCAAACCCTTGCACAGGTGGTTGAGAACTGTCCGGTCCAGGATCAGATGCTCGCGACCTCCTCGGCAACGAAATGGTCCTACGGCCTGCTCACGGGCGCACTGGCCCTCATCGCCGGATTCTCCCTACGGCTGGCTGTGGTTCGAGGTAGACGGTTGTCCTCTGAGAGTGTGCCCGTCCAACCCGTCGGCTCTGATCTGGAGACGACTCTCCCCGAGAGAAAGGTCCATGGGAATGCCGCTTAGCACGGGGCCCATGCATCGCCGCGGTCCCGCCACCGAGCAATCGGGGAAGCCGGCGGATATTCATCCAATTCTGGATGCTATCGGCCCCATGCTGCGTTCGAAGACGGTCCAGTATTCCGCACTGGGCTTCGCATTCGGCCTGGGTCTCACCTTCGTGGGGTACCTGGTCGATTATTACGCGCTCTACAAGTCCTTCCCCGAATCCATGAGTCTCGCCATGATCCAGGGCCTCCACGAGGTCACGCCGGTTCATTTCTTCACGGACGGGTTCGCCCTGATCCTGGCGTTCGTGGGCGGCGTGGCCGGCAGACTCCAGGACAAGCTCATCTATCACTCGGTCCACCTCGAAGACCTTGTGGCGACTCGGACCGAAGCCCTCCGTCACAGTCAGGAGCGCTATGCGCTCGCGGCGCGAGGCGCCAATGACGGGCTCTGGGATTGGGATCTTCTCACCAACAAGATCTATTACTCGGCTCGATGGAAGCAGACGCTGGGCCACGAGGAGGCCGCCTTGGGGGACGACCCGGAAGAGTGGCTGCACCGGGTCCACCCTGAGGATCGAGCCGGTCTTGAGGCCCGGATCCAAAGTCACCTTGCAGGCGGAGCGGCCCACCTGGTAGCCGAATACAGAATCCGCCACGCCGACGGATCGTACCGTTGGATGCTGGCGCGCGGGATGGCCGTTCGGGACGAGAACTCCGGTCGACCCTCTCGACTCGCAGGCTCCCAGACCGATGTGCACGACCGCAAGAAGATGGAAGAGCAGCAGATCCACCTGGCGCTCCACGATCCTCTGACCGACCTTCCCAACCGCACCCTGTTCTTCGACCGCCTTTCGCACGCCTTCGATCGAGCGCGAAAGCGAGGATCGGAGGAAAGCGTCGCTATCATCTTCTTGGACGTGGACCAGTTCAAGAACATCAATGACAGCCTGGGCCACATCGTCGGCGACAGCGTGCTCCGCCTGGTCGCGCAAAAGGTTCAGGTTTCTCTCGAGCAGGTGGTCCACACCCTGGCCCATGAGTCTGCAGTAGAGCTTGGACGGCCCGCGAGAAGTATCGACTGGACGGTTTCAAGGATGGGCGGCGACGAATTCACAATTCTCCTGGCCGACATCAATTCGCTCCACGATGCGACCCGTGTGGTGCGTCACCTGGAGGATGCATTTCGGCAACCCCTGTACCCCGAAGGGAAGGAGCTTTATGTGACGCTCAGTACCGGAATCGTCATGGGCCCGGCTGCCTATGATCGCCCGGGGGACCTGCTGCGGGACGCCGACACGGCCATGTACCGGGCCAAGGCAGACGGTCGCGGACGCTGTGAGGTGTTCGACAAGCAAATGCTGGCCCGCGTACAGGAGCAACTGCGGCTCGAGACCGACCTCCATTCGGCCCTGACACGCCAGGAGTTCCACGTCGTCTACCAGCCGATCGTGGACCTTGCCTCGGAAAGACTGCGGGGCTTCGAGGCCCTCTTGAGGTGGCGTCATCCCGAAAGAGGGCCGGTCCCTCCGGGGATGTTCATCCCCCTTGCCGAAGAGACTGGGATCATCGTGCCACTCGGGCGCTGGGTCCTGATCGAGGCCGTTCGCCAGGTGCGGCGTTGGCAGGATCTCGACGCAAAATGGGCCGATTTGATCATCACCGTAAACCTTTCGCTCAGGCAGATCTACCATCCTCAGCTCGAAGCGGATCTGGCGGCTCTCACAGTAGAGACCGGCCTGGACCCGTCACTTCTGCACCTTGAAATCACCGAAAACGTCCTCATCGAACACCCCAAGCAGGTTACCAACGTGCTCCTGCGCCTGAGAAAGCGGGGCTTCAAGGTGGCCATCGACGATTTTGGAACGGGGTACTCGTCGCTTGCCGTGCTGCAGAGCCTGCCGGTGGACGTCCTGAAAATGGATCAGGCGTTCGTGGGACAGATAGGAACGAGCGCCAAAGCTCGCCACATCGTCGCGACGATTGTCGAGCTCGGCAGCGCGCTGGGCCATGAGGTCGTTGCCGAGGGGATCGAAACCGAGACCCAGCTCAGAGAGCTGCGCAGGATGCATTGCGCCCTTGGCCAGGGAAACCTCTTCTCGTCGCCGCTGGAAGGCCGTTTAGTGGAGAAGGAGGTGCTCAGCCGATTCGGTCCGAGCCTCCAGGCGCGCAGACACGAGGTTCCAGCCGCGCGACGCACCCGCCTGAAGTAGAGAGGGACTCCATTGAGTCAGGTGATCTCCGTACTTGCTGGGGCGACAGAGCCTTAGTTTTCACGTCAATTAAATGCCACAAAGAAAAGACTTGCCAGCGAAACCTACTTGGCGTATACACCCCTCATACAATTAAGTAATCAGCTAACGAGACTCGCACGGATCATCGAAAAGGGTGTCAACCTTTCTTTCAACGAACTGGTGCTCATCCGAAGGGAGGTGAAAGACGATGAAGGGCGAAGAAATCCGTCCGAAGGACGAGGAGCCGAAGCTGGAAATCGAAGAGCTGGAGCAGAGGATTGCTCCGAGCCAGCCGCCCGGACAGCTCGGCTATGAAGGACAGCCGGGGAATCAGGGAAACGGCCTGAACGGTTATGAGGGTCAGCCGGGGAACCAGGGAGGTCACTGAGCTGTCGGTCCCCGATTTCGGCACCACGGTCCTCGCCTCCGCTTAGGGCCCAAGCCCCGCATCCAGAATCGGCGGTGCCCCTAGATACACCGCCGCACGCGGATCGCGGGACGCTCCAAAGCACCGCGCACACCAGGGAGGATGGCCGCGAGGCATCAGAAAGCGAGCCGGCTCCAGCAACGCTTGAGGAGCGAGCTTGATCCCAGGGTTGGACGCGAGCCCGACTGCCGAACTGTGGTAAAGGCAGGGTCGCCGGTCGTCCCAGTGGCCCTGCCTCTTTTTATTCAACACCGCGCGGATTTCCCAATGATTTCAGACTGTCCGAAGCTACGAGAAGGCCTGGTCGTCAGCCGGCAGGGCTCGACGGGAGCGCCTGTTTTCGTCATCAAGGATCCGGCCAGGGGCCGCTTCTTCCACCTGCGTGAGCTTGAATACTTCCTGGCGCAGCAGCTCGACGGGGAAGCTTCCCTGGAACTCGTCGCTAGCCGCGTACAGGAGCGATTCGGTACGCCTCTCTCCCGGGACAACCTCGAGCAGTTCGTCGCACGGCTGCGGAGCTCGGGGCTGCTGCAGGCTCTCGACGCGGCGGGATCCGACGCTCCCCACCGGCGAAGGACATTCGGCGGCAGCCTGCTCTACCTCCGACTGAAGGCCTTCGATCCCGATCGTCTCCTCGAATTCCTGGCCGGGACTCTGCGGTTTCTCTTCACTCCCGCATTTGTGGCGATTTCCACCGCGCTCATCATCCTCGCTGCCTTCACCGCAGCGGCCAACGGTCCGTCGATCGCCCGGGACATTACGCGCGCGATTCGTGTCGATACGCTTCTCTTCGCATACCTCACCGTGTTCCTTGTCATCATCATTCACGAGTTTTCCCATGGGATCACCTGCAAGCACTTCGGCGGGAAAGTCCACGATCTCGGGTTTCTGCTCATCTACTTCCAGCCTACTTTTTATTGCAACATCAGCGACGCCTGGCTTTTCCCGGAACGGTCCAAGCGCCTCTGGGTGACCCTGGCAGGCGCTTACTCGGAGCTTTTCATCTGGGCAACGGCAACGATTGTGTGGAGGATCACGGAACCCGGCACGGGGCTGAGCTTCATGGCCCTGGTGGTCATGGCCACTTCGGGAATCAGGACTTTGTTCAACCTCAATCCTCTCATCAAGCTGGACGGTTACTATCTCCTGAGCGATGCGGTTCGTATTCCCAACTTGAGAAAGAAGTCTTTCGCCTACCTGGGAGATCGGCTGCGTGGACTCCTGGGAATTGGCACGGGCGGAATTGCGAAGGCGACTCCACGCGAGCGGCGGGTTTTTCTCACCTACAGTTTGCTCGCCGCCACCTACTCCAGCTGGCTGCTGGGCATCATTACCTTCTATCTCGGCGGCGCCCTGGTGCGCCATTACCAGGGCTGGGGGTTCCTTCTGTTCGTCGGGCTCCTCGGGACCGTCCTAAGCAACCCAATCAAGACGACGCTGCATGGGCTTCGGCCCGCGCCTGAAAAGCCCATAAATCCCAGGCGCCCCTGGAAAAAACGCATTATCTTAGCCGCGCTTCTGGCCCTCGCCGCGGCGGTCCTCTTTTTCGGCCAAATGGAGCTGAGAGTCTCCGGAGAATTTACGGTCCTGCCGGTTCAAAACTCGGACGTTCGAGCAGAGGTCGAAGGGATAATCGAGAAGGTCTTCGTGGAAGAAGGCGCCAAGGTCGACCGGGGCGACCCCATTGCCCTTCTTTCTGATCGGGATTACCGAGCCGAGCTACGCATGCTCGAAGCGCAGATCGAGGAGAAAGGGGCCAGGCTCAGGATGTTGAAGGCCGGTCCGCGGGCTGAGGAGGCCCAGGTGGCGACCACGGCCGTGGAAAAGGCCGGAGATCGGTTGGCTTACGCACGGGGCCAGCTGGATCGTCTCAAAAAACTGTACTCCGAGAGGCTTCTTTCCGAGGATAAGCTCGAGGAAGGCGAAGAACAGGTCTCTGTCCGGCAGAAGGAGCTGGAGGAGGCGCAGGGAAGGCTCCGGGTTTTGGAGGCGGGGAGTCGTCCTGAAGAGATTGAAGCCATCGAGGCCGAGATTGCCCGCCTCACGGCCAATCGGAGCTATGTGCAGGAAGAGCTTCAGTCCGTGAATATCGTCAGCCCCCTCGCTGGCATCATCACGACTCCCAAGCTGAAGGAGATCGTCGGCCGCCAGGTGAAGAAGGGCGATCTCATCGCCAAGGTGCAGGCGCTGAGCACCGTGACAGCCGAGATTGCCGTGCCGGAGAAGGAAATCTCCGACGTGCAGGTGGGCCAGAAAGTCTTCCTCAGGGCGAGGGCCCTCCCAGGCATCAACTTCACAGGCACGGTGGCCTCGATCGCACCGACCGTGCTCGTCCCGGGGGAGGGACAGTTCGAGAGGACGGTCACGGTCTCAACGATTCTTGACAACTCCTCCTTCCGGCTCAAATCAGAGATGACCGGCAATGCCAAGATACTCTGCGGTCGCCAGCGTCTGATCGACCTGGTGAGCCGAAGGCTCACCCGCTACGTGAGGGTCGAGTTCTGGTCCTGGTGGTAGGGCTGACCCCTACGGGCAATCGTCGTCTGGATCGACGGGGCACCGATCGCAGGCGTCCCCGCGCTCGTCGCCATCCGAATCCGCCTGAATTCCGCCATCCATCGGTCTCGCTGGATTGAACACCTTGGGACAATTGTCGACGGCATCGCGGACCCCGTCACCGTCCTGATCTCTTCCCGGTCCCGTCATGACCCGTGAGCCGTCATACTCTCCAGGGCGGAAGGGTGTGCAAGAGGGCTCGGCGTCCGGCTGTCCGCAGAAGAAAAGAGGATAGGAGCCCGCGTTCGCATTCCGAAGCTGGGTCATGGAAAGCGGCTGACCCAGACCTGCGGCTGCGAGCCACCATGTCTCCCGCAAAGGGCAGATCCTCTTGGCCTTGCCACAGACATCCAGGCTCTCGCAAAGCGGAGCGGTGATGCCGAAGGACGGAGCGGTCAAATCATGGAGCGTGCGAGGCAGCGCGGACATCACGGAGGCGTCCCCATAAAGAGCGATGCTGCCGGCGTACGACGGTCCCCCTAGGAAGGGAAAGGGCAGCGAGGAGCGGCGCAGAACGAGGACCGTGCTCTCCGCGCTGGCTTCGATGATCGCCCGATAGGGATTGTCTTTCCCCCGGCCATCGTAGACAGCGATGTCCCCAAACAGGCCTGCCTGGAGCGTCCCGAGCTTGTCGTCCACGCCAAGCGCGACGGCCGGATTGCGAGTCGTCATCAGCCAGAGCTCGCGATCGCTGAAGGCTTCATTGAAGTACACGCGATTGAGCGCATCGGCGCACAAGAGCTCGCGCGCCAGATTCGCAGAGCCGGAGGGCGTCCAATCGGTCCCCAACGAGAGCAGGACGCCCTGAATGCTCAGCATGCCGACGGGCGCCGTATTTCCATACAAGAATAGGTTGGATCGCGGCGACCAGATCACCGAGGCGCCATCGCTGGCCAGGTTCTGGCCATCAGCGGCGTTGAGCGCAATGCCGTGGATCATAGAGAACCCCGCGTTCACGACGTCGACGCCGTTCCTGTCGGTCGAGCTAAGGCAGGAGAACTCGTTATGAGCCGCCTCGTTGATGCCTTCCGACACGTGAGGCACATATTCGTCCGACTGCGCTTGCTGCGGGGCCAGATTGGGATAGAGCGGGAATGCGGAGCAGTCGCCTTCGTTCTGAGTGAAATCCGCCGGCCCTTCGAGCGGAAATGTGACGGTCGAGATGACCCTGGGAGGACCGACAAAAGTGTTCCAGAGGAGGTCGTCATAAAGAGGATAGGCGCCGATGTCCAGGTTGCGCAGCGCCCCCGGCGTCCCCGAGCTCCCCAGGATCGAGGTGGTCCCGATCATGCCTTGCCTCAGCTCGGACCAGGTGACCTTCGCCGGGTTATCGTCCGACAGGATGGTGGAGGCTTGTCGCCAATCGTTTCGGTGGTCGAAACGAAGCCCCGTGTCGAGCAGAGGGGCGTGGTGGTCGAAGGAGAGGTGGTCGTGCGCGTTGATCAATCCCGGAGAGACAACACCCTCCGCACATTCGATGCGCGTCGCGCCGGACGCCGTGGCGTCGAGGGCCGCGGGCCGGCCGGCGCTACACCCCACATAGCGAATCAGTCCTGTCGAGTCGACCAGGACCTCACCTCCTTCGTAGACCTTATCGACACCGAGCACCACGCCCTTGATGAGCATGGCTCCCCCTTGACGGGTCACCTTGCACACTTGCCCCACCGGGGGCTGCTGAAGCGTCTCACAGAAGACGATTTTCAGGTCCGAGTCACGACCCGCCGCCAGCGATCCTCCGGCGAGCACCAGGGCGAAGGCAGCACACATCCCGGAGGCGAGGATCGAGCGATTTCTACATTGTCTGATGGATGCCTTAGCGGTCATGGGACCCTCCCAATATCCTGATCACGGGATGTAAGAGAGATCCTCGGGCAGGGGCGCGACGATCGGCGTCTCGAACAGTGGCCCCGCGCCGTCGGGATCGATCATCAACTGGCCGTCGGAGGCCAGGAAGGTTGCAGCCTGCTCCGCGGCTCGAGGGCGATTGCAGTGAAGCACCGGCGGGATTAGTGAGGTCGAAGCCCGGCGCGACTCCCTTGGCCAGCGCGGCCGGTGCGGAACCCGCAGTGAGCACAACCCCCAGCGTGACTTTAAGAAACGGATTGGATGGTCGCATGATGATTCCCTCCTTGGTTGCGTCCAGGATTATTCGCTCTGATCACGGTGCACTGCCGATCAGTCGTTCCTGTGCTCTCGAATTAGGCCTTCAGTAAATAAAACGTCGGGGCCTGAAGAAACGCACAGCAAATCTCATTTTTTCGAGAAAAAGTTGGAATCCTTGGGGAACGGACTGAGGGCGGCTTTTCGGAAAAAGTGATGGCACGCGATTCGGGCGGGCACGACGGCGATGCCTCCGCGAAACCAGGCGAGCGAGGCGGGATTGTAGCCATGATGCATGCGCGATAGTATTCATCATCGTTCCATCGCTCGCACATTCACCCGGGGAGAGGAGGGTCCGATTGACTGATCAGCCGAGCGAAGTGCTGCGCGTGGGACTGATCCTGGACCGGTTTCGGGCTCCCCGCTGGGTGCAGCAGGCCATCCGGGCAATCCAGGGAGTGCCGGAAGCCCGCATTGTCCTGCTGTTGCGAGTGGAGGTCGAGAGGCCGCGCCGTGGCGGACACCCGTCGCGCCCGGGACGATGGCAGCACATCGCCTACGATGCTTTTCAGCGGCTCGATGCCCGGCTGTTCCGGGGCCACCCTGACGCGCTCGAAGAGCTCGACCTCGGAGATCTCCTCAGCGACTGTGCCAGTCTCCCCATTCGTGCCGAGCAGGCGAATCACGAGGTATGCCTGAGCGATGCGGATCAGGAGGCGGTCCGGCGACACCGCCTGGATGTCGTGGTGGATTTCACTTCCAAGGGACTGAAGATTCGCGGCGGCCGAATTTCCAGGCTCGGCGTCTGGAGCTATCGTCATGGAGTGTCCCGGAACCGCACCGCGCGACCGGTCGGGTTTCGGGAGGTCGTCGACGGGACCGAAGCCCTCTTCTCGGCTCTCGTCGCCGATGAGGGAGAGGGGCATCCGCCTCGCCTGTTGTACGAGTCGTGGTCCCCGGTCCGCCGTCGATCGGTGCATCGGACGCTCGTCGAGTGCCTCCCCAAATTGGCGCAATTCCCGGCCCGCGTGCTGGGTGACCTGCGACGTCGCGGTGGGGAGAGTCCGGCAGCTCCGGGATCCTCGGGCTCCCCGGTCGTGGCCGCGGACAGCCTTCCCGCGCTTCCCGGAAACCTCGAAGTTACCGGCGCGGCGGCGATCCTGGCGGCGCGGTACGCGCGCGACAGGTTGCGCCGGATGCTGCGGCAGGAGACGTGGTGGCTGGCTTATGGATTCGGAAAAGACCCGCTGTCGCCCCGCCCCGATCGCACGCTGCCCTCAGCGCCGGGCAATTTTTGGGCGGATCCGTTTCCGGTCGCCGACGAGGGCGGCTATTGGATTTTTTTCGAGGAGGCCCCCATGGTCGGCCAAGTCGGGCATCTCAGCGTGATGAGGATGGACCCTTCCGGTCGATGTCAGGCGCCGACCCGAGTGCTGAAGTCGGAGACGCACCTCTCCTACCCTGGCGTCTTCCGCGCCGGGAACAGCTGGTATCTGGTTCCCGAGTCGAGCGCGGCCCGGTCCGTGCAGCTGTACCGGGCGCGGCGGTTCCCCTTCGAGTGGGAGCTGGAGGAGGTGTTGCTCGGCGAAGTGCAAGCCTACGATCCGACGCTGGCCAAGATCGACGATCGCTGGTGGATGTTCGTGAACATCGCCGTCGAGGGGGGATCGACCTTGGATGAGCTCCACCTGTTTCATGCCGACCGGCTCCAGGGACCCTGGAAGGCGCACTCGCGGAATCCGGTGAAATCGGACGCTCGTTCCGCGCGGCCGGCTGGACACATTTTCGGATACCGCGGCTCACTCTATCGTCCCGCCCAGGACTGCAGCATCCGGTACGGTCGCGCCGTCGTTCTCCACCGCATCGTAAAGATCGACCTCCACGAGTACGTCGAGGTCGAAGCCAGCCGTATTCTGCCCGATTGGGACCCTCTCGTGGTGGGGGTCCACACGCTGAATCATGCCGGAGGGCTCACCCTGATGGATTGCCTGTACCGCGAGCGGCGCTGGGGACGACGTTCCGTCGAATCCTCTCTGCCGCAATCCTGATGGGAAGTCTTGCAGATGCTGCGAAGCGGCTTTCGGTGTGCGCGTTGGGAGCCCCCGCACGCCAGCCGCCGGGACGGGTCCGGTATCGCCGCTACCGAAAGGCCGGTCCGTTCGGCGACGAGCCCGGGTAGGGAAACAGCGCGCCGTCGGAGGCGTTGCGAACCATATGGACTGGTTCGGAGGAGCCCGAGAGCCCGGCCGGCCAGCAGTGGACAGGCGACGGACCCAACTCGAGAAAGCGGTTCCTGTGAAGCGCCGCGCGCAGAATCGGGCAGGATGTCTGGGTGTCCACGCCGAGGGGACGCAACTCGGCGGCCCGAAGGAGTGACTCCGAGACCATCCACGTATACAGCGCCTCGTCGGGCCGTGGTGCGTAGGCCTCGACCAGTGAAACCCGGCGATGTCCCTCCGGACCATGGACCCGCAGGAGCGTCCAGCCCCGCAGCTTTCCACCCACCATGAAGTGAAGGATAACGAAGGGCCCGGCCTCCGGATATCCTTCAGTGAGCCAGCGCAGGTGGGCGAAGTTGGGCAGCGGCAGCACCCGATAACCGGTTTCCCCCTCGTAAAGCGGGGAGATCTCTTCTCCCACAGAAGCCACCGGGCGCACCGTTCCTCCCGCAGGGCGGGATCGGAGCCGGGCCGAAAACCATGCTCGTCCGAACAGCCCGAACGCTGCCCGGCCCAGTTTCGGGGGGATCCGGAAGCGCCGGTTCAGCGGCTCGTCGATCACCGACGCGTCGAGGGGCAAGAGGTGGAAAGAGAGGGTGGTCATTTTGCTCCACCCCAATCGGGGAAGGAGCGCGAGCGTGTGCGGTGTCCCGCCGACGGCGACGATCGGCTCCGGTCCTTTCATGAGGGCCTGGAGCACGCGGACTCCCAGCCCTGAGATCCGATACTGCGGGAGACAGAACCAATCGAGGGTCTCGAGACAGGTCCGGCACTCGCCATCCAGCCGATAATCGCGGAGAAACGCGCCGATGGTCGCCAGGCATTCCTCTCCGCGCAGGGCGACGAGCATGCGCTGCGCCGGGGACTGGAGGTAGCGCCAGCGATAGAATTCCTCGCTGCGAGGGCGGACCCAGGCGCGCTCGGATAGCTTGATCAGGGCAGGCAGGTGGGCGGCGGCGAACGGGACGATTTCAATCGACGCGGGCACCCGGCTCAAGCGGGATCGCTCCGGCGTCTCAGGCGAGAGGAGCGCATCCGCAACACGCCGGAAAGCGGAATGTCGCGCGGCACGGCATGATCATCAGGGGTGGAATGGTGCACGCGGGTGATGATACCGAACGGGAAGGAAGAGCGTCAAACCAGGCAGAGCCTGGATTTCTTGAAGGCCTCCCCGGTCAACCGTGATGGTGGGTGATCCCTTCCCGCTACTCGGAATCGGTTGGGTCGTTGAAGAGCGCGCCCAGCTTGATGCTCCCGTGGCCGTGTTGCGGGAAGTCGCTAGCTTTCCTGTTTCCCGGATCCAGGTTCGAGGCGGTGTCGTCGGGCGGGAACAGGACCAGCGAGTTGAGGAATGCGAGAATCGCCTCGCGGTCGTCCCGGTCGAGTCGCGCGAAGCTGTTTCGCGCCCCCTCGGCCTCTCCATGGTGCCGCAGGATGACCTCCCCCAGGTTGATGCTGCGGCCGTCGTGGCCGTAGGGCGCGGTCGTCCCCGCTCCCCACAGGGCCGTGGTCAGGAACTCCGTTCGCAGCGTGCCGTCGTAATTGCGCTCGTAAAAGTCCGGGCCCACATCGTGACGCCTGAAGTCCGTGAAGATGTTCCTGACCACGAACGCATTTCCCGCCGGAACTTTGAGCGTTGGCAGTCCGCGTCCGTCGTCGATCGCCATGAAAAGCGGGGTCGCCGTCGCGAACAGGTTGTTGAAAATCCCGTTCACCGGATCGTAGGCTGTTTCCACGTCGGCGACGCGCCGGTCGCGATTGACGGTCAGATCGGCCATATGGCACGAGGCGCACCCGATCCGGGTGAACGCTTTCCGACCGTTCGCCGTCTGCTGGGATTGCTGGTAGGTCCCCGCCTTGAAGTAGTTGAGCAAATAGAACTCCAGGTGATCGACGACACTCTCCGGAATCTCATTGATGACGCCGTCGGCGTCCGGATCGGCAGTAAGATCGCTCGTCGGAGACGCTTCGATGCGATCCAGCGAGCCGTCGAGGACCATGCCGGAAGGGGTCACCACCCGCCCACCGGCGGCGGCACGCGCCAGGTCGGGGTCGACGACCTCGAGTCCCATCTCGTTCTTCATGGCGCCGGCGATGAATTCACGGATGGAGATCGTTCCACCGTGCGCGAAAAACGGCCGGACTCGCAGGTCAGCGTCGACGCCGCGCACGTCGGAAGTATCGACCGAGCCGTCCCCGCTCGCCGTGATGGAACCGTAGGAGATCCCCTTGCTCTTGAGCTGCTTCGTGGTCCGGCGCCCGCTGAAGCGCGCCTCGGAAACCGCCAGGTCACGGATCGACCTAAGATCGGCGGTGATCTCATCGGCCAGCATTTCCTTGAGACCGAGACCGAACAGGTGCGGAGCGTCCCGGCTGTCGGGCCGGGTCACGACGTCGCCGCCGTGGCCGGCGGAGCCTTTCGGGCGGCCGTGGCAGGCGGCGCAAGAGTCGGCCAGCCCCGCGCCAATCGCCAGGTTCGTCTCGATGTCCCCGGCGCCGTCGGAACTCAGCGGACCCTGCCCCTGCCCGCGGGTGAACTTGCGCTGGAAGAGCTGCCGGCCCCGGCGTATGGATCGGAACGGATCCCGGCGCAGGATGTAACGCGAGCTGCCGGGGGTCATGTCGTCCCCCCGGCCGGTGCCGATTTCCTCGAGAAGGGACTTGGCGATTCCCGCCCCCTCCGTGTTCGGAGCCTCAGTCTTATCAATGCTTTGAGCGAGGGCCGGGCTCGTCCATCCCAGGCAGCCCGCCATCACCGATCCCGCCAGCCAGACCCTCCACCCGCTTCCCTTACGCATTGCTGGACCTCCTTGAAGCCGCACCTGCACGATGCAGCATTTGAGTCTCTATTCATGGTGATCGGAAACGGAGAGCAAAAGGTGACAGGGTCAGGACCGGCCGCCTTGCATTATTAATACTCAGCAGCGGCGGGCTCGGGGCTGGCCATGACGGTGGGTTCAGCGCCTCAGTTTGTCCGCCAGTAGGGAGGACCGACCCTCATGCCAGCGGTGACAGAGTCCGGGAGGAGCGCTCCCACGAGCGCGCTAACGTGGGCCATTCAGGGACATGGGGCGGGATTTCAGTCTGGCGTTGCAGGAATAGAATCCCCCTTTGGCGCACACCTAGGGTATGTCGAATGAGCCCGCGGTAATGGTCTGGTTCCCACTCACGTCGATCGCGAGCACCTCGAATCCGTAAGTGCCCCGCGCCAGGGACTGGGTGAATTCCCGCGGCAACGTCACCTGCGTGCTGGAGGCCGGCAGGGTGACCTGGAAGGGATCGACAATGATTTGGTAACCGACGATCGTTATCGGCCGCGAAGGAAAGCCAGGCGGAGGTCCGGTGACGGGATCCCAGCGGATCGTAACTTCATCGCCATTTACCTCCGAGGAGACCACTGGCCCGGCAGGCACCGCGTGCGAGAGCGTTCCCACTCCCGACAGCTGCCGCCCCAGGGGTGTCACGCCCTTGAACTGGTACTTTCCCTCAGGGAATAGAGCCAGAAGCTTGTCGAGAGGAAAATCATCGAGCGTCGGCTCCGCTCCCTCGAAGAACAGCTCCGACAGGCCGAGATTCGCGTAGGGTCCCTTGCCGGCGACATCGAATATCACGAGGCCGGCCGGATTGGTGATGCGGACTGACTTCCACTCCTCGGCGTCGAGAAACACGTGAAAACCGAGGTCGTTGTCGGTTGAGTTGTACTCGATGAAGATCCGGGTCGCCTCGAACTTCGCGGCCCAGGAGGGGGCCGCCATGAGCATCACGGCCGCTCCCAGCACGATCAGTCGCAACGGATGGATGGTTCTGGTCATGTCGATAACTCCTGTGTCAGGGATGATTCAGGTTCTGGATTCCCCTGGATTGACTGGGCCATCTACGTCCCATTCACCCTAACTCTCACCTCCCCTCGTACAAGGATCCAACTTCCCAGGATCGCGGCGGACCGGATGCAGATCCCAGGGGTTGGCGAACTCACGGCCGCCATGCGGTCCGGCCCGGGGCACCGAACTCGCCGAGCTCAGCTTCACAGGCCGGAACTCACCCTTCTGTAAGAGAGTAGCAAAAGAGGAAATCCTTCGGATGATTCGAAGAAAAAACCTGTATATAGACATCTCCCACGTCGAAGCCTACAATCTCAGCCAGCCGGAGTCTCCGTGCCGGTGACGCACATTCACCGCGCACTCCATTACCTGAAGGGTGCCAATGGACGATCAAAGTCGGCGACTGCGAGAACAGCTCGAACAGCTCGACGCGAACCTCAAACAAACCGAATCCGTGGATGAGACCGGACGCACCATCCTGCACAAGCTGCAGCAAGACATCCAGGATCTTCTGACTCGGTCCGGTGAAGAGTCGGCTCGCCCCGAGCATCCAGTCACCGGGCGCCTTCGTCAGGCCATTCAGCATTTCGAGGCAACCCACCCCACCCTGGTCACATCCATGGAAGAGATCGTGAACACGCTGAGCACCATGGGTATCTGAATCTCACTGCGCGGCAGGAGCAAGCGTGCCTGGCTCCCTGTGCAAGTCAGCGGTTTACTGGTCTGTCACCATGCTGCGATGCGGAGATGGATCTATTGACACCGGAATCGAGATCGATGTGTCTCGCCGGACGTGCAAAGTCGGGCCCGCGGGTGTTGCGAGGTGGGCATCATTATGACGGTTCTCAGAGATAGCGGCGGGTGGGTGAACTGCGCGGGGCTCGGGACTGAAGGCCCGAGGGGTTCGAGGATGGCCCGGCTGACCTCCGACTCAGGGTGAGTGAATTCACTTCTTCTCGAGCTCAGCCTCCGCCGCGTCGCGCCGATCCCTCTCAGCGAAGAGCAGCGCGTACGTCAGGTAGTACTTGTAGATATTGCTGACGTAGGTGACGGTTTCGCGGCCAATGCGTTCGGATGCGACGCGCTCGACGTTGCCGAACCAGGCGTTGGGATTGAGACCCCGCTGCGCCGTTTCGCGCCGGAGTTGTTGCACGCGTCCCGGCCCGGCATTGTAGGAGGCAAACGTCATCAGGAGCTTGTTCAGGTCGTCCATGGGCTCGTCCTTGAAGTACCGATCCATCATGAATCGCATGTACTTCACGCCGGCGTGGATGTTCGGATCGACCTTGTGGATGTCGCCGACGTTCATTTCCTTCCCCGTTGGCGGCATGACTTGCATGACGCCGATCGCGCCGACGGGACTCTTGACGTTTTGGTCCAGCGTCGACTCCTGGTAGCCCTGCGCCGCCATCAAGAGGTAGTCGACGTCGTACTGCCCACCGTACTTCTTGAACAGCTCGACGATGGCCAGCAACTTCTGACGCTCGGCATCCGCCGCGGCGCTTTTCACGTACTGGACGTTCTGCAGGTACCGCCGCTCGAGAACGTTCCGGAAGGCATCGCCTTTTCCGTGCTTCCGGATCCACTTATTGACTTCTTCACGGAGCCGGGGATTGTCCTTCCGAAATGCGACCGCGAGGCGGTCACCGGAACGAATTGCGACGTCGCGGTGCACGGTGATGTTGGTGAACACCTGCTTCCAGAAGTCGGCCAGATAGTCGTCGACAACGGTGATCGGCGCGAGCCCGGCGTTGACCATCTCGAGCACGTCGTCGTCTTCGAGAACCTGGGGGGCTTCGGTTATCACGATGGGCTTCTTGCCGCGCGCTTTTAGTTGCTCGTTGAGGTGTGTGATGGTCTCGGCGTAGACGCTCGGCTGCCGGACGAACACTTTCTGGCCGGCGAGATCGTCCACCGTGGCTATGGGCGGCGCTCCCGATCCGGTGACCACCACCTGGCTCACGTTGGTCCGCGTCGGTTCGGAGAAGGCGACGAGCTTCTCCACCTCGGGCCTGACCGTCAGCATGGCAGCGACCATGTCGACCTTGCCGCTCGCCAGTGCGGGATATAGCTGATCGCGAGACATCGGCAGGATCACGACGTTCACTTTAAGAGTTCCTGTCTTCAGTTCCGTGTTCAGATCGGTCTCGAACGACTTCAGCACCTCGTACGTGATCCCTCGCTCCTGCCCCTTGTCGATGAAGTAGTGCGTGCGGTTGTAGGTCACGGCCACGCGAATCGCGCGGCGCTTGACCATCTCGTCGAAGTCGCCGGTGAACGGCTTGTCCAGGACGAGCCGCACGTCTTCCGGTAGGGCATCAAACGGCGAGGCCGTGTCCGGGATGGGCGCGTCGAGCGCCGCAGACGGCGTTGCCGGCGGCGTAGCGGGCGCCTGCTGCGTAGCGGGCGCCTCCTCCTGACCGGTGCAGGCGGCCGTCAGGGCCAGCAGTGCGACAACACCGAGGATCTTTGCCCGACGAACGCGATCACATCTGACGGTCTTCCCCAATTGATAGTGCGGTGATTTGATCCGCATCACCTAACCTCCACCGCCACCTTCTTCAGCGCACCAGTGAACCTTACCTCATCGGAAGCGCGGCTTTGAGTGTGTCGAGTCGAGTTGCACCAGACGAATAACCCTTTCGTGTGAGTGATCCGACCAACGCGTCCGGGAAGTGCCAGCTACCCGACAGATGCGAACTATAAGCTACATTTCGAGCTCAGAGAAGCGGTAATCTGTCAACCTTGCGGGCTTTGAGGAGTCAACTGACGAAACTTTCGTGCTTGTGGCCGGGGATTCACGCTCGTGGGTGGCGGCGATAGCACAGGGCGGTCGGCCGGGGAGGAATCTCCCTGATCGTCCAGCTGGCACTGGGCGAGTGGGGACACTCGGGATGAGGATCGTTGTCATAGCTGCGACGCGGAGGTCCCCGAATCCGGAATCTTTACCGGTCCTGCAGGTGATATGCGCGGGGCTCGGGACTGAAGGCCCGAGGGGTTCGAGGATGGCCCGGCTGACCTCCGACTCAGGGTGAGGACGAGGAGGGGGCGCGGAACAGAAAGTATTCGTGGTTATCCGGCGTTAATGTCGGTGGCGCGAAGGTCCGGTCGCGCGTGATGACGAACTCAGCGTGGGTCGGATCGCTGTAGAAATTGCCCGCCATGTAGAAGCGGAAGGGGACGAACTCGGCTTCGAACTCCGCATCGGTGAGGCCCACCTGGATGCGACGGTTCTCCCCCACCACTTTGCGGATGGCTGCGAAATCGCTCGTCCGTGATTCGAAATCTCTCCCTTCTTGAGTTTTGAACCGGTTGAGATCCACCGCGGAGAAGGCGAAAACGGCCAGGCTTCCCACCGCCACCCAGCCCATCGCCTTTTGCGGAAGGCGCGACAGGATCGCCCAGAAAAGGGTCATGGCGAATCCGACGTAGAACATCGCCTGGAAGTCGTGAAATGCGGTGAATTGCCGCATCGAGAGGCACCAGAGCAACCCGGACAAGAGCACCACGAGGAATGCCAGACGCTGCCGCTTCATTCCGAAGTAGAGCTTCCCGAGACAGAAGAGTGTGCCTGCAAGCAATGCCAGACCCGTCACCCCCAACAAGAGTCGAAGGCCGGAATTCTCAGTCTCGCTCCATCGATTGACGGCGGCGTGCAGTGGCCGAGTGGGAATGGTCGCCTTCATTACCCGGCGCGCCTGCTTGTTGAGAAAATTGCCCCATTTCAGCTCCTGGTACTCCGGGAATTCCTCGCTTCCCCCCTTCATCCCCAGGCGGAATTGTATCGACCGGACGGAGGGCAGCTCCCCCAGCGGCACCTTGAGAGCGGATTTCTCGTTGAGCACGTTGAAGACCAGAAGCAGACATCCCCACGCCACGGCCAAGACCATCGTTTTGGTGGCCTGGCTGCGGAGCACCTCCCGGACACCGCCGACCAATCCCGCCGTCTTGAGTGCGATCAGCGCCTGGAGGATCCACCAGGTCACCAATGGCGCGTAACACTGCCATCCCAGGGCGATACCCAGAAGCGCGCCCACCGTGAGGAGAAACGTGGAGCCTCGCATCTCGAATCGGGCGATCCCCAGAAGCACCAGGATGAATCCGAAGACGGCGGGAACGTCATTGAAAACCATGTCGTTGTAGTACTGCAGGAAGTAGGACGAAAAGGCGAGTAACGCTGCGGAAACAGCCAGTGTGGGATTTGTGGGATTTGCGGAAAGCTCCAGGAGAAGGAGAGTCGAGAGGGCCAGTGCGCCCCAGCAGAACAGAAGCATCAAAACGCGGCCCCGCCACATCTCGCAGGAGGGATCGTTCCCGCAACCTGACTCGGCGCGGCTGATCAGAGCGTAGGAGAGGATGGGAAAACGATTGTGGGGGTCGACCCCACTCTTCCCTTCCGCGTTAACCCATTTCCGGGTGAACAACAGGAAATGGTGCTCCCGGTCCAGGTTCTTGCCCATCGCCAGGCCCATGGAGGTGAGGTAGCCGTGATGGCTGGGAAGAAAAGCGACGGTCCGGCTGGCGGATAAAAGGGAGATTGCCAGCGCGGCGAGGAGGAGGATCCAGGCGGTGAATTTTCCCGACCCGCCCCTCACGCTTCGATGCCCCGGGCTGCTGCCTGGATTGAGTCCAGACTCACCAGAGATTCCGATAAATCGGTTCGATCTCCACCGGCACGGAGCTGGCTCGCTCCAGGTCCTTGGCCAGCTCGGGGGAGATCGACCCGTACTTCGCGAACAGCGTCTCGGCCGCGGCGCGATCTCCGGCGCGCTCGATCTCCAGGACCTGCCCGGTCAGCTCGCGCAATGCTCCGCGCATCTTCGAGGCATCCACGGACCAGCGGGCCGTCGCGGGATCGCGGCGGATGGCCTCGCGCTCCTGCAGGAAGTTCAGCTCGACGATGGAGGCCCGTCCATGAGCCTCCCCCACTCCGAAGCGCACCGCCCGCAGGATGGAGCCCAGGTAGGAGGCGTAGTGCTCCTGCTCGCTTGTCTTCGGCATGATCCCTTGATCGAAAAACCAGGCCATGGAAACCAGCCCTGCGACCGTCGCCTTGAGCTCCTCGACCGCGCTGTAAAGGTCCCCCAACCTCTGGTTCACCGGAACCTTCTCGTCGGTGCCCCGGACATAGCGCGGACCCAGGGCGTGGCAAAGCTCGTGCATCAGGACATCCTCGAAGACCCCTCGCGCCGTCACCAGCTTCGCCTGCGAAGGTTCCATCAGCTCCTTGCTGATGGGCAGGATGACCTTATCCACCCGCGCTTCGAACACGTTTTTCCAGAAGATTTTCTTGGAGCCCTTCTTCTCGTGAACCTTGGGATCATTGGGGAGGTTCGTCGCCGCCGCCTGGTAGCCGACTCTCAAATCCCCTCCCCGGTAGAGATCCCGTACCACGACCATGGGGGAGGCGAGCCCGGCAACCTTGCGCCGGTCCGCCTCGGGATAGGGAAGGTTGTCTTCCAGCTCCTGGAGATGGGCGATGTAGGCCGCCAGGCGCGCGCTCTCCTGCACGTCCCGCACCGCCACGGAGGCTTCATAGGAGGTCTTGATCCCCATCAGCTGATCCTCATAAACCTCGAAGGGGCCGAGGACCAGCTCGTAGGGACTGTCTTTCAGATCGATCCAGTCGCAATCGCTCTGGAAATAGTTGTCATCCCTGAGGGCCTTCGCCTTGGAGGTCAGGTAGCGCCTGAACGAGGCGCTCGCCGAAGCCGCCGCGGCTGCCTCGAGCTCCTTTGCCGCGGGCTCCAGCCACCGGGCATATTCCTCGTGGTACGGGACAGCCACCAGCTCCTTCCCCTTCCGCTTGACCACGGTGAGACCCGAAAGGAGCGCTTCACGCTGCTCGGGGTGGGCAGTAACGTAATCCTCGAACTCCTTGCGGGTCAGGTCCGCCGGGTAGTAGCCGGCCCCGGGCGGCATGGTCTCGGTCCCGTAGAAGGGCTTGAAGTCCTCCAGCCGATCGAAGGGCCCGGCATTGATATTGACGAGGCGCAGGAGCAGTTTCGATGTTGGATCTTTGGCTGCCTTGAGGTGATCCCGGATTTCGACCGCCTTGCTATAGGACTGACGCCAGAAGATTTCATCGATCTGCTGGGACGCGGCGAACAGGTGCTTGAGCATGGCCTGGTCCTGGGCGGGGAGCTTGCGGGCATCGAACGACATGTCGGAAGGGGCGTACCGGCCCAGCATTCCCTCCAGCTTGGCCACCGATTCGGAGCTGCCTCGGGCGGGCTGATTCTCCCCTCTGGACATGACGGCCCCCGATGCGACGAGCAGTGCCACGACCAGCCATGCTGCATGGCGCTTGAGCGTCGCGAAGTGCATGGTGAAAGCTCCTCGAAGTGAATACTCCGTTGGGCAAGGAATCCGCGGAAGCTTATCGCCGGCCGCGAACCGGGTCAAGAAGCTCAGGCGAAGGGTACTGGGATAGAGGCGTGTTGCTGATTTTGATTACGGCTAATACCCAGTTTGTCAACCCTTACGTGAAGATCCGCTACTCCGATCCCGTACGGGCTTAAGCTTCGACCAATCGGGGCGGTCCCGGTCTTTTATCCGGCCCTCCTTAGTTGCCTGGAACACGTCAGATTCGGGCAAACCGATAAACTCGTCTAGGCTCTCGCCCTAGATCAATCTCTTTAAAGCCACTGACATCAGTGAGATAGATGATTCCTTGCCGAGATCCAACCATCCATCACTCTAGCGCCATACTACTAACATCTTTTACTACAACAGCTTGTGAAGACATATGCTCCTCCATTCACACGAAGAGCCTATTGGACTTTTTAACTAATTGCAAAAAAGTCTAACAGCGTATTGACAGCGCACACAAAACTTCCTATATTATGTTATAGAGAGTAACAGCGCACATAAGGAGTATAGACATGGCTAACGAAGAACGAGAGCGCGTTGACCGACTTCCCCCCTACGTTCCTTATCGGACCTTTAGTAACTTCCTTGACGGCCTGAAGGTTGGAATGCCATCACATATCGACAAGAGCGTCATGCCCAACATTTCTGGGGGTATGCAATCCTGGCTTATCAGCGCTCTAAAGTCGATGAAGCTGATTGGAGATGATGGGGTGCCAAGCCCCATGCTCCGGAAACTGGCTACGGCTGAGGCGGATGCGCGGAAAAATCTACTTCAAGAGCTATTTGGTTCAACCTATGCGTTTCTTGCTGATGCTGGGGTTGACCCATCAAATACAACCCCACAAAAACTCGAAGCAGTGTTCATGGAAATGGGCGCTAAGGGAGAGACTGTCGAAAAATGTGTTGCCTTCCTCAAGGGCCTGGCGAAAGAGGCAGGAATTGCGCTTTCTCCGCATTTGGGACGGGTCTCCCGACGACCCCGTGGGAGCGGCCCGTCAAGAGCCCGACGGTCGGTTAATGAGAACCGAACCTTAGAGGAGGAAGAAGAAGATGAGTTTCATTCGGCTCCAGCCCAGACACCAGAGCAGGCCCTTTTGGGTATTTTAGACCCGGATACCATGAGCGAGGAAGAACAGAAGGCCGTCTGGACCCTGCTTCTCTTTCTCAAAAAGCAGGTCAAGGCCTAAAGGTGGTGATGCCATGAGAAGGGACCTTAGCCTCCCACGTTCACAATACCCGCCGACGCGGGGGGCCAGAACACACGAAGGCCCGTTCCCCTGGATCTTCGCGGAGCCGTGGGAACGGGCCATGGTGGGGTACTGGAGAAGCGCCCGGGCAGTCGCGCTAACGGCTCGGGCTGTTCCAAACCACGCGGGGTAAGCCGCATGACCCAGACGCTAGGCCATTATCGGTCTTCCCCGCCCCTTCTGCAAGGGGTAGATAATGACCTGTATCCTCTGTCAGCATGGAAAAGCTAAGAAATTCGGGCGCTACGGGAAAGCCAAGATCCAGCGGTATCGTTGCCACAGCTGCCGGAAGACCTTCTCTGAGCCACGGCAAAAGCCTCTCGGAAACCATCTAACCGATCTGGAACGGCTTCTAGGGTCGTCAACCTCATCGTGGAAGGCATGAGCATCAAGGGAGTTTCCCGTTTCACGGGCCCCCACAAGAACACCATCATGGCGGTCCTGGCAACCGTGGGAGCGAATTGCAGCCGGGTATTGGAAACGAAGATGACCGGCATCCGACCGACTTTCGTCCAGACTGATGAGCTATGGAGTTATGTTCACACCAAGGAAAAGCGTCAGAAGAAGACTGATCCGTCGGAATGGGGGTGACACCTATGTGTGGGTCGCGCTCGATAGCCAGGCCAAGACGATCGTTTCCTACCACGTCGGAAAGCGTGACAGTGCGAATGCCTACGAATTCATCGAAAGGCTCAGGAAGCGAACGGAGGGTCGATTTCAAATCACAACCGATGGGCTCGACACCTACATTCCGGCACTCGAGGAACATTTTGGCTGTGACGTGGATTTCAGCCAGCTCGTGTTTACGGGAAACCAAAGACCGAAGGCCCGGATTGGTATCACCCCCTCCCATGTGATCGGGACTATCAGAAGATATGTTTCTGGCGATCCCGATGACACCTGTGTCTCTACTTCTCATGTTGAGCGCGGAAACCTGACCTTGCGGATGAGCCTTCGCAGGCTGGCCCGCTTAACGAATGCTTTTAGCAAAGGCTTAATGGATTGAAGGCGAGCCTAGCGATTTTCGTAGCGTGGTATAACTTCTGTCGGGTTCACTCAACGCTGCGCGTGACGCCCGCAATGGAGAGCGGAATCAGTTCACACGTTTGGATGATTCGTGAATTAATCGAGGCGGGAACGGTGGGACGGTAAGTATCCTCAGGCGTTCTTCTTGGGCTTGTCGAGTTTCTTCAGTTCCTTTGCGGTCTGCTTGAGCGCGCTTCGGACCTGCTTAATATCCCCGGTCAATGGAATCATCTCCGGCCTTGTGCCGGTGTTCTCGATCATCATTTTCCGGACCTTGCTGCCGACTTCATGGGCCACACGCTCTGCGGGCGTCTGGCCATGTATTTGCTCGGAAACGAGACGCGCATCGGTCTCGCTCAACCGGAATAGATTACCAGCCAATTCCCGCCGGTCCATGAAGTCCAAGAGTGTGCGACCTTGATCGGTAAGCCCCTTCATCTGCTTTAGTCGCTGGAGATCCAGGTTATACATCCCGCGATAGCCAGCATTCTGGAAAAGAGCGTACTCCGTCACGCCGGCTCGCTTTGCCGTGCTGGCCAAGCCCCTTTCCTTCTCCGAGATGTCGTCTCGGATCTGTACCCGCTCAACGTCTTGGACCGATTGGATGTACTTCCGAGCGGCGTCAGCAAGGCCAGCAAAATAGGCTTGGAGTTTCGCGACCAGCGGCTTTCGTACATCTCCATTCATCGCGACCAGATAGCACGCGAACCTGGAAAGCTTATAGTCCGGCACGCTGCCATCCTGGGCTTCCCGGGTGCATTGCTGGAAATTCTCCAGGACCGGAATCCCGAGGGTCGTACACGTTCCAATTGCCCGATTTATCGCCTGCTCGAACGAAGCCATGCTTTCGTATCCGAGCATGGCCATGAAATGACTGGCGTACCAGTATCTCCCCCCATTGGAGACCCCGGTACTTTCGAAATGTTCGCCAGCATCTTCAAGGAATGGAACAAGATCGGACATGGTTATCTCCGGACCGGAAATCCGGTGGGAGTGTAGCATCTTTCCGATTGCCCGCTCGGATTTTTTTCACTGGCGGGGCGCGCCGCGACGGCAACACAACATTAGCCCATTACCCAGGCGAGGGGGAATTTCAGCTCGAGAGTCTCCCCCGCGGGCAGGGCGTGCCACTGCTCGAAAAGCCTGGCACGCAGGGCCCGCACTCGGGCCAGCTCCTCCTCCTTCAGCTCCCGAAAGGCGGCGAAATCCTGACCGCGTAGCGATTCCGCCAGCGCCTCGTTGAACTCCGACGCCGACAGGACTCGCCCAGCGCCGCGCTCCTGGTCGAGGATTCCGACGATGCTCTCGGCCCAGCCCGCCTGGACGGGCAGTCGCCGGCTTGCGCCCTTCGCCGCGAAGTCATCGATGTTCCAGCCGGAAGCCACCAACCCGAAAAAGCCCTGCTGAAAGTCCAGCACGCTTTCGGTGGCGCAATGGGTGAGATCGTGGAGCGGGAAGAAAGGATGCAGCTTACCCCACGTGCGGCTTCCATCGGCCCTGATGCACGCCAGAGTGGAGGCCCCGTCTCGTCCTTTCTTGAGTTGAATGATCATGGCGTGATTATGCACGATCCGGCTAGGCCGGAGGTTTCCCGCCGGCTAGCGCGCCACGCTCTCCCGCGGCACCGTGGAGATCCTGCGCGCACAGGCGCAGCGGTTGGCTGGGAAAGCGCGGCGGGCAGCCGAGAGAGAAATCTTAGAAGGATTTAGGAGTGGACGAAGGCAAAAATGGAAACGGCGAGGCCCATTCCTCGCCGTTTCCAGCTCGTCGCACGCCGGTTGTCAGCTCCTCGTACGGTCAGCCGTTCCAGGTTGATAAGTGGGCCGTCAGCCCGTCTTCCCGTAACGTCCGCACGAGCCTGTACTGCAAGACGCCTGCCGCTGACCGCGCCACCACCGACGCCGCCGCGTAACTCATTCCCTATCGGTCTTTTACACACTTAGAATGCTCGCCCCCGTCAAGCGTCAGGACACTGACCCCCTGGAGCGTGTGGATTTCCCGCACACGCTTTCGTCTCACCCCTCCCGGTACGCTGGCCAAGACATTCCTGCGATTGCAGTTAGCACCGTGTTGCGGAAGTCGACACGGATGTGGGGTTTTCGATAGGCGGTCGGCACTCATCCATCGCGTCTCCTCCCCTTCCTTATATAATGTCGCCGAAACGGGAGGGACTCACCATGACCCCCAGGCTCCGACGAATCCTCTGGATTGCGGGCTCCCTGGTCGCCGCCCTGATCGTTCTCGCACTCGTCATCCCGCTGTTCATCGACATCAACAAGTATCACAACGCCATCGAAGCCAAAGCGGAAGGGCTTCTTCGGCGCGACGTGACCCTGGGAACCATGAAGCTCACCCTCTTTCCCATCCCGGGAGTGAGCGTGAAGCCGCTGGCAATCGCCTCGGATCGGAAAGGCGACCCGCCGCTATTCAAATCGGAATCACTATCCGCTCATGTGCGCATCCTGCCGCTGCTGGGTGGCAATATCGCCGTGGCATCGCTGGTCGCGCATCATCCGGAGCTGAATCTCCACCGTTACGCCGACGGTCACACGAACCTGCCGGATCTCTCCGCCGCCGGCGGATCGGCCCCCGCGGCGCCGCAGCAACCCGCAGCCGAATCGGGAGGCGGGCTCAGTCTGGCGAAGCTGCGCATCGAAGGCGCCAAGCTGCGGCTGGTGGACGAGATGGTGCTTCCCGGCAAGACCGTGACCACGACCCTGGACGACGTGGACGTGGCTCTTGATGGTTATGCGCCCGGCCGCCCGTTCGCCATGAAGCTGCAAACCTCCCTTCCGCCCAAGGGATCGGGGTCCTTGAGCCTGAGCGGGATCCTGGCGCTGCCGCCGGCCATGCCCGGTCCCGCGCCGGGGCAAACGAGCCTGGAGCTGCAGTTGGAGAAATTCCAGCCTTCGGCCTTCACTCCCTACTTCCAATCGTTTCTGGGCGTCGCGCCGCCGATGGGAAGTGCCTCGGGAAAGCTGCAGACGAAAGCGCGGCTCAAGACCTCCTCGCAAGGCGGGTGGGAGATCGAAGGAGACGGCTCGCTGCAGGGAAACCTGGAGCTGCGCGGGGTTGCCCTGCGCCCGGCGGCTCGCGGAGGGCCCGCGACCCGTGCCGGGGATCTCGACCTGGCGCTCGATGTGGCCTTGACGCAAGGCGGCAAGCATCTGGACCTCCGTAACCTGACGATCGGCAGCGGCAAGACCCGCCTGGCCGCCGACGGGACTCTGGATCGGAGCGAGCAGGGCGGCAGGCTGGACGTGAAGGTGCGCCCGTCGCAGGTGATGGCCGCGGACCTGGCCACCGTGGCGGCTTTGCTGGGCGCCAAGTTCCCGGCCGGATTCACTTCGGCGGCGCCCATCGGGTTCCAGGGGGAGACATCAGGACCTCTCGAGCACCCCGAGCAGATGAAATTCAGCGGCGAGATCACTCTGTCGGGAGTGCGCTATGCCGATCCCTCCCTGGGGAAACCGATCGAGGATGTCTCCGGGAAGCTCACCTTCGAGACGGGATCTTTCAAGGTCAGCCAGTTCGCGGCCCGGGTGGGAAAGACCAAGCTGGATGGCGGAGTGACCGTTCAGAACTTCACCTCACCTCAGGTCTCGCTCAATCTGCACTCTCCTTCGGCAAACCTGGACGAGCTGATGTCCCTGCTCACACCCACTTCTTCCGGAACCGCCACGCCGTCGGGCTCCGGCGCAACGGACGACATTCTGGCCCGCACCCGGGGCACGGGTATCGTGCGCATCGACGAAGGAACCTACGGCACCTTCCGCTTCTCACGCTTCGAGGGAAATCTACAGCTGGCGAACAAGGTGGTCACCTTCGACCCGGTCTCCTTCAAGCTTTACGGGGGAACCTATCAGGGCACCCTCTCCGCCGATCTGCGCAGCGCCCAGCCTCGCTACGCCTACCGGAGCGCTCTGAAGGGAGTGGACGCCCAGCCCTTTCTCGCGGAGAACATGGGGATCAAGGACCTGCTGGCGGGCAGCATCAGCGCCGACGTGGAGATGGAGGGAGGCGGGAGTGAGATGAACGCCATCCTCAACTCCTTGAAGGGCCACGGGAGCATCCGCGTGGAGAAGGGGTGGATCGGGCAGCTCAACGTGATGGAGGGGCTTGCCAAGGCGTCCAATCTATTGGGCGAGAGGACCCTGAACCAGGTGAGCTCCAACCTCGCCAAGAAGCGCACCGAGTTCTCGGCGCTCACGGGTGACATCACTCTTTCCGGCGGGCGCGCGACTTCCAATAATCTGCTGCTAGTCTCGAACGATCTCGACCTGCAGGGGAAGGGCGGCTTCACGCTCCAGGGAGTGCTCGATCTGAACCTGAAGGTCCTGTTCTCGAAGGAGATTACCCAGGCGATGCTGCAGGAAGGCAGCCGCGCCCGTTACCTCGAACAGGAGGGGGGCCGGATCGTGCTGCCGCTGAGCATCAAGGGCCCGCTCGCCGCTCCCACCTACGGCGTGGACATCGGAGACATCACCCGGGCGGCGGCAAAATCCGAAGCGGTGCAGCGCCTGGCGGGAAGCAAGTCCACTCTTGGACGGCTGGCCAACGAGATTCTGGGAGGCGGCAAGAGCGCTCCCCCGCAGCAATCCCCCGGGACCTCCGCCGGCACTGGGGAATCGAAGAAAGCTGCCGACACCGCTCCGCCGCGGGTGGCGGCTACTGCGGACGGTGCCATCGTGATCAGCTCCACCAAACGCGAAGGCGGTTTCCTGATGCCCGACCTCACCGTGCGCGGCGAGTTTAACGGCGTGGGGCTAGCCGGAGCCGACATCAAGGTGGTGGGCAAGGGGGATCGAACGGTCTGGGAGAAGGCGAACGCTTTCCAAGAAATCGCAGCCTACTACGTCACCCACGATCCGAAGGCGTCGGCGCGAATTCCCTTCAAGATGAAAATCGACGGCAAGAAACTGGCCGGCGCGGGGGACCTCACGATCATCCTCACCCTGCACCGCTCCGACGGCACCACTTCGGTGCAAACCCTCAACGAGAAGAAGCAAGGTTTGTAGTGGCCTGAAGAGCCGCGCGGATGCGGGGCAGAGCGGCTTCGCTGGCCTCCTCGCCTCGGGCGATGATCTCTTCCATGGTGTGGAAGTTGAAGAACGAGTGGACGTGGTCGAAGGATGGATAGATCTCCACGATTTCCCCCTTGTGCAGCGTGCGATGCAGCTGGCCGTGCACACGGATCAGGCTGCTCGAGGAGACGCGGACAATCTGGTTCAGGAGCCGCACCGGGCTGGTCAGTGGGGTTTCCAGGGAAGAGCCGAACGACATGGAAACGATGACATCGGCTCCCTCCGCCATGGCCACGTCGCACGGGATCGGGTTGGTCATGCCGCCGTCCACCAGCAATGCGTCCCCCCATTTCACCGGGCGCATGTAAATCGGCAGCGAGATGCTGGCCCGCACGGCACGGGCCACGTTCCCCTCCTTTAGCACCACCGGGCGTCCGGCGCGGATGTCGGTAGCCACGATGCGCAGCGGAATCTTCGCGTCGGCGAAGGTCTTTTCCGGGAACATGGCGTTGATGTTCTTCAAGATGCGCTTCCCCTTGATGACCCCGAACTTCTCGATGGAGCGCTTCCGAGGACGCAGCAGGGAGAGAATCAGCCCCGGGTAATCGAAGTCCCGGAAGATTTCCGGCTTCCAGTACGACCAGAGAAACCCTTCAATCTTCTCCAGCTCACCCGGATAGAGAGCGTAGGCGGTGCCGAACAGGCTGCCGCCGCTGCTGGCAACGATCAGATCCACCCCGATCTTCTCGCGCACCAGCACCCGGAAAAGCCCTAAGCTGGCGACGCTCTTGATGCCGCCCGAGCCGAGGACCATGGCCAGCTTCGGCCCCGCGCCCGCTTCCGCTTCCGTCATGTCGTGCATCCCCTCTGCGCTCTCGGGAACGATTCGCGGGATTATAGGCCGCCCGGGGCGATTGCAGCAATGGCAACCGGCTGAAAACGGCGTCCGAAGCCGGCGCAGCGGCGAAGAATTGCATGGACATCGTCGCGCCCGCAGCGATAAAATGGCTGCACCTACGTGATTTGGTGAGGTTTCCCATGCCTCTCTTCGAGTACCGCTGCCAGGATTGCGGCGAGCAGTTCGAAACCGTCGTGTTCGACCGCCGCCGGCAGGTCACCTGCAAGAAGTGCCACAGCGCGAGAGTGGAGAAGATGATTTCCGTCTTCGCGGTGGCGGGCGGCTCGCGATCCGAGTCCGCAGCGCTGGAGCCGGGCCCCTGCACGAGCTGCGGCGCATCCCAGCGAGGGATGTGCAGTCCAGACGATTAAGTGGACCCGCCGCTGCGGATCGGCACGTCCAGCTGGAGCGCTCCTTCCTGGGAAGGGCCTTTCTATCCGAAGGGCACTCTTCCTGCCGACTATCTTCCCTTCTACGCTTCCGAGTTCGACACGGTGGAGGTTGACGCCACCTTCTACCGCACGCCCAGCGCCAGGATGGTGGACGCCTGGCACGACCGCACACCCGCTGGATTCGTCTTCGCCGCCAAGATTCCCCGGGTCATCACCCACGAGAAGATGCTCGTCGGCTGCGAGGAGGAGATGGGAGCGTTTCTCAAGGTCATGGACCGGCTGGGCGACAAGCTGGGGCCTTTGCTGTTCCAATTCCGCTATTTCAAACAGTCGGAAGTCCCCGAGCCGGATCCCTTCCTGGATCGCCTGGAGCAATTCCTCCCGACCCTGCCTCAGGGCCCCCGCTTTGCGGTGGAGGTCCGTAACAAGAGTTTCGTGACACCTCGTCTCCTGGACCTCCTGCGCAAGCACAAGGTGGCGCTTGCCCTCATCGACCATTCCTGGTTCTACCGGATCGACACCCTGATGGCGCGGGAAGGAATCCTCACCACCGATTTCGCCTACCTGCGCTGGCTCGGCGATCGCTACAAGATCGAGGAGCAAACCAAGAGCTGGGACCGAATCATCATCGACCGGCGACGGGAGATGGAGCACTGGATCCCCGCCATCCACAAGATGCAGGAGCAAAACCGCGCGGTCTACGGCTACTTCAACAACCACTACGCCGGCTATGCCGTGGGATCGATCCGGTTCTTCCGGGAGCTCTGGGGCCGGCCTGCCTCGGCGTGACCACTCCGATGACCGGGCGGCTTTCCATCCCGCACGCCGGGTTTGACTTTCGCCCCTCCGCCGGATTCAAATGCTCTCCCTCATGGCCAACATCCTCGGACCCGGAAAGGTTCCACTGACGCTCGAGATCAACGGCCGCCGTGCCGAGCTGTCGGCGGAGCCCCGAACGACCCTGCTGGAAATCCTGCGCGACCACCTGGATCTCACCGGCACCAAGAGTGTCTGTGAGATGGGAGAGTGCGGCGCCTGCACCGTACACCTGGACGGCGTCGCGCGTTATGCCTGCCTGACGCTGGCGCTGGAGGCCGTCGGAAAGCGAGTCACGACCATCGAGGGGCTCACTCCGGCGGAGGGTAGCCTGCACCCTCTCCAGCAGGCGTTCGTGGACAAGGATGGGCTGCAGTGCGGTTTCTGCACTCCCGGCCAGGTGATGACGGCCGCGGCGCTTCTGGCGAAGAACCCCAGCCCCACCCACGATGAGATTCGCGCCGCGATGGCGGGGAACATCTGCCGCTGCGGCGCCTACCCGAAAATCTTCGAAGCGGTAGCCGAGGCCGCGGCGCGGATGAGAGCCGCCCGGCAGGATTGAGCGATGGCAAAAAAAACGAAGCTGACGCTGGGGTTTCCGGGCCACTTCAAGCAGGTGTCGGTCGCGCTCCCCGCGGGTGAGCCGATCCCCTGGGGGTTCGACGCCGAGCTGCAGGTGGTCGGAAAGCGGGTGCCGCGAGTGGATGGCCCCGACAAGGTGAGCGGCAGGGCGCGCTACACCTTCGACCTGAAGCTGCCGGGGATGCTGCACGCCGCCGTGCTCCGCTGTCCGCATCCCCACGCCCGGCTGAAGCGCATCGACACCAGCAAGGCGAAGGCCCATCCGGAGGTGCGCGCGGTGCTGGTGCTGGAGCAGAAGGAATACCGCTTCGCCGGCGCCGAAGTGGCCGCGGTCGCGGCCACGAGCCGGGTCGCCGCTCTCGAGGCGTTGGGCCTCATCGAAGTCCAGTATGAGACGCTCCCTTTCGTCACGGACCCCGATCTCGCCCGCCGCCCCGGCGCACCGAAGGTGCGCCCCGAAGGCAACGTCGAGGAATCCCTGGAAACCCGGCGTGGCACCCCCGAACAGGCGTTCCGCGAAGCGGCTGCCGTCGTGGAGCTCACGGTGCGCACTCCCGTGGCGCTGCACACCTGTCTGGAGGGGCACGGCAGCCTCGCCCGTTGGGAAGGCGACCTGCTGACCGTGTGGGATTCCACCCAGGCGGTTTTCGACGTGCGCGATTCTCTCGCCAGGGCCCTGAATCATCCTTCCGAAAAGGTTCGCATCATCAAGGATCACGCCGGAGGCGGCTTCGGGAGCAAGCTGCAGATGTGGAGCCACACGCCCATCGCGGCACGCCTGGCCAAGCTGGCGGGCGCGCCGGTGCGACTCCTGCTCAGCCGGCACGAGGATTTCCTGTGCACGGGAAACCGGCATTCCTCGGTTCAAACCTTGAAGCTGGGCGCGAGCCAGGACGGGACCTTCACGGCGCTTTCCTGGAAAGCATACGGCACCGGCGGGATCGAGGGGGGGGCGGAAACCTCCCGGGCCGCGGACGGGCTCTACCGCTTCCCGAGCCTGGAGGTCCATGAAGAGGATGTCTACACGCATGCCGGCCCGGCCTGCCCGATGCGCGCCCCGGGGCATGTGCAGGGGGTGGTGGCCCTGGAAGCGACCATCGACGCGCTTTGTGAAAAGCTCGGCCTGGATCCTCTGAATGTCCGCCTCAAGAACGAGGTGAGCGAAATCCGCAAGGCGGAGCTCCTCCTGGGAGCCGAGAGAATCGCCTGGAGCCGTCGGCGCCTCTCCGGCTCCGACCCGGGCACGCTCAAGCGCGGGCTCGGCGTGGCGGGAACGACCTGGGACGGAAGTGGCCTCCCGGGCCCCGAGGTCGAGGTCACCATCGGCGCCGGCGGCGAGGTGACGGCAAGCTGTGGCACCCAGGACATCGGGACCGGCACGCGGACGATTCTCGCCCAGGTCGTGGCGGAAGAGCTGGGCCTTGCCGCGGCCGAGGTGACCGTCCGGCTCGGAGACTCTTACTTTCCCTACTCCATCTTGAGCGGCGGCAGCCTGACCGCGGCCTGTGTCACACCGGTGGCGCGGTCGGCGGCGGCCAAGGCGCGAGGCGGTCTGCTTCGGCTCGCCTCAAGGGAGCTCGGCGAAAAGCCTCAGAATCTGGAGTGCTCGGGCCACGCCATCCGCGTGCGCGGAAGTGATCGATCGCTGCCCTGGGGGGCGATCGCCCGGGATACCCCCTCGGGCATGCTCGCGTTCAGGGCCGAGCGGCAGGCGAACTTTGCCGGGTACGAGCCGGCGGCTGCGGGGTGCCAATTCGCCGAGGTCGAGGTGGACACTGAAACCGGCGAAGTGCGCGTCGTGAAGGTGGTGGCGGTGCATGACTCCGGCCGCATTCTCAATCCCCTTCTCTGGGAGAGCCAGGTCAACGGAGGGGTCATCCAGGGTGTCTCCTTCGCGCTCCTCGAGCAGCGGGTCATCGACCACCGCTACGGCACGGTGCTCAATGCCGACATGGAAACTTACAAAGTGCTCGGCGCTCTGGAGGTTCCCGAGATCGAGATCATCCCCTTCCCGGTGGCCGCCGGATTCAACAACACCCAGGTTGTAGGGATCGGCGAGCCGGCCATCATCCCCACCGCTGCGGCCGTGGCCAACGCTGTGGCGAACGCTCTGGGCGTCAGGATCGCCGATTTGCCCATCACTCCCGACAAAATCCTGGGCGCCCTGGAATGGTCTGCGAAGAGGCGAAGATGAATCCTTTCGAATATGCCAGCGCGCAAAGCCTGGACGAGGCGGTGGCGCTTTTACGCGAGAGAAAGGGGCGGTCCCGGGTCATCGCCGGCGGCACCGACCTGATCCCGCAGATGAAGACCGGCGTCGCCGAGCCGGAGCGGCTGGTGAATCTCAAGGGGATTTCCGGTCTGGATCGCGTGGAGGTCTCCCCCGAGGGATTGCGCCTCGGGGCCCTGGTGTCTCTGACGGAAATCGCGTCGCACCCCGGCATCCTTGAATCCCATACCGCTCTGGCCCAGGGAGCCTCAGCCGCCGCCTCCCCTCAGATCCGCAACGCCGGAACGCTGGGCGGCAACCTCTGCCAGCGTCCGCGCTGCTGGTACTTCCGCAACGAGAATTTTCACTGCCGCAAGAAAGGCGGTTCGGAGTGCTTTGCCTTGGAGGGAGAAAACAAGTATCACGCCATTTTCGGAGGTGACGACTGCCGCATCGTTCATCCTTCGGATACGGCTCCGCCCCTGGTGGCCTACGAAGCCGAGGCGACGCTGCGCTCGCCGCGCGGGGAGCGGAGGGTGCCCTTGGCAGATTTCTTCGTATTGCCTTCAGTGGATGTGAGATGGGAGAACATTCTAAAGAACGATGAGATCCTGGTTTCGGTCTTTGCTCCTTCACCGCCGCCCGGAACCCGGGCCAGCTATACCAAGATCCGGGAGCGGGCCTCCTTCGACTTCGCGCTGGCTTCGGTCGCCGCCGTTCTCACGTTCGAGGGCGACACTTGCACCCGCGCGCGCATCGTCCTGGGCGGAGTTGCTCCCATCCCCTGGCGCTGCCAGGCGGCAGAGTTGGCTCTCGAGGGACACGCTCTCGACGGCACGCTGATCACCCGTGCCGCCGAAGCCGCCCTCGAAGGCGCCGCTCCCCTTTCCAAGAATCGCTACAAGGTAAGCCTTGCCAAGGGTGCGCTCCGACGTGCACTCGCCAAGCTCAGCACGACACCTGCTTCTGCTTGACACTTTCTGGAAACTGACGTCAGTTCAGCGGCTCTCGGGGGCGTGACGGCCCTGGCTGGGCGGGAGGAGGGAGCGCCGGCTTGACCCGCGGCGGGGGAATGGCGGATGCCTGCGCCTCCTCGGGGAAGGAAGGGAGGAGCGCCTTCTGGTGCTCCCTCCAGGGAACGAGATTTTCCCGGATAATCTCGTAGTCAGACTGCTCGTCGATGTCCAGCGACAATCCGCCGTAGGGTGTGACCAGGGCGGCGAACCGGCACCCCAGCATCCGCGACGCGGTCTCCTCGATAGTCCCTCGATCCAGCCGATTCCGCGCCAGCTTGGAAACCCTCGACAGCCCCGCCTTCTCGAACACGGAAGCAGCCTGGCACCAGGCCACGTGCGACGCGCCCCGTAACCCGGCAGGATTTCCCAGAAAAGTCCGAATCAGCCGCGCCACGCTGCGCCACTGGGTGAGCTTGCGGGCGGCGAATCCCTGCTGGAGGATTTCCAGATTCTGGATGCGCGCCGGCCGCGTCAGGTAGATGTTGGCAAGGCGAAGTCGCTGGTGCTTCAGCTCCATGTAGGGTCGAAAAATGCCGCGCCGCGATGGCTGGGGATAGAAAGGCGCCAGGGCCACCTCGTCTGCCACCCCGGCGAAGAAATCAATGCGCTCGCCGCGGCGCTGCTCGAGCAGACGGGAGCGATCGATGAAATCGGTGATGGCCTCAGGGACGGCCAGTGGAATGTCGGAGGTGAGGAAGAGATAGAGCCGATCGGAGGAGCTTGAGGCATGGTGGTGCGGCGGCGCCGAAGCGTCCGCCGTCCGATAGGCCTCGAAGGCATTGTCCAGCATGCGCCCTTTTTCCGCGACCAGACGATAGCCGTGTCGATCGGCGGGGAGATGGTTCTGCAACTCCTTCGTCGGGCCGACGACGAAGATCCGGTCCACCCGATCGGACTGGAGAAGCGCCTCCAGGACGTAGAGCAGGGAAAGCGAGTCCCCCAGAGGCAGAAAGGCCTTGTTCAGGCCATTGATGAGCCGGCGCTTGTCCTGATGGGTTCCCGCCAGGACAACGGCATCCACCCTCGGGTTTGCCACAGGCATCTGCGACTCTCCGTAAGTCTGAAAAAACCGGGATTTAGATAGGAGCGTCTGGCATCTTATAGAAGTATCCCGGAAGCTTCAACCATTCATTCTTGGAATCCCCCGCAACCGCCGGTTGAGCGCCGACCCGGTACTGTAACCTATAATGGTTTCAAGCCGATCGCCTTGTTTTGAGTGCAGCCCATGGCGACCCTGTTCCACTTTCCCGGTTTCACCCAGGAGGACTTCGCAGTCTTCCGGATTGCCGATCGCGCCCGCCGGCGCGAGGCGATCATCCGGCTCGTCCATCCCAAGCTGGCCATGCTGGGCGAGGACATCCTGGCAGATTTCAGAAAACGTGGCATCGAGGGACTCCACCCGCATCTGCCACAGCTCAATTGGCCTCCCGGCTACCAGCCTTTTTGTACCTGGCTGGCGCTTTCGAGCCAGTCCCACCGTTATCAGGACCTGGCCCAGCTCAATGTCGGGGTCCACGAACCCTTCGTGGCGGTCCGCCTCGGGTTCGACACCTCCGGCTTCGCCTTCGGGCGGCTGCTCTTCCTATTGTCACATGGCGACCTGAAAGAGGTTCTGGCGCGAATCGCCGTGCCCGCCGGGCTGCGATGCCGCGTTTACCGGCGCGTTCCATGGCCTGAGGGATCCAGGGCTGTGTTCGACTCGGGGGAGGATTTTTTGAAGGGAGTGCAGGTCGCCGAGCAGGAGGGTGCTCACTGGTTCGAGGTCGGAAGAACATTTCCACGTGATGGCACCAGCGAACTGCTCGCGAGCTCCGAGTTCGCCACTACCTCGGCGCAGATTCTGATGACCCTGTACCCGATTTTCCGCCGATTGGCGGGCCCCTGATCCAGGCGTTCGGCTTCCGCGAGCCCCGTGCCAGTCGCAAGACCGAGACCCGCCGGGCTCACTCACCCCGCCTCTTCCAATTCCGAACAGGCCAATTACGAAAGCGGACACTTCCGGGGCCGGCGGGGTCCGTCGGGACCCGGTGAAAACCAAGCAGGTCATCGAGTTAGGCATTCAGGCGACGTGGCAAGGGCCGTGCTAAGCAACGTGCGGGGCGAGAGGCGGACTGGAAAAGAGAGCTTCCATGAGAACAAGCTGGGGATCCCACCTGATGAAGTCCCAACACGGTACCGCATCACCCTTCCATCCGGAGCGCGATATCCATTTCGACGATGCCACCGCCTCCAGCGGTCGAATTCTGATTGCCGACGATCAGCCGGACGTGCTCGCCGCCTTGCGCCTCCTGCTCAAGGGAGAGGGCTACGAGATCGAAACCGCGCCTTCGCCGGCAGAGATTCTCAAGGCCCTGAGGTCCGACCGGTTCGATCTTCTGTTGATGGATCTGAACTACTCCTGGGATACGACATCGGGACAGGAAGGCTTGAATCTCTTGAAGTCCATTCGCGCCATCGACGGCATCCTCCCCGTGGTCGCCATGACCGGATGGGCCACCCTGGATCTGGCGCTGGAAAGCCTGCGGGACGGCGTGTCCGATTTCATGCAGAAGCCGTGGGACAATTCGCGGCTGCTCTCCGTCGTGCGGACGCAAGTCGACAAGGGCCGGCGCCTGCGCGAGGGCCAGCGACAGGAGCGCGAGGCGGCCTACCAGATGGAGGAAGCCCGGGAGATTCAGCTGGGGCTCGTGCCTCGCCAGATACCGAGCATTCCGGGATGCGACGTCGCCGTCACCTGGCGCCCCTCAGGCACCCTGAGCGGAGACTATTTCGACGTACTCCGGTTCAGCGACCACCATTTCGGCATCTGCATCGCCGACGCAGTGGGCAAGGGGGTGCCGGCCGCCCTGCTGATGTCGAACATCCAGGCAATGGTCAAAGGACTCGCCAAGGACAGCCTGCCGCCCGGCGAGCTGTGCGCGCGGCTCAATGCTTTCGTGTGCGAGACGATCACCCCGAACAAGTTCATCACCTTTTTCTACGCCCATCTGGACTCCGAGAGGAGAATGCTCCGCTACGCCAACGCCGGCCACAATCATCCGATCCTGGCCCGTCGGGATGGGAGCTTCGTGCGGCTGTCAGCCGGTGGCGCGGTCCTGGGAGTGCGCTCCGATTGGCCCTACAGCCAAGGCCAGATCGAGCTGGGCTCAGGGGATCGGCTTCTGCTCTTCACCGACGGCGTTTCGGAAGCCAGGGACCCCGCCGGCGAGGAGTACGGCGAGGGAAGATTGATCGAGCTGTTCCTGAGCATGCCGGAAGCCAGCCCCACGCTCCTGAAGCGCAGGCTCATGCAATCGGTGACCGATTTCTGCCGGAGTCCGCTGCAGGATGATGCAACTCTGATCGCCATCAGCGTGGACTGAGGCTTCCAGAACCCTCCCATTGCGCCCGCCGCTTGGAAATAGCTGTCGGCCCCACCGTGACCCTGTGCTTCCCTTCCGTGCCTTGCCAGGGTCGCCCCAAGCCCACCGGATTCCAGCTGTTCGAGCCGCGAGCTCACCACCGCGCCCAAAGCCTTCCCGTGCCGCGCACTCTGCAGCTCGAATTGCTTGGATCCGCTCGGCGAGCACGGAGGGCCTGCTGGGACGGGTTCAGCTTCGTCGGGAGAAACGGGGAGGTTCCGCTCGAAGGGCGGCAGGTCAGTGGATGGTTTCGTCGCCTTCTTCGATTTCGACCTGCTCGATGTACTCGCTCATGAAATCTTTAAAGGATGCCAGGGCCTCATCCACCTTGGAGCTGATCTCGCGCGCCATCCGGCGCTTCTCGGTGAAGGGAAGGGAACCGAAGCGCTCGTAGCGGGCCACCCGCTCCGGCAGGAGCTTGATGCGCTCGGACAGCATGTCGAGGAACTTGACGATTTCCTCTCGGGACATTTCCCCCTTGAGGATGCGCTCCTTGATCACCGTCATGACCTTCAGGAGCGCCTCGTCCAGCTCACGCAGCCTGTCGTCCAGATCGTGCTCTGCCATTTTTCTACCGGACCGCCAGAAGCGTCTGGATGTCCGCCTCCAACTCGTCCCGAGGCACTTCGCCCACGTAGCTCTTGTACACCTTTCCCTGCCGGTCCACCACGAAGGTCGTCGGAAGCCCCACGATATCGCCGAACGCCTTCTCCGCCTGCTCGCTGGTCAGGAGCGAGGCATATTCAATATGGGCCTCGCGGTCGAATCCGACAAGGGCTTTGGGATTTTCGTCCACGGAGATGCCGATCACGGAGACCCCCTGGTCCTTGTATTTCTGGTACAGCTCATTCAGGCCCGGGATGGCCATGCGGCAGGGAGGGCACCAGGTGGCCCAGAAATCCACCACCCGGATGGTCCCTTCGAACTGCTTCAGGTCCATGCTGCCACCCCCGGTGGCCTTGGGAAGGGAGAAATCCAGATGCACCACCTGGGCATCGCCGCCCGAGCCATCGGCCGGAGCGGTAGATGCGCTGTCGGCCGGCGCCGCCTGCTTGGAACCATTGGTCTTCGAGGTTCCTGAAGAGCAGCCCCACCCGAGAAGCGGCAGGGCGGCGAGCAATGCAATGAGAAGGGCCGGCCAGTGTGCAGAACGTCGCGAAGTATTCATTTCTTTGTCTCGACCTCGAAGCTGAGGATGGATAGGCTCGGGGGCAGCGATGCGGGGTGCCGGTGCACCCGGGCCCGTAGCACCACGCTGGCCGGTGCGCCCGCCGGGAGCGCAAGGAGCAGGGCCCTCAGCTGCGCCCCCTCCAGAAGATCGAATTCCTCCGTAGTGCCGGGGACTTTGAACGTCAGGCGCCCGTTCGTCCCGCGAGCGACCATGCCCCCGGCGGTTATCTCTTCATCTTCGTCCGGCCTGTACCCGCCTCGGCCCAGCTGTTTCCGGATTCCAGGTAGATCCAGACTCCGCCCGGGAAGGGCCGAAACATTCAGGCGCCACGGCTCGGCGACCAGCGCCGCCTCGCCCACTCCCGGCATGTTGCCAATCAACCGCTCGATGGTCGTGACGCACAGCGAGCACTGGATGCCTTCCACCCGGAAACTCACCGTTTCCACCGCAGCCGCGACGCTGGAAAGGCCGCCCGCGAGAGCCAGACAGATCGGGAGAGCATTCCTGGTGAAGTTTATATGCGACTCCCGGCCGGAGGATGGCGGTTGAACCGGGTTCATTCTAAAGGAACCTCCCCCTCGATTCAACGCAGAGAGAGAGTGTAAACTGTCCCCCCCTTGAGGATGGGAGCATTCATCTTTGGGAAAGCAAAGCCGCGCCAGAAGGCTCCAGAAGGATTTGCCCTCGGCCAGGCCCGGCGCCCAGACAGCCCCGCTCCCCCCGCGGACCGTTCCTCCATCCACCGAGCGTCTCGCCCTGGGCCTGATCCTGTTCCTGGGGTTGCTGCTGCGCCTTGCCTACCTGCTGGAGTACCGCGCCCGGAGCGTCTATTACGGGCAGCTGATGCTGGACGCGCAGGTCTACGAGAACTGGGCCCGCCGGATCGCCGGGGGGGAGTGGCTCGGCGGCGGCGTGTTCTACCACGCGCCTCTCTACCCTTACCTCATCGCGCTGTTTTTCAAGGTGCTCGGGGGCCGCTACCTGCCCATCTACCTGCTCCAGATGCTGCTGGGCATCGTCGTGCTCCTTCTGGCCTACCGGGTCGGCAGGCGATGCGCATCCGGCTGGATTGGGATTGCGGCGGCAGCGCTTCTGCTGTTCTACGCGCCACTTCCCTTCTTCGAGACCAAGATCATGACCACCGCCCTGGCGCTCTTCCTGTCCACCCTGGCGCTGGCCGCGCTGGTGGGAGCCTGGGAGAAAGAGGGGGCTCTGCCCTGGCTCGCCGCCGGCGGGCTGATCGGCCTCACTGCGCTGGCCAACCCCGCGTCCCTGTTCCTGGCCCCCTGTTTCGCGGCCGGATTGTTCTTCCACAAGCGCCGATGGCGTGAGCTGGGCTCTCTGGCCGCCGGCTGCCTCCTGGCGGTGGCGCCGGCGACGCTGCACAACCTGGCCCAGGGGGGCGGCTTCGTTCTCATCTCCTCCCAAGGCGGGATCACCTTTTACCAAGGGAATACCCCCAAGTCGCGCGGCTTGTATCGAGCGGCGGATGGCTTCAGCGGATCTCCGCTCACTCAGATGGAAGAGGAGAAGACGCTGGCGGAAAAGGAAGTAGGACATCCTCTTCGGGCCTCGGAAGTCTCGAGCTTCTGGTTCGGAAAGGGGTTGCAATCCATTGCCGCGCAGCCCGGCGCGGCCTTAACCCTGATGGAGATGAAGCTGCTGCGCTGGTTTTCGAGCGTCGAATACTCCACCGAGTACAGCCAGAGCATCGAGCGTGAGGAGCTGGCCACCCTGTGGATTCCGATCCTGCCGTTCGGGTTGCTGGCGGTGGGAGGCTTCGCGGGAATTCTGCTGGGGTATCGGGCCTATCCGAAGCTCCTCCCCGTCACGCTCTATTTGGCCGGGACGCTGGTCCCCCCGATGATCTTTTATGTCTCCTCTCGCTACAGGCTGCCGGCGGTGCCGGCGCTTGCCGTGCTCACCGCCACGGCGCTCGAAAGGATCGTCGCGCGGTTTCGCGCCCGCGGTATTCTCGACGCGCTTCCCGCGATTCTCGTCATCTTGATGGCTTCGGCCCTGACCCTCGCCCCGTTCGGGCGCGACCACCTCTTCCAGAACGCGAACGTCCACTACAACACCGGCAATCTCTACTACGACCGGGGAGAGTACGACGCCGCCATCGAGCAGTACCGGCAGGCGCTTCAGGTGAACGATTTCGAGTATTACCGGATCAATCTCGGCAATGCCTTGACGCGCAAGGGCCGCTATGAGGAGGCCATCGAGCAATACCGCCTGGCTTCCCAGAGGCGGCCTGATTTCGCCAAGTCCTACGTCCAGTGGGCCAAGGCGCTGGCGCTGCAGGGTAAGCTCGAGGAGGCTCGCAAGGTCTACCAGCGGGCCCTGCAGCTCAAGTCGCGCAGCTTCGAGGTGGAGGCGATGCTCTCCGGGACGAGCCAGCCGTGAGGGAGAATTCGGAGCAAGCCCATGCTTCCACACGCTCGCCCCTCGCCACTCTCCTCTTCTTCCTCCTGCTCCTCTCCGGCGCCGCGCTGAGGCTGGTCGATCTGGAGCGCCGGCCGCTGCACGGCGATGAGGCGGTCGGCGCTTACGTTTCATCCACGGTGGCCCGGACCGGCTCGTTTGTCTACGAATCCTCCAATCGCCATGGACCGTTTCAGTATTACGTGGGCGGCCTGGTGATGCGCTGGAAGGGAGAATCCACCTTCTGGCTGCGCTTCCCTTACGCGCTGGCCGGCAGTCTTCTGATCCTCGCCTGTTTCGGATTCCGCCGCGCGTTCGGAGATTTCGGCTGGCTGCTTTCGTGCGCCCTTCTCAGCTTCTCGCCGATTTTCATCTATTACTCCCGCTATGCGGTCCAGGAGATCTACTTTCTGGCGGCCACCGCGCTGCTTTTCTCCTGCGGCCTCGCCTTGGCGCGGGACGGCCAGGGAGTCTGGTTGTTTGGACTACTGCTGGCAGGCGCCTGGATGGTGACCATCAAAGAGACGTTCGTGATCGTTTGGGGCTGCCTGGCTGCCGCCCTCGCCCTGGGATTCCTTTTTGGGGGAAGCGGCTTCCGGCGCGCCGTATCCGCGGCGCTGGCGCTCCTGAAGGCACGGCGCCTCGCCGGGATCCTCGGGCTGCTGGCTGGCCTCCTGCTGATCGTGACCGCCTACAGCGACTCCTTCCGCGATTTTTCGGGGCTGCGTCAGCTGGCGGTGAATCTCGCCAGCATGCTGCGCCACGGCGCCTCCACCGCCGATGCCGTCGAGCTTCACAACCATCCCGCCGGCTTCTATGCTCCCCTGCTTCTGCGCTTCGAATGGCTCACCACCGCCCTGGCGGCGCTGGGAGCGTGGGTCGCCTTGAGGTGGCGCCAGCCCAGGACGCTCGTGCTGGCTCTTTATGCCTTCCTCACCCTGCTGGTCACCTGCGCGCTCTCTTACAAGACACCCTGGCTCATCCTGACGCCGCTTCTGGGCATGGCACTTCTGGCGGGCGACGGGATGGGCCAGCTGGTCACCCGACGCCTGGCCCGCGCACCGGGCGCCGCGCTGCTGGCGGGCGCCTGCGCGCTTCCGTTGTTGTTGCTTCCGCAGGCGATCCAGAGCAGCTACTCACGTCCAGCCGATCCGGCTCTCGGTCTCGCCTACCATCACGCCAGCGAGGCGCAGCGGCAGCTGGTGCGGGAAATCCGCGAAATCCTCGCCCGGGTTCCCTCCTACAGCTATCCGCAAGTCGTCGTCTCCCTTCCTTATTACTGGCCCCTTGCCTGGTACCTTCGTAAAGAACCAGACGTAAACTTCGAGAGCTCCCCGGTTCCTTCGCTCAACCCCCAGGAGCTTGCCATGGTCCCGGTGGTGATCACCCTGGAAAGCGCCGATCCGAAATTCCTCAAAGCGTTCATCGGCTCTGATTCCGTGCCGGCCTTCTCACTCCCGAGCCACACGCCGCACCGGATCATTCTGATTCCGCCCGATTACATGGTGGGCCGGGTCTGGATCCGCAACGATCTCGCCAACCTCCCGCCATCCCCCTGACACATCGCCGGGCCAGACTTGACCTGGTGCCCGGGAGGAGGAGGTGTCGACCGCCATGAGCCGCTACAGAGCCGTGCCTGTCATCCCGCCGTGTGCCGAATCAGGCGATGCCTCGATCCGGCGCTCCATTGACAAGCGGGCGCGGCTCGTTCAGGATGCACTCTCCCGGATGACCCAACCCCTGAAAAGGAACCCCGTGGACCCGCTTGAAAAATCACCTTCCCCGGCCCTGGTCGCGGATCGGCCCGTCGCCGCCACCGGCACCGAGCACAAAGCCTGGTACCGCAAGCTCGAGCGGACTCTGCACGCCATCGAGGATTCCGACGACGTGGCCGGCATGCTGTCCGCCGCGCTCGCTTCCATCGTGCGGGATTTCCACGAGGAGCTGGGAGTGATCGGCGGGCGCCTGTACCGCAAGGAGCGGGGGAAATATATCCTGACGCACCAGACCGGAAAATCCCGCGCTCCGATCGGCTACAAAATCCCCCTGCACTACCATCCCATCAAGGTGCTGCGCAAGAGCGGCTACCTGCTGATGCGCGAGAGTGATCCGGGCTTCGACCGGCGCATCGAGGAGGTGGTGGGAGTGCGGGTGTTCGCCGCCATCCTGATCGGGGAGCACGATGAATACTGCATCTCCTTCTCCTTGAAGGGAAAGATCGACGAGACGCGCACCTCCTACGCGCTCAACACCATCCGCCACGTCCTGAACCTGCGCCTCAGGGAGCAGGCCCTGTTCGACATTCTCCTGGAGGCCAAGGAGATTCAGGTCTCGCTGCTTCCGAAAGAGGCCCCGAAAATCAAGGAGTACGACATCCATGCGCGGTCGATTCCCGCCGAAGTAGTGGGCGGGGACCTGTTCGACTACATCCCCATCTCCGACGGAGTGTTGGGCATCGCCATCGCCGACGCCTCCGGACACGGCCTTCCGGCGGCGCTGCAGGCACGCGACGTCATCATCGGCCTGCGCATGGGAATGGCCGAGGATCTGAAAATCGTCAAGACCCTGGAAAAGCTCAACAAAGTCATCAACCGGTCCGCCCTGGCGTCGAAGTTCGTATCGCTGTTCTACGGGGAGCTGGAGAGCAACGGGAATTTCATCTACAGCAACTGCGGCCACCCCCCACCCCTGCTTTACCACCGCGAGCGCTTCATGGAGCTGAAGGAAGGAGGCCCGGTGCTGGGGCCCACGGTAGGAACGCGCTTTCTGCGCGGCTACGTGCACCTGCGCGCCGGGGATCTCCTGGTGCTTTACACCGACGGCATTTCGGAGGCTACCAACACCGCTGATGAGGAGTTCGGTGTGCCGCGCATCCGTCAGACGATCGCCGAGCATCTCCACCGATCCGCCCCCGACATCGTCGATCGCCTCATCAAGGCGGTCCACGAGTTCTCCGGCCGCACCACGCCCCACGACGATCAGACGGTGGTCGTCGTCAAACCCCGGAATTCCTGAGCTCGAGTTTGCTGGGAATCCTTGAAACCCACGAGCATCCAGCTCGCATTGCGACTTGACCATTCTCCCCGCGATCGGCAATGGTGCAGAAACATTACTCGATCAAAAATGTTGACGGGGGAGAATCGAGAGGCATACAATTTCGCCGCTTTCAGACAACCTCGAGGTGATCACCACGGGTCCGAGGGATCGGAGCAACTGATGAGACCTTCGCCCGCCCTCAGCGCCATACCCTTCACCTCCCCACGCCGCGAACTCACACCTTCGTGTTGTCCCTCTCGGATGCCGACTCAGGCCATTCATGGAGACTCGCATGAAGAATTCCTTCTCCCGCCTGCTGATGGTCTTCCTCTCGATGCTATTCGCGTTACTGCCCCTCGGAACCAGGGCCTCTGACCAGATTCAATGGAGAACGCTGGGACCCGGGGGCGGCGGCAATATGGTGTCCGCGGCGGTGAGCCCCGTGGACCCGAACATCGTCCTCATGGGATCGGACGTGGGAGGGATTTTCCGATCGACAGATGGCGGAGTGACGTGGCAGATGCGTAACAACGCCTACGTGGATCCCACCCGGCACGGTGTTTACGAAGTCAAGGGATTCACCTGGGACACGGGTCCTGGACGTACCGACATCGTCTATCAGGGCACCCTCAAAAGCACGGATGCGGGGAATACATGGCAGGAGAAGGTTTTCCCTCGTCAGGCCAAATGGATCGGCGCCATCGATCCCACGGATCACAACATCGTTTATCTGGCCGGATACGCTGGCCAGTTCATACTTCGCTCGGATTGTGCGTTTGAAAGCTGCCCAGTGCAGGAATCATTCCTGCCCGGGCCCGATTGCACCCCCGCCTGTGGATCGCCGGTGCCAGGTGGCGGGATCGATCAGACTTGCTGCTTTGGCAACCCGACCGTCCACGCCCTGGTTGTCAATCCCGCTGCCCATACCCAAGTGCTCGCGTGCACTCCCTGGGGCCTGTATAAGAGCGACACCAGTCAGAATCCATGGACCTGGATCAAGGTATCGCCGACGACCGGCCTGCCCCACGATGAATGCGATGATCTGGTGATTCATCCCTCCACCCATGTGATGTATATGACCTTGGCCACGCATCGGGACATCGATGCCTTAGGGCCCCTGATAGATACCTGGAAAGGAGGGGTTTACAAGAGCGTCGACTGCGGCTCGTGGGGCAGTTGCTGGCAGGAGGTCAATGGCACGGAGGGGACCAACCTCCTTTCGAACCCGAGCTTCGAAACACTCGCTCCTCCCTATCCGGCGCCCCAATGGTCATCGCCCGACTCCAACGTCACGCAGGTATGCAACGATCCATTGAATCCCGCCAAGGATGGAGCTTGCGCCATCAAAATCGAATCGAGCTCCACTGCAGGCACGGGAGGATCCATTCACAGCCCCGTCATCCCGATCCAGGATGGCGTCACTTATCGCGTGTCAGGCTGGGCCAAGGTCGACTACACATCCTGCGTCGGCCTCAATCAGCAGCCCTTCCAGGGTTCCACGACTTACTATGAGGATTCTGCTGCAACTATTCAGGTTTTTTTCCCACAGAATTGGCCCGAGAACATCTACTGGTCCAACATCTGGAACGATTCAAACCTGCACTATGGCTGGCGCCATTTCGAGACGCGGATACGGCCGCTCGACCGTGCCGCCTTCATGACATTTGATCTCATTGCCAGCTGCGGGACCGGATCCGTCGGAACGACCTGGATCGATCAAGTCGAGCTCACTCCAGTTGCCGGCCTTCCTGGAATCGGAAAACTCCCTCCGACCGGAGGGCAAGCCCATTTGGCGCAGCACATCAATTACCTGCACATCGTCGTCGATTCGCAAAACGATCAGGTAGCTTATGTGGGCACCGGCCCGAATCTTGCCAGGGGTATCGATGCCAGCAATGCCAATTTTCAGCTGGCTGACACCGCAGGCATCTGGAAGACAGAGGATGGGGGGACGACCTGGCGGCTCACCACCAACACGAGCTATCGGGATAATGTCTTGGATGGCATAGTGTCCGCTCCCTCCTGTGGCAACGGTATCTGCGAAGGGAGGGGAGAGGATTGTACGACCTGCCAGACCGATTGCATTCCCGGGTTACCGTACTGTTGCGGCAACCGGAAGGCGACCCCTCCGGCTCAGAATGTGTGCGAAACGGCTGCAGGAGAAAATCGTTTCAATTGCCGGGTGGATTGCCCGGAGTACGAGGATCCGACTCGCCCCTATTTCGAATCGAAAGAAACATCCTATCAGGCGCTGTCACTCGCCATCGGCAGCGGACCCACCGGACACGATTCCCTCTACTTCGGTATGGAGCACTACGTCACCCACGACGGAGGATTGCAGTGGACGGAAACCAGCTCGGACTGGACCCAGAGCCCCCCGCCACCCATGCAGCGGATTCCGCCGCTAGGGAGCTGGAAAGCCCGCGGAGACACCAACGGTGTCCTGGCGCTCCCAGTCCTCACCTGGCCCCCCGCCGTACCCCCCGATCCCGCGCTCGAGATGCGACTTTTTTACGGCGACCGGGACAATTACCTCCAGGCGAGCTTCGACAAGGGCTTCTCTTTCTCCCAGGCTGTTTCACTCAATGGGCAGGGGAGTCGCGAGTGGCACGACCTCACCAACTCCTGCACGGCCCAGCCTCTTTTTGGACAATCGGTCACGGCCCTCCTGCCGGATCCGGCGGATCAAAACGTCATCTATGCCGGCGTGTCCGCCGGAGAGCTTGGCGGTTGCCCACAGTGCAACGCAAACCCCGACAGCTCTGGCTGCTCCTGCATTGGCGTCGTCAAGGGAGTATTCGACCCCGCCATGATCAACAACAAACCCTGGACCTGGAGCGCAGTCGGTAATATCAAAAGCGTGGGTCAGGGGGGTGGAGTGGACCTGGCTCGCGCTACCGACGGAACCTTTTTCGCCTCCGCCTTCACGGAGGGTGTCTTCCGGCATGCCGGCAACCCCGGCGATTGCGCCAACTGGGAGTCCTTGAAATTGAAAAGCTGGCTGCCGGCGCCTCCCGAGGGATGGTACACGTACAAGATCGCCTATGAGCCGACAGCAAACAAACTCTATGTCTCGGCCGGAAACCCGTACGTCAGTTTCGGCGAAAACCCCTCGGCTGCGGCAACCGGCGTCTGGGAAAGCGTGGATGAACCCGGCCCCACGGTGCTCGGAGATGTCTGGAACAAGATCACCCTCAATACACCGGCATTGGATGGCGAGAGCATCACCGCTCTGCTGCCCGACGGCCCCGACACACTCTTCTTGACCACGAACTACCCGGACGAGCAGGCGATCGACCCGCCGGGTTTTCCGGATCCACCGAATCCACTTCCCCATGGCGGCGTCTACAAGGGAGAGAAAAACGGCGGCAATTGGACCTTCACGCGGGTGCTGCCCAGGATGGACATGACGGGAATCGCCATCTCTCCTGCGGACAGCTCCATCCTGTACGCTTTTGCCGGCCAGGCCTGCTGCTTCAGCTCCTGGCCGATCGTGAATCAGGACGCGGGGATCTGGAAGAGCATCGACTCGGGCAAGTCCGGGACCTGGGTCAAGCTCGCGAATATCGGCCTATCACATCTAATCCATGGCAGACTGACTTTCTCCAGGAACGACCCGAAGCTCCTTTACGCCTCGACCCAGGGCGGCGGAGTGTATGAAGGAACCATCTCCTGCACCGATCCGGTACGCGATTTCGAGTGCTCGACAAGGCTCAATCCATCGAACCCACAGATTATCGACGGCACCTCGATCAGTGGTTCGGTGCAGGATCTCGCCTCGGGCACTATGGATCATACGAACCAGGTGTTCACAGAGAGCGGTGGAGCGACCACCAAGAAACTGACCGTAGCATGGACTTTCACGGGTGCCCAGCAGGGGATCAGCTACGACCTGCGTGTGGAAGGATCCGTTAACTCCCCATCCAATGATTCATTTATTTTCAGCTACGTCCGCAGCTCCGGAACCTGTACCGGATCGGAGGCCAACTACACCGATCTGGCACCCGCCGTTTCCATCACCACCTCGGACGATAAGGTCCAAAATTACTCTCTTGGAGCGCTGGCTTCGGGGAACACAGTCTTCTGCATCAAGGTAAAAGACAACAAGACCACCGGCGACTCGCAACCGAACACGCTGAATCTGGATCGCGTATACCTGGTCCCCTCGCCGCCTGAAGCCGTTGCGACCAGCGATACTCCGCCGAACCCGGGCACGATTCTCGCGGGGAGTTACGTCGATACTTCCTTTTCAGACGACCAATACGAGGTACTCAAGGAAGGACTTCAAAGCGGCAAGTCGAAGTTGAACTACGTCTGGCAATTCTCGGCGCTGCCCACCGGGCAATCTCACAAGCTCCATGTGGAAGGGCACCGCCCTTCAAATTCCGAGGGAGACAATTTCCAGTTTTCGTATTCCACCAATGGGACGACTTACATGACCATTTTGAACGCGCTAATCAGCACCACGTCGGACGTGGCGGGCGGGACGGACTACACCTTCGGATCGGGCGGACTTTCCGGCACAATCTACATTCGCGTCCAGGATACAAATCAAAGCAGCGGATCGGCATTGGACACGGTCTACGTGGACCACCTGACGATTCGCACAGTGCCTTGAAATCGGTGACTTGCGGCAGCCATGTTTGGGCGCTGGGTACTCAAGGGCGTCGCTTTGACTTACGCTCGTCGCGACAGAATTATTGTCTTGGTGACCAAGCGCGCCGTTAACGATTCAGGGAAATTCTCTCGCCTTCCGCGGCAACGCGAGAGCCCGCGCGCTCAATGATTTGGAAGGCGTCGCTTGTGGAGTCGAGCGCGGGGTTGGTGTGGTTGAGGTGGATGAAGCGGACCTTCGCCCGCTGCTCGGGGGGAAGCTGCTCAAGGAGCTCCAAGGTTTCCACCATAAAAGGATGCGGAATTTCGGCCATGTTCCGGCCCGGGATCTCCCCTTCTCCATAAAACGTTCCGTCCAGGTAGGCCACGTCCACGCTGGATAGTGCTTCTCCCAGCGGCGTGCTCCACTTGTCCCATTTGTCGATGTCGGGAAGGTAAAGCACGGCGCGAGCCGGCCCGCGAATCACGAAACCGACCGTCTCGGTGTACTCGTCTCGGTGCGGAACCAGCAGGGGCGTGACCGACAACCGGTTGTTCAGGATGACAGGTCCGGTCGTTGCCAGCGAACGCAGGGTGATATTCCCCAGCTTCACCAGCTGGTCCCAGGGACCGGACGTCTCGAGGAATTTTCGCATCCTGGGCATCGCGTAGACCGGCACGCCCTTGGCCCCCATCACCTCGCGCCCGAGCTGCATCAATCCGGTGTAATGGCCGATGTGGCCATGGGTCAGGAAGATCCCGTCCAGGCCCGGGCTCGAGGCTGCGGGAGCGATTTCGTCCAATCGTCGCAGCTGCTCCCGGAAATCGGGTGTGGCATCGATCAGCCAGCGCTGGTGGCTGCCCGGATCCACGATGGCCAGTGAAGCCACGCTCCGGCGCCGCGCGGGATCGGACCACACCCTCTTGCAGCATTCCTTCGTACACCCGGCTTGCGGGACACCACCGTCCTGAGCGATTCCAAGCACCACCACGAAGGGCGAATTCCCAGGAGCCGAAGTCGCCGGTCGGGTCTGAGCAGCCCCGGTCAACCCGATTTCGATAAGAAGGGTCAGGAAAAGCAGCACCGCGACCTCGCAAGCGACCCGCCGTGGCCCGGCCCGCCACGTCCCACCACCCAGCAGTTCCAGGCGGGGGCGACGTGGGTCCCGGGCAGCGGCCGTGTGCCGTGCCGTCGCGAGGGAGCCCACGAAGCCCCCGCCACGGATCCACTCAGAATGCCTGTCCGATCGAAAAGTTCCACTCCCCCGGCGAATCTCCCGGGTCCGGGTTCAGCTTCCAGCCATACTCCAGCCGGAACGGCCCGATGGGCGTGTCGATTCGAATCCCCAGCCCCGCCGCCCACTTCAGCCTCACTGGGAAGAATTCCGACAGCGTGCTCGTCACGTTTCCGCCATCCAGAAAGACGACTCCCCGCAGCGCCCGCCAGATCGGGTAACGTAATTCTTCGTTGACGATCAGCAGAGTCACTCCGCCCAGAGGCTGTCCGGTGATCGGATCCTTGGGCCCCACTTCGTCCCGGTCGTAGCCCCGCACCGTGGTGTCACCTCCGGTGAAGTAACGCTCGGAGATCGGGATCTCGGTGGTGTTTCCATAGGGAATCTCCAGCCCCACCCGCAGGGCCTGGGCCCAGACGCTCTCCTCCCACACCTTCTTGAACCACGATCCCAGCCCGTAGATCTTCACGAAGTCCAGGTCGGAGCCGAGCGCCATGGGGAACCAGCTGAGATCCACGCTGTCGAAATTTCCCTTGCGTGGATTGAAGAAGTCATCCCGGGTGTCGCGGGTGAAGGCGATCGAGGGCCCCGACAGGCGCAAGCTCTGAATTCCGGCTTCCGCCGGCGAGACCTGCAGGTCGCTCACGTCCACGTCCTTGAGCGTGTAGCGATAGAAGATCCGGTTTTCCTTGGTGAGCTTTTTGGAAACCTGCAAGGTGGTGCCGACGGTTTCCTCCGTGAAGCTCGGGTTCTCCTGGTGCAGCCAGTAAAGGGTGACCAGGCTGTCCATGCGCCGGTTGAAGATGAAGGGATCCTTGAACAGCACCTGGGCGCGGCTGTCGATTTGACTAGCCCGCAGGATCAGCGACAGCGTGCGGCCGCGCCCGAAAAGGTTGGTGTTGGTGATGTCATAAACTCCCCGAATCCCCTCCTGGGAATCGTACCCGAGCCCCACCGACTGGAGCAGGTTGTCCGCCTCCGAGACACGGATGAGGATGCCGGGGTGATCGGGATCCGACCCCTCCGTCTCGGTGAATTCCACACTCTGGAAGACCCCGAGCCGGTAGAGGGCCCGCTGGCTCTTCAGGATCTCATCGCGGCTCAGGGGATCCCCGGGCTTGAAGGTCAGCTCGCGCTCCATCACTTCCGTGCGCGTCAGGAGGTTTCCCTCGATCTGGATGGCTCCCACGTAACGCCGCGTCCCTTCCTCCACCTTGTAAATGAGGTCCGCGCTCGACGGACCCGTCAGCTCATAGGAGACGACGGTACCTGCGAATCCGGCGCGATCGTAGGTCAGGCGGATCTGATCGGCGCCGCTCTTGGCCTTGAGCCGGACATAGGGACTTCCGGCGGTCACCGGCAGCCCCTCCAGCAGCCTCTCGGAGGAAATGTCCTTGTTCCCTTCCACCTGGACCGATCGGATGCGCACCGCCTCTCCTTCGGTGATTTCGTACAGCAGGGTGGCCTGCGCGCCGTCGGGGCTGAGGCGGATCAGAGGCGGTGGCACCCGCGCATCTGGATATCCGCCGAGGAGGTACTTCGCCCGGATCCGCCCAGCATCCACCTTGGCCTCGTCGGGGTTCAGGTCCTTGCCATCCTTCGATCGAATCGCCTTGAGAAGTTCTTCCGTGGTGAAGTTTTGATTGCCGGTGATCTCGATTTGTTCGACGGTGACCCGGGTCCCCAGGGACGCCTTGAGAATCACTTCCCGCTCCTGGGCCGTGTCCACCGGAAGGGAGAGCTCCACCTTGGCCTGGTAGTAGCCCTTCTGTCGCAGGAGCCGCTCCAATCTTCCTCTCGCCTCCTCGGGCGTCTCCTCGGGAAACACCGATTCCTGCCACAGGCTGCGCAGCTTGTTGCGGTACTTCCGGTTGGAAGAGGTGCCATCGACCTGAATCAAGACCTTGGGACCCGGGTCCACCGTCAGGACCAGATCCACCAGGCTGTCCTCGCCCTCCACCGCCACCTCCCTTGATTCCACCTGGGCCTGCAGAAAATCCTTGTGGTGATAGTAGGAGAGCAGTCGTTCCTCACCCGCGGTCGCCCGGCCACGGTCCATGGTGTCACCCGGCTTCAGCCTGAAGCGCCGGTGCAGCTTCCCCGCGCTGATTCCCGTCTCACCTTCCACCGTCATGAACCGGATCTTCTTGGGAATGGGGGGCTTGTCCCGCCCGGCGGGGCCGGTCTTGCGGCGCCAGACGTACCGCAGATCTCCGCCCACACCCCCGTCCGCCTCGCGCGACGAAGTCAGCTTGAAATCGCGGCCGATCTTGTAGTTCAGCTGGTAAATCTCTTCCGATGGGCCCCCCAGGAGCGTCGAATAAGCCGCGTAGAGGTTCTCGGAAATCTGCTTGCCCACGGTCACGCGCGAGGCCGGATCTCCCTCGCTTCCTATAACGGTCGGATCGATGGTGAACTGGTCCAGCTTGGCGACTCCCTGAATCGTCCCGCCGACTCCCGCCGCCAAACCCGAGCTCAGGGCACCGGCCGCGGATTCCTCGAGGGTCTGCTGCCCCCCGACGGAGGAGGTGAGACTCTGCATGGTGCGTCCCGAGACCAGAAGCGCCACGATGTCCTGTTGCGACAGGGGCGGGGAGGAGGTCAGCTGGTACTCGATGTGCTCCAAGGACCCCTCGATCCTCAGGAAAATGTCGTAGTCCTGCACCCGGGCCTGCCCGGCGATGTCGAAATAAGGGTTGAACTTGTCCAGGTCCACCAGGTCGATATTTCCGTGGTTCACCTGGTAGTCGACCTGGCGGAAGCGGATGACGCTCCCTTCGAACGCGCTCACGCGACCGGTGATTTGCGGGGCGCCCACGGTCCCTCCGATGTGGAGATTCGCGCGTCCTTCGAGCTTCGCCAGATCGTTGAGGATCCACAACCCCTTATCTGCTCGCAGCGCGAGGTCCAGCTTGACCGGCGAGAGGAAGCTCTCCTCCCCTTCATCCAGCTCCTCCAGCAGATCCTCCTCCCGCGACAGGGAGAACAGGCTGCGCTCGATCTTGAAGTCCTTGGAGTAGACACCGCGAATCAGCCCGATGGCGCCACTCAGTCGTCCTCCGTGCTCATCCTGCACGAACGCCAGCTCCATGTCGTAACGCCCACGGAATCCGTCGGGATAGGCGATCTGCACGTTGCTCCCTTGCAGATCGAGGTTCACCGCCGCGACCTGGATTCCGCGGAGCTTGCCCGTTCCTTCCACGGACATGGCGCCTCCCCCGGCGAGGAAGTGCACTCCCTCCAGGTGAAAATTGCCCGGCGCGTCCAGCACCAGGCGTCCCTCCAGGGAGGTGATGGGCAGCGGCAGCCCCCCTCCCTGCAGCTTGCCTGCATGGACGCTGGCAAAGCCCTGCAGGTGGGTTCCCTCGGGAGTCGCGTCGAATTCAACCGAGACGATGCTGAAACCGGAGGCGATGAGCCCCGGGTAGAACGAGGCGAGCGCCGCGAGCCCAACCGTTCCCTCGGCGGAGAAGTGATAGGTCCCCTGCAACGGCTCGGCCACGCCTTTGAGCGTCAGGTCGGTGCCGGATCCAGTGAGGCGCAAGGGAGTGATTTCCATGCGCGGGGCTTCCCAGCGGAAGAAGGCGGGGACCTGGGATTCCAGCGTCACGCGGCCGAGCCGGACGGTCACCTTCACCAGGTTGCCGTAGGCATCAAATTCGGCGGGCCCGCGCATCGCCCCCTCCACCCGAATCCCGCCGGTGAGAACCGTCTCGAAGTCAGTGAGAGGAAGCTCGGCCCCCAGCTGGGTCACCGGAACCTGGAAGTGGTCCAGAATCAGGTCCCCGTCGAAGGTGTAGCGCTCGTCCCAGAGTATCCGCCCGGCGAAATTCATCCCCTTCAATTCGGGGACGACGACGAGCGCTCCCTCGTGGGCATCGGCCGAGAAGGTCGCCCTCACGGCCCCGGTCTGGATGCCGCGCACGCTGACCGAAGGGGTGGTGGCCTCGACCTCCAGCAGTGGCGCCTCCACCGTTCCCCGGAGCTGCGCCTTCATGGCGATGGGGCCGGACATCTCCTGGGTAACCAGGCCCGCATCGTGGACCCACCGGAGATCCAGGTTCTTTCCCTCCGCGTCCAGCGTGATCGGCTTCCCGTGGAGGCCCACGCTTCCCTGTACCGTGATCTCTCCCGCATCGCGGGTCACCCTCAAGGCCTCGATGGCGACCGCATCCTCGCCGAGGACGAAACGGCCCTCGGCCAGACTGAAGGGAATGAAAGCCACCACCGGCTCGTCGATCTTGAAATCCACTGACCCCGCCGGACGATCCAGATATCCCTTCAGATCCAGAGTCGCGGTGAGGCGCCCCTGCACGGGCCAATCCTGGGCCAGCCATTCTTTCACCCAGCCGACCGGGAGGTTTTCCACTTCCCCTGACAGACGGAATTCGTTGCTGTCGCTCCAGGATCCTTCCACCTCCAGCCTGACTTCGCCCCCGGAAAGGCTGAGCTTTCTGAGGTCCACGCTGCGCGGATCGGCCCTGAGGTCCGCATTCATCACGCCCAGCTTCGTGCCGCGCAGGGTCAACGGACCCGACCGGACCTGTCCATCCAGACCCATCACCCCCTGCTTCCAGGTAAGGTCTCCTTGCAACGCCAGATCCGCCTCCGGCGATTGGGCGATGATTTCGGAAACCGTTCCGCGGGCCAGCGGCGGGATGGGCTCGAGAAACCTCCGGAAATGTGACAGCTGCCGGGTGGTCGCGATGAGCCTTCCCCCTCCGTTACCGGAAACTTCCAAGGGCACCGTTCCCTGGAAGCTCGCCTCGAGCGTGGGAGTGGTGGCGTGTGACCCCAGGATCTCCAGGCTCTTCCCCTTGAGGCGGAAGCGGGATGAAGCCTGCAATGGCTCGGAATCCGGCTCCTTCAACTTCCCCGTCAGCGAGACTTCGCCGCTGGCCTGCAAAGTCTGCGGATCCATGTTTTCCAGGCGGTACTCGCCTCGGTGGCTCACCCGCCCCGAAACCGGCACTGCCTCCAGGTGGAACAGCTTCAGGATCTCCCGGGCGGACCCCTTCTCCAGGGACCCCTTGGCCGTCAAAACCGTCCTGGGCTCCTTTTCCTCGTTCCAGGAAAGCGCCCCATCCCCTGAAACCGTCCCATCGAAGACATTCCCCCGCACCTGGGTCAGCTGCAAGCTCCCGGGGTGCAGCTCGGCCTGCCCCGTGACCTGGCTCGCACTGATGCCCGCGTAGTGCAGCTCGGAAGACTTGAAGGCTCCCTGAAAGTGCAGTCCATCCGCTTCCAGCTCCCCCTTCGCCTCGAGCTCCCCGATCCCATTCAGATCGTCGAGAATCGGACGCGGTTCTTTGGAGGGAGCCAGGCGACCGCGGGCCGAAAGCTCAATTCTGGGATTGGGATTCGACAGGTCGATCTTTGCCGACCCCGACAGATCGAAATTTCCGGGGGAGTCCATGGCCACACGGGCCAGCTCCGCGCGCCTTCCTTGAACCTTGAAGTCTCCGGAGAGATGGGCTTCCACCTGCCGCTCCCCCATCCGCACCGACAGAAGCCCGCTCGCCAATCGCCCCTGCAGCGAGTCGGCGGCGGAGCCGACGGGAGCAGCGGAGAGATTGAATCCCGCCAGCCCCAACTCCCGGCCGGCGGCGGGGTCCTCGTAACGCAGTGTTCCCCCGATTACGTTGAGGCTGACGAGGCTGACCGGGATCAGTGGCCCGGCCTCGGCGTGAGGCGCGCCGGGCTGGCCCGGCTTCCTCTCCTCCCCTTGCCGGTAATAGATCTCGGGGGAGTCGAGCGTCATCGCCTCAATCCGATTCAGGCGCCCCCGGTAGATCCCATAGGGCAGCGAAAGGTCCGCCTCCCGGCAGGCGACCCGCAGCTCCTCTCCTGACGTGTCCCGCCGCTCCAGATGAACGTCCTTGAGGATCAGCCTTGGGGGGAAGAAGCGAATCTCCAGCGATCCGATGGTGGCTTGCGCTCCGGTGAGCACCGAAACTTGTTGAAGAATCTGGCCTCTGAGGTATTCCGCCGGCCACGGCGTCAGGAAGAGGATGGCGAGCGCCAGGCCGCCGAGCAAGGCGAAGCCGAGGAAGAGTCGAAGCAGAATTTTGGTTCGGGAGGCCAACGGCGGCTCCTTGCGGACCCCGCCGCCGCGGAATCCAGAGCCTGGTGCGGGTCGCGCAAATGTTTATTGCCGCGACGATTATAGTGCCCACCCCGTTCCGCCGCCAGAGGGGGTGGTGCAGTTACCAGAGACTTAGAATGATTCCTCTCGCCACGTTCGCGGGTTCCTCGATCCAGACCGACCGATGCCATATTCGTCTTGCTGGGATTGAGGAATGGGAGTATGTTCCGGGCAAATGCCGCTCCATCAACGTGACGCCAGCGGGTGATTGCCTGGCGGATGTTCCGCCTGCCCGCCGCTCGGCCTGGCCAGCTACCGGACGCGGCAGCCATGCCTGCGCACCTAAAATGGGAGGGGGTTCCATGATGCATCGAGTCGTTGGCGCGATTGCTTTCCTGTCGTTCGCTACGGTACTTGGGCAACCGCCTCTGGCCCGTGAACTCTCGTTCGAAGAGCGTGTGGAAGCGCAACGCGTCATCGAACGGGTCTATTACTCCCACCAAATCGGCAGCACGAAGCCGTTCGACGAGGCGGTTCCCCGGGCGGTACTCGAGAAGAAGGTGCGCACCTACCTCCAGGAATCGGCGGCTCTGGAAACAGCCTGGCATACACCGGTCACAGCCGAGGCTCTCCATGAGGAACTCGATCGCATCGCCCGGAACTCCCGCTTCCCCGATCGACTTCAGGAAATCTTCGCCGCCCTGGGAAATGACTCCTTCTTGGTCGAGGAGTGCTTTGCCCGGCCGGTCCTGGTGGATCGGCTGGCCCGCAGCTTCTTCGCCAACGACGAACGCATCCATGCGCCGGCCAGGGAGGAGGCACGGTCACTCCGTGAAGCGCTCCTTACCGGCGCGCCGGGCTCGGTCCAACCGCGGCGCATGATCATTAATGTCGATTTGGACACGGATGACGGAAATCGGCCGGTTGGGGATTCGCCGGGCTGGGGCTCACGACACCACTCACAAGAGGGCCTGAGACTCGGGCCGGATGAGTTCCGGAAGCTCCGGAGCTCAGCACCTGATCGCATCGGAGAGGTCGGCCCCGTCGTGGAAGAGCGGGATTCGTTCACCATCCAAGTGGTCGAGGACGAGGCGGCAGGCCATTTCCGATTTGCGAGGTACTCCGTCCCCAAGCGATCCTGGGACGAGTGGCGCAGGGATTCCGGAGAATCCCTCTCGGTAACCAAGGTCCCAGCCATCTCCACCGGTGACCATCAGCTCCCTTCCCTCACCCCCTCATTCAAGCCACGGGCAGGATCCTCGGCGGGGACGCGCTTGCAGCAGGCCATCCGCACGGAAGAGGTATTGCCCTCCCCTTGCGGTCCCGATGACGTCTGGGATAGAGCCTCTCTGGATGATTTCCCCGCAGCGAGAGACGGCCACACGGCCATTTGGACCGGGAGTCTCATGATCATCTGGGGATCGAGATCTGGGCCCGTCACCCATGCCGGAGGTCGCTACGACCCGCTGACCGACACCTGGTCCCCGACCACTTCGGTCGGAGCCCCTGCGATTCGCTATTACCACACTGCCATTTGGACGGGAAGCTTGATGATCGTCTGGGGTGGTGATGTCAATGCAAGTTATACCAATACCGGAGGCCGCTACGATCCCGTCTCGGACACCTGGTCATCCATTTCCCAGATCGGCGCCCCGGAAGCACGGGAAAGGCACCTGGCAGTTTGGACGGGCACTCAGATGATTATCTGGGGAGGGTACGGGACGCCCGTCATTCCCGGCTTCGAACGGCCGCTCAAGTCCGGCGGTAAATACGATCCCATCACCGATTCCTGGATCGCGACCTCGGAGGTGGGAGCTCCTCCGACAACGGATAAACTCGCTGTATGGACAGGAAGCCTGATGCTTGTATGGGGTAGCCTCGATAACTTCGGCAATCATGGCGCCCGCTACGATCCGGTCGCAGACAGTTGGACCCCGATATCCACCCAGAACGATCCAGGGGCGCGCGTGGGCAACAGTTTGGTCTGGACAGGTTCCCGCATGATTGTCTGGGGAGGCTTTGCATTCGGTTCCGACACACCTCTCAGTACCGGAGGTCTCTACGATCCCGTCGCGGACAGCTGGACTCCCGTGACCGACCTGGGCGCTCCCTCCGGTACGAGGGGCACTCCTGCAGTATGGACCGGGAGCCGGATGCTGGTGTGGGGTGGGGTTGACGGCGGAGTGTACGACCCCATCTCCGACACTTGGGTTCACATGTCAGCGGTCAATGCTCCCTCGCCGAGGATTCTGCATACGGCAATCTGGACGGGAGAGCTCATGGTGGTCTGGGGCGGCATGGCGGGCGCCACGGGTTTCCAGGAACATCCAGCGGTCGGTGGCCGCTACGATCCCGCCACCGACAGCTGGACCCCAACCTCGGTTGGGGGCGGACCTGTCGGCACCTACGACCACAGCGCCATCTGGACGGGGAACCAGATGATTACCTGGGGTGGATCACTCGGCGGGGTATCCGACACCAACGCCGGAGGCCGCTACGACCCGCTGGTCGACGCCTGGACCCCCACCTCTGAACTGAATGCTCCATTCGCAATTAGTGGCCACCACGCCGTTTGGACCGGGAGCCTGATGCTGGTCTGGGGCGGTTTCCACGATGGGAATCCGACCAGCTCCCAGGATGGAGGCAGGTACGATCCGGCAACCGACACATGGACACCCATATCGCCCACGAATGCCCCTTTCCCTTTGGATGGGGAAGTTGCGGTTTGGACGGGACGACGGATGATTATCTGGGGAGGAGGCACGGGTGACGGCACTACCTACAACTTCGGCGGCGTTTATGACCCCGACACGGATCGGTGGTACGCCACGTCGACGATCAACGCGCCCGAACCTCGCTGGTTTGCCTCCGGCATCTGGACAGGAAGCCAGATGATCGTCTGGGGAGGGTCGACCATTATCGGGTTTACCGATATACCCCTGAATTCCGGCGCCCGGTACGATCCGAACACCAACACTTGGACTCCCATGGCTTCCGCCAACTTGCCCCAAATCCTTGAGGGGGTTACAGCGGTCTGGACGGGGAGCCGCATGATCGTTTGGGGAGTTACGTCTGGTAATCCTCGACTGGCTTCGGGAGCGATCTATGATGCAGGCACGGATTCATGGGGGCCCATTTCCTCCACGAACGCGCCTTCCCCTCGTACTGGCCACACAGCTATCTGGACCGGAAGATACATGGTCGTGTGGGGCGGGAATTTTGTAGGCCCCACCGGTGGGCGCTACGATCCTGCCACCGACGCCTGGACGCCCACTTCCACTATGGATGCACCGAATGGGCGCTCGCACCACAGCGCCGTCTGGACGGGCAGTTTCATGCTGATCTGGGGTGGAGGCGCAACGAATTCTGTTGATCCCTTCACTGACGGTGGGCGCTATGCGGTCGAGGAGGCGGTTCAAATCCGCCTGACTCTCTCCCCTGCCGTGCTCTCGCCAGGCAACCACAAGATGGTGGATGTCCAGGCCGTCATCGACGCCCCGGCCGTCTGCGGCGCCCCACCGACCGTCCAGCTGATCTCCATCACGAGCAGCGAGCCGGACGATGCGCCGGGGAATAACGATGGGCACTCGATAGACGACATTCAAGGCGCCGACATTGGAACGGCCGATCTTGACTTTCAGCTGCGCGCTGAGCTGGACCGAAGCGGTCCGGGACGAACCTACTCGGTGAGATACTCCGCCACCGATGCTGGAGGACATACTGCCGTCGCCTCCGGGACCGTCTTCGTACCACCCGCGGGTCCGATGAAGAAGCGGGTGCTAACCACCGCTCCCGCGCCCAAGGGGCCTCCCAAACCCAAACCAATGCCGAGGGAGTAGAAAGAGAGCCCCTCCGGTGGCAAATGGACCGGCTTGGGGCGTTGTGGTATAAGAAGCCGCTCAGCACTAGGTCAAGACTCCTGTATCGGGATTCCTTCGAGGAAAGCCGCCGGGCCGCTCCGTGAAGATGCGACAACGAATCCCGCTCCAGAATCGCCTACGAATCCCCCTCCTGGGCCTCGCCCTGCTCGCTCTGACCCTCCTGGTCCTGTCGCAGGGCTATCGCATTCCGCTCCCCCCCTGGTATGACTCGGCCCAGACCATCATCTTGAATCTCCTGATGATCCTGTTCCTGAGCGATCTTTCCCTGAACCTGATTTTCGAGCCGGACCGGGGCCCGTGGCTGAAGAGCCACATCCCGGATCTCCTGCTGCTGCCGGCAGTGCTGTTCGCCCTGTTCCAGGGGCACGCCCAATGGGGAGGCGGGCTGGTCATCGCCCGGGAGTGCTTCGTCGTCTTCCGGATGGCCTCCCGCACGCGCTGGTTCCAGAAGCTTCCCCTGGATCTCCAGCTGCGCCCCACGCAGCAGCTGGCCCTCAGCTTCCTGTTGCTGATTGCCGGCGGGAGCCTGCTGCTCACTTTCCCGGCTGCCACCCTGGATGGCCGCGGCGCACCGCCGGTGGATGCCCTGTTTACCGCCACCTCGGCCGTGTGCGTGACCGGCCTGGCCGTGCTGGACATCGGCAGCACCTTCACCCTGTTCGGGCAATCGGTCATCCTGGTGCTGATCCAGATTGGCGGGCTGGGCATCATGACGCTTTCCACTTCGATCGCGCTGATCTTCCGGCGCAAGCTGGGACTGCGGACGCGCGCGCTCATGGAGCACCTGGTGGAAGACGCCAGCCTCCAGAAGCTCAGCTCGGTGGTCTTTTACATCGTCCGGGCGGCGCTCCTCCTGGAGGCGGCCGGCGCCCTGGTGCTGTATCTGCGATGGCGGAAGGATTTTCCCACCGAGACCGAGGCGATCTTCTCCAGCGTCTTTCACGCCGTGGCAGCCTTCTGCAACGCCGGGTTTTCCCTGTTCAGCATGAACCTGGAGGGGTACCGCGGCAGCCTGGTGGTCAACGGGGTCGTCATCACGCTCATGATCATGGGCGGGCTGGGCTTCACGGTCCTGTCAGTCTTCATCAATGCCGAGACGCTGCGGCTGCGCTGGCACGGCTTCCGGAGGATCAGCGTGCACAGCCGCCTGGCGCTGGCCGTTACCGCTTTTCTGCTGTTGGGAGGGGCGTTGTTCATTTTTTTCTTCGAGTTCGACTCCGCTCTGGCCCCGTTCAACCTGAAGGAAAAGCTGCTCGCCTCCGTGTTCCAGTCGGCCGCCTTGCGCACGGCGGGGCTGCGCACGCTGGATCCCTCCTCGCTTCAGAACGTCACGCTGTGGCTCATGATTCTCTGGATGTTCATCGGCGGCTGCCCCGCCTCCGCCGCAGGCGGGATCAAGGTCACCACCGCCGGCATCCTCATGCTGGCGGTGCGGGCGATGCTTCTGGGAAGAGAGGACGTGGAGATCTTCGGCCGGAGCATTCCCAAGGAGGTGGTGTACAAGTCGATCGCCATTGCCATCACCTCGCTCATGGTGGTCACCCTGGGATTCTCTCTCCTTCTGGTCACTCAAGGAGCCTCCTTCGTGGGGCTGCTCTTCGAGTCCGTCTCCGCCTTCGCCAACGTGGGGCTCTCGCTGGGCGTGACCTCCACCCTGACCACGGCGGGCAAGCTGATTCTGGTTTTTCTCATGTACGCGGGGCGCATCGGTCCTCTGACGCTGGCTCTGGCGGTGGGAGAGCGGACCACCCGGGCCGCGTTCCATTACCCGGAAGCCAGGATTCTCGTGGGATGAAGCCCCTGGAGGCTGCATGAAGCAATTCGCGGTAATCGGGCTCGGAAAATTCGGCATCAAAGTGGCCCTGACCCTGTCGGAAAAGGGGGGGCAGGTCCTGGTGGTGGACGAGGACATCCGCAAGGTGGAGGAGATCAAGGATCTGGTGTCGCAGGCGGTGTGCCTCGACTCCACCGACGAGGATGCCATGCGCGCCGCGGGGCTGGAGGACGTGGATGCGGCCATCGTCGGCGCGGGCGGCAACATCGAGCACTCCATCCTGACCACCGCCATCCTGAAGAAGCTGGGGGTGCCGCACATCGTGGCCCGGGCTTCCTCCGACCTGCACGCCCAGATCCTGGAGCGGGTGGGCGCCACCCGCATCATCAACGTGGAAGAGCAGATGGGCGTGCAGGTGGCGCGGGGCATCATCGCGCCCGCCATTCAGGAGCAGTTCGCCCTGGCCACCGGGCACAGCCTGGCGGAGGTGGTGCCCCGCCCGGAGCTGATCGGCCAGAGCATCGGGAAAATCAATTTCCGGCAGACCTACGGGGTGAACATCATCGCCATCCAGAAACGCGTTCCCATGGTCACCCCCGAAGGGGCCAATGCCTTCCGGACCGAAATCAACGATTTGCCCAAGCCCACCGACGTCATCGAGGAGGACGACGTGCTGGTGGTGGTGGGCAGCGACGAGAACATCGAGCGACTGGCGCGGGGTGAAGCCTGATCCCGCCTCACCAACGAGGAGTGCCCAATCGTGTGGAAGATCATCCCGAGAGAAGAGAAGTTTTTCGACATGTTCAACACCATGGCCGAGAACGCCAACGACACGGCGGCCTTGCTGGTGGAGATGATGGAGCGCTTCGACAACCTCGAGGAACGGGCTTTTGCCATCAAAGGTAAGGAGCACCTGGGGGACACGCAGACCCACGATCTCATCACGCGGCTCAATTCCACCTTCATCACGCCTATCGACCGGGAGGACATCCACCATCTCGCCTCGGCCATCGACGACATCATTGATCTGGCCGACGCGGCCGCGAACAAGGTGGTCATCTTTGACCACCATGAGAAAATCGCAGGCGCGCCGGAGCTGGCCCGCGTGCTGCGGCTGCAGACCGAGGAGCTGGCCAAGGCGGTGAGGGCCCTCCAGAAGCCGGACCGGATGCTGGATCGCTGCGTTGAAGTGCACCGCCTCGAGAATGAAGCGGATCGGATTTTCCAGGTGGCCCTCGGCAAGCTCTTCCGTGAGGAGAAGGACCCGATCCGGCTCATCAAGATCAAGGAGATCCTGGAGTCCATCGAGCGCGCCACCGACACGTGCGAAGACGTGGCCAACGTGCTGGAAGGCATCACCGTGAAAAACGCCTGATGAGCGGACTCATCCTGTTCGTCATCGCCATCGCGCTGCTCTTCGACTTCTTGAACGGTTTCCACGACGCGGCGAACTCCATCGCCACCGTGGTGACGACCCGGGTGCTTACGCCCATGCAGGCGGTGGCCTGGGCCGCTTTTTTCAATTTCGTCGCAGCCTTCGGATTCGGCACCGCCGTGGCGAAGACCATCGGCAGCGGGATGATCGACGTGTCGGTGGTGGACACCCGCGTGATTCTGGCCGGTCTGGTGGGGGCCATCGTCTGGGACCTGCTCACCTGGTGGTGGGGGCTCCCCACCTCCTCGTCTCACGCGCTCATCGGCGGTTACGCCGGCGCCGCTGTGGCGAAGATCGGCTTCACGGCCCTCGTTCCCGCGGGATGGATCAAGACCCTAGGCTTCATCGTCCTCGCGCCGACCATTGGCCTGGCCCTGGGATTCGGCCTGATGGTGGCGGTCTACTGGATCTTTCGACGAGTCTCGCCCAATCGAGTGGATCGGCTCTTCCGAAAACTCCAGCTGGTCTCCGCCGCGTTTTACAGCCTGGGCCACGGCACCAACGACGCCCAGAAAACCATGGGGATCATCACCTCCCTGCTCTTCGTCGGAGGGTATCTGGACAAGTTCGAGGTCCCGTACAAGGTCATCCTGATGTGCCACGCGGTGATCGCCCTGGGCACCGTGTTCGGCGGCTGGCGCATCGTGAAGACCATGGGGCAGAAGATCACCAAGCTCCGGCCCGTGGGCGGGTTCTGCGCGGAGACGGCGGGGGCGTTGACTCTAATTGGAACCGCGCTGTGGGGCATTCCCGTGAGCACGACCCACACCATCACCGGCGCCATCATGGGCGTGGGGGCGACGCATCGCCTCTCATCGGTGCGCTGGGGCGTCGCGAACCGGATCATCTGGGCCTGGGTCCTGACCATTCCCGCTTCGGCCCTGGTCTCCATGGTGGTCTACCATCTCGTTCCCATTGGAGGGAACTGACATTCCCCCGCGCGGCGGCCCCTCCTTCTTCAAGATCCCCGGGCGCACCAGGGCGATCGAGCGCCGCCTGTCGCTGAGGAGCAAGGTCTCCCTAAGCATCTTCTTCTCGTTCCTGGTGCTGATGCCGGTGACTGGACTCGCCCTGTTCTACCTCAACGGCATCCTCGAGGATGTGGTCTCCATCACCCAGGTCGACGCCCGCATCATCGAAGTCACCCGCTCCATCAACGCCAACCTCGAGATCGCCAGCGACACGGAGGTGGCCTACGTGCTCCTGCGGGAGGAGAGCTTCCTGGAGCAGAACCGCCGCGCCATGGACGAGATCCGCCACACCACTATCTCGGGGCTGACCCATCTCAGCCCTGAGCCCACCGGCTTCGAACGGCTGCCCGCGCTGGTCTCCCAGTACAACCTGACCATGACGCGGCTGGCGGATCTCTATGCCGGCCCCTCCAGCGGCACCGAGTCGCTTTCCGAGTTCGAGCGCGATCTCGACAAGCTGGGGGCGCGCATGCGCTCGCTGCGGGAACAGGCCGCGACCGAAAAAGATCCCCAGGCGAGACGGCGGCTGTTCGAGGAGATGAGGCTGTACACCGAGTCCCTGGCGGTGTCCCTGGTGGAGACGGCGCGCGAGGAGAACCCCGATCGGGCGAGGATTCTCCAGGACCTGATTCGGGTCCGGGACCAGATCGCGGCCATCGCCGACGGCATCCAGGACATGGCGGTGGCCCACGTGGAGGATCACCGGCGCAACGTGGTCAGCCTGAGCAACCGGGCGCGCCGAAATCTATTGACCACCATCACCCTCACGGGGCTGGTGGGGATCTACCTGGTGCTGTTCCTTCCCTCGCGGGTGGTGCGATCCCTGCGGCGTGTCACGCACGTGCTGCAGCAGGCGGAGCGCGGGGATCTGGACATTGCCACGCTGGAGACCGGAAGCGACGAGGTGGGAAACCTCGCCTCGCACCTCAACCGCGTCTTGCGGCAGATGCGCACCTTCGACGAGCTGAAGACGGAGCGCATGCTCCGGGCCGAGCAGCGGCTTCAAGTTTTGGTGGAGAATCTGGAGACCGGGATCATCCTGGTGGACGATCAGCTGCACCCGGTCTTCGCCAGCCGCCGAGCCCGGCAACTGCTGGATTCCAAGCCCGAAGGGGCCGACGACCCCCGGCTTGCGGGCCTGCTCCAGGACGAGGATTTCTCCGGGCTGCTCCGGGAGACGTTCGAGTCGCAGACACGCCAGGAGTCCAAGCTCATCGACCTGGAGACCGGCACGGGCAATCCCCAGCGCGTGCGCATCTGGTCCGATCCCGTCCTCTCCCCCACCGGCGAAGTGCGCGAAATCCTCCTGATGATCCGCAAGACCGGGTGATCCGACTTCCCCCGCACGCCACAGCGATTCTCAAGCGAAGGCCAGCCCCGCCTCTGCGGTGATAATGCATCTCTTTCTTAAGCAGCACTCCACTTTGGCTCCGCCTCCAGCTTGGGTGCTCGTACTATTCCCTTGTTGGTGCTCAATCCGTTGCCTGGAGTGAATAGATGACACTCTCTCCACGGCCCCCGTCACGACTTCTCCGACAATTGGCAATCGCTTGCGCCGTCCTCTGTGGACTCGTCATTCCATCTTCGCCTCAGGCCAGTCACATCTCCTCACCCTGGGAGGATTACGTCCTTCGCGCCGATTTTGTCGGAATCGTCGAATGCACAACGGCCGGTGGAATCGTAGCCAGGTACCGCGTGATAGAGTCCTGGAAGGGCCCTGCGGCGGGGACCGAAATGACCATTCGCTCCGAGACGAGCTCATCCGGGGATCACTTTCCCATTACGCTGGCAGGCGAAAAGTTTCTGATTGTCGCGCGCCGGACCCGGCGCCCCCTCATCGAAGAAAAGCCCCGATCGAGAGGCTCCGAGCCCATGTGGTGGAGCCCGCTCCCCTATGAGTATGAATTTCTGGGCTCTTCGGGCCGGGTCTTGCTTCCAGTCGACAGAGAAGAGGGACTCTGGGAAATCTGCTCCGAGCATCGAGATGTTGATTCTTTTCGGCTGGCTGCCCGCATCCTCATCGACCTCACGCCGGATCAGCAGGAGGCCTACTTTCTCCGCGAAGCATCCTCGGCTTCATTTTGGGATCGCCGCGGGCACTTGATTCCCAGCCCCCCCAAGGATCTCTCGGCCCAAGCCGAAGTGCAGCGGCTTTTGCGGGAGGCACGGAGTGGATCGGAGGAGGACCTGGACGAGGCGATGGGAACCCTCTCCTACGCCGGCGGACCGGTGGCCCTGCGAATTCTTGAGGGGATGACTCCGAAAGAATCGCCCTTTGATGCCGAGGAACTTGCGAGCATCATCCGGTGGATTCGGGAGCATACCGGTGAGGGGGAGGATTCTCCGGATTCGACAGACGTTAACGAGGACGACTCCCGCCCTTCAGAGGGAGCCCTCAGCCAGGCTCGATCGACTATGGCAAGTGCCGGGACCGACAAAGCGCGGGAGTACAATGTCTCCAACGCCATTGATCTGTTGACCGTCCACGATCCAGGCACAGTTATCCCCTACCTCTTGCATTGGGACGCTCCCGAGCGAAGCTTGGACCCCGTTGGGGTTGGTTATGTTCTCGGGTCCTATTTTGGATTTCGATGTGGATCCGAACGCGCTGAGCATCTCAAAGCGCTTATGGGAGCGGATCATCCCATCATTCGTGTGGCGGCTGCTGTCTATCTTGCGTTGGAGGATGAAGAGCAAGGTCTGCCGGTTTTGCGAGGACACCTCGGTCAGCCTGACGATTCCGGGGCTTGGGCGGCCGTGAGCCTCATCAGCCATGGCGAGAGATCGGCGATTCCGCGTGCGCTGGAGCTTCTTAGACCCAGCGAAGCCCCGCGCACCCAGGGAAATTTCCATGAGGTGCTTCGTGGTCGCCTGCTCGTCCTGCTTTCGAACATCGCCCACGAAAGCAGGGTGCCCCCGCCCCCATCACCGAGGAAGCTACTGAAAGCCGAGTGGATTGCGGAAGACAGGGAAAGCGTGGAAACCAGAGCCAGGAAGCTGTACCAGGAGTATCTCCAATGGTTCGATGCCTACCACGACAGCCTCATGCTGCAACCTCTCAAGTATCAGAATCGCAAGAGCCGAGGAGGCGATTGATCAGCACCGCCGAATCAATCCTTACTGGTCTTTCCTGCTCGAAACATTTCGAACCGATATCCGACCCCGCGGACGGTCACGATCCGCCGCCCTTCCGGGCCAAGCTTGCGGCGCAACCGCGCGACGTGGGAGTCGATCGTCCGCAGCCCCTTCGCATGCGCGCTTCCGGCCGCGCCGACTCGATCCTGCAGGTAGCTCCGCCGCAAGGGGATTCCGCTCACGCTCATCAGCTCGCGCAACAGAGCCAGCTGTTTGCCGGTCAGGGTAATGGGATGGCCGCCGACGGAGGCCTGGTTACGGTCGAGATCCAGCTCGACCCCGCCCCCTTGAAGGACCCCGCCTGGCCGTGACCCGCCCAGGCGACCAATCAGCGCCTTCACGCGTGCGGCAAATTCGTCCAGCCCGAACGGGCGGGCGAGGAACTCGTTCGCTCCCGCCTCGAATCCAAGTATCTTAAGGGGCTCCTCAACCGCTTCACTCAAGAGCATCACCGGCATGTGGGCGGTACGACGGTCAGAGCGCAGCCGTCGGCAGACCTCGAATCCGTCGACTTCGGTCATGGCGAGCTCAAGCAGAATGACCTCAGGACGGGTCGCGGCAGCCCAGGACAGAGCCTTCGATCCGTCGCGGACGGGGATTACGGTGAACCCTTCCGACGCGAGACGGCTTTGGAGCGTCTCCGCGACCTCGGGTCGGTCTTCGACGAGAAGGATTCTTCGGTTCACGCAGGCTTCCTAGAGACGCGACCGCTGTGGGGGTCTGGTTGCGGTTCTGTTGCAGGTGGCTGGCGGAGCGACTCCGCAGGCTGCAACCCGCCAGCCACCTGCCCCTCTCTTACTGCTGCACGATTGCCGAGCAGCGTCCGAGCTTTTCCTCAACGCCGATCGCCGCACCGGAACCCAGACGGTACTGGGTCGAGATCAGCGGGTTCCCGCCGATCCCTGCCTGCGCCGATTCCTGGGGAAGCAGGAACGTCGGGCCCGCGGCCATGATCACCACGTCGAGGGCGGCCTCGGCCGGCTTCGGTCCACCAACTCCGACCTCGTTGCTGCTCCGGAAGATGACCTTGCCATGGATGGCACCGGTCTGGAGCTGGCCGTCCAAGCTGATGACCGGCCCGGAGCTCACATCACAGCTGTCGGCTGAAACCTGACCAATCGCCTCGGTCGGCAGCGCCATATCGATCGTCGGGCTGAATTGACCCTGGTCGCAACGCCCCAGGAAAATCTCGCTCGTCAGAGGCCGACCCTTCGAGTCGGTGAGCTGGATCCAGAGGAATGGATTGCCTCCCATGGGGCCGACGACCGACTGCTGGGGGGCGGCGGTCGGGGGTGCATTGGGCGGCACCACAGCCCTGCGCACCTCAACGCTCGACTGCGGATCGCCCGAGTGCTGCGGCTTGCTGAAGATCACATCGAGGTCCACCGGGGAGATGACCAAACTTCCCGCCAAATTCACTTGCGGTCCGGGCATCGCGCTACAGTTCGAGGTCTGGATCGAGGCGGTGAATTGCGCCGGCACGTCGAACGTCTGCTGGATTCGGTCCTTCGCCGCGGCCTCGCCGGTCAGGACGAGCAGCACTGCTGCGAGCAGGGCCAGGGTGGACAGGATGGATCGTTGTCTCGTCATACTGTTTCTCCTTCTCGTGACGGTCAAGAAACGGTTTGAATGGACCGGCCTGTAACAGCTTCGCGCTCTCGAGCCACCGCCCTGTCTCATCACCTCCGCTTCCCGCCGCCGCCGTGCGGCGTTCGTAGCTCGATGGAGCGAATAGGGAGGACGATAAACCCGGCCCGTGATGTCACACAGGGGGTTAACCCTTGAATCGGTGCAGGTGATTTACCGGAGGAATTGTTGCGGATGTATCTCGGGCAGACTCGCCCGTAAGGTGTGAATACGTCTCGTTAGACGGTGCCGAGCTTTTATCCGCATCCGATAATGTTCTTCGTACTATTTTCTCGACTCCACTACTCCTGCATCCACGTATCATCGGTGAACGAGTAGCGCAGGGTCATGGAGCTGCCGGAGGGGGAGGAGTTGGGATCGCCCGGTTGGTAGCGCGGGAAGGACCTAAAGAGTATGCCGTCTTTCACCTCGATGGTGTCGTGGCCCCTGTAGCCGGCGCGCTGTGCCTCGCTGAGATCCTTGAGCGGACGTAATTGGAGAGTCTGACGCCACTGGTGAAAGAAATGAATGGTCGGATAAGAACCGCTGCCGGCGGAGGCCATCGCCACGGTGAGATCGACGTTGCCATCATGGTCCAGATCCTCCAGCCAGGCACCGGTGATGGTGCCATCGCGACTCTCGCGGATCTCCTGGTTGCCATCGGGCAGGGCTATGTGGACGAGATAGGTCCCGATCGATTGGCCCTCGCCTTCAGGGACCAGCAGGTGGGCGTGGATTCCCGCGCGCTCCAGGTTGATGGCTTCTCCCTCCTCGGCGCTCGCCTGGTTCGCCCAGGGAGCTGACCCACCTCCCGGTTGCGCGGCTTCCTTGGTTTCGGCCGATCCGGACCCGCGCGCGACTCGCCGCGATTCCACGCGACAGCCCGGGCAAAACGCCAAAAGCCATGCAAGGCAGAGGGCGAGGACTGACCGCACGCCCGTCAACGGCGCCTCGTCGCCCGGCGCAGCGCCTGCTCCAGATCGGCGGTGAGATCGCGCGCGTCCTCGATGCCGCAGGAGAAGCGAATCAGCCCGTCGCTGATGCCCGCCGCCTCGCGCTCGGGCTTGGGGATCATCGTATGAGTCATCGAGGCGGGGTGCGAGATGAGCGTCTCCACGCCTCCCAGGCTCACTGCCAGCGTGATCAGCTTCACCGATTCCACCAGCCTGACTCCGGCGCGGAAGCCGCCCTTCAGCTCGAATGACAATAACCCGCCGAAGCCGCGCATCTGACGCTTCGCCTCGCGATGCCCCGGATGTGATGACAGCCCCGGATAATAGACGCGCTTCACCGCCGGATGGCGTGCCAGGAACCGCGCCACGGCCAGCCCGTTCTCATTCTGCCGGCGCACCCGCAGCGACAGGGTTCGCAGGCCGCGCAGCACCAGCCACCCATCGATCGGATTGAGCACGGGGCCGAAGAGCTTGAAGGTGTGCCAGGCCTGCCGGATGAAGCGCCGCGAGCCGATGACCGCACCGGCGGTGACGTCGGTGTGCCCGCCCAGCGCCTTCGTCATCGAGTGAAACACCGTGTCGATGCCCAGCCGGATCGGGTTCTGGTTGATCGGTGTGGCGAAGGTGTTGTCCGCCACGGTGCGGATTCCCCTCCCCCGCGCCAGAGCCGCCACGGCGCGCAGGTTGGTGATCGCGAGCGTGGGATTGGCCGGAGTCTCGAGCAGAATGAGCTTCGTGTTGGGCCGGATCGCCCGGCGATAGGCCTCGACGTCAGTGTTCTCCACCAGGGTGGAGGCGATGCCGTATCTGGGAAGCAGGCCTGTTTCGATTTCCAGCACTCCCGCATAGGCGGCCCGTCCCCCCACTACGTGGTCCCCCTTCTTCAGGCCGGTCAGGATGGCGATGCTCGCCGCTCCCATTCCCGATGCGGTCACCAGCGCTGCTTCGCCTCCCTCCAGCTCCGCCAGCGCCCCCTCCAGCTGCTTGAGCGTCGGATTACCCCAGCGGGTGTAAAGCTCCGCGGGAGCGGTGGCGTCGGAGTAGCGCGCTCCAATGCGGGCGCTGGGCAGCCTGAAGGTCGCGGTCTGATAAATCGGCGGCGCCACGGCGGTCGAGGTGGCCAGCTTGGATCCGGCGTGGACACAGCGCGTGCTCTCACCGCGCGGGCTTGGTGCGGCGGCGCGCCGGGATGGTCGGGGCATGCGGGGCTCCTATGTTAGGGGGTCGGTTGCTTGAGGATTTCCTTGGCCTTTTCCAGCGATTCATCTTCTCCGGCGGGAACGTCGGGAATCACCCCCCGCCCCTGAATGGCGGCGCCCGAGGGGGACAGGCTCTCCACCGCCGTCACCAGCACCATCGGCCCGCCGGGCAGCAGCCGGCTCATCTGCGCCGCTCCCTTGCCGAACGTGCCCTCGCCCAGGACCGTGGCGCGTCCGCTTCCCTGCAGCCCCGCCGCCAGCTTCTCCGCGGCGCTTCCGGTGCGCCGGTCGGTGAGGATGACCAGGGGCCGGCGGGAATAGACCGGGCGCGTCTGCGGCACTTTCTGGATTTCTTCTCCCGAGGCGGAGCGCTGGATTCCGAGGGTCTCACCCGACTCCATCAGCATCCCGGCGATGGCATCGGCCTCCGCAGCCAGCCCTCCGGTGTTGCCGCGCAGATCCAGCACCAGCCCCTGATCTTCCGCCATGCGCTCCAGCGCCTTGCGAATCGCCTCCCGCGAGGAGGGATCCGAAAAGTTCGTCAGTCGCAAATAGCCGATATCCCCGCCCAGGTCGCGCGTGATGAACGTGCTGCTGGAGCCGGTGGGAGCGCCGGTGCGATCGGTCTCGAGGCTGTCGGAGCGTGGCTTGAGGTAGAGGGATTCGGTCTCTTCCGTTCCCCGCAGGCGGGTGTAGGGATCTCCGAGCGTGGAGAGCATCGCCGCCACCGCGGCATAGGCCTGATCCGGCGCCGCCTGCGCGTCCGTGAAGCGATCCCGCTGGGCGAGCCAGTCCTGCCCGTGAAATGACTGATCCAGGAAGTTGCGCCCGGCAAACGACCAGGCCATACGGTAGATCAGCTCGGGGAACGGAGGCAGGTCTCCTTCCAACGCCTGACGGGCGGCAAAGGTGCTTCCCGCGGCTGCCTGCGACAGGGCCAGCTGAAAGCGCGCCACCCCCAGGGAATCGGCGGGGTCCATCAGCAGTGAGCGGGAAAAATCCTGGATGGCGCCGTCGTAGTTCCGCTCCAGGCGGCGGGAAGAACCGGCGAGCTGCCAGGCCTCCACCCGGTGGGGAGCGATAGTGATCGCCTTCTCGGCCGCCGCCAGCGCGCCCGGCGCGTCATTGGCCCGCAGGCGAACGAGCCCCGCCTGCAGCATCGGCCAGGGAGAGTCTGGCTGCAGCCGCAGCGCCTTCCCCAGCCAGTCGGCCGCCTCCTTCTCGTCGGTGGCGCGATCTCCCAGCAGGACGGACAGGGCCAGGGCAATGTCCCCCTGCTCCGGGAATTTCCTGGCGGCGCCGCGCAAGGTTTGCAGGGCCGCATCGCGCCGACCGGCGGTCTCCAGCAAGCGCGCCTGCAGCAGCGCCAGGCCGGCTGCATTCGACTCGCCCGCGACCTGCTTCAGAAGACCTTCATCCTGCAGCCAGGCGTTAAGCAGCTCCGGCGCGCGCGCCATCAACCCCGACAGGCGGGCCGAGGCTTCCGGATCTCCCGGATCGTCAAGCATGAGCCTCGCGTAGAGTATCGCCGCGTCCGCCGATTTCCCCAGCTCATCCAGGGCCAGGGCCTCGAGCAGGAAATCCGCCTCCCCCTCCTTGGCCGCCTTGTTCCGTTTCTGCAGCGCCTCCAAGCGCTGACCCAGATCGCCCGATCGTTTCCAGCAGAGGACCCGCATCAAGCGGGAGGTGGCATCCCCCCGGTGCGCCTGTGCTGCCTCGGCCCAGATCTTCTCCTCCGCGGCGCTCTGCCCTCCCAGTCGCGCCAGATAGGCGCTGTGATAAAGCGCCAGCAGATGCTCGGGCGCCGCGCTCGGAATTCTCCTCAAGTCAGGGTTGGCTTCCTGCGGCCTGCCGGAGCGCTCCAGGGAGATGGCTCGCAACAGAAGCAGGCTGCTCGCGGTCTTGTTGCGCTTCAGTGCCTCGGCTGCCGCAGCCGCCGCGGGCGAGTAGGCCCGCGCCCGGTAGCGCCACCGCGCCAGAGACTCCCAGGCCGAGAAACCGGCGCCGGGAGAGCTGGCTTGCGCTTCGGCCTTCCGGAGATTCTCCAGAAGCTCCTTAGCACCTCGCAGCTCCTCCTCCAGGGAGGTGCTGCCGGGGGAATGCTGCAGGGCCGCGGCGTAGGCCTGCGCCGCCTCTTCGATCCGCCCCAGATCCATCAGGCTGCGGGCCAGCGATTCCTGCAGCTTGGCACTGCCCGGAAAAGACTTGGCGGCCTGCGTCAAGATGGTCACCGCGGCTGCAGGATCGCCCGCCTGCCGCAGGAGGGTCCCGCGGGCGACGAGGAGCGGCTCCCGCTTTTCCACCGGCACGGCGATCAGGGCGTCTTCCAGAATGGCCTGGGCCCGGGAAAACTGGAACGCCTCACGCTCCAGTTCGGCGAGGCTTAAATAAGGAAGTGGATCGGACGGCCGCAGCCTCTGGGCGATGCGGAATTCCGCCTCGGCCTGGGCGTTCAACCGCCGGCGCTGCAGCGTGTCCCCCAGGAACAGGTGGGCTTCGTAGAGTGAGGGCGCTCTCTTCAAGACCCGGCGGTAAGTCTCGGCTGCCGCCGCGTAATCGCCGCTTTTGCGCTGCTCCGCTGCCTGGTGCATCAGGCCCACAACCGTGTCTTGCGGGCTCCTGCCCGGCGCGGGGGCCGGGTCCGGAGCGCCCGTCAGGAGCAGCGCAAGCAAAGCCAGGAGGGTCGGGCGCAAGCAGGCTCCGAGGGATTTCGTGTGGAATGAGGCTTCCTACGATAGCTTCCCCCGCAAGAGCCGGTCAAATCGCGCTCACCCCGGTTTGACGCGGGCCTTGAGTTTTCAATAGAATTCCGCCTCACCTGGGCCACGGTCAATGCACCGTGGCCTTTTTTCTTCTGAGGAACGCACCCACAGCGCATGCCCAAGTACGTCCCCATCAAGGTGATAGACCGCTTCCGTAAATCGGGGCGCCCGGAGGAAGCCTTCTCCCTCAAGCGGCTCCTCGTGGGAGATCCCCTGGCCACCTCCCAGGTGGCCCATCAGCGGATTACCAAGACGGTGGCGCTGGCCGTGTTCTCCTCGGATGCTCTCTCCTCCTGCGCCTACGCCACCGAGGAAATCCTCATCGCTCTGACAGCCGCCGGCGCCGCTGGGCTGGTGTATGGCCTTCCCATCGCCATCGCCATCACGACGCTGCTGGCCATCGTCGCCATTTCCTATCGGCAGACCATCTACGCTTACCCCAGCGGCGGGGGCGCCTACATCGTCTCCAAGGACAACCTGGGCATAGGGGCCGGGCTGGTGGCCGGGGCGGCGCTGCTGGTGGATTACGTCCTGACCGTCACGGTCAGCATCGCGGCCGGAGTGGCCGCCATAACCTCGGCCTTTCCCGAGATCTACGAGCACCGGGTGGCTCTGGGCATCCTGCTCGTGGGCTTCATCACACTCGCCAACCTGCGCGGCGTCCGCGAATCGGGGGCCCTGTTCGCCCCGCCGACCTATTTCTTCATCGTGAGCCTGACGGCGCTGATTCTCACCGGCATTTTCCGGACCCAGGTGCTGGGAGTGACGCCCCCGCCCCTGCCGGATCTTCCGGTGACCGAGTCGGTGGGCATCTTTCTCCTGCTCAAGGCATTTTCCTCCGGCTGCGCGGCGCTGACCGGAGTCGAGGCGATCAGCAATGCCGTGCCGGCCTTCCGGGAATCGGAATCGAAGAATGCCGCCATCACCCTGGGATGGATGGCCGGCATCCTCGGCTTCCTGTTCCTGGGGATTACCGTGCTGTCGCGGCAGCTGCACCTGGTCCCCAGCCACACCGAGACGATCCTCTCGCAGCTCGCCCACAGCATCTTCGGCAGCGGGTTGCTCTACTACGCGGTCCAGATCGCCACCGCGCTCATCCTGGTCCTGGCGGCCAACACCAGCTTCGCGGACTTTCCCCGGCTCTCCTCCCTGCTGGCGCGCGACGGCTTCCTGCCGCGGCAGCTGGCCAACCGGGGCGACCGTCTGGTCTTCTCCAACGGCATCATCCTGCTGGGCCTGCTCGCCGCCATCCTGCTGGTCATCTTCCGCGGCCAGACCCACGCCATCATCCCGCTCTACGCGGTGGGAGTGTTCCTCTCCTTCACCCTCTCGCAGCTGGGGATGGTGCGCCACTGGTATGACAACCAGGAGCCGGGCTGGCAGATCAAGATGCTGATCAACCTCACCGGCGGCGTCACCACGGGAGTGGTCATGTTCGTCATCGCCGGCACCAAGTTCGTGCATGGCGCCTGGGTGGTGGTCGTGCTGATCCCGCTGCTTTCCGTGGCTTTCAACGGTGTGAAGAAGCACTACGAATTCGTGGCCCGGGAGCTATCCCTGGAAGGCTTCCGCCCCAGGGTACCGGCCGGCCACGCCGTGGTCGTGCTCATCTCCGGCGTCCATCGCGGCGTCCTGGAGGCGCTGCAATACGCCAAGGCGCTCTCACCCAACGTCACCGCCGTTTCAGTGGAGATCGATCATGCCTCCACCGAGCGCGTCCGCGAGCGCTGGCGGCAATGGGGAATGGGAATCCCCCTGACGGTCCTCAAGTCCAACTATCGCTCGGTGGTCCGGCCCCTGCTCGACTACCTGGACGAATTCATGGAGAGGAATCCCGACCAGGTGATCACGGTCGTGCTCCCCGAGTTCATCGCATCCCGCTGGTGGCACCACCTCCTGCACAACCAGACCGCTTTCCTCATCAAGGGCGCCCTCCTGTTCCGCCGCGGCGTCATCGTCACCTCGGTTCCCCACCACCTCGGCAGTAAGTAGTCCGGAACGGCCCACTCCTGGGCGACCGCGGGCGAGCTACCGCCTTGTTCACGTGCCGGGATCCTCTGAAACGGGAGGTCGAGGCTCAGACTCTGCAGAATTTGCTTGGGAGAAGTGAGGATTCAAAAACCCGCAGGTGTGTCAGCGGCCGAGGTCGACGGTGGCGATGTGGGGCTGTCCTTCGAGGGGATAGAAATTGCGGATCATGAAGGTGAAACCCGAGCGCTCCTGAGGCACCGAGTAGAGCACCACCCAGTCCCTGGGGATGCGGGATGCAGAAGGCCCGGAAAAGAAGAAATCCTTCATCTCGCTGTCCGACATCATGCCGCCCGATTTCATCACCCTGAACTCCGAGTCCGGCACCGGATAGCCCAGGGGATACTCGACCCCCTCCCTATCTTTAAGCCGGAAGCCGGCCATCAGCTTCACGAAGTCCTGCTCCATGGGCTGGGTTTTCTCCCCGGCGCTGGAGGTCCTCGGCTCGAGGGCCAGATGGACCGCCACGACCTTCGAGGTCGCACCGTTTCTCTTGAGATCGTGAAAGCCCGTGATGAGCGTTGGGGAGACGACCTCGGGCTGGCGCACCTTGACGGACCATGCCCCCAGGGGAATCGCCTGACCCCGCCCGAAGGGCACGGGCGGCCCGGTCTGCTCGCAGGCGGAAAGAAAAACCGCCAAAGCCAGCTCTGCCGCACGGATCCCCAGGGAATTTCTCTTCATGTCGAGCGCGAGAAGATCTGGTCGAGGGATTCGCGGACGGCTTGCAGGTCGAAGGGCTTGCTGAGGCAGGGGCAGCCGGTCTTCTTGAAGAAATCCTGGGTGGCGGGATTCGTGGCATCACCGGTGGAGAAAACGAAGCGATCGGCCATCTCGGGCTTTTGCCGGCAGACGGTATCGTACAGTCCCGAGCCGTCGAGCCCCGGCATCTTCAGATCGCTGATGATGGCGTCGTAGCCAGTGGACATGATCTTGTCCAACGCTTGTTTGCCGTTTCGAGCCGTCTCGACCCGATGGCCCACGGTGCTCAGCACCTCGTTCAAGAGCTCGACGATCATCTCTTCGTCGTCCACCACAAGAATGTTCCGCGGCGTGTCGGGTATCTCGGGGGCGGCGTCGCTCGTCTCGGTCTTCGGCTCCTCGTGCACCTCCAGGATGGGTATCTCCACGATGAACGTGGTCCCTTTTCCCAACTGGGTTTCCACCCGTATCTCTCCGCCGTGATCCTTCACCAGCCCCTGGGAGAGGCTCAATCCCAGTCCGGTCCCCATCCCCGCCGCCTTGGTGGTGAAGAACGGCTCGAAGATTTTCGCCAAGGTGGTGGGCGCGATCCCGGGCCCGGTGTCGGAGATCCGGATCAGGATGCGGCTGTTGTCCGTTTCCGTGGCGATCTTCAGGCAGCGCTCCCCCCTGACCTCCAGCATGGCCTGGTTGGCGTTATTAATGATGTTCATAAGCACCTGCTGAATCTGGTGGTACACACCCAGCGTGCGCGGCAGAGTCGGAGACAGCTCGGTCTCCACCCGGATGTTGTCCATCCGCAGCTTATGGACGCGCAGATCCAGGACGTTTTCCACCAGCTCGTTCACGTCCATGGCCTTGCGCTCGGGCTTGGTCCGCCGCGCGAACTTGAGCACCTTATCGACGATGTGAAGACAGCGCTGCGCCTCCCGGTCGATCCTCTGGAGGTCCTTCTCGATTCGCGGATCGCTGTTGTTCTTCCGCGCCAGCTCGGAGAAGCCGATCACGCCCGACAGCGGATTGTTCAGCTCGTGGGCCACCCCGGACAACATTTGCCCCAGCGCCGAGAGCCGGTCCGAGTGGAGCAGCTGGTCCTGCGTCTTCTGCAGGCGGCTGCGCTCGCGCCGCAGCTCCCTCAGGAGATGGTTCCTTTCAAGCGTGACGCTCGCCACCGTGGCCAGCATCCGCACTGCATCCAGCCGTCCCTTTGGCACCGACGCCTCGCCCGGCCCGGGCAGAATCGTCAGAAAGCCCAGGGCGCGCTCGCGCGATCCAATCAACGGAATGTGCACGGCGCCCGCGCTGGAGATCGCCGAGAGCCCCTCTCCCTGTCCCTCGAACAGGGCGTGGAGGAACTCCTCGGGTGGCGAGTTCTGGTTGAAAGAGTCGATCTCCGATTCATCCAGGCCGGTGAAAAACCACTGGTAGCCTTTCAGGGCCGGGTCCACCAGTGTCAGGACGGCCTTACGGTAGGAGGTGGAATTGCGAATCGATTCCATCAAGCCGCGGCAGGCCCGATCCACGTCTTCCGCCTGCGGCAGCCGGCGGGCCGCAACCACGGTCGTGTCCGGCAGGGGCATTCCCGTCGCCGCGTCGCGCGCCGCCGCCATGACTGCGGCCAGCAGGCCCGCGACCTTCTCCAGGCAGCGAACCGATTTCCCGTCGAGCGAGTTCACCTCGCGCCGGCCGACGATGGCCACCGCCATCAGCTCGCCTGAGTAAAACAGCGGAATGAATCCCGCATCGCGGATCCCCGCCTTGTAGAGCATCTCCTCTTCGACGAAATGCGTTTCCTCGCCGATGGCGCTCAGCAGCTGTGCCCGGCGCTGTGACAAAGCCTGCGAAACGCATGAGCCTTTGGCGGGGATGAACGAATCCGGGAAGGCCGAGTTTTCAGGATAGGCGCCGGCGAGCGTGAAGCCCGAGCCATCCGGCCTCGGAAGGGCGAAAGCGATTCGATCGCACGGAGCCAGCCTCAGGATCTCCGCAGCGAGGAATCGGTAGGGGTTCTCCATCTGACGGTTTCCTGACACCCCTCCTCCACTTTCCGGTATATCTCGACTCCTGCCGCAATGACCGGTGGGAATATAGGTTTCGACACACCCAGCGTCAAGAAATGTAGGATTGACCCAGCCATCGGAATCGGCTAGCTTTAGGCGACCCCCGACGAGAGGGAGACTTCCCGTGATTCGCAAGGTCTACCTTCGCCTCTGGAGCGAAGACCGCTATTTCGTGTTGGCGCGCAGCGCCATCCTGCACCGCAAGCTGCAGATCCTGATAGGAGAGCCGGAGCCTCCCTATCGCCGCATCTTCAGACAGCTGCGGGATGCCGCGCTCCTACCGGAGACCAATCTGTCGGAGGCCGTGAGCGCCGCCTGGGTGCACCTGTCGCGCCGGACCTACCCCGGTGAGCGCGCGGAGATCCATCTGGCCCTGGCCAGGGATCCCTTTCACGCCCGGCTGCGCCTCCACTCCATGGCCCGCAAGTACGGCGAGCCGACGCTGCTGGCCTCGCGCCTCTTCATGAGCCCCTCCCAGGTCAACAAGACCTGGATCGAAGGGAAGAAGGACTGGGCCCTCTATTGCGCCTATGGGCGGAAGATCACCAAGCGGCCGCTCTGGTTCATCGCCTATCAGCTCGCCTCGCTCACCACCCGGACGGATGATCTGCACCGCTTCGGAGCGGTGCTGCAGCTGCTGGAGCGACGCCCCTACAGCTACTTCGAGTTGACCCGCCAGCTCGGCCAGCACTGGCATCCAGCCTCCCGCGAGCTGGTGCGACGACTGCTGATCTATCCCCTGCAGGGGAAGTACTACCCCAACGCCCGAATGCTGCCGCTGTTCATCGAGATCTATGATGATGCGGTGGCGCGGGGAATTCGCATTGCGCGGCGGCGCTGGGCGGATGGCAAGTGCGAGATCACCTACAGCGACGGGAGATCGAGCGCCATCGGCGTGGCCGACCTGGTGGGGGGCCTGTACGACCTGGCGGGGGTGCTGGGGGGTAAGGATGCCTATGGATTTCGGGAGATCTTGCGATTCCTGAAGGGGAATCAAGAGTTTACGGAGGCCCGCCTGAAGCTGGAATCAGGGCGGCGGGACATCTCCTACCCGCTGCAGAAACTCCTCGATCAGGGGCTGGTGGTGCCGATGGAGAGTGGCCGATACCGGGTCGCGGTACCTCTGGAAACGGCGGTCGCCTTCTACGAGAAGCTGCTCAGCCCGCCCCGCCCCTCCACCCGCGGCAAGGCTGCCGAGATTACTCTCTGAGATCAGCCATCGATATCGCGCCTCCGCCTGCTGATTAGTCGCAGCAGTGATCATCAGGCACCCCAAAATCGGTCTACTTGAAGGTTGCCTTCTCTGCTAGCCTGAAAAAAATTCAGGGAGGCAACATGCGGAATTCCTCGGCATTCCACTGGGCGTCGACCGTGATACTGGCGTTCCTCGCCACATCGGCATGGGCTGAAACTTCCTCCTGTGAAAGCGACTGCGATCCGCCGGAATACTTAAAGCCGCTTCTGACGAACCCCACCTACGACCCGCCCGTCTTTCCCCTGGCCGAGGGTCTGCCCGGCACTGCGGACTGGCGGAGCGCCATCAACGCGACCTGGGGCGAAGGCCTTCCCACACCACAGAAGCTGGCCATCTTCGACAGGTTCTGGTTTACCGTCGATCGGACTTTTGCCTGCTTCAACGGCATCGACGTGGATTGGCTGGAGCTGAAGAACCGTTACCGTCCCGAAGTCGAGCGCGGCGTGAGCCGTGGGCGGTTCGCGGCCATCATGAGCCATCTCTCCCTTGCCCTGCGAGAATCCCACACGCGGGCGCTCGATCTCCGGGTAAGCTCCCAGACTGTTCTACATCGTGGAGTCCCCGTCATGTACGTGAGTGACTGGGTGCCGCAGATCCATTTCGATGCCTGTCTCACGCCGCTCCCCGATGAATCGTTGCTGGTGTATCGCGTAGGTCCGAAACCTCCGCTCGGCCTGGTGCCTGGAGATCGCGTCCTGGGCTACGACGGGGTCCCTTGGAAAGAGCTGGTCCCGAGACTCCTGGAGGCGGAGCTTCCCCTGGCCGGTTTTTGGGGCTCATCCCCGGGTAGTTTCAAGCACTCGCTCCTGGGCGGCGCCGGCCTAAACTGGCACCTCTTCGACACCATCGATATCCAGAAACATGCTACGGGCGAGGTGGTTCACCTGAGCACGGCCGAGATGCAAAACCCCCAGCCCTTTGTGCACTGCACTGAGCAGGTCGACGTCCCGGGCGTGCGTCGACCCGACTGGCTCAGGCGGAACCTGGTCACCTGGGGCTTCGTCGAAGGCACACAAGTTGGCTACATCTATGTTTATGGGTGGTTTTGGAATGCGAGGACAGAGTTCAGGGACGCCATGCGCTCGCTCCTGGTCGATCACTCGACCACGGGGCTCATAGTCGACGTCAGGCTCAATTACGGGGGAGACTTGTTTTTGAGCAATGCCGGCCTGTCGCTGCTCTTCGACCATCGCGTGACCACGGTCGCTCAGGCCAGACGCCGCTTCCCGGATGATCATTTCACCCTTTACCCAGACCCGAATGCCGGGCCCAGCCTTTTCGCCATTCCAGGGAACACTACCTTTTACGATCATCCGATCGCCGTCCTCACGGGCCCCGGGGCGTACAGCTCAGGCGATCAGTTTGCTTTACGAATGACCTTCCATCCGCGCGCCCGCACTTTTGGCAAGTCGACCAATGGCGCCTTTAACCGGCCGGTCGCCCTGGAGCTGGAAGAACCCGATTGGAACGCGCTTACTGCGACCTGGAATACCTTTCGCGCCGACCGCCCGGCGGACTACCTGACGCACCACGAAGTGCCTGTCGATTTTCCTGTCTGGTTGGAGGCGGACGACGTCGCGCGGGGCCAGGACACGGTCGTGGAAAAGGCACTGCGATGGATCGCCAACCGGCGACCCCAGGCCCTGGTCCGCCAGTCGGAGGAGGTGGAATGCACCTCCCCCGATGGAGCAGAAGTAGTTCTCGACGGATCGGAGTCCAGCGATCCCGATTCGTCCCACGAATCCCACGACGACATTGTCAGCTATGAATGGTTCGAAGACTTCGGATCACCCGACCAGAAATCTCTTGGGACCGGCGAAACCGCTCGCATCCCCCTCCCCCTGGGCAGCCATCAAATCACCCTCAGAGTCACGGACAGCTTTGGAGAGGCAGATACGGCGGCCATGGGCGTGCGCGTGGTGGACACAACCCCGCCGCGCTTATCGCTGGATCCGACCCCCTCGGTGCTCTGGCCGCCCAACCACCGGATGGTCGACGTGTTCGTCGCGGCTTCGGCAATCGACGCCTGCAGCTCTTCGAGCGTGACGCTGCGTTCGGTCACCAGTTCGCAACCCTCCGGCGATCGCAGGAAGGCAGACGGGACAATCTCAGGCGACATCCAGGGGGACGAGCCAGGTCTGGCGGATTTCGTCATCCGGCTGAGAGCCGAGCGTGGTGGCTCCGAAGCGGACCGGATCTACACGCTCACTTACGCGGCGAGGGACGGGGTGGGAAACGAAGCGCTGGGCCACACGTTAGTCAGAGTCCCACACGACGCCTCTCCTGGACCCTAGGCGGAGGCAGCCCTATTCGAAGGCGAATGGCTCATTCGAGAGTGATTCGCATTTCCTGAAAGATGCGCCGATCCGCGATTTGATCATTCGCGTCGATTCGAAGGACGTACTCGCCGGGCTCAAAATCAGAAAAGCTAAAGGGGATGACGACGGGCATTTGAAAGGCCTCGTCCTGGAACCTTACCTTGAAATTCGTGGGGGGCCATTTTTTGAGCGTTTCATGATCGCGCAGGATCGATGCCTCGACAACCACGCGGGTCTGGCCGGCTTGATCCTGTTTTGGATGGTATAGGGAAAAGGCGGCGAGGACCGTTTCATGGCGTGGAAGCGCCCGTGAAATCGACGGCACAAAGTCAACTGCATCCTTTTCATTTTTCCGGTCGAGGTCGATGCGCAGTGCGCGCTTCTCGCGACTTTCCAAGACCGCCGTGCTCATTGCGAATGAATCGTCGGAAAAATCGGGGATTTCTATGATCTCGCGCGTGGCCCCGATGCGATCCGTCCGCAAGTCGCGGACGACCGCCACTCCCTCATACCGACCGGGTGGGAGGTTCCGGTGCGATACAAAAAGCAAGGCTCCACCGTGTGCGAGTTCCGTTGGCAATTGAGCGCGAAAGGCACCTTCAATCTCGAAACTTTTCGCTGTCGATATGGAGCGTAAAACCGCCCCAACCTCGACTTCGGCGATCCCCATGTAACCCACGGACGACGTGAACAAGCCTTCGATCGGTACGGTGATTGCGATGCCGGATAGTGCGTTGTCACGATGCTCCAAATAGGTTCGGACGAGCAACGCAAGAGGGACGTTACGGTAAAGTTCGGGGACAACGAAGGCGGAAAGAACTTCCCGTTCCTGAATCTGGTCTCCTGTCATCCAAACAAATCCCTCTTTGCTTCGAACCGTAACGCCTTCTCGCCGAAGCTTGACGCGCACCGAATGAAACTTACCGTCCGGATTCCCTTTTGGGACAAAGGCTATGACGTAAGAGGCGGCGGTCTCCGACGTAATTTCGTCCACTATGCTGTCGAAGCGATTGCGATTGTGAAACATTTTTCCGCCAGTCTGTTGCGCCATTCTCAACAGCATGCTCGAGGATTCTGATTCCATAAAAGAGGGGAACGGAAGAGTGGCCAGACCGGTAACATTCACCGGATAAATGACGACCTGTGCGGAAGCCGCTTCCTGAGCGAACGTCATAATTTTGGGCTCAATGAATGGCTCGCTCGGTGTGGCCCACGAGTAGCCTCCATAGAGAACACCAGGATCGACGGGGAAGCCGTCGGAAAAATAGACCAAATCTTTTCGCCCCTTGAGCGGATGCAGATAGGCCACCAGCGACGATAGGAGAGCCAGGGTGTGGTCGATCCGAGATGCATCCTCTTGCGTATATTGCTTTGCCATCGCTCCGCACGCTCCGCAGGGGAGCGGCGGCCCCGCATTAAACGTGGCCTGCTCTTTAAGGCTGGCGCGATTTGACAAAACCCGGTTGTCTCCGCCCATTCGCACGGATTTGTCGACTTCCAACGTATCGAGAGCCTTCGCTAATTTGTCGCGATCGGATGTGAATTCCTGAAATATTTTAAGTTGCCGACCAAATCCCACGACCATCGCCCGATCCTCGTCGCGAAAATCGTGCTCGAGAAAGTAGCGGCTCGAATCAACGGCCGACTTGGTCACACCCTTCGTATTGTTGAGACCGTCGAATAGCAATACGAATTGGCGCTGGATCGATGTCGCAACGGGCAAAGTCGCGCCTTGCCCCCTGTCTGGAGACGATTCGATCGCGGAGCGAGCTTCACCCCGGCATGTGCCGACGCATTGGAGCTCAACCGACTCGATCGACTGGGGTTTTCCGTCCACGACGAGCGAAAATTCCGAAGGTTCGAGATCCAATACATTGCGTCCTGAGGCATCGGTTACGACGACGTGGATCAGGATGATATTTACCTGTTCCCGCTGTACGCCCGGCGCCAACGGAGTCTCCGCGGCCTTGACTGCAAGTAACGGCAGAAGAACCGCCAGGAACGCCGCCTTCACCACATCGGGATCCACAGGCAGGATTCATCCCTTGACAGAACCGGGCTCAACCTGTAAGAAGGGATTGCCGTCTTGTCATTGCGGAATCGGGTGAACCGTCGTGTTGAGGAGGATGCCATGAAGGGAAGAGTTCTTCTGGGTCTCGCGCTCGCCGCCATCATCGTCGTTTCCATGGTCGGGGTCATCGGTGCTGTGACGGTCCCGCCGGTCGATTCCACGGCCTCCGCCGGAAATCCCTGTTTGTCGGACGCCGACTGCACGGGGAACCGCATCTGCTGTCCGATCAGCCGGACCTGCACGACTCTGAAGGGATGCAAAAAGGACCCTCTCTGCACCTCGGATTCCTCGAGCGCCTATTAGAGGAGGAACCGCGGTCAGGAGGTCGGCTCGGGCTCCGTGAAGCGCTCGGTGATTTCCGCGAGCTTGGCGAGATCCAAGCCTAGGCCGAGGCGGGGGGAACAGCGCCTTCTTCCTTCTTGGCCTCGGCAGCCTTGGCACCCTGCTTCTTGGCCCGCGCTTCCATCTTCACCAGATTCCGGCTGCGCCGCTGCGCCCGCTTGATCTGCTTGTGCACCTCACGCGCCTTGTCCGCCGCCATCTTCTCCTTGCCCGCCTCGAGCTTCTTCTTCAGGCGGACAATCTTTTCCTTGAGCTTGCCTACCTTGGCCATGCATCACTCCCTATCAATGGTTGATTTTGGGGGACTCATCATCGCACATCCGGGCCGCCTTACACCAGCGCGCGGATGTGGCCGCCATCCACCAGAATGGAGGTGCCGGTGATGTATCCGGCGCGGTCGGAGGCGAGAAAAGCTATCAGATCGGCGATTTCCTCCGGCCGCCCCAGCCGCCCCACCGGAATGCTCTTCTCCCACTCCTGCTTCACCTGTTCCGGCGTGATGCTGCGCTTGGCCGCCTGGGCATCGGACAGCTCGTTCAACCGCTCGGTGTCGGTGTAGCCCGGGCAGACGCAATTCACCGTGATGCCGAAGGGAGCCACTTCCCCGGCCAGCGACTTCATGAAGGCGGTCAGCCCGGTGCGATAGGTGTTGGAGAGGATGAGCGTCTCGATCGGTTGCTTCACGCTCAACGAGGTGATGGTCACGATGCGTCCCCAGCGGCGCTTCTGCATATGCGGGAGGACCTGCCTGCAGAATGAGACAGCCGAGGAGAGAGTGAGGCGATGCGCGGTTTCCCACGCCTCCACCGGCGTGCTCTGGAAGTTTCCCGGAGGCGGGCCGCCCGCGTTGTTCACGAGAATGTCGGGACACCCGAGCCGATGATGCGTCTCTTCCAGAAACTCCTCCACGGCCTTGCTGTCGGTGACATCCGTGGGTCGGAAGAACACCTCCGCCTTGCAGGCTTCCCGGATCTCGGCGGCTGCGGCCTCGAGATTCCCGGGATTGCGGGCGCACAGCGCCACCTTCGCGCCTTCCCTCGCCAGGCTCAGTGCCGTCGCCTTTCCCATCCCGGCACTGGCCCCGCACACCACCGCCACCCTTCCTTTGATACCCAGGTCCATGATCGGGGCTCCTCAATGACCGATTCGTCTTGATGCGGATTGTTCTCTGTCTCTCACCTGAGGGCTTCATGTCTGACGGGATAACTCCTGCATCACCCGGCGGTGCAGGTAAGCGCGATAGCGCAGCCCGGCCGAATGGGACGCTGCCAGCGCTTCCCCGATCCTCCCGGTCAGCTCGTCCATGGAAATCCAGCGCGCCTCGCGAATCTCCTTGAGGTCGTGTGGCGCCAGGTCGGTCGTAAGCGGATCAGCCGTAAAGACATGGGTGGTCCAGCGCACCACCTCGCCATCGTGGGTGAACTGCGCCACTTCCCGCAGGAGATAGCGCCGCAGCACGATTTCCAGCCCCAGCTCCTCCATCATCTCGCGCGCAATCCCCTCTTCCATCGACTCCGTCGGCATGACGCCGCCGCTGGGCGCGCGGAAGATCCCGGGGGGATAGGGATGCTTGGCGATGACCGCGACCTCTTCCCCCCGCCTCACGTAAACCGTCACGTCGTGGGCTCGCCCGTGCACCTGGCTCCCCTTCAAGATACTCCAGTCCTTTCTCGCCATCTCGAACGCCACGCGGTCCTCCGCCGGCCTCCCGTAGAGGCGCTCCATCCGCGCGATTTCATCAGGCTTGACGAACATGATTCGCTTTCCAGGGGGGATCGAAATGTATCCGGTCCCTGAAGCCCGGGTCAAGGGGTGGGCTCGGCCCCGATCGGCCCGTCCTGCCACCCGAACGCTGAGCGCATGGTACACTTTGCGCGCTAAACCTGACCACCTTTGGGAGCTTGCGTGGCCGGTCCCAGCGCGAGAACCTTGCGTCCCCAGGATCAGATTGCCCACTACCGCATCGTCGGCCCACTCGGCGCGGGCGGCATGGGTGAAGTCTACCTCGCCCAGGACCAGAAGCTCGACCGCAACGTGGCGCTGAAGATCCTGCCTCCCGAGCTGGTGCGCAGCGAGGAGCGCGTCCAGCGCTTCGTGCTGGAAGCCAAGTCCGCCTCCTCCCTGAGCCATCCCAACATCGTGACCATCTATGAAATCGGCCAGGACGCGGTGCGCTCCGCCGGCGCGCCCGATTCGAGCCCGCTGCACTTCATCTCGATGGAGCTGGTGAGCGGCAAGACGCTCGCCACCCTGATTCATGACGACAGGACCGATCTGCGCACGCTGCTCGGCTATCTCGCCCAGGCCGCCGACGGGCTGGCCAAGGCGCACGCCGCCGGCATCGTCCACCGCGACCTCAAACCCGGCAACATCATGGTATCGGCCGATGGCTTCGCCAAAGTGCTCGACTTCGGCCTGGCCAAGCTGACCGAGAAGCGCGACGCCGGCCCCGACGTGACCAGCGCCCCGACGCGCATGGCGGACGCCACCGAGGAGGGCGTCGTGGTGGGCACCGCCGGCTATATGTCGCCGGAGCAGGTGCAGGGCAAGGCGGTGGACTACCGCTCCGACATCTTCTCCTTCGGCTGCCTGCTCTACGAGGCGGCCACCCGCCAGCGCCCCTTCACCGCCGAAACCGGGGTGGAGACGATGCACAAGATCCTCCACGACAAGCCGGCTCCGGTGGAAGAGATCAACCCCAAAGTGCCCGCCGAGCTGCGCCGGCTCATCCGCCGCTGCCTCGCCAAGAGCGCCGACCAGCGGCACCAGTCGATGAAAGACCTGGCGATCGAGCTGCGCGAGATCGTCGACGAGTACGACACCCTGTCGATCTCCGGCAGCTCCGGCACCATGGTCTCCGGCTCTCCCCTGGCGCTGAAGCGCCGTCCCGCCCGCGCGCTCTGGATCGGCGGGGCAATCCTCGCGGCGGCCGCAGCGGGGCTTGCGCTCGTATGGTTGAACCTGCCGCGCGGGCGCCAGCCCAGTCAGATGTCGCAGAACATGCGCATCAACGCGCAGACCAACCGGGGCGACGTCTCCGATAGCGCGCTCTCCCCCGACGGGCGCTATCTCGCCTATATCGCCGGGCGGGCGGGGCGCCGGACCCTGCGCGTGCGCCAGGTCGCGACCGGAAGCGACGTCGAAATCATCCCGCCGGGCGATGCCCCGATCCGCAACCCGTCGTTCTCTCCCGACGGCAATTACCTCTTCTACACCAACGTGCGAACCGACAACGCGAACTACACTGCCCTCTTTCAGGTGCCCTCCCTCGGCGGCACGCCACGCGAGCGCACTTTCGACGTGGATTCGCGCGTCAGTTTCAGTCCCGATGGCAAACAGCTGGTGTTCTGGAGGCGGTCCACCGATACCGCCGAAAATCACCTGATCGCGGTCGACCTCGCCTCCTGGAAGGAGCGCAACGTGGCCACGGCGACCTCAGCGGAGCAGTTCCGCGGCGCTCCTTCCTGGTCGCCAGACGGCAAGCAGATCGCCGCTGCCCTCCTGCGGGCCGCACCCGATATCGTTTCCACCATCTCGGTGTTCGATGCCTCTACGGGCGAGCGACAAGACCTGGCGAAGCTGCGGCGCACGATCGTCAGCAGCCTCTCCTGGCTGCGCGACGGCACCGGCATCGCCTCTTCGGCACTCGACCTGAATTCGAGCCTGACGCCCCAGGTCCGCCTGCACTCCTACCCGCGCGGGGACACGTCGCGCATCACCAACGACTTCAACCAGTACGACGCGGTTTCCGCTTCGATGGCCGACGACACGCTGGCCGCCGTTCGCACGATGTCGATCCGTAACGTCTGGCTTGCCAATGCAACCGGAACACCCGCCCGGCCGGTCACGAGCTTCGCCAATCCCGAGAATTCCCTCTTCGGCGCCGTCGCGCTGGACGCCAACACCGTTGCTTACTGCGCTCCGGTGGATCGGTATTTACAGGTGTTCAGCAAGGGAACCGCGGGCGGAGAGCCACGACAGCTGACCACCGATGAGGCGCACTCCATCAACGTGCGCTCCGCCAATGGCCGGATGTTTTTCGACCGGCTCGACCAGACGGGCACGCACGCCTGGCGCATGGCTGCCGACGGCAGCGACCAGCGGCAGCTGACCTCGGGCACCGGCGAGCAGATCGTCGCGCTGTCCCCCGACGGAGCGTATTTCATCTCCAACCACTACGATGCGCCGCTGAAATTCACCGTGATGTCCAGCGAGGATGGGAAGGTTCTGCTGGAGAAATCGGGAGTGTCCGGGGTCCTCGGATTCTCGCCGGACTCCCGCAGCGTCCTCCTCGGCAGCCTTGAGAAGAATGCGCAAGGCCTGGTCGAGACCGTCTGGAGAGCTCTTCCGGTCGCCGGCGGCGAGCCGACCGCGACCTTTCGCTTCCCGAAACAGTCGGCCGGGCCCGCCTGGGCCCCTGATGGACGGGCCGTGACCTACAGGAACCTCGCCGATCCGGCCTGGAACGTCTATCGGTTACCGCTTGATGGCGCCGCGCCTGCGGCCGTGACCCGGTTCACCCACGGACGAGTGACAGGTTTCGACTGGTCCCCCGATGGACGGAAGCTGGCCGTGCAGCTGGAGGATGCGGATACCTCGAGCCTCTGGATCGTCGAGGCCGATGGCAGCCGGCCCGTGCAAGCGACACAGTTCACGTCCGAGAGAGTCCTCGGCACCGATTGGATGCCCGACAGCCGCGCCCTGGCCCTGTTCGCCGGCACCGTCACGGCGGACGCCGTGCTCATCCGTGACTTCCGCTAGTCGCTTTTTCATGCTCGCGTACCAAGACTTCGATGATCCCCTTCACGATTGAACATGACCAATGATTGTGGCTTTCTGGTAGGCTTCCCTCCCCATGGCACTCACGCCCGGCACGCGCCTTGGTCCCTATGAAATCCTCGCCCCGCTCGGCGCGGGCGGGATGGGCGAGGTCTACCGCGCGCGCGACGCGCGGCTGGACCGCGAAGTCGCCGTCAAGGTCCTCCCCGCGCACCTGGCCCAGGACGCCGACGCCCGCGCCCGCTTCGAGCGGGAAGCGAAGGCCGTGGCCGCGCTGTCGCATCCCAACATCCTCGCCATCCACGATTTCGGGCTCGAGGGCGGCACCGCCTTCGCCGTCACCGAGCTGCTGGAAGGCGAGACCCTCAGGGACAGAATGTCCGGCTCGGCCCTCCCGGCCCGCAAGGCGATCGAGGCCGGCTTGCAGATCGCCCATGGCCTCTCGGCCGCGCACGAGAAAGGGGTGGTGCATCGCGACCTGAAGCCGGAGAACGTCTTCGTGACGGACGACGGCCGGGTCAAGATCCTGGATTTCGGGCTGGCAAAGGTCGATCCGCCCATGTCGGCCGAGGCCGGCTCCCACGCGCCGACACGCCAGGCCGCCACGCAACCCGGCACTGTCCTCGGGACCCCCGGCTACATGTCCCCCGAGCAGGTGCGCGGCAGACCCGTGGACCAGCGCACCGACCTCTTCTCGTTCGGAGTCATCCTTTACGAGATGCTCACCGGGACGAGCGCCTTCAGCCGCGACACCGCCGCCGACACGATGAGCGCGATTCTCCGGGAGGATCCGCCGGAGCTGTCGCAAAGCGGCAAGGCCATCCCACCCGGCCTGGACCGAATCGTGCACCACTGCCTGGAAAAAAGCCCCGAGCAGAGGTTTCAGTCAGCGCGCGACATCGCCTTCGCGCTCGAGTCGCTCTCCGGCATTTCGACCTCGACCCCTCATCCGGCCCTTCGGGGAAGCACAGGATTCCCGAAGCGCGCCATGGCGGCCGTGGCGGCTCTTGTGGTCGTGGCGGCGGCCATCCTCGGCGGGTGGATGGCCGGCTCGAGTAACGCGGCGAAGGATCCACCTTCCTGGCATCGACTCACGTTTCGTCGTGGCACCATCTGGTCGGCGCGCTTCTCACCAGACGGCAAGACCATCATCTACGGCGCCGCCTTCGAAGGGAAGCCGGTGGAGATGTTCATGACGCGCCCCGAGAGCCCGGAATCCAAGCCCCTGGGGTTCCCCAAGACCGACATCCTGTCGATCTCCCCCGCGGGCGATCTGGCAGTCATGCTCGACGCACACACCGGGACCGTGGGCTACTGGCGGACCGGGACGCTGGCGCGCATGCCTCTGATCGGCGGCTCGCCAAGGCCGATCCTGGAGGATGTCCGATATGCCGACTGGGCTCCCAACGGCAAGGACCTGGCCGTCACGCGCGAAGCCGGCGGGCTCATGCATCTGGAGTATCCCATCGGGAAGGTCGTGCACCAGTCCGAGGCGATGGTCAACCCGCGCGTTTCCCCTGACGGCAATCTCGTGGCCTTCTTCGACAACTCGCGCGGCCCCAACGTCTCCGTGTCGGTCGTGGACCGGGCGGGAAAGCCGCGGGTCCTTACCGATGGATGGAAGGACTGGTGGAACCTTTCCTGGTCGCCGGATGGCACGGAGGTCTGGTTCGCCGCTCCCGAGCCGGGTGCGTCGGGCGACACGAGCGCGCTCTACGCGGTCAGCCTCTCCGGGAAGGTCAGACTGCTCGCTCGCGTGCCGGGGACCCTCGAGCTGCATGACACCTCCAAAGACGGACGGGCCCTCGTTGGACGACTCGATTTCCGCGGCGTGGCGCGCGGCATGCTGGCGGGTGCGACGAAGGAGCAGGATCTCTCCTGGCTCGGCTCTTCGAATGTCACCGATCTTTCAGCCGATGGGACGACGGTACTCGTCGATGAGGAGGGCGAAGGGGGTGGCCCCAGAACCTCGATCTATATGCGGAAGTCGGACGGCTCGGCGCCGACCCTCATCGGAGAAGGGGCGTCGCTGGCTTTGTCAGCGGACGGGAAATGGGTGCTCGCGCGGCAGGATTCCCAGGGCACGGCGCGGTTCGCCCTGCTGCCGACGGGATCCGGAAATCCCGTCGACCTGAAAACCGAGGGTCTCTCGGAGTTCAGCTGCGCAAACTTGTTTCCCGACGGCCGGCGGCTCTTGCTGTGCGCCAGCGAGTCCGGCCACGTCGGGCGCCTCTACGCGGTGCCCATCGAGGGGGGGACGCCCAAGGCGGTTTCTCCGGAAGGGTTTTCCATCAAGGGGTTCGGCAATTCGATTTCACCCGACGGCCGGTTCGTCGCGGCGATCGATGCGCAGAAGCGGGCCTGGCTCCTTCCCACCGAGGGCGGTGAAGGCAAGCCGATCGTTGGCATGGAGCCGGGAGAGGTGCCGCTGCAATTCAGCTCCGACGGGCGCTCGCTTTACCTGCTGCGCGGCGGCGAAGTGCCCGGCAAGATATGGCGTCTCGACCTCGCCACCGGCAAGCGCGAGTTCGTTCTGGAGCTGACCCCCGCCGACCCGGCCGGCGTGACCAGCCTCGAGGCCGTCCTGATCACCCCCGACGGGCGCTCCTACGCTTACTCGTACCACAACAACCTCTCCGACCTCTACCTCGTCGACGGTCTCAAGTAGACTCTCAATTTTGTGATTGATAAAGACCCAGTAATATGGTCATATGACCAACTATGTTGGTCTCAAGATCATCACCTTTCGGCGGGCGGACCCGGACCCTTGTGCTCCTGGCCCTTGGCCTTCTCGAGGAGAGCTTCCCGAGGGAGCTCGCCCGTATCCTGGGAGTGCCGCTGAACGGCGTCCAGCAGGCTTTACGTCGTTTGGAGATTGACGGCCTGGTTGCCGGACGCATCGCGGGGCGAACGCGATTGTATCGATTGAACCCCCGCTATTTTGCGCGACAAGAGCTGAACGCCTATCTCAGGCGACTCGCGGAGCCGGAGACCGAGCTCACGGGACGCATCGAAGCCTTGAGGAAGCGGCCACGCCGAGCGGGCAAGCCGAAGTGAAGCTCACCTCGCGCTCGAGCCTGGCCGAGGTCGCAGCCTGTGTCGCAAAGGCTCTTGCTCGGGCAAAGATTCGGGCCGTCCTCACCGGTGGGGCTTGCGCGACGATCTACAGCAAAGGAAAGTATCAATCCTCCGACCTCGACTTCGTCCTGCGGTCGGCGATCACTCCCGAACAGCTGGATGCCGTCATGGAGTCCATCGGCTTCCATCGGACCGCAACCGCTACGAGCATCCTCATACCTCCTTCTTCCTCGAGTTTCCCGCCGGGCCCCTCGGGATTGGCGCTGACATTGGCGTCCGGCCCGTCGTTACCAAGATCGCGGGGACTGGCGTCAAGGTGCTTTCTGCGACCGATTCGTGCCGCGATCGCCTGGCGGCTTTCTATCATTGGAACGACCGACAGAGCTTGATCACCGCGGTCCAAGTCGCCAAGCACCGGAAGGTAAACCTGAATGCCATCCGAACCTGGAGTGAACGGGAGGATGCCACCGACAAGTTTTTGGAGTTTCTAGGAGCCCTGCGCCAGACTGGCGCAGGAAAACTGCGGCCGAGTAAGCAGGTCGCTTCATCTCGGAAACGCCTCAAAAGCAAATGATGACGCCGTGCTACCTCGTCGACAGCCTCAAGTAGATAGTATTTCGCTCTGCTGATCCGGGATTTCCACTGAGAAAATGGTCAGGCGACTTTTCGTGGACTCGACTTCTTCAACTCGACCCTGACCGTGAATCCGGCGCAATCGAGCATGTCGATGAGTGTGTCGACGCTGAAGAGATCGATTCGACCCTTCATGAGGGCACTCACGCGAGGCTGGCTCACGCGAAACATCTTGGCTGCTTCTGCTTGCTTCAGTCCCCGGGCCTCGACGATTTTCCGGAGTCGAATCATCAGCTCCGACCTGATTAGCAGGTGCGCCGCTTCCGGGTGGGAGAATCCTAGATCTTTGAATACGTTTCCGCTCGTGCGCGTGATTTTGGCACTCATTTGATGGTCACTCCTTTCTCAACCGGCGCTGCCGTAGGATTTCGTCCAGCCTGGACCTGCTGAGCTCGATATCAGATTGCGGCGTCTTCCGTGTCCGTTTCTCGAATGCATGCAGCACGTAGATACCATCCGATAGTTTGGCGACATAGAACACTCGATGTTCTAGCCGCGTTCGAATTCGAAGTTCATAGACACCCGAGCCTACGGATGTCATAGGCTTCCAGTCGATTGGGTCGAGCCCTTCTTGGACCAGGTGCAGCTGATGGCCAGCGATTCGCCTGGCATCAGCCGGGAATCTGCGAATATCCTCGAGCGACGTTCCAACCCAGAAAATGGCTTTCGTAGGCACGGAACTAATATACAAATATTTGTATAAAACGTCAAGAAGGGGCTACTTCGCCGTGGTGTCGGCGAGGCTGGGCCAGTGGGTGATGGTGTAGAAGCCGACGCTGGTCAGACTCGTGGTGGGGATATTCAGAAGGAAGCGTTGGCCGTCGGGTGTGACATCCCCGAAGACCTCCAGCCCGAGCTGCCCGGACTCCGATCGCTCCGGGAACTGGAACAGCCGGACTGGTGTCCCGGGAGTGGTGTGCCAGGGCACCGCCATCAGATACCCGTCCGCTGCCTCGTAGAACAGCTCCTTGCCGTCGGCGCGCCACCTGGGTTTGGCACCACCGTCGGTGGAAATCTGCCATTGGCTCTCTCCGCCACCGAGGTTTCGGACATACACTTCGAAGCGTCCCGACACATTCGAGATGAAGGCGAAGCACGTGCCGTCGGGGCAGGCCTGGGGCCCCTGCTCCAGGAAGGGTGTGCGCAGGATCGCCGTCGGCTCCCCCCCGCTCGCGGACATCATCATGATGTCCTGCTCCGTCTTGGGATCCTGATTCGCGAACAGCAGCCGCTTGCCGTCCGGCATCCAGCTTCCCAAAGTCTTCCAGGTGTTCGATTCGTACAGCACCTGCGGCTCGCCGCCTCCGCCAGCCGGCGCGATGCACAGGTCTCCGACTCCCTTGGGCTGGCACTGGAACAATATCCGGGAGCCATCGGGACTCCATGCCGGGGCGACGTAACCAGCCGCTTGCGGCGTCAAGCGGACCGCGCGACTGGAGTCCAGCTCGCGCACCCAGATATTGGAAAGTGTGCTATCCCCTTCCGCCTGCATGTAGGCGACTTTGCGCCCGTCGGGAGAGATCTTCGGCGTCAGGTAGTACCCGGGCGGGCCCAGGCTTCCGCCCGGTCGTCCCAGACGGTCGTACCAGCGCAGCTCCGAGGATCGCCTCGACTCGGGAAGAAACACGATGGTGCCGTCCCCGGCGGCCGCGAACGGCACGAAATTCTTCGCCTCCCAGTAGCTCAGCTTGTCCGGGACGATTGGCACGGCGTCACCCTCCAGCCGCAGCGCCTTGGCGTCGAAGCGCCAGGCGTAGAGGTTCGCGGAGCGCCCGTAGATCAGGAACCAGGGCTCGACATACTGGGCGTTGGAGGAATCCCCTATCAGCACGGAGGCCTTCGGATCATCCAGTGAGGCGAGCATCAAGCGACCCTGCTCTTCACGCCCCTCGACCCGCGCTCGAGACAAGTAGAGGAAATGCCGGCCGTCGGGAAGGAACTCCGGCCAGCGCTGCGTCGACTCGGTTTTCGGGTCGTACTTGGTCACCTCTTCGACCTTGCCCCCGGTCGCCGGCACACGCAGGATCGACGAGGTGATGTTCGGCGCAAACAGGATTATCCCCTCGCGGCCCCAGGTCGCACCGCGGCCGGAGGGTGCTTCGGCGAGGACCCTGGGGGATCCTCCCCGCAGGTCGATGGTTTTCAGCTTCCCGTCCGCGAAGAAACCCAGGCTACCGCCATCGGGTGACCAGAATGGGTACGAGGCCCCGCCGGTCTCGGCCATAAGGCGGGCCTGCATCTCCGTGAGGTTGCGCAGCCAGATTTGCCTGCGGCCATCGGCGGCGGCAGCCACGAACGCCAGAGTTTTCCCATCGGGCGAGAGAGACAGTCCCATCTGATCGAACGGGATGATGGCGTTGCCCGGTGGCGGCATCAGCGTGGCGCGAAACGCCCGCGGGGGCGTCGCTGCCGGTCGCATCAAATATCCCCAGGCCAGTGCCACTGCGGCCACTCCCAGCACCGCGGCCAGCCCCCAGGCCAGCGCCTCGCGCGTCTTGCGCCGCATGCTGACCGGCGCCGCGACTTCCGCCTGGGACCCCGCTTCCGCAATCCATCGCAGCTCCGCACCCACATCGTGCGCGCTCTGCCACCGATCCGCCGGGTCCTTCTCCAGGCAGCGCCGCACCACGTGGTCCAGCGCCGCCGGGGCCACCGGGACCATCATCTTTATAGGGGTCGGCTGCGAGCTGACGATGGCGGCGATCAGGCTGGTCATCGAGCCCCCCTGGAAGGCTCGCTTCCCCGTCGCCATCTCGTACAGAACCGCGCCCAGCGAAAAGATGTCGGTGCGCGCATCGGCGTCGGTCCCCTCCAGCTGCTCGGGCGCCATGTACTGGAACGTCCCGAGGATCGTCCCCTTGGCGGTCAGCGGGCGCTCGGATTGCATCGCGGTTGCCATCTGCGAGGAGGTGCTCACCACCGCGCTCACCGGCGGGGCTCCGCCCGTGGCCGTGCGCGCCAGGCCGAAATCGAGCAGCTTGGCCCCTGACTTGGTGAGCATGATGTTGCCAGGCTTCAAATCGCGATGGATGATCCCCTGGCGGTGCGCCGCATCCAGGGCGGATGCGATCTGCGCGCCGATTTTGAGGACCTCGTGAATCGGCAGCGGGCCCTTCACCAGCCTGTCGGCCAGCGACTCGCCGTCGAGCAATTCCATGACCAGGTAATCGAGGCGGGCCTGTACCCCCTCCCCGGCCCCGACCGAGGTGTGGCCCACGTCATACAGGGTGCAGATGTGCGGGTGGTTGAGCGAGGAGATCGCCTTGGCCTCGCGCTCGAAGCGCTGGCGCAGCTGCTCGTCCCCCGCCAGCACCGCCGGAATCGCCTTGATGGCGACATCCCGGTTCAGCCGCGTGTCACGCGCCCGATGGACCTCTCCCATGCCACCGGCGCCTAAAGGCGCGATGATTTCGTAGGGACCCAGCTTGGTTCCGGGAGGCCAGCTCATAGGCGCCGAACGATACTGCAGCAGGCACCATCCCGCAAGTGGATTCGGTTCAGGGCGTCGAGGGGCTGTCGCCGGGCGGCGGTTGCCACAACGGCTTGGCCAGCTGGCGATTCCACTGCTGCCACAATTCAGCGAGCTCCCGTACCTTGTCCGGACGCTCGGCGGCACGATTCCGCGTCTCGCCGATGTCCTCAGCGAGATTGTAAAGACCCGCATCCGAGAGATCGCGCAGGACCGACGGATCCACGTCGACGAGGGGGCCGTCGCGAGTCTTCACCAGCTTCCAATTACCCCTGCGGATTGCCATCATGCCGCCGAGGCGCCAATACAGCGCGTCGTGCGGCGCGCCCTTCGCCGTGCCCGTCAGGTAAGGCAGGAGGTTGACACCATCGAGCTCTGATCCGTTCGTCGCTACGCCCGCGGCGGCAAGCACGGTCGGCAGAACATCGAGCTGAATGATCGGCCTGTGATCCACACGCCCCGCGTCGAAGTGCCCTTTCCACGACATCGCACACGCAACGCGAATGCCCCCTTCCCAGGTCTGCCGCTTCGAGCCACGCAGTGGACTGTTGCTCGACCCGTTGACCGTCGTCGTCGGCATCGTCGGTCCGCCGTTGTCGTTCAAGAAGATCACCAGCGTCTTCTCTTCGAGCTTCTGATCGCGCAGGGCAGTCAGCGTTCTCCCAATCGCATCGTCCATCGCGGAGACCATGGCGGCATACGTACGACGCTGTGGGTCTGCGATGCTCGGGAAGCGAGCGAGGTATTTTTCAGGCGCTTCCATCGGGACGTGTGCGGCGTTGAACGCGAGAACCATGAAGAACGGTTCTGATGCGTGCTGCTTGATGTAAGCGACTGCCCGATCACCGAGCGTGTCGGTGAGGTACGTTACCGAGGAAACGGGGGTCATGCCGTCCAGCAGCGGGTCCGGCAGATTCGTACCAACGTCGGTATGGTCAACTGTCATGTACGAATGATCGGCGCCGAGAAATCCATAGAATTGCTCAAAGCCGCGACGCATCGGGTGCAATCGATGCGCCGAGCCGAGATGCCATTTGCCCAACAAGACCGTGCGGTATCCGGCTGCCCTCAGCCTGTCAGCCATGGTCGTCTCGGTTAGCGGCAACCCGTACTCGGGAGATCCGTCCGGGTTGAATTCGTAGCCGAAACGTTGCGGATATCGGCCGGTCATGAGTCCGGCGCGCGACGGGCTGCAATAAGGGCCGCTCACGTAAGCGTCGGTGAAGCGGATGCCCTCTCGAGCGAGCCGATCGATGTGTGGTGTTGGAATATCCCGGCTGCCGTAGACGCCGATGTCCGCGTAGCCCAGGTCGTCCGACACGATCAAGACCACGTTCGGTCGGTGTTTCTGGCCGCGTCTCGCCTGGTAAGCGACAAAGACGATGGTCAGAAGGACGGCGATCGTGGCGAGCGCCCGGACCGCTGGTTTCATATCCTCTCCAGAGTCGTCAGCCGCCTACGCGATGCGGACGCCATCGAATTCGAGCCGACCGGGCGGGAGCACCACCGCGAGTCAGGCGAGCAGCCGCATGGCGGTCAACGCGTAAACCTCTGCGCACTGGACGAGGTGGCGAACCGACACGAACTCATTGGGTCCATGCGACACCGACAGCAGCCCAGGGCCATAGGCCATCGAGGGAATACCCAGCGCGGCATAGTGCCGCGTTTCGAGAACTCCGGGGCACAGCTCGAAGCGCGCCCCGCGACCGGTAGCGTTGCGAATGCTCCTGGCGAGAGCGCGGCCCAGTGGCGACTCCGCCGCCGTGGATGCAGATCGCCCCTCCTGCATGATGTCGGCATCGCATGCCACGCCGAGGCCGCGAGCCGTCTGAACCACCCCAAGCAGCCGGTCCAGCTCCTCGTCAAAGTCTTCCTCTGGATTGGTGCGCCGATCGAGGGTAAATGAGACTCGATCGGGCACGACGTTGAAGTTGTGCCCTCCGGCGAGCTCGCCGCCGAGCAAAAGGATGGACCGGCGGGCGGCTTCGGGGTCGATCCGGAATGCCGTCCGTCGCTGGGAGACCTCGCGCTCCAGGTCAGTCAGCATCTTAGCAACGGTGAGCATGCCGCGAAAAGCATTCCGCCCGCGAAAGTGAAGGCCCACGTGGGTCGCCTTGCCGTGCACCGTGATGCGCATCGAAATAACACCGCGATTGGCGTTCCATACAACACCTCCGGTCGGTTCCATGGTCAGCATGCCAATGGCGTCGTGGTCGATCAAGCCCGCCTTCGCGAGCGCCACCGTCCCACGGGGGCCCGAAGTCTCCTCATCGGGAACTGATATGGAAATGATGCGTCCCTTCGGCTCGAAGCCGCAGGCGGCGAGGGCACGAACCGCGAATGCCATCGCCGCGATCCCTCCCTTCATGTCCGCCGAGCCTCGCCCGTAAAGGTTTGCCTTCCTGACCACCGGCGTGGACTGCTCGCGATCCTGCGCGGGAACTACATCGTAGTGCCCGCTGAAGTACAGCGTGCGGCCACCGGTACCGAAGGAGCCGGTTACACAGGGACCGTCTCCGGTGGGATTGACGGTGCGGACGTGGAGGTCGAGGTCCCGCAGCCGGCGCGCGATGCGGCTGGCACACTGGGAATAATGTGTGCCCGGTGGGTTTTCGCTGCGGATGGCGATTAATTCCGACGCGAAAGCCACAAGGTCCGCGGTGTCGCGGGCGAGTTGACGGCGGACGCGTTTGGCCAGCTCATTCGCGTGTTTCGGAGTCAGCATGGTCTGGAATCACCATGGAGGTGCGCAGGCCAGCTGGCTAGAAGGAGGTCGTTCCAGCGCTCTGCACATGGATGTAAGGCTACTTCGTCAGGACGACATGGGTGGCGTCATCGGTGGACGCGCGCTCCGTGCACTTGTAGCCAAGGCTCACCGTATTGATGCCGGCGAGGAGGTGCTCGCCTCTGCCCAGAAGTACGGGGGAGATCACGAGGTGGATCTCGTCGATCAGCCCAGCGGTCATGTACTGGCGAATCGTTGCAACTCCCCCGCCGAGTCGGACGTCCTTGCCCTGAGCCGCATCCTTCGCGCGCCTCAGCGCGGCATGAATACCATCGGTAACGAAGTGAAACGTCGTTCCGCCCTCCATCGTGAGGGGCGCACGAGCATGGTGTGTGAGCACGAAGACGGGCACGTGGTAGGGCGGGTTATTGCCCCACCATCCCTTCCAACCGTCGTCGGGCCAGGCGCCGCGCGACGGCGCGAACATGTTGCGGCCCATGATCCAGGCGCCGAGGTTGTCGAAGCCGCGCGCGGCAAAGTCGTCGTCGACGCCTTTTCTGCCGGCTTTGTCACCGATCAGCGACTCAGCGAAGTCACCGGCCATCTTCTGGAATGTCCTCGTGCCGAACACCCACTGGTGCAGCGCCATCCCTCCGGCGCCCATGGGATTGTCCAGAGCTTGGTCAGGACCGGCGCCGTAACCATCGATAGAGATTCCAAATGCGTTTACCCGAAGCCTCCACATGAGCGTAACTCCTTTTTGCACTGCACCGCACGACGGCGGCCCACAGAGCCTAAGCGCTCTACCCAGCTCGAGCTCCATTCGGTACAGGACGCTCTGGTACGGTCAAGCACGGGGCCATTCGGTCCGCGTACCCTATATCGAGCAGCATTCCTTCGGATATTTCACCCATGATCGTCTTCGGCTCGAGGTTCACTACGAAGACACTTTGTTTCCCCTCAATCTCCTTCGGGTTCTCTCGCTCCTGCTTCAAGCCGGCGATGATCCGACGTCGATGGTCGCCAAAGTCCACAGTCAGTCGCACAAGCTTGGCCGACTGCGGAATATCTTCGACCATGACGATGGTCCCGACCCGAATGTCGAGGACCTCCAGAACCGAATGCTTTACCAGGGGCTTCACAGCTGCTGGCGTCATTCCTCACCCCGCAAGACTTCCCGCTGACAACCGTAACCGGATCCTGGCGCCGCGGTCATTCGCGACGGAGGCGGTACCAATGCTCGTCAAGCTTCAGCAGCGCTCTAAGGACCAATCCGACAAATGCAGCTCGCATTCGCATCTCAGCGCTGCTCGATGGCAGTGCGAAGAATCGCGAGAAACCGTGAGCGCTCAGACCATTCGAGCCAGTCTAGTGGGATCACAAAGTCCGTCTGGTCGTACAACCTCAGGGTGACTCTCGAAGGTTGCGAAGCGTCGATTTGACGCACGGTGCGTAATGGAATCCGCAGCGATTTCGATAAATAGCCTCGGTTCACAATGAGCTCCCAGGACGTCAGCTCGATTAGCGGAGTTTGCAAGGACCATCGCGTCGACAACAGCATGTAGCAACCAACAAAGAGATGACCGCTTCCCCACACCCATTCTGATTTCGAGAATGCGACGGCGCCCATAAACACTAAACAGGCTCCGCCAACATACTTGAGGTTCGGAGGCAAATCCATAGCACGTCGGAATTTGAATACCCTGAATTCACTCTCCGGCATGGCGCTCATTGTGAATCCGTAGCGTCGGTAATGGGCTGCGCCGGACAAACGGCATCATGCACAATTGCCTTGTTCCGCAATCCCGCTCCCCAACCGCCAATGATCGCCCTGCTTCGCGGCGTGGTCAGCGGTCGATAACGGCCATGTTCCCTTCGTCGTGGCGCTCGCCGGCGGCTGGCGTGAGGTTGTTCAGCCGTTCGATCTGCTCGGAGCTCAGCTTCACGCGGTCGGCGGCTGTGTTCTCCTCGACGCGGGCGACCCTCTTGGTGCCAGGAATCGGAGCGATGTCGTCACCCTGCGCGAGCAGCCAGGCCAGAGCGATTTGCGCCGGCGTCGCACCCACCTCAGAGGCAACAGCCTGGACCTCGTCGACGATGCGCAGGTTGCGCTTGAAGTTCTCGCCGGTGAAGCGCGGGTTGGTCTTGCGCCAATCGTCGTCGGAGAGCTGCTCGGGCGAGCGGATCTCGCCGGTGAGGAAGCCGTGGCCGAGCGGCGAGTAGGGAACGAAGCCGATGCCCAGCTGGCGCAGCAACGGCAGCAGCTCCGCCTCAGGGTCCCTGGTCCACAGGGAGTACTCGGTCTGCAGGACAGCGACCGGGTGCACGGCGTGGGCGCGGCGGATCGTGGCGGGGCCGGCCTCGGACAAGCCGATGTGTCGGACCTTGCCCTCGGCGGCCAGCTTGGCCAGCGCGCCGACGGTGTCCTCGATGGAGGTGTTCGGATCGACGCGGTGCTGGTAGTACAGGTCGATGTGGTCGGTTCCGAGCCGCTTCAGGGAGCCCTCGACCGCGGTGCGGATGTTCGCCGGGCTGCTGTCGAGGACGCCGGGGCCGCCACCGGAGTGCGAGACGATGCCGAACTTCGTCGCCAACACCACCTGGTGGCGGCGGCCCTTGATGGCTCGACCAACCAGTTCCTCGTTGAGGTAGGGGCCGTAGATCTCAGCGGTGTCGAGATGGGTGACGCCAAGATCCAGCGCGCGGTGGATGGTGCGGATGGACTCGGCGTCGCTGCCAGCCCCGATGTTGTAGTAGCCGGACATCGACATGGCGCCGAGTCCTATGCGGGATACGTCGAGTCCACCAATTGAGATGTGTTTCATACTAGTCCTCGATTGCTTCAACGCCAAGTTGTTTAAGTCGCTCAAGGTGAGCCTTCATGGCTTTCAACTGTTCGGGGGAGTGCCCCTTCCAATTCGTGACCTCACCCGTGACCCGAAGCGGATCCCGGGAGCGATATGACTTCGTCGGATTGCCCGGGTACTTCCTGTCCGTCAGATTGGGGTCATCAGCAATCGGGCCGGTCGGTTCCACCATGTAGATTCTGCCGGGTCCTTCCCCGAGGGCCAGCTCAGCCCCCCAGGTGGCCGCATCCAAGGTGGCGGTCAGATAGACGTAGGCCGCCTTCTTCCTCTTACCGTAGTTAGAGTCGTAGCCGGGCTTGATAAGGTCTCCCGGCTTCAGATCGGTCTTCGTACCATGGTAGAACCGCTGCGAGCTCAGGTCGTCCATGGTTAGCCGGTTCCCTTCTCCTCCAAAGCGGAAACCCAATCAACGCCGACCGCGTCACAGATGCTGCGAAGGCCGTCCAGGTTCATGTCAGCTAAGGTCGCAGGATCACGGACGATGGGTTCAAGCTCCCACCCGACCTGGTTGCTAAGCTCGTCAAGACTGACCTGTAGCGACGCCGCATGGGTGGCGATGAGACGAGCGATTTCGGAAAAGGATGTGGACAGCTGGACAGGTTCGGCACCCGTCCCGAACAGCATCTGTGGCAGAGGCAAGCGAAGGACCTCACCCAAATCTCTCAGGTGCTTAATCGAGAAGTTCGTGAATGCTTCATCATCGTGAAACCCAATATCCTGATATTCAGATGGCGCCAAACCGAGCTTGGCCGCAACGACCGACTCTGATAGGCCCATCTGCTCGCGCGCTTCTAGAATGCGACGAGCGACGGGAGGCCATTGCGGTTCGTTCACACCCCGTGGAAGCGATAGAGCGTCAAATGCTGCCTCGGCCTGCTCCCGTTCATTGTTCATCAGCTATTCCCTTCCCTTTATTCCACATACGCCATGTACCTCATTGGTCGATTCTTAGTACCAACAAAGTTACAACACGGACTTCCGGATTAATGATGATAAATTCTTGAAAGCCATCGCGGCGACTTTGCGAAAACTGGTGCTCTTGGGAAACACCTGATTTGGCGAAATGGAGTGTCTTTGAGTGATCCAGATCGAGCTCATGGATCAACTCCTGGAACTGTTCGGTCGCGCCTGGCTTTGGCAACCCGTGGCTTGCATCTGCCCAGAACGCGTCGATTGCCAGCCGAGCCGAGTGCGCATCGATCGGCTCGAAGTCTTCAAGCCGAATGTCGGACAGGACGAATGGACCGTGCATATCTACGTTGTCATGCGGGGCTGAACCAGGGGTCAGAAATGTGTCACGGTATGCCGGGTGCTGCAGCATGGCCGTGAGTAGAGATGCCGCGTTCGATTTTGCCTCAACCTTGAACCGCTTCGCGACCACGAACCGATAGCCGTCTCCAGCCGCGACACTCAGCTCGCCAACCTGGTTCAACATGGCAACTTGCCAGCGGTCATCTGTGTACCTCCACTGGGCCTCTTTTGGCCGCCTGGACTGACTCTCGTATCACGGTTCTCGATCATGGCTGGACGGCTTTCAGGAACCGTGCTGAGTCCGAGACCCAGCCTAGCAACACCTCGGCGCTCAGGAGCGAGGCGTCATGATTGCTTCGCGACAATTCATGCCCGATAGGCTCGCTCATGCAGTCGGCCAACAAGATGCATAGATAGTCCCTGAACATTGCATCCCGAACGGTCGAATCCACGCAGATACTCGTGGTGCAACCCGTGATGATCAGATGTGTCACCCCCAGCTTCTTAAGGCGCGCGTCCAGGTCGGTCTCAAAGAACCCGCTGAACCGCGTCTTGTAGATGACATCGTCGGCTGCCTGCGGCATAAGTTCAGGAATGATGTCCGTGTTCCAAGTGTCGCGGATCAGGATTCGGCTCTCGTTGCCATCGGGAGCCGTAACCCTCTCCCCGACGCCCAGCCGCAGGTGCCGCACACGGTTTACGGAGTTCGGTGCGCCCAAGTCTGATAGGTCGGGCTTGTACCCCATCTTGAGGTAGATGACCTTGATACCCTCCCTGCGGGCCGCGGCCAGGACCTTGGTTGTGGGGCCAACGACCTTCTGAATGCCGGTGATGTCGATCCCGGCGCGATCGAACATGCCGCTCTTGGAGCCGAAGTCGTTCTGCATATCCACGACGATCATAGCGGCTCTTGTGGGGTCGAACGTGATCGCTTCGGGCCTCGCGTCGAGATTCACAAGCCCGCCTTTCGTCGCATCGGATCTGCCACTAATCCGTAGAGCCTTCTATCATCGGTGTTCTAATAAGCAAGATTCACTCTCATCTTATTCCCGGAAATAATGATACGCGCTGGCACCACCAACTCAGAAAGTCGCTTCATCAACAGGTAAGTCACGCCGCGGCTCGGATCCAAAGCGGATCACATGCCCGTCCAGATCTTCCACGTGCATCTCATACGCCCAGGGATAGTTTCCAGGCCGTAGGCGAATCCTCGCGCCGCTCGCTTGGTACTCCTCGTACAGAGCCGCGACATCCTCCACGCCGACCCAAACCCACGTGCCGGGCGCTCCTTGTCCACCCTGGCACAGGTAGATGACAGCTCCGTCGCGAGCCACCGAAGTAAACAGCTCAGTACCCCAGTCGGCGGCTCTGAACCCCAGAACGTCGACATAGTACTTGAGGCTCGCGGCCATGCTCTTCACCCGGAGGATGGGAGTGGCATGCTCGAACCTTATTCTCGTCATGCGCTCCACCTTTGGTTATAGGTTTCGCGGTCTGCTCGGCCGGCGCTAGATTGAATCCGTCGCCCGACTGTCCCCCGCTCAGGCCGACGGGTTCATTGGCTCGTTAACCCCGAGTCAATGTCCCGTCCTTCCCGCTCGTTGGGGCACAAGCTTGATGGTCGCCAGCATCAGCAGGAGTAGCACCACGGAAGCCGTATAGCGGCTCAGTGCCAATCCACCTGCGCTGATGGGCTTGTCAAGGAAGTCGCCGACCACCGCTCCGAGTGGGCGCGTGAGAACGAATGCTGCCCAGAACAGAATCGTGCGAGACACCCTCGTTCGATAGTAAGCCACGGCAACCAGAGATAGCAGAACACTAAACCCCAGCGCGGCGCGCGCATAGCCGAGGCCAGCGGTATCAGCGGTCCAGTCGCCGAGTGCGGTGCCTAGCGTCTGGGAGAACATTATCGTCAGCCAATAGAACATCTCGGCTCCTGCAGAACTCACCGTGCTCACCGAGACCGAGCCAAGGACGCGGTACCAGGTGGCCAGCGACAGTAACAGCAGTGCGAGCAGAATCGCTGTACCTCCTCCATAGCCGATTCCCAGAGAGCGGTCTACAAAGTCGGCCATGGTCGTCCCCACAGTTGTCGTGGCTACAATCGTGGCCCAGTACATGAACGGGTGAAACCGCTTCGCGCAAATCTGGGAGATGACAGCGACGACGAAAAGGACAGTAAAGATCCCGGTGCTCCAGAGATACCCGAGGCCCAGCGACATCGATACGGCATCGCCACCAGTTTCCCCAAGCGTGGTCGCCGCTATCTTGAGGATCCAGAAGAGCAGTGTTACTTCCGGAACCTTGCTGAGGCTCCCGTCATCTGTGGTCTTCAGTGTGTCTTTCCTCCAGCAGGTTCGCAGACCCCATGGGGCGGCGCGTGCCTCATTGGCCGATTCTTAGTACCAACAAAGTTACAACACGGACTTCCGGATTAATGATGATAAATTCTTGAAAGCCATCGCGGCGACTTTGGGAAATCTGGCGCTCTTGGGAAACAGCTGATTTGGCGAGATGGAGTGTCTTTGAGTGATCCAGATCTATCTCATTGATCAACTGCTGGATCTGTTCGGTCGCGTCAGGCTTCGGCAACTTGTAGCTCGCATCTGCCCAGAACGCCTCGATTGCCTGCCGAGCCAAGAGCGCATCGATCGGCTCGAAGTCTTCAAGCCGAATGTCGGACAGGACGAATGGACCGTGCATATCTGCGCTGTCATGCTGGGCTGAATCTGGGGTCAGAAATGTGTCACGGTATGCCGGGTGCTGCAGCATGGCCGTGAGTAAAGATGCCGCGTTCGATTTTGCCTCAATCTTGAACCGCTTCGCGATCACGAACCGATAGCCATCTCCAGCCGCGAAACTCAGCTCACCAACCTGGCTCAACATGGCAACTCACCCCTTCATGCTACCGCCCGGATGGGCCACAGCTAACTGCCTGCATTGAACCTTGGGCAGTCGTGCGGTTATTCCCTTGATGATCTGCTCGAGCTCGTCCGTCACGGGCACCGCGGTTCGCTGTTTGCTGAACGTGAGCACCCATTGTTAGGCCGCTCACCGGCACAGCACAGAGCTCACAAGCTCCGTGTCCATGTATTCCGTCACCTCGAGGAGCTTGCCGTCTCTAATCCTGAATACGTGACAGTAGGTGTTATTGTACTGCTGTCCTTCTGTCGTTTCTGCCTGACCTCTCGACTGCACGACCACGAAGTCGCCCTCCGCCACCATGTTGTCAACCGTGGTCCTGATGCCCGACTTCAACTTGCCAAAGACAGGCCCCAAAAGCTCCTTGATGAGGCCTTCCTTGCCTACGTATTTGCCAGACAGTTTCGTGGTGCCAATGTTCGTCCATACCACACGGTCGTCAATGAGCTCAAGGCACCGTTCCAAGTCGCCATTGTTGCCTGACGCAAGAAAAGAGCGTACAAGAGCTTTGTTCTCAGTCACCCCCATCGAACCCCCTCCTGTCTTCCCTGGCTATGACTTCGTCGGCCGAATGATCCGGGTTGAGCCGCGGCCAGCCATTGAACGTCGGCTCCAAGCCGAGGTCAGGGCCCCTTCGGCGTCATCGGCTCGACTCGTTGACGACCGACACATGAAGCTGAAGATCCGTGACTTGCACCATGAGCACTATCATTCCACGATCACTACCTTTGGAGTGACGCTCCCCACGCTCGAAGTACACGGCTTGACCTGTATGCACCTCGACCCGACGCCCGTCGGCACCCGCGGCCCAGCCTGAACCAGCGATGACGAGAAACAGTTGTCCAAAGCCGGTCGAGTGTTCACCGATCTTGCCCCCGGGCTCGAAGTGCAGACAATGAACATGGGCATCCCCGCGGCTGTCAGCGAGGAGGCGACTTGACGCGGCCACGCTCTCGAACAGCGTGATCGGTTCAGCGTGGGGGGTGGAGAATTCGATCAGTCGCATTGCTATGACGCCGAACGCATGGTTAAACCGCGGCGGGCGAGCGACGGAAAATCTTGCCGTACCGGGAGCCTGCCGTAAGCCCATGGCTTCAAGCAGCTGTTAATCTGCACTTCATAACTCGCTTCAACAAAAGATATCAAGAAGTCTCATAGTAAAAAACATTTAGGAAAGTCCAAGGTTCAAGTATAGGCTGCCGTCTGCTTCGCGCGCGGCCCCGGGCTGCCCTGGCTCGATTTCAAGAGCCTGCTTGTACCAGCGCATTGCCACTCCGGGCCTACCGATGCGTTGATATATCTTGCCGAGAAAGAACATGGTGGGCCAGCTCATAGGGACATGATTCAGAGCGGAACGAAACACCCGCGCCCCCGCATGGGGCCGGCATCGGCTTAGCCAATTCGGAGATTCCGACAGCGCAACCCCGTCCATGATGATTTGCCCCTTGATCAACCAGTGGGCTAATCGATAACGACGCTCATACTGACGGATGTCTCGCGGTCGAAGCGATTGCTCCATCACGGCTTATCGGTGATCTTGTAAGGTAATCTTCGCCATCGTCGCCCCCCTACTTAACCTGGCATCACGTCGATTGCACCCAGACGAGCACAACGAACAGCACCGTTAGGGCATAGGTCTTGATCGGCACTGATGCTCGCATGGGCCAGGCCAGGGAGAAGTAGATCAGGTGAAAGAACACTATTAGCCACTCGGCGCCCAACGCGAGCTGATGCCACCTTTGACGTTCCGCCGCCGGGCCAAAAAGGAAATGCAACCCGGCGACGCCGAGGATGACAACCTGGAGAACCGTAATGTCCGTTGTTGAGGTGCGATCGTCGGCACCTTCGCGACCGATAACAACGAAGCACACCCAAAGCCAGGCGACGAAGCTGAACCAGATTCCTACGCATGTCCAGACCAACACTCGCGGCGAGATCCCCGGAATTAGCGAAAGTAGAAGCCCCAGGGCGACAACCACGAAGACGGCACCCGCAGAACAGATGCCGAAGACAATCGCCATCTCACCGATGTTGTACCGACCAACCAGGTTGCGTAGCATCGAAGGAACCATCGGTCCATTCCGATCGACGATCAGGAGCCGGTGCGTTGCTCCAGGACCGCGTTGATGATGACTTCTTGCTCGCCGCGAGTCCATGCGGCCTCGACGGCATCGTCAGACTGGCCGCTGATTCGCCCGAGGATCAGAAGGGCGGGCAAGGCGTGCCCCTTACTTTTCCATCGGGCTATCTCGACGAGCTGCGTCACCGCCTCACGGCGGAGCTTCGCCAGGAGCGCTGGGTCGCGGCGCTCAGAAATCCCCATGAGCGCCAGCGACGCCTTGTTGCGGTCAGTCCACACCGGCGAGGTCAGCAGCGCGATGAATGGCTCGTACGGGACTCGGACAATCGGCCGCCCCTCAACCGGACTCATCCTGGCGAAAACCGACAGGGCCCGCATGGCATTGTTCCGGACATCTTCGACCGGGTCGCTCATCGCGAACACGAGATCACCAACTATCGCTTGCTTGTCGGCGACATAGCCCAGGACCTGCGCGGCCAGCGCCCGGTGTTCAGCATCGGACGAGTTCCGCAGGACTGAGCGCAAAGGCCGACGGTCCCGGGCAGCATAGCTCACGAAACGCTCCTGCACGACCCGGGTCGCGGGATCGTGGAAGAATGCATGGCCCTGCGAATCGTCCTCAGAAGCATCTCCGCGTTGGACCGCCGCCATGAACGCCTCCGAGAAGTCCTTTCCGGCCTGGACAATCTCTGGCGCCAGCCGAATCTCCCCACGGGGAGTCGCGTGAAAGTGCAAGGTGGCCTGGCCCTTCTCTTCGATACCCACGTAGACGATCACGCGGTCCGCATCGCAACACACCACGTTCAGGTGTGCGCGCAACACTCCGGGCAAGGTCGAGAGCCGTCGCTCCGACTCCGCGAAAGCTGGAGGTCGGTCGGCTTCAAACGAGATGCCGTCGCCCTCCTTGAACGTCAGCGCCTGACGAGCCTCGCTTGGGGAGACTCGACTGAGTCCATAGAAGTCCACGATCCCGATCTTGAATTCCTGGCCGGCCGCTTCACCGGCTCCTGCGATGAGCGCAAAGGCAAGGCCCAGGGCGGTTCTCGTCACGTGAGCAGCGGCGCTGCGCCCTTGGCGTATCCGAGCTCCTTGAGAGCTTTCTCGATCTCCTGGAGGATTGCCGGGTCGTCGATCGTGGCCGGCATCTTGTACTCCTCGGAGTCGGCGATTTTCTGCATGATGCCGCGCAGGATCTTCCCCGAACGCGTCTTGGGCAGCCGCTTGATCACGGTTGCGGTCTTGAACGCCGCGACCGCTCCGATCCTCTCGCGCACCATCTGCACCACCTCACCCACGATCTCACGGATCCGGCCGCGATCCACGCCTGCCTTGAGCACGAGGAAGCCCAGAGGAACCTGGCCCTTGAGCGGGTCGGCGACGCCGATCACCGCACACTCGGCGACATCCGGGTGCGAGGCGAGAGCCTCCTCCATCGCCCCCGTCGAGAGCCGATGCCCGGAAACATTGATGACATCGTCGATCCGGGTCATGACGAACACATATCCATCTTCATCGATGAAGCCGGCGTCACCCGTCTTGTAGTAACCCGGATACTCCGCGAGGTAGGACTCCTGGTAGTGCGAATCGGCGTTCCATAGTGTCGTCAGGGTCCCAGGCGGAAGCGGGAGCTTGCAGACCAGCGCGCCCATGTCACCAGCCTTGGCGGGCTTGCCTCTCCGATCCAGAACCTCAACATCCCACCCGGGCACCGGCTTGGTCGGCGAGCCCGGCTTGACCGGCAGTATCCCGAGCCCGACGCAGTTCGCGGCGATGGCCCAGCCGGTCTCGGTTTGCCACCAGTGGTCGAGCACCGGCACCTCGAGCTTCTCCTCTGCCCAGCGGAGCGTGGCCGGATCGAGGCGCTCGCCGGCCAGGAACAGCGTCCGAAACCTCGAGAGATCGTACTCCTTGATGAAATCGCCGTTCGGGTCTTCGCGCTTGATCGCCCTGAAGGCGGTCGGCGCCGTGAACAGACACGCGACCTTGTGCTGCGAGATCACACGCCAGAACACGCCGGCATCCGGCGACCCGACCGGCTTGCCCTCGAACAACAGCGTAGTGCAGCCGCGAATGAGAGGCCCGTAGACGATGTAGGAATGCCCCACCACCCAGCCGATGTCGGAGGCAGTCCAGTACACCTCCCCCGGGTCGACGCCGTAGACGTGCTTCATGGTCCAGTCCAGCGCGACCAGGTGCCCGCCGTTGTCGCGCACGATGCCCTTCGGCTGGCCCGTCGTGCCCGAGGTGTAGAGGATGTAGAGCGGGTCGTTGGCATCAACCGGCACGCAGTCATGCGGCCTCGCGCCGGCCATGACCTCGTTCCAATCGAGATCCCGACCCTGCACGAGCGCTGCACGCTCCATCGGACGCTGGTAGACGATGCAATGCTCGGGCTTGTGCCCGGCCCTCGCGATGGCGGAGTCGAGGAGCTGCTTGTAGGCCACGATCCGCCCAGGCTCGACGCCACAGGACGCTGAGATGACGAGCTTCGGCTTGGCGTCGTCGATTCGACCGGCGAGCTCGGGCGATGCAAAGCCGCCGAAGACCACCGAGTGAATGGCGCCGAGTCGTGCCACCGCAAGCATGGCGATCACGGCTTCGGGGATCATCGGCATATAGATGATGACCCGGTCACCCTTCGAGACGCCCAGCGCAGCGAGCGCCCCCGCACACCTGGCGATTTCATCCCGAAGCGCACAGAAAGTGTAGGACTTGATCGTGTCCGTGACCGGGCTGTCGTAAATCAGCGCCAGCTGTTCCCCGCGCCCGTTCTCGACGTGCCGATCGACGGCGTTGTAGCAGGTGTTGACCTTGCCGCCGACGAACCACCGGTAGAAGGGCTTGGTCGAATCATCGAGGACTTTGTCCCACTTCTTGTACCAGTGGATCTCATCCCCGGCCTCGGCCCAAAACCGCTCGGGGTCTTTGAGTGAGCGCGCGTGAGCCTCCTCGTATCGGCTGGTCATGAACCCTTCATTTCTCCCGGCGCTCCCACTGTCCGACCTGTAAGCCTTCTGGGCACCTAGCGCTTCACGCCCCGGGTATCAGCGGCGAAGCCCCCCATCGAGGTGGTCGATTCTACCAGGGCAGCTCAGAGCCCCACGGGTGTGGGGTCCGACTACGCCTTGCGTACTGGGTAGCGCAGGTGTGTAACGCCGACGCCCCGGATCACCGTCGGGTTGCCAAGAACGACTGGCATGCCGCTGAGGCGGTCGAAGAGTCGGACTCCGGAGCCAAGAAGAACCGCCGCGATGTCGACGTGGATTTCGTCGAGGAGCCCAGCATTCAGCAATTGCTGGATGGTGTCGGCGCCGTGGACGCCAACGGACTTCCCGGCAGCGGCGGTTTTGGCTTGGTTCACGGCGCTTTCGATGCCGTCGAGCACGAAGTGTACCGTCGAGTTGGGTCGCGGCCATCCGTCAGGGACGTGGTGGGTAAGTACGAATGCCGGTCCCCAGGCGTGGTTTCCGCCCCATCCTTCGGCTTTATCGAACGTGCGTCGGCCGGTGAGCATGGCACCAAGTTCGGATATGAGACCGTGAAGGTGGTCGGCGCTCGGCGGCGACACGTGAAACGTCATGGAATCCGACCCCCCGGTGTGGATTTCGACGTCGCCCGAGGTGGCGTACCAGTCGAACACTTCGGCCACGCCATCGTTGAGGTCGGCGACGTAGCCGTCGAGAGACATGGACATGATTGCGACAACCTTCGACATTGCGTGCTCCCTTCGGCCAGCTCTTGGCCGTCGGCCTCATCCAGGCGCCCTCAGATTTCCACTTCACCTTCCATGTAGAAAACACATGACCCTTCCAAATCGACCCGATCGCCGGCTAGTCGGCAAACGATCTCCCCCCCTCGCCGAGAGGCTTGGTAAGCCCGGAGCTCCGTCTTCCCAAGTCGTTGCGCCCAATAGGGGGCCAGCATGCAATGCGCGCCGCCTGTTACGGGATCTTCGGGAATTCCCTTGGCAGGAGCGAAATAGCGACTCACGAAGTCATAGCCTTCCAAACCCTGCGCGGTAACGATGACACCGCCGCGATCCAATCGAGCGAGCCCGTCCATCTTTGGCGCAAGCTCGTGTACGGTCAATACGCTCTTCACCAAGACCAGGTAGTTGAACTCGTCCGCGAAAACCTCGACCGGCGCAACTCCGAGCGCGTCAGCCAGTCCGTCTGGGGCCGGAACTCGCGCTGAGCGTAGAGCCGGAAAATTCATGACGTAGCCACCGTCCTTTTGGCTTACCGTTAACGGGCCGCTCGCGGAAGAGAACACGACTCGTTGACGCCCAGGCTCGAGCCGCTCCATCACTACCGCTGCACTGGCTAACGTGGCGTGACCGCAAAGCGGTACTTCGACGGTCGGAGTAAACCAGCGCAGCCGGTAGTCGCCGTTGTCGGGAACCAGAAAGGCGGTCTCGGCCAAATTGTTCTCGGCGGCGATCGCCTGGAGCACGGCATCATCTAGAAAGACTTCTAGCAGTACAACTGCCGCGGGGTTGCCTGCAAACCGGCGAGCGGTAAAGGCATCCACCTGAAATATTTTTGTGCGCATCGAGGCTTTCCTTTACGTATCAGATCTGGCCGCCGGACAATCGATCATCTTGGCACTATGCAGCGGACTCTTCTATCGGCATAACGCCCGCGCTAACCTGCGGGTCGTGCCGGGCGAGCGCGTTGATAGGCGACACGTGTTACTTGCTGCACTCCCGTTTCTTCTTCTGAACGTATTTCCCCAACTCACCCTCGTCTCGCTTCCCTATGAGTTCATCAAGGAACTTGAACTGGGCATCAGCATGCTGCTTCAAAATGGATTCGTAGGTCCGCAACGAGCCAAGGAGACCCGCGACGTAGACGTTATCCTGATCTTGTGCCTTCTCGGGATTGGCGAACATGAAGGCGGCACTCGAAATTAAGGTCTGCAAATTGATTTCCTTCGAATACTTCATGTCGGACTTTAGAAGTGGCGCCAAAAATGCGGTGCACACCTTCAGACCGAAGCCTGGGACCTCGAAGACGAACGTCAGTGCCCACTTGCGGTCCTCCGCTGCCTCTGGCCCCAGGGGATCGGCCTCGAGCTTCTGGGATACTTCAATGTACTTTTGCTTCTCCTCAGGCGTTGCCTGATCTCGAGCATGTGCCAGATCGGTGCTAAGGAGGACGATTGCTAGGAGCCATCCGCAGGATTTCGCCCGAAGTCTCATCATGGTTCCTCGTCTCTTGTCGCCAAGCGCATGGCCGTTAACCTGCCGGAGCGTTTTTGGAGCCCGTCAGGTTCAAGGGCGGGTTAGGCAGGCGCCAGGTCACGCGCGCAGGTCCGGGCGACTGTGCCATTCATGAGCAATGCCGCGCATGAGCAGAGCACAATCAATCTCAACGGTTCCTGGAGGAAAACGCTCTGGGTCACCAAAAAAGCGCGACCGTGCCTCATCTACGACCAAGGGCTGAATCGTCCAGTCTAGGCAACGCAACTCCATGCCGTGGTAACGACCGTTTTCCCGCGTTGCCGAATACCCAGTAGCGCCAAGGGAGAAGAAGCCGGCGGCCTCCTCGATTGTGGGGAAGAGGCTGGTACTGGGTATGGCCTCCGCACGGTGGCCTGCGAAAAGGATCTCCTCTTCTCCATCCTCACGCTCAATCCGCACCCGAACCTGGGTGTCCGACTCGTTCACTTGAAACAGACTTCGATCAAAGATGCCTGGAAATACGCTGCCACCTAGTGTCTTGTTGAACCAGGAGTTCGTGTCTCTCCTGGGGATGAAGACGCCCTCCTTCGTTTGACCGTTATCCTCCCATGTGACGGCAATCCTGTGGGCGGCGTTCTCCGACGTGATGCCAAGCCAAGAAGGAACGAATCGTGGTCGGAGCCCCTGAAAGCGAATCATGCACACACCGCCGATCGCTTTCCCGCGATAAAGGTTGGGACGAAAAGGCCGAGGGAGAACGCGCGAAAGGCATTCCGGATCGATCCGGTAATTGAGGAGAATCCGCCGTGCGATAGTCCCGTGAACCATGTCTACAAGCACTCTAGGAGGCTCCTTTCAAGCTCTGCCTAACGCTGCGCTTCAGGCGCTGTGGGTAAGTGCCGACGCTTCCTATCAGCTGCAAGCCCGACGCCCACCGCCGCCTGCAAGCGCTTGTTAAGCGGCGAGTGACTGATAATCACTGGACAGCCTGACGAGCTGGAACCGCTGGAATCCAGTCTTTCGTCTCAAAAACACGCTTTACGCGCTTCGAGAAATAAAGATACGGTAACCAAATAGCTGGCCATATGAGGTGGAGCGCGTCAAGGGGCAGACTATCTCGGAATTCTGCCGAGTCGATAAGAAATGAAACCCCTACGCTGGCTAGATCAATCCAGAAGACTGTCCGCAGCATTCTGAGAAAACGAACATCTCGTGTCCGTCGCAGTCGCTCGGCAACGACCGCCTGGATCAACAAAATAATTAGCCCCGGTGCCGCCGAGAGGAGAAAGAGCGGGTAGAGGCCAGGGTTAGATGCCCATGAAGATGGCAAGTAATTCCGAATTGCTAGGAAATTGAGGAATAAAGCGATCAAAACTCCCACATAGAGTTGAATGTATAGGTAGAGTAGCCAGCCACCGATTTCCCTTGCCTTGCGCTTGGCACAGATGTACCAGACGACCAATCCTCCGATTATGCTGCCTGCAGGAGGTGATGGCTGACCACTACTCGCTGCGAAAGCAGGAAAGATCGAAAGGCTCGCGAGACATAGAACCAGTACGAGGTGCTTACGTGTGGTCTGAGCTCGCTCCATATCAATTCTCCTCGGACCGGTTCTGACCGCCTCGATGGCTGGAGCCCTTCGGCACCGTCGGTGACGCGGCGAATCTGCCGGAAGACCACGCGGCGGCGCTCAGGCAAACTGTAATTAGTGCCGACATGATGATCGGGATCCAGAAGAGATGCCTCACACTCAATACGGTGACAACGGCAAAGCAGCAGGCGAACCCCCAGGCAGTCACGCGCATGAGTGCGAGGGTCTCCCGCGGGAGGCCGCCCAGCTGCCACGCCAGAACAGCCGCGAAGAGATAGAGCACGCCAACGGTAAACCCGGCTCCAAGGAAAAAGTCCCAGTACGTGCGCGTGAACCCCTGTATCGTGAACTGCGTCGACTGCATCGCCGCGAGCACCTGGCCAATGCCCCATGTCGGGTCCGAGTCCCTGAAGCCGAGAGTATGGCCTATTGCGAAGAGGAATAGCAGGACGGCAGCGGCTCGGTAGAGTATTAGTGCTCTCACGAGTGCATCCTACGCCGGCTATCGCCGCATCGACAACGCGTAACATCCGCATAACGATGCGGGTTGAGCCACGTCCAGCCTTTGGCCGTCGGCTCCAAGCCGAGGTTAGACGGACCCCCTGTACCTGCGATCGTCAGCACACCCATACCTCGCCTGGGATTGCGAACACCGCGAAAACTGCCGGGAGGTCGAGCATATATGACCACGCAGTTCCTGCGGCAGCAAAAGCCAGCTTCCTTCGGCGCGACAAATTCGCCTGCCTGTAAAAGTACCAGAGGATCAGTAGCCACTCGGCAACCCGAACTGGCAAGAGGGCCACGTAGAAGAGTGGCTCCGACTTCCCTAGTCCAAACTTCAAAGCGAGGAGTGCAAAGCTTACGCCGGCGGCGAGACCAAGTGCAATCCGTGCCAAGCCGAACACAATAGGCCGCGGGTGTGGCACACCTATGCGTCTGTTCAACTCGTACCCCGCCACTGAATACCCGGCCAGCTTAACGCCCGCGAAATAATCCAAGCCCAACGGCGCAGGCCCCATCGGCATTTTGAACTCCTAGGAAGTTCTGTCTAACGTTCGGCGTCAGCGTCGGCGCAGCACCGTCCGTTTCATGCCGTGCCGGGCAGCCGCGCGTCACGATGCGGCCGTTCGTCAGGGACGTCGTCGCAGTAGAGGCAGCGATGGTGGTCTGACCGGTCACGGATGCGCGCGCTCTGCTGAGATCGTAGGACGCATCGTTCTTCGCGGCCACCCCTTGCATGCCGCGAACGCTTGCGTTAGACTACTGAACCATATGGTTCAGTATATGACGACCCGACTTGATACTTCGTTCGCCGCGCTCTCGGACGCCACGCGGCGTGGCGTTCTGGAGCAGCTCGGACGAGCCGACGCTTCGATCACGGACCTTGCCGAGAAGTTCCAGATGACGCTCACGGGCATGAAGAAGCACGTCGGCGTTCTGGAGCAGGCGGGGCTCGTCACCACGAAGAAGATCGGGCGCGTGCGGACGTGCCAGCTGGGCCCGCGCCGATTGG